>Ga0310811_10000009_pt1 | contig 428914 bp, 458 predicted proteins | sample YCmetagenome_FD_207642 | JGI IMG/M metagenome (GOLD analysis project Ga0310811, IMG submission 207642) | Soil microbial communities from experimental microcosm in Duke University, North Carolina, United States - YC | ecosystem: Engineered > Artificial ecosystem > Soil microcosm > Unclassified...
AGCAAGTCAGTATGACTCCCCGGGCAGCGAGGCTGGCCACCGTGGGGAAGTGAATCGCGGGTTAGCATGCTGCCAGAGCCGCAAGAGTGTGGCCGGAGCCACCACTCGACGGTTTGTTTCCGACACGGAGGCCAGCATGAGCCAGGATAGCACGTTATACGTTGGGCTGGACGTTCACAAAGACTCGATCACGGTTGCCTACGCGATGGGCCTGGACGAAGTTGAACTGTTCGGCAAGATCGGCACGACACACATGGAAGTCGATCGTCTATGCAAGCGACTGCAATCCAAGGCCAGGCATGTTCACGTTGTCTATGAGGCAGGTCCTTGTGGTTACGGACTGAATCGCCGGCTCGTCGAGAAAGGCTTCGATTGCATGGTGTGTGCGCCATCGCTGATTCCGAGAAAGCCCGGTGATCGCGTCAAGACCGACCGGCGCGACGCGTTCAAACTGGTGCGTTCGCTGCGAGCCGGCGATCTATCCGCAGTGCATGTGCCGACCGTGGAAGACGAGGCGTTTCGCGATCTGGCCAGGGCGTGGTCGTCCGGCCGGGACGATCTGAAACAGGCCAGGCAGCGATTGAAGTCTTTCCTCCTTTCCCACGGCGTACGTTACTGCGGTCTGGCGAACTGGGGGCCCGCGCACCGGCGGTGGCTGAGTACCCTTTCGTTCGATAGTGCGTGGCAGCAACTGGCGTTCAACGAACACCGCCGCACCATCGAAGATCGCCTTGCGCAGTGTGACCGACTGGAGGCAGCGCTGCACGAAGCTGTCGTTAGCTGGCGGTTCTATCCGGTCGTACTGGCGTTGCAGGCGATGCGCGGCATCCAGTTCACTTCGGCGGTGGGACTGGTGTCCGAACTCGGAGATCTGTCGCGCTTTGAACACCCGCGGCAGTTGATGGCGTGGCTGGGCGTTACGCCGTCGGAACATTCATCAGGTAGCAAACGGCGCCAGGGCAGTATCACCAAGGCCGGAAACAGCTATGCAAGAAAGCTGCTGGTTGAATCAGCCTGGAGCTACCAGCATCCGGCGCGCGTGAGCAAAGACATACAGAGCCGGCAGGAAGGCATACCCAAGCCCATTATCGATCGGGCCTGGGATGCCCAGCTACGCCTGTGTGGCCGATATCGCAGGCTCGTGGCCAGAGGAAAGAGCCGGCAAGTTGCAATCATTGCTGTGGCCCGTGAACTTGCCGCGTTCATCTGGGACATCGGCCGAATGGGGATGACCCTGGCGGTACCGCAAAGCGAACAGCCTGCGTAACGAGTTTTTCCACCCAACACCTCACACACTGCGAGTTTCCTGAAGGCGGCGTAGCCCGGTATCTGAGCAATCCGCGTTCCTGTTTGGCAACGGCATCAGGCCGACTTGTGTGGCAAGAAAGCGGCAGGCTCATGACACGGACCTCTGTAATGCGGTACCCAATCCGCGAATATCAGCGTGATCCGCCGTCGAGATTTACTGCTACGTCGCCCTCAGGAAATTCAAAAACGCCTATGAATAAGATTTAAAACCCACCCTATTGACACGGGGAGTCATATCAACAGGACAACTGTCAGGTCGCAGTGAGTTTATCGATCGCGACGCAACGCGGCAGCCTGCCGATCGCCTGGCAGCTGTACGTTCCCAAGGAATGGATTGACGATCGGGAACGTGCCCGTCGTGCGGGCATTCCCGACGATAAGTCCTTCGCAACCAAACCACAGATTGCGTTGGCCCAACTGCGCGAAGCGATTGCATCCGGGATTGTGCCGGGCATCGTGCTGGCCGACGCGGGATATGGTGATGAGACGGCCTTTCGGGATGGCGTAAGCGAGTTGGGCTTGTTATACGCCGTGGGGATTCGCCCGGGAACCTCAGTGTGGGCAACGGGTACGGCACCGCTGCCGCCCAAGCCGTGGAGTGGGCGCGGCAAGCCGCCTACGCTGCTGCGTCGTGCGCCCGGGCGCGAACCACAAGCGGTCAAGGCGCTGGCCATGCAATTACCCGCGAACGCCTGGCAAACCGTCACCTGGCGAGAAGGCAGCAACGCGGCACTCTCCTCACGCTTTGCCGCCGTGCGGGTTCGTCCCGCGCATCGCGACTATTGGAGCAGTACCCAGCGCGCCGAAGAGTGGTTACTCGTTGAATGGCCCGATGGAGATACGGAGCCGCTCAAATACTTTCTCAGTACGGCTCCCGTCGAGGCGACACTTGAACAACTCGTATTCGTGACCAAGATGCGTTGGCGTATTGAACGCGACTATCAGGATCTAAAGCAGGAGTTCGGACTAGGTCACTACGAAGGTCGCGGCTGGCGCGGCTTTCACCACCACGCCACACTGAGTATCGCCGCATATGGGTTTCTGATGGCCCGGAGACTCAGGATGGGATCAGGTACCGGCGATAAAAAAAACTTCGTTGAACGCGCGCTGCCTGCGCTTCCCGCGGATTACATCGCACGCGGCAGTCCAGCGCGCACAACGCCACGTTCCTGATTCCATCACTACCTTGCGTATCTTGCTTGGACTACGGCTCACGCAACGCTTGCACCATTCATTAACGCAGTAGCCTGAAAAATAAATGACACAGTAAGACTAACTATCTGTCGAAATGTTCGTGGCGCCCGGTTCACCACCTAAAAGAGGCCAATTGATGCGGCGCTAACCCGCCCATCACGCGCGGTGGCATGCACAACGCCGAAGATACCATTGATCAAGACACCGTTGCGGTCAGAACCATCCGCCAGGTACTTTAGATGAACCAGTCCCAAACGTACCACCGAGTTCGATAACTTTTATTATGACAAATTGCATAAGGACTCCTAAGTACACAACCGTCGAGTTCGGTCGCTGCACACGAAATATGTGACGACCGCCGCACGCGGATAGCGGAGCTCCGTCCATGTGAAGGGCTGCGGTGGAACATCAGGCTGCGAACTTGCAGTTTGTTTTTGGGTCACGCACGAAAAACGCCCTGGGCAGCAATGCTGCACAGGGCGTGTTGGGTTAGCGAAGCGTTATATGTGGGGGTAAGCCCACGGTGCCGTTGGCAATGAGGAGACTCATGCCGTCGGATGCTGCACGTTTCATCACGCGTTCGAAAGCTACAAACGCATCATAGAGGCGCCGGTGCTCCGGTGTCTTCGTCCTGCTGCTCTCCTTCACAAAGTCAAGTCGAGCATCGAAACTGCCATAGATCCAGTCATCGTTGCACGGAAGCAATGCAACGTGATCCGCCACGAAATGGGTTACATCGCCAGGCATCTCGCCTTTGATCATGGGTGAACGTACGCTCAGGATCATTCCTGAGTGCGCACGCAGCAACGCGGGATCAAGACGGGATGTTCCGTAGCAGACCATCACGAACCGCTTGTCCTGCACCTCGACGTCCTGCACATAAAGGCAGTAGTGAGGGTGGGGACCGGGTCGATCAGAGGCGTTATCGTACGGGAAAAGACACTTCAGCACCTGGCCTCGCACAAATTGCGAGGTAGGCATGAGGTTCTCCGGGAGGCTATTTCTGGTGGGGCTTTTTGACAGGACGGCGATGGCCAGTCGCAGCATGCTCGTCGACAGAGAGATCTGCCTGGAGCTTCTTCTGCATAGCCTCGAGCGCCTCGAGCGGTACCGACGTGTCCATGCTGACCGTGACGCCCGAGGGGGTCACTGCCTTGAGCACTTCGCGTCCATTGGTGGCGATGAATTTCTTCATGACCCAATCGTACACCCGTTTTGCCAGCTGGTTCAACCCAGCGGCAAAACACAAAAGCTGCTGCATCACGATCTCCATTTCCCATGCTGGGCGTAGTCAAAGTGATGGAGATGCGTGGCGAAAATTAAGTGGCAGTGTGACCTCCGGAGGCGCGCTGCAGGCTCAGAAAAGCCTCGTCCACCAGATTTTCGAGCGGGAACTGTCGACCCGGTGTTTCGCGGCCCACTCTTCCTGTTCGAGCTCCGGATTGCGTAGCGTCACATAAAGGCTGTCGCCCTTGCGGGAAAAGAGGTACGCGTCGGTCATCTGATTGATGACATTGAGGATCCTTTCGAGCTCCGCTTCGGTGCGCATGTCGAGCTCATCGCCTATCTCGGCAATCAGGGTATTGATGTGGATCCCTGGCTGCAGCCACATGTTGCGTGCCGCGAGCATGCCGATATCGCTGCCGGCGAACGCCGCGGCGTTGACCACGCGCGGCGGAACCGGCAATGAGCTGATAAACGGAAAGGGCTCGGCAAATATATCGTAGCGGCGCCAGAACTCGTACTGGAAACGCAGCAGCACAACGTCCGTGCGAATTGTCGGTGAGATCGCCATCGCTGCTTCCTGGAAGCTGAAGTGATCAGGTGAATCGCAAAAGAAGAATTCGATCGCCTGCGCGCGCGACTCGGGCGTGGCGTTGGTGCCAAAGAGCGCGACGGCAAAGCCGTAGATCAGCTTGAAAGCGTCTCTTTCTGCACCTTCCTCGAAGTCCTCCTGCGTGATGTAGTCGAGCCGCTCGGCTACTCGTCGTCGCTTTCCGACGTGTCCAGCGTCTTGAAGAGTGCCTGGCGGGGCATCAGCAAATTTCGGATCAAGACGAGGTGGTGGCGCATGATACCTTTCAAGAATGCCCAGATCCAGAGGATCATCCCCCTCAAGATCACCCGGATCGCGGGACTGACGAAGGCGGTCAAGAAATGCGAGACGACGTGCCGTATCGGTGGTATCAAAACCATCAATATCCCAACGATCACCACGATCGCCCAGACTTTCCCCATATGCATCGAATACTCCCTCAGGCTGTGGCGTGGCCATTGCCATCTCCGCTATTGCTATGTGTTGTCGAGAGGAAGCGATCCAGCTTGTCCGGATCGCTATAGTTGAAGCCTTCCCGTTTGTAGAAACGTGGTTTGTTGATCCGGATCGGACCAATCTTCTGCTTCATTTCGGGAGTGATACTCACGAGCGGAATGCGCAGGTTGTACACGTGCTTGCCCTCGTACAACATGACGCCCTCGCCCTTGTCGAGTGCCTTGAGCTGGTCAGGCGTCACGCGATGGACTTCTTCCTCGCGCTCGGCGTAGCTCTCACCGCTGGAATCGCCCGTAGTTGCACCGGGTGCAGCGCGCAGGGCGTCCTGCGACTTCGAGGCACTATCAGACGCGGTCATCGATCGCCTGACAGTGAGGTGCTTGCCGATCAGGTCCGCTGCCGACTCGGCAGTCGTCTGCGACCCGATACGGAAGAACAGTTTGGTAGTGGTGTTGCCGGTGACCATTTCAGCGAAATCTTCGCTGATGGCCTTGAAATTCGACTCGGTTTGCACCGCCGGACAGAGAAAAATGCCTGCGGATCGTGCCTGTTCAAAAATTCGGGCCCACGATTCGTTAACGTACGAGCCGGCTTCGTCGAAGAAGCACATGTACGGGATTTTCGGCCGGTCTGCACGGTTCGCCTGCAGCCACGACACTGCGGTACGAAAATCGCCCAGCACCATCTTGCCGAAGTTCGACGCGGCGACGTCCTTGCCCATCGTAGGCAGTGCAACGTAGACAATCTTGTTGCCCTTGATCGCTTCATAGAGGCGCACGTCCGGCTTGTAGGTGTTCATCACCTCGCCGAACTGGTTGGTGCCGAATGTGAACAGGCGTCCAACCATGCCACCCAGGACATCCTTCATCTTCTTCACGTCGATCTGGCCGCGAAGCGGATTCTTCGGATCGTTTGACGGGTGCCGGTAGTTGTCGAGGAAGAGGCGGAGGTTACGGGCCTCATCAGAGCGCGGGAACCGGTTGACGAGCGTCGCCTGCAGTTCTTCGAGCGCACGTGCGTTGTTCAGCAGAACCGCAAGGTCATAGAAGTTGTAGGCAAGGCCCGTCTTCTGGCAGGCACTGATGATCGTGACAAGGGCCTGGTTGGACGACTGCTTGTAGTAGTCAGCGCCGGCGCTGGATTCGGTGGACGGGATCAGCGATAGCAGGCGCGCGGCGACTTCATCCGGATCACCCTCGAGGATCGGGTTGTAGGTGTTCGAAAGTGCAGGGTTGCCCGGGTTAAGAACGAAGAATTCGTGTGCACGCCCGGCCCACTTGCAGAACTGATACAGAGTGAGGATGTTGTCCTCATCGAGCTTGCCGTCGACGAAGAGCACCCCTCCTCCCCGCTGGATCTGCTGAAACATCATCAGCGAGCCAGCGACGGTTTTGCCGACGCCTGACTGGCCAACGATCCAGACGTGGCGAAAGAGGTTGTCGTCGTCGATGATGATGGGCTCGCCAGTGTCGGTGGCGTAGCCAACCATCAGCCCGCTTGTGCCGTGCACGGGCGCGGGCGACGAGCGAACGTCGATCGAGCTGTTCAGGTGGAAGTGTCGCTTCCACGGGTTCAGGATGCGCCGCGCGAGGTGCGTGGAGCCGGCCAGCGCCGCACCGAACGGCACGAGGGCGGGAACGCTGCCAGCGAAAAACGGTGAGGACAGCGTGGCGCCCAGGCCCAGCGACAGTGCACTCGCGGTGTCGACAGGCCCACCTAGCCCGAGGTCAAAGGCCTTCCGGTAGATGAGGCGGATGTCGAAAGGCGCGACCTCATGAGAGGAGCCTTTCTTGACCTGTCGGGTGGTGCGGGTGGTGACTGGCCTGAAGTGCATTTCGTTCCAGGATAGAAAAAAGCCCGTGCGACGAAGTCACACGGGCTGTGGGTCAGAAGTGGGCCGAACGCGTGCTGCTGCGTTCGATCTCTTCGATGCGTTGGTTAGCTTTTTCCTGAAACTCCGCGATAGCCAATGGGTGCTGGAGAATTGACGAAACCATCTCTCTGGCACGGCGGATGTTTTCCGGGTCGTCGACGACAGCGAGTCCCTTTACCTTGTTGTCCAGGATGTCGCGTTCGTTGGCGGGAATGGAACCGACCGCCAAACTGCCACCGCTTGTGCCCCCCGCTTCTGCTAACGGCGTGAGCCTCGTCTGCACTGACGTGGCTGCTTGCTGCGCAGGAGCAGTAATGCCCGCGACGTTGAATCCAATCTTCGACATACAGACCGCGAACGCCTGCAACTCCGTCCGGGCAGGGGCATCGGGATCTGTCATCGGACCCGCGTTCGTCGAGGAGACGAACATGGCATGAGCACGCGCAGTGAATTCCACCTTCTCTTGCGGGTGGTCGCTGCGTCGATGCCAGAAGCGGATCCGGGCCGTATGCATGAGCTCACGACCAACCACTTGCCCAGCAACCACAATGGGCGCACCTTCGCGCAACACATCCTCCTCGAGGTCATAACCCCAACCGATACCGATCGGGCCAAATTCCGCGCTTGCGAGGTACGCCAGCTGCCGCAGGGCCACCGTAATACCGCCCGGATCTGCTCGCGAGGCGGCATCCGCGGGTGGTGGTGCTGCCTTGCTCACGCGGGTCCACATGGAAAGGTTTGTTTCCTGTGCCCCGCCACTGCCCTGCTCTGCGGAAGTACAGGCTGGATTCATCTTTCCTCCCCATTTCGTCAGTAAAAAGTAAGGCCTCCCCAATGGGTTGACCTAGCGACAGAAATGTGTGGGCAAAAAATAAATCTCGGACTCTCCTGAAGGTATTATTAACCACAAGCTGGTTTTGAATTTATTCTGTTGTTCGCCCCGTTCTTTCGCGCGACGCAAGCTCAGCCATGGATGAAATCGTCGGTCGGCTCTCCACCCTCACCGTCTATAACGGCAAGTGGGCACGCGCGAGTGTCCGTATCGCCGATGGCTCATTCCTGACTTGTGTTGGCGAGACCCTGCTCGGTCTGCGTGAGGGCAACGATTACCGGCTGGCCGGATGGGTGCGCGAGCATGCCCGGTACGGGCGGCAGCTCGAGGTTCGCGCGGCGGTGCTGGAGGTGCCTCAGGACGAAGGGGCATTGCGCCGGCATCTGCGCAGAAACTTTGCCGGCTGTGGCGAGAGGACTGCGGCGAAGCTGATTGAGTGGGCGCGCGCGCTGCCCGGCGGGCTGGATGCGCTGCGCGAGCAGCTGGTATCGAATCCTCATGCGATCGACTTCAGCGTCGTGACCAAGCGTCCGGTGCGCATGTCTGACGACGAGGGTCCAGAAATTGCGATTTACCGGAACCTCTCGTTGCGCCTCGGGACCAGCGGCGTGCACGACTACCTCCTGCGCCGTCTTGCGGGCTGGGTATTCGAGCGTGTCGGGGCGCAGGCGGACCCGGTGGTAGCTGCCTGGGAACGCATTTCCAGAAATCCGTACGAGGCCGTCCGCTCACTCGACGGTTACGGGTTTACTTCGGCAGACGCGATCGGCCGCCAACTGTCATTTCCACCCGACCACGTCTTCCGTCTGGCGGCTCTCGCAACTCACGCGGTACGTGAAGGCTGTGAGCGCGCCGGCCACACCTTTCTGATGGCTGACGAAGTCGCCCGCCGCATCACGCAATACGATGCGGCGGTGGCGTTTGATGTTGCGCTACGTGCCGCGGTCGAGCTGGGCGAGCCAATCGCGGTAACTGAAGGCCGCTATTACCCGCTCTGGCTGTACAACTGTGAACTGGCGCTGGCGGAGCATCTGGGCCGGCGCCTCGCAGTAGCCTCGGCGCCCATCACTGAGGCCCCACGGGAGAAACTGGAGCGTGAAGTGCGCATGGCCGAGTGGAGCATGGGTGAATCGTTCAGACTCGACGACAGCCAGCGCGAGGCGATGATCAGCATGCTGACGTCGACGTGCTCTGTGCACACGCTTACAGGCGGCCCCGGGTGCGGCAAAACCGCGATGATCGAAGTATTGGTGCAGGTCGTGTGTTCCCTCGGCGCGGGGCTCCGAATTGTGTTCTGTGCCCCAACGGGCAAGGCGGCGAAAGTACTGGGCGCTCGGGTGCAGCGCCTGGGGATGTCGTCGGCCACGGTACACGCGACCCTCGGGGTGGAAGCCGACGGCTTCGCTCACAATGAGGAGAACCCGCTGCCTGCGGACGTAGTGATCGCAGACGAAACGTCCATGAATGACCTCGCTCTAACGCGTGCGCTGTTCGACGCGCTGCCGGCCGGGTCGCACATAGTCCTGTTGGGCGACACGGACCAGTTGGCATCGGTCGGACCGGGACAAATGCTTGTTGACCTGCTGGAGCTGGATGCGGATCACCAGCAACTTTCGATAACGCATCGCAACGATGGCGGAATTCTCGAGGTCGTGCGCCAGGCGCGGGCCGGCAAATGCGATTGCGTAGACCGCCCGGATGTAAGGTTTTCGCACGGACTGCCGGCGACCGACGTCGCTGGCATCGGCAAGGTGATAGGCGCGTATCTGCGCGCGGTCAGACGCAGCGGCATCGAGCACGTAGGCTTGTTGATGGGCGCGCGGCGCGGCGACGTGAAGGTGCCGGGCTGGAACGTGACCTATCTGAACGACGCGCTGCGCGAGCAACTGAATGCGCAGGGCCGGCGCGTCCCCGGTACTAGCCTGAGGCTCGGCGATCGCCTGATGATCAGGCAGAACCTGCGTCTTGAGCAGGGAGAAGAAGCGAATGGCCAGATGCGCTATGAGCAGGTGGTGAATGGCGACACGGGCACGCTGGCCGGGTGTCACCTGGACGCGACGGGCCATTCGGTGTCGTACCTGGTGGTTACGCTTGATGACGGGCGCGAGATCCGCTATCCCGGCACAAACCTTGATGCGCTAGTTCTCGCTTATGCCCTGACGGTGCACGCGGCGCAGGGCTCGGAGTACCGCGAGGTCATCTTCATCTGCACGGACGGTCACGCGGGCTTCATGCATCGCGGGATCGTGTACACGGCGTTTTCGCGGACTCGCAAGCGGCTGCTGGTGGTGGCAGACGACGAGGTGTTGCGTCGCAGTTGTGCACGCCCTATTCCACCGCGCAATTCACGGCTTGTACAGCGTGCATGTGCGGCTGGTGCCGCGCGGCGACAGGCTCGCGACACCGGTTTACGAGGGGGGCCGCCAGTTCAATGTGAAACCTCTTTACGGGAGTCTGGATGAAAGCTGTGGTAACGCGCTGGCGTCGATCGCGCGCCGGGCAATGGACGATGGTCGCTGTGATCGCGTATGTGCTGTATCTCTGGTACGAGGATCTACGCAGCGAGGCGACGCAGGCATGGATCGCAGAACACGGGACAGATGGCACCTGGGCAACGGTATTCCTCGTGGGACTTGCCGTTGGCATCGTGGTCGGCGCGACCTGCGGGCCGCTGCTGATCGGCCCCTTAGCGCGGAGGAAGGGCCAGTCGGTGCAGTCGCGATAGACCTGGTCGTGGAGAGCGCACGTTGAATCAACAACCGACGGGCATCCGTCGGGTAGCAGGAAATGAAGTTCGAACCGGTGGCGAGGGTTTAATCGCCAACATTTTTTAATCTCGGTACCCGACGCGCCCGACGTGGCCGTAAGGCACGACCGATATGAAAAACCAGTGCTGTCACTCCTTCGAGGTCCGACATGCATACGCCAGACACGGCAGTCGTCGTTGAGGATGGATTCAGTGTTGATGAAGTGCGCGCAGCGATGCGTACGAGCTGGTTACGCGCACGGGCCGCCGCTACCAGATTCTGGAAGTGAAGCCGAAAGCGTTGATCTGTTTTGTGTTGCCGCACGATGCGCCGTCGAAGATTACCTGTTCTGGTGGTACTGGGATAGACGCGATGCGACACGTTAGACACGCATAACAGGAACAGCAAAACATGACGTACAAATGGTCCTTAGCAGGCTCTGGCGACCATCGAGCGAACCGCGGTTGCGGCCTGTCGTTGTATGACATACTTGAGCAGCAACTGGCTCTTTTTCCGGATCTGTTTCGAAGCTATGAGAAGGCGGCAGAGGCGGCCATTGACAAGGTGCGCGCGGGCGGATCGCCGCGGCCGCAGTCCGAGGGAAACCGGTCATGAGGGAATAGCTGCACGTCATCCCGCGTGATCCTCCGCTTCTCGCACTCGTGACCGCTAGCTTGGTTCAACGGGCGAGGATGCGACTTAGCGGGCCATTAATGTTTTCAAACGCTTCAATGACTTTGTCCATTACAAAATCAATTGCGCGTCCGTATCCTTGTTGAAGGCTTGCAGTGTCGAAGCCCAAATCCTGCAGACGCGGCAGAGCGAGTGCGAAAGTTTCGTGTGCATCCGCGATTCGTAAATCGTAGGCCACGAACAAAGCGGACAATCTCTCGTTCGGCTCGTTCCACCCTTCAGGCACATCAGAGCTATTGAACGCATTCGCATCCTCATCTTGCACATCCAGCTTCTCGGCGACGTTGAGAAGGGCCTGGAGGAGCTTTACGCTTCCGAGTTTGTCGGTCTCGCCTTTCGGGCATCCAGCCGCCTGGAGGATGCGTTTCAGAAAACCGTTCGGAAGCTTCTGCCAGATTTCGTGAAGGCTTTTGCACCGACCCAGGAACTCTTGCTCAGACATCGACAGCGGTGCAACCTGCGCTAGGCGGCTGAGTTTCGGATAGTGAAGCCACCCGTTATCCCTGATTTCGGTGGCCGAGAAACCGACAAGTTCTTCGACTGACTTGTCCTCACCAACGATAGCTCCTAGTCGAGAAAGATTGTCGCCTAACGTCAAAAGCGCGAACACAAACCGCTGGGTTTTGGCTGCTATGTGCTCTTCGTTCGGATCGAACTGAGCCGCCAGCACCTGGTCGAGCGCAAACGAATGCGCATGAAGGATTTCCTGTTCAGGCTTCGGCTTATACAGCTCTCTCAGCCGCACACGTATCAGGTTTCGCCCGATGCGCCTGCAATCCGAGAAGCTCCATTGCCCGCGGTACGACGGACTGCAAAGCCACTGTCCGTGAGCGAACACGGGTGTGGTGTCGTAGAAACTGCTTTGCTCGTATCGATCAAGGAATCGATCATCCAGGTAAATGACATGATGGTCTCGATCCGCATTAGCACTGGCATGAGTGACGGGGCCTTCAACGCCGAACCATACGATATTGTCCGCTGAGCGCTCAGGACACATCTCGCATGAGACAGCGTCAACCGACGCCCAAACCTGAAGCAACAGGCGACCTCTTTGCTCCTGGATATCAATTTGATACCAGCCCAAATCAGATTTGAGGTCGATATGCCTCTGGCCGCCCATAAAATGCCTAAGTTCCGGCGAGTCTGGAAGGCTTGCTTGATAGTAGAAACTTCGAACACCTCTCGCACCACGCATCCAAAGATATTTTCGGAGGTGAGCATTAGACATCCGCCACGTAACGTTTCGAGATGACTTGTAATGGTATTCGCGAGCAATCTCGCCCTCTGCAACGGCGAACTCGGGGATGCCCAGGTCATCGTAGACGATGCGTTGCTGTTCGTTACCCAGGCACCGTGGTGATAATCCGAGTGCCATCCACACCTTTTCAGCGAGGGCATACGTGTAATGCGATCCGTCGCCCCAGGACGCGACGATGTAGTCGTAACCAGACATGCTGGGCGCAAACTCTGCGCTCAAGCCTTTGTTTCCGAGAACGGGGACTGAGGAAGACACCACGCCACCTGCCGCCTCGTTCAGAATGGGCACGGGACTTTCAACCGTTTCGGGGACGACCGCCATTAGCATGTGCACGTATTCGCCGTTAGGACCGTGATTGTCAAATTCAAGGTCGGTGGTGACGTCCACCTGCTCCAGGGGATCCAGCCCTATAGGACTGAGAAGCGTACGCAGACGTGGCGTTAGAGCGGCTCCCTGAATGGGGAACGTGGCGAGATGGTCAACAGTAGGCATGGGCGTGGCGGTTCAATTGCGTCCGAGTCTCCGATTCCGCCATGGTAGCCGCCCGTCGGTTTCCCGGATAGCTGCCGCTAGCTCGGGAGAGTCGCTATAAGCGACGGGGAATTCGCGGCCGCTTGACTGCTTCGGGTGGGGCAAGTCCAGGTTTCGTTGCGCGACGACTGGGTGGGTTGTCTGCGAAAAATATCTCCATCTCGTCGTAGAGCGGCCGGAGGCGGTGGGCAACGCATCGCGTTGTCCACCGTCGAGGGTCGCTATCTACCTGTAAAAAGAACTACCTGCAAAAGCTACCTGCAACTACTTGCTGGAACACGGCCCTCCTCTGGACTCCTTGTCCAGCAAGGGATTTGAGTGATTACACGTGGCGAAAATTTGAGCGGATACACGCACAAATTTGAGCGGATACACGCGGTGATTTGAGTGGATACACGTGGACAACTCAGCCCGATCAGCGGCATTCGCTTGCCTGGTAGGGCGTTGGACCGATTTGAGCGGATACACGTGGACAAGTCCGGTTATCCACAAGGTTGTGCAGGGTTGACAGGGCGGACAACGCCGTGGCGTGTGGTACGCGAGCCAGGCTGAAAAAAAACCGGCCAGAGGCCGGTCAGAGTGCCGACACGGACCAGGTGTCTAGCGGGGAGCGATGTGGAGCGGACAGGGGGTGAGCCGCAAATGATGGGTGGTAACAGTCACGTGACCGTCTGCTTCGCGGTAAAACGTGAGAACTTCTCTCAAGCGCTTTTTGAAATTGGCCTTGAAGTCATACACGCCTCGCTGCGTGTCGGGGTAGCCGGCGCCGAACTGTTGTTTCAGGGCAATCCATGGAATCAGGGCCTCGCTGCGCCCGGAGACGCGGAGGATGTACATGCGGTAGGTAATCCACGCGTAGATGTCCATGGCGAACGGCGACTTGGTGAGCGCGTGGCACACCTCCATCTTGATGGGGACCGGGGCGCTGAGGATCTCGTCGAAAAAGCGTTGTGAGAGTTCGAGAGTGCTTTCCCAGATGGCTTTATGGTCCATGGACTTCGGATGCCAGAAGACGTTGGACTGGTCCGAGATCATGAGGCGCTTCGACGAGTCGACATGGTCATCGACGTACTCAATGGAGATCACAGCCTTGAAGAGGCGCATGCTTTGGTCGCGGAATCGCTTGATGTCGCGCCCGTTGCTGTGAAGCCCGACCTTCTCGAGGAACTCCGCCTGGCTGTGTCCGAGCGATAACGTCCGTTCCTTCGTATAGACCGCTTCGGTACAGATCCAGGCCAGGATCATGCGCGGCACCGAGCCGTACGGGATGCCGTAGCGTTTGCTCGTGGGACTCACCGTAAGGGTAAGTTTCCCGGTGTCGCGGCTGTAGATGTGTCCGAGCGGTAGTTTCGGATCCGAATGCGGTAGCGTAGCCTGTGCCAGTGTTCGCGCCAGATAGCCTGTGGCGCCGGCGACGCCTGCTTCCTCCTCCTCGATCATCAACGCTTCTTCTATCAGCATCCGCTGGCGCTTGGTCAGCGCGCCGGGATCTGACTTCTGGAGGCTCGTCGTACGCCGAACCTTGCTGCCAGGTGCTTTCTCGTGAGCGGGCGCCGAGTCGTCGAAGAGTTCGGTGCCCTTTGGCGGAAGAGCGATGCTACCGGCAGGTGATGACTTCAATCCGGGACGGGTCGCACGTGCGCGCGCCATGTTGGCTGCGGTCAGCGCGGCGTCCGCTGGCGGTATCCCACGGTTGACCAGTTCGGACCGGTACGCTGATTCGTCGAAAAGGTGGTCGTCCGCCATGGTTCGGTCACCCGTTTGCCAGCCGCGAAGGCGTTGGCGCCACGTGCCTGCCGGCAGCATCTGCGTCCCGCACTGTCAGGCTGGTCCTGGATTGGATCCAGGGTGCCAGAAGGCTGCTCGGGCAGCGCGATGGTGAGTGGATTCCTGGCATGGTCCCGTTGTGGCTTGTGCTGGCTTGTTGTGCCCCGGCATTGGCACAGCGTTACCGCAAATAAACGCGCAGCACGACTGTCAAAAATTCGTGACAATCTTACATGTCCCCGCATAATCTGCAAAGGATTATTTTTACCTCTATGCGGTTTGATTTTTATTCTGTATCGCACGAAGCAGATTGGCTGCGTTATTGAAATCCTGGTCCCACTGCGCAGCACAGCCTGAACATGTGACCATTAACGGGCTGCCGACCACGTTGCGAGTGCCACAGATATGACACTCCTGACTCAGGTAGGGAATCGACAGCCGATGGACCGCAAAAAGACCCGCGCGCTCGCTTTCGGATAGAAACGCGCGAAGCGTGGACAATGCGGCACGCTGTCGATGTCCCCTCCTTTGCTCGACAATCCAGCTGTCGTCGGTTTTCTGGCGGTTGGCCAGTATCGCCAGATCGAGCTGCTCGATGGTGATCTCGCGCACGCGCCGGCCAAGGTTGGCCACGAAGTTGCGGTAGATGGCCGTCCGGCGCGCGAGCAGGTGCTTCCTGAGGTTAACGGCCTCATCAAATTTGCGCCGGTGGGCGTGGTACCAGGCGTAGAGGTGCGGCGGAAGCGGCGCCTCGCGGGCCCAATGTTCCCCGAGGGCACGCAGGCCGAGCGCGGTGCCGGGGCGAGCGGTAATCCGCTCGACGCTGTGGCGCAACTTCGCGGGGGCCTGCTCGAGTTCAGGAAGTATCAGAGGCATGTCCGCCGCAGCGGCTCGGCGCACACCCGCCTCGAGATCTTCCATGTAGTCGAACCTGAGCATCCATTCGGCGGGCAGCTCGAGGACTTCCTCGCTACCATCGGAAAATCGAACGGCGGCCACCCGCAGGCCGGTTTCCGTGATACGCCACCCCATGTTAATCGCCGCCGTGAGCTCGCCCTGTTTCGGGAGCAGCGTGACTCCCATGTCGACGACGAGGTGTATTTCATATTTGAGAGAGGCGCCCACTCGCATAGTGACCAGACGCGCAAGTTTGATCATCGCGTCAGGTGGCAACTGTCGGTGCATGACCATCGGGAAGATTGCCAGGACCTTGTCGTCGCGCTTTTTTCCCAACGTGGCGATCGTGAAACGTAGTGTGCGCTTGCGCCCATCCCCTTCGATGGCGAGATTTGGGCACCGCCCCGTCAGGTGGCTAGCGGGGACCGGTGACGGGAAGGGAATCGCCAGTACGCCAGTTTCGAGGTCCATGCGCCGCCGCAGCTTGCCGCCGCGGCGCATGGCTTGCTGCCGGGCGCGGATGACCTCCTGCATAAGGAGGTTACGATTGGGCCACCAGAGAAAGCTGGCGCCTGTGATCTGGTTGGCCTCCTTCAGAAATTGGGCATTGGCCGCGTGGGTCAGGTCACGAACTGCGTCCTTCAGGGGTTTGAGCACCTGCGTGATGGCCGCGTACCGTTGCTGGACAACGCGCTTGAGCACAAACTCGATCTCGGGTGTGGACACTCCGCCTGCGCCGGGATTACTGCGGTGGTCGGCAAGCGCCTGTCGCGCGTCCTCATACTGCCGCTGGGCGGCGCCGACGTCAGGATGCTGTGCGCCGAGTGTCGCCATGAAGGCACTGTGGCTCGCCTCATGGAGCTCGACGAGACGGTTCCAGACGTGCGCGCGCTCTGCCAGATGCGTTGCGACGAGATCGGGTTTGTCGGGCGGCAGGAGCCCGAACACGTAGGTCTTCAGCATGAACGGATTGTCGCCGGTAACTGACGCATCGAATTATTCTTGTGTGCAGAACGGAAAACGCCCCTGCACTCTTTTCGGAGTGACAGGGGCGTAGTGAGAAAGGGACGCAGGGTCCCGGATGGGTCCACCCGCGGCCGGTCAGAAGCAGAGGTTGGTCAGTGTACGAGCGAAGAAATGAGAGACAAAGCTGTCGTCGCTCATGTTCCGATACACACGGAAAATGACTTCCCACTCGCCAAAGCGAGCGTTGAATACAACGCTGTCGGCCACCACGCGAACATACTTTCCTGAGATTTCACGGTGTTCGGGAAAGACGTCTGCTATCTCCGGACGCATTACAGCCGTTCGGTAAAAGCGGGCTTTGCCGAATTCGACCCGTTCAGCAGTCGGCCCCCGCAGCGCGTCGGTATCCGGCAACGGGTCGAAGACGACCGAAGCAGTACTGGACATGTGAAGCTCCTTGGTCACTGAAGAGATTGATACGAAAGACCCGTGGTGCCGGTCATGCCTTGATGGACGTTTTCAGGTCGATGCCGCTGATGACGCCGGCGTACCGAAGTGCCCTGCTCCACCAGCGTTCCGCCCGTGAGTTGGCCGGGTGGAGGCTGATATCGCGGTAGCTGCCATCGACGAGGTCCCGCTCGCCGTGTGCCGTGATCCAGCGGGGCACACCGCGTGACTCGCTCGGCTCTCCACCGCGATAGTCCTGGGTGAGACGCCGAACAAGTTCGCGGAACGTCATGGGCTCGTTCTCCCAATCGAATCCGTGCTCAGCAAAATCGCCTTGTTCCGCACTTTGATCGGTGACGATCCCGTAGGTCTGGTTGAACCGCATGGGCTCAAGTAGCGTGACAGGTCGATCGTTGTTGCCGGGCGCTGCGCCTGTCGCCCTTCTGTCACTGGACGCGTGGGGATCATCAGAGAACAACTCGATGCCCGCCACGGAATTACGTGCCCAGATACCGTCACCAGTTTTGCTGTCGTAGTGGCTTGCAAGGCAGGTGAACCCGTCCTTTGCAAGGGAGCTTTCACTGCTGGCGATGAGCACCTCGCGATGGCCACCAGGACGATTGAGGCGGTCGTGCTTGTAATAACCGTCCATGGCCTGAGCAACAGATGCGGAAACCCCGAGGCGGGAGAACTTTGTCCAGTCAGGTTGCCAGTGACGGCAAGGATGGTAGCTACCATCGCTGGTACGTTGCACCATGACCAGATCGCCGGGAGAACGACACTCAGACCAGGTCTCGCCATTCGCATGAAAGCGAAGTCGATCGTCAGCGTCTGAAGTGATTCGCTCGATGACGACGTTGAAACGGGGGTTGCTGAAGCAGAGCGTATCGCCTTCACGAACGTTGGTGGCAGTGATGGTGAGAACTGGATGGATCATTTGCAATCTCCGGGGAAAAGCGCTGGGTTCGCGGGTATCGCGACGCGCATGACTGTTAAAAAACGTGGTTCCGGAGATGTGCTGGCAAAAACAACACGGCAGCTGGCACGCTTGAAAGATAAAAACCCCACAGCGGTGGCTGTGGGGTCTGGGGGGTTGGAGTCGACCGATGATGTCAACTCAGGCTGGATCGGCCTGCGCGGTCTCGAGCACAGGAAGCGCCGTCACGAAGGTTTCAATCCGCTTCATGGCGCCGGCACCGAGTGCAGATTTAAGCCACTGCTCCGCCTGCATCAAGCCGTACTGAACACAAGCGAGGTTCCGATCCCGTAAAGTCTCACCGACGAAATAAGGTGTAGTGGCGGCATCGGTGTCGCCGGTGTCGTAGTCAACGAGTTCGAGGTAGCCGGCTTCGTCAACGAGCGCCCCGAGGGACTCAACGGCCGCGTCGATCTCGTCGTTGCGATATTCGCCACCGGCGCACCAGAGGTCGATCGACAGGTGAAGGGTTTGGGAGTCCACGCGATCGATTGCGCCCTTCAGAACCTCCTTCTCATAGGTCTTGCCGCGGCAGTCAAGCAAGGGGCCAAGCGCACGGGCGATAGCCTGGTCGTCCACGCTCGGGCGCAGTTCGAGGGTGCCGCGCAGACAGCATTGATGCGATGACATGGTGTTTCTCCTGAGTAAGCTCTGTTAAGGGCAGTTGACCTTGTCGACGGTATGCGCGCCAGAAAAAAACCCTGCCTGGACACATTCGTCCAAGCAGGGTCGGTGGGTTGGCATGAAACGGTGCATGCCATGCAGTTGCTAACCGTAACCAGCGGTCAAACGAGTGCGCTTTTGGCCTGCGGAATACGGCGCACATTGATCGGCTCGACGAGCGACGCGGGCGTTTCCGCGTCATCCGCCAGCACAAAGACCTCGATCTCGCGTCCCGGATACGCCTCCTGGAAGAGTGCAGCGGCAAGCCACGTCAAACGACGCATGCAATAGTCGCTACCGCGGCGCGTGTCGCATTGGTGGAAGCCGATACGAAGTGCCTTGACGAGTGCCGCCGACGCTTCGTCATCGTGGGAAGTCACTTCCACAGCTGCAGGGTCGAACGTGCCCGGGAGGGCGGACGAGCTGGCTTCAGGGAGTTTCGCAACGACCGTGTTGCTCTGCGCGTCGATGACGGACTGACTACCGCTGTCGTATCGGAAGCGCAGGAGGAGCAGATCCCTGGCTGGAGAATCGACCCAGCCCGGCGCTCCGATGCCGGCGAGCGCTTTCGTATGTTGAGGCGGAGTGCTCCCGAAGCCAAACATTTAGGCGTGAATCTGCTGCCGGATCGCGCCCGGGCGCCGCCGGGTCGTGGCTTCGATCCAGTTGAGCGCGTCCGCGACAAGGCTCCCAGGGATGATGTCGTGCGGATTCAAGAAATCACCCACTGAGTACCTTCCCCGCGCGCTATGCTGCGGGCCGTGGTCGCCGTCCTCGTAGAAGAGTTCGGAGACACAGTGTGGGACCGCGAGGCGGACCTCGAGGAATGCCTCGCCGACCTTCCCGTTGACGGTGGATGAACAACCCTGGCGCTGCAGCATGTGGGTCCCGTCGGCAAGGCGGATACCTTTGCCACCACCGCCGATCAAACGGGTCGTAGAAAACGTGTTTTGAGTCATGGTCACTGCTCCAGAATCGGGTTGAATGGATGAAAAGGCCGGCGAGGCCTTCGGTACGTCGTTGCGGGTGGAGATGCCATGGCGAAAAAAACGTCGGGTGCGTGCTCGCAGAGACGACGCCTTATTTGCCGACAGATTGCTCACGCAGTGGATGCGCCCAAAAAACAGACCCCTGACCCGGACTGGAATCCGGACAGGGGCTGGGTGAGTTACATCACGGCGATGTGCGCGATATGGGAGCCCGCGTCGTCGACGATGAGTTCGCAGGCGCTGCCGTGTGACCGGGAAACGCCGTCATCGACCAGTCGATAGATCTCGCTGGCGAGGCTCTTGAGGTAGAACTGCTTCGGAATGGTGTGCATGCCGATGCCTTCTTCGTGCTGCAGGTGAAGTCGGTAACAGCGGTTTTCGGGGTCATCCTCGATGATGAGGAAGCCGTTGAGCTTCGCGGTCGTGATGCGGAACTGCAGCGCCGCCGGAAAAACGGAAAAGCAGTCGTCCTTCGGATCCCGGTACCGCAGGTGACCGGCATCGGCGCCGGCATCGAGCAGCATTTCCCAGATGGTCCGGTTACCGGGCGCCGGGAGCAGTTCCACCTGTTCCATCATCTCGAGCAGACGGCGCGAGGAGATGGACTCACGATCGATCGGCAGTTTCGCGACGGTGAACTGATCTGTGTGATTGTTCGCCGGGTGCGAAGGCGTTTGGGCGACCGGCAAATCTTGCGTGGATTTCATGGATCTCTCCGTGGTAAGCCTTTTCAGGCGGAAGTCAAAGCGGGAGAGATGTGGGACAGAAAATTAGTGTCAGGGCCGGCGGGCGTGGGTCTGACAAGGGGCCGCCTGAAAAGGAAAACGCCCAGCGATCCGTGATGGATGGCCAGGCGTTGGTTGACGTAGCGCGACGTCGTTTGGGATCAGTGGGGTTGGTCCATTGTTTCGCCGGCGATGAAGGCGACATAGTGTGCCGCCTTCGCTTGCGACTTGAAGTTCGCCTGTAGCTTGCCATCAGCGTGGACGCTGTGGGTGTAGCCCTTCGCATCCTTCGATTCACTGATTACGAGCGCCGGCAAGTGATACTGGGGATGCCGGTAGAGGTCGCGGCGGCTTCTCGCGTCAACGATGCGAACGATGCAGTGGTCCAGAATACCGGGACCGCCGCAGTCTGCGTCCGGGATGAGGAGCGGGATCTTCATTTTCCCGGTCGATCGCCCTACCCGCCCGATAACGTCGTTCTCTTCCATCCAGTCACGACCCGTGTTTGCATCACCATAGAAGATCCGGATGCGATCGCCACTCTTGCGACAGCTCTCCAGAACCGTCTCGACCTTGCAAGGTGTGTCAGGGTCGAACCATGTTCCCAGGTCACGGTTGCCGATGAGCGCGACAGCGGACTGATACTGGTGATACTGCTGGGTGGTCCCGATCACGGCCGGGTCAAGCGGGCCAATATCGATGCCATACTTGCCCAGCTTTTCCGCCAGGACGCGCAGTTGCCTGAACACATAGTCGAAGCCGGCACATGTGTAGCCGCCGGCGCAGGGGATGACAAAAAGACGCTGTGCTTCGTTGATGGTGATGTCCATGGTAAATCTCCTGAGTAAGCCCGGGCGAGCGGGCGAATGACTGAGCACAGGAGATGACTGGCCGAAAAAAACCCGCGGCATCCGAAGATGCGCGGGTTGTGTGGGTTGGGTCGGTAGGCACCCTGTTACCTGGTTAATCTTCGAGGGGATATTGCTCGACGATCTTGATCACGCGAAGGAGCTGTTCATCCGTGATCGTGCCGTACGGGTCCGTCGGACCGGCCGCCGCGAGATCGCTGATGGCGTCAATGACATCGTCATTCGCGCGGTCACTGAAGCCCTTTCGGTCTGTCAGTGCGACTTCCAGACGCTTTAACGCCTCCCAATACGCGATTTGCGCGAGTACAGCGGCGCGCAGCAGTTCGTGTTGCTGACCGAATGCTCTTGCGCGCTTGAAGTCCCCCTTCGTGAATATCGCAAACTCAAACGCTCCGGGCTGACCGTGGACGGCTGCGCCCGTTACGGCGATCAAATCACCCTCGAAGCGCTCGCTGATCTGATCAGCCGTGCCCACGATGACTTCCCGCATGACATATCCCAGCGCAGCTGCGCGCGGCGCCTCCCCGAAACCAAATATCTGGATCTTTGCTTTCATGCTGTAAATGTCCTCGAATAACAGTAAACCCGCGCTACCGGGCGATTGACTGAGCAGAGAAGATGTCCGGGCGAAAAAAACCCGCTGCATCCGGAGATGAGCGGGTCTGTGGGTTGGCGGTCTGTTACCGATTGGGCGTAGGGATCTCTGCCGGACATTGCGGCGGTGTGCTGTTGCACACACCAATCCAGCGTGTTCCGACCTGCCGGATCTGGTAGTTAGCTGGGTCCTGCTTCAGACGGGAGATTTCGCGTTTGACATCACTCGCACGCGAATAGCCGTTCAAATCCGGCCCAAGTACGTCAAGTCCGGCATGCATCGCTGCGGTTGCACTTCCGGTTGGGTCCAGATTTTCGCGGTGGATGTGGGTATGTCCGCTGTGGACCGGTTCCCCGCGCGCGTTGTATAGCCGAAGCAACGTGCGAGCCGTGTTTTCCAGATCACGACGTACGACGTACACATACCCGCCGCGGTTGGTCCGCATCTTCAGGAGGTCGTTCATGACGATATCAATGGGTCGTTAGTCAGGTGTTGTCTTCGTCGACGGGAACATCGACCAGTTCGAGATTTTTTGAAGCACCCAGAATGGCCTCGACGGCACTGAAAAATTCAGGGTGAGCGGCAAGCGAGCTGTCAACCTCGACAACATCCGAAGTGCGATAGGCACCGTCGCGGGCGCAGGAGATTCGGTCATCGCCTGCTTCTTCAGCGGTGTCCCACGCGTGCAGATAGAGCTCCGTCGAAGAACCGCCTTCCTGTACCAGAACGTGGATTCTGGTTGCACCGGGAGCGGCTGCGGGAGACCCTGCGGGTCGACTGGCAAGACTGTCGATCGCGCGAAGGACGATATTGGCCTGCTCCCGGGTATCTTCGGCGGGAACGGTGTTTTTATTGATGAGATCAAGTTCGATCAGACGGTTGATGACGTCGTCGGTAAAGTCGGTGCAGGAGTAAGTCATGGCGGGGTTCCGTTTGAGAGTAGCGTCACAGGACAGGTGCCGGCGAACCGGTAGTTGACCAAGCACGACGACATGCGCGCGCAAAAAGAAACCAGCGCATCGGGTGATGCGCTGGGTTGTAGGGTTGGGTCTGGTGATCAGACCGGTATGGGCCCAACTGCAGGCGTCGAAGACGGGGCGACCGTCGCGCACATGTTGGTTAGAACGGTTTTCCAGTCTTCGACATACGCCTCGACCCGGTAAATCGCGCCCTCCCCCGTCTCGTGGAAGTCACGCTGGTCGATGACTCGGCCGCTGCCGGTCCGCACGGTGAACGTGCTCGCTGATTTGTCGATGTGGACAGGCTCGGTGATGTCCGTCTCATGGGACCACGATGCCTTGCGGGGCAGTTTCGCGGCGAGATCGACGATTTCGGGAATTTCCTCGTAGGCGAAAATCGAATGCAGTGCGCGTTCGATGGCGTGGGCGATTTGCCAGCACGTAGTGCGATTGTCGAAGATTTTCGCCGTCGTCAGATTGAGCATGTCGCCATTTTTCAGGATGAACGACACTTCAATCATTGGGCTTTCGTTACCGTCCCGGACGTAGCATGCGAAGTGATGAATGTCTTCTGGCTTCACTCCTGCGACTGGCAAAGGAGAGTCCTTTTTGAGGTCCTTCGGGCCGCCGTAATCGTTGCACGACCACCACTCGATTCCGGCTTCAGGGAACAGCGTACGAACGTAGGACTCGATCCATTGCTGGAGGAGACCGGCCTTCTGGCCGCCAAAGGTGCCGCGGCGCACGGCGCGAAAAAATTGATTCATGGTGACAGGTCCTTGTGGTCGGGTTTTGAGGGATGCCAGCGACGCTGGCGGTTGACTGGGCGCCAGGATATGCGCAGGCAAAAGAAAGCCCGCTGCATCCGAAGATGAGCGGGCCGTGGGTTGCCTGTCACTGACAGGATCGTTTGTGGCGACGTCAGGCCGCGAGGGCTTCCCTGACACTGGTCTCGGCGACAGCCGTCTGAGGCGTCATGGTGAAATCGCACGTGACGATTTCGCATGTCGGGCTTACGCCGTGCCATTCGTTTCGATACATGGTTGTGTCTATGCCGCAGTTCGCTCCGAGCTCGATTGAAGTTTGCTCGATGAACTGACGGCAGTTGTCGCCTATTTCTTCGCGGTAGCACTGCACACCGGAGTAGCGAAACGGCGCGGAGGCCTGCGGCACGATAAATGTGCCCCAGTCTGCAAGGCGAGACGCGAGGTCAATGACCTTGTAACCAGAAAAGCGTCCCGAGATACCGTCCCCGGTAAGCATCTGCCTTGATACGGCCGAAAGGCGGATTGGAGAATGCAGCGTCGAAGTGGCCAAACTGCTGCCACCAATCACTGAAGACGTCGGCGTGGACCCACGTCGCGTCAGGCATCACCTTGCGGCCAACACGAACATACTCTTCACAGCGTTCAACGCAGACGATCGTCTCTGCTTTCCCTTCGCATGCGTAGGCGAGTGATCCGATTCCAGCGCACAGGTCGACGACCGCGTTGCAGCCGCCTGGTACCTCGATGGAGAAGTCACGCGCGAGGCCAGTAGGGGTAAAAAACGCCCCGGTGAGCGAATTGAGTTGACCGGCACCTTCCTGATAATTGTGGAGAATGAACAGACGCTCGTCGTGGGTCAAGCGGCGCTCGAGGCTGACCAGTCGATCGATTTCGGTCATGGCTTTCGCCTGGGCTTTCGTGAGTTTCATGGAGTGTTTTCCTGTGGGATGGTGGTCGCTGCCCGGTCGAGAGCGACCCGTCGGATAGGCCTTGCGCAGGAAATGCACATCCAAAAAAAATCCCCGGGTCACGTGAGTGAGATCCGGGGGTGTGGGTTGGCGACCGAGTCGCTAGAGAAGGCGCTTGTTCAGGGCACCTTGCGGAGGATTTTCCTGATGCTCGATGCGCACAGTGCCGTACGCATACCAGCAGCCGCGCGGATCGAGCTCGCAGGCCAGTTTCCGGACGGCGTCGACCTTGAGGATGGCTGCCAAGTGGTCGTCCGGAAACGGCCCGAGCAGTGGCCACCACTGACGGCCGCCTGATCTCACTGCGCTCACGTAGTACAGACCGGGCTTGATGTCCGGCGTTTGCACGTCAGTGGCTCCGGATTGCCCTTGCCGAGTATGGGTAGATTCGATCATGTGATTGCCTATGCAGAGATGGATTGGACAAATCGCGGTGTCTCGAGGACGACGTTTCCGCGGTAGTGTTCGAGGTAACGATCGAAAGCTTCGTCGCGGGTCTCGTCCTCGTCGATTTCGTGGAAACCAAGGTCCTGCACGAACTCCGGACGCATGGAACCGATGACGCGCTGGTGGTAATAGCGGACTTCGTTGTCTTCGCCGGCGAGAAGCTGCTCATGAACGCGGCCCTCCTCGTCGTCTTCAAGCGGCGTGGTGTACATCGGCCACAGTTCGAAGCTCGGAGTGAGTTCGCAGCAGTGAACGGCCAGCCCCGCATCGAATAGGTACGTGCGGTAGATTCTTCCGCCGGCGCTGGCGACGAGGTCGTCGCTGCAGTAGCGTGTCTCGTCGAACACGACAGCTTTGAGATGCATGTTGGTCATGAAAATCTCCGATGGATAGCCCTCGCGGGCGGTAGTCAAGGTGACCGGAGATGTCCTTGCAAAAATATGTTGGCTTGATGCAATGCGGGCCCGGCATGGACGCGCAGGATCGCGACCCGCCACGGGCGCGGCGTCGCGTGCGTGGAAGCGCAAATTAAAAGAAAAACCCCTCGATCCGTCAGTACGGATTGAGGGGTTGTGGGTTAGCCCGGAATGGGGCGAGTTCAAACAAGACCGAGTTCGGCACACTCGTGATACGCCTCGGACCAGATATCCCGTTCGATGCTTCGATACGTGTTTTCGATGTCGATCGAGTACTCGCGGTCGGCCTTTTCTGCGGCGTCTTTTGCCTCAATCCAATCGTAGAAGGCGGCCTGATAGTTGCCGATCATGTCCTCGAAATGAGGATGCGCCACAAGAATCCTGATCGCTCTCCACTCTGCAATTCCGAACAACCTCTGCAGATCCGGGAAGGCATGCAGAGTTCCGCCGGTAGCTATCACCCGAAGGACGTAGCGACCAGTCGTACCCTCAAACCGACGCAGGAGCTTTCGCGGCAAACATTGCTGAGCCAGGCCGATGCAGGCTGCCTCGACTTCGAACAGTACACGGCCGGATTCTCCATGTAACGGCTTGTCCGACGTGTTCGCGAACCGCAGGGTAAGTTAGGGGTCGCACCACACCGGGAGCGGCAATAGCCGCACTCGCAACACCTTCAGGCAGACAATCAAAAATCCCATGACGCCAGATAGCAGTGCTGCCCATCTTCCGACGCCACTGAAACGAAATGCACGGTATAACATGACGATTCCTCCAGTTTGGCCCGCACACCGGGCTCGATGACCACGACCGGCAGCCGGCATTTAAAGAGGTTGGACGTGGACGGTGACCCAGATCCCATTCAACTTAACGTCAGTAAGCAGTGAGCCATTCAAACGATAGACGCGCGTTTCCATATTGCGATCTCCTTGTGAGAGCCCGGGCGACCGGGCGATAGACTGAGTACAAGGCGATGTCGCACCGAAAAATACTCGGCTCAGGTATGTCACGAGGCGGCGGGCACGAGACTTGACGTCAGAATGAAAAACCCCTCGATCAGCGAATGCCGGTCGAGGGGTGGTGAGTTAGGCCGTATGACTGGCGGCCGACTTGTCGACCTGAGTGTCGAATCTACGCGGCGTCGATTTTCTTCGGTGCAGGATCCTGTTTGGACGGGCCGAGGAGCGCGAGTGCGGAGCGTGCTATCGCACGCAGCTCTTCGCAGTGCATTTCGATGGTATTGCCGTCACGGTCAGTCATGTTGGCGATGCGCTCGAAAGCTTCCTTTGCGTCGGCACCGAAGTCGGCGAGACGCGCCATGTTGATGAGCTGCTCGCGTGCGTAGTTGCGATCGCCGCGTTCGTATAGAGCGAGAAACGCGTTAAGCGTGCCCGCCCACGTCATTTTGAGAGAGATGCTTTCCATGGTTTTTAGCCCTTGGTGAGGATTGCCCTTGAATCAGGGCGGACGAGAATGCGCTACCAGTGCGCGATCAACCGAGCACGCGAGATGGCTCGCCAAAAAATAGGCGTCTGACGGGAGGGGATTTCATGCGTGGATAGGCTAGTCTGCGTCGGCCCGGTACATTCGCACCCGAAAAAAAAGCCCGCACTCTCCGAAGAGAGCCGGGCGTTGGGTTGGGAATTACGCGGGGACGGATTCCAGTTTTTCGACCACGTTCAGGTGGCCGTGGTCCGACACTTCGAGGATATAGCGGGTACCCAATGCCGACGAGGTATCCACATAAATATCCGAAAGCAGATCGTTCAACAGATCCGTCGGCGTGCAGTGACGGGCTTGCTTGATCCAGCGTCGATACTTGTCGAGGCACTCGTCATGCCAGCTTTCGTCGAATCGATCATCGCAATAGAAGTCCTCGAACTGCTTGACGCCAGCACCCGGTCGATTGACTGCCTGGGGGCTGTAGACGGTGAGGTGCCGCACGTCACCATCGGCGCAGACAGCAATCTCTTCATCGTCAATGACCACTACTCCCCAGATACCACTGATTCGGATGGCATCGCAGATCCGGAGATCGAATTCCCACGAGAAGATGTCGGATCCCGCAATACTGCCAGGGTTCACCAACTCGTGCAGAACATCGAAATCGTCAAGCTCCGGTGCATTCAGCAACCAGTGACCAGCGGGGAGGCTCGATGAAACGACGGCTGCGCCGATAGACTTCACATAGGCCAATTCCAGTGCACACGCAGGGTCGGATTCGAGATCCACATAGCAGCTGCCAATCACGACCTTGCGTTCACCTCGATCGAATGCTTCCCGGAACAGCGGTTTCGCGTCCCGCGCTGATACATAGACGCGTGGGTCATGTCCGTCCGAGTAACACAGCAGCGCCTCGATCTCCGAGAAAACGTCAGCGGGAACGACCGGATGATCGCGTAGCACGTCCGTAGCATACTTGCATGCGACATTCCAGTACGTGCTTGCAAAATCCAGCGTAGCCATTGTCTTCTGGAGATCGGCCAGCCTCCGATGGATAAGGTGGCCAATGTGCTGATTGATCTCCGCCAACTTTTCCTCCGCGTCGATCAGACAATTTCGATCCGGCAGCTTGGCCTTGAATTTCGCGCTATCCAGGTGAACAACGACATGCGGAGCTCGGCAGTGCGATGAGCCTGCAACCAGGATACCTTGTAGAAACACGCAAACATCGGACGAGCCCAGAGTAACGTGGGAGAGGTCCTTGATCCAGACAGCGCCGATCGGTGTCTGATCGAACGTTGTGGCATCGAGAGCTTCCGGCCGCGCGAGGGCCACGCCGTTGAAGATGATCGGAATGGGATAGCCGCGGGCGATGGACTGCAGAGCCCCCTCCATTCGCGTTTCGTCAAACGACAGTTTGCTGAGCGTCAGCCGTGTGCCGGTTGTAATTTCACCGGTTACAACTGGTACCTCCACCATGTCGAGGAGCGCCCGGGTGGTTGCTTCGAGCCGTTGACCACGCGATTCCACCGTAAGACGCTCACAGGCAAACAGCGCGCTGGTGAATCCCATGCCAAAAGGATTTTCGATAGACCGCGTCTGATGATTCCATCCGCTTTCGGCGATCGTGAACAGGTTCTGGAAGTTCTCGATGCCGTGACCGTCGTCGACCACCGTCAGATCTTTCCCATCGAGCGAAATTTCGACTCTGGTCGCACCGGCGCGGCGGCTGTTCTGGATGAGCTCCACAAGGAACGTCGAGAAATTTGAAAACGCAAACTTCAGGTTCTTGACGAGGTTTGCTTCGTTGACTTCTACGCGTACCGCTGACGTCATGTTGAATCTCCTGTAATGAACGCGCTGCTCCAGCGCAATAGACCGAGCCCAGGAAAAGCTTCGCCAAAAAGAAGTGGTGAGGCAGACGACCGGAAAAGGAAACCCCTCGACTGCGGCTGCAGAGCGAGGGGCGGTGAGTTGGCGCGAGGTCGGTGCTTCGCGCGACCTTAGAGCATTGAGGAAACTCGACTGTTGTACTGATTCATCGCTGGTGTCCAATGACCGGCTGACTGGATACCCCGGCGATCGGCGATTTCGATGATGCTCTCGGCGATCGGATCGTTTGTCCCGGGTATGGGTGGCGAGATACGATCAAGCGCGAATGCGACAGGGTTGCCATTGCAGGGTTCGTTGAGCAAGGTAGTAACCGCCACTGATCGACCGAGCAACTGTTTCGACATGTTTCCCAGTGAGTATCCAGCGTGCTCGCGTAGTCGGACAGGCGCGTACATCACAATGGTGGCGTCGGTACGTTCATTTGAGAGAAAGGAGTTCGCGCCGAGTCGGCGGGCAATTTCTGGTACCAGGTGCCAGAGAAAGCGGGCTTCGTAGGTGATGTCAGTGGGTTGAAGTTGAGGATTCGCCTGACGGATTTGCCTCGAGAGGCGCAGTAGCTCTGCGGCGAGCCAGCGATCCGTCAACGCGTAAAGGCGGTCGATGGTGCGGCGGTGCTCATCGAGTGCTGCTCGTGTTTCGGGGGAAAGGGCCAGTCTGAACATGGGTTCTCCGGTAAGTGAGGTGGTCGTAGCGCGGAGATATGTGCGAGCCAAAAAATATTGTGCGAAAAAAACAGGCCTCGCACGTGTGAATGCGAAGGCCTGTCGGTGAGTTAGCGAAGTACGTATTCGCCAATTTGTGCATCCCATTCTGCGCCGACCCTTGCGGGGCTTTCGCAGGGAAGGATGACGTTTCTACCCGTTTCGGTGTCGACCCCTTGCGATACGATCTGTCCGGACCTTCCGGTTTTGGGATCTTCTTCAGTGGTAACGATGACGATGATCATGGTGCCTCTTCCAGATAAATCGATTCGCTATTGAACGCCGAGCGCATGGCGCAGGATGGCTTGTTGCGCCAGTCTGCCGAGCTGATCGCCGTGCTTCTCACCCGCACGATAGAACCGCATGACAACGTTGATTTGCGGCGCGGTGAAATCGGCGGGTACGTTGCCATAGTGACGTTCATAGTCTTCACACCAGATTTCGATATGGGCACTGCCGGCGTGCAGAACTGCACGACAGCTATCTGTCCCATCGATGAGTTTGTCGCCCGCTTCGGCGTCGAAATACATTCCCATGACTATTCTCCGTTGACGGCAAGATCCGACGTCACATGCAGGACCCACGACAGAACAGACGTGCGGGTTGCCAGTTCCACGCGTGCCTCATCACCAACGCGAGGGAACTGGGCAAGTGACAGGTCGCTTTTCTGAAGAGCGGTGTTGAGCTCGGTGAGTTGCTGCGCGAACAGGATTTGCGCCGTCTTAACGTCGATCAGTAAAGCCTGAGGATCGAGCTGGTGGACATTCTTGAGTGCAGGAAGCATCTCGAGCACCCAGGTCAGGCATTCGAGTCGAGTGAGGCTGTCGATGGCGGCAAGAACACGAGCGTCCGAGTTCGCTGACTGATGCGATGCGACAGCTTGTTGGGTTTCAGTGAGTTTGAGCTCAAAGAGCGTCAGGATGTTTTCCAGTTTTTGGGCGAAAGAGAGGTCGCTGTCTGTGTGGAGCGTGTTCATTTCATGTCCTCGTAGGGTAGTGACCGAAGTGGGCCGGTGGCTAAGCGACTGGTATGTGGAGCAGGAAAATATGTGCCCGTCCGTGTGCGTTGTGAAAGCTATACGGAAGGTAAGCAGCGGACCTGCGCGGTAAACGGCAACCCCGGAAACCCCCATCCAGCGCCTTCGGCTCGGATGGGATGGAAGGCGGTGCTAACGCTCCGCCCGGGAAGCCGCTGCGCGGCGTGGTGGGCGGTCGAGCCCGCCCTTGACGCTGCGCCGTTCCGGCTTGCAGCCGGGTGGCCGGCCGCGAGGTTTCGCGTCCGGCCACCCGGCTGTTTCACGTCAAGGTCGGACTCTCTCGCCGTGGGATTGCGCTTCGCGCACAGGAAGGCGCTCCACGCCTTGGGGAACGCGCTTCGCGCGGGGTTAACGGCCAGGTCCATCCTGAGGGGCATCCTGAACACGGGGAGCTACGGTGGCACGAACAGAGAACCGAGTCGGGCCGACATGAGCGCGCGCAAGCTGTCGCGCGCTGACCTGTACATGCGTTTTGGATGGCAAACGACAGCGTGGCGTGGCTACCATTGGTCACCGAACCCATTGAGGTGTCGGAGACCGACGCGCCGCGCCATCCAGCAGTCGAGTTCGGGTTGCGCGACGGATGTCGGATCGACGATAGAGTCGTCGGCATGTTTGCCAGACAGGTCGACCGGCAGAAGGGTTTCCCTCATCACGGTTTCTCCTTGATACATTGGCAGCGGACTCCGCGCGCTGTGCGGCCGAGCTGCGGACGGTGCAGGATGCGCGGTCGCGCCCTGAAAGTGGATGTGCCTCGCGAGGATCCGCCTGCCGAGGGTCGACATCCGACGAGGATGGACCTGAATTCACGGCACCCGCTCCACCCTGCCGACAGCGTTACCTGGAGCCAGCGTGCCCCTTTGCCCTGTGGATCTCCCTGATGGGTCCAAGCGTCTCAATGTCTTCCGGATCGACCCGGCGCCAGTGGTTTTCGCCGACGATTTGATCGCGATCCCAGCGGAGAACACGATGTGCGTCCACTTCGACGCACACCATGTGGTGTTCCGTGATTCTGGCCCGAGCCGCCAGCGCGAGCGCATCATCCATGTCCTCGGCGCGCTGCAGACTGCTTACGCCACCATTGCTCGTGATGCAAACCTGAATCGCCGCGGGAATTTCGGCCGTGGAGTTTGGGCGGTCACCCGGTCGTACGAAAATGACGCTGTTGTAGTTACTCATTGTCGTCGTCCCATGGATAGTCGATGTCCTCGTCTGACAGCCCGCTTGCGTCGCTCCCGGCTTCCCCATATAGCGCTTCGCGTGCTTCCCGCACGGCTTCGTGCACGTTACGGGCGGCCTCGACGAGCTCGCTCTCATTCGCACACACCCTGAGCGCATCGGCAACCAGAGGGGGCATCGTGCGAGCAGTGCGGAATAGCTGATCCAGCAGGTCGGCTGCATACTGTTCGTAGATCATGCTGTTTCGAGTCCGTGCCCGCAGGCCGGCTTCGACAGAAGCGATGGTTTCATACGTTGTGCAATCGATGCGCACTTGGCCCGCTGCGTTGCACAGCGCGGCAAGACATCGTTCCCGTACGTCCTCATCGGCACGCTCGAAAGCAATTTGTGCGGAAACAAAGTCCGCGATGGACCTGACATAAACGGAGACATTTGCCCTTGTCAGCTCAATGAACTGTTGCATGCCCGGTCTCCTGAATCATCGATTGCTGCTCCTCGGAGAACTGGTGTTCAACTGTGCACGTGCGCGGATTGGAGGCCTGATCACGCTGGCGAAGGTGAGCCTTTTCAGGATGCCCATAGGTCGGATCCGCCTCGTATGAGGATGGACCTTTACCCGGCGCACAACGGAGAAGCCAGTTGCCGTGAACCGCATCGATGATGCACAGCGCGTGCACCACGGTAGCCGTCTCATGGGGTCGCTCGGCAAGCATCCCGTCCGTTCGGCCGCTCCTCGACCGTGACGCCTTCATCCGGGCGCTCAAACTGGCCGTCCGGTTTCGGTCATCTCAAGTGCGAGCGGCGCCGGTGCCGCCGGCAATCCACCATGCAGCCTGGCTGTTGTCCCGTTGGCAAATCCCTGTATCCGGGCGGCAAGCGGATCAACGTGGCGGGCGACAGCCCGCGCTCGCGGCGTCATGCTGCTCGTGTCCGCGTAGTGCGCGCGCATGTATCCCTCAAGCCGCATCGCGCCAAGCTCGCTCACCCCGGCCGGTTGAACAAGTCGACGAGCGGCGGCGACCCACCCCTCGCAGAACAGGTCAGCGCGCGCTGTCCGGTTACGCGGCAAACATCGCCGGAGCGTTGCGGCGACATAGTGCGCGCGCGCCGCGCGTAGTTGGCGGGCGAGCACCGTGAATGCGTAGGAGGCAACCTGCTCGGCCGGTGCCACACCGATGAAGGCATAGCCTCCGATAATTTTTGTGCCTGATTCATTCAACCGCCTGGTGAAGACGATCTCGCAGCCGAATGCCCCGGCTACCATGCTTGCCAGCCGGACCTCGAAACGGGCCGGGCGCGCACTTGCCGAGCTTTTCACCCACGCCTCGTCGACACCCGCATCCGCAAGTTCGTACTCGGCGATCTCAAACCCGGCCATGAGCTTCTGCGCCTGCCGCAAAGCGGCCGCGGCCTCATGCGCCTCGGCTGACCGCGCCAGATTCAGGCACTTGCGGATCTTTGCAACTGCAGTCTTTCTGTCCATCGCCGCGCCTCACCTGGTTCGCGCTCGGTGGCGCAACGTGTGATTGAGAATCGCAACCAGGCCGGCATGCCAGCGCTGACCGCTCTCTGACTCAGTTTGCTTTCGAAAGCCGCTGCTCGAGCTCGTCATCTGACAGGTCACCCTTCGCCATGCTGCCGTCGATGAAGAAGGTCTCCGGTGTCACCTGCACAGGATGGTCCTGCATCCAGGCCTCGATGCGGCCGAGCTTCTCATCGCCTGCTGCGCACTGCGTCGGCGTCAGAGGATTGCCCTTCTCCCTGGCCTCGAGCGCCGCGACCGGGTCAGATGAACAAAGGATGGTCAGCGCGTCCTCGCGCGAGCGGGGACCCAGCAACCCGGTCACGAGGATCTCCTCGTACAGGTCTTTCCTCCCGGCCAGGCGGGCTTGCAGATCCCGGCAGTACGGACAGTTCGGGTCGACCACAACCAGGATGTGCCTCTTCGCATGCACGTCCCCGACCTTCAGCGTCAGGTTATGAGGAAGATCCCTGGCGAAGTCCACGCGCTGCAGCGTGGTGATGCGCTCCTGCGTCAGCCGCTCGCGCGTGGATGCATCAATGATTTCGCCGGCGACGAGATATTTTCCGTCGGCGCTCACATACATGAGGTCATGACCGACGGTCACCACCTCGTAGAGGCCCTTCACGGGTGCGGGTTGCACCGACTGCGCGGCGATGCCGCTCGTGGCAAGCGCCGCACGCACCGCAGCGAGAGGATCTTCCTTCGCCTGAGCTACCGCGAATGAAAGAGAAAGGGACGCCGCACCCCACAACAGGAGGCACATCCTGTGTGCTTGCTTCATTGCTGGAATTTTCCGCAGATCAGGTGAGAGTACTGGCAGTAGCGCGCCGCTTCTGGCGAGATACCGAGCGATTTCGGTAACGGCGGCAGCCCCTTGGCCACGATGTGACAAATCTGCGGCGGTTGTGTCACACGGTAACCGCGCGCATCTCCCTTCTGATCGTCGCGCAGTTCTTCAAGACGTCCGTGCTGTTTGAGCAATCGCAGGCCGCACCATACCTGCTTGGTGTGGTACCCCGCCGAGACGACATCGGGATGCCCGCACACCTGGTCGAGCGTCACCCAGCGGGCGTCAGAGGGCAACTGGGCACACAGTCGTTCAACTACCTGGTACAGGTACTCCGAAATAACTGGTTTGCGGGCCACGATAAACACTCATTTTTTAAGTACACGTCGCCGAATTATGTATCCGTTTTTTGTTTTGTCAATCTTGACATGATGTTTTATACCACTAGCCGATTTTATTTTTTGTCACGGGCCGGGCCGTCGGTTCTTTAACCAACCGGCTATCGGATAGCATCACCGCATGACTACGCCACCCGATACCTCTGAACGGCAGACCTTCACAGCGAGCACGGATGCCGGCCCTGCCCGTCAACATGATCACGATCGGCAGGCACGCATTGACCGCGCCCTGTCAGTCGACGCCGAAAAGCCCGACCGCCCGGACAACTGGCGTGCACGCTTTCAGCAGAATGTCGACCGGCTCGCTGAAACGCTTGTTGAGATCGACGAGCAGATTTCCGAGACGAACCAGATGCTCCATCGCACTCAGGGCGTGCGCGCGGGCAAGATAAGTGTGCGGTTTCTCTGCCTCCAGCGCTTCGACCGGGACAAGGCCACCCGTGACCGTGTCCCTGCCGTTGTGCTTTGGCACGGAAGAAAGGGACAGCCGGCCACCCGGTATCGGATCATTCCTCGCAGCGAGCGCTACGTGCGGCTACGGCGCAAGGGCGCAAATGACGAAGCCACCAAACAGCTCCTGCGCATGCTTCAGGAACTGATGGCGCAGCGCGCCAAGGTCGAAGCCTGCTATGTGCGGCTCGCGGCGGCCGCCACCCAGATCTGCGGATCGACTCACAACATGCTGAGGCGTATGGAAAGCTCGCTTAACGAGCTCAACGCCAGGTTTATCGAGCGCGACTACGCCCGCGCCGATGACAGGCAGCCTGGCGACGACGTCTGACTCTCCGCTATTACCGCGACCCACCCTCGGGGGGCGACGCGCCTCGCAAGGGCTCGACACACATCCGCATTTTTTAAGAATCCGGATATCCCTCACCGGCCAATTCCAGCAACCAGCGCCTGGGCGGGCGCCGGGCGAGGTGCCTCCTTCCGGGGAGCCTCCTGCTTTGCCCTCAGGCCCATCGACGCAACATCCGCATTTTTTAAGAATCCTGACGCTTCCCCCGCTCTGGTCCCTATCCGTGGAGCGCAAGCTGCCAGCCGCCCGCCCATGTGCGAACACCCCCTTCTCAGGGCAGGCCTTATCGAGGTCGTGCAGCCGAGGCGTCTACCCTTATGGTGCGACAGTGTCTTCCCCAATGGCTTCCGCTTGGATCGAGCCGATAGCCCCCGCCCGCTCCCCATTTGGCACCCGGCGTCTACCGGTTGGCCGGCTGCGAGCAGGCTATCTCTGTCTTTCCATCGCAAAGAGTCGTGCGGCCCCCATCGCTGGGAGAAAGCGGGCAATCCTTGCTTAGCCCACAACCGGTTCCGTGTGGCGCGCACATAGCCGGAAACAGGTCCAGCCTCAGCCTATCCGGGTGGCAAACCGGCAACGTCCTCGCCCTTTGCGTGGCGCGCAGCGCAAGCAGAAAAAGGCAACGACCGTCCAGTTATTATGTTTAAGGCGCTTTCGGCTTCCGGACCGACAGTTATCTTCGCCGCCCCCTTCCAGAATGGCTACAAAACCCGTTGCGTGGCCACCTGCGGCGACGGGCGGACCACCCCTGCCCCCGGGGGTTAGAACCCGTTGCGCGCCGGCCTCAGACGCTACCCACCAGCGGCTTCAACACCCTCTCCGCGCCCTACGGAATGATCCAGAGTGTGTAACACAACACTTTACCGGTATCGAAAATCTGCTGTCGTACACGACAGCCTTCGACGTGTATGGCCTCACATTCTGACGTGTCACAAAACAAAATCCTAGTTTGGTATTTTAAACCTGTGCTAGATTATCCATGCGCAAGAGCAGCACTTCACTCCTACAAACTCACGGGATCAGAACAGCATGAAGGTATCCGTCGGCATGGACATCGGCCACTCGGCCCCCAAACTCGTCTGGGCAAGCACGCTCGAGCCGCATCAGCATCAACAGGATTTTTTTCCCACAGTCGTTTGTCCCGCGATCACACTCTCGGATGAAGGCACGCGTCGACGCGCTGCGCGCGAGACCGTCACGTTGAACGGCCGGGATTTCTTCTACGGCGAAACCGCCGTCAAGCAGGGTCGTGCGCAGTCGTACTCGGGGCAGGAGAAGGACTGGATCTTTACGGACACTCACGATGTCCTCGTGATCGGCGCCTTCAGGCGTACCGCGGAGGCTGTTGAGACCACGACCGGATACGCGCCGAACCATTACGAGCTGATCGTCGGACTCCCACAGGCGTGGTATGAAACCCAGCGCCGCGAATTGAAAATGCGCGTCACGCAACTCGTTGAGCCCCTGTTGCGAGTGGGGCAAACCGTCAACGTCCGGGCCCAGTCACAACCGAACGGCCCACTGCAGGAAATGATTTTCCTGGCGGATGGCCGTATCAGTGCGGCGCACGATTTCGACCGGGAACGCTGGGGCGTCATCGAAATCGGTCAGCACACGAGCGATTTCATCCTGACCGACGGCCCCGATTTCATCGAGTCGGCATCCGGGTCCTGCGTCGGTTTCGCCGCCGTCTATGAGCGCATGACGGCGATCCTCCAGAGCAAGAACCTCCCGTTCGATCTCGGATCGGTGGATCGCGCTATCCGTGAAGGGGAGCTGACTGTGTACGGCAAGAAGATTAACCTCAGCGCCGAGCTCGAGGAGGCGAGCGCGCAGTTGCTGTATATCGTGCGTGACGAAGCACAGCGGCGCTTCGGCGAAGCGGCCTCCTCGCTCAACGGTGTGATCGTCGCCGGAGGCGGTGCGCCGGTTCTTTTCGATGGCCTGCTCGAGGTCTTTCCTCATGCCGTGATGTCACCCGCGCCGCGCTTCTCGGTTGCAGAAGGCTTCTGCAGGTACGGCCTGTCGAGGTTCAACCCCTAATCAGAGGGATCACCTCCATGACCAAGCCACGGCCAAAATGGCAAACAACGCTTCTCATCGGCCTGCGCGTGCATTTCAAATCATACCCGGATGTCCACACGTTCCTTCATACTATCAAGGATGGGGACGTCGGCGCCGTGCTACGCGATATCGTCCGCACGCACATCCAGCAGACCGGCCACCGTGCTGGTGACCCGAACTACCAGAAGGAGGTTGCCATGTTGGGTATGAGCAACCTTCTAGACGACACGATCGCGGCGGCCAACACGAGTGACAGCACGCCCCGGCCCGCCGCTGCGCGGACCGGCACAAGCCAGTCGCGCGTCGCGGCGCCGGCTGTTCAGCCGCAACCACCAACCCCGGTGGCGCCAATACCAGTGGCGGCGGCCACCTCTCACCCAGGCCTCGCCAGCGTGCCGGCGAAACCGGACCCGGCGGGGATGCAGGAGCCTCCTACGCCTCCGACCGAGGAGCCAGCTGCAGTGCCAGCCAGCAGACCGCCTGGCATTCTCAGTCGCTTCAACGACGATTAAGCCGTCGCGCAGGACACGAACACCCGGACCAGAGCGAACGATTTCAGCTGCCGATTTGGAAGTTCGTGTTCCAGACCGGCGGAGAAGACGACCCGCAACCTTGTACCGATAGCGATGCCGATGTATATCGGCTTCGCATATCGCGCGAAATCTCCGCAGGAATTATCTGATACGGCACTTTGCCACTACATTCGCCTCTGGGGAATTGGGCAAGGAGAGTCCGTATGCGCTGGAAATCAACCGCTTTCGCCACGTTGGCAGGCTTCGTGGCCTTCTTGTACTGCGGCACCGCTTTCGCGCAGAACGCCAGTTCGACATTCCCGGTCTTCTGGGTCGCAGGTGATCCACAGCAGGTGGCCAATGCCTTTCAGGGACTGGCGGCCTTCTTTGGTAACGGCAACAGCAGCTCCGCCGTGATGACTGGCGGCTTGCTCGCGGGTAGTCTTGCCGGACTCATCGTTGCGCTCTTCAGCTCCGCGACTCGCCAGCAGTTCATGCTCGGCCCATGGTTTGTCAGCACGGTCGTCACGATGGCGATGTTCAGCAGCCAGACGACCATCACCGTCAAGCCGTTTTTCAGCGACAACGGCACTACCGTCACGCCGCAGAACATCGTTGTGAATCATGTGCCGATCGGCGTGGCCTACCCCGCCGGCATCGCAAGCGAAATGACGAAAGCCGTATCCGACGTTTACCTGCAGTGGTTTACCGAACCCGGCGATGGCGGCGTCAGCGTGCAGGGCACCTCAGGCCTGCTCTCCCCGCTCAAAATGCTGCTCAAGCTGCAGGAGGTCTACGACTGCTCGCAAAGCAACACGACTATTTGCAACAACCTCGTCGCGTACATGAAGTATTGCCCCGTCCAGACTTTGGCCAGTCAGTCCATGCAGTCGAACACCGGTATCAGCGACGTGCTCAACAACAGCCCTGGCGGCACACCGAACGGCCAGCTCCAGGGCACGACCCAGTTCTACCAGGTTACCACCGATTCTTCCGGGAACCAGACCATTACCTCCACGGCTGTGCCATGCAGTCAGGCCGGCCCGCAGATCTACCAGGCGATGGCCACCTACATCGACAGCGATTCATTCACGAGCGACGTGCTCGCCAGGTCGTCATCCGCAGAACCGGATGGCCCATCGACGGTCGCCGCGGCCGACACGATGCTTAATACGCTGAGCCAGAACATTGCGGCCACGGCACAGAGTGCAAACGCGACGATGACCGGTAATGGACAGCAGCGTGACGCCACGATGATGAATCTGGTCTTCAGCCCCATCTTCCGGGCTGCGCAGCAGGCCTCGCTCGATCAGAGCCAGGCGGCATACACCTTTACGACACTCATGGGTAATGCCCGTAACAAGGCGATGATTGACACGGCAGGCGAGGCATCGCTTTTCGAGTCTTTCATGACGAATGCGATGAACGCCTTTTCGTTCCTGTTTGTAGCGCTCACGCCGATCGTCGTCATCGTCGCGATAACGATGGGGGTCGGCGGGTTCAAGATCTACGCGGCGTGGTTCCTGATGGGGATCTGGAGCCAGGGATGGCTCCCGGTTGCCACTGTGCTTTCCTACTATGTGCAGACGTCGTTCTGGTCACGCCTTCTTGCGTTTGCATCGAGTCCGACCATGTCGCCGGCAAGTATCGATAACTTCTATACCCAGGTGAGCAGCACCATCTATGCCGGATCAACCATGATCGGGGCGACTCCAATCATCACGCTCTCGCTCCTGACCGGGTCGGTATACACCTTGACTTCCCTGGCTGGTCGCGCGACAGGCACTGGTCGCGACTACATGGATACCGACCGCAACGACGGCAATGCGTACAACCTCGCCAATGCCGACGCTGCCCGGCAGCAGGTTACGTCCCAGGGGCTGGAGTTCGCTAACCAGAACGGTGCCGGCGTTCAGGCGATGACCTCGGCCATTGCTCACGGTGCGACCGCCAACGCCGGCGCGATAGTCCGTGGCGACGTGGCCACCGCCGCCACGATCGAGTTTGGCCAGGGGCTGAGTAATACCTTCCGGGCAGGACAAAGCGCGCAACTGTCAGCAGAGACTGCGCACCAGCGGGTCCAGTCTCTCACCGACCAGTTGCAGCAGCTGACGTCGCAGCGACATTCCGTCGGTCTGGACGTGAATGGTGGTGGAGATCACACGCACGGAACCAGCACAGGAAACGACAATACGGCTGGCCAAAACAAGACTCTCACCAATGTCAGGGGCGAACATGTTGATAAGGCAAACCAAGCTTCGGTAAGTGGCACTGCCGGCTTGAAGGTGGCCGGAATAGGAGGCGGCGTCACCGCAAGTGCAAGTAGCGGGCAGGGTACGACCAACGGACAGAGCGGAGCGGATTCCAAAACTCAGGGCAACCAAAACAAGGTTTCCACTGACGATAAGTATTCAACCACCGACGGTGTCCGTTTCTCCGACAGCCACTCCCTTGACAATCAGATTAGTCACACGCGCACCGCGCTCGCACAGGCGCAGCAAGCCGAGAAGGAAGCTTTGCAGCGTAACCAGCAATTTGCACATGACGCACAGAGTGCGATGCAATCGGGGGCAAAGACTTCGGTCAACGTGGCCGATCTCGCCACCATGGCCTATCAGACCAGCGACCCGTCACGCATCGGCGATGCCGTCCGCAGCGCGGTATACAGCGACGCCGTGCAAACCGCGCAGGGTCTGGCTCGAAGCGGACAGATCGCTGACAACGCTGAGAGCGTCGTGAACAAGGCGCAGGAGATTACTAACCAAGCCCTCGCCGGCGCCGATTTCTCGAAAGCCAACAATCTTTCGGCTATGCTCTCGCGCGGCGTTCTCAGCAGCGACTCCGGGGTGCATACCGCTGCACAAGCCGGTGTTGCCGCCCTCGCGAGTCAAGCCGGAAGAAGCGGCCTTGCCGAAAGCATTCTTGAAAAGTCCAGTCTCGACCGGTTCATTAGCCAGACTGAGGCATCTCCAACAAATTCCGCGCTCAATCGTGTGGCAATGGGCTCGACGGCCCTCGACGCCGCGCCGCTCAACCCGGCAAGCGGACCACTCGGAGCACCGGGCGCATTGCCCGGTGGTGGCGGATCAAGTTGGATGGGCGGCGGCGGTGGCTTCGGGGGCGGTTTCGGCGGCAGCGGTGGCACTCTCTCACCGGGATCCACCCCGCCGCTCTCGCAGGAAATTGCAAACGCTGCTAACCAGATGCATCTGCCCGCAGGCTCACGTGATGTTGCGATGGCCGAGGCAAGTCGGATTGAGCACGGGCAGGCAAGGGACCAGATCAGTCTCGACAAGCGCACGCACAACACAGAACAGTACGACCCCAAGGGTGACGTCACGCTCCTTGATGCAAAGAACGAACCGGCCGATCACGGCCTCCCGCCACGTGCCCCGTCTCCGTCATCACATGCTACGCAGGATACTGTCAATATTTATGATCGCCCGCTTCATCCGGCACGCAAAAACTGATACTCGGAAGCGGCGTGAGCGCGAAAGTCCGTGCCCCATTTCGGCGCGCGCCAAAGCAAAAAGCCGCCATAAAAGGCGGCTTTTCGCGCGATGTCTTGGGCTGGGGGTGAGAACGCTGGACCCCACCCCTCATGGTCACAACATCCAGTGACCATCGTCGCTGGCATTTGTGTTTATGCTCGTGCTGTCGTGAGGAGCAACCCAACGATAGCGCTCGGTCGGCTGTACATCCTGACCCCGAACATCATCGTCGTCAGCGGCATATTGCTCGACCGGCACGCCTTCGCTTTTGCGCGTCATAAGCCGGTAGACGATGTATGCAATTGCCAGAATAAGAAGAAACGCACCCATTTTTTCACCCCGTCTTCGCTTTGTCGTTTCGAGATCACGATTCCATTCTAATCGCTAGTCGCTCGATAGCAAGGGCTTCGGGGCAAGGCTCACCGGAATCTGCAAAACGGCGCTCATCCTCTTCAAGGGGAGACCTGAAGAAGGCATCACCTCGTTATGCACGACAAAAAGCAAACGCCCCGCAGACCAAAAGGCATGCGGGGCGTGTAGGTTGGGGTTAAGGCGCTATGCGCCTGATTGCCTGTGTCCAGAAGCAAACCGAAAACTGGCGCTAGACACTCATCGCCGCAGCACGTCGTTGCACCACACCTTGATATGTCACGATTCCGAGGATCCTGTCGAACGCCTCCTCTGCCGCACGCCCGTCACCGATCACGGGAACGCTGTCCGGCATCGCTGAATGCCCAACCGGTTGCGACAACCTGCCCCAGTTTCTGATCACCGCCGCGCATATACCGCACAGCTTCTTCAGATCGGTCGTTTGCGCAGCCAACGACTCTACCGCCTCTGCCGGATAAGCGCCTTCGATCGACGCAGGATCCGATCCGTGCAACATCCGCACGACGTCGCGCGTGAACCGGTCGATGAATGCTCTTTCACCCGGCAAGACCGATACTCCGTCGCTGTCGTGTTGCAGCAATACGTCCGTCACGAGCCCTGGGATGTCATCAGGACGGCCTTCGCCAGGAAACATCACCGGGATATAGGCCGGTCCACGCGCACTCGTCTGGGCGAGGTTGTACAAACTCACCGGCAAAGTCATACCGGCATTCCGGGCGTGGACTTCCGCCTCCCGCACTTGCCCCGCTACTTCCCCTTCGGCCACGCTCATCCTGCCGAAGGGATGGAAACGAATTGCCGTGCATTCCTGCTGTTTCGCGGTCACAGGCTCACCGCGGCGCAGAAACATCTGATACGTACCCCAGGCGTTGGACTCGGAGCGCAGCGCTTCCTGCTGCATCCACAAGAGCGGGATATTGGTGCCCTCGTAAGGTTTTCCGTCTGTTACGCGTACAGGCAAACCACCGAGACCGGCCCACGGATGAGTGCGCTGGATGCGTCCGAGCATCCACTCTCGCGCCCGTTGCACCAATCCCGGGATGTCGTTGCTAACTGCCATGGCATACCTCCTACGTTAGTTGAGTCGAAACTGTCCTCCGGATGCTTTCAGTTCCGCGTTAGATTCCATTGCGTAAGACATGCCAGACGAAAAAAAACCCGTGCATCCTCAAATGAACGGGTAAGGGCTTAAGCTGGGTAGACGGTCAACTCGAGCGCTTCAGGACGCCTACCAGAACGGCCTCGATCGCAGCCCGGTCCGCACGGCCAACGCGAAACAGAAAAGAGGACCTGAGGGTGGCGAGCAGATTTTCCCGCTGGCCATCGAGCACCGTAGAGAAGCTTTGCAGTAACGTGCCCCACGCCACAACGATCCGGGTCGAAAGCACCACAGAGAGGTCGCCCGATTCATAGGATTTGCGCAGCGTTTCAGCCAGCTCCACCATGAGCTTGACCACCGACGGATGGAGTCTGGGTGCATCGGCAACGAGGATGCGCGTCTCCTCCTCCTTCGACAGATACCCGACCTCAATACCGCCCCGGAAGCGGTCGAGCAGTGCGTCGTTCATCCGCTGGATGCCGCGGTAGCTACTTGCATTTTCGCCATCGAGCGCGTTGCCGGTTGCCGCTACCCGAAAGTCAGAATGGGGCAACACACGCTCGCCTGTCTCGGGGATGAGGAACGAGCCACCATCGAGTATCGTGTTCATGCCGCCAACCTGACCAGGGTCGAGAAAATTGATCTCGTCGAGCAGCAGGATCGCCCCTTCCTTCATCGCGCGGATTGCTGGCCCATCAACCCAACCCGTGCTGCCATCGGAATTGATCGAAACCCTCCCGACGATCTCCTGCAGCTCCAGCGACTTCGAACATGCCACGCGGATGACACCCCAACCCAGCCGCGCGGCGAACTGCTCGATGAAGCTGGTTTTGCCCGCCCCGGTGGGGCCACTCAGCATCAGGTTATCGAACAACCCGCTGATCCATGCCTGCCCGATCTTCACGTGGTCCTTGCGAAACAGGAAATTGGGATTGATGGGCGGGGTATCCGGCCCGGCGACCCGAAGCGGAAAGCGAGCAAATTCGCGCATCTTCGGCGGCACATCGAACCCAAAGAGTTCATCGGCAAAACCATGGGACGGCCCGGGGGCGTTTGCGGCCGCATCGGCCAACTCCGCAGGTTGCGACATCGCGCCTGTGTCGGAGTAGCTCACAGCAGTCTCCCGATGTCCGCCGAAATCAGACGGCGCAGACTGTCGCGACCAGGGAATTTTTCGTGGAGCTGCGCCAGCATACGGTTCACCACCCCAGTTGAAGCGAGGTCGTGGAATGATCGGCCTCTGGCGCCGGTGCTGGCAGATCCGCCAGCGGCAAGCCCTGCGCATCAAGCTGCGCGAGCACCACCGACGCGTCGCTACTGCGTTTCACGACGAGCGACTGCAGATCCTGGGCGTGGGCGCCCGGGCCGGTGGCCCGATTTGCCCGGTAGACCGTGACGCCACCAGCCGTAATCGGGTCGACTCCGGCCGGATACAGTGCGGCAAGACGGGCCCTTGCCCCCTCGAGGACTTCGGTCGCTCGCTCGAGCTGGCGATGTGCAAGCAGCCACTGGTGCGCCGCCTGCTCGAAACGACTGCCTGCCGGCGGCACATTGTCTACGACGGCTTCGCGAAAGCGCCGCGCGCGCTCGAGGAGATCGTGTTGCACCTCTTCGTCCGGACTGATCTCCAACGTGACTGCTTCAACCATTGCCCTATCCTCGGTAGGACAGGCGAAGAAGAAGGCTCTCTGCACCTGCCGGTCGGCACACAGCAACTGCCACTGGATGCGTGTCGCAAAACGATCCGGAACTTGGCCTTCCCGCACCAGCTGATGCTCGCCCTCATCGAGCAGCGTGAGTACGCAGAGGCTGTCCATCGCATCGGAGAGCCCGTCGAGCGTGGCGGCCGCCCAGCGGTGTTCCGTTGACACGATGCACGCCGGCCGTACGACTAGACCACGTGCCTCGGCGAAGCGCGCGCGTAGCTGTTCCTGGCGGCCGACACGTGCCTGGATCGCATTGTCGTCTGCCGGCTGGCGTGGCGTGATTCGGCCCGTAAACTCCTGCCACAACCGCTGAATGTTGGTCCCACGCGAATGACCCGCGATGATCACCGCGGCGGTCTCAGTGATACGTGGCCCATCCGGCAAATCGTGTCCCGAGCGCCATGCGTGCCACGCGGGCGAAAACGGTTCTATCTGGACAATGTTCATGGTCGAAGTACAGTGAGGAAGTGAGGCAGCTGCTGTCGCAAAGGGTAAGGCAAAGCGGCTGGGTTAAATAATGCCGCGGCGCTGGTCGATGGTCCGCGCCCGCCTCAAAAAGAAAAAAGCCACTCCGAAGAGTGGCCTGTGGATTGGTGGTCAACGACGTCAGTCAGCCGACCTGCAAATGCAGTTTTCCGTCGTCGCCAACGTAGAGATCGCACCCGCCCACCGCATGCGCTGCTCTTGTGAGCCTCTCTCCCAGTTCTCCCAGCCCGCGATCCCAGAATCCAGCGCCATGTCGGTTTCGTGTGAGCCAGAAGTCGTGCCCTGCACTCGCCTCCCCGAGGACAGCCAGATCTGCCGCGTTCTCCTGCCAGAAGCGTTCACAGTCCTCGCTCATACGCTGTTTCGCCTCGGGGCTGAGGTCGTCGGCTGAATACTGGTTATCCATTGCCTCCAGTCCATCCAGCGACGTGCTCCAAAGTGCGGCCGCGATGTACGCTTTCACCATCAGTTCAAGGTTCATGAGTCGCCCCTTCAAACTACGACAGCGATCGTCGCGTGCGGTCCGGCCGCACGGGCACGATCGTATCGGCTGAAACACTTTCTGTTGCGGATTTGCTGCATGGTTATCTCCAGAAAAGGCGCGATTGGCGCCGGTAAAGGGCGAAGCATCGGGAGATGACCGTGCAAAATTAACTGTGGCCGGCAAGGCAACACCCTTTGCCGGGTGTCTGAGTACGCTGAGACAGAACAAAAAAAATGCCGCCCCAAGGTCGGAGCGGCAGGCAGCAGAGCAGATCAGTGAACGGTGACACGCTCCCCCGCGTCGGGAAAGTCGTTCAGGTGATGCTCCTCGATGTGCTGCAGAACGGTGTCGGGATGGAACACCGCGGTGAATGTGCCGCACCCGTCGAGAATGAGGTGCAGGCTCTCGCCCTGGGCGTCACCGAACCGGAAAAGGCTGGTATCGCTGGCAAGGCGGATGGGGGGGTTAAGCTGTGAAACGAGTTGGTCGGGCAGTAGCGATTGGGCTACCTTGAGAAGGTCGAAGTCGAGGCGTGAACGAGCCGCCATGAAGGGTTCTCCTGGAGTATCTGGGGATAGGGGGCTTGGTGCCAGGAGATTTCCCGCCAAAAATTATTCGCCGCCGGCGGGCAAGAAAAAACCCCGTGCCAGTCTCAAGGACCGGCAACGGGGTGGTGGGTTGGCAACAAACCGGCTAGCACGGGATGTGTCGCGGCCGAAGTGCAGCGATTTCGCTCCGGCCTTTGCGTGAAACCGCGCCGAGGCTGGCGTGCCAAGGGCGGGACACCTGCCTGGCCTCCCTCTGGGAAATCCGGCAAAGATGGAGGACAACGCGGACCGTGTGTATATCAATGGTTCGTGTCTGCATCACGCGCGCTCCTCTTCCTCACGCGCACCGCGCATGCCGTCAAGAACACCTGCGCACATCATCACGATAATGCCGAGCCACACCGCCCAACGTACCAGTACGGGCAGCAGCGCCTCCAGACCGCGCAATTCCCACGCAATAACACCGAACACAGCAATGAGCAGGAACGTCCTGATCGATATTCCCGCGTTAGCGATCATGGTGGCCGGAAACCCAACCATGAATACGCCGGCAGCCCAGAGCAGCGCGAACAGTGGAGGGGTGTAGACAGCAGACATGGAATTCTCCTGGTAAAGCCCGTGCCAGCGGGCGAAGGTCATGGCCTCCGACATGCGTGGGGAAAAACAATGTCGGCGACATTTTTTTCTGCACGCCATCTCCCATACCAGGATCTCCCAGCCCTACTGGTGGGCATTCATTCAAGGAGCTAAAAAGTGAAGCTAATGACCTACAACCCCGTCGCAGGCATGCTCGTCCCCGTTGGAAACCAGGTGGTCGATCGCGCCCTCAAGGCTGCCCAGCAGCAGGTCGGTGACGCCGCCTGGAAGGGCGGGTTTTCGGACACGCGCGCAGACGGTCCGACCGCAGTTGCCCGCCTCGCCCTCGAGGGGATCTGCAAGCAGGAAGGCATTACCGGCCGCGTCACCGCCGTCAAGCTCGCCGTGACGCGTGACGGTCGCGGGAACGAGTACCAGAAAGTGCGCGTGCGTTTCGAAGGTGTCACCGAAGGCGATGACGGTGTCATGCTGTCGCTCGACATGCAGTCGGAACTCGCTCAGCGTCTTGCGCACAAGCTTCTCGGTGTGCAATCGGGCGAAGTGGTGACGTTCCTGCCCTTCTCCCAGTTGGTGAAGCGCGGCGAACGGTTCTTCGCGAACCAGGCACTGAGCCTGCGCAACGCTCACGGCAAGGAAGTCAAGGCACCCGAATCACTCTGGGCGGAGGCTCAGGCACAGGCGGACGCGGCAGCGACTACCCTCAGCGCTGCTGGCATCACAGATCGCGCTTCGCTGAACAAGGTGAAAGCGAACAAGAAGATTGAGTTCCATCATGCGCTTTACCGTGACCGGATCGCGCCGAAGTTCGAAAATGTGCGTTCGGCAGAGCCACTTGCTGCCTGAACACAACATCGCACCAACCCACACGCCGCATCCCATGGATGCGGCGTTTTTTTTGCCGGCAACAGGGGACACCTTATAAAGGTTGAGCACCCATCCCCAAAAAAGCGGCTGTCGGTCTCTGAACCCGCTATTCAGGCAATGGCACGCGCGGTACTCTTCGTAGACCTACTGACTTCTTCACGCATGAACCATGTCCACCGTCCTGTCTACCCGTGCCGCCCAACGCTTTTACTTTGCTGGCGACCACGCGATCGACCGGCTCGGACTGCGCACAGCCCTCACCGCGGACCTGCTGCTGGATCTGCTGCATGCTGGCCGCTCGGTCTGGCTTACCAATGCAAGCCGCAATAACAAACGTCGCGGGCACATTCTGGTGTATTCAGACGTCGACCGTGCGTGGTTTGTGGTCGTCGTCGCCATCGACGATGCCCAGCGCGGCGCAGCGATTATCACCGTCCTCGATCAGGCACACTTCGAGGCGGATCTTGGTCAACCGATCGAACCCGCCTGTCTCTACCGCGCTATGGTGCCAGTCGTTCCGACAGAGGTCGCGCAAGCCTGGCGCGTCGCCAACATGCCCCCTACCCGCAGGGAGCAGCGGGTTGCATCACGCCGCGCCAACGCCATCGCGCGAGCCACCACGCTGGATCCGGCGATGGTGATTTTCAAGGTGGACTACCGCGCTCCAGAGACGGATGTGATCCTGCGCGAGGAGTTCAACGCCATGCGTGAATATCCCGGTGCGGCGGAGAGTGAGGATCTGAAGGCATGTCTGGACGATCCCGCGTTCTGGGAATGGTTCGGCGCCCGCCTCGCCGCGGCAAGTATCCCTGTCGAGCGGATTGTTGCGCTGAAGGCTGCACGGGCGGCCGGCCCCGTGGTGACCCTGCTATCCGATGACACCCTGCTACGGTAGCATCAAGCGATCGCGGCACGCGGGTCATGCGAACCCGCGTAACTGATCACGGTACGTCCTCCTGCTTGTCGCACTCGGCCAGCACAGCACGCGCCATCATCAGGAGATCGAGTTGCAGCACGCTGGCTAGTCGCACGGCCGTTGCAAAGCGGATGTTCGGATAGCGCCCCGACTCAATGCCGTGGAGATGTCCTTTCGAACTGCCAGCGGCCGACGCGACCTCGTGCAACGTCAGGCCAAGTTCTTCGCGTCTCGCTTTGAGTATCCCGGCGACGGTCATGGCATCGACTCACGTGAAAACGATATCGGCAAGCCAGGCGATTCGAGCTGCTCCACAATCGCGTTCAGCTCAGTCCAACGCCGCGTGTGTAACTTCCTTCGACGTATCAGGCGCCTCGCGATTGTCTCCCGACCTGTCAAGTGCGTGGAAAGAGCGCGTCAGCCAGTACGGCGTCGCCTCTTCGATCCGCGCCACAAGACGCGATTCCAGGCCATGACCCTGCAGATGCGACGCAACTGCGGCGAACATTGCCTGCACGTTGGTGTAGATGCCTTGCGCGCCCATCGGCCGCCAACCATTGCCAACAATGAGTGGGGTCTCGTCGTCTGGCCTCGGGTGCCAGTTCAGCATCAGAGATTGCCGGTATCGCACGAGCTCGGCGACAAGAGCGTCGCACAGACGGATGTGGCGAAGAACCCCGGCACTGTCGCGCACGTCCGGGACCCAACCACAGGTCGCGGTTGTGTGCTCCACCTGCCGGAAACAGTGAAGGTTGCCCATCGTAAGCGCGGGACGTCGCGAGCTGGCCGCGATTTCCTCGCGCTGAGCTCCGGTATAGGCGAGTAGCCAGAAGATCCAGCGCCGCGTGGAATATGAGCGACGATGACCGCCCGGCTCATGTGCCAGCGCGTCAATCACCCCACCGATCGTAACGAGCTCGGCCTGCGTGAAGTGCTTATACTGAACTGGGGGTTTCGCGCGACTGCTGCCCTTTACCACCCGGACAGGATTGACTTTGATAACGCCACGTTCGCAAAGCGTGGCATACAGGGAACGCAACACCTGCAGTCCGTATCGCGCCACGTCTTCGCTCGGGCGTGTACGCGCATATTGCTCGAACACGGCCGGTGTGGCCCCTGCCAGGCCACCGGCGATGCCGGACGAGCAAACAAAGGCGACGAACCGCGAGCTTTCGCGCTTATATGCGGTATGCGTGTGTCCACGATAGCGACCCAGCCACGCCGACACAGCCGCCGCTTCGTCGACACCCGGTGCAGCCCCACCTCGGCCGCGCGCCAACGCGAGAGAGACACGGCGGAAGCCACCTTGCCGTGTCATCGCGCGGATGGCCCCTGGACGTTGCCAGCGGTATCCGGGTCGCCCGGTTGCACGCGAAATCCGGATTCGCTTAGCAATGCAATTGCCGTCGAAAGTTGTGCCATCGAAGCAAACTGCGAGCGGGGCACGAGAATGACGCCGAGGGGTACCTGCTCCGAGCCTTCTGCTCCCCGCTTCCAGAGCTGATCATCGGCCATCAGGCATTGACCGTGTTCGTCGACCAGGGTGATCACCCCGCCTTCCGCTGCGAGCCATGTACTCGCCCGCAACGTTTTTCCCGCATGCTCGTGCTCAGCGTCGGGAGGAAAGGAGACAGCGAAGGTCATCGCGTGGCTGCAGCGTGATTCGTCCCACGGCCGCGTGACCTCAACGATATCCTCAAGCGGCGTATAGCCGGCAGCACGGAGCGCTTCGCGCGCCTGCTGCCAGCTAAAGTGCGGCGCTTCGGTTGCCAGCGCGACGAGTATCCGGTCAATTTCTGCTTCCGGGTCCATGCATCCATCAGGTACCAGCAGCAGCTTCTGATGCGGAATGTCGCCCGAGACGGACGACAGTAGTGCGACTTTCGGCATGGTGTGCGATCAAACTCTGAATGGTACGGCGATTTTGCATTCAAACACCGCCGTCATTTAATTCCTCGTGCGAGCGGCCACGTGCGGCTCCTTCGGAAAGACCATTCGCCCGTATGTCGACGCGGCGTTCAAACTCCGCTTTCAGCCCGGCAACGAAGCCTGCCTCTGCGTTTGTCAGCCCCGCGAACTGCCCGACGACCGCGTCTTGCGGCGCCGATAGTTTTCCCTGTATTTGGGTACAAAGCGCCTGACGCCGCGCTCGCTCAAATAGCGAATAGGTCACACTGGCGTGTGTGTCGGCGAGGAAGCTGAGCTCGTCTTCAACCAGCCGGTTGATTTCCTCAGGCTTGAGCGACAGTTCTCGGGCCGTTACACGCTCGTACAACGCCACCAGGCTGAAGGGCCGATAGCGCCGCCTGCGTGTGATGTCGCGACGCATGGGCGGTCTGCAATCTAGTGGGAATGGGTTGCGTGCAGTTGCGCGAGGCTTTCGGTCTCAATCGCCGCGATAGCCTGGCGCAAAAACTCACTCGCGTAGGCGTCCCCGAAATTTAGCCGCAGCGCAGTGATTGACGAGATGGCGATGGCCTGCAGGAGCGCTCGCGCGTCGGGGCGTCGCACTGTTCCGAGTTGCTGCACAACCTCCCGCATCGCAGCGTGCCCGAGTTCTAACAGCTCGACGTTCTTTTCTTCATCCATAGCCAGACTTCATCCTGTTTTCCGGCCGCCGCGCGGCGGTGGAATGGGTCCTGTCGCGACCTACCAGTCCATCGACACCGCGCTGACATTGGTCCGGCCAGGTCGGCCGCCGCTGGGCTTCACTCCATTCGGGATTCGATGAATCTCCTGATCCAGCCGAACTCCAGCGAAAGCACTCAATCGGGTCAGGGATTGCGAGCTCGGGAATGACGGGTTCAGCGACGCGAGGGTGGTGGCATCGATCAGCAGGGACACCAGTTTCTCCCTCGTCGCGACAGACATCCTGCGCCGTGCCGTGAGTGCCTCGATTGTCGTTCGACAGGCGTTCTGCCGGACGTCGAGAAAGCGATCCGTAAGACCCGGGTGCGCGCTGATCGCGAGCAGGTCCGTGTCACCCAGAGGGGCGTTGTCGAAAGGGCTCACACTTGAGCGTCTTGCGATCAGCATTCCACCACCACTGAAAACATACACGCCCTGCCCGACGGGTCCATAGAGATCCAGCATCGCATCGAGGGGATCGGGAAGGGACGACACAAGGATCGACGCGTCATCCACGTGTGTGTGTGCTCGAGCTGCCGTACAGAAAAGATCACGGATGTCGATCGCCGCCCGCGCGGTGTCCAGCCGCTGCGCCTCGAGCGCACGGAGCGCGCCGGCGACACCGTCCACCAATGCATAAATCACTTCTGCGCCAGCAGACGAATAGAGGTGGACGGGGCGCATCTTTGCGCGACTGTCCGGCTGCACATGCGTGAAGACGAGGGTAGCCTGGACGGACGGCGTTTCACGTTTGATACCGCGTGTAGCTACAACTGGGAGGAGTGCTCTGGTGGTCATAGTCACTACTGTTTTTTTCTTTGGCATTTATCAGCGTCGGCGGCCACAGCGTATGCGAGCCGCGACCTGACCCGAGGAGTCCGATCTGACTTGAGCAAGCTGGGAAAACAATACTCGCCACCGTTTATATCGACACTTTCCCGGAGAAATTTAGCCCCCTGATGCCCGAATCAGGACGACGTAATTCTTGAGCCGATTTCCATCCGATCACATTCCGAGCGAATCACCAAACATTTCGAAAACCTTTCGACTCTCATGCATGAGAAATTCTCAGGGAAAAGTGATCGGTCAATCGTTTATAGCATCGATTCTTCTGACTAAATTATCGGCACCAACACCACGCTCGTCGTCCTCGGAGCTGGCGTCGCCCTGCCGCTCGTCCCCGCATCAACTGATGTCATCTCGGCCGATAATTTCTCGCCAATGAAATCAGCTAGGATGAATAATAATCTTACGATGAAAATTCACTCAGAAACGTCACAAATGGCATTCATGAGCGCATCCCCCACGCGAGACGACGCAACACGACCGATTGGCCAGCATGCCCTGACTGATCAGGTCGTGAAGCTGGAACATCTCGAGCTGAGGGTGTCACCACACATGGACAGGCACACGGCGGAGACGCTGCTTGGCATGCGGCCGCTCGAGCAAACCGAATACGGTCTTGCTGCAGAGATCATCCGGCCAGGACAAACGGTGGTCGACATTGGCGCCGGCTCCGCCGCATGGTCCCTATGGGTGGCAAGTCTTGGGGCACGCGTCGAAACGTTCGAACCTTCCCCCCTCCTCTGCCCTGTCGCGCAGGCCAATCTGGATGCGAACCGGTGTCTTCCCGTTGAGTTTCATTCGCGTTGGGCCGTAGTGCCCAGTCACCAGGGCGGACCAGTCAATCTGGCATTGCCCGGACACGGTTATGACGCGGCCTGTGTAGAACGTTACCCGCGCGCTGGCGACCCCGATGTCGTGCCCGTTCCGTGGCTCGAGTCCGCCGAGCGCCTCGTGCGCCGGATACGCCCGGACGCGGTGTTCGTCGAAACGTCCGGGATGGCTTGCGAGATTGCCATGGCGATCGCGAGTGTCCGGCATGACCGCCCACGCACGCTGATCGCGCGGCTGCGCCCGGATCTCGAGGGGGAACAGAGCATACGCAGCGCAGTGGAGGCCATCCGGGGTTTGGGCTACTCACTGCGCCTCGACATGCCAACGATGTTGTGGGACGGATGGATATTCGAGTGCTAGCCGGCACCGGAGCCGCAGATTTACGCAGAACGCAGTGAGCAGGTAGCAGGGTGGCGCAACCACGGCCACGTATATTTTTTGGAAAACCATATCGGGCACTAGGTCAACCCAACCCACTCAGCTCCCCTAGTGCTGATTCTCCGGAGAACCGATCATGAAAAAGGCTTTCAACTTCTCGCTTTTCAAGAACACCGTGGATGGCATCACCTTCAACAAGTCGAAGGACGAAAAGGTGCGCGCGGACTACAACGGTAACGGCAGCGAACGCGACGGCGCCGAGAAGATCCAGATCATCGGCATCAAGGCACTCTCGCAAGGCGGCAAGCAGTACATCCGCCTGGTCTTCATCGATCGCAATGGTCTCGACAACGAGTACCACAACGCGGCCCTCTTCCTGAATGAGAAGAAGGACGGCGAAAAGCAGCCGGACTACACCGGCTCGATCGACCTCGATCGCGACGGCAACGAGCGTCTGCGTCTCGCTGCGTGGCTCAAGAACAGCGATCGCGCCGGTCGATATCTGTCGGTCAGCGTATCGGAATTCCTGGCGAAGGAAGGTGATCCGGCAGCTGCAGGCGCAGAAGGGGCAGAAGGCGGCGTACCTGGAATCCCGGTTCCGGCAGGTGCGCCCGAAGACGACGAGATCCCTTTCTGACACACTATCCGTTCCAGCAACGGTAATCCACAGCCACACCTCCCCGGTGTGGCTTTTCTTTTTTCCGAGCCCTTTACAACTTCGACCACATCCAGAGGGATCCCTGATGGCAAGCAAACCATTCAACCCATGGCGTCGCGATCTTCACGTCGGGGGCGCAATGATGATCATTGGTGTCAGCACACTCGCCATTCTCATCCATACCGGGATAGCCAGCCCCCTGCGCTACGGTCCGTTCGCAGTGCTGCTGACTGTCTTCGGCTACTGGCGCGCGGAACGCGGATACTACCGCTGGCATGGAAAACACACCGAGGGGAAAGCACTCGCCGCACTTCGCGCGCGATTGCCTTCCGGCTGGACAATCACAAACAACGTGATGACCGCTTCTGGTGACTGCGACGCCATCGTATCGACGGGCAGCATCAGGTTTGTCGTCGAGATCAAGTCAGTACGGGCCGTGACGCTAACTCACAAGTTCTTTGGTCCCACAACACTCGCATTCGGGCGGGATGTCGGAGCAACGCCGGCGAGTCACCTCGCCCAGGCAGCGTTCAATGCCGGCAGCGCGGGCGGTGTTGCCATACTGTGGTACCCCCTCGCCCGCAAGAAAAACTACGGTCTCATCGGTGCAACATGGGTCGTTACAGGCGCCGCGGGAATGCTGGTCGGGGCGATGCAAAAGCACCTTGCAGCCGCCAGGTAGCCATCGGCACAGTGCTTATTTTTCTCCGTGACATGTCGTGGACCAAGTCCCTTTCTTCCCAATCTTCACGACGGAGAAAAATCATGCGTACACCCCATCAGTTACTCGAATTTGCAGTGACGAACGTGGCCTATCGCGAGGCACGCGGGAACCTTCAGTATCGCGCGATCGATGCGCTCGCCTATATCCGCGACCGCGGCTCGTTAGCCGACATGGAGCAATACACCTGTGCACACCAGTGGGCATATACCGGAACGGTCTATGGAGGTGACGATACAAGTTACTTCGGCGAAGGCCGCTGCTATTGCCTTCACTGCGGTATCGATGGCGATGCCTGAACACGCAAGTCGCTCCCAATACACCAATCCCGTCCCGCACCCTGTGCGGACGGGATTATTTTTTTGAAACTCCAGTCCGATGCGTAACCTCATGCTCCTCGCCCGGATGCTTGCGAACCGGCACAACCTCGAGGTCGAGATTGATCTGAAAGCGGCTAACGCAAGCATCACCCGGAAAAAGCTCACGCTACCGGGAATCTGGGTCGACGCGGTTTTGCCGACCGGCGACCCTCAGATCACCGAGCTTCTCGAGGGGGTCATTGATCACCTGGCCGCAGGACACGCCCGTCACACGGATTTCGATGCCTACGACGCCTGTATGAAGCACGCTGGTCCGCTGAAGATCTCGATCCTGGGTATTTTTGAAGACCTACGCGTAGAAAGACTGGCGGCAGAAGTCTACCCGGGCATCGCGAGGAATCTCGCGAGGACTGTGGAGCTGTTGATTCCAATGGGCTTCTTCGGCCAGGTCCGGAACATCGGCAACGCTCGCCCCGCCCAGGCGCTTGTCGAGGCGATGCTCTGCGTGGGGCGTGCGACGCTGTTGCGTGGCCAGGACGCCCCGCTGAAGGACCTTGCTCGTGCATATGATGCGTGGGCCCGCACACAGTGCCCCACGCTGTGGCTGCACATGATCGACATCATGCAGCAGGCGTGGAATGCCTCATCAACCGGCGAAGTCGTCTCGCTTGTCGACGAGGCCATGCAGCTGCTCGGAGATCTCGCCACTGGCGACACCGTAGCGCGCGATGCGACGCCCGCAGCTTCTTCAGGATCCTCGAGCGGGGTCGCAGACGACAAAGACGGTGGACCTGTCGGACAAGGCGGTCCTACGTCCGCCATTCAGGGGGAAGACGACGCACCGGCCGCCACGGAGGCACCAGGTGAAGCTGCCGCCCAGTCGCCCAGTAATGGGACGGTGACGACACAGGAACAGCGGTTCGCACTCTCGGTACTGGTGCAGCAAAACGTACGGCAGGCGGACATCGGCGATATGGTCGGCGAAGCTCTCGGGGGCGCTGTCAGCGCGCTGCCGGCGGACACCCGTATCGCTATGAAGGCTCCCGGAACGCGCAAATTGCCACTGCCGCCGACCTGGATCGCCACGGCTGGCCGGATTCGTGGGGGGCTCGGGCGGGACCTCGAGGCGCTCCTCGAGTCGCGCAGGGACGCGAATCGCCATGTCGGCCTCGTTGGACGTCGTCTGCAATCGAACCGCCTTCATCGACTTGCGGTGCTTGACGGCCGGGTGTTCCGGCGCCGGCGTGTCGAGGACGAAATCAATGCGTGCGTCAGTCTGCTAATCGACGTGTCGGGCAGCATGGGAGTCAAATCCCCAGCCGGCTTCGTTCCGCTCGAGGCAGCTGGCGGGACGCTCGTTGCGTTGGCTGAGGTACTCGAGCTGCACGACATTCCCTTCGCGGCGGCTGTCTTCAACGCTCGCGTCTGTACGATCAAACAGTTCGACGAAACCTGGAAACGCGTGTCACATCGCGCGCAGTCGATCCCCGTCCTCGGCGGCACAACGGCACTCGCCCCGGCGTTACGATCGGTGCTGATGGGGATGGCCGATCGCGATGAGGCGAGACGCCTTGTTATTGTGGTGCTGGACGGTCGGACTCCGGATATGGAACAGGTGGCGGCCTTGTACGCGGACGCGGTCGAGATCGACATCGAAATTGCGACCGTGCTGATCGCAAAGGCCGCGGATCGCTATGTCGCGCCGTACGCCGAAATGCTACGCAAGTTCGGCCGAAAGCCTTCGCTGACGCATTCGATGGATACGCTCGCAAAGACCATCATTGATGAGGTGCGTTCGCTAATTTGAGCGAGGCGTGGGTCAGACCGAGCTACCGATCTCGCACCCTCGGAAAATTCGCAGGTGCGAATTTCAGCGCAGCGAGAATTGCGAGCCGAGCAGGCGAAAAAAAGCCCGCCATCCGAGAGGAGTGGCGGACCGTGAGTTGCAGACCAATTACATACCCGGGGACGGGTTCGGCGAATGCTCCTCCCCCGGCACGACTTTCACAAACGCCAGCCAGCGCTCACAAGACGGTAGCGCCTTCAAAACATCGACAACAGCCGACTCATCCGGATGGTGGTCAATGTAGCTTCCGTTCACCACAGCATTCTGCAGATACATCAGATCGGCCAACGTGCGCGCGCCATAGGTTTCCACGACGTCCGACAGCGTTTCAACCGAAGCCAACAACTCCTGCATGAACTGCGCAGCAGGTTCGGCACCGACACGTTGCAAGTTGTCGAGTTTGAACTCATCGGCAACGTGCAAACGGGTCGCACCAATGTATTCACCGATCAACGTTGTCGAGACCACGAAACAATCGCTGTCATGCCGGGCAATCAGTGCAGCCCGCCCGTCCTCGTCAAGATCCGCGGTCATATGCTCCCTGAACCTTGTCGTGGCTTCCTCGACACTACAAGCGACAAGCACCTCAACCGAATCGTCATCGTCGCCCGGCACTCGTCCGGATATTACGTAGAGACGCTCAGCATCTTGCCGGGATTCGCCGGCCTCACTCGCGACGGGTATAACCAACGGATTGCCGTTCGCGCCTGCCACGGCCGCCGCTGTCATACCATCGCGCGCCGTCTCAGCCTCAACCTTCGTTCGAAAGCTCGTGATGTTCTTCCATCCAGCGCCCACGTCATATTCAATCCAGTGATCCAGAAACCAACTCAGACCGCTGGAGTTCGGACAGTGCTCGATACGAAATCGAGGTTCAAGCGACTGACTGAGTGTTACTCGCCGGTCCGCCTCAATGAGCCGGTTTGCCGTCGTTGCCGGCTCAGCAGCGACCACGTTGTCTACCCTTTCGATCAACGCTTCCATTTGAGATGGCACCTCGAAGTCACGTAAATACGCATCGGGCAGTGCTGCAATGGTCTTGATCTTGCCGGGATAAAGTCCCCTTTCTCTTAGATGTCCGGACAGCTCTCCGTGACTGAACGACGTGCCCACAGCAATGATCAGCTGATCCGTTGCATCGCTGCCGCGGTCGAAGCCGGCCAGCGTCAGCTCAAACGCGTGAACACCCATTTCCTTTTTCATCGTGAAATCTCCTGTGTAAGTAAGCCCGCTGTATGCGGGCGGTGACTGAGCACAGGGGATGTCGCTCCGGAAAATATCCTCTCGATCGATTCGCCAACGCGAGCTCCAATCTTTGCGCCAGCAACGGCCACTACACGACAACCCGCAATCTTCGAAAAATCGCGATAGTGGCTGTCAAAGAAAAACCCGCGTCTCGAAAGAGCGCGGGCGTGTGGGAAATGGGAATGTTCGATCAGGAACAGGTCATCGGATGCGATACCGGGAAAACCAGAACCCGACCGTCCTTGCAGAGGACGAAATCGCCCTGGCTTGCTGCCGGCTCGTGAACAACAATTTTCGATCGGAAGTCCGGACTCCGCGTTTGAGAGGACACGGAACAAGCACACAGGGAGGAGCCGGCCATCGCGACAATCAATACCATGAGAATGTTGGGCATAGGAAGCGTGCAGTTGTTAAAGGTCATCATCGGGAATGGTCAGGTAACCACGTGGCCGATCACCGGGCCACGCGGATCGTCTAACCACGCCTGCGCCTCGGGAGACGGCGTCAGATCTGGCTCTCCGCCAAACCTGCGTATCAAGGCGTCCGGATCCACCCCATTCGCCGGCGCGAGCCTGCGGAACTCCGCCAGCGTCGCACGGGCACTTTCAATATCCCGGCTGCGATTGAGAAACGCGTCAGCCTGATAGCGCCCTGCCTGCCCAAACCGCCGCTCCAGATCCGCTGCTCTGCTTATGCCTTCGCTTATCTCCACCAATCGGCTCAATGCGAACGAGACGGCACTGCGCACGCGATCGGGTACGTTGTCGTGTGTTGTTTCTTCCATATTCAAATCTCCTGTGTAAGTGAGCCCGTTGCACACGAGCAGTAGCCAAGCACGGGAGATGACGCTGCAAAAAAAATCCCGCAACTCGAAAGGCGCGGGCGTGTGTTGGACGAGAGTCGCCGGCGCATCCGGATGACGGATTGCTCAGGCTGTGAATGCGGTTCTAGTCCTAGGGGGCGCCGTCGACCTCGTAGAGGTACGGCGGCCAATCGGGATCGTGCGACACATCGCATACGATCGCCCGACCAGGAATCTCGGCCAGATCGGCATCGCGGCACTGTAATGCCTCTCGTATAGAACGTATTTCCGGTGAGACATCCCCTGTGCTCAGTTCATCGCCCGCTTCAGCAGCGGACTTACTTACACAGGAGATTTCGCAATGCAAGGCAATATGAATGTCATCGACCGGATCAACGCGGACCACAATGCAAATCAGGACTCTGCACGCGAGCGAACAGCACAGGTCCGTGAATTGCATAGCTCTGCCCTATTTCGGGTCCACCACCTTACTGATACGCGAGACAGAGTGGACCAGGAACTTTCGCATAACTATGGGTTGCTGGATGTCCGAAAAGATGTGGAAAAGGCAATCAAGCTGTTCCGGACGCCCACAACAGGCTGCGCTTACCGACTGGTGGCTGAGGTCACGGCGTCAGGTCTGGACGCTGTCTTTGAGCTGACCAACACAATTGACAGGCAGTGGTGGATCAATCCGGGGGCGACGCCCAGATTTCAGGGCGAAGGATGTCGTTCGACAAGCGTGGGCGACATTGTTGTCGAGGCCGGCGGTATCGGCCATTTCTGCGACAGTGTTGGCTGGGTGAGCCTTGGTGCGCTCGAGTGCCCGGCAGAAGCTGGGGATCCGTCGGATTCACGGACGGCAGGAGGTCAACCGGTCGCTACCGGTCAGTACGATGGCAGCCATATCGAAAGCCACTGCCCTGAGTGCGGCGAGTACGAAAGCGAGTGCGTGTGTGTCGAGGTTCAAAGCCAGGAAGGTGGGTTGCCCATCGTAGCGCCTCAGCAGGAAGCTGGAAAACTGACGGAGGGCGGGGCTTCTGTCGTCTATCGCGTTACGCGCGATCAGGCGGTTTGGGAGCGCGAGACCTTTGAAATTGAAGTACCACCGGAAATCCCGGAGGACGAACACGACGATTACGTACGCGATCAGATGGATGATGCCAATACGCCACGACATATTGAGATAGTAAATGGTGTCGAGGGAATCGACACCATTGTGGAAATGGTGGTTCAGCCGACGGAGTAAGAAAGCCAGCGTCCGCGCATCGGAATTCAATCAACCCCCAACCCAAAGCCCGCCCATCTTCGGATGCGGCGGGCTTTTTTTCGTCCACACGTTTTCTCGTGGCCCGCAGCGGGCGCGCGATGGACTGAACGCAGAGGATGTCATGACGAAAAAACCCGCCGTCCGTAGAGGACTGGCGGGCCGTGTATTTGGGCAGTTACGTGCCCATGAGTGGTTCCGGACTGCCCCCGTCCTGAGGGCTTCCGGTTTGCGGGTTTGCAGACTGGTAAAGCTGTTCCGCTACTTTAACGGCGGCCTGCTTGTCGGGAAGATCGCCGTTTTCCGATCGGACATATGTCCCGTCCTCGAGACCTGTTTCGATGTCTTCGATGTGCGCATTCGCCATCTCGATTAGCGCGGCCAGTACTCCCGAGGGGACCGGAACAACGTCGACTGCCACAGTCCCGGCTTTCGCTGCCGGCGGCCGCCAGAGTCCCGATTTGCGAAGCGTGGTCACGGCAAGGACCTTTGCGTCCGTCGCGGAGCCCGCCGCGATCAGTTCCAACACCTGCATGAGCGCCCGCGTGAGTCCGTCGACCCTCTGCCCTACGGCTTCGATACGATGTACAACGCCGTTCTCATGAATCTTTCGCTGATTTGGATCGAAAACGACTACATATTTTCCAGGCAGCGCCGTGGGGCGAACTGATGCGTTGACTCCTGACGCCGCCAAAGTCTCTACCTGCGACTCAGCCTGATCCGGAGTGAAGTGCGCCACCGCATCTTCGCCCCGGTCATCAGCCCGACCGAGGGCTGTCAGACCGCCGTACTCGACCGGCAGACAACCGGTGCTGGCCAGCAGATCTTCGATTGACCTACTGTCAGTGTGCTGCGGCATTTTCCCATTCATGATGCGAATCTCCTTGTTTGCGTGTAAGCCCGCGATGTGCGGGAGAAGAGCTGAGCAAGGGAGAGGTTCCGCAGAAAAATAGCTCGCTGGCCGTCGTCGCAAAGCCCGCCTGTGCACTAACGACGTCGATAATTTGACGCTGGCTCGCGCTGCTATGCTGGACCGATGGCTACCCTCTTCCTTGATCCCCTGTCATCCCGGATCGTGTATGTCCACCGCTGCGGATCCGGTCCGGTACCGACCGAGCAGGTCGTCATTTCCGAAGACGGGAAACGCGCGCTTGTCCCTTCAGAGCTGCGGGTCATCGACGTGCCGGATGACGAGTTACCCGCAGAGATGCACGCTCTCAACTGTGCGCAATATCGATACTGTGATCGGATGACGAAGAGCGACGTCGAATACAGCGCGCTGGCAACGCTCCGCCTCGAGCCGCCCGTACCGATCCGGGCGACGCATGAGCCCAAGGCCGGGGCCAGGGACCTGCTGGCGCCACTGCTCACGCGCACGACACAGGGGTACCGCGAGATCGCAGCGCACCTGCGTTGCGCGCAGGCGCTGGCCGCACTGCGGGGCGAAGATCCGTCGGTCCATCCGATCATCACCGCCCGGGCGCGCGTGCGAGGCATCCCGGTGGTGGTGGCCGCGACCCAGATCCTCGAAGAGGTCGAGGTCCTTTATGACGAGATTTCGCGTGCCGAGACCGGCATCGAGCTTGCCAGGCTGGATACATCGAAATGACAGTTACACGGATACCGCGAGCGCAAAGCTACCAGTTGCTGCGTTTCGACGATTTTCTGCCGGACCCGCAAGCCCAGGCGCTGGCAAACGCCGCCCGAACCCTGCCCTGGCAGTTCGGCTGGAAATCAAACGCGAACATGGCAGGTGGCCACTGGCATGTCGACCTCGACGGTGGCACCCGCACCGACAACGACGCCGAAGTGGAACAGTTGCTCACCCATGAGCTCGCGCGCACGCTCTGGGTCGCAGCTGCGGCTGGGCCGATGCGCGGACACACACTCGTGCGCGCCTATGCCAACGCCCACACTTACGGCATTGGTGGCAATGCGCATATGGACCGGCGCGACGATGGCTACTGGTCTCTCGTGTACTACGCGGTGCCAGAGTGGCGGTCGCAATGGTGCGGCGAGACGGTTTTTCTGGACCATACCGGTGACATCACCTGGTCATGCCTGCCCCGTCCGAACCGCGCGATCGTATTCCCGGCCAACGTGATGCACGCGGCACGCGCGGTCGATCGCGACTGCCACCAGTTGCGGGTCTGCATTGTTCTGAAGACCCGAGCCCCACGATGACCGTCGACTTCGAACTTGCGGTACCAGTTGCCCGGGCGATCGCTTTTCTGCGGGCAAGGGGTGCCGACGGCCTGCAGCACAGCGGCGCGAACCTTCTACGGCACCTCATCGGCACATACGACATCCTCGCGCAGGTGGGCGCGCCAGCGCCGATAGCGCTCGCCGGCCTCGTCCATTCGGTGCATGGGACGGCCGCATTCGAGCACACCATCTGCCCGTGGAACGAAGCCTCCATGATCGCGGAGCTGGTCGGTCCGCAGGCGGCGAGAATCGCGTGGCTCTTTTGCCGGCTGGACCGCCGGATCGCCACGATCAGCGAGTTGATCAGCGGATGTCGGCCGTCGGCGATCGACCGTATTACGCGCGAACCGTTGACCCTCGCTCCGGTAGAAGTGGTTGGACTCGCCTGGATCGAAACCGCGAACCTGCTCGAGCAGAACGCGCTGGCCAACGCGCCTGTCCTCGCGCGCTGCGCCCGGGACTGGGGCATGATCGGGCCGCACGGATTCCGGCTCCTTGCCACCAGAACCGAGGCGGAACTGCTGCAGGACGATCCTGCCGTCCACTAGCGTTGGCCGCCTCATATACCGGCTCCAGGAACAGGTTCAGCCGATATTTAGATCAATCGCCATGCGCTTATAATTCCTTCCAGGCGATTTTAAATATCAGGCGATCCAGCCTCATCGGCCGATCAACACCTTTCCCCGGAGAAAACCATGCGTTCGAGCCTTGCTTTGATGGTGGGCATTGCCTTGGTGCCCGCGACTTATGCCCATGCACAGCAAAGCCCGGCAGACGGAAAGCGACCCGCGCTGGTGGAGTCTGTTTACCGCGTACCATTCACCGCCCGCAAGAGTCGCCTTTCGAAACAGGCTACGTCCGCGCTCGACGCGGTTCTCGAGCGCACCTCGGCCGCGCAGGCAATCACGATCGCCGGCTGCGGCGATCCGGGCGCATCGCGGACCTCGATCCCGTACCAACGCGCGACACAGATCCGCTCATGGCTCGTGAACAACGGCGTCGATGGGCAAACTGTTGCGATCGCAACCGATACTGATGCCAGCGTGCTCCGGCGCGGCCGTCTGTTTGACTGCGCAGTCATCGTGACGAGCTCGTCACCCGGCCGTGTCGTCTCTGCAACAGTACCGCCCTTCGCGACTACGCAGACAACGGGTTACCCGGCCGAGTCCGACACTGGAGCCCATGATCTGCCAGTCGATGCTGCCGCGGCCGCGCCGGTGGCTGTGCAGCGGGTCACGACGGGTAGCCGGATGGATACCGTCGCGGGCGGACCAGGAACGGCAACAGGCGCTCGTGAAGGCGACGTGAAACGCACGACTCTGGTGCGCGACATCATGGACCTCGTGTCGCGCCACGAGATTCCGCCGGAGGATGCGGCCGAGTTGCTGTCGCTGCTGATGAAGGATGACACCACGGGCGCAACGTCGTCGCCGTCGACCACGCGCGGACAGGATGTGAAGCCAGCCGCGCGCGGGACCACGGGTGGCGACGCACCTGCGGCGCGAACACCGAATCACGTGATCCCCGCGGTGTACCGGCCCGAGCCGATGCCCTATGACTCCACGCGGTTATATGCCTCGGCGCAGCAGCCCGCGGCGTCTGTCGCCGCAACAGCGCCGGGACCGGTAATACAACAGGTGACGGCGCCGCCGGCGGAAGTCTCCATCGCCCCCGTGCAGAAGGTCTGGATGCTTAACGCAAACCACACGCTCAAGGAAAGCCTTGCCGACTGGGCACGCTCAGCGGGCTGGAAGGTTCCTGAATGGAGAGCTTCAGATCCTTACAACATTACTCAGGGCGGCCCGCTTACGGGTGGCTTTCTCGACGCGCTACGCACCGTCGAAAGCCTCGTGCCGCAACTCGCCATCGCGGTCAATCCCCAGACGCACGAGATCCTTGTGACCGATGCTGGTGAGCACAAGGCGAAGACATAATTTTTGACCTGCCATAGCTCTTCGCCAGGTCCTTGAGGCAGTCCTTCGCCTCAATTCACGGATCCGGGTGATTCACATTACTTGATCTTTCAAGAAATTCCCCTTCCAGTCCGATAACCAAAGTGGGTGCGTGGAGCGCAGGTTGCGCCACGTCATCGCTTTGCACATTGGAGTACACCAAGGAATACAACATCATGAAAAAAAACTTCGAAATTAAAAAATTTGCCGTGTACGGTGTGATTGCTGCTTCCACCATCCTTGCCGCATGCGGTGGTGGTGGAGGCGGAAGCAGTGGTAGCAGCTCTGGCACCACGTCGAGCGGCAGTGGCAGCACGACGGCTGCGCAAAGTTCGACGTCGCCAAAGACCAGCGTCGCAACGCCGACGTACGCAAGCTCCTCGATGCAGGCCTCGGCATTTTCGATGCTGAATGCATACCGCTTGGCCATGGGTGTCGGCGAGCTGTCTCAGGACACGATCCTGGATACGTCGGGGCAGGCGCATGCCCTTTACCTCAACACTAACTTCGCCAACGGCAGCATCACCGCCGTGACGCACAACGAGGTTTCGACGAACGCGGACTACTACGCAGCAACGCCGCTCAGCCGCGCCCAAAAGGCGGGCGCGCCTGCAACGGAGTGGATCAGCGAGAACGCCGCGGTCGGTCTGAGCCAGGCAAGCAGCTCCGCCTATGCATCGGATTGCGTGGGCCAGTTTCTGAACACGGTCTACCACTTGCAGGACGCAACCGAAGTTCAGGAAACAATCGGTATCGGTTTCCAGCAGAACACCACGCAAGGGACTTATTCCTGCGTGTTGGACTTCGGCCAGACAACGGGTGTCAGTGGTACCCCAGTAGCGAACGGTTATCTGACGTCCGCTGGTCAGCAGATGGCAACGACGGCGATCGCACACTCGCCGCTCGCCAACGAAACCGGTGTTGCGCGCGCAATGACTGCAGAAAGCCCGAATCCGGCACCGGATCTCGCTTCTCCCGGTCGGCCGATCATGATCCGGGTCACTGCCGCGAATGCGGGTGATGTACTCACAGTGACCAGCTTCACGCTGACGTCGTCAGGTGGTACGGTTGTACCGGCGCGGATCATTGTGCCGTCAGCCGCGCTCACGGGCTCCACCTCGAGCGCGACGGCCGATGTGAATAACGCGATGGCAGTCGGCGTAGCATTCCTGCTGCCGCAAGCGGCTCTTGCTGCGAACACCACGTACACCGTGGCATTCAGCGGACAGCGTGACGGAACGCCCATCAGCACGACGTGGACGTTCACAACGGGTAGCTAGGCAGGAGTCAGGCTGCTAAACGACAGAGGGGACTTCGGTCCCCTCTTTTTTTCGCCCTCTACTCAACCTCCATTGGTCTCGTATTGAAAGTTGTAGTATTCGACACCCAGCACATTGGTTGTGCCCGGAGTCACCCAGCATGCCGCCGTTCCGCCATAGCTGTCGCCGCCAACCCACATGTCGGCGATCGCCGCAGGGTCAGGCTCCCCTCCCGCTTGGTAGTTGATTTGTGCAATGTTTGCCCAAGGGAACGAACTGAACCAAGCCGCGTAGGTGTCGTTAACGGTCCCGTACGTCGGACCGCCCAACGACCCAAATATGGCCTGTCCCGCCGCGAGATCACTCGACCAGTGCATAAACCCATTGTCCGGCGTACCCCACGGGTCAACAGTTGCCACCGCGCCGAGACATACCTGGGACTCCGGAGTGCCCACCGGGATGCCACCGGCAGGCGGCGGCACGGCACACCCGATTCCGACCCAGTTCGATCCGTTCCAGCTCGGCGCGGCGGTTTGCGTGTATCCGGTCGGGCATGATGGCGGCGCCTGATAGTTGCACTGTGGCGCCGAGTACTGCGACCCGATCCAGCGCGCTGACGAAACGGTCGTCCATCCCGGATCGGTTGAACAGGTTGGCGCCGGCGCAGGAGCTCTCGCAAGCCCGGCCGTACAGGTCGAGTCCTGATAACCCCATGAGCATCGCACGGGAGCCGCTCCCCCGGTCGCGGCGGCTAGCGCCAGCCACAGTAGCAACAACGCCTTTGGCGACAGCTTTGCGCATCGCATTTCAGTACCTCGCTCAATAAGTGCAATACGTTTCGGCAATCGCTTCGCCGGGGATCCCCGAGCCACTGCCATCCGTGATGTTGACGGTCCATGAGCCCGTCCCGGTGATCGGCCGGATTCGGCTTTAACCGCCGTCGTAGCCTGACAGGGCGTTATAGAGGAATTGCGTCACTGTTCCGCTCGACGTAACGTTGCATTGAACCGTGTATATCGACGATCCCTGGTACATTGCTGTGTTCGTGATAGCTGGCCCGAGTGCGTTACTGACATACGCTCCGCCTCCTGTTTTGTCGCTCGCGAGAAAGATGGGGGACGAGTCTCCGGTTGAACTGTGGGCATAGGGGTAAGGAGAGAAACCCAGACCTGCCGCGTACGTGTTACATGATGTTGCCAGGTCTATTGGTGTGGATGACGCCGGCGGCGGCACAGCGCATTCGAGCCCGACCCAGCTCGATCCGTTCCAGCTCGGCGCAGCGGTTTGCGTGTATCCGGTCGGGCACGATGGCGGCGCCTGATAGTTGCATTGTGGCGCCGAGTACTGCGACCCGATCCAGCGTGCTGACGAAACGGTCGTCCATCCTGGGTCCGTTGAACAGGTTGGCGCCGGCGCAGGAGCTCTCGCCAGCCCGGCCGTACAGGTCGAGTCCTGATAACCCCATGAACATCGCACGGGAGCCGCTCCCCCGGTCGCGGCGGCTAGCACCAGATATAGCAGCAACAACGCCTTTGGCGACAGGTTTGCGCATCGCATTTCAGTAACCCGCTCAATAAGTGCAGTACGTCTCGGCAATCGCTTCACCTGGGATTCCCGAGCCACTGCCATCCGTGATGTTGACGGTCCATGGGCCCGTCCCGCTGATCGGACTGAGGTTCACGGTGGCGGTCGGATCGACATAGAAGTTCTGTACAGCCAGAACGATCTCCGGCGTACCCCCGCCTGGACAGGTCGGTGAGGGCACCGTCGACCCGTTGGATACCAGGTAGTACGCGAAGCGCAACCCGTGCCCGCCGATCGGTACCCACCTGCCGTACAGGCAGTTAAAGGTCAGGCCTGAACCATCGATATCGCCAGCGATCGCGCCATTGCGCAAACATGTTCCGTTGGGCGTCGCGATATTGCCCAGTTCGAGTGCCCCCTGCACGCCCAGGGTGGCCTGTCCATTGGCAGCACTGATCTCGACATGGTTGTTGGAGTCGTTCTGGATTCGCGCGTTAAAGTCCTGAACACCCTGGCCGCCCTGATGGAAATCGATATAAGGCTGACCGGTTCCTGCCTGGCTATTGTTTCCGCCGAGTTCCAGCGACCCTCCCTGATCGCTGCTGAACTGGCCACCTCCCGAGTTCTGGAAGGTCGTCGCCGTGATGGTGTTGACCCCGGTGATGTTGTGCGCGGTCCCGCCAGCATCGGTCAACCCCAGATCCGTTTGCATGTGATTGAGCTGCGGCTGATTCGGTACGGACACACGATAGAGATAGGTGTTGTTTGCCTGTGTGCTGGAACCCGAGAACGCCAGCAAGGCTGCGAGATGGCCACTGCCTGGATTGGTGTAGTTCGACAGCGCAACGGGCCCCCATGCCCCGAAAGCACCGTATGCGTTGCCGGCGTTCATCGTGGCGTCGCCGTTCTGGTTGTTGTACGGAACGAAGCCCGCCTGTGCCTGCGCGGCGATCTGCACCAGTTGCTTAGGGTCACTTATCGAGCGACCGCCCTGACTCGTCACGATAGCCTGCAGCTGACCAGCTGTCGGTTGCAGTACCTGGAGTTCAAGTGTTTGCCCAAACGGATTGACGCCGGAATAGCCCAGCGGCAGATAGTTGCCGGCGGCCGCCATCATCGCAGTCGTCACCGTAACGGGCGTGGTCGCTGTGGCGGTGGCCGCGATCGTCGAGGCAAAGTCCTTCACGTACTGGAGGGCACCAGCGTCCCAAACGCGCATATGCGCAGCCGTAACCGCGCTCTGCACGTTGGCCGCACCGACCATCGCCCATATCGTCAGGGCCGCCACGTTCAGGAGCGAAATCACCGTGGCGGCCATGACGCCGAGAACTGCATCCATCCGCTATACCCTCAAGGATTAACCTGTACGACCTCGAGCATCACGCCAACCGGGATCGTTGCCGGTATCTGCAGTGTCTGGCCCCCGGAAAGCGACGCCGCCTGCCCCTTCGCGACGGACCGGAACCAGCTGGCGTTACCCTCCGTATCAGACTCGATGCTGGTGGCCTCGCCCGGGACGCCGGGCGTGTAGCTGTAGACGTCGCGCCCCGCAACCGGGTCTGCGACTGTCTGGCACAACGCTTGCGCCGGCGCCGGAACCCCCGCAGGCATGGTCACGCTGATGCTCGAGCTGATCGTCCCGGAAGATGCGAGGGCCGCGCTGATGCAGGCAGCACCATAGAGTTCAGCCTGCACCGCCGCGGCCGCCGCGGCGTTCTGTGATTGCCCGGACTGCGAGCTGCCGCCGGGAAGCGCCTGAGCGAGCTGCATTCCCTGTGCGATCAGGCCCGCGAACACCACGGCCAGAAGGACCGGCAGGATCGACCCCATGCGGCGATCTCCTGTTGCGCGCTTGTGGCGTTACTGGAAGGTCAGGGTCAGCGTCGGCTGGCCAGCACATGCGGTGCCGGCCGTCGCGGCGTCGGGCATGCTGGAAGGCGTAAACGTCTTTCCGCCGATCTGGAGGCTCGAATAGCCGTTCAGGTTCGAGGCCACGGACGAGCACGAACTCGTGGTTTCGGTGCCCCCACCGCCGAAGGTCACCTGCCCCTGAACGCCATTGGCCGTGCTGCCCAACGTAACCGTGTTACCCCAGCGGTCATACAGTGTTCCGCTTTTGTTCCACGTGCTCGGGAACACGCCGGCATTGATCAGCCCGGACGCGTTTGCGTTGGTGAAGTTCGTGTAGCCGTTGTTACCCTGCGCCAATTGCGCACGCGCCTGCGTCATGATGAACGTCAGATCTGAGACCATGTTGCCACTACCCATGATGATGACCACGGCAGCAATCAGCAACGCGACACCGGCCATTGCTGCCAGCTGCATCCCGCGACCAGCGAAAAATCCGAGAATTGAATCCATGGAGATATCCCTTTTCTATTGGAAGGTAAATTGTGTTTTAAAGGTGCAGGCCGGTTGCAAGCTGCTCGGTAACCGAGGTGCTGCCGAGCTGGATGACCACGCCGACGGCGAACGTCAGAAGTTGAAACAGAAGGCCGTAGGCCACCGCCTTGACGATCAGGACGCGCTCAAGTCTCTTGATGTATGCGCGTGCGGTCTTGTCGATCACTTCGGCGAAATTTGCATAACGAACGTATGCGGCGATTTCGCCAATCATGTCGATCGACGGGAACTGATGGCCACTGCGGCTCATGGCCTTGGCCAGATCCACGCCGTGCCCGGTGAGACCCGCCCGGATAGGGCGAAGCCGTGATGCCAGCCACGGCGACGCATACTGGATCTGATTCGAGAGCGCTTCCCTCTCCCCGATATTTGCCGTTCTCATCGCAGCAAACGCGAGAACCCATGCGAGCCCCTCGACCTGCCGGTATACATTGAAGGGAAAAATATGCCTGTCGAAAAACTCCCGCCGACTACCAGTCCACCGGGGCAACGCCTTGGCCGTGATCGTCGCGGTAATGGCTGACGCGACCGCAAAAACAGGCGCGATCGGGCCGACTGCAAGCTGACCCATCAGATAGAGCACGTAGGCCCATCCAGTCCACCTTGAGCCGGGAAGGGATCCTTCGAAGGCGGGCGTAACCCAGAAGCCGACGATAAACAGCGTCAAGTAGAGACCGACGACATAGACGGCCGGAGTAAACATCGCGGCAAACAGCTTGAGCTGCAGGTTGGAAGTCACACCCCGCACATCAAGGATGAGTCGCATGGCGACAGCCAGTCGCCCCGCTTTCTCCCCACCGGCGAGTAACCCGCGCTCGATGTCGGTCAGTGTGGTGCCAGACTGGTCGAACGCATTGGCCAGCATGGTGCCGTCGTCGACCATCCTGTAGACCTTTTCTACGATCTCTGCCTCTTCCACCTTCTTCTTCTGCACGAGTCGCGTGTGAAAGTCGAACAGACTCTCCGCGATGCCGCGCTTGTTTTCAAGATCGTTCGCTGCCTGCTCGTAGAGCTGCTTGCGCAGGAGCCAGTCCATGCCCGTCTTCATGCGCCCTCCGCCCAGTCTTGCATCCCGACGGCCACGTGAGCGTCGATCGGATCGACCTCCCCTGCCAGTACGCGCTCCATGGCATGTGCGAGCATCGAACGGTCGGAGTCCGGTTTCAGGCGGTGATTGCGGCGGGCCGTCCCCGTTCCACGGTCCTTAAGGTCCGTCATCAGCTCCTCGGACGTCATCACGATCTCCGCGACCGGTAAACGTCCAACGATGCCCGTGTTATTGCATGTCGGGCAGCCCTTGCCTCGAACGCACACCTCGCTCAAGCGCCCTCTCGAATGGCTTTGCCACGATCCGATCGCATCCCGGATATACCTGGGAACCTCGCGATCGGATCGGTCCATTGGCTGTCTGCAATCGGGGCAGAGCTGCTGAACAAGACGCTGTGCCATGAGTGCCCGCACAATGTTGTGGTTGCAGATGACTGCCTTGTTCAGTCTCTCGTGATCAAGCGTTTCCATTCGCAGAAACGTTTCGTACGGATCTTCGACGTGTGCTGTAGTCAGGCACAAGCGCCCCGCAAGGGAGGCCTGGATCGTCATCATGCATTCCTCTGCGTTGCGCCACTCGCCGATGAGAAGCAGGTCCGGGTCCATCCGGAGAGACTCTTCAAGCAGATAGGAAAATGGGTGTCCCTTGGCGTCTAGAACCAGTGCCCACGGTTTCGGATACTCGGGCGGATTCTCGAAGGTGACCTGCCGCTTGTGAGGAAAGAGCTGGGCATGAAGCATCATCAGCAGATACTGTGTCGTGCTCTTGCCCGTGTTGACAGGACCTGTGCTGATGAAAATGCCACCGGGCAGTCTGACGATCCGGTTCAGCAACTCAACCTGCCTGTCAGTGAAACCGCTAAACCTGACTTCTCCCTCAGGACGTGCGGGCACGGTCAGGATCAGATTGTGTTCGGGCGCCTTGCCGGTCGGCTGCAGATCTGAATACTGCAGCCGCGCTACCAGAAAGCCGGCGTCGGCGTCGACCGGGTAGGCCGGACCGCGAATGATACGGATACTCGTCACACCTGTACCCGGCAGCCAGTCTCCCTTGATCTGCGCGTCCTGAAACTCGTGAGGGATGAAACTGCCTTCATTGGTTTTTGCCGCGCCGATGTACATGGCGCGGGCAAGCGCCACTCCATCTTCATTCGTCATGCTAAGGTTCTGGATTTTCCACAGATCGCCGTTGATGCGAAGCTGGACCTCGGCGTGGTTCTCGTGAATCAGCAGGTGGAGGTCGGTACCCCGTGCCTTCGCGCAATTCTCGTAGAGGTTATGTGCAATATTGAGGTTCGGCTGGTCTGTCGCGTCCTTGCGAACAAACTGGCTGCGCTCCTGCCGCATTTCCTGCAGCTGCTGTGCGGGAAGTGGAACAACCTTCGCGGTCGGAATCTGGGCACGGACATCGCTCATCCAGGTCAGAAAATCCGGAGAGCCTTCCGATCGGACGTCGACGTAGATCACCGCCGCCTGCTCGGCCAGCACTCGCTCCACATCTTCCCTGCGAAGCATCGTCGACTCGACCGCCACATCCCCAATGTGCTTTTGCTCGCCGCGGACCAGATACTTTTCCTGCGTTCTCAGTAGCTCGTTGACCTGCGCCTGGGTGAGCAGCCCAAGACCTACGGCGATTTCACCAAACGGCCGCCCGATCGTCGACGGATAGATCACATGCTTTTCCACCACGTCTGGCGGTGCCGGCAGGGTGACGCGGTTCGCTGCGCCCGTTGCAGACTCAGCGTCCGTTGGTACGTGGCCGTCGGATACGAACGTAATCCCGCGCGTGATGCGCATACGCAGAGCTTCAAGGATTGCCATGGTGTGCCTGTGCCTGAATGGTCAGCTGCTGCGAGCGCCCTGCTCCCGGACGGATATCGCCGTCGACAGATGGAGGCGCGCTGTTCAGTCCATAGAGCGTGCCAGCGACAGTCCACGTTTCTGTCGCGGATTGCCACGAGACGGATCTGATACGCAAGCCGTCGACGCCATCGAAGGCTTGTTTGAGATCGAGCCACGGCGCCCACGGGACATCGAGAGTGACATTCGATGACGTCCATGCAGAGCTGGTGGATACGGACGGTGAAGTGCCGGGAAGCGCTGGTTGGCCGGCGCCATTGAATGTGATGGGAAACCCACGCGTCTGGGCAAAGGCCGACATCTTCCGGCTCGCGACGCGCATCGCGTCAAGCAGACCTGACGCTCCCTCAAAACGGACCGCTGTGACCGTCGACGCGCTCGCGGACTGGCCATCCTGGGCAGGTACACCCGGTGTATCCGTAGCGAGGCCATCCTCCCTTTGCCAACCAGCCGCTACCGATATGCCGTCGTGCGTGACCGCGCAGCTCCATGAGGTTAGTGACCACCCGGCGTGAACAAGCGCCTGTGTGCTCCACGCACGATGGCATGCATCAAACACTGCTGATGGTGCCGGCTCGTGAGCCCACGGACGCGCGAGCGCGTCTGAAATCGCGGGACGCGGCGGGACGATCACCGCAGCGTGCTTTGTAGCCTGACCTGAGTGACGGATGTATCCCAGTCCCTGACGCACTCCCCACACGGCGGCAACTACCAGCAACGCGGCAGTTGCTCCGGCAATGGCAAGCTTGACTGCGGAGAACCATGGCCTGGACTGGAGGTCTCGAAGACTGGGAATGGTTGACGCTGCCAGCACCATGTCCACGATGTCCTCAACCGTCCCCTCCGAAACCTCATTCCAGTTGCCAAGCTTGCTGTGAGAATTCCAGACACGATCGATATCGCTTTTCGTGCCAATCTGGTCACCATCGGGGATGATCGCCTTGCGGTCGCGTACGGCGATGTACCAGAAGCGACCGTCGCCCAGGTCATAGACGGCGCGCCATGGAGCTACACGTTGACTTGCGACAGAAGCGGCGAGCGAGCGCAGTTTGCCTGGCCTGTCGAAGCCGGCGATGGGCGCGCAGAGTCCCACCTGTGTGCGACCTTCGCCAGTCTTGTAGACCAGCCCCCACCGTCCCCCCCGCACCGACCAGGCGCGAAGCGCCTCGGGCTTCGGCCAACGTGTCTCTGTACGCCATGAGAGTCCGGCCGCAAACTCGCCCTTGATGCCAGGTATCGCCAGCGTCTGGGCCATGCTAGAACCCCACGACCCGAGTTTGCCTGCTCGCACCGGAACCCTTCGCGAGTGCTACGTTACTGTCAGTGATGGCACTGACCTTCCAGCCATTTCCCACAACATCGCCAACCTCGACATTCGGGAGCCGGCGGCCATCGACGGTCATATCGGCCTCCCAGCGACCATTGAAGGCGCCGGTGAAGTGCAGCTCGAACCCATCGCTGTGGGAAATTGTCTGGACCGGCGGCAACGCCGGCGATGGAGCCGGCGTCGGCGCCGCAGTCAATCCTTGCGGCGGCCCGTCAGTCAGGGCCTTGCGCGCTCGTTCATCGGCCGCAGCAGCGTCGGCTTTGTACTTCGCGATTTCCGCCAGCTTCTTCCAGCGGACTGCTTCCTTCTGCAGAGTGGTCGACTCATCAGATTCGGAAACACCGGACTCCGAAGCTCCAGAGTCCGGTGCGGCGAATGTCACAAGTGGCAGGCATGCCATGAGGATCACAAACAGCTTCGGTGACAATTTCATCGTCGTTTGCCTCACATCAGACGCGCCGTAATGACAACGGCGAGCATGGTGTCGTTGTTTTGCGCATCAACGCCGCCGCCGAGAAAGGGTAACGAGGGGGAGCCGACGCCGTTATTCGTCGACGTGAGGGTCTGCTGGCGAAGACCGGTCAGCACCAGGGATTCGCCGGGTTTAAGGTTGACATCCTGATGGAGGGTATCGATATGGCGGTCTGCCAGCTGAACCGACGAAGTAGTCGCGCCACTGGAGCTGCTGCTGGATGCCGATTGCGGCGGAAACACCGTGAAGGTCGGTTTGTCCGTGAGGGTCAGCTGGAATGAAATCACGATCCGGCCGTCGATGATCTTGGGGGTAAACGTACCCGTGAAGCCCGAGACCATCGTGCTCACCTGCGTGCTGTTGGTCGCACCAACCGAAGCAACAAGCGTGGACTGATTCGAAGTGACGTGATCCTGCTGCTCCGCGTCCTGCAAGGCGATTGAACGGCCGTTCTGCGTGACGCCTCCAGTCCCGAAGACAGCCGCTACGTTACCGAGTGTGGACAGTGCCTGTACGGCACCCTGCGTGCCGCTCAGCGAGCCTCCAACAATGCTTGCGCCAAAGGTCATCGGGGAAGTTGTACCGAGAACCGAAGGTGCCGGAGCGCCGGTGACGGTTACGCCGGTGTGGCCGCTTCCACTTTTATACGCGAGCGAGAGATTCCAGCCGTAGTTGTCTTCTCTCGTGCGTTGCACCTGATACAGGCGCACTTCGATCGCGATATTCTTGCCGAAGGTCGCGTTAATGTCGTTCTTCACCCAGGCTGCCAGACGATCGCATTGAGGCGGGCTACCCGTTACCGTGAGGAGACTGAGATTTCGATCGGCATGTACCACTGCCCCGGGGCCGGCAACAGCCTGTGCGGACTCCTGAAAGGTTTGCCATGGATCGATGATGAGCGTCTCCGCGGAGGTTTGACCGCCGCTGCCCGATTGGGCAGACACAGTGGAACCCGAGCCGCCGCTCGTCGATGACGAGGATCCGGTGCCCCCCATGATCGTCGGCGCGCCCCCCGAGTTGCTCGAGTCGCCGGTCGAGATCGACCCGGTCATGCTGCTGGCCTTGGGTAGGCTCGCGATGGTGAACGTTCGGGTTTCGCGCCGGAAAAACGTGAGTGTGGCGTCTTTGTATCGCGACCAGACCTTATAGCGTGTGTCGACGACATTCAGGAAGTCCCCGAATTCGCCGGTGAATTTCCAAGGGCCGGAACTGACGGCTTCATGCGAAGCGGACGTTGAACCGGGCAGCGCAGCTGTCAGATCCGGAACCCCTCTGCCCTGCACACCTGGAGCAGGAATCGTTCCGATCAGGCGGGCGCTAGCTCCCTGAGACACCGAGTTGCCCGGCACTCCGGCGCTGACCGACTCATCGATCTCAACGCGAACACCAACCTTTTTCGCAATCCAGTTGGCGATATCCGACAACGTTGGATCACCCGAGTCACTGCTGCTGTTGTAGGAAACGGTCTTGTTGTAGATCGACGGTTGCGGCTTGCTTGCGGGGACCTGCTCGCCAAGCAGCCAGGAACCCTTGTGAATCACGACAACGGGGCGCCCGTTCTGCGGCGCGTCGATTTTGGCTTGTGTGGCTGCGGCGATCGACGCCTGCTGGTCGTGTACGTCACGGATGGCACAGCCAGCGAACTGCGAACACGCGAGAGCGATCGCACTCGTTGCCATGAGGTAGGCGGACGAAAGTCTCATTGCTGCGCTCCTTGTGAGCCGGTCGGCGTGACGATGATGGTGTTGTTCCCCTCCCATACGTCGACCCAGATATCAGCGCCGTTGTCGCCCATCTGGTCAAATACCTGGATGGCGGCCTGTTCGAAGCTCCCGCCGAAAGAGGCGTTGTTTGGGGCCGTCCAGTTACCGGGAATGTTCCACAGCACCGCCCAGTGCGAGCGCCGTGCCCATTCCAGGATCTGGTCCTCGAGCGGCAAGCCGGCTTTCAGCTCAAACGGCTGAAGGTTCTCCGGGACGACAGCAGGCGTCGCGACCGGCATGGCTGGAGCAATCTGTATGGGTTGGGGGTTGGCGTCATGCACGCTGGACCCAAGGTCTGCAGGGTGGTCGACGTGATCCTTCGCAGTTGCTGTATCCGGTAGACGCTGCGAGATGGGTTGCAGTTTTTCGGCGGCTGGTGCCGGAGATATCTGCACAGATGGAGCGTGGGCGACAGCGGGTGTTGATGGTTCCAGGTTTGGCGATGTCGGATGAATTGCAGCGATCTGGATTGCGCCAGATGCTGCGCCTTGAGGCATCGGGGTGCCGGCATGCAGATCGATGAAGCCTGCATCTGACGAGAGTGCGGGGGACTCCCCTCGCACAATCGCCCGGAGCTCGACCCTGCGATCCGGAGCACGGCACCTGATCGCCTCGGCCGTTTGGGCGCGAGGACAGTTCGTCGTGACGGGCGAGGTATCCCCTACTCCGCTTGTGTCGATCGAGTCTGCCGGAACACCCTGCTGGATAAAAAATCCACGAACCGAATTCGCACGCGCCACGGAAAGCCGCTCGTTATACGTTGCGGTTCCGATCGCGTCTGTGTGACCCACAACGCTCAGATGGGTAATGCGGCTTGTGCCACCGAGAGAATCGAAGAGTGTCGACAGGCTCGACGTACCGGCTGCCGACAGCGTAGACGAACCGAAACGAAACATCGCGTCGGCCGAGAGCGTGGCGTTCACTGCGCGGGTTGCCGATGACGATCCAGCCTGCGTTGACGCAATGAGCGGCATCGCCCCTGCAGATTCAGCCGCCGCGGGAGCGATGAAAATCGCGACGCATGTGCAGGCCGCGAGCGGATGCCTCCAGGACCTGCGTGAGATGGCCGCTTTGTTGCCCATCGATGACTCCGGAACGAGAAGGGGATTCGCCCTGAAGTGCTCGCACGACGCGAGCTCACGTGGGCAGATCAGGTGTTCGTGTCGATCATAGAGGAATCGCCAAAAGGTAAATTATTTCATCACGAGGTTTTTGCACGCGGTCGGGGATGCCCGGTTGAGGGTTCCCGATGGAGAACTTTGAGGGCGATCATGTTTGCAGCGTCCCGGTGGTCCGAGCCAAACGCCGGCGCGCGTGTCGGTCGTTGGAGAGCAAAGGAGCACCACTACGGTCGCGATCGTTTTGAGTGGTTCTGATCAATTACGGCGTCGTGTGGTCCCGGACGGTGCAATCGCCGCGGGACTTTGATCCGTCAGCCGGTGTGATCCGCGATGTTGAAACGATGTAGTGTGGTGCTGGCCGTCGCCTTAGGCACGCGACTGGAAGTTGCGAGCCCCGCCACGATGACTTGCCGTTACAGCGGTTGGCAACATGTGCGTGAGCAGATTCGCGACACCGGGCAGTTGCAGGACCGCTATCGAATGGGTTCGCCGGGATGCTGCCACGCTGCGCGCGCTCGTAAGCCGACGGCGCATGGCCAGTCTCGGATAAGAGACGTGCCCTTCGGACACCTGCGAGCTGCGGCCAGACAGCCGATAACGCCGCAACCTGCAATACAGTGGCTGCTCATCAATTCCTGAGGTGCGAGCGCTTTCCCGCTAACGGTTGCTGATGTGCGAACGGTTTTTCGTCAACACACAACCTGAAAACCCAGTGACAGAAATGCAGGATTACGGCCAGCCTGCCCGACGCCCGCATAGAGTCGTGGTCAATCGCTGCTCGTTATCGCGACTGGGCTCGTCGTTCGGCCACTAAAGATCTGGAGGCGTTTATGAACGGACCGCGTGCTGACGGGGTTGCGCCAGAATTTGTCGGATGGCCGCGAGGTGTTGCTCGCCCACCTCGCCTCTGCCTGGGGCGCCAGGCGCTCGCCAGACCGCGGCGCGTGGCGGAGTCACGCCAAGCTGACGGCAAACCACGGACAGCCAGGGCTTGCCGGATCCGGTCCAGTCCTGCGCCGCTTTCGCAATTGCGCTATCACCGACCCGTTCACGCAGCCACGCCAGGGTCCGTCGGTCATATTCGTTCTGCACACGCACCAGATGTTCCATGCTGGCCCTCGCTGCTGTATGAATGAACATACTGTTAATATATACAGTAGTTGCACACTTTTCAAGCAGTCTGGTGAGCGTCTTCACTGCCTTCCGTTGACGCGCGGCAACGGCTGCCCCGCCCCTTCGCCCTCGGCAGGTCCTTTGACTTGAGCTGCGCTAGGTCTGCATCGATCCAGGCGTCGGACGCACAATCGGAGGCACTCGAGCTGCTATGGCGAGAGACCGCGACCGGAATGAAAGCGCGGCTGTGGCGGGGCGTTCAAGTGATGTGCAAGCAGCTCGTCGTCGATGACTCACCGCAGCTGGGGTGGCAGCGCGCCTTTGCTTCTACTTGCGTTGCACACGTATGGCTTTTCTAGGTTCGCAAGAAGCCAAGGAGTCTTGCTCGAAGGCCGCCGACCGTACGTACAGGGTTACTGTCGCTGGAGCAGGTCTACAAGGAACGCAACTAGGCAGGTAGGTTATCGCAGTCAGGACCGGTTGCCTGCCCGCGCTTTCTTCATCTTCGCGAACACGTGCGAACAGAATGCGTCTGCAACTACGCGATTCACCGTGAGGATATTGTCGGGGCGCAACGTATCGCGGGACACGCCCTGCTTTTCGATGAGCCGCTGCGGAATGAGTTGACTTACGAACGAGTGGCATAGCTCCTTTTGCGCGTGGTCATCAGCGGACTCGAAGAACTGTCGGCCGACCTTGATTTCTTCGCTCATCTTGGCCTTAGCGATCTCATTCTGGGCCTGGATGTTGGCTTCCATCTTTGCTTGCGCGGCGTCCCGGCTGCGGCTTTCCTTCGTGTTGTCTTCGAGCTGCCTGGCCTTGATGGACGCCATTTTTCGGTCCGCTTCGCCGATGCGGTAGTTCCCTTCAAGGGCCTTGAACAGATAGCCCTTCGGACTGACCGTGACCTTCCCTTCGTTGAGCTTGAACCGTGTGTATTCGATTGCTTGTTCGAGGCGCTCGTCAGTCCAGACTTCCCGATTTTTTGCGAGCCGCTCGAACTCAGGCGTGTCAAAGGCAAATTCGTTATGAAGGACCAGATACATCGAATCTTGGATGCCAGCACGCGCTGCGTCGGCCCCCTGCTTCTTCGTAAACCTGAAGCGGATTTTCAGTTTCTCTGGCGCGATGCGTTCGGCGTTGGGCTCCCAGCTCACATCGAAATCCGAGAGGTCGTTGAGCTGTTCAATGGCGGGCTCGAGGAATCGCTTTTTGAATTCCTTGACCTCCTTGCGCGACTCCCCGACCTTGCCCGGCCACTCCAAGACGTCTTCGTAGGCAAACCATTCCGTTACTCCGTGCCCCTCGCACGGAATGAGCCGGTCGTAGATAGCGCGCGAAAGGGAGAGGGAGAAAGAAGTCGAGGCGCGTAGGCTCAGCCAATGCGCCTTGTAAGGGCTGATGAGGTATTTGATGACCCGCCCGGAGAGCAGGACGTAGACTACACTGCGCTCTATGTAGCAGTCACCAAGAAGACTGATAGTCCCCCATGAATCTTTCTCGGTTATCTCCTCGATGGACGGCGCCGTCATGATTTCAACGCGCGCCTTGGCGGCTGCGCTCATCTGGGCAATGAGATGGCTGTGGTTCCGACTGTCGTAACGCATCAGCCATTTGAAGTAGTTCACGTCGGCCGTGAAGGTGTAGACCTTGTCGTCTAACAGCTCATCCGGCGCCTTGGTTGCGACGATGAAGTACGCGGCGTCCAGCACGCGGCGTGCGGCAATGCCCAATCCGCCCACCCGCGTGAAGATGTTGTTTCTCAGGAAACCAATGTCCCTCGTCGACTCGCTGATGGCCGCGCCTTGTGCGGACATGTCATCGTAAATGTCCAAGGCGAGCTGATGCGGCGTAACGGTTAGGGTTTGGTTTTCCATTCGTTGAATTCGACTCCAATCCCCGGCACTCTATCAGTCGAGCAAGGTGTGTCAACACAAAAACCACCCCGAATTCTGAGAGGGCACGCTGCACAAAAAGCACCCCGTGCCCTCTCGGCGCATCACAACTTTCACCCCCGTCTTCACAATTTCCGCCTGATACCGCCCAATTTACGCACCTGTGCGCACAAAAACCGCCCCCGGCTTCACAAAAACCGTCCCTATCCACAGGGGTAGCCTTTGATTTAAAAGGGTTTTCTGTTGCCTGTTTGTTGGTGGGTGGGTTTATGTTTACAAAAACCAAACAAACCCAACGTACCGTAAATCGAGAGCAGAGAAACGTTTCAGCCTGTTATGGCCATCTAACATGTTGAAAATGCAGAGAAATCTAGAGGAAATACCCTTCAGCACAAAAACCGTCCCGGGGGTGCTTTTTGTGCGGGTGGAGCGAAATCGTCGGTTGAGTCGGCAAGGCCGGAGTTCTGGACATCGGGAAATGTGCTGGCAGCCTGCGGTCGAGGTGCCCCGCAAACAGACAACAAATCAGCAATTTAGGTGCATGTCTTCAGGTAGGGTATAAAAACTGCCCTCAATACAACCTTGTTTACGCATATTCGTGTATTCTGCGCTTCAACGTCAAAACACGGAGAAAGCGCGGAATGGCTAACGTAGGCACCCTACCAATGGAAGACAGGAAGGTTACGCTTCGGGAGGTGGCGGACTTTGCAGACGGTCTCGAACCCTTCGCGGACAACCTCCGCGAGCTGATTCTCGCACCGCGGCCGCGCAAAGTCGCCCCCTTCTACACAATCAGCGAGCTGGCCGAGATGTGCAATCTGACTCGACAGCAGATTCAGTATTTGGTGACGAAGGGTGACTCCGGGCTCCCCACGGGAACCTTGAACGGTAACGGCCGCAGCCGAACATTCACACTGCCCGAGGTGCGCTTGTGGGTAAAGATGGCCTCGGACATCTACCAGACCCCGCTTGGCGACAATGATGGCGAGTTCAAGGGCAAAGTCCTGACCACGGCTCAGCTCAAGGGCGGATCAGCGAAGACCACCACGACAGTCTGCCTGGCACAGGCGTTGACCCTCCTTGGCCGGAAGGTGCTGCTCATCGACCTCGACCCGCAAGCTTCAGCGTCCGAGCTTTGCGGTCTGTACGCAGAGAAGGAAGTGTCTGGTGAAGATACCGTCCTCCCGTATATCTACGACCAGAACGTGGAGGGGGGCCTCAGCGCCAAGGTTCAGTCGACGTACTGGGACGGTCTCGACATCATCCCCGGCCACACGTTTCTGTACGGGGCTGAGTTCCTCCTTCCCGCACGTCAGAAGACAATTCAGGGGTATCGTTTCTGGGCGGTCTTGCGTCAGGGGCTGGAGCCGCTGAGGGCGCAATATGATTACATCCTGATAGACACCTCGCCCTCGCTGTCGTACATGAACCTGAACGCGCTCCTCGCGGCGGATGCTCTGGTCATGCCTATGATTCCCGAAAACTTGGACTTCATCAGCTCACTGGCATTCTGGCGTTTGTTTTCGGACGTGGCGGAGGACTTCCTTCCTTACGAAGAGGACAAGGTCTACGAGTGCATTTCAATCCTGTTGTCCAAGGTCGATTATGGGAAGACCTCGTCGGCGCCAGTGGTTCGGCAGTGGGCACAAAGTGCCTACGGTCGATGGCTCGACCCTTTTGAAATTCCAGCAAGTTCGGTAATGAGCGGTGGCGCACTTTCACTGTCGACAGCACTGGATGTCGTCAGTACCCACTCGACGGCAAAATCGTTGCAGCGCGTCAAGCAGCCGATGATTCAGTACGCTAAATGGCTGGACGACATGTTTGTCAAATCGTGGAAGGAGTCGGCATGAGCAATATCCGAGAGCAGCTAATGGCCAAGACCGCCAACCTGCCGACGCCCGCCGATTTCAAGGGCGACAGCAAAAAGGAGAAGGGGGCGCGCGGTCCACAGACGATGCCGGGCATCACGAGTGCCCTGGCCGCAGCCCAGCTACGGATTCAAGAGCTTGAGTCGAAAGGGTTAGCAACAGCGATTGATGTCAGTCTCATCGCTCCTAACCCGTGGCAGCCCCGCCGCCAATTCAATGAGGCGAAACTGTCGGAACTGGCTCGGGCGATTTCCGAGGTGGGCTTGTTGCAGGCTGTGACCGTTCGCAGGGTTGGCGACTCATTCCAATTGGTTGCAGGGGAGCGACGGTGGCGTGCGCACAAGCTGCTCAACTTGGACCACATCCGGGCAGTCGTTATTGAATGCACCGATCAGGATATGGCGGCGTTGGCGTTAATGGAAAACGTCACTCGCGACGGCCTGACCGACTACGAGATTGCGATTGCGGTTCGTCGTGCGGAGACTGAGTTTCCGAAGCGCACCCGGCTCGCCGAAGTCATGGGCGTGACGCGCGCTGACCTCTACAAGCTCTTGGCGTTCGATGATTTACCGGACTTCATCAAGCGTGACCTTGACCTGAATCCTTCGTTGCTGGCGGCAAACTCGGCTCAAGATATTGTCAATGCTTTAAAGAAGACAGGAGAGGCCGGCTTGAAAGCTGTTAGGGAATTGTGGCCCCTCGTTGTGTCCGGAGACCTCGTCCAGACTAAGGTGGCTGCGTCTATCAACGCGCAAGTCTCACGCGGACTGTCGATAGCTGATGCCGGTGGGCGAAGCATCTTGAAGATTTTTTCAGGGAAGGTTCAAGCCGGCAGCATCACAAAGGACGTCAAAGGGTTGACGTTCAAATTTAAGGCGGGCGTGGTGACCGAGGAGCAGGAAAGCGAGCTTCGGGAGCACATAGGGAAGATGTTCTCCATTCGGTCCGAGTGACTGCATCGAAACCCGCCAATGGCGGGTTTTTTTGTGACCGAATCACGGGAGGTTAGCGCGAGTCGCCACTCCGCGAGCGCGTAGAGAGTGTCCTAATTAGAACACTTTTCTGCCCCTGCCCCGGGGCAGCCGCAAAGATCTAGATTAGGTGCCCGCCATGACGTGCTGCTCGAGCACGGGAAGCGCGTAGAAAAGTGTCCTAATTAGAACACTTCTCTTTCCCCCGTCTTGGAGGCTCCAGCGAAGACGCTGGGAAACTCCGACGCGAGACCTCATATCGTCGGGGGACTCCGATGCCTCTGGGCTTATCAAGCGGACGCGTCGGCAGGGACCGCGGCGAGGACTGTTGGTGCAATAGCGGCTTGACCGGTCATTTTCTTCATAGGTAATGATATCCCGCGGATCTGACCTCGATCTCCGCTGACCGGACAGGCGTGATTGCCGTGATTCGTATAGTGTCGAGTTCGTCTCTACGTGCTCACGAGGCCTCGCGATTGGGCTTCCCTACTTCCCGCCACCGCCGACGTCACGGCAGCACCCCAAGCAGGCCGATGTGCCGATCAACTACCTTAAGACGCTCTTGCGACACACCGTCGATTTCAGTCATCTGGTACTGACTATGCGGGCGGCTGCCTAACTGCCAGAGCGCCAGCAGCGTGAGGCCATCAAGGTTCGCACCCGCACCGGCGAGTTGCGCGAGCAACGTCTTTTCGGTGCAAAGGGGTAAGCGCCGGCGCGGGAGCGGCGAGGGACGCTGCGTCTATGACGGTGCGTGACTGCCGTGAAGCTAACGCCGCGTTGCGGCGGAGCAGCGATGACCCGACCACGTGGAAGCCCTACGTGTCGGCAATGTTCGCCGTGCCGATCGCGCCGACCAGAAGACCTTCGTGACACGGCGGTGCTCGGTAGCCGTGAGATGTCGACTGTTAGCGTGTCGCGCGTGCGCGCGCCAGGTGCGTCACCAGCGCGCGCTTCAGCGGTTCGTCGTCGACATACTGGTTGAAGGTCCGTTGATCGGCGTGGCCCATGTTGTCGAGCGCCGACCGGGCGTCTAGCCCGTGCCGGAGAGCCTCCGCCAGCCCTTTCGCATAGGTATGCCGCAGCCAGTGGGTAGAGGCACCGGCAAACCGCTTCAGCTCCTGTTCGTCGACGTCGCGCCCGGCGGCACGGGCATACGCGATGGCTTCATCCCGCAGGCCGGTGACCACGTCCCAGATCGCCTGGCGGTGCCGGATTCCTTTCCACTGGCCAAAGCGGGTACGACGGGCCGAGAGCACCAGCGGCAGCGGGTCGTCCGGCGCCGGCACGGGAGGCAGACCGAAGGCGAGCCGGTACGCCTGCAGCGACAGGGCGACCTCGTTGCACGGCACCCAGCGCTCCTTGCCACCCTTGCCGCTCTCCACATGAAGCAGCCACTGGAACTCCGGCGCGTCCGGGAACTCCCGGCGCAACGCTCCGGGAACCCGATGGATCTCGACATTGTGCATCCGGCACTTCACCGCTTCGGTGGTGCGCAGCCCCGTGCGCGAAAACAGTTCCACCAGAAACCGGTCGCGGGCCTTGAGCAGTTGCCCTTGGCGGGTGCCGTCTGGGCGGCTGTCGATTGCCTCGCACAGCAGGGCGCACAAGTCGGGCGGGACGAATCGGCCCTGCTTTCCTGGCGTGCGCCGGCCGACGGTCGGCAGGCCCACGGAGGGAATGATCTTCAGGTAGCCGACGTCGCGCAGCCACTCGAACAGGGACGTGACGATTTTCTGGGTCTGGCCGGCCGAGCGGTCAGTGAGCGGCCCGAGGAACGGCCGCCAGTCCGGCGAACCGCGCCGGACGGCGCGCGTGCGGATGGCCCACGGTGCCGGCGCTTGCAGGAAGGCGATGAAGCCGGCAAAGTCGTCCAGGGTCCACGCGGAAATCGGCACGCCCGTCTGCCGGGCGTACCAGAAGAGGCGCTCCGCCTCGATCCTGTACTGCGCCAGCGTGGTGGCGGCCAGCCGCCCGCGGCCGGTTGCCTTGGCGGTCAGCCAACGGGCGACGATCTCCTCGTCGGTCATGCCTGGCGGGAGGACCGGGCTCTCCTGCCGATTCGCAGGCACCGCCGCGGGCGACGTCACCGCACCAGCGCCGCCGCCTTCACGCTGAATCGGCGAGGTATCGCGCGCGCTCATGCCATGTCCTCCGGAAAGCCCGTGGCATAGGGCGCGGTAGCGGCTTCTGCGTTGGGTGAATCATCGCGCGGGACGATGAGGAATTCGTCCACGACAGCGACCGGGGGGGCCAGAACGGGGAAGGGCCGAGGGCAGCGGAGGAATGAGAAAAAATCAGCGTCTGACCCCGGATGTTCCAGAAACCGGAGCGACTGCGGGCGCGCGGACAGCGTCACGTCGATGAGCGCGCCGGCCGCGGTGCACACCAGCGAATGTGCGACGAACCGGTGGGGCAGGTCCGCGAACGGCTCATGCAGCCAGCCGCGCACGGCCACATCGCCCGGGTGCGCCGCCACCCAGCGATCGGCGTTGCCGTGGCAGTCTGCCGGCACCGGTTTCCAGCCGGGCAGCTGGCTGGCACCGGTCGACGCGTACACCGGCCCGGCCGGCAGCTGGTCCACGAGCGCGTTGAGCAGTGCCCGGAGCATGCCAGCCGACGGTTGCGGGGAGGGCGGGACGCTCATACCGCGTGGCTGGCCGATGCAGTGGCGGATTCAGCCAGCAACGCGAGCACCTCCGGCCGGCGCAACGCGGCGCCGAGTTCGGCGTACTGCGGGTCGTCCCAAGCGTCGGAAAATGCCCACCGGTGGTCGTGCAGCAGCACCGCGTAGGCGATCGCCTCGGCCGGCGAATTGCCGAGCAGCACCACGCGCGAGGCGACCGCCACGAGTGCGGACCGCTCGTGCGGTTGCACCGTCGTGCTCGCGTACTGCGCGAGGGTGCGGCCCAAGTGTGGTTCGACGGCCGCCCGCAGGGTCGCGGCGACATGCGTGACCTGTTCGACACGCGGCAGCTCGGTTTCGAGGAAGACGCGCATGCCGGGTTCCAGCGTGAGGACGAAGCCCGGCCGGTAAGCGGGCGTGTCGGCGGAACTGGCACGCAGGCAGCGCAGCTCGTCGCCGGCGGCAGTGGTGGCCAGATCGACGTCGCTGGCCGCGAAGTAATGGGGCACATCGTGCGTCAGGCGTGCCCAGTCGTCCCACGCCGGTGACTTCGCGTCGACGCCGATCGAAAGCGTGGCGTCGCCCGGTTCACGCCACTCGCTGAGTGGGTGAACCCAGACGGAATACTGCGTGCCTTCGATGCGCACGCCGTCGAAGCCGCGGTGAACGGTGGCCATGGATGCTGCGAAATATAAGGGTAAACCCTCGATTAATTTGAGTGAGGGCTGTATAAACCCCCATACAAGTTAGCAGACATTATGGCGGTAATGTCCGGATGTGCTGACGCAGCGCACTCCTGCTTACGGCGGCCAGCCGTCGCACAACCGCGAGGTCAGGGCACCGGACACGCCGGCCAGGATGGGCACGACGGCCCGCAACCGGCCGCCATTCCGTGGAGGCGTGCGTGAGGTGGCCGCCAGCCGCGCCGGTCGGCGACGCACTGGCTGCGGCATGACGAAGATCTGCTCCGGATGCCCGACCGTGAAACACTCGGAAGTTAAAGGGGGGCGGACGGAAATCCGTACCTGGCAGGGCATTGCAGCAATTCGGACCGGAATGTTTCACGAAAAATGGGGCCACTTTTGAACAGACGCGTTTTGGCAACGCGTTTTCCATCTGGCGGACGGTGTTCACCACGCACGCCTGCCGGTTTGTATTGATCAGAATGCAAAACGTATCAATCGCTACGACATGGGCCGACGCGCTCTAGGCTTCGGCGTCAGACGGCATCGCCCAGGATTGCGTCAACAGAACAGGAATGGCTTGACGCGGGCGGATTCAGGGCGCTGGCGGGAGAAGCTTGAGTCAGGCATTCGGGATGGGGAGGTCACACGCGCCCTCGTCTGGCGCAGGCGCGAAAACGCTACCGTGATACTCCAGTTATCAGATGTAGCGATTTTCTGTCGGGGTGGAAAAGGGTGGATTTTTTATGAAAGTTGTTGCCGCGCCCTAAACCAGGGCGCCCGAAAACAGGACTCAAGGCCACGGACCGCTGTGCCGTTATGTCGGACTGGATCATCACCAAAGTCCACCCATGCAACTGATGTCAGCAGTCCCGGGCCTCGCGGCCCTCATCTTTGTGGCCGCATCGTTCGCGCAGACGCCGCCTGAACTGAGTCCACGGGTGCAGGCAATCTCGCCCGACCTGTACCCCAAGTTGCCGGTCAACGAGCGGCAGTCTTATGTGGCAGGTGTGCTGGATACAGACCGCCTTCTTTTCCGACAGTCCCAAGCGCAGTTTGTCGCGTGCCTGAACGGCGAGACGATTGCGCAGGTGACGGACGTGGTGGATCGCAGCCTGCCGACTCTCGAACCAGTCTTGCGCACGGCTATGCCGGTCGCAGTGCTTAACGCATTGATTGCGGATTGTGAACGGCGTGGCTTCAAGGGCTCGCGATCGCGCTGACCTTGCGCCGGCCCCCGGCAGTGCCGGCGACGGTCGGCAGGGAGCGAAAAGCGCGCCCGCCTTTCTGCAGCAACTGGTCGAGCGCGCCACACTCGGGATCGCGGCGGTCGCCCTCGCGACGTGCTCGTGCTCGCGGAGAGCGCATTAGTTCTGCCACTCCAGATTGCCCGCGCGTCGAATTGACAAGTCTATCGGCGCAACGTTGACATCTTCAATGCGTTCTACGACTGAGCGCTGTCCGTCCTCATGCTCTTGCTCCTATGCCGCTAGACAACGTGCGCGGGGGCAAGCTGACATGGGTGAGCCGGGTCGCCGTCCTCGATCTGGAAGGTGGCGTGACCTATGCCGAAATGCTCCTTCAGTTCCTCACAAGCGCTGTTCAGAAAGGCATCGTCGCTGCCAGCTTTCGGTCGAACCAGGTGCGCGGTCAGAGCCACTTCAGTCGTGCTCAGCGGCCAGACGTGAAGGTCATGGACTTCCTCCACGCCGGGTAGCGTTGAGAGAAAGGCGCGCACTTTCTCCACGTCGACCCCTTCCGGGACCTTGTCGAGCGCCAGATTGAGACTGTCGCGTAACAGGCCCCACGTCGAAACCAGGATTAAAGCCGCGATCATCAAGCTGACAACGGGGTCGAGCCAGGACCAGCCCGTCATCAGAATGATTAGGCCGGAGATAACAACGCCCGCCGACACGGCTGCGTCGGCCGCCATGTGCAGGAACGCGCCCTTCACGTTCAGGTCTCCCTTGCGACCATGGGCGAACATTAACGCGGTGACTCCATTGACAACGATACCTGCGGCCGCCACGATCATCACGGTTTTGCCGCCTACCTCGCCCGCAGGGAGGCCTTCAGTCAGACGGCGGATCGCTTCGACCGATATGCCGCCAACCCCAACCAGCAGCACCACGGCATTGGTCAGTGAGGCAAGGATGGAGCTGCGCCCATAGCCGTAGGTGCGGCTAGGGGTAGGATGACGCCGGCCGAGCCACATCGCCCACCATGCCAGCAACAGACCCAGCACGTCCCCGAGGTTGTGCGCAGCGTCCGCCAATAGCGCGACAGAATGCGCCGTCAGACCGAAGATGACCTCCGCCACGACAAACCCGGCGTTGAGCGCCGAGCCGATCGCGAAAGCGCCATCAAAACCTGCAGGCGGAGCCGGGTGGTGGTGGCCACCGGCGCCATGGTCATGGTCGTCGTGGCTGTGTTGGTCGACATGAGGCATGGTGGCTCCCGTTCTGCCGGAACGCGCGATGGCACGTTGCCATCGCTTGCGCGGACCGGCACGTCGCTCAACCGACGTGTGACGGCCTGGACCTCAGGTTTCCCGCTTCCATCTCGACGAGGCCATGCATGATGCCGCAGTCCTCGACGGGCCGTTCGGCCGGGCATCGCGCCCGCAGCGCGGTAAGCTGGGTTTTCAGCTGTATCAGTTCATGGATGCGCGCATTGACATGCCCGAGGTGTTCATCCACCAGCGAATTGATTGTCCCGCATCCGTTGGCGGGGCCGTCGGCCGCGTCCAGTAAGGTGCGAATTTCCTCGTGGGCCATGTCCAGCGCCCGGCAGTTCCGGATGAAGCGTAGCCGGTCGATATGGGCCTCGCGGTAATTCCGATAATTCGCCTCGGTGCGATCCGCCTCAGGCAGGAGCCCTTCCTTTTCGTAAAAACGGATCGTATCGGTCGTGCAGCCGGCCGCTTTCGCCAATTCGCCAATTTTCATATCTTCTCCTGCGGAAAACTTGACCTTGGAGTGACTCCAAGGTGTCTACTACACCACAAGTCACGCTGGGAATCCAGCATGTCCTACGAACGGGCCGCCCATGGAGCAGGGATTGCTGCGCATGTCGCGCTCGTGCTTCAGACCTCACGGAGCATCTAACGCACGATGAAAGCTGCCAGCAAAATCCGGTTCAAAGCGCGCCTGATCGTGCTACTGATCGGGTTACTCGTCACTGAAATCACCGTGCTTACCATTTCTATTCTGGTCGGTCTGGAAGGGACGAAGGTCCCGCCCATGCCGTTCGCTGTGTTTGCATGCGTTACTCTCGCCCTAGCCCAGCGATGGGTGATTGTCGACGCGGCGAATGCGTTCGAGGAAGCAACGAGGAACCGTAAGGTGATTTTGGCAGGTTTGCCACCGCAACTCGTCTCCATTTCCCAGACCTGCTCCCGGCGATGGTTTGTCCTGTTGCACGTCCGGTTGCACCCCGAGTTGATCGACCCGGATCTCGATTAACTGTTTTGTCACCGGTCTGAGTTCGAATCACACTTTATGCTGGCGCTGGTGGAAGCGTGGTAACAGTCGCTGCCGTAAGCAGCGCCATTAATGGCTTAATGGCGCTTCTGTTTGCGAAAGGGCGCTAGCGCAAGCTGAACGCCTTGACAGGAAGTTCGAGCACGCAACGCTCTCTCAAATCGATATCGGCGTCTCAAGCCGAAGCAATTCCATGACCCGTGTCGCGACGTGCCCGATTGCGCGTCCACGAGTGCCTGCACGCCAACACGCCGGGCGCTGGGCCGTCCGCTGCATCGCGCTGCGGCACGGACACCGTGCGTCATCTGCCGCGCGGAATTCCTCACAAAATGTTGCCGTCGGGCCTGACGCGCATTGCTGTTGCGGCACCAGGCTGTGTTTGGTCGGCGTCCAGGAAGCCGGTTGCTCTTTCCATAAACTCGGGATGGCCTCGGACTACAACCGGTCGAACCAATTCGACGATTTTCATCTATTGCCCCATTTCCTCTTGACCTTGAAGCCACTCCAAGGTGTTTACTAGGTGTAAACCAAGGAAGGGGTCCGCTATGCCTGAAAATAAGTCCGAAATCGACCGCAAACATGCCCGCGTCGGCAGCGCCGCCGTGGCTGCTCACGATCAGGAAGACGACCAGTGTTGCGCGCACGGGCATCGTCACGCTGCACACGCTGAGGAACACGAGCACGACGCGGCACGCAACCACGATCACAGTGCTCACGCGGACGATCATCGGGACAAACATGATCATGCGCAGTCCTGCGCCGATGACAGCCCTACGTCCGTGGCGACCGCGCTCAGCGGGCCGGCCCGAAAAGACGGCGGGTGCTGTGCGCACGACCACGCGGCGCACGGTCCGAAACATGAACACGGTCACGACAATGCGCACAGTCACGATACTGGCGCTCACGTGCACGGCCATGAGGATAAACACGACCATGAGCATGCCGCTGCGGGCGTTGATAACTGCTGTACGCCCGTCGCGACCGCGCTCAGCGCGCCGGCTCGGGGAGACAGCGGGTGCTGCGCGCACGACCACGCGGCGCCCGGTCTGAAACGTGAACACAGTCACGACAATGGGCGCAGTCACGATCACGGCGCTCACGCCCACGGCCATGGGGACAAACACGACCATAAGCATGCCCACCCGGGTGCCGACAGTTGCTGTACGCGTGCGGCGACCTCGCTCAGCGTGCTGGCCGGCCCGACGGTAGTCGAAGGTGGCGTTCGAACCCAGATTCGCATTCTGCAGATGGACTGCCCGACCGAAGAAGCGTTGATCCGCAAGAAGCTGGCAGGAATGCCGGGCGTGAAGGGCCTCGATTTCAACCTGATGCAGCGCATCCTCACGGTCATTCATGCGCCGGAGTCGCTCGAGGCGGTACTGAGCGCGATCCGGACGCTGGGTTTCACGCCCGAAGTCCCGCAGGCAGACGGGCAACTTGCTGCCCCTTCGGAGCCGATCAGGAAGCCGTGGTGGCCGCTGGCCCTCGCGGGTGTCGCGGCAGTTGCGTCCGAAGCAAGCAGCTGGCTCGGCCAACCTGCCTGGCTCACCGCAGCACTTGCGCTGCTGGCGGTGATCGCCTGCGGTTTGACGACGTACAGGAAGGGCTGGATCGCAATCCGCAATGGCAACCTCAATATCAATGCGCTGATGAGCATTGCCGTGACCGGGGCATTGTTGCTGCGTCAGTGGCCAGAAGCGGCGATGGTCATGGTCCTGTTCACGATTGCCGAGCTCATCGAAGCGAAGTCGCTGGACCGCGCACGCAACGCAATTCAGGGACTCATGCGCCTCGCGCCGGAGACGGCAACCGTCAGGCAACCCGACGGTTCCTGGGCAGAGGTGAACGCCAGTGGAGTCACGGTGGGCACGGTTGTTCGCGTTAAACCCGGCGAGCGCATTGGTCTCGATGGTGAGATCACAACCGGCCGGTCCACGATCAACCAGGCCCCCATCACGGGCGAAAGCCTGCCTGTGGAGAAGGCTGAAGGCGACCCCGTATTCGCCGGCACGATCAACCAATCCGGCTCCTTTGAGTATCGGGTGAGCGCGGCGGCGAACAACACCACGTTGGCGCGTATCATCCATGCGGTGGAAGAGGCGCAGGGCGCCAAAGCGCCAACGCAACGCTTTGTCGACCAGTTTGCCCGTGTCTATACGCCGATAGTCTTTGCTGCGGCACTTGCTGTAGCGGTTGTGCCGCCGCTGGCGTTCGGCGGGACGTGGTTTGAGTGGATCTACAAGGCGCTGGTGCTGCTCGTCATCGCGTGCCCCTGCGCGCTTGTTATTTCCACACCGGTAACAATTGTCAGTGGCCTTGCTGCAGCGGCCCGACACGGCATTCTGGTCAAGGGCGGTACATACCTTGAGCAGGGTCGCAATCTCGCGTGGCTCGCGCTCGACAAGACCGGCACCATCACTCACGGCAAGCCGGTGCAGACCGAATTTGAACTGCGTGCCGACGGTATTGAACCGACCCGGGTCCGCGCGCTCGCGGCAAGTCTGGCGGGGCGCTCGGATCACCCTGTTTCTCTCGCGATCGCAAGCGCTGCAAATGCCGACGGCGTGAATCAGATGACCGTCAACAGCTTCGAGGCGATTCCGGGCCGTGGCGTGAGCGGCAGCATCGATAGCACCCCGTACCTGCTGGGCAATCATCGTCTCGTTGAAGAACAGGGACTCTGTTCACCCGAACTCGAAGACCGCCTCGGCGCGCTCGAGCGTCAGGGCAAGACGGTCGTGATGTTGATGAATGCCGAAAAGGTGCTCGCACTTTTCGCAGTCGCGGACACCGTCAAGGAGAGCAGCCGGGAGGCGATCTCCGAGCTGCACAAGCTTGGCGTGCGCACGGCGATGCTCACTGGCGACAACCCCCATACTGCGGAGGCGATCGCCAGACAGGTTGGTATCGACCGCGCCGAAGGAAATCAGTTGCCCGAGGACAAGTTGCGCGCGGTCGAGGCTCTGTCGGCCAATTCCACGATGGTTGGGATGGTAGGCGATGGCATCAACGACGCGCCTGCGCTTGCAAGGGCTGACATCGGGTTTGCGATGGGCGCCATGGGAACGGATACGGCAATCGAAACAGCGGATGTTGCGCTGATGGATGACGATCTGCGCAAGATTCCGACGTTCATCCGCCTGTCGAAGGCTACGCGCTCGATCCTTGTTCAGAACATCACGCTTGCGCTCGCAATCAAGGTCGTCTTTCTGGCCCTGACGCTGGCCGGGTTCGGGACGATGTGGATGGCGGTATTTGCTGACGTTGGCGCAAGTCTGCTCGTCGTCGGAAACGGTCTGCGTCTGCTGCGTAAGTGAACGTCAGTACACCGACCAATCAACGAACCGGGAGTAACTGAAAATGGGATTCTGGGAAAAGATGCTTGGCGGCCATCACGGTAGTCGGGGTGGTCATGGTGGCGGGCATGGAAATTCGTATGGTCAGGGTCACGGACACAGAAACGATCATGGCAATGGCTATCCGCGTCAGGATGACCAGGGCTGGGGACGCAGCGCGCCGACGCCGCAAGCGAGCGGGGGCGTCGCCTGTCCGCAATGCAAGGCGATGAACGCCCAGGGTGCCCGGTTTTGCAGCCAGTGCGCAACGTCGCTGGTGCCGGCTTCGTGCGGGAAGTGTAATGGCGCAGTACCCGCCGGAGCCAGGTTCTGCAGCCAATGCGGCAATCCTGTTGGCTGATTGCCGGTGCGCGTGCGACTGCGACCGTCGGGATATGTGTCGCGTTGATCGTCGACAGCGGGTCGCGCTGCTTGCATTCCGCTATCGCGGGATGAGTCGGTCCAACGAAGCTGAATATTGATCGGAAGCCATATTGTGACTCCGTCCATGAAGCTGGCGCTGTTTACGGTCCCACCTCTTGTCGCGGCTGGCGTCGGGTCGTTAGCCGCATCAATGCGGGCCCCTGGTCCACAAACATCGAGTGTTATTCAGCACTTTACAGGCGGAATCGTATTTGCCGCGGCGGCGCTTGAGCTCCTGCCACAGGACCGGACGCACGCGATCACGCCCGTGGTAATTGGCTTCGTGCTGGGGCTGATCCTGATGCTGGGCATCCGAAAACTCTCGGAGACGCTGGAGGCGCGTTTCGAGAACGCGCGGTTGCCAACGGGACTGGTCATCGTGACCGCCATTGACCTTGTGATCGACGGGCTTGTCCTTGGCATAGCGTTCTCCGCCGGAGAAGAGACGGGCCTGATTCTGACCATCGCACTGACGCTTGAAGTGCTCTTTCTCGCGCTGTCTGTCAGTGCTGCATTGAATGCGGCGCGGGTGGGCCGGACGCTCTCCATGGCGATTCCGGTAATGCTGGCAGCGCTGCTGAGTCTGGCGGCCATCGGAGGGCATGCAGCATTTGCGGAACTGCCCGCAACGATCTATGCGGCCCTGCTCGGGCTTGGAACAGTAGCACTTCTCTACCTGGTCACTGAAGAGCTTCTGGTTGAAGCGCACGAGGTAGCGGAAACGCCGCTTGCAACGTCCGCGTTTTTTGTAGGCTTCGTCGTGTTTTTCGTCATCGAGGCGTCCGTCAAGACAACCTGAGGGCTATTTCTGACGGCTTTGTCATCCAGCGATCATCTTTGCGCACCGTCTTTTTGCCAGGCTACGGTATCCGCCGTACCGGCGAACCCAGTTTGGGCGCAGCAACATGAAGCGGCCAATACTTGTAGCAGCCACAGCAATGCTCGTAGCGGCAGGTTCCGCGTCGGCGCACGGCATGCCTGACAGTCCGGGCAAATAGCGCAAGCAGTCTGCTGGCAAGACACGTGAACAGGTTCGTGACGAGGTGGTCCAGGCGCGACCGGACGGATTGCTACCGTACAGGCGGCATGACAACCCGCCTGGTGCCGAAACCATCCGCAGGAACAAGGAGCTCTATGGGATCCGTCATCCTGAGGACGTTGCCGCCGGCCACGCCCTTGGCCGCCGATCCGGACCAGCTTGGGCACATGGCCGCTGTGAAGGGAATGCCGTGGTTGACCGGGGATCGTTCAAGGCAAGTGAGCGCAGCGGCCAGAGTTTCCTCGTCGCGCGATTGCGCCTACCGGGTGCTTGCACCCGTCGGGTACTCGTCGACCATGCGGTATCCGTTGGCCGGCCTGACGCCTGCCTCGCGAAGTGCCGAGAAGAATACGAGAGCCCGTTCACGGGATTTGCGCTGCCCATCGTCAGAAAGAATGTTGAGCGCGATGACGGAGTCTCCGACAGGTAACTGCAGTTGTTCCTTGAGTAACCGGGATTGCAGTGACACTGAACGGATGTCACGCAGCTCAAAACGCCTCTCTGCCCCGACTGGTCGAAGCTGATCGTCCAGAAGCACGAGGGTCAATGCACCGCCCTGAATCCCGCAGATTCCAGTATTGAATTGCGCGCTGCGCGATCCCTGGTCTGTCCGGGCGAACTGGCAGGCAGTGCGTTCAATCCTGACCTCGTCAGAAGCGCTACTGGTTATCGGCTTCAGTACCAACGCCGACAGCTGGCCGGCTATCACGCCGCTCGAAACGAACATCGTTGCAGCGATGGCCAGTCCCGATGCTGTTTTCATCCCCACCTCCTTTTTTCACATGAAGACCGGACCACGACGCCGCGCCTGCCTCTCTTATGTGCAGGGCGGATCTCCATGCCGCCTTGCGCAGGTTGGCACCGGTCGCCGCTGCAGCAGAAAAGAGCGGTGAGCAGGCGTGCGCATGCGAACGTATCCGATTCGGAAATCTCATGCTAGGAACAGGACGGTGCGTGACGATGACGCGGACATGACGAATGCGTCACGTTGCCTGGCCGGAGTCGGTGATCGTCTTTGGGGGGCGAACATGACAGAAATATCATCTTCAGCTCATCTTTGCACTGCAGCAGGAACGTAGCATCGCTCGTGTCTATTCACTACGCGATCGTCCATGTTCAAGCGCACATTCGCCTTATCGCTGCTGGTCGCAGCAGCAATCTCAGCACGGGCACAGCCGTCGCCGACTGCCGATGACGGTACACCCGTCCCCGCTCCTGCTCCGGCCATCAACGCGCTCACTCCGACCGGGAACGCTGCCGGGCCGCTGTCGCTCGAGGACGCACTCGGCATTGCGGCGGAAAGCAACCCGCTACTGCGAGCCGCGAGGTCCGATGCGGACGCGTCAGTCGGCACATTCATTCAGGCTGGAGCGCGGCCCAATCCGAGCATCTCGTTCCTTCAGGAAGGATTTGGAGGGCAGGAGCGGACGACGACCGTGCTGGTCAATCAGACGATCGAACTTGGCGGAAAGCGCCGAACGCGGCTCGATGTCGCATCGTACGGTCGCGAAATCGCGCTCGCGTCCCTGGACGGTCGTGCAGCAGCGTTGCGAGCGGATGTGGCCGACGCGTTTTATGGCCTGCTCGCTGCGCAACGTCAGTTGAAAGTCGCCGAAGAGTCGGCAGACATTGCCGCGCGCTCCGCTGACATGGCGGACAAGCGTGCCCGCGCCGGCAAGGTGTCGCCTGTCGAAGCGACAAAAGCGCGTGTAGCCGCCACCGGCGTCCAGATCGCACTTGCGGGCGCGAGAACGCGCGTCACGACCGCGCTGGAAAAGCTGGTGAACGTGACCGGAAGCGCTGCTGCGCGTGATCGTGTCGCGACAGGAAACCTGGACGATATTCCTGAGGCAGAACCGCTATCTCAATTTCTGCAGCGACTTGATACCTCACCGGTTGCCCGTGCTGCGCGGGCCGAGATGCTTCGATCAAACGCGCTTGTGTCCGTGGAAAAAGCAAAACGAGTCCCCGATGTCACCTTCAGCGCCGGGATGAAGCGTGTCATTACGGGCGGAAGACCTGATAACCAGGCTGTCGTCGGTGTATCCATCCCTCTGCCAGTCTTTGATACCAACAAAGGCGCGATTCTCGAGGCGGTCCATAAAGCGGCGAAGGCAGATGCTGATTTCGACGGTGAACGGGCCCGTCTGCAGCTCGAACTGACGCAGACCTACGCAAATTACGAGAACTCTACCCAGGAAGCGCGCCGGCTGAAGGCGGACGTCCTGCCTGCGGCCCGTGAATCGCTCGACGCCATGTCGCGCGGCTACCAGTTGGGCAAATTCAGCTTCCTCGATGTTCTGGATGCGCAACGCACGCTGTTTCAGGGCCAGTCGCAATACGTTCAGGCGCTCACGGATGCGCATCGGGCGTACGCAGACCTCAGCCGTCTGAGTGGCTCGCCATTGCGCAGTGATCTCCGCACAACGGCCAATTTACCTTGAAGGACTCCCCATGCCGCGCAAAAAACTGATTATCGCCTCGGCGGCCACCATCGGCGTGCTGACCGTCGCGCTGGGCGCGTTCGCCTTGACGCGGGAACCGTTGACGCGTGCAATCGCATCAGGCGCTGCCGCGACGTCGCCGGCCTCAGGCACCACCGCCGGCCAGCACGGCGGCACGGTACTCACCAGCGGCCGGGTCGCGGTGGAGATCGTGCTCTCCGAGAAACCCGGCGATGCACGTTTCGTGGTCTATCCCTTAGTCGACGGAAAGCCCGCGCAAGGGGACGTGTCTGTGTCCGGCGCACTCACCCGCTACGACGGTTCGCGTCGGGAGTTGCAGTTCTCCGTTGCGGGAGCGAAGTTCACCACGACGCAGCCAATCCCGAAGCCGCACGTGTTTGACGCGTCAATCAATCTCAAAGTGGACGGACGCGTTGCGGAATTCAGATTTTCGCGGACAGATGGCGCGATTGCACTGAGTGCGGAGCAGGTGAAGGCGGCTGAGATCGGTATCGCCAGTGTCGGGCCTGCCCAGGTGGTGACGAGCTTCCAGCTACCTGGAGAAATAAAATTTAACGAGGACCGTACTGCACACGTCGTCCCCCGGGTGGCCGGCATCGCCGAACGGGTAACGGTATCGGTCGGTCAACGCGTCGAGAAAGGCCAACTGCTGGCCGTTATTGCGAGTACCGATCTGGCGGATCGGCGCAGCGAACTGCTGAGCGCTGAGCGTCGTCTGTCTGCAGCACGGACATCGTACGAGCGGGAGAAGACGCTGTGGCTGGAGCGCATTTCTGCCGAACAGGATTACCTGCAGGCGCAGGTGCAATTGCGCGAAGCGGAGATCGCGACGCAGAACGCCCGGCAAAAACTGGCGGCGCTCAATGCGCCGCCCTCGGCGGCCGCGCTCAACCTGTATGAACTGCGGGCGCCGTTCGCGGGCACCATTGTTGAAAAGCACGTCACGCCCGGCGAATCCATCGCCGCGGACGCGAACGTGCTCATCATCTCAGACCTGTCTTCTGTCTGGGCCGAGATGGCAGTCCCGGCCCAGCGTCTGAATGACGTGCGCGTGGGGCGGGAGGCGACCGTCAGCGCCGCGGCATTCGAATCGAAGTCCAGCGGCCCCATTGCCTACGTCGGCTCTTTGCTCGGCGAACAGACGCGTACGGCGCCGGCCCGGGTCGTATTGCCGAACCCCGACGGTGCGTGGCGGCCAGGCATGTTCGTCAATGTCGCCGTCGACGCAGGCAGACAGGACGTTCCAGTTGCGGTGAAAAGCGATGCGCTGCAGGACATCGACGGTTCGCAGGCCGTTTTCGTCCAGTCACCTAAGGGCTTCGTTGCCCAGACGATCCAGACAGGCCGACGGGACAGTCAGGTCGTCGAAATCGTGAGCGGGTTGACGCCTGGCCAGCAGTACGTCGCGGCGAACAGTTTTGTGCTTAAGGCCGAACTCGGCAAGGGCAGCGCCGGGGAGGACTGATCCCGTCGATGCGATTCATTGCGCCCCTGACCACGGGCGCGCACACAATCTCCCCGGCCTTAAAGGATTCTCCCAATGTTTGAGCGCTTGATTCGCTTCGCGATTGCGCATCGCTGGCTGGTAATGCTTGCGATCGCCGCAGTCGCGGCGCTGGGTGTCTACAGCTACCAGAAGCTGCCCATCGACGCAGTGCCCGATATCACTAATGTCCAGGTCCAGATCAATACGGCTGCGCCTGGCTATTCGCCGCTCGAGGCGGAGCAGCGGATTACCTATCCGGTCGAGACCGCGATGGCCGGTCTTCCTGATCTCCAGCAGACGCGCTCGATCTCGCGCTACGGGCTGTCTCAGGTAACGGTCATCTTCAAGGATGGCACCGACATCTACTTTGCGCGCCAGCTGGTCAACGAGCGGATTCAGGAGGCGAAGGACAAGTTGCCGCCGGGCGCCATGCCAGCCATGGGGCCGACCTCGACCGGGCTCGGGGAGATATTTCTCTGGACGGTGGAGGCTGATTCCACCGCGCGCAAGCCGGATGGCAAACCCTACACGCCCGTCGATCTTCGCGAGTTGCAGGACTGGGTGATCAAGCCGCAGCTGCGCAATGTGCCAGGCGTCACCGAAGTCAACTCGATAGGCGGCTTCGTGAAGGAGTTTCGCGTTGCACCGAATCCGACAAAATTGATGTCGTACGGCCTGACGCTCGCCAATGTGGTTCGCGCTCTCGAACGGAACAACGACAATGTCGGAGCAGGGTACATCGAGAAGCGTGGCGAGCAATATCTCGTGCGGGTGCCGGGTCAGGCGCGCTCGGTCGACGACATCGCCAACGTTGTACTGACAAATGTTGGCGGCGTTCCTGTGCGCATGAAGGATGTTGGCCAGGTCGACATCGGCCGGGAATTGCGCACGGGCGCCGCCACGGCCAACGGCGAAGAGGTGGTGCTGGGCACGGTGTTCATGCTGATGGGCGAGAACAGCCGCACCGTAGCCAAAGCGGTATCGGCGAAGATGGACGATGTCAACCGGTCGCTGCCGCCCGGCGTGCGCGCCGTCCCTGTTTACGACCGTACCGTGCTGGTGGAAAAGGCGGTTCAGACGGTCAGGAAGAATCTGTTCGAAGGTGCGGTGCTCGTCATCGCCGTGCTTTTCCTCTTTCTCGGAAATATCCGGGCCGCACTCATTACCGCACTGGTGATCCCCCTGTCCATGTTGATGACGTTCACTGGGATGGTAAATGCCAAGGTCAGCGCGAACCTCATGAGTCTCGGGGCGCTGGACTTCGGTATCATCGTCGACGGTGCGGTCGTGATCGTCGAAAACTGTATCAGACGTCTATCGCACGCACAGGCAACCGCGGGCAGGCCTTTGACACGCGACGAACGGTTTGCCGGGGTATTTGCTGCCTCGCAGGAGGCGAGACGGGCACTGATCTTCGGCCAGCTCATCATCATGGTGGTTTACCTGCCGATCTTTGCGTTGACGGGCGTCGAAGGCAAGATGTTTCACCCGATGGCGATCACGGTCGTCATGGCACTTGCTGCGGCAATGGTGTTGACGGTCACCTTTATTCCTGCGGCGGTCGCACTTTTCATCGGAGAACGCGTCGAGGAAAAAGAGAACCGGCTTATGGTCTGGGCTAAACGCCTGTATGAACCGGTGCTCGGCGCGTTCATGACACGACCGAAGCGGGTTCTGACCGGAGCCATCAGCATCGTGGCTGTCACGATGCTGATGGCTACCCGGCTGGGGAGCGAATTCATTCCGAACCTTAACGAAGGCGACCTTGCCGTGTCCGCCCTGCGAATTCCGGGAACCAGCCTCTCGCAGTCGGTCGCCATGCAGCAGTCGATCGAGAAGACCCTGAAACAGCGATTCCCCGAGATAGGCCGCGTATTCGCGCGTACCGGCACGGCGGAGATCGCGGCAGACCCGATGCCGCCGAATCTGTCGGACGGCTACATCATGCTCAAGCCGGTCGAACAGTGGCCAAATCCGGAGAAGTCGCGCGATGAACTGATCCGGGAGATCGAGACTGCGCTTGCGGAACTGCCGGGCAACGCCTACGAATTCTCCCAGCCGATCCAGTTGCGGTTCAACGAATTGATTTCCGGCGTGCGCAGTGATGTTGCGGTCAAGATCTTCGGCGACGACATGACCGTCCTGAACGATACGGGAAACCAGATTGCTGCAGCCCTCCAGAAGGTGCCAGGTGCGTCGGAGGTGAAAGTCGAGCAGACCACGGGGCTGCCGGTGCTGACGATCAATCTTGATCGCGAAAAGCTCGCCCGCTATGGGGTGAGCGTCGGTGACGTACAGGATACGGTCGCGGCGGCGGTAGGCGGACAGAAGGCTGGTACCCTGTTCCAGGGTGACCGACGCTTTGACATTGTGGTGCGCTTACCGGACGAATTGCGTTCGGACATCGAAGCCATCAAGCGGTTGCCGATCGCGCTGCCGTTCTCCGCAGCAACAGGTGCGAGTGGCCCGGTCGTGCAGGCGCCCTACGTGCCGCTCGCGGAACTGGCCACCGTTGATGTCGCCCCGGGACCCAACCAGATCAGCCGGGAAGACGGCAAGCGCCGGGTGGTAGTTAGCGCGAACGTTCGCGGTCGTGATGTAGGATCGTTCGTGGCGGATGCTAGGGATCAGCTTCGTCAGGATGTACAGGTGCCTTCAGGCTACTGGCTGTCATGGGGCGGCCAGTTCGAACAGCTACAAAGCGCGAGCGAACGTTTGAAGATCGTTGTGCCGGTAGCCTTGCTGATGGTGTTCGTTCTGCTCTTTGTGATGTTCAACAACGTCAAGGATGGTCTGCTGGTCTTTACCGGTATCCCCTTCGCGCTGAGCGGAGGCGTCGTATCGTTGTGGATGCGGGGTATCCCGCTTTCCATCACGGCGGCGGTCGGGTTTATTGCGCTATCGGGTGTCGCCGTGCTGAACGGCCTTGTGATGATCTCTTTCATCCGCAACCTTCGCGACGAAGGGGTTGAGTTGAATGCCGCAGTGCGCGACGGTGCGTTGACCCGACTTCGTCCCGTGCTGATGACAGCGCTCGTTGCTTCGCTGGGTTTTTTGCCCATGGCGTTTGCGACTGGCACCGGCGCCGAGGTTCAGCGCCCGCTTGCGACCGTCGTAATCGGTGGCATTCTATCCTCGACAGCACTCACGCTGCTGGTACTACCAGTGCTGTATCGGGTCTCCCATTCGGTGTCGCTGCGCTCAGTCATCAGCGCAAGACTCTCAAAGTGGGCGCCTGGAGCCGTGCTGCGCCGCTTTGGCAACTCTTCAAGGTGATACGGGATGCGAATTTTAATAGTGGAAGACGAGCCCAAGACAGGTACCTACCTGCGCAAGGGGCTGACAGAGGCGGGGTACGTCGTCGATTGGGTCGAAGATGGTGTGACCGGGCTACATCAGGCGACGACCGAGGACTATGACCTCATTATCCTGGACGTCATGCTGCCCGGTAAGGATGGATGGACGGTCATCGAGAATCTTCGCCGCAGCCGTTCGACGCCGGTGCTGTTCCTGACCGCACGGGACGATGTCGGTGACCGTGTAAAAGGACTGGAACTGGGTGCGGACGACTATCTTGCCAAACCGTTCGATTTCGTTGAACTGGTTGCGCGCGTGCGCTCCATCCTGCGCCGCGGACAACCGAAAGAATCAACGACGCTCAAGGTGGCCGACCTTGAACTGGATCTCACACGACGCAAGGCAACGCGTCAGGGCGATACGATCCTGCTAACGGCCAAGGAGTTCGCGCTGTTGTGGCTGCTCATGCGCCGTGAAGGCGAAATCCTGCCTCGTGCGACGATAGCATCCCAGATTTGGGACATGAACTTCAGTAGCGACACGAACGTCGTGGACGCGGCGATACGGCGACTACGCTCCAAGATTGACGACGCGTACGAGCCGAAGCTGGTTCATACGGTAAGGGGCATGGGGTATGTGCTCGAAGTAAGGAGCGCTGGCAATCAATGATGAAACGCGTTTTGCCCGGCACGCTTCGCCTGCGCCTGACCGTACTGATCGTCGTATCTACGTCAGTCATTCTTGCGCTTAGCGGGCTGGCTCTGTATGGAACGCTGCGCAACCGGATCGAGAGCGGTGCGTCCCAGGAAATGTCGGTCACGCTTTCCGCGTTGCAGGCTCATCTGACCGAAGTCCAGGCTACCGCCGACATTGCCCGGAATGCGGAGATGTGGGTTGACCAGTTACACGGTCACCCGAACCTGGAACTCGCGATCTTCGACACTGCGGGTAGCCGGCTGCTCGGCACACCAGGATTTGTGCCGTACGCGCCGACGCTCGCGGATCGGATGGCGCATACACAGTCAGGCTTCATGCCTGCAAAATCGACGCTTCGCTATCTCGCGACGACCGTTGCGCTCGATGGCCCCACTGGCCCTTCTGTCCGGGTCGTCGTGCAGTACGATGGGGCCAATGACCGGGCGCTGCTCAGGGCCTATGCCTACACAATCGTACTGATCGAGGTGCTTGGCGTGATGCTGGCTGCGGGCCTCGCATATGGCATCGCCATGCTGGGGCTGAGTCCACTGCGCCGGCTCGTCGCTCGCGCCGAGGAGATGTCGACAAGCCGTCTTGCACATCCACTGCCTGAGCTGGACACGGCGGGCGAACTGAAGGAACTGGGTCACGCATTTAACGGCATGCTCGCGCGGCTCGACGATTCATTCACCCGCCTCAGTCAGTTCTCGTCAAATCTGGCGCATGACATGCGGACCCCGCTGACCAACCTTCTCGCAGAGGCACAGGTCGCCCTGTCGAAGCCGCGCACCGCGGCCGAATACCGGAGCGTGATCGAGTCGAGCATCGACGAGTACCAGCGTCTTTCGCGCATGATCGAAGACATGCTCTTTCTTGCCCGCTCAGATAGCGCAAAGAGCCATCTGACGGTGCGTTCGCTGGACGCTGTTCAGGAAGCCGGACGCGTAGCCGGTTACTACGAGCCGATGGCCGAAGATGCGATGGTCGCTATCGAGGTGCGTGGCCGAGGAACGGTTGAAGCAGATCTGCTTCTTTACCAGAGAGCGCTTAGTAACCTGATCACCAATGCACTGTCTCATGCGCCACGCAACTCGAAAATCATCGTTGAATGCACGCAGACCGATGAGGCGACCACGATAACCGTCTCCGATCTGGGACCGGGGATCGGTGAACAGCACCGCGAGCGCATCTTTGAGCGCTTCTACCGGGTCGATCCGGCGCGACACAATTCGGCATCCGGCACAGGGCTGGGCCTTGCGATCGTGAGGTCGATCATGCAGAACCACGCTGGGGAGTGTGGCGTCGAAAGCGAGCCTCACGTCCGGACGACGTTCTGGCTGCGCTTTCCACGAAGGACTGTCTGACACGTCGCCGATTGCGGCAACGCCTGGCAGCGTCGAATGACCTTCGGCCGGATCTGGAATACCCGCCGGAATGGCGTTGCCGTTCCGGCGGTCGCGTATTAGCGGGCCGCGATGCTGTCATGATGGTCTGCTGCGGGGGAGCCCTCTCCCCGGTGCATCGTCGCAGCATGGACTTCCCTGTTCCGTGCGATCAGATCGGCCGTCGGTGGGTATTTCGTTTTGCTGAGCGGCATCATGCCATCATGTCGTGCCTGAATCAGTTCCTGTTGTACCTGCTCGCGGGTCCTGGCTTGCGCCTGTGCCGCCTGGGAGACGGCGCCAGCAGACAACGTTGCAGCTACGAAAAGTGCAGAGAGCTTTACAGCGTTCATTTGAATCTCCTTGGTGACGACTACCGGTTGGCACGTCACGCCCAGGTTTGAGCGGCGGACGACGCCTCACCGTGATCACTTGATGATAAAAAGGTCAGGTACCGCGTCCGTAGCAGGCCGGATACTGCTGCACAGCATGATCGGCCCTTCTATGGCTTTGCGCGACGGCGTGTGAAGAGTCCGTGCGTTGCCCTGCCGTTCGACTAGCGCGAAGCCAACCGGCTATCGTGGGCATCGAGCTCGTGACCGCTCTCACCGGCATGCACGGACAGCGTATGCAGTTCCTTGTTGCGCGCGACGAGGTCGGCGCTCGGCGGATAGTTGTGCTTGTTCGCTGGCACCGTTCCTTCGTGTTGCGCCTGTACCAGGGCCTGGACGACCTCCGCGCGTGTTTTTCCCTGCGACGGCGCAGTCTGCGCAAATGTCAACGCTGACATTGATGTCGCGACGAAGAAAACAGAAAGTCTTGCGATCCTCATAGTTGCCTCCTTAAGTCAAATCTGCCGTGTGGCAGGTGGCTTTACTTTGCATAGCGGACGGTGCGCTACGGTGATCGCAAGATGACAAAACAGTCATGTTTCACGCGTACCCGGGAAGCAATGGATTGCGATCCGCCACGCATGAGCGTCTTGTAATGTTCGCGTCATGTTTGCGTTGAGGACTGCGGAGCAAGATGTCCGCTCGATGTCGCTGTGGTCACTCGACCACGGGCATCGCTCTCTCAGGCGCCGTGCTGGCTATTACCTTTGCCATCGCGTCGATGGCCAAACCTCGCGCTCCACCCGGCCCGTCGACCTGAGGGAAAAAGGTCCCGTCAACTTTCAGGTGAGAAATGCGCAATTTATTGAGTTTTCTTATGGCGGCCTCCGTTGTCGCGAGCTTCGCCGGATGCGCCCAGACTGCCAGCAAGCCGGTCGTTGCGAGCAACACGCCGTCGACTGCGCATAAGGCGACGCCGCCGACGGATCTGGCGCCTGGCGAACAGGTGGACTACGCCGGACATCGCTGCGGCAATCCGAACCTGCATGTCAAAACACATCTGTGTCTCTTTCCGCGCCGATGAATTTTCGGGGGCGCGTTCTTTCAGTAGTGCAGCCTGAATGGCCGTGCGCGCGCATGCCATAGTTCGAGCGTGATTGCTCCCATCGCCGAAACTCGGATCGTTCGCCCCCGCAGTGATCTTCATGTCTTCGCGGTCAGCGGTGCCGAGCCGCCAGCTTCCTGCCGGCTTCCGATGCGCCGTTCAGCGTAGCTTCGATGCTGCTTCCCGTGACTTCGGCTGCTTGCTGGACGGTGTTGGGCACGGTTTCGTAAAGCCTATTGGCGGAACTGATGGTCGACTTCACTGCAGCGACCGCCGCCTCCGAACGCGCCGGCGTCCTCTTCATGAAACTGTGGATAGCGGTCTGGACGTCCCAATTGTGCGTTTCGATTGCGTGCCCGGGGCCGCGGCCAACTCCGCCTGCGTAGATGCGACGATGCCATACAGATCACGCTCGTAGGTCTGGATCTTTTCAGCCAGAGGCCCGATGAGGCTCATCTGCAACACAAGCGCCGCTCGCGGGTCGTTGAACGGGAGCGCCTCCAGTATGCGTTCCTGAGCATCCGTCGGCGTCAATCGGGTGGCCTGGAGATTCAGCCCGATCAACTTCTGCCATCCCTCGAGCGTCTTGCTGGCCAGGATAAACATTGAATCGAGAGGGGCTTTTGAGTCGACGCGAGTTGTTCGGGTAATAACAGATTCATTGACATGCTCCTGAGAATCGCCGCAACGCTCGACAGACAAGTGGATAAACAGGTTCGCGCGGCAAGAAGGCTTTGGGGCGAGTGGCCCCGATGTGTCGCATCAAGGCCCGCCGTTTTGGAAATATATGTAGAACGAATTGAACAGGAATTTCCCTGATTTTCGCAACGTGAACCTCGGTCAGGCGTCGATCCAACCGCGCGTCATAGAGGGACCGGGCTGCAACGCGTTTGATGCTGATGTCGCTTACCGGACCCGTGCAGCCGCCTTGAGAACCGAGTGACCATTGATGGTGATGAGAGGTCGCTGTTGCCCGTGGTCGAGCTGTTCCAGCGTGACGAGTTGGCGTTCAAGCAGGACTTCGAGATCCGCACGGTCCAGGTCGAGTGAATCTGGAGCGTCCTTGAGCAGCATCAGGGTTGCGAATTCATGTGGACTCAGCATCTTCGTCTCCTGGCTTAGAGGGGCTGCATTCGCTGGGAACTTGATCTGTTGCCGTCCCGCTGCGATCCGGATCACCCCTCGATCGCGGATGCGAAACGTTTGTGCTGACTGGGGGCATGCTGCGCGCAGAGGAAGTCACTTTATGCCGTCTCCCATCAATGATCAATATGTGGGATAAACTTTTTGATGTGACCTTGCTCGCCGGAGCCGTGATCGGGTAAACGCCCATCGTCACTGTTGCTGAGCAAAGCCCGGCGCAAACGCCTGCGACCATGGGAAGCCTACCAGGGCAGCGCCAGTTTTGCGTTGCGGGTACGGACAGGGCGCTACGGCTCTGCTGTAAAGGAATGTCGCCGATATCGCGCAGGGCTTTAGCTTGTCGTTGCACCCCTGACCTACTGGTGGTACCAGAAAGGTTTCGCCGCATGGTCAGCGAGCGAGACCATCCGCGGCAGCGATCCGGTGCAAGCCCTTTACCACGCTGCACAACAAGAATCACCGGAAGGTCATCACCTGCCTGCCGATGCCTGTTGCCCCTCTCCGCCGCCTTAACAAAACCATGCGTTGGCCTCAAGTCTGACGCCCGCCTGGCCACGGAAACTTCGATGGATTGCCCTCCCGCGTCAGTAGGGTGTTGCCCCATGCCAGGTTCCATCGGCCGCCTGCAAAATACAAACGCGGGCAGAAGTGAGAACGCACAATCGGAAACGGTTTAGTTGCGTCGGCCTGTCGATTGTTGCTGGAGGGGGCAATGAGAACGTTCACAAAAGCATGGGGCAGGGCGTTGGCGATCGCGGCCGTGAGCACGATCGCTACGGCTGCCCCTTATGCATTCGCGCAGGGCGCCGATCCGCATGCCCACCATCACATGAAGCCGGACACGATTACATCAACGGCGGACTACACGCTCCCGTCCGTGATGCTGGTGCGCGATGACGGCCAGCCCGTTTCCCTGAAGAATGAGCTGGACGACGGCCGCCCGGTGGTCCTGACTTTTATCTACACGTCCTGCACGACGATCTGCCCAGTGACAAGCCAGACGCTCTCGCAATTGCAGAGCGAACTCGGCCGGGACCGGGACAGGGTACACATCGCTTCGATCTCGATCGATCCGGAGCACGATACGCCGCCCCGCCTGAGGGAATACGCGATGAGATTTGGGGCGGGTCCCGAGTGGCAGCACTATACCGGTACCGTCGCTGCGAGCATTGCAACCCAGAAGGCGTTCAATGTGTATCACGAGGACAAGATGGACCATAACCCGGTGGTACTGCTGCGCGCGGCGCCCGGAAAACCCTGGCTGCGGATCGATGGCCTCGCTACCGCAGACGACCTGTTACACACGTACCAGAATCTGGTCGCGACCAACTGAAGCCCAGGATGAAAAGCGCAAGACTGCGTGCCGGCGCAATTCCGGTGACCGTCCCACTGCAGCAGAATACCCGCTCTGGCCAACTGCACCATCAAGTCGAGGTGGGCGGCACGACCAGTAGACGACGCCACAAACCGGCTATATTTTTCACGCTATAATCCCCGCCATGAAATTCCTCCGGACACTGTTCCTGTTGCTGCTCTGCGTCGCGCTACCCGTCAGCGGGCTGGCTGCGAGCGGGCTGACGGGCGCGTGTCCGATGCAGATGAGCATGGGCGCCGGTGAAAGCGGTGCGATGTCGTCTGACATGGCCGGCTGCGAAAACATGAAGTCTGCACCGGCCGGGAAGGCCAAAGGTTTTTCCTGCAAGGTGACGGCGCAATGCCAGGTCGGCAGTCTCTATCACCCGGTCTCGAGCACCGAGGTGACCCATCCCGCCGGGCACTCCAGCCCCGTCGTTTTCCACTACGCACAATCGCTGCCCGTCCGTGAGCCGGGCGGTTTCTGGCGACCGCCCCGCGCTATCTAATCCCCTTGAAGTTCGCCGCGTACGCGGTGAGGTCGTCCTGCGTCCAGGACGTGATTCCTTATGGAATTCGACCGTTTGGGGTTAGAACATGTCTTTAACATTCGGCACGCCGTCGTTACGGCGTGCAACGGTGCACGCGCACACGCTTTTCGCGTTGCTCGCCTTTGCGAGTGCGGCAGCGCACGCCCAGCAGGCACCACTCACACTTGATGCCGCATTGCAATCCGCGACGGACCGATCCGCTGCGATGCAGGCCGCCCAGTCATCCGTGCGAGCCAGTTCAGAGGCGGTCATCAGTGCCGGCCAGTTGCCGGACCCGATGCTCAAGGCCGGGGTCGACAATCTGCCGGTGAACGGACCGCAACGGTTCACGATTGGCCAGGATTTCATGACGATGCGCCGTATCGGCATCGAACAGGAGTGGGTTTCACCTGAAAAGCGCCGGTTACGGTCGGCGCTGGCCAACCAGGTCGTCGACCGCGAGCGGTCGGGCTATCTCACGCAATTCACCAACACGCGTCAGCAAACCGCGACCGCGTGGCTGAACGCGGCCTACGCCAAAAAAACGGTGGCGTTGCAGCAGGAGCTGATCATGCACATGACGCATGAGCTTGCGGCCACGCAGGCCTCCTACCGGGGTGCAAAAGCGTCTGCGGCCGACGTCACGCAAGCCCAGCTCATGCTGGCGCAGACGCAGGACCAGTTGCTCAAGTCGCAACAGACGTTGCAGACCTCACTGATTGCGCTGTCGCGATGGACTGCAGCACCGGTCACTGACGTAGCCGGCGAGCCGCCGGCGCCCCAGTCGTTCGTGACTTCCCTGCCGCCCGAGGAACTGCAGCACGTGGAGCCGGCGCTCATCGCGGCTTCTGCAGAGATTGCCGTCGCGGATGCCGACACGGCCGTCGCGAACAGCAACCGCAGCCCCAACTGGACGTGGGAAGTCTCCTACCAGCAGCGCGGCGGAGCCTACTCGAACATGGTGTCGGTTGGCGTCAGCATCCCGTTGCCCATCCATCGCAAGAACTACCAGGACCGGGATGCGGCCGAAAAAGCGGAACTCGGGACCAAGGCGCGACTGATGTACGAGGACGCGCAGCGCCAGGTCGAAGCGGATGTCCGGACGCTGTCAGCCACATTGGCCAACGGCCGTGAGCGCATTGCCACTCTCAATCAGGCGCTGTTGCCGGCGGCCGACCAGCGCGTGCAACTGGCGACGGCCGCGTACAAGGCCGGCACGGGCTCGCTCGCCGACACATTTGCTGCCAGACGGGGGCAACTCGACGCCCAATTGCAGGTGCTCGACCTCCAGCGCGATGTATCCCAGACGTGGGCGCAGCTGGAATACCAGGTCGTGCCCGCCACCATGTCCGCCGCTCAGTAAAGGAGAAAACTATGCAAAAGAAACAACTGGTGCGTGCGGTTCTGGCTGTGTTCGCCGCTGCCGCGCTGCTGGGTGCAGGGTATGTTGCAGGCACGCATCGCGAGGCGATGGGGGGCGCAAGCGCTGTCGCGGCTACACCGTCCAGCGACAAAATCGATGCGAAAACAGGTCGCAAGGTGCTGTACTGGCACGACCCGATGGTGCCGAACCAGCACTTCGACAAGCCCGGCAAATCGCCTTTCATGAACATGCAGCTCGAGCCGGTCTATGCGGACGAAGGCGGGTCGAGCGGTATCAGGATTGACGCAGGACTGCAGCAGAATCTGGGCATTCGATACGCGACGGTACGGCGGCAGGACACGGCCGAGAGTTTCGACGCGGTGGGCACGACGCAGTTCGATGAGTCGATGGCGGACGTCGTCCAGTCGCGGGTGACGGGCTACATCGATCAGTTGTACGCAAGCGCCCCGATGCAGCGTGTGGCGAAGGGCGCGCCTATTGCGTCGCTCTTCGTTCCAGACTGGCTGGCGCCGCAGGAGGAATATCTGGCGCTGAAGCGCGGTGGCATGGATGACAGCATGCTGGCCGCTTCCCGCGCGCGCATGCGGGCAATGTCGATTCCGGAGGGTGTCATTTCCAGTCTCGACCGGACCGGCAAGGCGCAGACACACGTCACGCTGTCCGCGCCGGAAACCGGCGTGCTGACCGAACTCAATGTGCGCGACGGCGCGATGGTGTCGCCCGGGCAGACGCTGGCCAAGGTCGCCGGGCTGAGCAGACTATGGCTCATCGTCGAAGTGCCAGAAGCGCTGGCGCTTCAGGTCCGACCCGGGATGACTGTCGACGCGGTATTTGCCGGTGACCCGACTCAGCATTTCACGGGACACATCCGCGAAATCCTGCCCGGCATCAGCACGAGCAGCCGCACACTGCAGGCGCGTCTCGAAATCGACAATGCCGGGCTGAAGCTGACCCCGGGGATGCTGATGCGCGCGCGGATCGGTGCAGCGAAACCTGTGTCGCGCCTTCTCGTCCCTTCGGAAGCGGTGATTACCACCGGTAAGCGGTCCGTCGTGATCGCCCGGAATAGCGACGGGCGGCTGCAACCCGTCGAGGTCACGGTCGGCAACGATGCCGGCGACAACACGGAAGTGACAGGCGGATTGACGGAAGGCCAGCAGGTCGTCGCTTCGGGCCAGTTCCTGATCGACTCCGAAGCCAGCCTGAAATCGGTGCTGCCGAAGCTGGTAGGCGCCGCCGCGCCTGGCGCCGGCGCGTCTGCAACGTCCGCAGTGGTGCCTGCCTCCGGCGCTGCGGCGACCACTGCCCCCGCTGCCCAGACCTACGAAACGACCGGCAAGGTTGAAAAGGTCACACCTGGTGACATCACGTTCTCGCACCAACCCGTGCCGGCACTGGGCTGGGGTGCAATGACGATGACCTTCGGCAAGCCGTCGCCGACGGCTTTTCCGGACGTGAAGGCTGGCGAGGCCGTGCATTTCGTTTTCAGGCAGTCGGATGACGGATACATGCTGACGAAGGTCGAACCAGTCGGAGGTGCCAAATGATTGCCCGCCTGATTCGCTGGTCGATCCACAACCGGTTTCTGGTGCTGCTCGCGACCCTGCTCGTCACTGCCTGGGGCGTGTATTCAGTGACGGAGACCCCGCTCGATGCGTTGCCCGACCTCTCGGACACGCAGGTCATCATCAAGGCGTCGTATCCCGGCAAGGCGCCGCAGGTCATCGAGGATCAGGTGACCTATCCGCTCACGACGACGCTGCTCGGCGTGCCCGGCGCGAAAACCATCCGCGCGTACTCGTCGTTCGGCGATGCTTTTGTCTACGTGCTGTTCGACGACAAGACCGACCAGTACTGGGCACGCTCACGCGTACTCGAATACCTGAACCAGGTGCAGAGCCGCCTGCCGCAGGGCGCGACCGTGTCGCTCGGGCCGGATGCGACCGGTGTGGGCTGGGTGTACGAGTACGCGCTGGTTGACCGTACCGGCAAGCACGACCTCGGACAACTGCGCGCACTGAACGACTGGTTCCTGAAGTTCGAGCTGAAGTCAGTGCCGGACGTCTCGGAAGTGGCATCCATCGGCGGCATGGTTCGCCAGTACCAGGTCGTCCTGGACCCGGACAAGCTGCGTGCCTACAACCTGACGCAGGCCACCGTCGCGGACGCGCTCAGCAAGGCGAACCAGGAGTCGGGTGGTTCGGTGGTCGAGCTGGCCGAGTCCGAGTACATGGTCAGGTCGTCCGGGTATCTGCATTCACTGGATGACTTCCGCAACGTCGTGCTGCGCACCAACGATGCCGGGACGCCGGTGCTGCTTGGGGATGTCGCGCGCATCCAGATCGGGCCGGAGATGCGCCGCGGCATTGCTGAACTGAACGGCGAAGGTGAAGTCGCGGGTGGGGTGATCGTCATGCGTTCCGGCAAGAACGCGCTGACGACAATCGACGCGGTGAAAGCGAAACTGGCCGACCTGAAGCGTTCACTGCCGGCCGGTGTCGAGGTTGTGACGACCTACGACCGCTCCCAGCTCATCGAACGCGCGGTCGACAACCTGAAGGACAAGCTGATCGAGGAGTTCATCATCGTCGGGCTCGTCTGCGCGGTGTTCCTGTTCCACCTGCGCAGTGCTCTCGTCGCGATCCTGTCGCTGCCGTTGGGTGTGCTGGCTGCGTTTATCGTGATGCGTTATCAGGGTGTCAACGCAAATCTGATGTCGCTGGGCGGCATTGCGATCGCGATCGGCGCGATGATTGATGCGGCCATCGTGATGATTGAGAACGCCCACAAGCATCTGGAGGCGTACGACCACAGGCACCCGGATATGCCAATCACGACGGCACAGCGATGGGATCTGATCGCGCAGTCCGCAGCCGAGGTGGGGCCTGCGTTGTTTTTTTCGCTGCTGATCATCACGCTGTCGTTCATCCCGGTGTTTTCGCTCGAAGGTCAGGAGGGGAAGCTCTTTTCGCCGCTTGCGTTCACCAAGACGTACACGATCGCCGCAGCGGCTGGCCTGTCGGTAACGTTGGTGCCGGTACTGATGGGCTACCTCATTCGCGGTCGCATTCCGCACGAGAACGCCAACCCGATCAACCGCGTGCTGATCCGTCTATACCGCCCGCTGCTCGAAGCGACGCTGCGCCGGCCGTGGGTGGCGATCGGGCTGGCGGTCGTCGCGCTCGCCATCACGCTGATTCCCGTGTCGCGGCTCGGCGGTGAGTTCATGCCGCCGCTCGACGAGGGCGACCTGCTTTATATGCCGACCGCGCTACCGGGTATCTCGGCAGACAAGGCGGCCGAACTGCTGCAGCAGACGGATCGCCTGATCAAGACGGTGCCGGAAGTGGCAACCGTGTTCGGCAAATCAGGCCGTGCGGATACGGCGACCGATCCTGCGCCGTTCGAGATGTTCGAGACCACCATCCAGTTCAAGCCGCGCAGCGAATGGCGTCCCGGTATGACGCCTGAGAAGCTGGTCGATGAACTCGATGCGCGCGTGAAAATTCCAGGCCTGTCGAACGTCTGGGTGCCGCCGATCCGCAACCGGCTGGACATGCTGTCGACCGGCATCAAGACGCCCGTTGGGGTCAAGATTTCCGGCGCGGATCTCGGGCAGATCGACAGGATCGCCACGCAGGTCGAGGCGGCGGTGAAGAACGTTCCAGGCGTCACGTCGGCGCTGGCGGAACGGCTGAACGGTGGACACTACATCGACGTCGACATCGACCGGCTGGCGGCCGCACGCTACGGCCTGTCGGTCGCTGACATCCAGTCGGTCGTGTCGTCGGCGGTCGGTGGCGACAACGTCGGCGAAGTCATCGCGGGTCGGGAGCGTTTCCCGATCAATATCCGCTATCCACGCGAGGTCCGGGACTCGGTCGACAATCTGCGCCAGTTGCCGGTTGTCACGGACCGGGGCGCACAGATCACGCTGGGCGACGTCGCTGCCATCAGGATTGCCGATGGCCCACCCATGATCCGTAGCGAAAATGCGCGGCTGTCGGGCTATGTCTACGTCGACATTCGCGATACGGACCTGCAATCAGCCGTGAAGGCGATGCAGCAGGCCGTATCGCAGAACGTCGTATTGCCGCCGGGTTATTCGATCGCCTGGTCCGGCCAGTTCGAGTACCTCGAACGCGCGGCAGCCAAGTTACGCACCGTGATTCCGGTCACGCTCGTGGTCATCTTCGTGCTGCTCTTCCTGACGTTCAATTCGGCGGGTGACGCGCTGCTGCTGATGTCGACCGTGCCGTTCGCGCTGGTCGGCGGCTTCTGGCTGATCTGGATTCTCGGTCACGCCGTGTCTGTCGCCACGGCGGTGGGATTCATCGCGCTCTCAGGGGTCGCGGCCGAGTTCGGGGTGGTGATGCTCCTGTACCTGAAAGGGGCGCTCAACAGCCGGCTCGAGCAAGGCGCGCCGTTCACGGAGGCGACACTCATTGACGCCATCCGTGAGGGCGCCGTGCTGCGGGTCAGACCGAAGGCCATGACGGTCGCCGTGGTGCTGGCGGGTTTGATCCCGATCATGCTGGGCCACGGGTCGGGATCCGAAGTGATGAAGCGCATCGCCGCGCCGATGGTGGGCGGGATGGTGACAGCGCCACTCCTGTCGATGCTCATCATTCCGGCCGCGTGGTTTCTGCTGCAGCGCCGACGCGTTATCCGTGCCGAAGAAACAACTCAACCTCATGCAGTACCTATTGGCACACCCGTGCCGCAAACCCTCCCTGGAGAAAATCAATGAAGAAGTTGCTAATCGTATCCGCTATGTTCTGTACCGCTACTGCGTTTGCCGGCGCCGCGCTGGCCGCCGACGAGATGGCGGGTACGAAAATGAAGACAGGTGCCATGGACGCAGCTTCATCGACAGACACCGCCCTCACGGACGCGGTGGTCAGGAAGGTCGACCCGTCGACCGGCATGGTGACGCTGCAGCACGGCGACCTGAAGAACATCGGCATGTCGGCGATGACGATGGCGTACAAGGCCAAGGACGCGTCGATGGTCAAGCGGGCGAAGGAAGGCGAGAAGGTCAAGGTTCGCGTTGAAAGCGTCAATGGCACGCTGACCATCGTGAAACTGGAAAAACAGCAGTGATGGGGCACTGACGCCGTCTCCCAGGCCCGTCGCATAACGGCGGGTCTGGGGGCGCGTTTTCGCTCACATCCTGTGAGCAGGAGCATTGCCATGCGAATGACATCATCCAGCACACGCCGCGGCACGCGCTGTCTCGCGGAAACGCTGAACCCGGCGTTGCGCATGGTGCTCGCTCTTCTATTTGTGTTCACTGCATTCGCAGCGCATGCAGTGAATGAATCCGATCTGCTGTCACCGGCCGATGCCTTTCCGCTGATCGTGAGCCTTAGTGGGCCGCAGCAGGTGACGCTCGACTTCGGTACCAAGCCGGGGTACTACCTGTACCGGGACCGCTTCAGCTTCGCTGTGGATGGCGCGCCTGTAAAGCCGACCGGGATGCCGCCGTCAGAATCGAAGAACGACCCGACCTTCGGAGTGGTGCAGGTCTATCACCGGCCGGTGCAACTCCAGCTTCCTTTGCCTCGTGTCATCGCGTCAGGCATCGTGCTGTCCGTCACGGCGCAGGGCTGCGCGGATCTGGGCGTGTGCTACCCGCCGCTGACGCGAACCTACCGGATCGCGGCCGACGGGACCGTCACCGCTATCGCGCATGACGGGAACGCAGCAGCAACGACCGGTTCCGGTGAAAGCACAGTCACCGGTGAAAATCGGTGGTTCGCGGCTTTCAGTCTGAATCTGAGACCGGTGAACGGTCTTGGCGTGCCGGAATTACTCGGCTTCCTTCTGGCCGGTCTATTGATGGCAGGCACGGTGTGCATGTATCCGCTGATCCCGATCGTGACCGCTGTGATCGGCGGCGGCCGGGAGCCGCCGCACCGGTGGCGAGGCTTCGTGCTGTCGCTCGCCTATGTACAAGGGCTCGCGCTGACCTATGCGATGGCGGGCACCGTTGCGGCGCTTGCCGGCATCCCGCTGGTGGCCCTGACGCAGAAGCCCTGGCTACTGGCCAGCTTCGGCGTGCTCATGGTGCTATTTGCCCTTGCCATGTTCGGTGTGTTCAGGCTGCAGTTACCCGCAAGCGCGCAGACGCGCCTGGCTGAATGGAGCCGCCGTCTGCCCGGTGGCCGGATTGTTCCGGCGTTTGTGATGGGCATGCTCTCCGCGCTGATTGTCGGGCCGTGTTCAACCCCTGCGCTGGCTGGCGCGCTGCTGTATATCGCCAATAGCCGCGATGTGACAGGTGGAACGCTGGCCCTGTACGTGATGGGCGCTGGAATGGGTCTTCCGCTGTTGCTGGTCGGTACGTTCGGCGCACACGTCCTGCCCAGGTCGGGCCGCTGGATGGTCGCGGTCCAGAACACGTTGGGCGTCATGCTGCTGACCGCGGCCCTGTGGTTCGTTTATTCGTTACTGCCAGACTGGCTGCTGATGGTGCTGGTCGCGTTGCTGCTGGCCGGTTGTGGGATGATGCTGCGCGCCATCGACCCGTTGCCGCCAGAGGCTTCTGGTGTTCTCCGCACAGGCAAGGCACTCGGCGTATTGCTGCTGGTTGCCGCAATCGCCGAAGTGGTGGGTGTGGGGTCGGGGAACCTTGACGTGCTCCAGCCGCTTCGCAGTATCACGAGCGGAGCAACGACCGCGAAGGCCAGCGTTGCGCGGTTCGAACCGATACAGTCAACCGACGAACTCGACCGGGCGCTAGAAGCGGCACACGGCCAGCCCGTCATGGTGGATTTCTACGCTGACTGGTGCATTACGTGCAAGGAACTCGAACGCTTCACGTTCTCCGACCCGCGTGTCGTGAGCGAGTTCGCGCACTGGAAACTGCTGAGAATTGATGTGACGAAGAACAGCCCTGCAGACGCCGCGATGCTGCGGCGCTACGGGCTGTTCGGACCACCCGCGATGATTTTCTACGACCGTAACGGTCAGCAGCAGGATGATGCGCGGCTGGTGGGATTCGTCGGCGCCGACGCGTTCCTGGCGCACCTCAAACGATGGGAACGGTAAGTGATGAAACTGCTGTCCCGATTCTTTCCACGGTGTGGCGACGCGCAGCCACAGCGCCTATACTGAAGCCATGAAATTCTGGACCCGATTCGTCGCCTTTTTTCTTGTCGCGTGGCTGCCGCTTGCCGGCTATGCCACGCAGGCGACCGCGTGCCCGGAGATGTCATCGTCCGCCACGCAACGACCAATGAGCGCCTCGCCGATTACCGGCACGGCGCCCGGTGCACAGAAGGCTGCCGCGCATGCCGCCCGGGCGGTGTCAGGGTGCCATGCTCATCCTGGCAGCCTTTCGTGCGGTATGGCTGCCCTCCCGGCCACGCGCGTGATGCTCGACATACCGTCGTCGCGCGTGTACCGCGCGACGATTCCTCTGCTTGCCGGCGAGTTCATCCCCGAACCGCTTCAGCCTCCTCCCCGGACCCTGTAGTCCTCCATCGTCGAGTCCCGATCCAACTGCCTGCGCGGTGGTGCGCACACGCGCGTGCCGCAGGCGGCCCTGACCGGGGACTCGCATGCCCATCGTCTATCACGCTGGCGCTGACGCGGCTCCTGCCGGTACGAGCAATCGGATAGACACGTCCTTAAGACGCAATGTGAACCCATCCACGGGTTCGGGAGAACAATATGAACACGAAATTGCTGCTGGTCGTCCCGCTCTCGGCGCTCCTGTTGAGCGCGAGCGGATTGAGCATGGCTGCCGCAGGAGGGGGAGAGAACAGCGACTCGAAAGCGCCACCTCAAATGCAGCACAAGGGAGGCTCCGGGATGGGCGGCATGATGGGGCCCGGTGCAAAGGGCGGCGACATGATGGGTAGCTGCCCGATGATGGGCGCAGGCTCACATATGGACGCCAGAACCTCCATGCAGATGCACGGCGAAATGATGAAGGCGATGGGCGACATCATGCTCAGGTACGCCGACAAGCTCGACACTTCGCCATCGAAGTGATGCGGCGGCGTTCCGGTTTTGAAGGACACACCCCGTATCAGGGAGAACACTCCATGACACGCAATGCGAAAGTGATGGTCACGATGGCGACGGGTCTCGTGGCCCTGGCTGCTCTGGGATACTGGGCACTGCCCCAGTTCCGGGGATCCTTGCTGAACTTCATCATCCTTGCCTGCGTGCTGATCTGCCCGCTTTCGATGCTGTTCATGATGCGTGGCAAACAGCCGGATCGGGACAAACAGGATCGTCATGACTGATCCGTCACGGAGCGCAAGTCATGCCGGGTCTGCGCAGCAGTCTTTGCGCCGCGGGGAGCGGCGCACCGGCGCAGTAGCTGCAAGGAGGCGGCCATGTTTGACAGATCGGGAATCCTGAACGTAGTGATTGCGATCTTCGCAGTCATCGGGCTCATTGCTGTCCTTGGCATCGAGGGGATGGCCGCTGTTCACGTAAGCATGATGCATGGGACGCGGTTCTGTAGCACGGCCATGCATGTCAGGCCGTAGTGTCGGTCTACTGACAGGAGGAAAGGTGTAATGAAACGTCGATACTACAACCGGAAGGCCGCGAATCCGCACGGGACGCACACTCCCGTAGCCACGCCGGTAACCACACACCGCCCCGATCGCAAAAGATGGCATCTGCTGGCACTGTTCATCCTGGTGTTCGCCGTCTTCCCGGCGCTGTACGCTTTGCTGCCTCTCATTTCGAGGCACCGGCTGCTCAGGCTCGCCACCGCGAAACCGGACCTGTCCGGAACGCCCGATCGTCAACCAGCGTGGCAGGTGGGCATGCTGCGCCCGGACGGATTGCGCATCATTCCAAGCGGACGATCGGACGCGTCCCACGTTCTCGATCCGGCTCAATTCTCCGACAAGGCCGTCAGGCACTCGTACTGGGTGGCGACGCAGATTCCGGCCGTGCTGAACAGGCTCTACTGCTGGTGCGGCTGCGAAAATCGCGGTGTGCACCGCTCCAATCTCCAATGCTTTGAAGACAAGATGGCGGTCGACTGCGCGGTGTGCCAGGGGACTGCGGAAATTGCTTATCAGATGACACAGAACGGGGTTCGGGACGCCGGGAAAATCCAGGCAGCCGTCGATGCGAAATGGGCGCCGAAAGGGTGACCCCAAGGCTTATCCAGGCAGTATGAATAACGCTTCACTCATCCACTACTCAGGAGGAGATCATGGAAATCAGATCCGTTGTCGCCATTGTCAGGTCCGACGTGCTGCAGAAGCTCGAAAAGCGGCTCGGTGCGATACACATCCACGGTGTCACGGTTTGCAAGGTCAAAGGGTTCGGCGAACACCCAAACTACTTTTCCGATGACTGGACGACCGATCACATCAAGATCGAAGTTTTTACCCAGGCCGCGAATGTCGACGCTCTCATCAGGGAGATCACGGCGATCGCGCATACGGGCGCGGGCGGGGACGGAGTCATCGCGGTGTTTCCGGTCGAAAGGTTTTTCCGTATCAGCACCTCGTCCGAAGCGATGCCTTGAGCCGAAGCCCGGACACGCCGTTAGACAAGCTGAGCGGATCGCTTAGGCAACGATGCAGAAGGCCTCGCGTCGACGGTGGCCAGGGAGAGCGATATGTCACGGTTAGAGGATTTGACACGGCGTGCTTTCCTGCGTTCGTCCGTACTGTCATGTCTTGTCGCGGCCGGTGCGTCCGGGCTACTGACGTTGCGTCCCGCGCGAGCGCAACCGCGCGCCGGGAATCCGCAGTTCGTTCCGGACCTCGAAATCCAGTTGAGCGCGAGGGAGGACCAAGCGTCGATCGTGGCTGGACCACCCACTCGCGTCTGGCGTTACGACGGCAAGGTCCTGAAGGGCGATCCAGGCGGTCTCGGTTTCCTGTCGAACGGCTACCTGCCCGTGTTGCGCGTACGACGCGGACAGAAATTGCGAATCGATCTCGTCAACGAATTGCCTGAACCGACCATCATCCACTGGCATGGCCTGTACGTGCCAGCGGCAATGGATGGGCATCCGGGCAATGCGATTTCCAACGGCCAGCATTATGTGTACGAGTTTGAGGTTCTCAACCGGGCGGGGACTTACTGGTTCCATGCGCACCCGGACGGTCGTACCGGTGCGCAGATCTACTTCGGCCTGGCCGGGCTGCTGATTGTCGCCGACGATGAGGAGGCGGCATTGGGGTTGCCCAGTGATGCTTACGATGTGCCGCTGGTGATTCAGGACCGCGTGCTGGATGACCAGAACCAGTTCAGGTATCTGGACGAAAGCGATGGTGGAATGATGGGGCGCAGCATGATGGGCGGTGGCGGGATGATGGGGCAGGGCATGATGGGTGGTGGGGGTATGGGGCAGATGATGGCGCGGATGATGGGTTTCCTGGGCGACCGGATTCTGGTCAACGGCAAGCCCGATTTCGTGTTGCCGGTGGCGACCCGGACATATCGCCTGCGCCTGCTGAATGGTTCGAATTCCCGTATTTACAAGATAGCGTGGGGCGACCGGTCACCGCTTGCGGTCATCGGTACCGACGGTGGGCTGCTGGACCGGCCGGTGACGCGTCCGTATGTCACGTTGGCACCGGCGGAGCGCGTGGACATCTGGGTGGACTTCAGCGGCCGGCCGGTCGGAACGGAGCTCACGCTGCAAAGCCTGGCATTCGATGGCGCGATGGCGATGGGCGGCATGATGGGAAATGTGCCACTACCTAACGGCGCGTCGTTCCCCATTCTGAAGGTCACGGTCGAACAGCACGCGAATGCAAAGGCCGATCTGCCGAAGCGGCTCGCATCGCTACCGGTGCCGCAGCCCCAGAGCGCCATCAATGTGCAACATCCGAAGGTGTTCAACATCACGATGGGCATGATGGTCTGGGGGGTCAACGGGCGCCGATTCGACATGAACAATGTAACGAAGACGGAGACCGTGAGGCGCAACAGCGCAGAAATCTGGGAATTCCGTAACGAGAATTCGATGATGCTGATGGCGCATTCGATGCACATTCACGGCCTGCAGTTCCGCGTGCTCGGCCGTACCGTTCTGCCAGATTTCGTTGCTGCGCACCGCACCGTGGCAGCGGGATTGGTCGACGACGGGTGGAAAGACACCGTGCTGCTGATGCCCGGCGAGCGCATCCGGTTGCTGCTCCGGTTCGAGCACTACACAGGCATGTTTCTCTACCATTGTCACATGCTGGAGCACGAGGATTCCGGCTTGATGCGCAACTATCTGATCGAAGCGTAAAGGAGGGTACGTCTGCTATCCGGTACACGCGCTACGCGGTCGCGAAGCGCAAACAGTGGAAGGTAATCTGGAGTGAAGCCATGAAATCGTCCCGCCGTAGCTTTATGGTCAGCGTTGTGGGGGTTGCGTCAACGTTCGGCCTGCCGCTCGAAGCGAGGGCAGACGCTGCCCCGGTCCTGGAATCCGACACGAATGCGCAGGCGCTGGGCTACAAAACTGATGCGAGCAAGGTTGACCGCGCGAAGTACCCTAAATTTCAGGCAGGCCAGGCCTGTGCGAACTGCCAGTTTTTCCAGGGCAAAGCCGGTGATGCGACCGCGCCCTGCACGATCTTCGCGGGCAAGCTGGTGAATGCGAAAGGCTGGTGCAGCGCGTATGTAAAAAAAGCATGAGAGGGTCATCCTCAGGGTCTGCGGTTTGGCCTCTCACTGTTGTGATGACGGCCTGGTCCCGCAATCGGATCTTGATCGCTGCGTGGCAACCAGCGAGTTGCGCGGTGCGGGACGTCGCCTGCGCGAATGTGCTCTGCAGCGCCGCTGGGGACCTGCAGGATCCCCGGATTGACGCTCCTCACTGTGGCCGGCAATCGTCAGGTGGTGGTCGAGCAGGGCTGCTTCTGTAATGAGAGTCTCGACATTCAACACGGGTTCAACATGAAAAAAGTCCTTGGCGCGTTACTGGTTTCCTTCGGTCTCATTGCTGGCGCGATGCAGTTCGCGCATGCGACACCCGCTGCTCCGCTCGCCGGCACTGATTACACCGTGCTGTCCGCCGCCCAGCCGGTCGATGTGCCGGCCGGCAAGATTCAGATCATCGAATTCATGTGGTACGGCTGTCCTCACTGCAACGAATTTGATCCGTATCTCGAAGCGTGGGTCAGGCAGCAAGGCCCGGACGTTGTCTTCAGGCGCGTCCCGGTGGCCTTTCGCGACGACTTCATTCCGCATTCGAAGATGCTGCTTGCGCTCGATGCGATGGGTCTTGCCGACAAGCTGACGCCGGTGGTCTTCCGCGAAATCCATGTCAACAGGAACGATCTGCTGACGCCTGACAAACAGGCCGACTTCCTCGCGACGCAAGGTGTGGACAGGAAGACGTACCTCGGCGTTTACAATTCCTTCACGGTTGCCGGCAACCTGAAACGCGCGACGGCATTGATGAGCGGCTACAGGGTCAATGGCGTGCCGACGCTCGCCGTGCAGGGTAAGTACGTGACGGGCCCGGCGCAGACCGGCAGCCTGCAAGGTGTGTTGCAGGTGCTCGATTACCTGGTGACGCAAGTGCGCGCGAAGAAGCTATAAGCCAAAGCGCCCCGACCATGTGTGCTTCCGGATATTGTCGCTGCACGACCAGGCCAGGGTGCTGGGTGCAATGGTGAAGACCAGGGCGTGCTGAGACCTGTCGGACCAGGTGGTGTGGTGCAGTGATCAGGCGCCGGGGTCGTGACGGCTTCCCGTTACATCGCTGGCGGCTGGAAAAGGAGATTGGTAACCGGGATGAATGCCTCGCATCTGGTTGGTCGGGCCCGGTCTCCCGCGATTTGAGGCCTGCAACGCAGACCGGTATGTTCCTGATTGGGAGCTTTACCATGCCAAACGTTCGACGTTTCAGGTTTTCAATTGGCTGGGCGCTGGCGGCTCTGGTGATTGCCGTCCTTGCTGCGATGGCCTACATGACTTTCGGCAGGACAGAAACGGTTCCCGACGCGACGTTCACGCTGATGTCAGGTCAGAAGCTGACGACCGCCGGACTGCGCGGCAAGGTATATCTGGTCCATTTCTGGGCCACGAGTTGCGCGACCTGCATCAAGGAAATGCCGCAGATGGTCCAGACCTACAACCGGTTCAGGGGCGAACATTTTGACTTCGTCGCGGTGGCGATGAGCTACGACCCACCGATATACGTCACCAACTACACCGAAGCCCATCATTTACCGTTCAGAGTCGTAATGGACACGGACGGCAGTCTTGCCCGGCAGTTTCATAACGTGCAGCTCACCCCAACGACGTATGTGATCGACGGGAAGGGAAGAATACTCAAGCGAATTCTTGGCGAGGCCGATTTTCACGAGCTGCACCGGATGATTGAGGACGCACTCTCAGAGTCGAAGTAAAGGGGCTCGGTAACGGCGTGAAGTTCGGTCACGTAATGCAGTGACTGGGGGTTGCGTGGGGTCTCCTGCTCGCACCGTAATCGCTGTATCGAGACCGACGGCCTGTTCGGCACGGTGCGTGGACTCAAGTGCCGCAGCGCCATGGCTGGCTGAAACGTCTACATACCGAAAGATCGGGGCAGGACCTGGACGCAGATTGCAAGGGCAGGTCAAACGCTGTGAGCGGGGCGCCAGTAACACCTGAGCCCGAGGTTGGACGGATCCGCCTGTCAGAACCGACGGAAGGAGCAAGAACATGATATGGCTACAGGCTACGATCCCCGCCGGGCTGTTTGCACTCGCGCCGGCGGTTCCGGCGTCCGCCGCGGCGATTCGGTATGCCATTGCGCGGGTAAGCACACATCACGGTCAACGCTTGGCTTCGTACACAACAGGATCTGTCCAATGAATTGGCCACTTCAACGATGCGCGATCTTCGCCGCGCTTGCCTTTGGTACGCCGGCTCACGGCGAAGGCGACCTCGTGCGCGGCGCGCAAGCCGCCCGCGCCTGCATGGAGTGTCATTCGTTTGCGCCGGGGCGGCACATGACAGGGCCGAGTCTGGCCGACATATGGGGTCGCAAAGCGGGTACAGCTGCCGGTTTCGCGCGCTATTCGGATGCGCTGAAACGATCCGGTCTGGTGTGGGACGAACGGCACCTGGATGCGTGGCTCACGAACCCTGCGGCGGTGGTTCCAGGCAATGCGATGGACTTTGCTGGTATTGCCGACGCGCGCACTCGAGCAGATCTGCTTGCTTACCTCAAGGCGGTTTCCAGCGGTCGCATGTCCGCGCCCGATCAGCGCCTGCCGAACCTGAAAGAGGTGGACTCGGCTTCGCAGGTCACTGCGATCCGCTACTGCGGCGATACTTACCGCCTCACCACGGCCGATGGGAAGGCCCACGCCTTCTGGGAGTTCAACCTGCGATTCAAAACGGACGGCAGTGCTGAGGGTCCGTCCGCCGGCAAGCCTGTGCTCGTCGGTACCGGCATGCGTGGCGATCGCGCCGCGGTGGTTTTTTCGCGCCCCGAGGAAATCTCGGGGTTCATCCGGAGACAGTGCGCATGAACAACGAGACTCCCCGCCACTCCGATGCGCCAATGCCTCCAGGTGACGTCGCCGCGGAGCATGGAGGGGGGCGCGTCCGGCGCACGACGAGAAGAGCCTTGCTTGCAGGGCTCGGAGCCGCGGGTCTGGCCGCCGCCGCGACAGCGTACTGGCGTCTCGGCTCCGACGAGATAGTGGGCGGCGTCTTGGTCCATGCACGTGCGCGCGAGTTGCCGTCGCTGCGATTTACGGGCGGGAGCGGCGAAGCGACGAGCCTCACCGCTTTTCGCGACCGGGTCGTGCTGCTCAACGTGTGGGCTACCTGGTGCCCTCCGTGTCGTGAGGAGATGCCAGCGCTGGACCGGCTGCAGGCAACGCTGGGCGGACCGCACTTCGAAGTCGTCGCGGTGTCAGTCGACGCGGGTGGCATGCCGGTGATTCAGGCGTTCTTTCGCGACACTGGCGTTACGCACCTGCATCCGTATCTGGACGCCTTCCACGACGCAGCTGCCCTGATAGAGACTGGCATTCCGATCACGCTGCTTGTCGACCGTAACGGCCAGGAGGCGGGCCGCAAGCTGGGGCCTGCAGCGTGGGACGATGCGCAAATAGTACGGCTGATACGACGCTACTTGCCCGCGTAGACCGCAGAAGAGGAGTTGGTGAGTAAGTGGCCGGCAGACCACTCCCTGTACATCGCCAGAGACGTTCTTTCTTTTCGTCGTACTGGCTGGCTTGCTCGTCGGCGATGACCGCGCAGCATTGCCGACATCAGGGGGAAGACGATGACGCTTTTCCTCGGCGACACCACTCATGCTTACGAGTCGGAACGAAGCTCGCTTTGTTATCGCCTACTGAGCGTGTGTCCTGTCAGCGACGGCGAAACCGACAGTCAGTTGAACATGGCGTGCATGCTCCGGCGTCAGCCTTCGAACGGCGACGTGTGTGCGAGCACAGCAGCGACAACCAGGACGAGTAGCAGCGTCAGGGCTTCGAGGGCGATCGTTCGATCGAATGCGCGGGCTATCGCCAGATACGCGTGATCAAAGCGCCCGGCCGAGGCGTTTGCGGCAAACGTTCGCGCGCTTCGAAGGCGCGGCAACCTGACCATGCGATTGAGCGCGCCGAGCATTGCGGCGAGCGTGACCAGTGCGATCTTGATGCCGAGCAAACGACCATACGTCGTATCCAGGAGCGGTGTCGACGTGCGTGCCACAACGTGCGTGGCGTTATAGATGCCGGTTGCAATGACACACGCCAACGCGACGGTCGCACTCGAAGACAGGTGTTCGGCGAACGCCAGGTGCCGTGACTCGCTGTCGTGCGGCGCAGTTGCAATAAGGTGCAATATGGGCATGGCCATTATCACGCTGCCGGCCCACCAGGCCGTCGCATACATATGCAGCCAGTGCACGAATTCCGGGACGCTGAAATTCCCGGTATCGGCGGCGTGGCTTGCCCCGACCTTGCCTGCCAGGTAGAGGCCAAGGCCGAGCACGACCGCTGCGCGTCCCGCGACGGCGCGCGAGGCAGCACCGAGCGCGGCAATCAGCAGGCCGCCCAGTGCGATCAGCCAGACGCTGCCAAAGTGGGACTGGGTAACGACAGCCGTCAACTCGGAACGTGCCGCGACGAGCGGCAGGCCGCTCATCGCAGCTGCCTGCAGCCACAGATAAACGCTGTGCGCAGCCACAAGCGCGAACAGCGATGCCAGACGCACCGACGCAAGTCGACGCTCGAGTACCGGCTCGCGCGACAGGCCGTGCGGCGGTGCGAGCGCGGCGTCGCACGCCAGTGAGCCGATCGCAAGGGCAAGCAGCACATCCTGCAGCGCCGCGACGCCCACCAGCACCACGATGACGGGTTCGGCCATTACCGGACGGTGAATGTGTAGTGGCCGTGTGTCCGGTGTCCGTCGTCTGCGACGGCGATCCAGGCGACCGTGTAGATGCCCGGCGCGAGACTGGCGAGCGCCACCTTCATCAGTTTCCGGTTGCCGGTATCGACAGCCGATTTGCAGTCGGTAACCGGCTTGCCGTGTGCGTCAGTGACGACGATCGAACTGAAGGCCGGTTCGAGCGCGTCGTCGAACTCGATCGCCACCTTTCTCGTCGCTGCCGACACAGTAGCGCCCGCCGCCGGCGTCTGATGTTTCGGCGCGGCGTGCGCATGGGCGAACTGCGCAAGCAGAAGCGCGAATGCGGCGAGAAGAGCACGGGCGATGCGGGAAGTTTTCATGAGCGGATCAGCGGTTTGCGAAGGGAGTCAGGAAGCATGTTGTCGAGATGGTGAGCGTTGCTGGATAACATCGCAAGGACGAAACCGCATCAGCGCTCCATGAGATTCTCCGGCCTCACGACGCGTCGTCATACGAAGTCGTACTTGCTGATGGCCCATCGCCGCGATAGCGACTGCGGCAGGTTGATGGTGTTGAAGCGCGCTTCAACGCCGGTCTACATCGATCACGCGTAGCGCGGCGGCGATCGGAGTGCTATCGGGCATGGCGACATCGGGGGCCGGCATCGTCAGACCGCTGTCGCGGCGTCGCCACGATCCAGCATTATCCAGCGCTATTCGCCTGTGCCTCCTGAGGCGGCCCGATCCGCATTCATACCTTGCTTTTTCGCATGCTTGCTGATGTGCTGCTTGACGCCCATCGCGCCGCTCGCCATCGCATCGCTGGCCATGCCGGAGTCCCTCATGCCCATCGAGCCGCTCGCGCTCACGGTGCCGCCTGCCTGAGGAAAAGCGGCGCCGTTCGACAGCAGCAGCACCGACGAGCACGTCGCCATCAGCATCCGTTTCATCTGCTCACTCCTGTGTCACGGGAAGATTCCGGCTAACGGTATCGGTCGCTTTCGGTTTGCACGAGGCGACCAGGACCATTGCCGCATCAGGATCCGCCAAACCAGCTGTAGCCCTGATCTGGCCAGTAGCCACCAGGGAAAGTATTGGTGACGAAGATGGCCATGATGTGCTTTGGATTCTTGTAGCCGAGCTTGGTCGGCATCCGCAGCTTCATCGGGAAACCGTATTGCGCGGGCAAGGTTTTGCCATCGTACTGGAACGTCAGGAGCGTCTGCGGATGCAGCGCGGTTGCCATGTCGATGCTCTCGTAATAGTCGTCCGCGCACTTGAAGCCGACATATTTCGCGCTCGTATCCGCGCCGACGCGACGCAGGAATTCCGCAAACGGCGTGCCGCCCCAGCGCCCGATCGCGCTCCAGCCCTCGACGCAGATGTGTCGCGTGATCTGCTCCGCGTGCGGCAACGCGTACAGCTCGGGCAGCGTCCAGCGTTTCTTGCCGGTCACGAGGCCGGATAGCTCGAGCACGAAATCGCTCGCGTCCACCTCGGGCACCTCGCCGATCTCATAGTACGCATTGAACGGGAACGGTCGCGTGAGTTGCGCTTCGGTGTACGTTGCCGCGGGACGCTTCGGATCGAACAGCCAGGCCTGCACGCGGTCGTTAAAGTGCGACACGCTCATCAGGAAGCGGTTCACCGAGGCGTCGTCGGTCAGCGAGCAGCCGGTCAGCAGCGACAGGCCGCCGAGCGTCAGCACTCGCTGCGTGAAGAGCCGCCGCGACGGCATCGCCAGTTCCCGGCGCACGTCGGTCAGGATCGACGCGCGATCGAGCGGCGCGGGCATTTTCGCATCAGACATGGTCTTCTCCTAGCGCCCGCGCAGCATTGCCAGAAGCGAGCGCGGCACGATTGCAACCATCACCACGTGCACCACAAAGAAAGCGACCAGGATCGCCATCGCGCAGAAATGCACGATCCGCGCGGTGTCATAGCCGCCCATCAGCCAGCGCAGCGACGGAAACTGCACGGACTTCCAGATTGCCAGTCCCGACAGCACGAGCACGACCAGGTCGACGATCACGACCAGATAGGCGAGCTTCTGCACCGCGTTGTAGCGGCGCAGGTCATCGTGATGCAGCCGCCCGGTTAGCGCCGCAGACAGATCGGCGAAGACGGCGCGTGGCGTCAGCGGGAAAAACCTGGTGAACACGCGGCCGGTCATCAGGTTCAGGCCGAGATAGATGAGCCCGTTGACCATCAGGAGCCACATCGCCGCGAAGTGCCATTGCAACGCCCCGGCGAGCCAGCCGCCAAGGGTGAGATGCAACGGGATCATGAACCCTTTGAAGACAGGCGACGCGTCGTAGATGCGCCAGCCCGAGAGCACCATCACGATCGCCGCCAGTGCGTTGAGCCAGTGCGTGATCCGCAGCCAGAGCGGATGGACGAGACCGTTGCCCGCACCCGCACTCGTGCCCGGCTGCGCCCCGTCTCCCGCGTTCTCGCGCCTCGCCTGCGCGTCGGTTTGTACCTGTATCGATGCTTTCATGGTCCTCTCCGATTCGACCGTCGCCCGGGTGTGCGTGACCAGCAGCCCGGCCGCATCCAGGAATTCATCGCTGCCCGCATCCTCGACAAACGCGGCCACGCCAGGGTGGTCGGCGCGCACGTCGTCTACGAGCGATTCGACGCGGACCTTTCATTTTCATAGAGCGCACGGCCTTCGCGCTTCAGCGGTCCGATCCAGCGACATACCGCGCGGTCATGGTCGACAGTCGCCCCGGCGTATTCACCCGCGCGACGGGCGGACCAGCCAGTTCCCGTGTGCCGTCCGAAAGGTGTTCGCAACGGCGCGCCGCGCACATGTTTCGACGATCGCAAACGGGCGCGACCGTTGTCAACCGTGTGTCAGCGTTGGCGCGACGACGACGGCTGCCGGCTCTGCGGGTCAATCGGAGCAACCGCGTCATTGAAGGCGTTTGGCAGGTCCCGACGGCGCTGCCCGCATCCGTTGACGAACACCTACTGCACGTACATCGCGCCTGACGCGGGCACTCGCGGTCAGTTACCGCTGCCTCCTTGTAAACCATATGTCGGGAGAAACGATCAGTCCATCCGGGGTTATTCCAGTCATCGACGCGCAGTGCGATCGGAACCGATCGGGCGCTGTGCCAGCCGAGCGCTTGTCCTTGCGCAGCGACCGATCCTCAGGCGGATAGCTGGCACGTTTTCGTCCGGATAGTGAGTGCCCCATATAACGGCGCGGGCTTCTTCTGCTTGCTGTTCGCGCCGCAACCATCCTCGGCGCCTTCAGGTAGGTCGGCGCGGTGGCCACTTCTTTGGGCTCGACCATGCAGCCTTCTGGAGGGCGTTGCCGATCACGTTCAAGTCACGCTGCCCGGCCGGCTATTGCCGGTTGCGGCGGAACGGTTTTTACGGGGTGGTGCCTGCCTGGTCACTCGCGATGGTGTTCGGACTGACTGGTCAACGCATCACGATGATCGAGGGTGGACGAAACCGTCGGAAGTTAAGGGCCATCGCGTTACTTAACGTGCACTCCCGCTGGCTCACCGCGTGGGCAGAGAAACTGCAGCGATCGACTATGTAGCGCGGGGGTGGGATTAACGGAGGCACTGCTTGACTCCGGGCCCAACGTTGGACCCGGAGTCAAGCAGGCGGGCGCAGTATCGGCTGTTGCGCTTGCCGTTTCACCGAACTAGCGGCGCGCGTCAGGCCAAACTGCGGTGATTGTTCATCACCTGGTACGCCTCGGCTATCTTGCCGCCACGCCGGTCAGGTCGTCTGCTCCCCACGCCTGCCCCCTCTGCTGGAACTGCGCCTGATTGCGGGCGATGGTATCCGCGCTGGGTGGATACTCGGCGTTCAGCGTCGGGATCAGCCCAGCCTTTTCCGCCTGCAGCAACTCGGCGCGCACCTGTGCCCGCGTCTTGCCTGTGCCCGCGCTTCCATCAGTCGCCGGCGTCCAGCCGTTCACGGCCGCCGAAGGCCCCGATCCGGTATCCTTCGCGCCGGAAGAGGCAGCAAGCTGTGCGACCGGTTGCGCACTGGAAGCCGCGGCGGGGCGCGGGTACTGGTTGCGCCCCGATCCGTTGGAACCACCCCCGCCACCGGCGAATGCCGCTGCGGCCGCGGACAGCAGCAGGGTTGCGACGAGGGATTGATTCAGGAGAGTACGACGTTGCATGGTTGATTTCCTTATGTCGAGAGTTTTGTGACGCGCGCATGCGCGTCGACTGCGCTGCTCAGAAATCTGAAGAAGAGCAGCAATGCAATGCAGTTAATGTGTGCCCGCGTTGTCAGATCAGCGGCGCGGCAGTAGGGCGCCGCGTCGCGTGACCGTTGTTCAACGCCTCGCCCGCGGACTTACTGTTCGCTCGCGGTGACCTGATCGCCCGTGTGCCAGGCCTGCTCGATCTGCTGGAACCGCACCCGGTTGCGGGCAATGGTTTCGGCACTGGGCGGGTAATCATTCTTGTGAACCGGTGCGAGGCCCGCACGCTGCGCCTGCAATAGCTCTGCGCGGACCTCTGCCCGCGTCTTCCCGTAGCCCGCGCTTCCTGTCACGTTGGCGGGGCCGTCTGCGCCCGTTCCTGGGGCCATCGCCCCAGGATTTGGATTGCAGGCCAGCGCTGTCTCCTGCGAGCGGGACGACGAACCCGCGGCCGAAACCGCGTATGGATTGGGATTCCGTCCCGGTCCATTGGCCTGGCCTCCCGCGGCGAACGCCGTGACGGTTGCGGACAGGAACAACGTTGCAAAGACTGACTGCTTGAACAAAGTGGTGCGTTTCATGGTTGATTCCTTGAAATGAAAAGATCGTCTGTCGCTAAGGTGCATTCCATCGCGACAGATCAGGGCCAAGGGCGGCGGGGCGGCGTCACGCTGCGGCTATCCGACAGTGGAAATGAGGCGTCCGTCCCGCTTCGCTACCCGGTATTTATTGAGCCTGCGCTGGAATGTAGCCATGTGCGCGCCAGTAAGGCTCAGCCTGCTGGAACCGGGCCTGATTGCGCGCGATGGTCGTCGCGTCGGGCGGATACCCGGTATGGCCAGCCGGGATGAGGCCCATCCGCTGCGCCTGCAGTAGCTCGGCAGCGACCTCCTCCCGTGTCTTGCCATGGCTCGCGCCGGGGTCCACCACGGGCGCTCCCTGAGCCGCGGGGGGCAACCCGGCTGCATCTGCTGATGGGCTGGCGGCCGCAACAAGCGTCGGCGCTACCGGCTGTGCACCAGCAACCGCATACGCATTCATGGATGGGTTGTTCCTCGGTCCTGAGGGACCACCTCCACCCCCGCCCGCGAACGCCGTGATGGCCGTCGACAGGAGCAGGGTTGCGAAGGCGGAGTGTTTGAGCAGGGTGAGACGTTTCATTGTTGATTTCCTTGATGAGAAAAAAGCGCGATGCGCAATACGCATCGACGACATGAACAACCGGAGTGCCAAAGCGCGAACGACTGGTCCGCGACCAGAACTTCGGCGGCTTACGGGATTTGCGAAGTGCTTCGGCTTGATCCAACGGGTGCGACTATCCGGGGCCGGAGGCATGGGCGTCACGCGCGCGGGCTGATGAGGACAGCACAGCGCGCGATACGACGCCCGCGCCTGCACGCAGCGAACGGGCACACGTTGGGAGAAGTCTGGAAACCTCTTCGCGAATGAGCGGGATCGGGCGCCAGCTTTCGCCAGGCACGACCGAAGTCAATCGCCAGAGATCAAATGCGAAAAACCTGGAAGAGGATGCGGGGAGGGGGAGCAGCGGAAAGCAGAACAGGCTCGGACCGCGTCGGCAGGCGCGGCTTGATCGCGAGTTCAGGGATCGTGGAGTTGCCCCAGATCAGCGGTATCCAGGCGAGCGGCGCGGGAGCGGGTTGCTCGGCATGGTCGGGCTGGGCCGAATTGTCGCAATGCGCGTGGCAGACCGCGGCAGCATGGTGATCGCGCAGATCGCTATGGCCATCGGCGACCATGGCCGCTGCCGCAGGACCTGTCGAGGGAAGATGTTGCGTCGTGGCGCAGGCGTACGCCGCCACCCACAGCTGGCTGAAGAACAGCGCAACGAGTAGCGTGATAACGGTAAGCGTACGTCTTGTCTGGCGGCGCATGATCCGGTCAGGCTGCCTGATGGACGACAAGGGAAATGCACGACGGATCTCCGAGCGTCGACCTCGCACATCCAGTAGCCCATGCGGCGTATGCGGTCGCGCCGTCCGTCCGGTACCCCAGTCGTGTCGTCGCCTTCGTTGTTGTGCACCGCATTTCTGTCGCCTCTAGAGGTTGGTTTTCCTGATCGCCGCCGGTTTTGCCGTTCGGATCGCGCACGGAAAGTGGCGCCGTCGTTCGAGCGTGACCCCGGGCGTTCGCCATCGCGCAGTACTGCGCAGTCCCATATCAGACAATAGACCGGAGTCTAGGCACTCCCATGACTGGAGTGTCAAGGGGCTGCGTGCGTTCCGGATGCGGCACCGCGCAAAAAAAAGACCTTGACATTCCCGCAACGGGAAGGTCTAGAGTAAATGCAGGCCCGAAGATAGGCGCACGGAGCCGGCTGTTGAGGGTTTCCCGGGCTCGAGTCCGGACCACGTGATGCGGCGTTTTGACGCGCACGACCATGGCCCTGGTCAAATCGCCGTGACTTAACGTATGAGGTGCAGGATGAACATCGGACAAGCGGCGAGCGCCTCGGGCGTCACGGCCAAAATGATCCGCTACTATGAGACGATCGACCTGGTGCAGGCTGCCGGGCGGACCGAAGGTGGCTACCGGATTTATGGCGACAATGATATCCACGTGCTGCGGTTCATCCGGCAGGCGCGTACGTTGGGATTTTCAATCGACCAGATCAGACAGCTGCTTTCGTTGTGGGAGAACCAGGACCGGGCGAGCGCTGAAGTCAAGGCGATCGCCACCCAGCACATACGCGAGCTGGATACCCGGATCGCGGAACTGGTCACGATGCGTGACACTCTGAGCTACCTGGCGCGGCACTGCGCAGGCGACAAGCGGCCGCGGTGTCCGATTCTGGAGGGGATCAGCCATCCTGTTAGCCGACAGTTGCCGAATCACAAGGGGGGAAGCCGCACTGCGGCGCTTGCTTCGTGATTTGCACCAGAAACGTAACAAATACTGGCCGAAGTGCTCCATTCCATGTTTGAGCGATGCCGTGAGATACGCCGCTAAATTAGTACTGTGCTTCCTGATCGCCTGGCTGCCTTTGACAGGGTTCGCCGCGCCGGTACTGGTTTGCCCGCAGGTTTCGTCCTCGATGACCGGATCGCATACTGCACGACATCATTCGGCAATGCAGCATGCAGCAACACCCGCGGGTGCAACAATGCACCCGCACACTGCCGTATCGACGATGCATCAGGCCGATTGCCACGGCAGCATCGGTAGCCTTGGCTGCAGTCTTGCGGCGATCCCCGCAATTCCGGTCGCGATTGTCGCTACCCCTTCCGCACCCGTCTACGCGTCACTCGACGCGACGCTCTCTCCGCAATTCGTTCCCGACCTTCCGCAGCGCCCACCAGAAGTTCTGTAACACCGTTCGAGGCATCAGTCGTATGCGGGCTGTACCAGCTCGCCACCACGGCTTTGCGTCAGCACGCCGATGATTCGGTTGAATCATTGCGTCGAGCGATTTTCCCGTGGCGCCCCATGAACAACAGACAACCTTCAGCTCCGGATTCCGGGACTGGCAAAGGAGATTGAAATGAACACCAGACGCTTAGCTGCTGTGTCGCTGGCCCTGGCGCTTTCTGGCGCGAGTGGATGGAGCGTGGCAGCAGGCCCATCGCAACCGGCAACGCACGATGGCGGCAGCTCGATGATGGGCGGAGGAATGATGAGTGGCGGGATGATGGGTCACTGTCCGATGATGGGACAACTTCCTCCGGGGAATGAAAAACTCGCCATGCAGATGCACGGCGAAATGATGAAGGCGATGGGCGACATCATGCTCAAGTACGCCGACAAGATCCAGACGCCACCGGCGAAATAACACGCTCGTTGCCTGTTCAACCCGGGCAATTTCCCGACTTTGAGATAGGAGCAACACCATGAAATGCAATATGAAAACGATGGTCACCACAGGGCTCGTCCTGCTCGTCGTGCTGGCTGGAGCTTATGCAGCGTTACCTCAGTTCCGAACACTCGTATTGAGCCTCGGACCGTCCCTGCTGTTCCTGCTGTGCCCGTTGTCCATGATCTTCATGATGAAAGGCATGAACAACTCCAACAAGGGCGATCAACGCGCGCCCCGGAGTGACACATCGCAGGATCCGCAGCCGCAATCGCGTATCAACAAGTAGCGATTCGCAACGGCTGCCATGGTGGGCGAACGCGCCATCGTGCGCGATCGTCCCGACAGGCGACATCCATGCGATTGCTCCCATGATCGCAGGAGGCATGTCGTCGCCTGAACCTTGATGACGATGCAGCAGATGTGCAGCAGGCACACGCAGGACAGGCACGCACTGGGACGAAGAAGCCGAGGTAGTGAGTTGCATGGCTGAGCCTCAGCAAGAAAACGCATCACGTCGGCAGTCCGAATAATCCGCTGGCGATGATCCAACAAAGGAGGAAAAGATGGGGACCAGTATTTTTTTCGGGGGATCTGTAATCGCCGCGTTCATTGCCGGCATGATCGCGCTGTTCGCACCGTGTTGCATTTCGGTCATGCTGCCGGCGTACTTCGCCAGTTCCTTCCAGAACCGCAGCAAGCTGGTAGCGATGAGCTTTATCTTCGCGGCGGGTGTCGCGACAGTGATCCTGCCGCTGGTCATGGGCGCGGTGGTGCTGCGCGAACTGTTCGTCACGCAGCACACACCGCTCTACCTGATCGGCGGTTCACTGATGATGGGAATGGCGGCGTTCACGTTGCTCGGCGGCAAACTTCAGCTCCCCATGCCGGGGCGATCCGCCACCGGCGGCGCCGGTCCGATCAGCATCTATTCTCTCGGCATGTTCTCGGGCGTCGCCAGTTCGTGCTGCGCCCCTGTGCTTGCCGGCGTCATCGCGTTGTCGAGCGTGGCGCCGTCTGCCGTACTCGCGGCCGGTCTGGGTGGCGCATACGTCTTCGGCATGGTGGCACCGCTTTTTGTGATCTCGCTGCTCTGGGAGCGATACGACTGGCGATCAAGTCGACTCTTCCGGAGCAGAAGCTTGACGTGGCGTATCGGTCCGCTGCAGCGCACGCTTTCTGCGTCGATGCTGGCGAGCGGACTGCTGCTTGCCGTGATAGGCATTGCAACATTGTGGACCGGACTTGCCTATCACTCAATGCCAACCTCCAGTCACTGGGCGCTGGTGGTCTCGGTCTGGCTTCAGCATATCGGGCAGCTCGTGACCAATGCGCTTTCAGTCATTCCGAACTGGCTGGCTGCGGTACTACTGCTGGTTGCCGTGACGGCGCTCGTATTGCGGGCGCGCACACAATGGCGTCCGGCACGGCATGACGACAAAGACGTCGACCTTCAAAAAACCCGGCAGGAATAACGGAGGACAACATGAAACAGGTACAGGCGAAACCATTCGATGGTCAACGAATCGATCTTCGGACAAAACTCATCCTTGGGGTGGCCACCGCGATACTCATTGGCCTGGTGACAGCTATCGTTCTGCTATCCAGATCAAATGCGCCGGATCATGGTGGAGCGTCGGCCAGCGACGAACTGGCCGGCAAATACAGTTTCCAGGTGGGGGATCCTGGTCCAGGCCAGATTGCACCGCCGATCCAGCTGATGAGTACTGCTGGCAGCGCTTTCGATCTGGCCAGTTTTCGGGGCAAGACGGTCCTTCTGTATTTTCAGGAGGGCGTCACCTGCCAGCCGTGCTGGGATCAGGCCAAAGATGTCGGACTCAAGTTTCAGGAGTTTCACGCACTCGGCGTTGATCAGATCGTCACGATTGCCAGTGACCCCGTCGATCTTCTGAAACGGAAGGCGAGCGATGCGGGGCTCTCAATGCCGGTCCTGTCGGACCCTGATCTTGTTGTGTCGAGGGCATATCACGCCAACGACTACGGCATGATGGGCCAAAGCCGGGACGGTCATACCTTTGTGCTGATAGGTGCGGATGGCCGGATAAAGTGGCGGGCGGACTACGGCGGCGCACCCGCCTATACGATGTACCTGCCGGTCGCTAACCTGCTTGCCGATATGCGACGCGGTTTGCAGAAAACCAGCTGAGAGGCGCCCATGAAATCACTGAACGTTGTTGTGGTTACGAAGGCCGACTGCATGTTCTGCGATATCGCGATGGCCATGCTCAACAGGTTGTCGGCAGAGTATCCGCTGGTGATATCCACGCTTTCCGCCAACTCGGCGGAGGGGCAGGCACTCGCGGTCCGGTGCGGCATTCTCTTTCCGCCGGGCATTGTGCTTGATGACGAGCCACTGTGTTATGGCCGACCGTCCGAGAGAAAGCTTCGACGGGCGTTCGAACAGAGATTGTCGATGGTGGCTATCACACGTTGATGAGCGCGCGGGCGATCGGATCCAGGTTGCGGTGCTGCGTGCCGGGGTTGCCGGTTAGGTTGTGACCGCCGCGTCCGTTCACGGTTCGGGCGGTGCCTGACCGGTCGTGTGAATCGACTCTTCGCGGCCTCTGGCGACAGGTAGAGCGTATCGGAAAGTGCGACCGGCAAAGTGGATAGCCGGGCACGACGGGCGGTGACAGATTGCGGTCGATCCGAAGCTGGCATAACCGCGAGAACCGGGCGAGCAGCAGACGCCGGCCGTGAGAGAGGCTATCGAGATGATGCTGCCTCGCTCGCCATCTCGTGAGAGGGAGTCCCGACATGAATGATATGACTGGCTTTGCCGAACACTACGGGCACTGGGGGCTGGTAGCGATCATGATCGTACTGGCGAGCTGGATTCTATACCGCTTCGCGGCGCCAAAAGGGTGGCGTCAATGGACCGGCGCCGGTCTGGTCCAGGCGTTCATCATTGCGCTCTACGCCGAGATGTACGGGTTTCCGCTCACCATCTACCTGTTGACCGGATTCTTTGGCATCGACATTCCCCGCACTGCTTTCACGGGTCATCTCTGGGCCACGCTGCTCGGTTACGGCGAAACGGGTGCGATGTTGGAGATGTTGCTCGGAGGGGTATTTGTCCTGTTCGGCATTTCACTTCTTGTCGTGGGCTGGCGCGCAGTTTATCTGAGCACCCGCGAGGGGCGCATGGAGGTCGACGGTCTGTATGGCGTGGTGCGCCATCCGCAGTACAGCGGAATCATGCTGGCCGTCTTCGGCCAGATCGTGCATTGGCCGACGGTCGTCACGCTCGCGCTGTTTCCGGTCATCGTGCTGGCCTACGTGCGGCTTGCACGGAAAGAGGAACGGGAAATGATCCGCCGGTTCGGCGCGGAGTATGAGGCCTACCTGCATCGGGTACCGATGTTCTTCCCACACTGGGGGCAATGGGGACAATTTCTCAATCCGCTCGAGTGGTAACGAGTTCGGGGTGGTTGGTCCCGTTGTTTTTCTCGGAGGCTCGTCTGGCGAAGACTACTTCGCGCCGCGCGATAGGCCTGACCCACAAAAAAAGACCCGGCGTGAACCGGGTCGAAGTGGGCGATGATCGGGACGACCTTGCGCGCCGAAAGACCGCTCCGGGTGTGCGCCGTGAAAAGGTGGCGCTTTCCAGCGGGTGTAAGCCCCGCCCGGCAACCGCTCCAGCCGGAAGCAACCGGAGCAGTCATGGAGGTAACGAAGTGGCTGAAGCCTTCGGGTAAGCGTGTCACGAATTGGTGACAGCGCGAGTGTGCAGGCCGTAACGCGAGTGAACGCTGAGCAAACCTCGAAAAGGACGATGCGCAGGCCGACCCGACAACCCTATCGGGGAAGGCTGATACGACTGGGTGAATGAGCAGGCTGGACGCCCAGTCGCTGCGCCGGGGTAGTGGCGACAGCATGTACACAAGGAAAGCGTACGCAACACGGGAAGTCCCTTGGCGTGGTCAGGGATGACCAACCGGACGCCCGTGAGGGACAGGCCGGGCGCCTTGGGATGACGGAGAGGCCCGTAGTACCGATGAAGCCGGGCAATGCCGGTGGAGGGAAGGGGCCTCAGTTCAAGACCAACGCAACACGTAGTGAGGGACCTGGAGATTGGGAAACCTATCAACTCCGATCAGTGTTCAGAAGCTGCAGACGGCGTTACACGCGAAAGCGAAGGCAGAAGCCGGGTATCGCTTCTACGCGCTGTACGACAAGATCTATCGTGAAGACGTGCTGGCGCATGCGTACGCTCAGTGTCGCTCGAACAAGGGCGCGCCGGGTGTCGACCGGCAGGACTTCGCGGAGGTCGAAGCGTATGGGGTGTCGAAGTGGCTCGGCGAACTGGCGCTTGCGCTCAGGCAGGAGACTTACCGGCCGGACCCTATCAGAAGAGTGTTTATCCCGAAGGCCAATGGCAAGCTGAGGCCCTTGGGCATCTCGACCCTGCGAGACCGGGTGTGCATGACAGCAGCGATGCTGGTGCTCGAACCGATCTTTGAAGCGGACCTTCCACAAGAGCAATACGCTTACCGCGCGGGGCGAAACGCCCAGCAAGCGGTGATCGAGGTGGAGGAACGGCTGCATCGCGGGCAAACGGACGTTGTTGATGCTGACCTTGCGGACTACTTCGGAAGTATTCCACACGCCGAATTGATGTTGTCGCTCGAGCGACGCATCGTGGATCGGCGCGTGCTTCATCTGATCAAGATGTGGCTGGAATGCCCCGTTGAAGAAACCGATAACCGAGGGCGGAAGAAACGTACGACGGAGGCCAGGGACAGCAGACGCGGCATTCCGCAGGGTTCACCTATCTCACCACTACTGGCAAATATTTATATGCGCCGGTTTGTGCTGGCATGGAAGAGGCTCGGACTTCAGCGAAGTCTTGGCAGTCGAATCGTGACCTACGCGGACGATCTGGTGATCCTGTGCAAACGGGGCAAGGCTGAGGAAGCCTTGTTACGACTGCGTGAGATCATGAGCAAGCTGAAGCTGACGGTGAACGAGGAGAAGACACGAATCTGCAAGGTGCCGGAAGGCGAATTCGACTTCCGGGGTTTTACGTTTGGGCGGATGTACTCAGCGACAACTGGTCAGGCCCGTATGGGCATGCGCCCGTCGAAGAAGAGTATCCGGCGCATGGTCGAGAAGATTTATGCAATGACCGCCCTCAAGACGGCATGGCAAGAAACCACGGAACTGGTGGGCAGGTTAAACCGCACGTTACGCGGCTGGGCGAACTACTTCCAGGTAGGGAGCGTTAGCCGGGCATACCGTGCGCTCGACAGCTACACCGCTGCGCGGTTGCGCCGGTGGTTACGCAACAAGTACAAGCTCAGACGTCGCAGGGGCGGGACCTATCCGTCCTCGCACCTCTACGGGTACTTCGGTCTCGTACGTCTGAGCTCCCGTGGGGGCGTAGCCTGGCGTGTGTGAAGGCGTGATGTCTTGTCCGAGAGCCCAGTGCGGGAGATCTGCACGCTGGGTTCGATGAGCGGGATGTGGAAACGGGGTTAAGGCGAGGATATTCGGGCACCGCCAGACGAAAGAGGCGGCAACAGACAAGCCGAACCTACTGCTACCGCGCCACATCTCGACTCTACTGCCAGATTCGTGGCCGCGAACACCGCCCGCGTGGCCTTGTCGCGTGGGCGACTGTCCAGCAGGGAACATGTTTTCGCGCGTGTCCATTGGTGGGCCTGCTCCCTCGCGCAGACCGCGATTACGGAATACGCGCAAAGGAAGCCGTCTTCGATTACACAGCGATGAAAGATTGCCGCCAGGACATGGCACCGATCGGAACCGGAAGAGTTGCCGCTACAGTACTGTGCCACTCGCCAGTCGATGCCGTCAACGAGCGAGGTGATGCGATTGTCCGCGGCACGACACCGAGACGAGCTTGAATGCTCCAATCGTCCTCATCGGCAACTACACAGTATTTCGAAATGAGTCGTCCAGACGTTGAAGCCTTCGCCTGCAGATCAGGCTGAAGACAACCTTAAGGAGCCCTGCGTGGATTCAAGCGCGACACCCAGATCGAGTGAGAAGTCGAGACGGCAGGCATGGAGCCAGGCATAGCGATGCTCAGCGATCTGATGCGATCTTCCTGCGGCGCTCCCGTGAAGTTCGCCGCGGATGACCCGCTTTCGCGGAAGTCGACCGCGCAAGTGACACCGATTGGGTGCCCTTCGCACGGCGCGGTTCGCAGCCGGAGCGCACGAGCCGGATCAAGCTTCTCCCTGCTCGTCTCGCCCGATCGAAACGCTTGTGGGCGATGTAAAGATGAAGCGTGGCACGTCGAGGTTTTGCGGCGCTGGCTTGTTCCTGAAAACGCGGCCAGCGAGGTCGTAGGTAGAGCCATGGCACGGGCAGAGAAAACCGCCTGGCCAGTTGTCAGGGAGACTGGACTGCGGGCCTTCCTGGAATCGTGCCCCGGGTGTGCAGCCCAGATGCGTGCAGACGCCGACGACAACGAGGAGATTCCTATGATCGGAACGCGACCGGTACTCGTTCCTGCAGTAGTTCGGCAGGGGCATCGAGAACGGATGTCGTGTGGCCGGGTCTGCGACCATCGGATCCGCCGTGACCACATCTGCCAGCATTCTGTCGGTCCGGTTGACGAGAAACACCGGCATGCCGCGCCAGGCGACCGTCATCATTTCGCCGCTACGCAGATTGCTGATATCTGCGTTGACCGGTGCGCCTGCTGCCTTGGCCCGCTCGGACGGCGCGAACGAATCGACAAAAGGCACAAGAGTAGCCACCCCCGCAATGCCCCCCGCAACCGACGTTGCGATCAGCCACCTGCGACGGTTGTCGTCCACACTTTCCCGGTGATCTGCTGTCACGGCACGCCCCCATGCTGTCGCTGTCCATGGTTCTTTGATCCTGATGCTGTCGGGCCGTTCTGTCCGGAACTCGACATCCCATGCCCGGACGGCCCCGGCCACCATGTTTCTTTGCGCGATCGAGTACGACTCTGTCCGTCCCGAGCGGGAGCCGCCCAGGTGCACCTGGCCTGCCGCGTGGTGTCAGATGTTCGTCGCCGCGTCAATCAGCGTGAAGATAATTTTGATGTCCTGCTTTTCCGCATGGCACTCCGGACACCGGGTCAATATTTGGAGTCGATCGGCTCGTACAACACCTGCAAAAGATCTATCGCGCTGTTAGCGATGGTCGCTTCGGCCGCACTGCGCCAGCAATCTAATTGACCGGCGTGTCCCGTCGATCGGCATCCCGGTCAATTGATGTCGGGGCCTTGATATCCGGCGCTGTGCGGTGCGCTCCAATACCGACGTCTCAGGTTGTTTCAGTGTCTACCCGCGCGGGATCCCGTAAGAGATGCCGGATGCAAAAATCATGGAAGAATCGGCTGGAGGCGGCCGGGAAATGACGGATGAGCATAAGCAGCAGGAACTCCCGCATATCCGGACGATGGTCCTGGAGCTCGAACGGCTAGCACGCAGTGGCACTATCGTTCGCCGGGACACTTCCGTTACGCAACCCGAATACTGGCGCAACCGGATCCATAGATTGCTGGCTACGCCGGGCATTTGCGGGTCCACTGCCGCGCAGGCATCCGTGTTACTGGCGAAACTGGATGGCATCGCAGAAGCGCGGAAGAACAGCAGATGACCGGATGGACGCGGATGCTGGATCGGCAAAAGCACACGCTGGCCGCGTGGGCCAATCAGCGTGGGCAAACCACCTGGCCGGCGGCAATCATGCCCGGCTGAACCCGCAGCGGCACGGTCTGCGCCGATCCGGAGCCCTTGCCAAAGGAGGTTCGGGCACCACCGTGTCTGGAGGTTCCGCCGGACGGGTATCGGCGCGATCCATGTCATGCATGTTGGGGGGGGCGAGGCCAGAGCGGTCGGAGGGGCGCTGCCGTGAGTGGATGGAAATAGCGCTTGACCTTCCTACCACGGCAACGTCTAGGATGACTTTAAATCGGAGTGATGGAGAAAGTCATGAGTCAACCAGCGACATTGGAGACGGACGTGGGTGTCGACACCCGCGACTGGACGGTCGCAATTCAGGGCATGACCTGCGCATCGTGCGTGGTGCGCCTGGAAAAGGCGCTTCAGAACGTCCCGGGCGTCAAACGTGCAAGTGTGAGTCTTGCCACCGGATCGGCCGTTATCAACGCGCGGTCCGATCTCGCGGCACAGGCACTCAACGCAGCGATCGACAGGGCGGGGTATCACGCCGCAGAGGCTGAAATCGAACTGAACGTCAGCGGCATGACCTGTGCGTCGTGCGTCGCGCGTATCGAGAAAGCGCTCGTTCGGATACCGGGCGTCGAAGCCGCCAGCGTCAATCTTGCCACCGAGCGTGCGCACATCCGGATACTGCAGGATGCCGTCACCGCCGACGAGCTCGTCGCGGCAATTGAACGGGCTGGCTATCAGGCCGCAGTCGCGCAGGAAATCCACGAAGAGGTGGAGCGGGGCGCCTGGGTAGAAGCATGGCCAGTAATGGTCGCTGCCGCGTTATCGCTGCCACTAGTAATCCCGACCGTGGCCGGCTTTCTTGGTATGGACATCGTGTTGCCGATCTGGCTGCAATGGCTGCTGGCGACGCCGGTCCAGTTCTGGCTCGGTGCGCGCTTCTATCGGGCCGGGTGGAAAGCGCTGAAGGCCGGTGCGGCCAATATGGACGTGCTGGTGGCTGTCGGGACCTCGGCGGCCTATGGACTAAGTACCTGGCTATGGCTGACCCGCGCGGGCGGTACCGCCCCCGATCTGTATTTCGACGCCGCCGCCGTGGTGATCACGTTGATCCTGCTTGGGAAATGGCTCGAAGCGAGGGCGAAGCACCAGACCACCAGTGCGATCCGGGCTCTCAATGCGTTGCGACCGGAAACCGCCCGGGTCCTGCGTGAGGGCGATGAATACGCTATCCGCGTCGCGGCCGTCAAGGTGGGGGACGTGGTTGTCGTGCGTCCTGGCGAGCGGGTGCCCATCGACGGCGTGGTCCTATCCGGTACCAGTTATCTCGATGAATCGCTGCTGACGGGTGAGAGTCTGCCCGTCGTCAAGACGCCCGGTGAAAAGGTCATCGGCGGCGCCATCAATGGCGATGGACTGTTGCGGGTCGAGACAACGGCAATCGGCGCTGAAACGACCCTGGCGCGGATCATCCGGCTCGTTGAAAACGCCCAGGCGGTCAAGGCGCCCATTCAACGTCAGGTCGATCGCGTCGCGGCTGTTTTCGTACCGATCGTGCTGGGCGTTGCCGCCGTCACGCTGCTGGGCTGGTGGCTTGGCGGCCGCGGTATCGAGGTCGCGATCATCAATGCGGTAACGGTCCTGATCATCGCCTGCCCATGTTCACTCGGACTGGCCACGCCAACCGCGATCATGGCGGGCACGGGTGCCGGTGCCCGGCGCGGCATCCTGATCAAGGATGCCGAAGCGCTGGAGGTGGCCCATCGAATCACCGTGGTCGCTTTCGACAAGACCTGCACGCTCACGGAGGGCAAACCCGAGTTGCTGGCTTATGTCGCCGCGGCGGGCGCCACTGAAGACGAGGTGCTGACGCTCTCCGCCAGCATCCAGGCCGGCAGCTCACATCCCCTTGCTACTGCAGTGCTTGCGGCCGCCTCGCGCCACGGGGGCGTGCTTGCCGTCGCCGACCGGGTTCAGGCACTACCGGGGCGAGGCATGGCTGCCCATCTGTCGCACGCCGGCATGATACGCGAGCTGAGGCTTGGCAACGCCCGGCTCATGGATGAGTCGCGGGTCGACATGGGCTCCCTGATCGCTATCGCCAGCGACTGGGAGCGCGAAGGAAACACGGTTTCCTGGCTGGCGGACGTCACCAGCGCACCGCGCCTGGTCGGTGCGCTCGCGTTCGGCGACACAGTGAAAGATACCGCGCGTGACGCGGTTAAACGGTTACGCGCGCTTCGCATCGACACGGTGATGGTGACAGGCGACAACCAGGGCAGCGCGAACGCAGTCGCCCTCGAACTGGGCATTCATCAAGCGTTTGCCAGCGTGTTGCCCGAGGACAAGGCCGCGACCGTGAATTCACTCAAGGCCGGTAATCGTGTCGTCGCGATGGTCGGTGACGGCATCAACGATGCGCCGGCGCTGGCGGCCGCCGATGTCGGGATTGCGATGGCGACCGGGACCGATGTAGCGATGCACACGGCGGGCATTACGTTGATGCGGGGTGATCCGTCTCTGGTGGCTGATGCGATCGATCTGTCCCGGCACACGTGGAACAAGATTCGCCAGAATCTGTTCTGGGCATTTGCCTATAACGTCATCGGCATTCCACTGGCCGCCCTGGGGCTGCTTAACCCTGTGATCGCGGGCGCCGCGATGGCGGCCAGCAGCGTCAGCGTCGTAGGCAATGCACTCCTGCTCACGCGCTGGTGTCCGCCGGGTGAACGTAAAGGGCGCGCTTGAGTCTACGGATAACCATCAAGAGAGGGAACAACAATGAACATTGGAGAGGCAGCGAGGGCTACCGGAATGTCGGTCAAGATGATCCGGTACTACGAAAGCATTGACCTGATCCAGCCACACGGGCGGAGTGGAAGTGGCTACCGGATCTATAAGGACGGCGACGTTCACGTGCTGCGTTTCATCCGGCAGTCGCGCGCGCTCGGCTTCCCCATCGAACACATCCGGCAGTTGCTGGCCCTGTGGCGAGATGAGGATCGGGCCAGTTCCGACGTCAAGGCCGTCGCCCTGAAACACATCGCAGAACTGAACGCGCAGATTGCCGAATTAACGTCCATGCGCGATTCGCTCGATCAACTCGCGCAGCAGTGTGCCGGGGACAGTCGTTCGGGCTGCGCGATTTTGCAGGGCATACAACGGATCGAGGCAGACGACGTCCGTCCCGTTGATGCAGAAACGGATACGCCTATAGACGATCGCCGGCCAATGGGCTGAACGCCCATCGTCCCGACCGCTGGCCGCCTCAGTACGTGACCAGCCCATTTGCTGGCGTAAAACGGGAGAGCATGATCATGCAGTTCTCAGTTGATGATATGACCTGTGGGCGTTGCGCACGCGCAATCACCGAGGCCGTAAGGGAAGCAGACCCGGTGGCTTCGGTCACCGTGGATGTGGGTGCGAAATGCGTGACGGTAGTTTCGGACGTGCCATCCGGCGAGATTGTCCGCGCCATTTCGGTTGCCGGCTACACGGCTGTGATCCGCACCGGGCGATAGCAATCAAAGGCAATAGCCGGGTAGCGGAGTAGTGGGTGATTCATTAGGTGTTGTCGACCGCGCCGGTTTTCTTTTCGGCATTGCGACGGTGGTTGTCTGACTTGCGTCGACGGCCTGGCGGACTCCGGACATCCGTCAATGGAGCGCCGCCAACTGGCGTTCAGGTCGTTGACCAGCAACAACGCGGGTCGCGTTGGCAAGCGCAGTTAAGTTTGTGTATGCGACCCTCAACGGCTCCTCGCCGGGGTCAGGGAGTTGGACCATGCTCATTTTCCGGCAGCTATTCGACCAGCAATCGGCAACCTACACATACCTCCTTGCCGACCGTAACAGCGGCGAAGCGGTGATCATTGACCCGGTGTTCGAGCAGGCACGCCGGGATGCGGCGCTCGTCGAAGAGCTCGGATTGCGGTTGCTTTATACGCTCGACACTCATGTCCACGCGGATCACGTCACGGGCGGCTGGATGCTCAAGCGTCGAACCGGTGCCCGGATCGGCGTCTCGGCGGCAAGCGGAGCAGTCGGCGCGGACCGTTATCTGATGCCCGGTGATGAAATTGCATTTGGCACGCGCCATCTGCAAGTCCGTGCAACGCCCGGTCATACACATGCATGCCTGACCTTTGTGCTGGACGACGCAAGCGTGGCCTTCACCGGTGACTGTTTGCTGATCCGAGGCACCGGTCGCACCGATTTCCAGAACGGCGATCCGCGTGCCATGTATCAATCGGTGCGTCGTCAAATATTCACGCTACCGGAAGCATGTCTGCTTTACCCCGCCCACGATTATCGGGGGCTGACCGCAACGAGTGTCGCCGAAGAACGGCGCTTCAATCCGAGGTTAGGCGGCGAACTGAGCGAGGACGACTTCGTCGGATACATGGCGAACCTTCGATTGCCGCATCCCCGGAAGATTGATGTCGCGGTTCCCGCCAATCTGAAATGCGGCCTCACTGCGAATGATCCGACACAGACGGCTGATCCGGACTGGGCTCCGTTGAACTATACCTTTGCCGGCATATGGGAGGTTCAGGCGCAATGGCTTGAAGAAAACGTGGATTCGGTCCAGGTGATCGACGTGCGGGAACCCATAGAGTTCGTCGGGTCGCTGGGACGCATCGGTGGCGCCACGCTCATTCCGCTGGGTGAACTGGCACAGCGGGTCAGCGAGCTGTCCCAGGACCGCCCGATCGTGACCATTTGCCGGGCCGGAGGGCGTTCGGCTCAGGCCACGATCATCCTCCAGCAGGCCGGGTTCGATCGTGTCGCCAACCTCGCGGGCGGCATGTTGCGCTGGCGCGCGGAAGGACATACCGTGGACATCGGGAGTGCCTGAGCGATGCAAGCCCACCAGTGCGGTGATTTCGGGCGGCGCTCATCGCAATCGGCAGATCGGCGAGTGCGCGAATTCCGCCCCTGTGCTCACGGACATCATCCAGGTTCGCCGCGTCCCGGGAAAGGCGCACAATGAATATTCGTGTTTCTCAACCCGGAGTGCCCGCTGTTTCGCTGCGGGGTCACTTCGACTCATACACGTACTGGAGGTTTGACATGTCGATTCGTATTGGCGAGGAAGCACCCGATTTCACGGCCGAAACAACGGAAGGAACGATCCGGTTTCACGAATGGATCGGGGACAAGTGGGCCATTCTGTTTTCGCATCCGAAGGATTTCACGCCGGTCTGCACCACCGAGCTCGGATATATGGCCGGCCTGAAGCCGGAATTCGAGAAGCGTAACACCAGGATCATCGGACTCAGCGTTGATCCCGTCAGCGACCATCAGAAATGGGTCGGCGATATTGAAGAAACCCAGGGGCACGCGGTCAACTATCCGCTGATCGGCGACCCGGACCTGACGGTCGCGAAGCTCTATGACATGATCCACCCGAACGCAAGTGGTGGTCCGCGCACCGCGGTGGACAATGCCACGGTGCGCTCGGTGTTCATCGTCGGCCCTGACAAGAAGGTCAAGGCCATGCTCGTGTATCCGATGAGCGCGGGCCGCAATTTCGACGAGGTGCTGCGTCTGCTCGACGCGCTGCAACTGAACGCGAAGCACGCAGTTGCCACGCCAGTGAACTGGAAACCGGGCGACGACGTCATCATCCCGACGTCCGTTTCCGATGATGATGCGAAGAAGAAATATCCGCAGGGTTTCAAGACGATCAAGCCGTATTTGCGGGTTGTGTCGCAGCCGACGTAACAGCAGCACCGACAACGATGGACGCGGGCGGCGTTGACATCGACGCCGCCTTCGGTTCAATGCGCAACTGATATGACGCAAGTCTTGCCACCTTGATAGCCACAGACGCACGTGCCACATCTCGTTAGGATCATAGTCGCACGATGTTTCACGGCTGCTGGTCACCCAAGTTCCAGTCTGTGTGGTTGTCTGCAAATCGCGATCTCACAAGACTGGAGTCGACGCCAGTTAAGGACATGGGCTCGGCTCTGCCGGGATTGAAAAAACGGGTGTCCCTGACTTACCTCGTAACTCGCTTGCATATCCTCAGTTGACGGGTTTGCACCAAAAGTCCTTGACCTTTCCACAACCGGAAGCTCTACAGTGAATATGTGTTGATCGGCAATAACCGACCGAAATAGCCGTGTCGCACGTGGGGTGAAAGCGGCGCGATAGGCGCAGACCGGTGGTTCCCGGAAGTCTGTGGACATAGGCCGGCTGCGGGCCGTCGGCGAGACAAGTTACTGCACGAGCGACCGGAACACCGGGGCGTGTCGGCGCCGCAGGAGCACCATTGCGCTGTCATTCATTGTTAGGAGGATTTCATGTCGTTGCTTAACACAATCTCGCGGACGCTCAACGGGCTTTTGAACGATGCCGCAGACTCGGTCCAGGACCCCTCGCGTGATGCGCGCCAGATCGTTCGCGAGCTTGATGACAGCATGGCGAAAGCGGAGAACTCGCTGATCGAGATCGAAGCGCAGGTCGCCATGCAGCAAAGCAAACGTGACGTCGCCGCGGACAAGGCGAAGAAATACGCAGATGGCGCGAAACGGGCACTGCAAGGCGGCGACGAAGCGCTCGCGCGTGAAGCGCTGACCGCGCAGGCGAACGCCGAGGCGGAACGCGACGCGCTCGTAAAGGAACTGTCGACCCTCGAACCATCGGTCGAGCATCTGAAAGCCCAGATTGCCGAGATGCGCCAACGCCGCAATGACCTGAACGCGCGCTCGAATATCCTGCAGGCGAAGCAGGAAATCGCGCAGGCGAAGGACACCGCAGCGAGTGTGCTGGGCGGCATCGGTGGCAAGAATTTCACGGAGGATTTTGGGAAGCTTGAGGATAAGGTCCAGCTGCAAGACGCGCGCTCGGACGCGCGGCTGAACTCGGCGGACGAAAGGAGCGGCAAGGCGCTCGACGACCGCCTTGTCGCGCTGTCGAAAGGGCCGTCGGTTGACGACCGGCTCGAAGCCCTGAAAAAGCAGCTCGACCCGCCTGCACGGCCCTGACACGACCGGCAGCGCTCCTCAGCGCGATGGGAAACATGAACGGAATGGCGCGTGCGGCGAAGATCCGATGCAGCCCGCGCGTACCTGACCCGGGACGATGAAGCACGAAGGACGGGACGCCTGCGCGTTCCGTGTGGTCATGAAGAAATTTCTCGCAACGGTCGTTGCCGCCGGCGCGCTGGCGATGTCGGCCGCCGCAGTAGCGCTGCCGGGCGCAAGCGACGTCGAACGCGCGATGTCACAAGGCAACTGGCAGAAAGCCGATGCTGAACTCGCGCGGGTCCTGCAGACTCATCCGGACAGCGCGCAGGCGCACTACCTGTACGGTCAGGTTCTTGAGCGCGAGGGCCGTCCGGCCGATGCGCTTGGCGACCTCGAAAAGGCCCGAGCGCTGGATCCGCAGTTGCGCTTTGCGCGCGATCCTTCGCGTTTCACTGTGATCGAATCGCGCGTGCAGGCGGAGGTAAACCGCGCAGACCCAGGTAGCGCGTCGGCCAGTCCGGCGGCCGGCATGACGACCGACGTTACCCCCCGCGCAGCGGTTACGCCACACCCGCTCGCGCCTGCGTCGCTCGGTAGGCGTGGCCCCTCGATCGGCATGTGGCTCGGCCTTGCGATGGTGCTGGCCAGCATCGTGCTGGTGGTGCGGTGGACACTGCGCCGGGCGCGCCTGAACGACGACGCTCGCGCGACCGATCAGCGCCGTGCGCAGCTCAAACGCGCGACCGACCTGTTAAACGCAGTGCGCGCGTTAAAACTCGACGTGCGCCTTTCGGTCACAGCCGGCCACGAAGCGCTCGAACATGAGGTCGAGGACGTCGAAACGCAACTGCGAGAACTCGCCGATGCGCTGTCGAACAGCAGCAATCCGGTGCCCGGCTATCGCCTCGAAGAACTCGCCCGGCGTATCAACGGCCTGAAGGCGCGTGCCGAGGGCCGTCCCGATCCGAATGCGGCAGACGCCGTGGCCACCACTGCGGGGCCGATGAGCGGTCCATCGCCATATGCGCAGGAAGCCGAGGGTTTCGGCCACCATCCGGCGGCCGGGCCGCCGGCGCGGCCCGCGGTGGTCTTCCAGCAACCCGGCGGCTGGCTGGGCGGCATGGGCGGCCTGGGCAGCCTGGTGACCGGCATGTTGCTTGGGCAACTGCTCGGTGGTCATCGCGACCGTGTCATCGAGCGTGAGGTGTGGGGCGAGGGCGAGCGTCGCCACAACGGCGATGCCGGTATCGACGCAGGGCAGGGTAGCGACAACTGGAATGACACCAGCGGCGGCGGCGGCGGTGGCGAGATCGACACGGGCGGCGGCGACGACTGGAGCAACGGGAGCTAGGAGCGGACCTGGTCCGAAATGGACGCGGCGCGTTGCCGTCTCCTGTCCTCGTGTTGCTTGCCGGGGAGACACCCACGTTCAGAGTGGGAAATGCTGGACGACTGTTTCGACCAAACGAGGCACCGGATAGCATCTCGCTGCGCAACGCACACGCCGTCGGCGCATTCATTCGTGCGCGCCCGGTAACGAGACTTCTCCTTATGGACCGCCACGATGCCTCCTGTTTCCAGACTGGATCTGTCAAAATTTCGTCGCTTCGCTCTTCTTGAAGGACCGACGCCCATTCAACATCTGTCCCGCTTGAGCAGGTATCTCGGTGGAGCCGAGATTTTTGTCAAAAGAGAGGACTTGAACGGCCTCGGTGGCGGGGGCAACAAGCTTCGAAAGCTCGAATTCCTGATTGGTGAAGCACTCACGGGTGGTGCCGATACGATCATCACGGTGGGCGCGCGACAATCAAATCACGCACGCCTTACCGCGGCCGCAGCTGTTCGGGCAGGACTCAAATGTGAGCTCGTCCTGACCAGATTGGTTCCGCGTTATGACGAAGACTACATCGAAAACGGAAACATCCTGCTCGATAGCCTGCTCGGCGCCCATGTCCACGATCTTCCGGCTTCCGCTAACGCACTGGCGTTCGCGGAAGATCGCGCGAATACGTTACGCGCGGAAGGGCGCAGCGTGTATGTCTGCCCACTCGGCGGTTCAAGTCCCGTCGGTTGTCTTGGATATGCCGATTGTGCGGTGGAAATCGCAGAGCAATCTGACGCTTCAGGGCTGTTGTTTGATCATATCGTCGTGCCCAACGGAAGTGGCGGAATGCATGCCGGGCTGATCGCCGGTGTCGTAGCGCTCGGCAAATCCCCGTCGTCCATCGTTGGGCACACCGTATATAGCCAGCCCGACCAGGCTCGGTCCGCCACGCTCGACAAGGCGAATCAAACCGTCAGGCTCATCGATCCCGAACTGACAGTTTCTGACGACGCTGTCGCAATCGAGGGCGGGCAGTTGGGTGATGGATATGGGATACCTACTGACGGCATGCGCAACGCGGTCCGTCTGCTGGCCTCAACCGAAGGCCTGTTCGTTGATCCTGTATATGGCGGAAAGGCGTTCGCAGGCCTTTTACACGATGTGGAAACTGGGAAATATCACGCTGGACAACGCGTTCTATTTGTTATGACTGGCGGACTGCCGGGGTTATTTGCGTACCGTAGCGCGTTCTAGCGAACGTTTCGACCTGACAATCCGCTCGCAGGTATCGCCGGGAGGCGGTCCAGGATGTCCGGACCGCATGCACCGTGGACGCGTTGCGTGAGGACATTTCCGCAGCCTGAGACGACGCCAGGAAGGGGGGGTGCCAATTGCTCACGCCATGACACAAATCTCCCAACGCGTTAGGCCGGACCTGATGCCCTGATGGGGTGGCACTCGCCAGACCCAAGTTGGGTTCGAAGTCGAACGAACGAGCCGTGCCCGGTTTTGATCGGCTTGCTCGCTTCGGCAAGGCTGGCGCTGAGAAATTCTGGGCATGCTCAAAGCGCTGGAGCGGGCCGTCCAGGCAGGTCAGCCGCTCATGGTCGTCGGGTCGGGTTCAGTGAGTTCCCGATTTGCGGCGGAAATGGCACGCGCGGACTGTGACTGCACCGGATCGTCGAACCGGAACGTTAATCCTCGAAGTGCGACCTCACAGCGAACGACTGCGTCAGCCCGACTCTCGCCACCCATATTAAGCAGTGCATATCGATAGCTTTTGCCGTCCTGCAGTTCAGACGAAAGTCGGCGGCCCGCTGCACACAGCAGCTTGAACCGCGCATCGGGAAAGCGCAGGAGGAGATCGTCTATTTCCGTTTGATCCGGGACCTGCCGCACGAGCCTGTCTTCGAATAGCCGCGGCACGTAGCTGACCGCCGCGCGATAGCGCGCGCCTTTACGCGTCGTCACTGGGCGAACACCGCTTGCAATCGCGAGCGCGATCTCGTATGTGTTGACCCCGTTCACCTTTTCCATCATATCCGCGAACTGAGGACACATCCGCGGATTGATTTCGATGATATGAACCGTCTTCGCTTTCTCGTTATAAAACATCTCGACATTGAACAAACAGTTGTCGAGGCCGATTGCGAGCGCACAACGCCCGGCGATGGCTGACATCTTTCGCTGAACAGTTTCTCCCAGTCGGGATGGATACTCGAAACGGGCAAAGCTGATCGTGCCCGGATACATGACAGAGTCCGTGATGCCGACGAGCATGAACTCGCCGCGATACATGCAGCACTCGACCGTGACCTGGGCGCCGTCGAGCACCCTTTCGGCGATGAGGTGACTCCCGTTCACCGGAAAGTCGGTAAAGCGTTGCAGCAGGACATTGAACGGTTTGACAAAGCTGTGCAGATGCGGCCGCGCGGCTTTCGCCAGTCGCCTTAGCTCGTCCGGGGTGTCGACACGTTGCGCGAGGATGGAAAAGAAGGATTTGACCGGTTTCACGAAAGCGGGCATCGGTATCTGCGGCTGTTCGGCGCCCCCGTCGCCACGGACGAGCGCAAACGATGGCACTGCTTCCGGCACCGCGGCGCGCTGGGCCAGGCGCGAGTAGTACTTGTGCTGGCATAGCAGGACTTTTCCCGACCCCGGGCCCGGCAGTCCAAGGCGTTGCGCGATCGCTGCCGCGAGGATGCTGCCCGGATAATCGTCCGACGCCATGACGCCATGCAGCCCGGCCATGCGCAGCGCGGCGACCGCGTTATCGATGAAGCTCAAGGCATCGAACCCGTCTGGGTGTTCACTCACGTCCGTTCCATAAGGCATGACCTCATAGCCCGTTGTTGCGAGCACGCCGGGCAGTTCCGCATCGTCCCACATGGTCGGGCAGATCAGGGCCACCTTCTTGCGACCGGAGGCAATTTCTCTTTCGTCTTTTCCGCATGAGTTCATGATGCTTTCGTACTCACTGGTTATAAAAACCCGCCTACTCATCGGTGGCGGGACGCGCCTTGTCAGCCGCCGTCCCGGTAGCCGGCCACCCAGCCCTCCGTGTTCAGACGATCGTGCATGGATGTGGCAGCGATCGCTGCCTCCCCAAAAGCCACGGCGATCTGATCGAGGCTATGTACCACGTCACCTGCCGCATATAGACCGGCGATGGATGTCATCATGTGCTGGTCAACAATCAAGGTCCTGTCGGGGGCGTGACTCGCGCCCAGGGCCAAGGCCAGGTCTGACCTCACCGTGTCGCCCAAAGCAGAGTAAATCGAATCGAACTGATACTCCTTGCCGCCGTGAGTTTGCAGGGCGGCGATCCGATCTCCTTCCATACGCAGCGCGGGAATTCCCTCTTCGATGACGGCAATTCCGGCTGTTTCGAGTTTCTGGCGATCTGTGCCGGAAAATGCTCCCTTGTGACCAAGGGTGAACAGCGTCAGGTCAGCCGTGTAGGTCCGAATGAACAGGGCTTCTTTCAGAGCCTCATTGTCTTGCGCGATGACCGCCACTCTCTTGCCTATAACCTCGTAGCCATCGCAGATAGGACAGTGGCGCACCAGGCCCCGATGAACGGCGTCCTTCAGATCGGGAAGAGCGGGCTCGATGTCGACGACGCCAGTAGCAAGCAGCACTTTTCTGGCCTGGATGCAGGTGTGCGCAGTCGACGCCAGAAACGTTCCGTCCTCTTGCCTGCTAAGTTCTCCCACCGTCGCAGCAGTCACGCTAACGCCATAACGCAAAGCTTGTGTGCGTAGCCGTGCAAGTAGATCGTTGCCCGCGATGCCGTCCGGGTACCCCGGACAGTTATGTGAAACTGGAATCAACGAGGCGCGGCTTTCGCCCGCGTCAATGACCTGTATGCTGCGACGATACCGGGCAAGGTAGGTGGCCGCGGTAAGTCCCGCGACGCCCGCACCGATGACCAGGCAATCGACGCTCTGTGATGTAGGGGGTTTATTCATTTCCTTCTTCGGTATGGCATCCGTCTGCTGTCGCGCGCCGGCCTCGCTGTGACAGGAGGAAGCGCCGCCGCGCAAATGATGTTGTCGGGTGCTGATGGATTCTCGAGGTCGGCGGTTACTGCCCCGCGGCGTTATCTCAAGCCCGACTTTTTTCAGGAATGCCCAGCGAGCTGAACATGCCATCGCTCTCGAGGGTGACCGCCGGCCGCAGAAGGGCGATCGCTCTGATTGCGGGTACAGCTTGACCCGTCGCGGTCTCCAGTACGGCTATGGAGCGCATGCTGTGCATCAACACCTCGCGGCGCCCAGATCGATGCCGACTTTTGCATTCGCGGTCGACGGCATTGATCGGCGTTCGCAATCACGCAGGCGTTGTGCGCGCATCGCCTGCTTTCTGCCGCGCATCGGTACATGGAAATCTCCGCAGGGTCGACCATGGTTCAAAGTCTGGGGTTTGCCTCGATTGGAAAGTCAAGCGTCTTTGCGTAGGGCATTACCCTGTTTCCATGTGCGTCCCGTCCTCCAGAACCATCAGGACATGGCGAGCAGCGGAGCGATTGAGGCGTCCCGGCCAGTGAATGATTCCGGATCTGAGTGTTGGCGGGAGCCCAGCTGAGTCCATCGGCGACGACCCATGCACGTGGTCAGCCAGCGCCGCGCACCACGCTTGTGGCCGCCGCGCGGCCAACGAGATTTCATGTGTTTTGACGACTAGTTCTGCATCCCGTCTTACGTCGGCTTCGTCAGGCGCCTGATGCGCAACGCTGACATGCCCATCTTCCTGATCGCGCATGGCCATCCGGTTCAACGCTGCACCGCGATCCACTTCGGGGGACAGCGGCGAGATGATGAAAAGAGCTTGACCTTCCTATCGTGGAAAGTTGTAAGGTGAACTTAAGCAATGACCTGTGAGCCCTCGCATGCGAGGGCCGCAGCAACTGCAGGCGGCCTGATCCCGTAGTCGTCAGGACAGTCGAGTTCCAATCCGTTACCTCACAAGGAGGTTTGATGGACAGTCCACAATCAAATCGGTTAAGTCGCGTGTTCGGGTGGGTTTCCCTGAACCGTGTGGTGGTGCTCGCCATGGCCGCTGTGCTCACTATCGGTGTCGTCGCGTCAAACGAAGCGGATGCAGCGCGGCTCGGAGGCGGCCGCAGTTTCGGCCGACAATCGCAATCGATCCAACGCCAGCAAAGCACGCCGGTCCAGCCAACGTCGCCATCGCGCACGCAACAGGCCACGCCCGCTACGCCACCTGCAGCCACGCCCCAGCCATCGCCCAACCGCTGGCTCGGGCCGATTGCCGGTCTCGCCGCCGGGCTCGGCATTGCAGCGCTGCTGTCGCACTTCGGGCTGGGTGGTGCGCTCGCGGGAGTGATGGCGAATCTTCTGATTATCGCGGCGCTGGCAATGCTCGCCGTCTGGGTATTTCGCCTTCTTGCCCGCCGCCGCGCTGGCGGCATGCCGTGGTACACGCAGGGCGTCAGGCCAGCGATAAAGTCCGCGCCGCACGGTGCATGGCCGCAGCAGGTACAGGATACGTCCGCGGCCCCCCCAACCGGGACCTACAACGCGCCGCTGGCTGAAGCGTCATCGACGCCCGGCATCGTCAGCCCGGCACAACCCTCGGGCTTGCCGGCCGGTTTCGACACCAAAGCGTTCCTGCACAATGCCACGGTCTACTTCGTCAGGATGCAGTCGGCGTGGGACAAGGGTGACCTCGATGAGATCCGCGGATTCACCACGCCGGAGATGTTTGCCGAGATCAAGGTCGATCTCGACCAGCGCGGCGTTACGCCGAACCACACCGATGTCGTGCAACTCGATGCGGAAATGGTCGGCGTTGAGGAGCGCGGCGACGAGTCCCTTGCGACCGTGCGTTTCCACGGATTGATTCGCGAGACGGCGAGCGCGGCAGCCGAACCGTTTTCCGAAATGTGGACCCTGTCAAGGCAAGCGAAGCGGGGAGAAGGCTGGCTGCTCGCAGGCATCCAGCAGGTCAGCTGAAACAGCCGGCAGATGGATCAGTGGCATGGCGTCACCGGTTGGACGGTCGTTCTTCCTGCGTCGGTTTTACGGGTTGCGTGCCATCTGACCGTGGGGAGTAAGCGGGGCGCCGATCGCTGGCATCGCGTCGGATCGCGCAGCCGCCTGAGCGTTATTTTCGATGCGGAGGGGCATCCCGGCGCACGGAAAGCCCTTGACTTTCCTATGGTGGAACGTTGTACGCTGAACTGAAGTAAGGAGGTGTCGGCATCGCCCGATCTCTCTACCGGCTATCGGGCGTCATGCGGCGATGGGCGCGTGGGGCTGGCGTGCGTAAGGGGTCAGCAGAGGTCCCCCGGACACCGGACTGTACGGGACGCGTGGACGAACGAGGGCAGCATGAATATCGGACAGGCAGCCAGGGTGTCCGGCGTTTCAGCCAAACTGATTCGCTACTATGACAGCATTCACCTGCTGCGTCCCGCCTCGCGCAACGCCGCCGGTTATCGCGTGTACGGCCAGCAGGACGCCCACATGCTGAGGCTCATCGGTTGCGCCCGTCGCGTTGGTTTTACGATTGGGCAGATCCAGCGTCTGCTCGGACTATGGCAGGACGCTGATCGCACCAGTGATGAGGTTAAAACGCTCGCGCTCGAGCACATCAACACGTTAAACGGGCGCCTCGAAGAACTTCGCGCCATGCGTGACTGCCTGAGGCACCTGGTCCGGCACTGCGCAGACGCCAAACGACCAGCATTACCCGACATTGCGAAACGGAATGGCGAGGTGAAGGATCGATGCTGTCCGGAATCGCACCACCCCCTGTCGACCCCTGGCTGACAAGGGATAACCACCATGCACGCCACAGAATCACTGGTTAAGCACGGATCGCGGATCAGCGTGCCCCCTTTGCTGCAGACCTGCATTGTCGGTGCCGACATATGCGCGAGGGTTGAAGTGGCAGGCGCGACGGGTCGGGTCCTCGGTGGAGTGATCAAACCGGCCGCGGCAACAGCAGAGCCCGCAGGCTGAGTTGCGCACGGGGCAACACGGAGGTGTTCATGGCGAATTCTGAGACTCCCCGCTATACCAGTTTGCTCGGCCGGAAATACGGCGATCTGCGCCGCCGGCTGATATTCCTGCTGCTGGGACTGGTCGTCTACCGGATCGGCGCGCACATCCCGGTGCCGGGCATCGACCCCGATCGGCTGGCACAACTGTTCCAGCATCAACAGGGCGGCATCATGGGCCTGTTCAACCTGTTTTCAGGGGGCGCATTGTCGCGCTTCACGGTCTTCGCGCTGGGCATCATGCCCTACATCTCCGCATCGATCATCATGCAATTGCTGGCGATCGTTTCGCCGCAACTGGAGGCGTTGCGCAAGGAAGGCCAGGCTGGCCAGCGCAGGATCACCCAGTACACCCGGTACTCCACTGTGGTGCTGGCCACCTTCCAGGCGTTCGGCATCGCGGTGGCGCTGGAAAACCAGCCTGGTCTCGTGATCGATCCGGGCCTGCTGTTCCGCCTGACCACGGCGGTGACGCTCCTGACGGGCACGATGTTCCTGATGTGGCTCGGCGAACAGCTTACCGAGCGGGGCCTGGGCAACGGCATCTCGATCATCATTTTCGCCGGTATCGCGGCGGGCCTGCCCAACGCGGTTGGCGGCCTGTTCGAGCTGGTGCGCACGGGTTCGATGGCTATCTTCTCGGCGATCGTGATTGGTGCGCTGGTCGTGTCGGTGACCTTTTTCGTGGTGTTCGTCGAGCGTGGGCAGCGCAAGATCCTGCTGAATTACGCCAAGCATCAGGTGGGTACCCGGCTCTACGGCGGCCAGGCGTCGCACCTGCCGCTCAAACTGAACATGTCCGGCGTGATCCCGCCGATCTTTGCGTCGTCGATCATCCTGTTCCCGGCGACTTTCGCGAACTGGTTCAGCACGGGTGAGAACACGCGTTGGCTCAAGGATGTCGCCAGCCAGCTTTCGCCGGGTCAGCCGGTCTATGTCGTGCTGTACGCACTGGCGATCGCCTTCTTCTGCTTCTTTTACACCGCCCTGGTGCTCAACAGCCGGGAAACGGCCGACAACCTCAAGAGGAGCGGCGCGTTTGTGCCAGGCATCCGTCCGGGTGAGCAGACCGCGCGTTACATCGACACGGTCCTGACGCGCCTGACGCTGGCCGGTGCCGCTTATCTGGTACTGGTTGCCCTGCTACCGGAATTCATCGTCCTGCGCTGGAACGTGCCGTTCTACTTTGGGGGAACATCGCTGCTGATTATCGTCGTGGTGACGATGGATTTTATGGCGCAGGTGCAATCCTACGTGATGTCGCAGCAATATGAATCGCTGCTCTGGAAAGCCGGCTTCAAGGGCAGCGGCATGACGCGCCATTGAGCAACGAAACCTATGACACAGACAGCACCATGCAAAGGCAACTGCGGGCGTGCGCGCCACGGGCTGCCATCTCTGCCGTCAGGGCGGTCACGCGAATGGTGTCGTCAAGCCCTGTTGCTGCCGGGTCGGGCCTTTGAGGTTGCCTGTCAATGCTGATTCACCCGAACTTCGATCCCATCGCCATTCATCTCGGACCGGTCGCCGTGCGATGGTACGGCCTCATGTACCTGGTGGCGTTCATTGCGGCAATCGTCGTCGGCCGGTTGCGGTTGCGTCTGCCACATGTCGCCGCGCAGGGCTGGACCGCCAGGGACATCGACGACATGCTGTTCTACGGCATCGTCGGCACGATTCTCGGCGGGCGGCTCGGCTATGTGCTGTTCTACAAGGCGAACTACTACGTCGCGCATCCGCTCGACATCGTCAAGGTCTGGCAGGGCGGCATGTCGTTTCACGGCGGCCTGCTCGGCGTGACGCTGGCGATGGTGCTGTTTGCGTATCAACGCAAACGCACCTGGCTGCAGGTCACCGACTTCGTCGCGCCGATGGTGCCCGCCGGTCTTGCCGCAGGGCGTCTCGGCAATTTCATCAATGGCGAACTGTGGGGGCGCGTCACTGATCCGCAGGCGCCGTGGGCAATGCTGTTCCCCACCGCAGCGAAAGACGATGCTGCATGGTTCGCGGCGCATCCGCAACTCGCGTCTCGATGGAATCTCGACGCAGTGTTCGCGCAGTACCACATGCTGCCGCGTCATCCTTCCGAACTGTACGAGATCGCGCTCGAAGGCATCGTACTGTTTTTTGTGCTGTGGTTTTTCACGCGCAAGCCACGCCCGGTGGGCGCCGCGTCCGCCATGTTCCTGACCGGCTATGGTCTCGCGCGATTCACGGTGGAATTCGCGCGCGAGCCGGACGATTTTCTGGGCCTCCTCGCATTGGGCATGTCGATGGGGCAGTGGCTGTCGCTGCCGATGATTCTGGGGGGGCTGGCCGTGATGGCGTGGGCATACAGGCGCGCAGGAAGCGTTTAGATGGTGTTTCCCGACCGCGTGGCGCAAGCGCTGGCGGAGTGTCGGGACGCAGGCAGCAACGAGTTTGGAGGGGCGGTTTCCGCCGAGGCGCTTTGGGGAGCCAACCCACCGGACACCGGACGCTGCGCCTGAGTGTGCGGCAAGTCTTGTCGCGAGCCCACCGCGCCCGGCGTACCGACACCCAACGGCGGCAATTGCAACGAACTCGCCGACGCGACTGGCTTTCTTTGCGCGCAACCCCGCTTCTTCGAGACGGACGTGATGTGCCGCGCCCCGGCAGTCGAGCCTGGGCAGTGCGCGCCCTCTTGCGTTCGAAGGCGAGAGGCGCAACTGGCTACATTCACTCCCGCATCCTGGGTATGAAGCGTTGTATTCCTGGGTACGAAGCGTTGTATTCATGCACAGGAAGATGCGTGAGAAACAGCACCAGGATTGTTGACTGATCTGCGCGACAGGCGCACCCGGTTGCGCCCGCAGACAGTGCGCCATCAGCCGCCTCCGTCTTTCGGCTGCAGCGTAATCAGAAAGCTTGCCGGCGTCTGACCGTTGACGTCGAGCGGCATCGGATCGGATTTCTGGACGGCGCGCAACGCGATATCGTCCCATTGAGCATTGCCGCTCGAGCGTTGAATAGTGGCGCCAAGCAGCACCCCGCCCGGCCTTAGGCGCACTGCGATGACGGTAACGGGATTCCCTTCGATGGCGCCCGGCGCGATGATGTTCGGCCGCACGCGCTGCCTGACCCTGTCGGCATAATCGGCCGACGGTGCCGTACCGCCGGAGCCAGTACCGCGGTTCGCGAGGCCACCCTTCGCTGACGGCTGTTCAGCGGCCATGGCCTGCAATGCAGCGAGCCTCGCGGTACGTTCCTGCTCAGCCGCCTGTTTCGCCTGTTCCCGGGACATTTGCGACATCTGCTTCACGTCCAGTTCTCTTTGCTGTTCGGCCATTCGCTGCGCTGTGGTTAGCGGCTGCTCTGCCTGTTCGCGTTTCAGCTGGCTCTGCTGCTGTTGCCCGGCAGTCTGCCGCTCAGGCTTTGTCGGGGCCGCGCGTGGCGCGGCGACCTGTTTCCGGCGTTGCCTTTCCCGCAACGTGATGTCGGCCTGTTCATCGTGTGTGGGCGGCGGGATCAGCTGGGCAGGGGCGGGCGGCGCCTGCGGGTGTGGCGGCGCCATGTCGGGCACCGCAGACCACAGTTGCGCATCCGCGCGCGCAGGTGTTCTGCTCTGCCAGCGGATGCCATTGAACAGGAACAACGCGAGCAGCGCGTGCGTCGTCAGTGCGAGCAGGAAAGCGAGCCAGATGCCGCGCGCGCGCGGCGGACGCAACGGGAAGCCCGGGATTCCCGTCGCATGCGATCTGACTCGCAGCCCCGTGCGTTTCACGTTGTGCGACTTCGCCCAGGACATCAACCTCACCATCACTGCACCTTCGTACTTCGTGTCCATGTCGGCGGCCATCAGAACCGAATGGTTCAGATTCGCCTACGGTGGCTGGTCACGAACTTCTTTCGATCGGTTTTATGCGTCGCGTTTTTCAGCGTCACTCCGTCGCCGACGTATCTGTAGCGTACCACTCATCTCGCGATCGGTGCGGACTGCGAAACACTGTCCACGGGGTAAATCCGACTCTTTCGAAGCTACGCTGAAGTGTCCGGCAGCTCAGTGAGGCAGCGGGCGATGCCAGATGGCGGCAAGGCATCGGGTTGGCGATGATGAAAACGCCTTTGCCGGGCCAGGTCGAAGCAACCCCGGTTAATCGGACAAAAGGGTGCTAGGAACAGGTGCCTGAAGGCATGCTTTCCGGTGGCCGCCCCGTTCCCTGATCGCGGGGGCCGTGATTGGGGTCAAACCGGCATGATGCAGTGCGAATCTGATCCGTTGCGACGTCATCCTGCCCGGACATCGTGATCCCTGGAGGAAGGTCGCGCTGCCGGCGCGACACCTTTTCTTCATACGACGTCGAGCCTCAGATGGTTTCGTCTGTTGTGCAGTTGGGTGCGGTTGAAAGGCCTTGACATTCCAATTGGAGGAACGTCTAGAGTGAAATCGTGGATGGGGCCCCGCCCCTTTGCAGGTGTCCGGGATGGGGCCACCCAGCGGAACTGCCACTTCCGCTACCCGTGTCACCGGCCGACCGGTCGCGGGCCGGATGTTGCAAGGGGCAAAGAGAGCGCCGTGAACGTCAGGGAAGCCACCATGGTATGGACGGGCGGCCCAAACGCGATGCGGACGATGGAGAACATGATCCGCGCCGATGCCGACAGGATCCAGACCCGACATGTCGAAATGACGTGCCCGTCTTCACCGATCTCCTGGCATAACAGAAGATCGATACAGGAGGAACACCATGAAGTGCACGAAAACCATGCTCACCACCGGCGCCGGGCTGCTGGCCGTGCTGGCAGTCGCATATGTCGTATTCCCGCAATTCCAGAGCACTGTCCTGAGCCTGGGACCTTACCTGCTGTTCCTGCTGTGCCCGTTGTCGATGCTGTTCATGATGAAAGGTATGAATTCGTCCAAGGATCATCGTGACGAGTCAGGCTCGAGCACCACGCGAGAACCCGAACGGCGGCCCGCGGGCAAGGACTGATGCCCTCCGTGCCGATGCTGATGTTGTTCCGTTCGTCCGCGGTCCAGACGCTGCAGGGAGCCAAGCGGGTGCGTGAAGCTCGCGAAATCGCTGCAAGGGCCTCGGGCGGCAAGCCTCATGCATGACGCAGGCGACCGAGGGCATCCCGTTCCTGCGGTCGACGTGACATACCTGTTGGCGCTCTCTGGAGGCAACGGGAGATCGCGCGAGGAGTCACACGGTGAAATGCACGAAAGCGGTGCTTGCGACCAGCGTCGGCCTGGCCGCGCTCGCGGTCGCATATGGCGCCTTCCCCGCATTCCGGAGCCTCCTCATCAGGCTCGAGCCCGCCTTGCTGTTTCTGGTGTGCCCTTTGTCGATGCTACTCGTGATGAACGACATGGGTTCACGTCAGGAGCATCGTGACGAGTCCGGCGCGGGCGCGGCACGGGCGGCGACCGGCGGGCAAAGAATAGTTCCCGCTGCCGTGCTGTAAATGCGGCGGACTGTAATACCACGGGTTCGGCTGCGCCCCGGAGCGCAGCCGTCTGGAAGAAGCGCGCGGCTTCGACAACAGGACGCACGCAGCGCGTCGAGGAGGGAAGGAGCGATCATGGTGAACACTGATCCCGTATGCGGGATGACCGTCGAGGAAAATGCTGCGGAGGCTCACGCATCGCATCAGGGGCGGACGTATCACTTCTGTTCGGCGCACTGCCTGCAGCGCTTCGAGGCGGATCCTGCCAGATACATCGCGCATCCGCCGTCCGGCGCGGCAGCACCGGCGGCAGGCAACGCAGTCGGCAGCTATACCTGTCCGATGCATCCGGAGATCCGCCAGCCGGGACCTGGCACCTGCCCGAAGTGCGGGATGGCACTGGAACCTGAAATTCCCGCCCTGGCTTCAGTCACGCCGGCCGAATATACCTGCCCGATGCATCCTGAGATCGTGCGCGGCGCCCCCGGCGCCTGTCCAGTCTGCGGCATGGCGCTCGAACCGAAGGTTGCTGCACCCACAGAGGAGAACCCGGAACTGGCAGACATGACACGGCGCTTCTGGACCAGCGTCGCGCTCGCGCTTCCCGTGTTCCTCATGGCGATGGGTGCCGATCTCTGGCCAGCCGCCGCGTCGCGCCTCATCTCACACGACACGCTGCAGTGGCTCGAGTTTGGGCTCGCCACACCGGCCGTTCTGTGGTGTGGCTGGCCACTCTTCGTGCGCGGCTGGCAGTCGGTGGTCAACCGCAGCCTGAACATGTTCACGCTCATCGCTCTGGGCGTAGGCGTCGCCTGGGGCTACAGCGCAGTGGCGCGATTGATGCCGTCCGTCTTCCCGTCCAGTATCCGGATGCCCGACGGGAGCGTGCCGGTGTACTTCGAAGCAGCGGCTGTCATCACGGCGCTGGTGCTGCTCGGTCAGGTGCTGGAGTTGCGGGCGCGCAGCCATACGAACGCCGCCATCCGTATGCTGCTCGGTCTCGCTCCGAAAACTGCGCGCATTGTGCGGGACGGCGGGCGCGAAGAGGACATTCCGCTGGAGCAGGTTCGACCGGGGGACCTGCTGCGGGTGCGACCGGGCGAGAAGGTCCCGGTGGACGGCGTGGTGACAGAAGGGACGAGCGGGGTCGACGAGTCGATGGTGACGGGCGAACCTATTCCCGTCGAAAAGCAGGCAGGCGAGCGCGTAATTGGCGCGACGCTGAACGGCACCGGCTCCCTTGTCATGCGCGCCGAACGGGTGGGTGCCGAGACGCTGCTCGCGCAGATCGTGCACATGGTCGCCGAAGCCCAGCGTAGCCGCGCGCCGATTCAGCGACTGGTGGATGTCGTATCCGGCTACTTCGTTCCGGCCGTAATCGTCGCTGCCCTCATCACCCTGGCAGTCTGGGGCGGCTGGGGGCCGGAACCCCGGATGGCCCATGCGATCATCAACGCGGTTGCGGTACTGATCATCGCCTGTCCATGCGCGCTGGGGCTCGCGACGCCGATGGCCATCATGGTCGGCACGGGCCGCGGCGCCAGTGCGGGAGTCCTTATCAAGAACGCGGAGGCGCTGGAGACCCTGCAGAAGGTGGACACGCTGGTCGTGGACAAGACGGGCACGCTCACGCTGGGGAAGCCGAAACTCACGGCCGTGATGGTGGCGTTGGGATTTGATGATCATCAGGTGTTGCAACTCGGCGCAAGCCTCGAGCGAGCCAGCGAGCATCCGCTGGCGAGCGCGATCGTCGCTGGCGCGCAGGAGAAGGGGCTGGCGCTGTTGCCGGTCGCCGACTTCAGGTCGTTCACGGGCAAGGGCGTGACCGGCGTCGTGAATGGCCATGAAGTAGGCATCGGCAACCGCAGCCTGCTGGACGCGCTCAGCGTCGGTGCCGCCGCGCTGGACAGGCAGGCGGCGACCATGAGAGCGGAAGGCCAGACCGTGATGTTCGTGGTAGTGGATGGCGAGCCGGCGGGACTTATCGGCGTCAACGATCCGATCAAGGACACCACACCGGAAGCGATCCGCGCGCTTCACGCGGAGGGGCTACAGGTCGTGATGCTCACCGGCGACAACCGCGTGACCGCCGACGCGGTGGCCCGCAAGCTCGACATCGACCAGGTGTTCGCCGACGTGCTACCCGAGCAGAAGACCGCAGTAGTGAAGCGTTTGCAGGCAGACAGACGTATCGTGGCGATGGCGGGCGACGGCATCAACGACGCGCCCGCGCTCGCCCAGGCGCACGTCGGAATTGCCATGGGCACGGGCACTGACGTCGCCATGGAAAGTGCTGGCGTCACGCTGGTCAAGGGTGATCTGCGGGCGATCGTGCGGGCACGGCGCCTGAGCCGCGCCACCATGCGCAACATCCGGCAGAACCTGTTCTTCGCGTTCATTTACAACGCGCTCGGCATACCGCTTGCGGCCGGCGTGCTGTATCCGTTCTTCGGCCTGTTGCTCTCACCGGTCATCGCGGCTGCGGCCATGAGTTTCAGTTCGGTGTCCGTGGTAATGAATGCGCTGCGGCTGAACCGGGTTCGGCTGTGATTGCGCGCCCGTACGCCAGCGGAGCGGGCCGCCCGATCTTGCCGCGGTTGTTCATCGGTCCGCCGATTGCCACGCAGCCTCACCAACGAACCGACCTACTGGGGCGGGTGCACGAAAAACGATTGCAAATACGGCCCGTATGGCATGTGTCCAGCGCACACGGTCGAAACCGGCATGCACCGCGATCCGGTTTCCCGGCGGTCGGGGGCCTCGCCTCAGTGCTGTTGAATGAGATTGTCACTCGCGACTGTTCGGCATGCTGCGTTTGGCCATTAGTCCAACAGAACATTGGGCGTACGTCTCAGGTTTCGCAGCTGCAACAACGGCAGGCGCGCCCGTGATGGGCTGCTGTCACGACCTGTCATCACAAGGAGAACAGAGAAATGGCGAAATATCTGCTGATCGAATCGCGTGACCCGTTCGAATCGAATGATGTCGGGTTCCTTGCCGACCTTGCGCTACGCCTGCGGGCCGACGGCAACGAGGTGACAATATTCCTGGTGCAGAACGGCGTACTGCCGGTGCGTGCGGGCGCCCGCGACACCGGATTTTCCACGCTCGTCGGCGCGGACGTTACCGTACTCGCTGACGACTTCTCGTTGCGCGAGCGCGGTATCTCGCCCGATCGGCTGCTGGCCGGCGTCGAGGCGGCGCCGCTCGATGTAGTGGTCGACCATCTTGCCGACGGCGCGAAAGCGCTGTGGCACTGAGCAGGGAGAGCGTCATGAGCAGGACACTTACCATCGCCCTGATGGACGCGCCGTACGAGAGCGCGCGGTCCACCACTGCATTCCGGCTAATCGATATCGCTGCCCGACGCGGCTATACCGTCAATGTGTTCGCCTACGAAGGCGCGGTCGGCATGACGTTTGCAAGGCAGCAGGCCCATCCGAATCCCGTGCATCGCCGGGACGCGGAGGACGAGAATCACTTTTTGCCGAAGGATGTGGTTGCTTCCCTGATCAGGGAAGCCGAACGGAACGGCGGCAGGATAGACTGGGTGAACTGTGGTCTGTGTGTCGACGAACGCGGCGTCGGTGAGGCGGTGGAAGGGGTGCGCAGAGGCTCGCCGGGCGACTTCTGGAAGATGGCACAGGCGTCGGATAACACGCTCGTTATCGGGACACGTTGAGGAGGCGGTCATGAAAGCACTTAACATCGTGGAGAGCGCCTATCGCGCGACGCTGGAGGAACAGGATGACACGATCGTGTGGCTCACTGCGGCGTTGAAAGGGGCGGGTGCCGAACTGTCCGTGCTTCTTCGGGGGAATGCCGTCAACTACGCGGTCAAAGGGCAGGACGCGTCGGGCCTGTCTTTCGGTTCCTGGGACCAGACCCGGCCGCCGCGGATCGGGAGCGACATCGCATCCCTGATGGACGAGGGTATCAATGTCTACGTCCTGACCGACGACCTTGTCGAGCGTGGCATTGCCGACGATGAGGTCATCCCGGGCGCCAGGAAGGTCGGGCACGAGCGATTGCCGGAACTCTTCGCCGCCCACGACCAGGTCTGGCACTGGTAACGCAGGCAAAACGCCCAACGTGCGGCGTTCTGCCTGCGAAGCCCTCTTGACGCCGGCTTCCGCGCCAGGGTCCTGGTGAGCTCTTCTGGCGGCTCGCTGCTGTGGTTCGCACCTGGGGCCAGCCAGGTACGGTCGTTGCGAGATGCATGGGACGCAAACCTCGCGGCGTCGCGTTCGAGAGCTTGGATTCGTTGTTCATTCAGACCCACATCGGGGCGACCGCCAGGTTGCTGTTTCAACGTCCCGTTGGCAACTCGCGAGGCGGTCTGTTGCGCACTGCGGGGCATGGACCGACGGCTCACCAGATGATGTGGTCCAGCCGACCTCCAGATGACGCCCCTGAGGCGCTATCTTGACTTGACCACACCCATCATCGTGGAGTGAGCTATGGATGACCTGCCCGTCGTCATTGTCACTGGAGCCAGCGGTTTCATTGGATCGGCACTGGTCAACAGACTCGCGGGCCAATTCACGATAGTCGGTTTTGACCGCGTGGCCTCCCATCAACCTCCCCCCGATGCGGAATGCGTCTGTATCGACCTCACGTCGGACGAAGGAGTGGACGCCGCGTTTGAGAGAGTGCGTATCGCGTACGGGAACCGGATCGCGTCCGTGATTCATCTGGCTGCCTACTATGACCTGTCCGGGGAGCCCAATCCGGAGTACGAAAAAATAACTGTCCGGGGCACGGAACGCCTGTTGCGTTACCTCCGGCAGTTCGAAGTCGAGCAGTTCATCTTCAGCAGCACCATGCTCGTCCATGCGCCGACAGAACCGGGTGAGCCCATCACCGAATCCTCGCCGATCGACCCGCGCTGGCCCTATCCGATGTCCAAAGTCGAAACTGAGGCTCTGATCCGTGAACAGCACGGTGACATTCCTGTCGTCCTGTTGCGTCTGGCAGGCGTCTACGACGACGACGGACGCAACACGTTTCTGGCGCACCAGATCGCCAGGATTCGCGAACGCGACGTGCTGGGTCACTTTTACCCTGGCGATATCCGTCGCGGACAGGCGTTCGTCCATCTGGAAGACGTTTGCGATGCTTTGCTTCGGCTGATCGAGAAACGCAAAACGTTACCGTCTGAATTCACCCTGCTGGTGGGCGAACCGGACACCATGAGCTATGGCGAAGTGCAGCAGACCGTGGCGCAGACCTTGCACGGAGACACGTGGGAGACGAAGCAGGTGCCAAAACCGTTCGCGAAAATCGGAGCATGGTTCGAAGACGAGGTCCTCGACGAAGATTCATTTATCAAACCGTGGATGGTCGACCTCGCGGATGATCATTACGAGCTCGACGTGACGCGCGCCCGGACGACGCTCGATTGGGTGCCCGCGCATTCCCTTCGAGATTCGCTGCCAGTGATCCTTGACGCGTTAAAGTCCGCGCCCACGCGATGGTATGGACAGAACAGGCTCAACGAGGCGCTGGTAGCCGGCGAGACACGCGCGGCATCCCCGGAAAGCCCGGTCGAAGCCCGGCAGATTCAGGAAGTTGCGGCGCAGCAACGGGCATCGCGCAAGCACGCGGAGATGATGTCGGCCGAGCATCGGCGCACGCTCTGGACTCATTTCGTCAACATCGGGCTGGGCGCATGGTTGGTCGCGAGCCCTTTCGTTTTCGGAATGTTCGACACAACGTTTTTCGTCAGTCCCGCGCTCCAGCACGTCACCGTCGACCGCGGGCTTGCTTCACCGCAATGGCGCGCTGCCATGCTCGGCTGGAGTGATGTCGTGAGCGGCGCGCTTGTAATGCTGTTTGGGACGCTGTCGCTTTCGCGCAGAACCAGTTGGGCGCCATGGGTAAATGCCGTCGTCGGCCTGTGGCTACTGTTTGCGCCGCTGGTTTTCTGGGCACCAGGTGCCGCAGCGTACAACAACGACCTGGTCATCGGCATGCTGGTTATAGCGTTGGCGGTCCTCGTGCCGATGATGCCGGGGATGAGCATGGAAGGGATGATGGATACCTCAACAGTTCCGCCCGGATGGACCTACTGTCCGTCTACGTGGACGCAACGGCTGCCGATCATCGCAATGGGCCTCGTCGGCCTGATCATTGCGCGCCAGCTGACTCATCACGTCCGCTGTTTCGAAAGCGTGGCCCATTCCGGATGCGGGATTGGGCGCCGTCAGCTACGCGCTGGAAATCCTCATGGCCGCGATGGGAAGTCGTACACGCTGGCGCACAATGCCCTGGATGGTGACCTTCTTCGGCATCCTGGTGGTTCCGCTCGGCATCGTGAGTATCTACTTCATCGTCATCCAGCCGATCGTAATCGGTACCTGGTGCACACTCTGCCTGCTTGCCGCCCTGGCAATGCTGGTCATGATTCCCTTTGCGCTCGACGAACTGGTGGCAATGGGACAGTTTCTGCTCTGGAGTCGCCGCGCCGGCAAGCCGTTCTGGCGAACCTTCCTGATGGGCGACGCGATGCCGGGCGGCGCCGTGGGGACCGGGGACGAGCTCGGGTCCATGCGTGCGGCCTTCATCGACATGGGACGCGGAGCGACCCTGCCCTGGACGCTGGTGGTCAGCGTCGGGATTGGTGTGCTGCTGATGTTTACGCGTCTGCTCTTCGCAACGACAGGTGTGATGGCGAACAACGATCACGCCGTCGGTGCGCTCGTCGTGACGGTCGCCATCATTGCGACGGCCGAGGTTGCACGGCCGCTACGATTCGTCAACGTGATCCTGGGTGCGTGGCTGGTCATTGCTCCGTGGTTGCTGTCCGGTGCTTCATTGGCTGCGTCGTGGACCAGCGTCGCTGCGGGACTGGTGCTGGCCGCCCTGAGTCTGCCGCGCGGCAGGCGCAGCGGCGAACATTACGCAGGATGGGATCGCTATGTCTTGTAGCAATTCGCCTCCCCAGGATCGTGAACGCAACGCGACTTTCCGAACGAGACTTGCGTTGCTGGATCGGAAAAGCTTCGTGCGCGGCACGTCAGTATTCCGCAGCAAGAAGGCCCGTTGCGAATGAACAGGCGTGTTTGACACAAAACAATCTGCCTTGACACAACGGCGGGTGACCGCTACGGCGATCGTCGACATTCGGACCGCAACCCAGAGGACAACCGGCCCGGCGGTTCCTGAGCCGGATCGGTCCGCCTTTATCTCTTCCGACATCGACGGAGCATCCATCTCAATTCGCATGAATCTCGGCGTTACGCTGGCCACCCTCGCTTGCGCTGGCGGGACGCTCGAGACGCCGACGGTCAAGCCGGAGCGCATTCGTGGCGAGCCCGTGGCACTCGATGGCGATGCGCTGAAGGTGCACCGCCGCAGCGGGCAAACCGTGTCCATTGAAGTCAAACCCGCCGTGACGGTCTCGGCAGTCAGGGCGATCAATCCGTCCGGGATCAGGCCCGGTTCTGTTGTAGGCACGGCAGCCATGACGGGCGCCAACGGCAAGCTGACCGCGACCGAAGTTCTGCTCTTCCCGGAAGTCGCCCCGCGGCACGGGTGAGGGGTACTACGCGTGGGACCTCGGTCCGAACTGTACGATGACGAATGGGAACGTAGATGCCGTCGTTGAAGGCATCAGCGGTCGCGACCAGACGCTCTCGTACAAGGGGTGACCGTGCCGGCCAATGTGCCGGTCGTGACCTTCGCCCCGGCAACGCGCGGCGACCTCACGCCGGGCTAGACGGTATTCGTGGTGGCGACGCCCGCGCAGCAGGGCGCGTTGGTGGCGCAACCTATCGTAGTGGAGAAGGATGGGGTTGTGCCGCCCATGTAGGGGCTCGGGCCGCGATGACGACTGCGCGGGGTGCAGCAGATCCTGAAGGGCTGCTTTCGAGCAGAGCGACTGGCCGGAATGGAGTGCCTGCTGCCCGTCGCGACCGGCCGGGTTCGGCCACCATCGACACAATCGAACTATGCCCAGCTGGGGTATCGGACCAGGCGCCGGCCACAGCCCCGATGCGCATGGAGGCGGGCACAGAACGTAGGCAGGCGACGCGGACATGATCCTGCCCGTCTTCGCCTGCGCAACGGGCGACGCGACAGCAGGTGAAACCGCTGCCCCCTCGCGTTGTCGAATGGAGACAGAGCGCCGCTGGGTTAAGTTGGCGACGAGGTACGTGTTCGCGAACACGTCGCAAGGCGAGCGCTTTGTCGACCTGCAGCGCTGACCTGAATGAGGATAACGGGATGGGTCTCTATCGCAATGTCATTCTGCCCTCGCTTTGCGACTTCGTGATGCGCAACCGGTTTCTTCTGCCCTACCGGGAACGGATCATTGGCAGCGCCGAGGGCACGGTGCTCGAGATCGGCGCGGGGTCAGGCCTGAATCTGCCGTTGTATGGGGCGGGTGTGAAAGAGATTCTCGCACTTGAGCCCGATCCCAAACTCATGACCATGGCGCGGCACAACGCGAAGCAGGCGAGGCGACCGGTGACTTTTCTGGACGCGTCGGCAGAGGCCATCCCGCTGGAAGACAGGAGCGTTGACACGGTCGTCACTACCTGGACCCTGTGCACGATCCCGGAGGCGATGCGCGCGCTGGAGGAAATGCGCCGAGTACTGAAGCCAGCCGGACACCTGCTATTCGCCGAGCACGGTCTCGCGCCCGAAGAGAGCGTATGCAAGTGGCAGAACCGCTTGACGCCTGCCTGGAAGTGCATCAGTGGCGGCTGCCACCTGAACCGGCCCATCCGGCAAATGATCGAGAGTGGCGGCTTCAGCATCGACCAGATCGACACGGGTTACGCGCCCGGCCCCAAGCCGATGAGTTTTCTGTACGAGGGGAGTGCCCGACCGACCCGGTAGTCAGTACCTGCACGCGGGTGCTCGGTGGCGAACGTTTGCATGCCAGAACATCTCTGGAATACTGCGGCCATATCTGAAAAGAAATACGACTCGCCGGTCGAAGCGGGCACAGAAGCCGCTGGCGCAGGGGGCGTCAACGGCGGAACAGAGCGGGGGCCTCTGCCATGAAACAATCAATCCCGGAACACCGGGCAGCCGGCTTCACGCGTCGGGATTTCATCTTTGCATTGACTGCGGGGGTGGGTTATTGCGGTGCGGTGACCGCCGGGATCCGTCCCGATAGTCCGTCTGCGCACTTCCGGATCGATATGGATGAAGTTCTCCCGCGCCGCGGGATCAGGACACAGGTCGTCTTCGGCGACTCAATCCGGAAGCTGGTGGCGGCCGGCGCGCTCGATCCGGACAAATACCGGGCCGTGACCTCTCCGGGGCAGCTTCTGCCTGCCTGGGTCGAATGGCTGTTCGTGGCACCATCCACCGAACCGATCGTCCTCAGTGCGGAAACCGCGCCGCATCTGCTTCACCTGCTCTGGGCGCTCGGGCTGTCGACGAGAACGGGCTTCAACGGGAGAAGCCCGATCGATGCCATCCAGCTCCCCTCGTTTGCCAGCACGGGAGGCTGGACGCTCGGTCGGGAGCCGAACGGCTACGTGTACTTCAACCGCATCGATACCGTTGGTCTGAGCCGCTCCCAGGAGGCACGGGTCCTCGATGTCGCAACCGGATCGTTCCGGCCCTGTTGCGACAATTCGACCCTGTTTCAGGATTGCAATCATGGTTCGGCTCTGCTCGGCCTGCTGGAACTGGCCGCCTCCCAAGGTGCTTCGGTGGACGAGCTTTACCGGATCGCGCTGGCCGCCAATTCATACTGGTCTCCGTCCCAGTACAGCATGACGGCAATGTATTTCAGGTACTTCCAGCACCAAGGGTGGAGCGCGGTGTCGCCGCAACAGGTTCTGGGTGCGACGTATTCTTCCTTCAGCGGCTGGCAGCGCAACGTCGCGGCGACTTTGGCGCAAGGGAAATCGTCCAAACCATTGGCAACGTCAACCGCTCCGGCGTCATGTGGAACGCGGCGATAGGTCAAGCTCGCCGAGCTCCTGCGCAGGGAGAACGTGCTGGCGGTCAGGGCCAGCACGAACCGCAGCGCCTTCAGTTCGTCGTCAATATGGGCCCGGGCGTTCCTGCACTCGCCACGGCACACGTCCCAGGCTGCTAGCGCTGTACCGAAATCGGCAGCGCACCATTCCTGCCATCTCGCTGGATCGCAACGAGCAGAACTGGCATTGCGGATCGCCTTCTGTCGTGGTCGAGGTCATCGGCGATCAGCACGAAATCACCGCGCATTCAATCCGTCGCGAGACTCACCGCGCTATGGTTCACGACTACGGGATTCAACCAATAATTCGGTTCCGCGCGCACGAATCGCTGCGATTAACTCGGCGGCTGTTATCTCATAGCGGACTATTCGAAGAATGCCAGGTTTTCTGCAATCGATATCGGTCAGCACGACGGTTCTGCCATCTACCGACGCCTCCAGGCGCAACCCTCGAGTCTCGCGCTCATGTGCATCGTCCGTCTCCGACATGAGCGTCATCGTGCCCGTCGCACCGTGGATACGCACAAAAATCTCCCTGGACTTTCCGGGCCGGCAAAGCGCCGACGATGAGCTAACTATACCTGCACCCAGGCATGAGCGCGCGTCGTGTACATCATGTGCTGCCAGCGGGGTGATGACATGTCAATGGGGTTAGGCGTAAGCATTTCAGCCCGGCACGCGTGAAAGCGACGTCCGGTTCCTTCACGACAAGACCGGCTCGAGGGCGGCGCAATCGACTCATTGCTTTCGAGCCTGTCATGACGGTTTCGAGCGGGCGGCTACGGTCCGCGCCAGGTGGTCGGCTACCTCACGGTCGCCCACATGCGAAGCCGGTCAGCATGATCGGCAAGCTGACCACCACACTCAGGCTCCTGGCCAGCTTCAGGTCGATTCCGAAGAGCAGCACGAGGGCTGAATCAAGAGTTTCCCCGCCCGCAACACTCATCATAAAGGGCGACCGTGCCGATGATGACACCGGCGACAAGCCCGAGCACAGTTTGCACGACACGGCTCACTGGCAAAGGACCGTGGTGCGCGGCCTCATGGCCAAACAACAATACCGAGCAGTGGGCCCAGCAGGCGTCCCGCCAACACTTGGTTATAACTCGCCCATAGGCCAAGGCCGCATCGAACGGAACTGCCCGCGCGCGGAACGGCAGAGCTGACGCGACGACGACCAGGTTCATCGTCTTGTTGAGAATGACGGCTTCCAGCGCTGTGAACAGAAACGCCTCCCTTAGCTGCGGCAGACGAAACTCTGCTCAGCGGAGACCGACGGGGCCACCCAAAGCACCGATGACAGCGCCGGCATCGACTGCCGCCGGCCGATTTTTTTTTCATATCGTTTCCCTCGACTGCGAAAGCGCACTGGCGATGATGGATGGAGGCCGCGTTGCCGCGTCGATGCGCCTGAACGCAGACAGAATGGGTTGCAGGGCGAAGGGCAGGCTGTAGACCATCGAGCCGATCACCAAGGCGGCAAATGAGAAGCACGGCGGTGTGCCAAACACGCTGGCCCAGAGGCCGCCGGGGCGAGATCGAGGCACGAGAAGGGCCAGCAGATAAAAAGCCGATCACCGTCAGCGGCAAGAGCGCCGGCAGCGTCAAAGTCGTCTCCAGCAAGGCAACCCATCGTTGACGCGCGAACAAGATTCTTCTTGACTCTGGAGTGTGCTCCAAGGTCTAGCATTGGTACATCGCGGTACAGCTGAACCCTGGTCTACTCCTGATTTGACGAAGGAGAGTGTCGACCCAGGCAAGGCTTCGACCGCACGCCACACCGAAAGGAACAGTTCATGACACACCGGATCGATTTCACGGTAACCGGAGACGAGAAAAGCCACTGTAGCGGCTGCGAGACCCGCATTCACTTCGCGCTTCAACGCATGTCCGGGGTACAAGACGTGACGGTCAAAGCGCAGACGCAGCGGATCGCAGTCACATTTAATCCGGCCCGGGTTACGGGAGAGCAGGTACAGGAAAGATTGAAACACATAGGTTTCGATGTGGGGGTCTCGCCATGACTACAGTAACGTCCGGTGAATCGGTTCCGCACTTCTGGAGCGAAGAGCCGTCGACTCTGCCTGGCCGGCGGCGCATCCGGGCGCGCATCGGCGGGCTGCACTGTTCGCTGTGCACCGGCACGATCGAAAAGGCGCTGGGCAAGCGGCCTGGCGTCGAGAAGGTCGCCGTCAGCCTGACCCATGAACAGGCGCTGATCGAGTATGACCCGAGCGTGGCCCGTGCCGAGGATCTGCTGCAGACTCTCAAGGACATCGGCTATACGGTCTCCGATCCGCGCAAGCTGCGCCCCTATGACGAGGAAGAGCGCGCACTGGTACGCGAGCGTGGACGTTTCCTCACCGCCCTCGCGGCCAGCATTGCCTCGATGGGCCTGGTCGGCTACCCGGTGGACAGTGCATGGTTCCCGCTGTGCGTGTTTTCTATTGCCAGCCTCGTCGCCTTTGCCTTCGTCGTATTGCGCGGTTACGGCCTGCAACGCGCGATGGGCGGCACGGCGCTGCTCGCGATGTTCGGCACCGGTATCTATTATTTCAAGTTGCGCGGCACGTTCGGCGCGACCGTTCCGTGGCTGACCGGCGCGCTCGCGCTGATGCTCGTGTTCGGCGTGGGCCAGCACATCGTGCGGATGGCTGTCATGGCGCTGCGCCGCGGCATCCTCAACCAGCACGTGCTGGTTGAGTTCGGGGCCTTTGCCGGGCTCGCCGGTGGGTCAATCGGCCTGGCACTACACCCCGCCGGCTATCCGACGGGAGCGTTTTTCGCGGTGACCGTGATGGTGCTCAGCTATCACATCTTTTCCGAGTGGTTGTCGCTGATCGTCAAAACCCGCAGTTCGCAGGCGGTCAAGAAGCTGCTTGATCTTGAGCCTGACGTGGCGTTTGTCGTCAGGGACGGTCAGGAACAGGAAGTGCCGCTCGAACAGGTGCGCGTCGGCGACTTCGTACGCATTCGCCCGGGCGGGCGGGTGCCGGTCGACGGACAGGTCGAATCAGGCGAATCGGACGTGGATGAATCGCTGGTGACCGGCGAGCCGCTACCCGTCGAAAAGCGCGCCGGCGACCGGGTGGTGAGTGGCGCGCTGAACGGTCACGGCACGCTGCTCGTGCGCGTCAGTGTGGTGGGAGAAGAAAGTTTTCTCAGGCAGGTGGTGCGCAGCGTCGAAGACGCCCGCGCCCTCAAGCCCGGTCTGCTGCATCTCGTGGACCGCGTGCTGCGCGTGTACACACCGCTCGTGCTGTTCACGGCGGCCGGGGCGGCGCTCTTCTGGCTCGTTGGTCCCCTGTTGGTCGGAAGCGCGCCGGATCTGCAACGGGCCGTGTTTGCCGGCCTCAGCGTGCTGGTCATGGGCTATCCGTGTGCAGTAGGCATCTCGGCCCCGCTGTCCATCGTTCGCGGCGCGGGCGAAGCCGCCGAGCGTGGCGTACCGATGCGTACCGGTGAGGCCTTTCAGGCGCTGCGACGCGTGAATCGCGTCGTATTCGACAAGACCGGCACGCTGACCGAGGGCCGCCCCGCTTTGCGCGAGATCGTCGCCGTGGCGTGCGCAGAAGCGGAGTTGCTCGCACTCGCGGGAGCCGTCGAAGCGTTCTCCGAGCATCCGCTCGCGCGGGCCGTGGTGGAAGAAGCGTTTAAACGCCGCATCGCGCTGTCCGAGGTGGAAGGATTCGAGGCCGTCGCGGGTCACGGCGTCCGGGCCCGCCTCGGTGAAACGCGGTTGATGGTCGGCAGCCCGGTGTTTCTCGCGGCTGAAGGTGTGGATCTCGCGGCTCAGGACGCGCGCATCAATGAACTCGAAGCGAGCGGACTGACGGTCATCGGTCTTGCGCGGGATGGCGTGTTGCTCGGTCTGCTGGCGCTCGGCGATGCGCTGCGACCCGACGCCGCAGAGACCGTGCGCCGCCTGCACGCGCTCGGCATCCGCACGAGTCTGATCACCGGCGATAACGAGCAGGCGGCACGCCATTTCGCCCGCGCGGCGGGAATCGAAGAGGTGCATGCGCGCGTGCTGCCGGCCGGGAAAGCCGTCTTGATCCGGGAGTTGCAGCAGCGCGCACGCGTGGCGATGGTCGGCGACGGCATCAACGATGCGCCGGCGCTGATGCAGGCCGACGTCGGCATCGCCTTCGGCAGTGGTGCGGACATCGCGATCGAATCGGCCGACGTGATCATCCTCAACCAGCGGCTCGGCGCCGTCCTCGAGGCCCATGCGGTCAGCCGCAACAGCTACCGGAAGATCGTGCAGAACGTCTCGCTTGCCTTCCTGTTCAATGGCATCGGGATTCCGGCGGCGGCCACCGGCCTGATCTATCCGGTATGGGGGATGGTCGCGATGGCGGCGAGCGTGACGGCGATTTTCATCAACTCGCTGTGGGGCCGCGGCGGCTATTTCTTCGAAGCAATCAGGGCGGTGGGCCACGCGCCTCAGATGCCGTCCCAGGCGATTGCGTCGTGACGGGAGCGTCTCCCGCAGCGACCGTGTCATGAATGGAGGGTTTTAGCGATGTTCAAATCCGTCACCCTCGAAGTTACCGGCGAGCAGCGACTTAACTGTGAGAAATGCGAACAGCGCGTCACGCGCCTGCTCACCACGCTGCAGGGCGTGCGACAGGTTCGTGCGCAGGCTCTTGACCAGCGTATCGAAGTGCTATTTGACACGACGAAGGTAGAACTGGCCGCACTAGCGAAATGCCTGGGTGACGTTGGTTACGAGACCCGGGTCGTCAATTGAACTCTAAGACCTCGCAATTGAGACGAACCGAAGTTTGGCTGGAAACCGGCATGCGGGCTACAACCATAGCTATTGGAGGACGCACTCGTGCGAACACCCACTAATTCGAGGAAGCCCGGCCGTCCTGGCGTCGGCAAACCCTCCGCAACGGACAACCGTGCGGCAGGGTCTCGGCGTCGGACCGTTCCGTTGATTGAGGCGGCGCAGGAACGCGCCGGGATGACCATCGGCAAGCTCGCGAAGCTTGCCGAGGTCAGCGCCGATACCATCCGCTTCTACGAGGATGAAAGGTTGCTGATGCCCGCGAACAAGACTGAAGCCGGCTATCGGCTGTATGACGAGGACGCGGTGCGCCGCCTGGACTTCATCAAACACGCCCAGCACTGCGGCATGACGCTATCGGAAATACGGCAACTGCTCGAGCTGAAGGCCGATGACAGCTCTTGCTGCAGCGACGTGCGCAGCCTCGCGATTCGAAAGAAATTGCAGCTCGAACAGAAGATCAGGGCGATGCAGGCGATGTCGCAGGCGTTGAGCGAACTGATCGGGATCTGCACGGCCGAAGACCAACCGTTGGATGACTGCCCCATTCTGGCGGCGCTGGAGTCCAGCATGGCAAACCAGCATCGCGACTCCCACTAACTCCGGACGACTGCCATGAGTATCAAGGTCGAAGTTTTCTCGACGCCCGGCTGCAGCCACTGCGATCGTGCGCGGGATAGCCTGAAAACAATCGCCGAAGCGTTCGGCGAGCATCAGGTGACCTGGCGCGACGTGAACCTGCTGGACGAACTGGATTACGCCGTGAAACTGGGCGTGCTGACGCCGCCGTCGATGGCGATCGATGGCGAACTGGTTTTCGCGAAACTGCCCAGCGCCGCACAGCTTCGCGAGGCATTGACGCGGCGACTTGACCGTCAACGCACGTGACTCACCGCCCCGCAACGATACCGGGCGACCCATCCACCATCGGAGCAGGATAACAATGGAACATGCCCTGGACGCACTAAATGGATATTGAGTCACTGCGTGCGACGCTCGAGCAGGCGAGCCTGGCATCGCTCGGAATCGGCTTTCTGCTGGGGTTTGTTTTCACCTTCAACCCAGTCGCGCTGGCCTCCATTCCGGTTTCGCTCGCATACGTCACAAAGGCGCGCGAACCGAAAACAGCAATCTTGTATGGCGGCCTGTTCATTCTGGGCATGGTCATCGTCCAGACGCTGTTGGGGCTAATCGCCGGCTTCGGCGGCCATTGGGTAGCGAAGCTGGTCGGCCGGGAGTGGGGCGTGGTCCTCGGGCCCGTACTGATCCTGCTGGGCCTGATGTGGCCCGGCTGGATCAGGCTGCCGCTGCCGTCGATTTCCCTTCGCGGAAAACGCGCCAGCAGCGGATGGGGGGCCGTGGTACTCGGCGCCTCTTTTGCCGTTGCGGTCTGCCCGTTCTGCACGCCCGCTCTCGTGGTGCTGCTCGGCATCGCAGCCGGGATCGGCTCGCCGCTGTTCGGCGCAACCCTCCTGTTTGCGTTTGCGATGGGCCGGGCTGTTCCCGTCATCCTGGGCGCCGCGGCGGTGGGCTGGCTGGAGAGCCTGGCCATGCTTCAGCGTTACCAGAAGGCGTTCGAAGTGGCCGGTGCTGCCACGCTGGTGCTGGCCGGCCTGTACATGCTGAACGCGTATTTCATCGTCATTCCGGCGCTGGCGGTTTAGGCCAGACCCATCACCTGATTTTGCGAAAACCATATCATGCATAACGTCGTACCACCCACCCCTGACCATCACGAACGGGAGCGTTTGCTTCGGATGCTCTCGGCCGCCACTTTTTTCATTTTTTTCCAGGCGTACATGGTCGCGCCGATCATACCGGCACTTTCGAAGACGTTCGGAACTTCGGTACAAACCGTCGGCCTCGTTGTGCCGGCCTACCTGATTCCGTATGGGATCGCGACGCTGATCTACGGCCTTCTGGCCGATCGGCTCGGTGTTCAGCGCGTCATGTTCGCCTCCCTCGGGGCGTTCGGGGCGCTTACGGCGTTGACGGCGACAGCGACCTCCATCGGGCAGATCGCGCTGTGGCGTATCGTGACGGGCCTGGGCGCCAGCGGAGTCGTGCCGCTCGCCCTTGTGCTCGTCGCCAGGCTGTTTCCGTACGAACAGCGAGGCCGCCCGCTTGGGTGGCTGTTTGGCGCGATGGCGGGAGGGATGGCCTTCGGCTCGCCGTTGGGCGCGATGCTGGTGCCATTTATCGGCTGGCGAGGGCTTTTCCTGGCTGTCGGCACGGCGGGAGGAATTGTCCTGCTGCTGTTTCTGCCCTATCGCCGGATCATTGCCACTGCGATGCAGCCGGTCGGCGGTACGCTCGGCGATCTCTTTCGGGGCTACATGAACCTGCTTGGCACGCCGCGGGGGCAGCGCACTTATGGCTATGTCTTTGTGAACTCGATGTTCCACTCCGGCGTTTTCACCTGGCTCGGCGTGTATCTCGAACGACACTATGGCCTTGGGCCGGTCGGGATCGGCCTGGCGTTACTCGGCTACGGCGTGCCGGGCTTCCTGTTCGGGCCGCTGATCGGCCGCGCAGCGGACAAGTGGGGACGTGCCAGACTGTTGCCGATCGGGCTTGGACTCAGCACGCTTGGCGCTGCGGTTCTGCTTTTGGATTTCCCGCTGATCCTTGCACCGGTCGTGGCGATGGTGCTGTCCCTGGGCTACGACATGACCCAGCCACTCTTCGCGGGCATTGTCACTTCACTCGGGGCCAAGCGACCAGGACAAGCCATGGGTTTGAATGTCTTCACCCTGTTCGTTGGCTTCGGTCTGGGTAGTCTCATCTTCGGGGAGGTGCTTCGCTTCGGTTTCGGGGCCGCATTGGGAGTATTTGCCGCAGTTGAGTTAACGGCTGCCGTGTGCTCCCTCCGGTTCTTTCGCTCCGAAATCCCTTCCGGAGCGACAGGGTTGTCATCAGGGAGTCAGTAATGTTCCCCGTGGAATGCACGTCGATTGCTCGCGTGCGTAGTGCGCGCCATCCATCGGCCGACTATTGTGCAGAGGGGGACCATCACCTTCGAACCTTGAGGGCACTGACATGATGCGCCGACAATGCTCTCGCCCATTCTCACGGAAACCAAGGACTCTCTCCCGCAAAGACGCAAGCGCCGTCCGATACACGCTACAGGACGAGGTGCGGATGGCATTTGAGCACTCCTGACCTCGAAGTTGCCTAGTACCTGCTTCGCACGCTTGAAGTCATCTCGCGCCGCGAGACGAATGACGCGTCGCCCGGTCGAGCGTACTGGGTGCTGTCGCGTTGCCTGGGACGAATCCAGGCGTCGTCGAGAAGAAACATGGCGCCCCCCGTCAGGTTCGTCCTGGCGCGCCAGCGGGAGCAGCGAGGTGATCCGGAAATGGCGGAATTACGCGTGGTCCGCGTCCTTCGTGTTTCGCAGCCGGGCAGCCTGCAATAGCCGTTGCGCAAGCTCGCGGCCCACGCCGAAGGCGTCGTGGACGTTCACGATGTCCACGCCAGCATGTTTCGAGGTCCAGTCGTGCGCCGCAGCGGCGGAGGCAAAGAAATGCACATCGCAGCAGAAGGCCGCGCGGATATCGGCGGTGTCCCGTGGGAGTAACAGCGACACGACCGCGCCGGCCGGTTCGACATCCTGTATCGCGGTCGGCGTGACCGTCAGCGCCACCGGCACGCCGGTCGCGGCACAGCGCGAGACCACATGGGCCGTCCGATCGATCAGGGCGGGGAAGAACAGGGTGTCAAATGCGCACCACGTGTACAGGCGCCGGCCGTCGATTTCGAAGGCGTGCGCGGTCTCGCGCAGCGTCAGGCCGTAGCCGACGACGTTGCCGTCGTCATCCCACTCGGTACTGACGGCCTGTTGGAGTACAGCTGCCACGCGTTCAACGGGCCAGTCGAGGGCCAGCGCGAGCGTGCCACGCGAAACCGGCCTTCCCCTGGCGAGCTCGCGTAACAACACGACAAAAAGCTCCTCGAGCCCTTCGGACCGGAAGGCCATCGTAAGACGATCGACGAGTTCCGCCGTGTAGCGTGCAAAGTCCATCATTGCGTCCTGGTTATCCGGCGCAGCACGAGAGCTGCTTCACGTCCTTCGAGAAGGTCTGTGCGGCAAGCTTCAGAGCCTCCACCATCGTCAGGTAGGGGAACAGCTGGTCGGCGAGCTCCTGTACGGTCATCCGTGCATGGATCGCGATTGCCGCCGTCTGGATGATTTCACCCGCCTCAGGGGCCACCGCCTGCGCGCCGATCAGGCGACCGCTGCCTGCTTCGGCCACGAGCTTGACGAATCCGCGTGTGTTGAAGTTCACTAGGGCGCGCGGCACGTTGTCGAGGGTCAACGTGCGGCTGTCGGTCTCAATGCCCGCGTGATGTGCGTCTGCCTCGCTGTAGCCGACCGTTGCCACCTGTGGGTCGGTGAACACCACGGCGGGCATCGTGGAGAGATCGAGCCGCGCGTCACCGCCTGTCATGTTGATTGCCGCGCGCGTGCCGGCCGCCGCCGCGACGTAGACAAACTGCGGCAGGCTGGTGCAGTCGCCGGCCGCATGGATGTCGGGCGCGCTAGTGCGCGTGCTGCTGTCGATCACGATGCCGCCGCGCTCGTCGAGCTGCACGCCCGCACTCGCCAGGTTCAGGCCGCGGGTGTTAGGCGACCGTCCCGTGGCAATCAGCAACCGGTCCGCCCGCAGCTCGCCGTGGTTCGAGGCGAGGACGAATTCGCCATCGACGTGCGATACGCGGCTCGCCTGCGTCTGCTCCAGCACGACGATGCCTTGCGCCCGAAAGGCGGCTGTGACGGCTTCGCCGATGGCCGGGTCTTCACGGAAAAGCAGGGCGTTGCGCGCGAGGATGGTGACGCGGCTGCCCAGACGGGCGAAGGCCTGAGCCAGCTCGACGGCCACCACCGACGAGCCGATCACGGCCAGGCGCTTCGGGATCGCGTCGCTTGCGAGCGCCTCGGTGGAGGTCCAGTACTGCGTGTCCTGCAGGCCTGGAATCGGCGGGGCCGCTGCGCTGGCGCCAGTGGCAATCAGGCAGCGGTCGAACGGTACCTGGCGTTCGCCACCGGCCGTGAGCGCGACGGCGAGTGCATGGGTACCCGTGAAGCGCGCTTCCCCATGCAGCACACTGATGTTCGGGTTGGCGTCCAGAATGCCTTCGTATTTGGCGTGGCGCAGTTCGTCCACGCGCGCCTGCTGCTGGGCGAGCAGGCGCGGCCGGTCGATCGCCGGTGCCACGGCACTGACGCCCCCGTCGAACGGGCTCGCCTGCCGCAGACGCGCGATATGGGCCGCGCGGATCATGATCTTCGACGGCACACAGCCGACGTTGACACACGTGCCGCCGAGGGTGCCGCGCTCGATCAGCGTCACGTGAGCGCCGTTTTCTGCCGCCTTCAGCGCAGCCGCCATCGCGGCGCCCCCGCTGCCGATCACGGCAATGCGGAGCCTGCCGGCCACGCTGCGCGCCTTTTCATGGCCCTCGATCCACCCCAGCGCATTGTCGTACTGTCCGGCCGGCGCGTTCGTCGACGGCCCCTCGGCCAGCGCAGCGCGATAACCAAGCCGGGCCACTGCGGAGGTGAGCGCATCCACGGACGTACCGGGCTGGGTCCTGACGCTCGCGGTGCCTTGCGGATACGACACTGCCGCCGAGATCACACCGGGTACGTTCTCCAGTGCGGACCGGATAGGGGCGGCACACGAGGCGCAGGTCATCCCGTCAATTCGCAATTCGGCCATCCAAAGACTCCTCTCTTTTACGGTCAGCGGCGCCCCACCTTATCCGCGCCTTTCGGGCAGACCGCAACCATCCGCGCCGAATCGGCGATGCGTGTCAGCACGCTCATCGTGCTGATCCCGACCGCGAGGCCTATTGCTTCACCGAGGACGGATAGCCCGCGTTCGCGGTCGCCCGAGTCAGCGCCGCAATGCTCGTCTTCGCCTCATCGAACGTGACCACTGCTTCGCGCCTGTCAAAATTGACATCGGTGCGAATCACACCCTGGACCTTGCTGAGGGCCTTCTTCACGGTGATCGGACAGGCCGCGCAGGTCATGCCCGGCACGGCCAGCGTGACGGTCTGCGTCGCGGCCCAGACCGGAACAGCGACGAGGGCAACCGCGAACGCAACAAGCAGCTTTTTCATGACAACCTCCGGTCAGTAGAACAACGGCAGCACATAGGGATAGCCGAGCGCGACCAGTACCAGCGCGACCACGATCCAGAACATAAACTTGTACGCGGCGCGCACCCGTGGGATTGCACAGACCTGACCGGGTTTGCACGTCTGCGCTGGCCGGAAAATGCGCCGCCCGGCAAGGAACAGTGTCACCAGTGCCGCGCCGATGAAAATCGGCCGGTATGGTTCGAGCACGGTCAGATTGCTGATCCAGGCCCCGCTAAAACCCAATACGACCAGCACCAGCGGCCCGAGGCAGCAGGTCGAGGCGAGGACCGCGGCCAGCCCGCTGGTGAAGAGCGCCCCGCGTCCGTTTCCCTGTTCAGCCATGCACTTGACCTTTCGAATTCTGGATGAGTAGCGTAACCTTACTTCCGTACCTGTGTACGGAGTCAAGCGGTATGGAGAACGATCGTGAGGGGTTGACCATCGGCGCTTTCGCCAGGGCGGCTGGCGTCAACGTGGAAACCATCCGGTTCTATCAGCGCAAGGGGTTGCTGCTCGAGCCGGATAAGCCGTCGGGCAGCATTCGTCGCTACGGTGAGGCGGATGTCACGCGGGTGCGGTTCGTCAAATCCGCCCAGCGGCTCGGCTTCAGCCTCGACGAAATCGCCGACCTGCTGAGGCTGGAAGATGGGACGCATTGCGATGCGGCGAGCAGTCTGGCTGAGCACAAGCTCGGGGATATCCGGGACAAGCTCGCGGACCTTCAGCGCATGGAGGCCGTGCTGGCCGAACTCGTGTGCGCGTGCCATTCGCGCAGGGGCAGTGTGTCATGCCCACTGATTGCCTCATTGCAACGAGGCGAAGAACCGCGCCATGCCGGTTAGGGATTGCTTCGCCCTGGCATCAGGAAAAAATCATCTTCTTGTGGCCGCCGCATGAGAACGCGAAAGTGCCAGGTTATACACTTGCCGAAGTGACCGCGCCGTCGCGATCAGCTGAAGCCCGCGCGTGCCCGCTCATTCAGGCGCCCGGGCGCGCCTGACATCGTGATGTCTGAGGACGATCTGTGCGATGCATCTAGACGATTCACATCTGGTGTCGTTGATGGCTGCGGCCCAGCTTGGCGATCAGGCGAGTTACACGCGACTGCTCCTCGAGATAACCCCTTTATTGCGCCGCGTGGCCCGGCAGGGGTGGCCAACAGGTAGCACCGCCGATATCGAGGACGTGGTGCAGGACACGCTGCTCACGCTTCATGTGATCCGCCATACCTATGATCCGGCTCGTCCGGTCATGCCGTGGCTGATGGCGATCCTGCGGCGGCGCCTCGTGGACGGCGTGAGGCGTCGCGCACGGACGAACCGCAGAGAGCTTGCGGTTGACACGCTCGACGTAACCTTTCCGCTCGAACCGGCGAATGATGAATATGAGACTCCGGTGGACGGGGAAACGCTGAGAAAGGCTATCGCCGCACTGCCACCGGGCCAGCGACAGGCAATCGAACTACTCAAGCAGCGGGAACTGTCGCTCAGGGAGGCGTCGGCGGCGACCGGAATGAGCATTGCAGCCCTCAAGGTGGCGACCCATCGGGCGTTGAAAGCACTACGCGCACGACTGCTCGGGAGGACCTGACATGAATACAGACGAACTCATCGACGCGCTCGTTGGGGATCTGAAGCCGGTCCGCCCCCTGCGCCCCCCTGCCTGGCGTCTGATCGGCTGGCTGGCCGTGTCGGTGCCGGTCACGGCCCTGATTGTGGTCGCGATGCGACTCCGCCCCGATATCGGGGCAAAGCTTGCCGATCCGGTTTTCCTGACTCAGGAACTGGCATCGCTGGCCACGGCGTTAGTGGCTGGCTGGGCCGCGCTCGTCACGTGCGTTCCAGGCGAACCGCGCTGGAAGCTGTGGGCGCCCGTGGCCCCGCTGGCCCTCTGGATAGCGACTCTGGGTCGTCAGTGCTGGGACGAGTGGGTGCGCCTGGGGGTAAGCGGGATGGAGTTTCACTCGGACCTCATGTGTCTGCCGGCCATCGCGATGACCGGCGCGGTGCCGGCCCTGGCGATCGTGTTCGCGATCCGGCGCGGCGCGCGTCTGCGTGCTCGCTATGCCGTGCTGTGGGGGAGCCTCGCGGCCGCTGCGCTCGCCAATGTGGGGCTGCGGCTTTTCCATAGGGAAGATGCGGCGTTGATGGTAATCGTCTGGCAATTTGGCAGCGTGCTGCTGTTCACCGCTGTCCTCACACTGTGCCGGCGCTATCTGGTGCCGGCGTGGACGCTGCGCAGTCTTCACTGATCCGGTTCGCCTGATGGTGAAGAAGGGGCAGCCGAATGTGCCGTCCCTGATCGACCTGTCCCCCTGTAACCTTTTTCCGCCTCCGGCGAAGTATTGGATACCGGTCTCATGTCGGGGCCGTTCATCTGGGGAGGTTGGGTATGGACCATCGACTTTTCGCCGCCACCACGTTGTCCGCCGCGATGGGACTGGCACTCGCCATGCAGGGCGGGTCGGCCGGCGCGCAGGACATGTCGAATGCGCCACCGATCGTGAAGGAAAACATGGCGAGAATGCAGAAGAATCACCTCGAGAAATGCTACGGGATCAATGCGGTCGCGAAGAACGACTGCGCCGAAGGCGCCCATTCCTGCGCCGGACAGGCCACCCAGGCACGCGAAACGAAATCGTTCGTGCTGCTGCCGGCAGGGGTGTGCGGCAAGATTGCAGGCGGGGCGTTGAAACCCAGCTGATCGATGACGAGCGCGGCCATGAGCCTGTCTCATTCCAGTTTGCGCGTGACGCCCGGCCCGATCCCGCCCGCAGCGGGGGTCGGGCTGCGCTTCCCGCATCATCAGGTCTTCGTCGATACGCGTCCGCCAGTCGGGTGGCTGGAAGTGCACGCCGAGAACTACATGGGAGGTGGCACACCGTTACGCTATCTGGAAACGCTGCGCCGCGACTATCCGGTCTCGTTTCACGGTATCGGCCTGTCGCTGGGCAGTGCGGACGGGCTCGACCCGGCGCATCTCGAGCGCCTCTGCCGTGCAAGCGAGCGCATCGAACCTGGCCTGATCTCGGAGCACCTGTCCTGGAGCGCGGTCGGGCACACGTATCTCGCCGAGCTTCTGCCATTGCCGATGACGGAAGAGGCGCTCGACGTCGTCTGCCGGCACGTTGAACAGACGCAGGACCGGTTGGGTCGACGCATTCTGGTCGAGAACCCTTCGACCTACCTGCAATTCAGTCATTCGACGATTCCGGAATGGGAATTTTTATCGGGCGTCAGCGCGCGGACCGGGTGCGGGATTCTGTGCGACGTCAACAACATCTACGTCAGTGCGCAGAATCATGGCTGGGATGCGTCGACCTATTTGCGGGCACTGCCGCCGGCCGCGATCGGGGAGATTCATCTGGCTGGCCACTCGGTCGTCACGCTCGATTCCGGCGCCATGCTGCGCATCGACGACCACGGCTCGCGTGTCGCCCCGGCCGTCTGGACGCTGTATGACGAAGCGCTGACCCGCTTCGGCGCGGTTCCGACGTTAATCGAGTGGGACACCCAGATTCCTGCGCTGGACGTGCTGCTCGAGGAGGCTGCGCACGCCGCGCATTGCCTCGCACACTTAACGCAAGGGAACGATCATGCTGTCCTTGCGTGAACTGCAGGATGCTGTGCGGCGCAGTATCGTCGATCGCGACGATGTCGATGCCATGGCGCACATCGTTGCCGACGGGATTGCCCCGCGAGAACGTCTGTCGGTCTACCGGAACACCTTCGCGCAAACCCTGATTCGTGCGCTTCGTCTGTCCTACCCGGCCGTCGACCGGCTGGTGGGCGTTGAATTCTTCGACGTGGCCGCGCGCGGGTTCATCGCGCAGCAGCCACCCCGCAGCAGTTATCTCGATGAGTTCGGTGGTGATTTTGCCGGCTTTCTCGAACGGTTTGCTCCGGCCGCTTCGGTGCCGTACCTGCCCGACGTGGCACGACTCGAATGGGCCGTCAGCCGCGCCCTTCACGCGGCCGATACGCCGGTGCTGACAATTGCGTCGCTACGTTCGGTCGACGCCGCTGACTACGCGCGAATCCGCTTTGTGCGTCACCCGTCCGTCAGCATGGTTCGCACCGGATACCCCGCCGACCTGATCTGGCATGCCGTACTCATGGACGATGACGCAGCGCTGGCAGCGATTGACCTGTCGTGCGGTCCTGCGTGCCTGATGGTTCAGCGCGGGATCCCGGGCGTCGAGGTTGACCGCGTCGACGAGACGGTCTGGCGCTTTGCCCGTGCGCTATGTTCGGGATGCCCGCTGGGGTCTGCCCTCGACGATCATCCCGGCATCGATGCCACGACTGCGCTGGCCGGTCTCCTGAGACAAGGGTGCTTTGCCGGGTTTAGCCTGGCTTCGCATACTGGGCCAGTTCAACCACTAACGGAGTTGCCATGAACCACCCGATTGCGTCGACGGCGCGCGGGCCGGCCTTCAATTTGTACGGGCGTATCCTGCACTGGCTCGAGCGCATTCCTTACTGGTTCCTCGCCATCCCGTTGCGGCTGGCGGTGGCGACGGTGTTCTGGAATTCGGGCATGACCAAGCTCGCCAGCTGGGATACGGCCGTTGCGTTGTTCACCGACGAGTACCGCCTGCCGCTCCTGCCGCCGGAAGTGGCAGCCTATATCGCCGTGTCGATCGAACTCACGTCACCCGTGCTGCTGGCGCTCGGTCTGCTCACTCGGCCGACGGCCGCGGTGCTGCTCGGCATGACGACAGTCATCGAGATATTCGTCTACCCGCAGGCATGGCCCACCCACATTCAGTGGGCGGCGATGCTACTGGTGCTGCTGGCGCGCGGGGCCGGCCGGCTCTCGCTGGACGGGTGGATTCGGCATCGCACGCTCGGCGGTGACTGATGTCCACCCATGGCTGGCTAAACCTACGCGTCCGAAAATGTCTAGGGGATTAGCAGCGTCACAACCCGCCTGCTGGCGTGCAGTTGTGGGCCGCTCCGCCCGGCTATCCGCTGGCAATGGGCAAAGCGGCGACGGGCTCACACGATGCATCGCAGCGGCGCGAATATGCGGAACTGCTCGCGTGCAACCGGCCACCGGTCGGCATGCCGCCTCCAGCTATGTCGCGCGGTTTCGGGCCGGGCAGGCGAAGACGTCCGCCCGGCGTGCGTCGAACGTTACGGGAATTGTCAGGCGTCACGGTAGCGACAGCGGTACTGACTTACCGCACGCAATCGGTGGTGGAGTGACAGGTTGACGACCGAAGGGCGAGTCAACTAAGAACTCACTCAGGTTGAGCGGGGCGGGATACGTACCGGGCACGCCATGCTTCCTCCTCTGACCCGTTCTGACACCGCAAGATCTCGACGGCTGGAGTTAACTGGTTTCGCAAGGCAGGGCGGGTAGCCTGCGGCCGTATGAGACCGGCGTCTGGAGTGGCTGACAGGTCGCAGGGTCGGGATAGGTTCTGTCATGTAAGGGAATCGCGTCGGCAGGATAGTGTATGTACAGGAATGCTAACTAGAAAGGAGAAAAAAAGTTTAGGGGTTCCGACTGCGGAGCCTGTTGAACGAAACTCTTTTTGTTTTCTCACGGCCTGGAATTGGGCTTCCCGATAGCCGCGAGTTTCTTTGAAAGCCAGTAATCAACCGACCATCGGCCGCTGCCGACAACCAGCAACTCGCTCGTGAACAGCGCTGCGGCGAGATACATTGCGCCGAAGCCCCAATCGCCGTGGGGCACTATCAGGTCGTTCACGATATCTCGCAGCCAGGCAAATGAGTTCGCAGAATTGGCCAGCGCGCGCACAACGAAAATTATCACAGCCGGATACCCAGTCAGCCTTATTGCCAATCCCGCAACGAAAGCCATCCCTGCCAAGATCTCGATGGCGCGAAGGAGTATGCCGACGGCAGTCACACCGAAAGACAATCCGGATTTATCAACGTCATAGAACGTGAATAGTTGTTGGACGCCGCTACCGACAGGGAAAAGAAGCAGGACGCCGACCGCCAGCCGCATTGGTAATACCCATCGTGGCCCATCCGTTCTGACCACAACGATCCATCCAGATTTGGTCAGAAATCGCATTATTTTCTTCATAGTCCGTGGTTACCATCAGCGGGGACGATACCGAACTGCCTGACGGCAACTGTCCACCGGGCAGAATGCCGCTGTTTTCGTTGCGCCCAGTGTGTGTCGCGTCGGGCCGGCGAAGACGATGTCCGGTCATCGTGAACACTTCTGGTCATTCGTCGTGCCGCATCACCCATGGGCTCCCTGACCTGCACCGTGTGCTCGACACTTTGGCGAGACCCCGATCGCCCACTTCAAAACCTGTCACCGACCGCGACCGGTGGTGCCCCGGCGCCAAAGCCGACGGCAGATGACCACCGCAGCAGGGCAGCCGCGCCGCTGACGCTAGCTCGAAAGTGACACATCGATGTTTCGTATGTGAATGCGAACGGTCCCGCGGCCTGTGGCAAGGTTTCCAGACCGATCAAACGACCGCGACATGGGGGAAATACAGAGTGAACGTCGTCCGCTCGCCGTGGCTTGCGACATCCACTTTTCCCCTGTGCAACTCCATGATCGACTTCACGATAGCGAGCCCCAGTCCCGCGTTCCGGGCGGACCCATGCCGTGACGGGTCCGCCCGGTAGAAGCGGTCAAAAATCTTTTCGATGTGCTGCGGCGCGATAGGCTTGCCATGATTCGTAACCGATACCGCGCCATATCCAGGAAGCTCAAACGCCCGTAATTCGATCGACGAAGCCGCGTACGCGTGGTCGAGCGCATTGGAGACCAGATTGCTAACAGCGCGTCGAAACAACGTGGCGTCCACATGTAGCGGCGTATCTCCGTCTACGGTGATACTGGCGCCCGTTTCCTCAGCCACCCCCTGGAAATAGGACGCCAGCCGGCGCAGTTCTTTTCCCGCATCGAGCTCGGCAACCTGCAGGACCTGCTTCGCATTGTCCGTGCGCGCGAGGAATAGCATGTTTTCAATCATCCGCTGCAGCCGCTCGCATTCTTCGATGTTGGAATCGATGAGGGCTTCGTATTCTTCGGTCGTCCTGCTTCGTGACAGCGTGACTTGCGACGAACTGATGACGTTGGCGAGCGGTGTGCGCATGTCATGGGCGAGGTCGGACGAGAATTGCGAGAGACGCACGAAAGTCCGCTCGAGGCGGTCGAGCATGCGATTGACCGCGATCGCAATTTCCTGGAGTTCGACTGGGCCGCCCTCGAGGTCGAGCCTCTCGCTCAGGTTGTGCCCCTCGATGCGCGAGGTTTGCCGCCCGATGCTCTTCACCGGCCGCAGGCCTCGCAGCGCAATGGCGTAGCCCAGCGTCCCAACCAGAGTGGCACCAAGTCCTACCGCAAACCAGATATGCACCTTGTAGCTATCCAGCAAGGAGTGCCGGTCGGCCGCGGTGCGCACAACAACGACACGAACCGCTTCGCCGGAGGGTAGTGTTTCCTGTCCGACCACGCACCGTGATGCGCCGATGCCGCCTGGTAGACAGAGATAGGGAATGTCGTCAGCCCGACGATGCGCAAGGATTGACGCCGCGTCGATTGCCTGCTTGTCCGGATGCCCCATCAGGACCGTGTTCTGCTGGTCAAGAATCGCGAGGTAGACACCTGGGTGAGAGAGCAGAACTTCGTGAAAGACCGGCTGCCTTTCACGTATCGCTTCAGTGGACCCCGCCTCACGCGCCAGTTCCAGGAACTGACTTAGCTTGCCGGCAATCTCGATATCGTCGCGGCGCTTGAGCTCGGCCGAAAGGGAGTCATACAGAAAGGCGCCCATCATCGCGAAGACGACTGTTGCGACAACCGAAAACGCCAGAGTCAGCCGCGCGAGCAGCGAGTACGGACCACCGGGCTTCGTAGTCAAGACCGCGCCTCCAGTACATAGCCCATGCCCCGAATCGTATGCAGCAGCTTTCTGTCGAAGGGCGCGTCAAGCTTTGCCCGCAGTCGTTTGATCGCGACGTCGACCACGTTGGTGTCGCTATCGAAGTTCATGTCCCAGATTTGCGACGTAATGAACGTGCGCGTGAGGACCTCACCCGGTCGTTCGGCGAGCAACTGGAGCAGCGAAAATTCCTGCGCTGTGAGGTCGATGCGAGTGTCCCCTCGCCGGACCCTGCGCTTGACGAGATCCACTTCGAGGTCAGCGATCACCAGCATGTCACGAACACCGCGCGGCGCCCGCCGCAGCAGTGAGCGAATGCGCGCGAGAAACTCCGCATAGGCGAACGGCTTGGACAGGTAATCGTCGGCGCCAAGCTCGAGCCCCGCTACCTTGTCTTCGATCGCGTCCCTCGCCGTCAGTAGCAGAACAGGCGTGTGTTTCTGTGCCCTGAGCCTCCTCAGGACCTCGAAACCGTCCATTTCAGGGAGCATCACGTCGAGTACGATCAGATCGAACTCTTGCTGCATTGCGAGAAAGAGGCCGTCTTTGCCATTATCGGCGGTATCGACCGTGTAGCTGGCTTCCGTGAGCCCCTTGCGGAGGTAGGAGGCCATTTTCGGCTCGTCTTCAACTATCAGTATGCGCATGGCAAGTTATGTGGGTGGTGCGCTGGCCGCCAGTTGAGACACAACGAGTCTAATGCACGCAGCCTAGCGGACGGAAGGTGAACCGAAAATGACGCCAAAATGACATTTTAGTCATCTTCGGCTTGTCTGAAAATTTGGTCATTTTGCGGCCATGCTTTCGTCACCCGCTCGCGGATAAGCTCCGGGCGGTGTCTTGTGTATGGACCTACGGTGAAAAACCTGTTCGCCGTTCGGGTCGATAACTGCACAACTACACCGACTGACGACGAGAAAAATCCATGCGAACGTTTATCACGGCGCTGCTGAGCGCGGCGGCATTGTTGCCGGCGCTTGTGCACGCCACCACCACGTTTCCTGACCCGACCGACGCTGCCGCATTGGTTCCGGCGGTCAGCGTGCCGTCTGCCTTCGCGGACTACCAGCCATACCGGGACCAGAAAGCGCCCACCTGGCAGGAGTTCAATCAGGCCGTGACGGGTCCATCGGGGATGAAAGGGATGAGCCACGGCGCGATGCCCACTGGCAGCGCCGACGCTAAAAACAACGAACACAGCTCCAAACACGAGGGACCGGCGAAATGACCTCGAATTTCTTTTCAGGTGGCCGCATCGTTGCTGTTGCCAGCGCGCTGGTGTTTCTCGCCGGCTGCACGACGTTTTCGAAGGACGGCGGCTTCAATACCGTTTCGACGACCGCTTCGGAGCGTCTTGGGAAAGACGCCGTACTGGTGAAGACAGACGAAGACCGGGACGCCGTCGCAAAGCGAACGCAGGAACTGCTTTCCAGGCCATTGAGCATGGATGACGCAGTCCAGATTGCGCTGCTGAACAACCGGGGCCTGCAGGCCTCGTACGGAGAGCTCGGCATTTCCGAAGCGGACCTGGTTCAGGCCGGACGACTCCCGAACCCCGGCTTCAGTTTTAGCCGCACCCACGGGGGCAACGACCTGAGCATCAACCGCACGTTCACGCTCGGCTTATTGAATGTCCTGACGTTGCCGCTGGCGACGCGCATCGAGAGCCGCCGCTTCGAGCAGACCAAGCTCCTGGCGGCGGATGCGATGCTCAAAGTGGCCGCTGACGCACGACGGGCCTATGTCAACGCGGTGGCCGCCGAGCAGGCTGCGGCATATGCCACGCAGGTGAAGGATTCGGCGGAGGCTGGGGCCGAACTGGCGTTGCGGATGCAACAGGCCGGCAACTTCAGCAAGCTCGACTACGCGCGTGAGCAGGCTTTCTATGCAGACGCAGTGGCTCAACTGGCTAAAACGCGGCAGCAGTCTGTGTCCGCGCGGGAAAAGCTTACGCGGACGATGGGTCTGTGGGGTGCCGGGACGCATTACACACTTCCCGACCGTCTGCCTGACCTGCCCAAGAACCGACCCGAGCGCAACGACCTCGAGAGCTTCGCGATGCAGAACCGGCTGGACATCCAGGCCGCGAAGCTGCAGACGCAGAGTGTTGCATCCTCATTGGGTCTCAGCAAGGCGACGCGTTTCATCAACGCACTGGACGTCGGGTATCAGAACAATTTCACGACGTCCGACGGCCATGAGCAGGGCTACGAAATCAGCGTCGAGATTCCCATTTTCAACTGGGGCGGCTCGAAGGTTGCGCGCGCCGAAGCGATTTACATGCAGTCGGTCAACCGTGTCGCCGAGACTGCGATTAACGCGCGGTCTGAAGTTCGCGAGTCGTATTCGGCCTATGTGATCGATTACGACGTCGCGAAGCACTACCGCGATGAAGTCGTGCCAATCCGGAAAACCATTTCGGACGAGCTCCTGCTTCGCTACAACGGCATGCTCGCGAGCGTCTTCGAGCTGCTGTCGGATTCGCGCGACCAGGTCGGCGCTGTGAACAGCTATATCGACGCGTTGAAGGACTATTGGCTCGCGGAGACCGACCTGCAGCAGGCAGTCGGTGGCCGCCTGCCGCCGCTCGCGATGACTTCAGCGCCATCCGCGCCCACGACGCAATCCACGATGCAACCCGCGTCGCCTACAGATTCCGAAGGTAAATGAAATGGTGTCACGTCGAAATTTTCTCGGCGGCTCGGGAGCCGCATTGTTGGGGGCGGCCCTGGTCAGCAAGGCGGGTGCTGCGTCGCTGCCTGAGGCGCCTACGATGGCCAAGGCCACGATGCAACCGCCGCTCGCGCCTCCCAATGGTCGTCCATACACGCCCGTTGCCACATTGAATGGCTGGTCGCTGCCGTGGCGCATGAAAAACGGCTGGAAGGAATTTCACCTGATTGCCGAACCGGTCGTGCGCGAAATGGCGCCGGGCATGAACGCGAATCTCTGGGGTTACAACGGCCAGGCCCCAGGCCCAACCATCGAGGCGGTCGAAGGCGACAAGGTTCGCATCTTCGTGACCAACAAGTTGCCGGAGCACACCACGGTCCACTGGCACGGGATGCTGTTGCCGTCCGGCATGGACGGCGTCGGCGGCCTGACGCAACCGCATATCCCCCCGGGCAAGACGTTCGTCTACGAATTCCAGCTCGAGAAGCACGGCACCTTCATGTATCACCCGCACGCCGACGAGATGGTGCAGATGGCGATGGGGATGATGGGCACGTTCATCGTCCATCCGAAGGATCCCGGTGTCATGCAGGTCGACCGCGACTTCGTGTTCATCATGTCCGCGTACGACATCGACCCGGGCAGTTTTACGCCGCGCGTCAACGAGATGACCGATTTCAACATGTGGACGTGGAATTCGCGGGTCTTTCCGGGCATCGACCCATTGCCGGTACGCGCCGGGGACCGTGTGCGCATCCGCTTCGGCAACCTGACGATGACGAATCACCCTATCCATCTGCACGGCTATCACTTCGAGGTCGCCGGCACGGACGGCGGATGGATTCCACCGGCTGCTCGCTGGCCTGAGGTGACCGCCGACGTCGCGGTCGGCCAGATGCGTGCCATCGAATTCACGGCAAACCGGCCCGGAGACTGGGCGTTTCACTGCCACAAGTCCCACCACACGATGAATGCGATGGGGCACTCCGTACCGAACCTCATTGGCGTGCCGCAGAAGGACCTCGCGAAACGCATCAACAAGCTCGTGCCTGACTACATGGCGATGGGCAGCACCGGTGGCGCGATGGGCGAGATGGAAATGCCACTGCCCGACAACACGCTACCAATGATGACCGGTAAAGGTCCGTTTGGCGCGCTCGAAATGGGCGGCATGTTCACCGTTGTGAAGGTTCGTGAGGGATTGGGGCGCAAGGACTATCGCGACCCGGGCTGGTTCAAGCATCCCAAGGGAACGGTCGCCTACGAATACACCGGCGAGCTGCCGGACAGCTGATTTTGATTCCGCCGGGCACGCTGTCCGGTGCAGTTTTGTCTTTTAACCCTCGGAGAAATAGTGATGAAGAACGCATTTGTATCGATTGCAGTTGGCTGCGTATTGGCAATCTCGGCATCGGCCTATGCGGCTGGCGAAATGGGCAACACGGACATGAGCGGAGGCAGCGCGAAACAGGCGGGCGACGCGAAGAACAGCATGTCGCACGGAGAGATCAAGAAGGTCGACACGGCTGCCGGCAAGCTGACCATCAAGCATGGTCCGCTGGAAAACCTGGGCATGGACGCTATGACGATGGTGTTCAAGGTCAAGGACCCGGCAATGATTTCGCAGGTCAAGGTCGGCGACAAGATTGATTTCGTGGCCGAAGAAGTGGACGGCGCACTGACGGTGACGAAGCTGCAGAAGAAGTAAGGATTCGCTGGGTGTTGTGACCAATCGCAAGCAACACCCAATTTGACTATTCAGGATGCGCAAGAACATGAAAACATTCACTCGCAAGCAACTCACGGGTCTGGCCACTGCAGTCGCCATCGCGCTCGTGCCGGCTGCCGCGTTCGCACACGGCAAGCTCGAGAGTGCCGTCCCGGCCTCTGGCAGCACTGTTGACGTGGCACCCGACGCGCTGCGGCTCACCTTCAATGAAGACCTGGAGTCCACTTTCAGCACGATCAAGGTGACCGACGCAAGTGGCGCACCGGTCGGTAAGGAAAAAGCGAAGGTCGATCCGTCGAATCGGCGCGTTCTGACGCTTGCCGTTCCGAAGCTGTCGTCCGGTTCCTATTCGGTGCAGTGGGCCGTCATGACAAAGGATGCCCATAAGACCAAGGGCACATACACCTTCAAGGTGAAGTGATGAACGACGGTTTCCTCGGCGTTTTGCGGCTCGCATCCGTTGCGCTGCACAACCTCGGCTTTGCGGTACTCGTCGGTGCGTTGCTGAGCGAACGGTGGCTGGCCCGTTCGCCGTCCGCCTGGCAGGCGGGCGTCAGTCGCCGGTTGACGCGGGCGTTTCGCGTTGCAGCGATCGTTGCGCTTCTGGCATCGGTGTTTGAGTTCTGGATTCATTGCGCGTTGATGAGCGACTCGACACTTGCCGACGCGTGGCCAGCCGTACGCTCGATGATTGAGGGAACCGGTTATGGCCACACCTGGGCGGCTGGCGCAGCGTTCCTGTTATGCGTAGCTGGCATCTCACTGATGCCGCCGCGAGCGGGCAGCATCCGCTTGCAGCCGGTGCTGTGGCTCGCACTCGCGGGCTTTGCGATGACGCGAAGCAACGCAGGGCACCCGGTGGACGCCGGCGTGTTCAGTGTGCCGGTGTGGGCGGACTGGATTCACCTGCTGGCCATCAGTGCGTGGGTCGGCCTCGTGCTGGTCGCGACCTACGTGGTTGTGCCACGTTTCTTCAGGGTGCCGGGAAACGAGCGCACGAATGGCGCAGCGTTCATCCAGTCGCTATCGGACACGGCGACATTCGCGCTGATCGCCCTGTTCATCACCGGTGCATACAACGGCTGGCGCGGCGTCAACTCGCCTGGCAATCTGCTGGACTCGGCATACGGGCAGGTGCTGCTGCTGAAGCTTGCCTTCGTATTCATCGCCGCTGCGCTTGGCGGACACAACCGTTTCTTTGAAATGCCCGGGCTGATGACGTCGTTGACGGACACTGCATCGGCGTCACCCGGGCGACCGCTGAAGCGTTTCGCCACCGTCCTGCACGTCGAGTCGGTGGTGCTGGTAACCGTGCTGGTTGCGGCTGCGATCCTGGTTTCCAGTCCTTTGCCCGGTACGTCCTAGTTCGCACCCGAGAACCTCTTCAGTCCACGCAGATGGTCATCGCCGCCAGCTCGATGAAGGCGCCACCTGGCCTTGATTGGCTTTAGGCAACGACCATCTTTTACAGGATCCGGATCTGTGTCCGGGTCCTTTTTTTATGCCCATTCACTCTGCACTTCAATGAGGTTCGTGGCAGCATCCTTTTGGAGTCCTGTGTGAAGACGTCTCACCTCAGGGGGCAACGCTGTCGTGCATGTCGTGGGTATCTGACGAAATGTTCATGTGGTGGCCACGGTCCTGTCAGAGACCGATACCTAAACTGACTCCGTCAACACTGAAACGGAGTAATTGAATGAAGCTGCTTACCGTCCTTCTTGCTGTTATCGGTATCGCCGCGGCTGTGCCGGCCTTTGCAGACGCCAACTACCAATCTGCTGGTGCGACCGGCAACGATACCGCTGTGGGTGGCGTCGCGGACGGCACCTATTCCTCCGGCGCGCGTGGTAAAACACGTGCCGAAGTTCATGCCGAACTGATTCAGGCACAGAAAGACGGCCTTCTGCCATTCCGGAGGAACGACTATCCGCCGGGCGCCGAAACGATTCGGCGCAATCAGGAACTGTACCGGCTGTCACACTGAGTGACATGACTTCGGCTGCATCTGGCCAGCCAGATGCAGCCTTGAAGCGATGCCGTTGCGCGTCGAGTCGCACGCTTCTGTTTGCCGTTCCCGCATCACGGAAAAGCTACGACTATCCCAATCTGCTTCGGGGCATTGCAAGCCGCTGCCGCATTAACAAACCATTGGCTGACGCCGAGTCCGAACGCCGCAGGATCAAGCAAACTTCGATGGGGTTTCCTACCGCATCGATAGGGTGTTGACCCATGCCACGTGTCGTCGCCCGTCAGCACAATGCGAGTGCGGTCAGGAAGAACCTGACAGCTTCTCCTTTGACAGGCATGTCGCGGGAGTGACAGGACTCCGTTCCATCGGTGAGTCGAGGTGAAGAAATGTGGTGCGCAACAGCAACGAACAAGGCAGCAAGGCAAACCGGGTACCCGACGGAACCGTCTGGCGCGCCGGCTGCGAGCGAGTTCGGGGATGCGACTTTGTCACTCTCTGACTTGCAGCGCGCGTCACTCAACGCGAATCAAGCGGGTTGACAGCCTATCATGCGCCGCGACGCCACACGTACGTTTTGTGCTGTAACGCTACTCGTTGTGGTGTTCTTCAGCCAACTGTGGGTGGCCGCGTATGCCTGTGCGATGACGCGGCATTCCACCCCAACGAATCAAGCGGTGCTGGCCATCGCCTCTGATGGACATGGCGACCTGCACGATCACCAGACCGCCGCAGTTTGGCACGGCCACTGCGACAATCCGGCACAGCCCGGTCGTGTCACACGATCAAAGCCGTCGCCGCTCGTCTGGATACCGCTGATTTGGGGCGGCTCCACGATACCTGCGCTAGCCGTTCACCCGCGCTTGCCGACGCGGCAGCAGCCCCTTCTCCTTTCCGCTTCTCCCCCCGCTCGCATCCTGTTTCAGGTATTTCGCAATTGACCCCTGGCTGCTGACGTCGGACGTGTTTTCGATTGATGGTTGCGGACGGACGATTCCATCCGTTCAGGTTGGCCTCGTTCACAGGACGGGACCGCCGTCTTACCTACGATTGACGCCAGCTCCGCCTGCATCGCACAGCCGCGCCATCTGGATCCGGCTGAAACACTTCGCGATTTTTCATAAGACGCTGAGGTCGTAGCCGCAGGGCTTTCGTCCGCGCATTGGCACCTCGGTCGCTTGTGCGTCGATGCGCGCTGCGCATTGCGATTTTGCCTATTCAAGGAGTCAATCATGAAACATCTCATTCTGATCAAACACTCGGTATTCGGAACCTTGCTCCTGTCGGCGGCCGTCACGGCGTTCGCCGGCGGCGGTGGTGGTCATAACGGATCCGGGCGTAACCAGTACCCGCACATGAACCCCGTAACCGGTCCCCAGTCGGCGGAGCCAGCTTCTGTCTCGGCCGATACGCCAAATCCGGACGGCAAGACGCGGGCACAGGTTCGAGCGGAGTTATTGCAGGCGGAGCGCGCGGGCTTCGCGCCGGCTAACAAAAACGATTATCCGCCCAGCGCCACAACCATCGCGCGTAATCAAGCCCGGTTCCAGCAGATTGAGCAGGCGTGGCGCGGGAGCGATCAGATGACTGCAAGCGGACGGTAAGTTCGCGCAGCAGGATGGGAAACGGCGGTCTAGCAGTCTGGCGTACGTCCCACCCGTTACTCGTGTCGTGAGAGGGGTGACGGGTAACGGAGGCCGGGGAGCAGGGTCTGGCTCGCTGCTGAAGGCGAATCGCCGACAGTGGAGGTTCAGGATCGCGCGGCATCGGTGCTTTCCCGCAGGCCGCGGAATCGGAACATGACCAATCACCCCATTCAGCCGCATGGCCACGAATTCGTGGTGGAAGGGCTCCGTCCTGCTCGTGATCGCTAGAGATGACGCAGGGAAATTCACTCGCCTTGTCGGCAGCACCTTGTGACTTCTCAATTTTTTGAAGGAATAACATGAAATTCGTATTGCTTACTTCAGCGATGTTTCTCTGCGTCGCGTCCTCCGCCGCCTATTCGCACGGCGATGATGAAACGTTTCCCGTCGGCAAACCCGGCAACGCCGCAAACGTCACACGGACGGTCAACGTCGAAATGAGTGACTTGATGCGTTTCAGTCCGAGTCAGTTGACGGTCAAGCGCGGCGAAACGGTCAAGTTCGTTGTAAAGAACACTGGGAAAATCCGGCACGAGATGATGCTCGGCACTGAAGCGGGACTCAAGGAGCACGCAGCTCTCATGCGCAAATTTCCGGAAATGGAGCATGCGGAAGCCAACGCGGTCACCGTCAATGCAGGCAAATCCGCACAGGTGATCTGGCAGTTCAGCAAGACCGGAGTGGTGGATTTTGCGTGTCTTGAGCCTGGTCACTACGAAGCGGGGATGGTCGGGAGGATTGCCGTTCGTGAAGGCGGACCAACCGATAAGGAAATCGCGGCGCGCTAACGCACCCGCTATCGAGTACAAGGGGGTAAGCACGAACAAGCCTATCGCTTAATCTGTTGATGATTTTGCGTCGGGCTGACCGACGCGGGTGCTGTTTCAAAGCCCCTTGGAACGTGGTTCCGAGGGGCGTTTTCTTGCCTCGTGAACGCCGAGTAGTTCATCGAGCTTCACGACGTGAATCGAAAGGCCCAATCGCATTGCCGGCGTCTTTCCGTCCTTACCCTTGAGGGCGTAGTTGTAGTAGACCCGAGCACCCTCGGAATCTTCTCGATATGCGCGGGACGATATCCAGGGTGATGGATCGGGCCGCAAGGCACATGAAATCCCGGTTTTCTCGAATACGGAGACCGAAAGAATCTGTAGCAACGTGTAGAGCGAGACATCGAGTTGAAGCATAACCGCTCGCGGGACATTACCGATTCGGCGGGTTCCGCGAACGGTTACATTTTTGTTTTGGTGTTCAGCAGCCACTGGTTTCGGCGCCTGAGGGCGGTATCTGGCCGTTCGTTGGTCGGTTGCCGTGGGCCGGAGTCGAAAGCGGCAGGGCCGACTCGTCCGAGATGAAGATGACCAAAAGGTCATTTTCACGCCATGTCCCGTTCATATGCCGCCAGCCAGAATGAAAGCCAGTCGGAATCGCTATCGCCGATTCCGACGCTGTAGTGGAGGGGAGACATGAAACTTCAACTTACCGCTAGCGCCTCTATTCTTGCGCCGCTTGCCTCGTGCGTTCCTGCTGCCGCTGACCACGACTACCTGAGGGCTGCAGCGGCCGGTTTCTCCGTCGTGAAACCTGACGCAGATATCCGACATCGAGATGGCGCCCGCCGGGAGGTCGGGAATCGCCCGGGGGAAAGACGCGCGAGCGGGTGCAACAGGAGGCGAATCAGTCTCAACGTGACGACGTTGTGCTGCCAGGGAACGCAAACTGACCCTCCCGGTCAGGCGTTGACGAAGCGCAACCGCGCGCGTCAGCGGCGCACTAACGCGCGGCGGGCTAGTCAACGTTGATAGCCGTGCTGCAACCCATTCTCCTTTTTGTCGAGTACATATGCCATCTCTTGCGTGGAGTAAAGTCGCCGTGATATCGGGTCTGGCTGTGGTGCTTGCAGGCTGCGCGAATTCCGTCGCGACAAAAGCGTCGAGCGCCGTGAGTAGCGATGACTCCAGTCCGAGTGCAGCGACGGCGGTGCAACTACCCAAAACATATCCTTGCCAAAGCTTGCATGTGAAAACGAACTGCCCGCCCCGATAGGTGTGACCGGCGCGGGGGCCCCAGGTGGATCGTGCGATCATGCCGGAACCATCGGTCTCCGCATTCAGGGCCGCCTGCAGCTAGACCTTGCGGCTCGTTGGCTTTCGCGCCATCGGTGGGTGAGCGAACCTTTAATTGATAAGGTTTGTTGCAATCAAACCGTCAGTCTCTGGACGGGCCAGACGGTTACCCCATGGGTCATGGCTGAATGAACGCAAGCTGGCTCCCGGGTCCCTTGCGCGGCCCATTTCAACGGTTCTTTGCCCGCACAACGATCTGCGCCCGCGTGTCGCGCTCAATGCGCTCAAGCGACGCATGCGCGGCGCCAGAATCGTCCGGCGAACACATCTGACGCGCGAAGCGCGCGTGCAGCCGGCGCGTGATCTGCACGACCTGCGTACCCGGATCGAAGACATAGTGCGATTCGAAATCGAAGAAGCGATCCTGCACCCTGGTATCCTCAGGCAGCACGGTCACGCGTACGGTCTCGGGTAGCGCGATCTGCGCCGTCTCGACGAAGTCACCGCCGATGCACACATAGGGCTGCGTGCGTACCGGCTCGGCGAGCCAGGCCTGCACCTGGGTCGCGATGCCGCCTGACAGGCTTGACAGCGCTGGCAGCGCGGTCGTGCCGTCCGGCCACACGAAATGATCGAGGGAGCCTGCTATCGATGCGTCAAACGGCCCCCCCGTCGTGTCCAGTTCGCTGGTACGAATCTGCGCCGTGCCGTGCAGTCCGGTCTGCCGCAGGCGGTCGGTCGCAATCTGTCGTGCGCGCTCGCGTGTCGCACGCCGGAATATGTTGCGCTCCAGTTCAGCGGTCCAGCCCGCGTCCTCGACGTGATAGGTGTAGTCGGCCACGCCGCTATCCGAAACCCCGATCTGCAGGCGCGCAACTCGCTCCCGCGGCTGCGCTGGGGGCGTGCGAGAGAGCACGCCCTCGTCCGCCAGCAGCGCCGGACGATCCATGACGCCAGCCGGCAGGTAGCCGAATTCAGTGCCGCCTACAGTCGTGTCGGCATACAGGGCGAGATCAGGCATCCAGACAATCGCGTGATTGATCGCGCTCGCGCCATAACCAGGCACGGACGGCAACGTATAGACAGGACCGAGACCCAGCAGCACCGGTTCGCTGCGTATCCCGACCGCGGCGAGCAGCGCGCCAAAGAGCGCCACATGATCCTTGCAATCGCCATAGCGATTGCGTAGTACGTCGGTCACCTTGTGCGGAACCGCCGCCGTCTCGCCGAGAAAGAGCGCGACGTAACGCACATTCAGACGTACCCAGTCATAAATTGCCCGAGCTTTCGCGCGCGGGTCCGCTGCGTTCGCTGTCAGCGATTGCGCGAGCTGCACGACCGCGGGGTCGCCCACGCTCGGGTCCATGGCCGCGATACGGTAGCGCGCCGCGAACGACGCAAAATTGGGTTCGGTGGACACCATCAGCCGGTCGCCGTAAGTCGCGTATCCGACGGCGCCGCTTTCGATCGGTGGATAAGGGCCGTGGCGGTAGTCGAATTCGTAGCGCGTGCGACCGTTTGACGTGACGGGCGCCAGCGCGACGTAGCCGCGTGCGTCGGCGTAAAGTGGCACGTCAACGGGCAGGTCGAAGATCAGGCGCTGGCTTTCGACTGGCTCACGCGACGGCTCGACGAAATAACTGAAGAGTCCCGCCTGAAGCGGCTTCGCACGCGCCTTGCGGAATACGAGACGCGTGCGCGAACCGGCCTGGATACCGGGATAGATCACCGTGCGCAGCACGCCGTCCTGGAAGGTCGGCGCGCCGGCGGAGCGCGGTTCCTGCACGTCGCGAATCGCTTCCGGACCAACCGCATGCGCGACGCCGTCGCGGCCGATAGTCTCGGCCGCGAGCAGTTCGACCTTCTCGATATCCTTGTTGAACCAGATATAACGTTGCGCGATATCGTCGACGCCGCTCGTGGTATTTGCGCGCAGCGTCGAGTCGTCGTGCTCCTCGACGGAACCGTCGTGCTGGACGACGAAGACATGCACGTCGTTTTCCAGTGTCGACGGCGCCTCGTTGTCTTCGCTCAGCATGGTGGCGGATGCGCTCGCGGCGTACGCCATCGCGCACGCCACACAGAAAATTCGAACGAATGAGTGCATCGTCTCCTCACAGCGGGGGCCCATCGAAAGGCTAGTCCCGTGCATGAAACAGCGCCCCCGGCGCACCAGCGGTGCGACATCGGGGCAGGGCCGTTCATACAGCCGGCCGCATGCCGGTCGATGGAGTTCAGGCAAGCGTCATCGCATCCGTCCTTATGTCGGACGGACGGACTTCAGGTTCTTTTTTCCCTTCTTCCCGGCACACGTCATTATCGACCCGGGCGCCGCAGGACGGGCAAGCATGGCCAGCTGCAATTGCGAAACCGTCTGATGTGTGCTGGCAGTGACCTGTCATGACAATCGCATCTGGACGATCAGGCTGGCGTTGCCAACCGTCGTGAGAATGATGCGCACATGCCAATGATGAGCGCACAACGCCAGCAAAATCTGGCAGCATGGTGCCCGACCGAAGGACCGCGCAACGCGGCGTTTCAATCCGACTTACATTACAGCCAGTTTGCAGCAAGTGCCCGGAACCCTCATGCGCCCAACACTACGAAAAGCATTCGTTTCCTTCCTTTTTCTGACTGCCTCGCATGCCGTCTTCTCACAGACTCCAAAGACCGTATTCCTGGATGACCTGACGTGGACCGAACTGCGTGACGAGGTTCAGGCCGGCAAGACGACCATCCTTGTCCCTATTGGCGGCACCGAGCAAAGCGGTCCGTATGTCGCACTAGGCAAGCACAATGCGCGCGTGAAGGTGCTGTCGCAACGCATTGCCGAGGAACTCGGCAATGCGCTTGTCGCGCCGGTCATCGCCTACGTGCCGGAGGGCGGCTACGCACCACCGACCTCGCACATGCGTTTCCCCGGCACCACCACGGTGCCGGACGATGTGTTCGAAAAAACGCTGGAATCCGTCGCGAACAGCTTCAGGGTTCACGGTTTCAGGAACATTGTTTTTCTCGGCGATCACGGCGGCTATCAGAACGACATCCGGCGCGCGGTCGCGCAGTTGAACAAGGCCTGGGCAGGCTCAGGCGCGCGCGCATTCGATCCGCCGGAATACTACGGCGCGAGCTCGGACGGTTACGCACAGATCCTGCGTCAACGCGGTTACAGCGATAACGAGATCGGCACGCATGCCGGTCTCGCGGATACGTCGCTGCTGCTCGCGGTGGCGCCGCAAATGGTGCGGCAGAGCCAATTGAAGAATGCGCCGAAACCCGGGCCTGCCGACGGCGTCTATGGCGGGGACCCTCGCCGCTCGACTGCCGGACTCGGCGAGCCGGGTATCGAGGCTATCGTGTCGAAAACGGTCAATGCCATCAGGAAAGACACCACGAGCCGGTGACGTTCCGGGCAGGATCAGGTTCATCTTCCATCATTATTTCACTGAATAACGGAACTCATCATGTACTCACGTTCCCGTCGCTTCTTCTCGCGACTCGCGCCGTCTGCTGGTGTCGCGCTGGCCGGTTTGTCCATCGCGGCTAGCGTATTGGCAGCCTCGACTCCCAATACTGTCGCGGGCATGCCTCCGGTGGTGAACGCCAGTAACCTGTACAGTGAAGCGGGCGCTGGTCATTTCAGCCCGGAGGTCAAGGATGCATTGCCGCGGATTTATGTGCCCAATCTCCGCTCCAATGACGTTTATGTGATCGACCCGGCCACATTCAAGGTGGTGGACCGGTTTCGTGTCGGCTACAGCCCGCAACACGTGGTTCCTTCGTGGGACCTGAAGACGTTGTGGGTGGCAAACAACGCCGAAGGGCGCCCCGACGGCAGTCTGACACCGATCGATCCTAAGACCGGCAAGCCCGGCAAGGAGGTCATGGTCGACGATCCCTACAATATGTATTTCACACCGGACGGCAAGGAAGCGATCGTGGTGGCGGAAGCGCACGCGCGACTGGACTTCCGCGATCCGCATACGATGGCCCTAAAGTCGAGCCTGTCCGTACCGGAGTGCAAGGGGATCAATCACGCCGACTTCTCGATCGACGGTAGGTACGTCCTGTTCACCTGTGAATTCGGCGGGAAGCTGGCAAAAATCGATCTGGTCAACCGGAAGGTCGTGGGCTATCTTCAACTCGACAAGAAGGGCATGCCGCAAGACATCCGTATCTCGCCGGATGGCAAGGTGTTCTATGTCGCCGACATGAAGGCCGATGGCGTTTTCGTGGTCGACGGCGACAGCTTCACGAAGATCGGCTTTATCAGGACAGGTGTTGGCACGCACGGCCTGTATCCGAGCCGCGATGGCACCCGCCTGTACATCGCCAACCGCGGCTCCAATCTGGTTCATGGTCCACGTCATGGCAAGGGCAGTGTGTCGGTGCTCGACTTCGCTTCACGCAAAGTCGTGACGACCTGGCCGATTCCGGGTGGCGGCAGTCCGGATATGGGCAATGTCAGCCCCGATGGCAGGACGCTGTTGCTGTCCGGCCGGTACGACGATGTCGTCTATGCGATCGATACGACCGCCGGAACCGTTAAATCCATTCCGGTGGGCATGGAACCGCATGGACTCACGGTGTGGCCGCAGCCCGGCCGGTATTCGCTCGGGCACACAGGCAACATGCGCTGACCGGGAGACGCCGGGACGAACGGCGATTGCGTGCAGACCCCCATTAGCGCGCGCGCCACGGGGGTGCTGTTCTGTTCTACGCGCAATTGCCGTCATGTGTGCCTTTGCGCATCGCCCGGTCATCCGGTGGCTAATTCTCCGGGTTACCTGCGCGCAGCCCCCGGTCTCCGGCCACCCAACCCTCCGCATTCAGACAATCGTGCATAGCCGTGGCGGCGGTGGCGGCCTCCCCGAAGGCCACAGCGATCTGATCGAGACTGTGCACCACGTCGCCCGCGGCATACAGACCGGCGACGGATGTCGCCATGTGTTGGTCGACAATCAGGGTCCCGTCAGGCGCGTGGGCCGCGCCAAGGGACAAGGCGAGTTCTGACCTTACCGTGTCTCCCAGCGCGGAGTAAATGGTATCGAACTCGTACTCCTTGCCAGAGCGCGTTTGCAGGGCAGCAATGCTGTCTCCCTCCATGCGTAGCGCGGGAATTCCGTCTTCGATCACGGTAATTCCGGCGGTTGTCAGTTTCTGGCGGTCTTCCTCAGAAAATGCAACGCTGTGACCAAGGGTAAACAGCGTCAGGTCCGCCGTATAAGTGCGAATGAACAGGGCTTCTTTCAGGGCCTCCGTGTCTTGCGCGATGACTGCTACTTTCTTGCCGATCACCTCGTAGCCATCGCAGATAGGACAGTGACGGACCAGGCCCCGGTGAACGGCGTCGTCCAGACCGGGAAAAGCGGGCTCGACGTCGATGACACCTGTGGCGAGTAGCACTTTTCTGGCCCGGATGTGCGTGGACTCTGTCAATGCCAGAAATGTTCGATCCTCGTGCAGGCTGAGATTTTGCACCGTTCCCGCAACGATGCTAACGCCATAACGCGAAGCTTGTTCGCGCAACCGCGCAAGCAGATCCGGGCCGGCGATACCGTCCGGATATCCCGGGCAGTTGTGGGAAAGGGGAATCAAAGAGGCCCGGCTTTGGCCAGCATCAACTACTGTGATGCTGCGCCGAAAGCGAGCAAGGTAGATCGCCGCGGTTAGTCCTGCCACCCCCGCACCGATGACCAGGCAATCGACGGTTTCTAACTCAAGTTCTTCACTCATTTTCTTCTCCCGGAGGGTATTGAGGGTGGGGCGAGTCACGGCCCGGTGCCGACGTCGGGAAAGATCACGTCTCTGAGCCAAGCGTCCTTGAAGGTCGGTACACCGCAGGGGCGCGCCTCCTGCATCTCGCGGACCCGACCCGGGCTGACCGGACGCCGGACCCCGTTTCTGTCAATCGCGTAGGCTTCGAGTACGTCGACGTGCGAGACGTTCTGGTCGAACGAGATATAGCGCTGCGCGATGTCCTCGATGCCGGCCGCCGTATTCGCGCGCACCGTCGTGTCGTCGTCTTCCGCCACGACGAAAACGTGCACATCGTTTTCGATAGTGGAGGGCGCGCCCGGATTCCCGCTTTCGTCAGCATATATCGTGGGTGCGCTGGTGATCGCGAGAACGATGGCGATGAGAAGAGAGTGCATGATGTCACGACAACGGAAACGTCACTCTGACGGTTTGGAGGAGCAGAATCGCGTTAAGCGACAGAACCACAGTTGCTGCGAGCATGGCCACTATGGTCGTGAATGCGCGGTTCCTGTGAATGCCCATGATATCCCGCCGAGTGCTGAACCAAACCAGCGCCGTCATCGGAAGCGGCAGCGCCAAACTCAACACCACCTGACTGATGACGAGCGCGTTTGTAGCGTTCACTCCCAAGCCGACCACTGCAAAACTGGGCACCATTGTCACGACTCTTCGCACCCAAAGCGGGATACGAAAGCCAGTGAAGCCCTGCATAATCATCTGGCCGGCCATGGTGCCCACGACCGAGCTGGATATTCCGGAAGCGATTAGCGCGAGGAGAAAAATGCCCGCGGCCCCTATGCCCAACAGAGGCGCCAGGGTGTGGTATGCCGTTCCGATTTCGGCGACGTCAGAATGACCCTCGTGGAAGGCGCCAGAAGCCATGACGACCATGGCCATATTAACAAGACCTGCGGTGGCCAACGCGACGACAACCTCGAGGTTCGAATATGCCAGCAGCGTGGTGCGTTCAGCTTCTGTCTTTGGGAGCACGCGACTTTGGGTTAGCCCAGAATGGAGAAACAACGCATGTGGCATAACCGTGGCGCCAACAATGCCGACAGCGATCGTGAGAGCTTCTGAATCCGGAAGCTGCGGCGAAAACATACGCGCGAAGACTGCTGGCCAGGCGACCGGTACGATGAACAGCTCGGCCAGATACGACAAGCCAATCACACCGACTAGTCCACCAATTGCCAGTTCGAGTGGACGGAAACCTGCGCGCTCAAACAACAGAAGCGCATAGGTCACGAGAGCGGTGACCACCATGCTGACAAACAACGGCATGTGAAACAGCAGTGACAGGCCGATTGCTCCGCCCAGAAACTCGGCCAGATCCGTGGCCATCGCGGCCACCTCGCTCACGCCCCACATGAAAAGGACGAGGAACTTCGGGAAGTGTTCGCGGCAGAGCTCCGCGAGATTTCGTCCGGTCACTATCCCGAGTTTTGCGGAGAGCGCCTGAAACAGCATGGCTATCAGATTCGCCAACAGCACGACCCAGAGGAGCGTGTAGCCGTACTTCGCGCCAGCCTGGATGTTCGTCGCGAAGTTCCCGGGGTCCATGTAGGCAATTGAGACGACCACCGCCGGGCCGAAAAATGGCAGAAACACGCGAGCGCCTCTGCCTTCGAGCCGCTCCCGTATCGCCAGCGTCGTTCGCTTCGTCAGCGTCGCACGCGCGTCTTTGTCACGAGCACGGTCGTCCATTCATTGCGACTCCAGCCATGTCCAACGCAAATCCGCCCCGTCACTTCGGCCGCAGCATCACTTTCAGCAAAAGAGCATGCCGCAGCCGGAGCATCGCCAGACTTGCAATGCGCTTGGTTCGGACGACGATGAGCGCCTCCCCAAACACCTGTGTGGAGCGATGCGCGCAGCAGCCGGGCTACGAGTTGCAGAGGGCGCGGTGCAACCAGGTAGCCATCGTAGCCATCCTCCACCGAAGGACTGGGCTACGCCGAATCGTACCGCGCCGAAGCCCGCGTACTCCATTACTTGACGCCGTGCTTTGCCTGCCACTTCGTCATGTACGCAATTTCCTCATTCTGTGCCTTGATGATGTTTTTGGCCAGCCGCTTCATGTCCGGGTCTTTGCCATACTTTAATTCGACCTTCGCCATGCTGACCGCGCCCTTGTGATGGGGAATCATGTGGGCCACGAAGTCCTTGTCGGCATCGCCCGTGTACGAAGGCGCGCTCATATCCTTCATCATTTTCTGGTCCGCGTCCTTGAAAGCCTGCGTTGACGGACCCGACCCGGCATCTGTGGAACTGGACATATTCATTCCCGGCATAGACGCGGCCTGCTGGGCACTGACGGGGGCGGCGGCGACGGCAAGTGCGGCGCCAGAACAAAGGCAAAGGGTACGAAGCGCGTGAAGGTTTTTCATTTTGAATCTCCTTGTGTAAAAGATCATTCTGAGTGACCGGGATGTTGGTGGTGTGCATGGTCACGCGAGCCGCGGTGTTCGTGCGTAGCATGGTCGTGCTCACCGCCGTCCATCATTCGCATCATCTCGGGGCCACCGGTTCTGAAAAATACGGCCGTCAGGATGATGAAGATGGCACCAAAGACGATGTCGAGCATGGCGGTGTAGTTGAAGGTAATCGCCGCGTCGACGACTGCAGTATGCCGCTCTGTCGGGACCCATCCGAGCGACTGGAAGAGCGCCTCGACCACGAGTGCAGCCGAGACCATCGCAAGATAGAAGGTCACAGCGAGGAACACCGTCATCCTGCCACCGTAGTATTTCCTGTAGATGTTGAGGATGGGAAGAATGATGAGGTCGCCAAAGATGAAAGAGGCGACACCGCCGAAACTTATGCCGCCGTTCCACAGCACCGCAGCGAGCGGCACGTTTCCGACGGAACAGGTGAACGACGCAACGGCAATCAGGGGGCCGACAAATGCACCCCAAATCATTGCGGCTGTGGGATGACTGACGAGGAAGAATTTCTGCCAGAAACTGTCCGGCACCCACGCGCCGAGCGCGCCTGCGATGAGCAACCCAATACCGATGTCGCGCCACAGCATCGACCAGTTCATCACGTAGCTGTGGCTGATCGCTATCCACCCGTGTTTGGAGGAGAGGCGTTGCTTCCACGTCCCATGCTGCTCGCCCATTGACATGGCTGCATGCCCTTCCATGCTGCCGGCGATACCCTTGTCGGCCTGGTCGATGGCTTCTTTCTTCAACGAGTCGCGAAGAATGAAACGGAAGAGAATTACCAGCACGACAATCATGATCGGACCACCGATGAACTCTGCGGCAGCGAATTGCCAGGAAATCAGAACCCACATCAATACGCCGAGCTCAAGTACGAGATTCGTAGCGGCGAACTGGAACGCCATTGCAGAAGTGAAGTCGCCACCTTTTCGCACGATCGACCGCGCCATTGCGACCGCTGCATACGAACAGGAGGAAGACGCGGCGCCGAGCAGACTCGCGAAAGTCAGCGACCGCGGTGACGCGTCAGGCAGAAGCTTCGACATCTCGGACTTCGAGACCACGACCTCGATGACGGCCGAGACCAGGAAGCCCAGACTCAATCCCCAGAAAATCTGCCACAACATGGTGAATGCCATCCAGAGGGCATGACCTAAGGCAGTAACAATCTGCATCGCAAACTCCTGCACGAGAGGTTCTTTACGAGCGGCCTCGGGCTATCGAAGTACATCATGAGACATCGTGAGAATTTTCATGCCTTCATGGTGTTGACCAGCTTCAGGCTGACTTCGTCAATCCGTTCACACACGCGTTGGGCGAACCAGGAGCGTGGATGTTTTCGACATGAGCAAAACGCTTAATCGCAGGCGAGCAACAGCGTGCGAAATGAGAGCGGCCTTCCGGCTTCCCCTTGGAGAATGCGAGTACGGACCGTCAGGTGAAATCCCGCCGCTTGAATCGGAGCAACCGGGCTTTGCTCAGGCAAGGCGGAATCGACTCTCACGATTCTGGTGGTGATGTCTGATTCCAGCGTCGCTGCCGGGTCGAGATGCGTGAGCGCATTCGTAGTCGAATTGACGCACACCGTTGCAGGACATGTGTTTAATTTCGAATTCCATGTTTGCCTCCAGTCGCAAGTCAGAACCACCAGCATGGGCCTTCCCACGGCGGGAAGGTCAAGACGAGCGCCATTTTCGCTACAGCCTGCGCCATTTGCCTTGGTCGGTGCACGTTCAGATGAATCGTATGGTAGCAAGACCCGGACCTGCGTTCCCTGCGAAGCCGTGTCGACGTCACTTTTGCCAGGCGTGACGACGGATACTTCGGTCATTCGAATCAGGACGGGCGCCATCGGGAATCCGTAGGCTCCCCAATCCTGCACTGGGATTGGCCGACACCGCCCCCGCCAAAATTGCGAATACTCCCGGAAGAAGCTGGATGGACTGAAGCTTCTTCGTCGCATCGGATCAACGTTGGCCGCCACGCTGAACGCCTTCGCCAGATCCTCGAATGTTCGTCCTGAATTCCCGCAGCCGCGTCGGACTGGCATGCCCGCCACCCTCGACCTCGCGCATTGGTAAAGGCGCCTACGCGTGGACAGCGTTTGTACAGTGATAGACTCGTCGCCAAACTACAAATCGTTACCCTATGAACAGTCTCCACACGCTGATTGAGCACTGGAAGTCCGACCCCGCGGGGACGTTCCAGACATGGTTTCTCTGGCCCGAACGGCTCAAGAATTTCCGTTCCATCCGCCAGGGGATACGGCAGGTAGTCAAGGAAATCAATTCTGGCGCCTTCGGCAATGCGTACCGCGGCTCCTCGCTCGAAACTGTCGTCGCGTCCGTCGCGGAACAGCGCCAGATCTTCAGGGGCGCGGATCACGCGTTCCTTTGGAAACCCAAGCTGCGTATTCCCGACATTTACGAGAATCCCGTGAACCAGCGTGCGTTCGGGAAAGCGCTGGACGCGTGCGATTGCTGTAACGAGGCAGATGAAGTCCTCGATGCAATCCGGATACTGGATTCGCATGCGATCAAGGGTCTGGGACCGGCAGTTGCCAATCTGCTGTATTTCATTCATCCCACACATGTCAGTCCTTTCAACACCGCGATTGTGCGAGGCTTCAACGCGGTGACGCGAGCGAACGTGAAACTGGGGCGCTGGGACCACTATCTGTCGATGCGACAAGGCATCCTGGAGCTGAACCACGAGCACCGGTCACTTCTGTCCAACGATCTCGGTGCCATTGCAGGCTTCCTGTTCGATGTCGGCATGGATCGGTATCCGCTGCCTCCATCCATCGACGATACTGCGTCGGGCCACGCGTGGCTGAAGGATCTGGAGGCTGTCCGCGCGCAATCAGCCACGCTTGCCAGGCAACTCGAAGCGAATCAGCAACAGGATGCGACCCATACCGAGGTTCAGGGCTGGTTACGTGACCTGGGTCACTCGCTCGGGTACATGGTCTGGATTGCCACCAATGACCGCTCGCGTCCCTACGCAGGCGGAAAGCTTGTTGACGGCTGCATATCGGAACTGCCCGCATCACTTTGCATCAACGGGGCGGACACCGTACCGCTCATCGACGTTATCTGGCTGCACCCCGATCAGACGGTTGTCGCCGCATTCGAGGTCGAGCACACGACATCCATCTACTCGGGCATCGTGCGTCTGCTCGACCTCGCGCTCGGCTCGGTCACGGCGGCGCAGCGTCACCTGTATCTGGTAGCGCCCGACGCGCGAGAAGCAGATGTGCGAAGTCAGCTTGCGCGACCAGCGTTTTCACGCGTTACGGAACTGGGCATCAAATATCTGCCGTACGGTGCACTCAGGGAGCACCGCGAAAACATCGCCCGCTTCGGCGCGGGTATGAAACCGATTGAGGCCATTGCGCGGATGCTTTGATGTGCGTTTGCTAATCGGGCGTTGCCTGAACGCATTCAGGTCACGCCCGCCTGTTCACATACGGCGCAAGCTGATCAGGGTCGAGCCGAGGAGGGTGGTCCGAGATGGCGAAAAGGTCAGGTCCTCGCCACGCTGCATTCGGATGCGGTGATCCAGAATGAGAGCCGGTCGGAATTCACCCCCATTGATTCCAGCGAAAGCATCTAGAACAGATGAAAGTCAGAATTCTTTGCCGTCGTCACTGCGGCCTGGCTCACCCGGTCAACGTGAGCGACGCTCAATACCCGATGCCTGATTGCGCGATTGCGAGCGGCCGGCAGTCAGGCCTGACCGGCGATGACGACGCCGGAGCAGGCTCCCCAGAAGTGGGTCCCGGTTCAATGTGACGACATTGTGCCGTCGGTAAATGGCGACTACCCGCCGCGCCAGGCGACGATCGGGAGCAACCGGCCGCGTTTCAACGGCACCAACCCCGGGTGGCAAAAACAGCCGCGATAGACTGGACGATATCGCGCTAAAACCTGCATGTCCGGGGGCGAGTCATTGTCCCCGACACATGACAGCGTACACGCAAGCACGTTTGCATCGGCCAACTCGGATGTCGCCATCGTCCGTAACGACATCAATTTCCCGGCTTTATGAAACGCAGGGTCATGTCGTCACTCTCACCGATTGCGAGATACTTTGCCCGGTCCTTGTCGGCCAGCTTCAGCGTTGGCGGCAAATACCAGACAGGATAGCTCCCGTCGTCTTTCGGGTTGGCATTGGCTTCGGACGTGCCGGCTAGCTCGAAGCCTGCCTGCCGCGCCTCGCGGATCGCATAGTCTTGCGGAACGCGTCCCTTTGCGATCGCATCGGAGACGGTTTCGCCTGCCCTGGCCCGATGCTCGACGATGCCGAGCACTCCGCCCGGCTTCAGTACCTGATACGCAGACAGGAAGAAGCGTTGGACGATCGCGTCGGTTGTCTCGTTATGCGCGTTTGAGTAGACGAAGTCATGGAGATTGAGGAACGTCACCACCATGTCGGCAGATTCCGGGCCGCCGAGCGGCATGTATTCCGGAGGCTCGAAGGCCGTCGTCGCAACCTTCCCATAAATAGCCGGATTGCCCGAAAGTTTTTCGCCGTACATGCCCGCCATTTTGCGGAAAAATGGATTGACGCTTGTTGCGGGCGGGGTCGCCTCAATCAGCTGTCCGCGTTGTTTCAGAAAGGGGGCGAGAATCTCTGTGTACCATCCTCTGCCCGGCAGGACCTCGATCACCGTCATCGCGGGCTGGATGCCAAAAAATTCGAGTGTTTCGATCGGATGTCGATATTTGTCCCGCTGCCTGAAAGCAGGCGTTCGCTGTGAACTGTCGATTGCTGCCTTCAATGCCTGATCGACGCCTTTGGGTGTTTCGGCGACGGCGATCGCCATAGGCGCCGATGCGATCAACATCGCGAGTGCCAGTGTTATTCCCGATTTTACGTTCAAGTTTCGTTCTCCCTATCTGGTCGCCAGATAATGTCGTTTCCTGCAAATCGCTGCGTATCCGTCCTCGCCAACATGGTTGCGAGCCCGGAATCCTTTTCGATTGCGTAGCAACTGCGCCTGTCCCGCTTACCTGGCGAAAAGCGATGACACAGTGCCGGATGTCTGCTTCGGAGCTGAAGGAGAGTGGGGCACCGCCCATCTTCTTCTCCTGTTGTGCCCGGACCATCCCATTCATAGCATTGAGCCGTGCTTCGCTGCGTCTGATATTCGAGACCTTGGTCAAGCGTCCAGTCGCCACAATTTCACTCAAAGCTTTCCGTAACTATGCAATCCAGACAAGAACATGTTGACGCCAAGAAACGCGAACGTCGTCACCAGCAGGCCAGTCAGCGCCCACCAGGCGGCGACCGCGCCGCGCTGGCCCTTCATCAGGCGCATATGCAGCCAGGCCGCGTAGTTCAGCCACACAATCAGCGCCCACGTTTCCTTCGGATCCCAGCTCCAGTAACCGCCCCATGCTTCCGCAGCCCACAGCGCGCCGAGAATCGTCGCGATCGTGAAGAACGCGAAGCCGACGGCGATCGACTTGTACATCAGGTCGTCGAGCACATCGAGCGGCGGCAGACGGTCTGCCAGCACGCCGCGCTCTTTCGCCAGATACGCGACGCCGACCATTGCCGACAGCGCGAAGCTGCCATAGCCGATGAAGTTGGCCGGCACGTGGATCTTCATCCACCAGCTCTGCAGCGCCGGCACGAGCGGCTGGATCTGCTGGGCGTCGCGCGCGACCGAGTACCACATCAGGAAGCCGACCGCCGCGCTGATCACCAGCAGCACGAATGCGCCGAGCGCACGCGTGTTGTAGTGCTGCTCGTAGTACAGATAGAACAGCGCCGTGATCAGGCTGAACAGCACGAACACTTCGTACAGGTTCGAGATTGGAATATGGCCGACGTCCGCGCCGATCAGGTACGACTCGTACCAGCGCACCATCAGACCGACGAAGCCCATCACCACCGCAGCCCACGTCATTTTTGAACCGATCGCGGCGCCGGTCGGTGAACGCGACAGCAGGCCGATCCAGTAGAAGACGGTGGCGAACACGAAGAGCGCGCTCATCCACAGAATTGCGGACTGGCTCGACAGGAAATATTTGAGGAAGAACGCGTTATCCGCGCGCGTCAGATCGCCGTGATAGATCTGGATCGCAAGCAGCGACAGCGCGGCGATGCCCACCATCAGCGGGCGCACCGGCTTCCAGCGCCAGCCCAGCACGACGAACACCGGCACTGCGCAGCACAGCACCAGTTTGTCGTAGTAATTCATGAACGGGTGATAGCGCGACAGCGCGAACCCGGCCCCCGCGACCATCGCTACTGCAAACAGCCAGTCAGTGATGCCGAGGCGCTTCAGGAACGGCCGCTCGTCATACTCAGCAACGTTGAGTGCCTCGTTCGCGAACGACTTCTGCGGCCGCGAGGGTGAAGAGGAGGATGAAGAAACCTGAGTCAAGTCCATGATCTTACCGGGTCGAATCTTGTGAGCGTGCGGACGGCGCGCCGGCATGGCCGGGTTTGTCGGAGGCGCCGGCGGCGTCGGATGCTTCAGTGAGTTTGGCGCCCAGCGCGGCGCCGACGGCGTCGCGCGTTTGCGTGAACTCTTTTTCAAAGTCGAGCGTTTTGCGTGCGCTCGACATCGCCATCACGACATTCGTGCCGTGATCGGTGTCCTTGAGCCAGAACCAGAGGCGTCGTTCGCGGACGTAGAACATCGAGAAGATACCTAACACGAGGAGCAGGCTGCCAAGATACACAATTTTTTTGCCCGGGGCACGCGCCAGCTGGAATACCGAAGCCTGCACTTCGTTGAACGAGTCGAGCTGCAGATAGACCGGCGATCCGTACAGAAAGCTGTCGGATATCGCATTGATTGAGCTCTGGATGAAGCGGCTCGCGTCCGCGTTGGCCTGCGCATCGGGCTCGCCAAGCTGCTCGCGCGACAGCTGCCACAGGTCCCACGTCGAGCCTTCCAGCATGCGCAGCAGCAGGCCCGCGGCCTTTTCCTGCTCGCCCTTGGGCACCGAATGGTCGATGAACGCGGCAACCGCCTGGAAGCCGCCGACGGTCTGGCCGTTCGGCATCCTGATGCTGTTGTCCGCGCCGGCAAACAGGTTCAGGACACGTAGCGCGCTTTCTTCCAGATGCTGCTGCAGTGCGACATTCGAACCCGGCACCGAGCGCAGCGCGAACCGGTGAGCGGCCGCGGCGCGCATGGCCGGACTTTCCAGCGTGGCGCGCAGGTTCATCCATTCCTTGACGGTGCCGCCAGCGTCGGCCGGAATGCGCAGATAGCGGAACGGATCATTCGGACTGGTGCGCATGCCCGCGAGGAACATCCGGTCGCCGCCCACGTCGACCGGCAGCATGTAGTTGTTGTACTCACGCGCCTGACCTTCCTTGTCGCGTACCTTGTATTGCACCGAGGGGCCGACGTTATGCATGTTCATCGGCTGCGAGGTCTTCGCACCGGAACCGAGGCGCTCGTCGAACGCTTCTTCCAGCGAGCGATGCGCGGCCACGCCGCGTGCGTCGTTGGCGCCGCTGCCGTTCGACACGTTCTCGACATTGATTGCGCGGAAGTCGGCGAATTCAATCGTCTGGCCATCGGCGCCGGCGATCGGCGCGTTAAGTGGCGCGGAGTTGCCGATCACACCGCCGAACGGTGTGGTCTTCCCGCTTGCGCCCGTCATCGGCCACGCGGTCATCTTCATCTGCGAGCCACCGTCCTGGAAGCTCGACTGGTAGATCGACACGCCGTCATATTCGAATGGCTTGTTCACCTCGATGCGCGCCAGGATTCGCGCGCCAGTCTTGTGGTCGATGACGACAATGTCACTCGCGAACAGCTTCGGCATGCCCGTCGAGTAGTAGTCGACGATGAACTTGTTCAACTGGATAGAGAATGGCAGGTCCTGGATCAGCGAACCGTCGGGCTGGTTCAGGATCGCTGTCGATACATGCTGCCCTTCCGGCACCCACGCATAGCCACGAAAACTCGGATTCGATTGCGACAGGCGGTGTTCTGGCGCAATGTCGTTGATCACCGTGTTGCTGCGGATCGGCGACTTGTCGAACAGCCACATCTGCAGCCTGATCGGCAGGTTGCTGTCGAGCAGGCCACCCAGACAGATCACGACGATTGCAATGTGCGCGGAGATGTAGCCGAACTTCGTCAGCGCGCCGCGCTTCGCGGCAATCAGCGTCGCGCCGTCCGATTCACGTGTGACAAACCTGTAGCCGAGCTTGGCCGAGAGTGTCGCGAGGACCAACGAGGTCTGCGTGCGCGTGCCGTGCACCGCGAACTCGCCCTTGTGATGGAACGCGCGCAGACTGCCTTCGCGAACCCTGTCTTTCCAGCTCTTCGCATCGGCGATCATCTTCGGCGCATTGCGGATCACGCACAGCGACACCGACACCATCAGAAAACCGAGGATCAGCATGAACCACCACGAGCTGTACACGGTGTACAGGCCGAGCGAACGGAAGATATCCGCCCAGAATGGGCCGAACTGATTGACGTAGTTGTTGTACGGATCGTCCTGCGTGAGCACCGTGCCGATGATGCTGGCGATGGAGAGAATCACCAGCAGACTGATGGCAAATCGCATCGAACCTAGCAAATCCAGCGTATTGCGCCATGCCCGCCTGGTGACTTTTGCCTTACGCGCTGAAACAGTCGCACTCATACGGGCTCCAGCGTTGCACGATGGGGAGGGTACTTGCGTGGCAGATTTGCTTTCTTCGTCATCGCATCTCTTCCTTGAAACTGAGCGTCCATTTTCTTCCGGGATAATCTGGCAATCTGATTTCGGCGAACGACCTTCTTCGGAGACTTAACCTCGTGCAGAGCGTCAGGTCGAGGCATTCCTTCCGAGGGCTTATATGGCGTACCTGCGCAACCAGTCGTCAATGGTTCCGGGTGAAAGTATTCCAAGCAATACGGCTCGGACCTTGCCGGAGGGATCGATGAAAATCGAAACCGGGATCACGTTGGAGCCAATGAAATTGATCAGGCGATCGATCTGCGTGCGTGTCGTTTCCGATGAAAGGATGGGGGAGGCGATAACGTACGTTACGCCGCGTGCTTTGGCGAACGCCAGGGCTTGCGACCGTACCTCGTAGAGATCGAGACCGACGACGATCAGGCCGGATTTTTGGAGCCGTTGCGAAGCATCCTGCAGGATCGGCAGTTCGATCCTGCATGGTACGCACCAGCTCGCCCACAAATTGACAACGAGGCTATGCCCCTTCAGGTCCTTCAGAAAGAGCGGCTGCCCGTCTGTACCGGTCATCGGCAGACTGTTCAGCGCATCGGCAATCTGGGAATCTTTCCCGGTGGGATTCTCCGAGGTCTGGACGCTCAAATATAGCGACGCGATAACGAGAGGTAGCGCCGCTGCGGCTAACACCCGCAGACTGGGCATATGTGTTTTCCTGCCTCGCCAAATCCGAAGCAGCGCCCACGCCAGCCCTCCAACGAGGCCATATAGAGGCGCAAACCCCGGTAGCCAGAAAAACAGGACTTCATACGGATGCGTACGATACGCGTCCATATGTCCAACGACATAGCCCAGCCGCGCGACGAGCAACCCGCAAACCGCGGCTTCGTCGAGCAGCGCGCTGTACCTGTACACCGACGGATGTTTTGACTTTCGGCTGACAATCCGGAGCAGGCACGTTGCAGAAAAAAACGCCGCGAAAAAAATCAGCCGGTCAAAAGAAATATTGATGCCGAACATCGTTAACATGGACTTCTCTAGTCAGGCGCCAGGGGATGCGGGTGCGCAAATCTGGCTTCGTTTGATCAGGAATCCTTGAGGTACAAAGCAACTGGTGCCGAACTAACGCATACTCATCGGTGCCGGGATGTTCGCGGGCGGCAAGCACACGCCGTCAGAGCTGCAGGCTTGCACGCGAACTATCAGGTGGACATTTGGCCCGTTGGGCAGGTCTGACACCGGGATGCGTGTCCCGTCCTCGTAAACGTTGAGTTCCTTGTCATCGACGCGAATCCCGCTGTTCATGCCCGCTGGGTATTGCGCGGCAACCGGATGTATGTCGCCGCCCTGTTCGACGGAGATTGTCGTCGGGATCAGATAATCGAGCGATGCAGGATTGGCGTTGACGTGCCAGTTCGGGCGAATATGCAGCGTCACCGCAGCCGCGGCGCCGACGTTTTCGAACGACGCCGTGACCTGTTGAGAGGAGTCGCCAATTCCACCACCTGATGCACCGGATAAGGTCAGGGAAGGTGAATTCTGTGTTACCGCATCCCCGGGAGTTACTGCATTGCGAAATTGTGGATACCGGCTCCACGCGAGAATGGTTGCCGCTGCAAGTAGCGCCAGAGCGAAAGATATTTTGATTGTCCTGGACTTCATGTTCACGATGGTTCACCTGCTATTTGACATCCGTTAGCGCATCGATAAGACTTCCGCCCGTAAACAGGCCGGAAAACTGCTGGACCACCCGACCCCGGCTGTCGAGGATCGCGAGAAACGGCAAGCCTGCGCCGCCGTAGGAGGCAAGCAGGCGCTCAAGCGCTGGATTGGGGCGCGTGAGATCGACCTGGAACGCAACGGCGCCATGGGAGCGGATGGCCTGTATGACGTCACTGTTGCGATAAACCGTGCTTTCCAGGATCTTGCAGTTGATACACCATTGAGCGGTGAACTCGACCAGGGCTGGCCGGCCAAGAGCTGATAGCTTCGTGGCATCGGACGCCTCCAGACGTTGCCACGCGACGGCATGCGCCGCAGATGATCCGGAACTGACCCCCGCGTAGACCAATCCGCCTGCAATGACCCCGAAGATCGCCACCGCGCGGCGTGCGGCGCGATCCTGAGCTCGCCAGAACGCGTGCGCAGTCCAGACCAGCAACCCGGCGAGAAACGCAAACCAAAGGAACGGACCCATCGCGGCCGGCAACACGCTTTGCGCGAAGAAAAGCGCCGCGCCCAGCAGAACCCAGCCGAAACTACGTCGAACCACGTCGGACCACGCGCCGGCGCGCGGCAGCCGCTGGAGCAATCCGGGATGAAGGATCAAGCCTGCGTAGGGCAGCGCAAGGCCGACGCCAATCGAGACGAAAATGGTCACGATATTGGCTATCGGCTGTGTGAGCGCGAACACCAGAACGCCGCCCAACAGGGGACCGGTGCAAGGCGTCGAGAGCAACGCGCCGACCAGTCCCGAAACAAATGGCTCGAGAAAGCGGGCGCCCCGCATCGACGCGGCCGCAGCGGGGACCGGCAGCCCCCTGCCGGAAAAATTCATCGTGGCCAGCGCCAGCAGCAGCACGCTGAGCACGATCAGCAGAATGCGCGATTGAAACAGAACGCCCCACTGCAGATGCAAGAGTGCCGTAGAGAGTCCAAGGACCGAAAAAAAGAGCACCGATCCGGCGGCAAACAGGCCGGCTGACAGCATGCGCGCGCCGAAGCCTCCCCCGGCTTCGCGCAGGATCGCGCGGACCTTGATCGGTATGGCCGGTAGCACGCACGGTGTCAGGTTGAGGAGCATACCTGCGGCCACGGCAAGCGGCGCCTGAATCCAGAGGGAAGTGAACATGGCGCGGTCTGTTACGTCGATTGGGTGAGAGCGTCACTGATCATGCGGTCGAGCGCGGCGAAATCAGGCTCACCGAGAAAGCGTTTCAGGATCTTTCCATTCCTGTCGACCAGATAGGTGGTCGGCGTCATTTCAACATTAAAGAATCTGCGCGCAAGACTTCCATCTGTGTCCGTGACGATCCGGAACGGCAAATGCCTCGTATTGGCGTAGTTGGTCACATAAGCGGGCGGATCGTAATTCATCGCTATTGCGATGAAATCGAAGTTCGCGCCCTTGAACCTGTTATACGTCTGAATCATCTGAGGCATTTCCTTAATGCAGGTGGCGCAACTTGTCGCCCAGAAATCCACCAGGTAGACCTTTCCACGCAGGTCCGCCGTCGTTAGCTTTTGGCCCGACGTCAGCACAAACGTCGCAGCCGGAACGGCTTTCGTTCGGCCAACAGCCATGTATGCCGTGATGGCGAGGATGACAACCAGCAGAGCCCCCAACGCTTTGCTGACCGAAAACTTGAAGTTGCTAATGCCAGTCATGATAAAAATGCTCAACTAAGGATTTTGTAGCCGACACGTCGGACACCAGTTGCGCGATGTCCGCACTCGAAAGCGTCGGATTCGGACACAATGACGCCCGGCATTCAGATGACATTGAGTCGTCCCATCATGCCCAGGTCCTCGTGTTCGAGAAGGTGGCAATGAAACATGCGAATGCCCTTCATGGTTTGCACAATCTTGATTCGCACCGTTTCCTGGGATTTCAGGTTGACCGTGTCATAGAGTGCGCGAAACGATTCCTTGCGGATTCGGCCGCTGATTTCCCGTTCGACCACGAGAAACTGTGTGCCGTGAATATGAAAGGGATGGTCCATGTCAGAGTCGTTGACGATCGTCCACTCTTCCGTGACGCCCATCTCGCTGGTGAGATCAACGCGGTCCATGGCAAACAATTTCCCGTTCATAAGAAATTGCATCTCCTGTTGTCCCTTCGTTGTCGATGCCGACTCGCTCATGACGACGCGCTTCTGAACGGCAGCGGCCGGCCATTGCGGCCATGTGCGCAGGATCGGCGGCAACGTTGGCCGGCTGGCTGCACGAACGGTGCTAAAAATAACGTCGAGGAGTTGAACCGGTGCGTCTTCAGCAGCACCGCCCATCTTGCCGCGGTTGTATGGAGCAGCAAGCAGCGGCGAAGGCGACATGCGTTGGCCGGTGGCGTGCACGACCACATCGACGCGTTGCGCGGGGGCGACGAGAATCTCGCGCAGGCCCATCTGCGCACGCTCGAGCGGGCCCCCGTCCGTGCCCACCAGCGCCAACGAATGGCCGGGTAGTTGGAGGCGAAGATAGCGGGCATTGGTGGCATTCAGTATCCGCCAACGTTCCTGTCCGTTAGCGTCGAACACCAACATTGGTCGGTGCTGACCATTGACCAGAACGAACTGGCCTTCGCGCCCGTTCATCCAGTCCATCATGTCGTTTGCGGGAATTGCACCATCTGCGGTAAGGCGCAAATCCGTGATAGCCAGAACCCTCTCAGGCAGCGCCGCCAAAGGATCGTCCTTGGCTCGCACCAGGATCGGCCCCGCGAGACCGCGATACACCTGTTCCGCCGACTGCTTATGGGGGTGTGGGTGATACCAGTACAGCCCACTAATATCCGTCGGCAGCGTGAACCGGTAAACGCGGCTGCCGCCCGGGGGTACCGCATCTGATGGATTGCCGTCCTGGTCCGGCGGTACCGGCAGCCCGTGCCAGTGAATCGTGGTGGCTTGTGACAACCGGTTGTGCAGGGTGATCTCGACGTCGTCGCCCGCAGTGAGCTCAAGCAGCGGTCCAGGAAAGCTATCGTTGTAACTCCAGACCTCGGTGGTTTGGCCGGGCACAAGCTGCATGCGCGTTGGCGCCGCGACTAGCGTCGCTCTGAATTTGCCCGCTTCACTGGTTTCATTTTGAAGAACTCGAGGCGGCTGCAGCGGCCCACCCATCGGTATCGCACGAGCGGACGCGAGTCGCAGCGTTGGTGCGTCCATCCCGTTCATGGCGGGCATGTCCGCCATTCCCGTCATGTTGTCCATTGCACCGCTCATGGTGCCCTTGGCGCGCAACGGGGCGGCGGTCCAGCCGAGCGCAGACAGCCCGGCCAGGCCGGCAAAGAAATTTCGACGATGCATCGTCCTACTCCGAAACCATTGACATCCTGCCGGCGCACCATTGGGGCACCGGACTCTCAACGCCGTTAAACGACAAAAATTGCCCGCGGCAATTAGACGCGAAGGCGTTGAGGTGGAGGATGGGGTACGTCGGGAGCAGTGGAGGAATAGATCCGATCGGTAGCTAAAAACCGGGTGAGAGAGCCAATCGGACCAGGAACGTCAAGCGACGCCTGCACAGCAATCGGAGTGCAAAACGTGCAACTGAGGCAAACCGAGCAAAGGTTTACGTTCGCCTTTCCCGATTTGGCGGTGCCCGGAATTAGTCCGTGTCCGTCGGTGGTGCCCGATATGATTTCAGCTCGTATCGGCTGGGAAGCGACGGCGCCTCTGGTGGCGCCGCTCTCCATTGACATTCCGGGGTGACAGTCCGCCAGATCGCCTGCCGCCCAGCCGCGCAAAGGCAGCAGTAGCAATAGCAAGTAAACGATCGCACGGAAAAATTGGCGTGACATGACTACCTAAACAGGCGTTTACCCTGGCGATCCGGGACAGCGACGGGCTCGGAGATTCTAATATTACCCGATACAGACCTCCGCGGCCCGTGAACGAAGGACGCGTGCAAAAATTTGTTCCAGTAGGCGCAAAGAATAAATCGCCTAGCTAAAGTTCGAATCGGAACTCACCGAAAGCAGTCCGGCGTCTGAGCACGTGGTGCAGGCTGTAAAGGCGATTTTCGACCAGAGAGTGTTCCGTCTCGGAGGATGGGCCGGCGAACGGCGCTATGAAGTGGGAACGAGTCCTGGTGCAATTGTGTAAGCATAATTCGACGGACCCATGTGAAAGAGTCATCCGGAACCGGTTGCGAGCGTTGTGTTGTTCAGCATCTTCGGTCATGAAGCGGACTTTTCCTGGCGTGATGGCGAACCCGTGGCGGACAAGGGTCTCGTAGTGGGCATCCAGCTCCGATACCGATGTTCAAATGGTAGACGTGGATGTCCTAGGCATCCACATCTACCGTTCCAATCCGGTACGGGGAACACGCTTATCTAGACACATCGCGCTTATTCCTTCATACCCCTCGGGAGCGAGGTTTCCAGGTCCGAAGAAGCAGCGCATTGCTCACAACGCTGACGCTACTGAATGCCATTGCTGCTCCCGCCACAATTGGATTCAGCAGGCCGAACGCCGCCAACGGCACGCCAATCAGGTTGTAGACGAACGCCCAGAACAGGTTCTGGCGAATCTTGCTATACGTCCTGCGCGAGATGTCGATAGCGTCTGCGATAAGTGCCGGGTCTCCGCGCATAAGTGTCACGCCCGATGCATGCATTGCTACATCGGTTCCAGTGGACATTGCGATACCGACATCAGCCGCAGCGAGTGCCGGTGCATCGTTGATGCCGTCCCCGACCATGCCGACAGTAGCGCCGTCGCTCTTCAACCCCGCCACCGCCGTTGCCTTATCTTCAGGCAGCAACGACGCACGAACATCTTTTATCCCCAGCTCCTTTGCCACGAGCTGCGCGCTGCCCTCGTTATCCCCAGTAAGGAGCACTGTCCGAACGCCTAACGCCGAGAGCGCGCGGATGGCGACTGGCGATGTGTTCTTGATTGCGTCGCCGAACGCCATCATGGCCAGAACCCTGGTGGCCGGCTGAGTCTCGACGAGCCACGAGACCGAGAAGCCGGCTTCCTGTGCCCGCTTTCCGACAAGCTCGAGTTCGGAAGAGACACCGATAGCGCTTTCCATGAACCATCGTTCGCTTGCGATAACGAGCCTGCGCCCATCTACCGTCGCTTCGATACCTCGGCCGGTCAGAGCGGTGGCATCACTTGCGCGACTCAGCGTGAGCCCTTTCTCTTTCGCAGCATTTACCACCGCCCGGGCTAGCGGATGCTCGCTCGCCTGTTGCACCGATGCCGCCAGTTGCAAAGCTTCGAGGTGCGGGACCTGGTCCACCTCGAACTGCACGAGGCTCGGCTTTCCCTCGGTCAATGTACCGGTCTTGTCGAGCGCGATAACGGTGAGGCGGTGGGCCAGTTCCAACGCTTCAGCGTCTTTGATGAGAATGCCATGCTGTGCCGCTACGCCGGTGCCCGCCATAATCGCCGTGGGCGTTGCTAACCCTAACGCGCACGGGCAGGCGATGACCAGCACCGCAACCGCATTCAGAATGGCTGCTTCGACGTTTCCGTTTGCCAGCAGCCACCCTACCAATGTAACGAGTGCAATGCCTAGAATGACGGGTACGAACACGGCACTGACACGGTCCACCAGCCGTTGTATCGGAGCCTTCTCGGCTTGAGCCGACTCGACAAGACGGATAATGCGAGACAGCATCGTGTCCGCGCCGACCGCCGTGGTCTGAAGCAGCAGATACCCGTTTCCTACGATGGAGCCTGTCACGACCGGGTCTCCAGCACCCTTCGCAACAGGCAAACTTTCTCCCGTTATGAGCGACTCGTCTACATCGCTCTGGCCTTCCAGGATTGTTCCGTCCACCGGGATTCGCTCGCCAGGACGCATCACAACCTGGTCGCCGGCACGGACACCCGACAACGCGATATCTTTCTCTTCGCCGGCCACGCGGACGCGCGCCGTTTCAGGCCGCAATGCGTTGAGCGCTCTGATTGCATCGGTGGTTTTGCGCTTCGCGCGCACTTCCAGCCACTTCCCGAATCGGACAAGCGTAATGACGACGGCTGACGCCTCGAAATAAAGGTGATTCATTTGTCCGGGATGAGCGATAAGCTCGTACACACTGAGACCGTAAGCTGCAGTGGTCCCCAGAGCGACGAGCAAATCCATGTTCCCAGCTTTGGCCAGCACGGCTTTATAGGCAGCCTTGTAGAATCTGGCGCCAAAAACGAACTGCACGACAGTCGCCAGCGCCAACTGGGCCGACGCCGGAAGCATCGCGTGAGCGTCGAACAGATCCGCGAACATTGGTACGACAAGGGGGATAGTCAGGACAGCGGATGCTAGGACAGCGAGCATGTCGGCGTCAAAACGGGACGATGCGTGCTCGGCACGGCTGTCAACATGCTGAGCCGCTTCGTATCCGGCCTTGATCACCGCAGCGACTAATGCGTCATTGCTCACTCCCATGCTGGTCACCGTCGCGGTTTCAGTAGCCAGGTTTACGACGGCTGCGGACACACCAGGCAGCCGCAAGAGCGCCTTCTCTACGCGAGAGACGCAAGACGCGCACGTCATCCCCTTGATGTCGAGGGTGGTGGAATTCATGGGCACTTCATAGCCGGCCCGATTTACCGCGTCGACGATGGCATCTTGCGCCACGCCGGCATCGGCCGTAACACTCGCACGCTCGGTCGCAAGATTGACCGCTGAATTCGTGACGCCAGGCACTCTAGCCAGAGCCTTCTCAACGCGAGCGACACACGAGGCGCACGTCATCCCCTCGATGGGAATTGACCATTCCTTCGATGCCGGTGTGTTGCCGGGTTTTTGCAGGGTCGCTTCCATTACCAACACCTCGAAAAAAGCCCGGGTCTGGAGCGACCCGGGCGTACATCAGTCTTTCAGGACCGGGTTGTAACCGGCCTCTGAGATGGCGTTGAGCACTTTCTCGGGCGATATGGATGAGCTCACCTTGACCGTTTTCTGCGCGATATCGACGTCCACCGAAGCAGCGGGGTCGACTTGCTTCACTGCGTTGGTGATGCTTCGTGCGCAGCCGCCGCAGCTCATATCATTGACTTGAAATTCCATGCTTCTTCTCCATCAGATTATCTTCGATGAATCCAGTATCAACATTCCCATGGTGGGAATGTCAAGGCCTTTTTCGATGTGCCCTCGCGGCGCTTACTGCTAATGCCGGGACGCGGCCAAACCCTCGAGAATTGGGCATTCGGGCCGGGAGTCGCCACGGCAATGTTGAGCCAGGTGCTCCAATGTGTCGCGCATCTCGGTCAGCTCCGCGATGCGGGCGTTCAGTTCGGCAATGTGTTGCCTCGCTAGCTGCCTGACCTCGCTGCTCGGACGGCTGCGGTCCTCCCATAGCGCAAGCAACGTGGCAATTTGCTTCATCGCGAAGCCGAGCGTGCGCGCTCGTTTGACGAAGCGGAGGACTTCCACGTCGTTCTGGGAGTAGGTCCGGTAGTTCGACCCGGAGCGGGTCGCCGGGCGGATAAGTCCCGACTCTTCGTAGTGCCTCACCATTTTCGCGGACACTCCCGACGCTTTCGCCACTTCGCCAATGTTCATGATGGGACTCCAGGTCGGTTCAATACAGACCCATTTTCAACCTTCCTCCGGTAGGAAGGTCAAGGCAGTTTAGTGGCGGGGCCAAGGTGCGTAGCGCGCTCGCTGCGATTGCCGCAGGGGAAAATCCGGAAGGCACCGTGGGGAAATGGTTTTTACGCGTAGTTCCCTCACTTGTGTTCATGCAGAGGGCGTGCTGAGAGTCACACCGGTCCTACAGATGACCTGGAGATTACAGGTCCGTCATCTTCTGGTCACTTAGGCTGCCACGCGATGAAGAATGGCGACGCTGAGAGCGCAGCGAAAGGGAGTTCGACGTGCAAGCGCCGCGACTTTGTGGTTGAGGCGCAATGGAACGGTTATCGGACATATCGTCAGTGCTGGGTCATCCGATGGCGTCTGTGTCTCCGCAAGAGGGGCCTCATGACTGCCCGTCGCCCGATGTCATCCAACGGGTTCGGGGGAGCACGCCGGCGGCGCTCAGCTCCGGCTCAACGAACGGGGCGCGATGGCCCGGTCAGACCCGGTGCCGCATCGTTCGACGCCGCGTCGTCCCGCGCGGACCAGCCACGCTCCTCGAAAGGTAGCTGATGACAAATTCTGAGCCTTCGGGAGCGCTACCCATAAATCCGCGCGACATTTGATGCTAGCGCTCATGCTCCCGGATCAGTCTTTCTGTGCTTCGGGAGATGACGACAGTGCGGTGTGAAGTGAAGCTGACACAACCCACTTCTGGGTATTCAACCGCCTAGTTATTTCGGTCAGATCCGCGGGCGAAATGGACGTGAACGTGACCGTCATTTCGTCGAAGTTGTGCTTTTGGTTGCAATGAATCCGGGTCCGTTTCGCTTGCGCAGCGTGCGCTCCCAAGGCCTGCCAAACCGGAATGATCCTCAACTGGCCAGCGGCAGTCCGAACCGTGACGCTGGCGGCATTGTCATCAGCCGGATGTTCGTCTGGATGCGTCATATCAGTGATTTCAGTCAGCGATTACCCATGTGTTGTGAGCCGGAGGACACGTTCATCGCCCGGTCACCCTATGCAACGCGGGTCAAGCGCGGCTTACCTGTAGAAGATGTTTCGGCGACGCTCATCGAAGAATTCCTGGTTGTCAAAGATGCAATCGGAAGAGATCGCGCGTTAGCTGAACCGCAATGCCACGGATAAGCCAGCGTTTGTTCAGATGCCGGCATACCACTCATACCCCTGGTCTTCCCAATAACCGCCTTTGCCCTCGCCTATATTTGCAAAGCTGCTGACGAGCTCGATGCGCATGATGTACTTGGCCATCTTATAGCCGAGCTGTCGTTCCACCCGGACGCGCAACGGCGCGCCATTGGCGATCGGCAACGGCTGGCCGTTGAGCTCGTAGGCGAGGATGGTCTGTGGATGGTAGGCATCTTCCATGTCGATGCTCTCGTAATATTTCGTCCCCTCGTCGTCCATCGGATCGGCGCAGTAAAAGACCACATAGCGTGCTGCGGGCTTCGGGCGGACACGCGACAGCAACGCACTCAATCGTGCGCCCTTCCATTTGCCGATGGCGCTCCATCCTTCGACGCAATCGTGGCGAGTAATCTGGGTCCGGGCTGGCAGCTCGTGCAGTTCGGCCAGCGAAAACGTTGCAGGATGCTCGACCAGGCCGGAAACCTTGAGCCCGTACGCCGCGAATTCGCCAGCGGCAAGGAACTGGTATCGCGGGTCGTCCGGATTGGCGGTGCCATTGCTGCGAAACGTTGGCGAGAGGTCCGGCTCGGCGAATTCCTGCGCCATCGATTGGCGTGATGTCACCAGATGTTGCGTGACCTGGCTAAGTTTTTCCCCGCTGTCCAGAAGGTTCGGAAACCACGCGGTGCCCGACAACCGATCGCAGCTTGCGAGAAACAGGGCGCCGCCGGCGGCCAGGAGGCGGGCAAGAACGCGGCGGCGGTTCGGCTCACTCGGTGTCATGACGGTCCTCCGTCGGCGGGATCCGATAGCGCCCAGTAATTATTGCACGCAGATTGTTCCAGAGCCCGGTGATGATGACTTGAAAGACATGAATGACGACGAAAGCGACCAGCGCCAAAGCGACGACGAAATGGATCGTGCGAGCGGACTGCCGTCCGCCGAACCAATCGACCCACCCGGGGATGATCGAATCGAGCCACGGCGACATTGCCCACCCCATCAAAATAGCGAGCGGCAGCAGGCCGAAGATGACGATCAGGTAGGTAAGCTTCTGGAGAATGTTGTAATGTTTCGCGGCTTCGCCTTTGGGATGGCGCAACAGCAGGTGGTCCTTGAGCGACTTGCCGATTGAGTGCCAGTCCGCCTTGGTCGGCAACAGGTCGCGCACGAGGTGCCGGCTGAGGATCGCGTGGATGACGTACGCCAGACCATTGATGACGAAGATCCAGGCAAAGAACAGATGCCATCGCCGTCCCAGCGCCAGCCACGGGGGCCCGGGAATGGTTGCCCAGGAAGGAAAACCCCGTCCGACCAGATCGCCGTCCGGGCCTCTCGACGCGCCGAGCACGCCGGTCGTGACGAATTCGCGGCCAAATACCCTGGTTACGCCGACCACTTTTCCGTCGTCGGTTTCCTTTGCCACCAATTGGAGGATCGGCGGCCGGCCGGTATAGGACGACTTGCCCCAGTAGAGCGCGGGGTGCGCGTTGAAGATCTGCAGTCCGCTCATCAGCAGGACGAAAAACGCGATGACGTTGATCCAGTGCATGATCCGCACTGGCAATGTGTGGCGGTAATAAAGCGAATCGCTGCGGGAGATCGCTGCATCGGAAGACGGCATGGTGTAGTGCTCATTGAATCAAACTCGATACTGCGCCACCTCGACTACGAGCGGCGCCCAAACGCCGCATAAGCTCGCTGCGGCGCGACCAACGCCCGGCGGCTGACACGACATCTTTCCGCGCGTGCCAGCGCTCGGTGCTGCACGCCCTAACCTCCCTGGCGCAAGCGACGAGCGGGCCAACGGTGTCGTGTTGCACGATGTATCAATGATAGGCGTCAGACGGTATCCCGGAGTCAAGGCGAACTGCGTGGTGTTGCTGCGAGAACTGTTGCAGCACTGCGGCTGATTGCCGGGCCTTCTGGCGATAAAGAGGGTATGCCGGGATACGCGCTAATGCTCTGCAGCGTATTAGCGCGGTCCTTGTTCGCCCCCCAATCAGGCGAACAGGAGTGCGTCGGGCCGGGCGAGTTGCGTATCGGCTCACAAGCCATCCGTGCCTACGGCCGAAAAACGGGCGCAGCACGCCCGTCGTGCGATGCGCGCTGCGGAACGCCGGGGGCATCGCACAGATTCCGATCCACGCGGTGCTTTTTTTCCGGTCGCGCGGTTGGCGCCCATCGTGGTCGCTGTACGGATGGAGGCTCGCGGACAGTGCGCCGGGTCGACCCGGGCGTCCACGCGGCGCACGCTTATCGATCTGCCTCTGAAGCATCGGACTCGGCGGACGGCTGTGCGTCCCAGTTCATCCGGTGCCGGTTTACCGTCTCGCGGTGCCGCTTGTCGTCCTCCTCATGCAGGTACAGGCTGGTTGTATTCAGCGATACATGGCCCAGATTGTCGCGGATGGTCCGCAAATCCACACCGCCGTCCGCCTGATGCGATCCGGCGGTGTGCCGTAGCCAGTGTGCTGATGCGCGTTCGAGTTCATCAGCGCGGTCGGCGAATTCAGGTCCCTTCACGCGTAGCCAGGACGCAGCGCCGCCAAAGATACCCTTGATTGCGTCATGGATCGCCGAGCGGGACAGGCACCGGTTCTTTCCCTTGAACGGGATGACGAGCGGCGTTTCATCAGCCCGGGTGGGGAGGGCGGAGAGGCCATTGGCGGTCCGGTATGTCCGCAGCTCCTGGATAAGCTCACCTGACACTGGAACGATGCGTTCCTTCTCACCCTTGCCTAGCGTTTCCAGCCACCACTGATCCCGTCCGTCCGCGCCGAGCCGGCGGGAAAAGTCCCCCATTTTCCCGCCGGCGACTTCAGATATACGCATGCCCTGCAGATAGAAAAGCGTCGTCAGCCAGCGGCTGCGGGCGGAGTAGGCCCGCTCGTCGGCAGTCTCGCGCGGCAGTTGCTCGACGAACGCCTTCACTTCATCCCACAGCGACGTCGACAGATAGCGCGTCACTCGAGGCGCGGAGCGTTTTGCGCGCTGTCGAAGCAGCGCCATGGGATTGCCCCGCAGATAACCGGCGTTGACCAGCCACGTGAACATCGCGTTAAGGATGATCAACGCCTGGCGCTGGCTGGCCGGCGACAGCGGCCCATTGAACGGACGCCAGCGCTCGTCGCCGCGGGGAAATTTGCCGCCGGTGGCCGAAACCCAGCGAGCCGCCGGCTGTGGATCGACGAGAAACCCCTTGAACCGCAGCAGATCCTCGTGCGTCAGCGACGAAAGCGGCTTGCCTAGCTGCACGACGGCCCAGAGCAGCAGCCGCTCGGCTTCCTTGCGGTAGTTATCGAAAGTCGTCCTGGTGTCGGCGTAGTTCGACAGCCAGGCGCGCACCGCGTCCAGATCGTTGGTGGCCGACAGTTGCGAGTTCGCGGCGTCGCCGCGATTCGTGCCGTCACGACCGTCGAGAATTGCCGGAACGACGAGCGATTCGACGGGCTGCACGGCGACAAGTTGAGCATCAGGCACGGTTTTAGAGGTCCCAAAGGCGATTTTCTACACGAAAAGCAGCTAGCGCAGCATACACGACATTATAGGCCTAATGTCGTTTATCCGGCTATATACGTTGGATATATTGCATTTTACGTTGTATTATTATCAGCACCTAATGAGGTTTCCCATCCATGTCTGACGCCCTGCCCGCTGTCCAGCCTGACGAGGCCCGCCTCGCAGCCGAAATCGACCGTCTGAAGGTGGAATTCCCCAGGACGCGCGAGCTGTACCGCGAGGTCTGTGCGCTGCTGTTTTTCCGCTTCGGCCAGACGCCGACCGCGAACCGCCTCTATCAGCTCGTCAGGCGCGGCAGCATGGGTACGCCCGCCGCGGTGCTCGGCGAGTTCTGGGCAGAGCTGCGCGAAAAGAGCCGGGTGCGCATCGACCATCCCGACCTGCCGGCCGATCTCGGGGCGGCTGCGGGCGAGCTGGTTGCCACTCTCTGGACGCGCGCGACCGCGTCAGCCGGGGCGGCGCTCGACACGCTGCGCGACGAGGTCGAGGCGCAGCGCGTTGGGGCGCAGCAGGCGGTCACCGCCGCCCGCGACGAACTGGGTCGCACCGAGACGGCGCTCGAGCAGCGCACCGCCGCGCTGCTGGCCGCGCAGGTCGAGATCCGCGAACTGGACAAGGCACAGGCCGAAGGCCACGCGCAGCGACAGGCGCTGGAGGCGGAACTTGGACGCATCGGGGCCGCGCTGGCTGGGCGCGATCGCGAACTCGTCGCGGTGAGGGAAGGGTTCTCGCGCGATCAGGAGACGCTGCGGGAAGCGGCGGAACGCGCCGAAGACCGGCTCCGCGCGTCCGAGAAGCGCGCGCTGCTGGAGATCGACCGCGAGCGCAGTACCGCGACGAAGCTGCGGAAGGAGCTGGATGAAGCCACGCGTCGCGCGGACCGGAAGGAGGCCGACCATCGCCGTGTGCTTGACGCCATACAGGTGCAGCTGGGCGACGCGCGTCATCAGGCTGGCGTACTGCAGGGGCGGCTTGACGCTGTTCGGACGGAGAACACGCGGCTGCAGACCGAGATGATGACGCTGCGGGAAGCGGAAGCGCGTGCACGGGAAACCCGGGCGTCGTCCGCATCGGCTGGAGTCAGGAAGGCACCACGGGCGACCCGTTCGTCCCGTACGGTGCCGACTGCCAAAGCAGCAACGCGGCGCAAAAAAACGGTATAAACACCAAGGTACTCGCCACCAGGGAAACGGGCTGCATGGCTGATATCTATCTGCTCGCCGGACTGACGCTTCCGCCGGGCGTCGCGCCTGAGTCCCTGCCCGGGACCGTGACGCGCTTCATGTCGGACTGCTGGCACGGCATGAGCCGCACACAGATGATTGCCCGCGCGAAACGGCGGGGTCTGCGCCTGTCGTTCCGCGCAACGGCACCGTGCCCGTCCGGCGAAACCGGCGTGTTCGAGTTGCGCTTCAACGATGGTGCAGTGGAATGCGTGATGCTGGCACGGCTACAACGGGTCGGAGACAGGCGCGGCAAATGTCGACAGACCAGCCGGACTGACGTATCCCGACCCCCGCCACGCGACCCCAGGCAGACCAGGCTGTTCTGACGCGACGGTACCGGTTGCCGCGCAGCGCGTCGCTCGATATGCTCGCATCCTTCAACGGATCGGGAGTGATGAAGTGCGGCGCGTGGCGGTCAGGAAATCATCGGTTCATGGACGAGGCGTCTTTGCGCTACAGGCAATCCCAGCCGGTCAGCGGATCTTCGAATATCGCGGCGAGGTGACATCGTGGCGTCGGGCCTCTGCCCGGTACCGGCAATCCGGCGTGCCCGGCCACACCTTCATCTTTGGACTGGCTGACGGGCGCGTGATCGACGGCAGCGTCGGGGGCAATAGCGCCCGCTGGTTGAACCACTCCTGCCAGCCGAACTGTGAGGCGATCGAGGACGGGCGGGGGCGGGTTTTCATCGAGACGCTCAAAGACTTGATGCCGGGCGAGGAGCTTTGTATCGCCTATGGACTCACTATCGATGACGCGATTACTCCCGAACTGATCGCTGACTATGCGTGTCGCTGTGGGGCGAAACGGTGTACTGGTTCGATGCTGGCCTCGGCAAACGGATAACAAGCGCGTCGTGACAGACGCCATCCGGATACTCTGTCGAATCGGATTGGCGCCGGGAGATTCATGCGATGACTCGTCGCGCGCAGCTGTTGCTTGGGGCGACGCGCGAAAGCACCGCATCGTGGGGCGGCAACCGCATCCTTTAAGCTGGTCGAGCAGTTACGCCACGTCGGCGTCAATCTCAACCAGGTGGCGCAGCTGTCGCATATCGATGCCGTCCACCACGCCGAGTTGGCCGCCACACTTATTGAACTGCGCGGCCTTCTCGCGCTGTTCGGCATTGCGCTCGGTTTCAACGTTGCAGTCAGCGTTCTTCATTCACGCCTGGCAATTGCTGGTAGCCTGGTACGGGAGCCCCGTCCGCGAATTAGCGTTGCGAGCTGCGGTTCACAGTGGTAGAAGCACCGCACGAACGCGCCCGTTTGCGGCAAGAAGAACACGACAGGAGTATGCGGTGAAACGAACCGCCGAAAATCAGCGGAAGGTAGTCGCGGTACGCGTCAACCCACAGATCGAGCAAAGGTTGCGGCTATTGGCAGAATTAACGGGACGCAGGCAATCGTTTTTCCTGCAGCAGATGATCGAGGGCGGCATCGGCGCAATGGAGGATGTCTGGCTGTCACCGGATGTTCTCTCGCGGGTCCGGAGCGGCACGATGCCGTCGCGCCAACAGGCGAGCGACGCGATTTCAGACCTCTTTGCCAGCTCAATGCCAAACGAGGCGAACCGATAAAGAGTAGCGCTTTGCGCAGAAAATGGTGGTAATAAGCTGCCAGGACGCGCAACTGTTCTGAGCACACACCGAGCGACGCTCCCGGCTGCGTGCCGTCATGTGTATCAGGGGCTGGCCAACCGACATCCCGTGCGGGAAAGCGGATGCGCATCGGTCGACAGTAAAATAGTCGGCTCGCCGGACCGGGACAGGATCCCGGCGGTACGTGCCAAAACACCGCCGTGAGTTGCCGTGGTTGCGTCGAGAATCCGGCGCACGGCGCGAAGACGACCAAGGGAGCGTAACCAACGCATGAGCAACGATCCAACGCCGATGCCGCAGCAATTTTCGCTGTTTAGCGATGAGCCGCACCATGACGCGGACGATGATGCCGGCGAGACGTCGGTGCCGGGCAAATACAGCAATTTCGTCGTCTACGTGGATGAGAGTGGTGATCACGGCATGCAGACACTGGATGCCAATTATCCGGTGTTCGTGCTGGCTTTCTGTGTGTTCTACAAGCGGCACTACAGCGAAAAGGTCGTGCCGGCGCTACACAAGTTCAAGTTCAACCACTTCGGTCACGACCTGGTGGTCCTCCACGAACATGAAATCCGGAAGGAGAAAGGAGATTTTCGTTTCTTCGTCAATCGCGAGCACAAGCAGCAGTTCATCTCTGAGCTGACCGGCATCATTGAGCTCAGCAACTTCATCCTGATCAGTTGTGTCATTGACAAGACCCGGCTTCGTGAGCGCGGCGACGCGGACAACAACCCCTACCATCTTGCGCTCGGGTTCTGTCTCGAAACGCTCTACGAATTTCTTCAGGAAAAGAATCAGGATGGAGCACTGACGCACGTGGTCGTCGAATGCCGCGGCAAGAAGGAGGATAACGAGCTCGAGCTTGAGTTTCGTCGGATCTGTGACGGGGCCAACCGACTGGGCATCTCCCTGCCGTTCGACGTCATCTTTGCTGACAAGAAGGTAGATTCGCCCGGGCTGCAACTCGCTGACCTCGTGGCCCGGCCGGTCGGGATGAGTGTTATTCGCCCGGGGCAGGAGAACCGCGCATTCGAGGTGCTGAAACGAAAATTCTATTGCAGCGGTGGGCGCGAACGTCTGGGAGAAGGCTACGAGGACTGGGGACTGAAGATTTTCCCGGCGCGAGAAAGCGAAAAGCCCCGGTGAGACTCACCGAGGCTTTGACGCCGACCGGGAACTCCCAGTCCACTTGGACACTATTATGGGGGCGACAGACACTGCTGACAAGACTTTTGTACGCCAGCCGAAGCGCAGCATCCCGTGTTTTTTTAAGAGCATTCTTAATAGCCCGCGCTGGTCGATCAAACAACGAGCCCTATTGGGGCGCGAAGGGTTCCCGTTCGGTCACCAGGTTTAAGCCTATGCTGCTGCTAGTTTCACTTCCGAAACGAAGCAACTTTCACTTCCTCGCACGATCGCGGTCGGAACCGTTCCGTGCGTCCTGTCAAGAAAGGTCAACTAATGCAACTAATCATCTCTTCGACTGCCGCACGCCCAGTCTGGACGCAGGCTGCTATCTGTTTCATCCTTGTGCTTATGATTAGCAGCTAGGACCCGGTCTGACCATCTAGCGCGCCGGAGTCGCAGTCAGTCTATCGGGCTAGATTGTAGGTGCGACCTGTGAAATTGTTAGTTGCATTTTATGGCGTCCCTTTCCAACCAATTTCAAACCAACAGACATAGTGGCGGTAATGTCCGGTTGTGGTCTACAGAATCATTAATTGCGTGGTAAAAATGATCCGGTGTATGGCAGAATCGCTGCAGTGCGCGGGCCGCTCCGCGTATCCGTTGCGGCCGGCCGCCGATCGACACACCGACAGATGAGTGACCCGTTACGCGACCCGGCGATCCGCGATGCGATCTTCGAACACGAGATGTTCGCCGCCTGCGACCTCAATGGCCTGTAGGGGTGTGCGCAAGGTACGTGAGAATTTCTATCATAATATTTTTAGTTATGAAGACGTGCCCGATCATTTCAACTTGACCTGGTAACTTCGAATTTTTCTTGCGCTAACCTGAACGGCCCTCTGCGATCAGGAAGACTCGCATGGCCACCATAGAGCGCACTGCCTACCCTCGTTTTCCCAAGGTCTTTGCCACCAGGGATCTGCAAGCCTGCTACACGCCGCAGCCTGACGAACTCGAATGGGCTCGCCGTTCGACGCGGGGTGATCGACCCCGGCTCGGCCTGCTGGTGCTGCTCAAAGTCTTCCAGCAGATGCATCATTTTCCGCCGCTCGACTGCATTCCGGGCTCAGTCGTGGAACACGTGCGATCTACGGCAGACATTGGCTCAAGGGTCCAGTTCGGCTACGACACGAAATCATCGCCGACCCTGTTCCGGCATTACCTGACAATTCGAGAATACCTTGGCGTGAAGCCCTACTACGGGACAGATGCCAACGTAATAGCAACACGCGCGGCGCATGCGGCAGCCATGTCGATGGACCAGCCGGTCGATATCATCAACGCTACGATCGACGAACTCATTGCGCTAAACGTTGAATTGCCGGCGTTCTCGACACTTGACCGGATCACGGAGCAGATTCATGCGAAGACCCAGACCCGGCTGTTCCGGCGTGTTGCCCGGCGCCTCACCGACGAGCAGAAGCACGACCTTGATCGGCTCCTCGCGCGCGATCTGGCCAGTCGTCAAAGTGCCTACAACCGCATCAAGCGTCATGCGAAACGCCCGTCGCGCCAACATCTCGACCAGCTGATCGATCAGATCACCTGGCTCGGTGAACTCGGTGACTTCACTACCGCTATCGCGGGCATTCCCGCATCGAAACTGCGTTCGCTTGCCGCTCAGGCCATGAGCCTGGATGCCTCCAATCTGAAAAAGGACACTCTGCCCGAGAAGCGCTACACGCTGATCGTGGCATTGCTTAACCGGATGCGGGTGCGTGCCCGCGACGATCTCGCGGACATGTTTGTGCGTCGTATGGGCGCGATTCACAAAAGGGCGAGCGAGGAACTGGAGCTGATCCAGCGCCGGCAGCGCACGCAGGTGGAAGACCTTGTTATCCTCCTTGACGGCGTCGTCGACATCCTCGTCGAGCAACCCGACGACATGACAATAGCCCGGTCGATCCGTAAATGGCTCGCGCCCAAAGGTGACCTCGAGCGTTTGCGAGAGAGTTGCGCTGAGGTGCGCGCAGTCAGCGGCGGCAATTACCTGCCTCTGCTGTGGAAACATTTCCGTGCCCATCGCTCGGTCATCCTGCGTCTTGCGCGCACCCTCGACTGGGATTCGACGAGCCCGGTGAGAACGTTGCTCGATGCGCTCGCGGTCGTACTGGAGAACGAGACGCGGCACCGCGAATGGATCGATGCCGACGTCGACATGAGCTTCGCTGCGCCGCGCTGGCGCAAGCTTGTACGGCGCTCGCATGGCGATGGTGCGCCGACCAACCGGCGCTATCTCGAGCTATGCGTGTTTTCGTACATGGCCGAGGAACTACGTGTTGGTGACCTGTGCGTGTCTGGTTCGGACGCGTACGCCGACTATCGGGCTCACCTGCTGCCATGGCGAGAATGCGAGCAGCGACTGGCCGAGTATTGCGCGAAGGTTGGATTGCCTGAAAATGGGCAGGATCTCGTCACCCAGCTGCGGCAATGGCTGAGCGAAACGGCTCGCAAGCTGGATGATGATTTTCCGCACAAACGCGAACACGTCACGATTGGTCAGAGCGACGAGCCGATCGTGCGCAAAACCGTGGCCCGCGAGATTCCGGCCAGCGCGATCGCATTGCAGGAGCGGCTCAACGCGCGGCTGCCGACCCGTAACGTGCTGGACATACTCGCCAACATCGAGCACTGGACACATTTCACGCGGCATTTCGGACCGCTTTCCGGTATCGATCCGCAGATCCGCAAGGCAGCCGAGCGGTACCTGCTTACGATTTTCGCGATGGGTTGCAATCTCGGTCCGACCCAGGCCGCACGCCATCTCGACACCGACGTGACGGCGCATATGCTGTCGTTTGTCAATCGACGGCACATGAGCCTCGAGAAGCTCGAAACCGCGCAGCGCGAGCTGATCGAACTGTACCTGCGGCTCGATCTGCCCAAGCACTGGGGTGATGGCAAGACAGTCGCTGCCGATGGTACCCAGTACGATTTCTACGACAACAACCTGCTCGCCGGCTATCACTTCCGTTATCGCAAGATGGGCGCCGTCGCTTACCGCCACGTCGCCGACAACTACATTGCTGTGTTCCGGCATTTCATCCCGCCCGGTGTCTGGGAAGCCATCTATGTGATCGAGGGCCTGCTCAAGACGGGTCTGTCGGTCAAGGCTGACACCGTCCATGCAGATACACAGGGCCAGTCGGCCGCCGTGTTTGCCTTCACGCATCTGCTCGGGATCAAGCTGATGCCGCGTATCCGCAACTGGAAAGATCTCGTGCTGTATCGGCCGGGCGACGAAGCGAAATATAGGCACATCGACAAGCTCTTCACGGCCACCATCGACTGGGAACTGATCAAGCGCCATTGGCAGGAACTGATGCAGGTCGCCCTGTCGATCCAGGCGGGGACGATTTCGTCACCGTTGCTGCTGCGCCGTCTCGGTTCGGAGAGCAGGAAGAACCGGCTTTATCTCGCAGCGCGCGAACTCGGAAACGTCGTGCGCACGGTCTACCTGCTCGAATGGATCGGCAGCCGCGAACTGCGGCAGGAAGTGACCGCGAACACCAACAAGATCGAGTCGTACAACGGCTTCGCGAAGTGGCTATCGTTCGGGGGCGACGTGATCGCCGAAAACGAGCCGGAAGAGCAGCAAAAACGGCTCCGTTACAATGACCTGATTGCATCGGCCGTGATCCTGCAGAACACGGCGGACATGATGCGCGCGCTACGCGACATGGTGTCCGAAGGCGAGAAAATCCGCGCCGAGGATATTGAATTCCTGAGCCCCTATCCAACCCACAACATCCGGCGCTTCGGGCGCTACAGGCTGCACCTTGATCGTGCGCCGGAGAGCTGGATCAATGATGCGCTGTTTGGCCGGGCAGCACGCCCTGATGACGCGATGAGGTAACGACTGCATGAGCGCAAGAGCCGCAGTGACCACGACGCCTTACGGAGAAGTTGATGCCGCCGCGCTGGAGACGCTGCAATCGGGCTACGACACAACGCGCATGCTGGCGGCGGTCAGCCGTCTGGATGCGGTACGCATAAGCCTTTACGACCCGCAGGGCCTGCGGGACGATCTGTTGCGCCTGCACAGTATCGCCCACATGCTTGTCAACGGCGCAGGGCTGACGGTCGGTTCACAGGACAGGTCTTTTGTCGATCTGCTCTCGGACGTAATTGACCAGATCGATCAATACGTTGCCGATCTGTTAGTAATTCGCGACGTCCTTCAACCCTTGGAAGCGCTTCGCCCTGATGGCATGGAATGTTTCGACGGCCGCTGAACTGCTAGCCGTCGGACGGCCAACGCAACGCCGATCGATGCATGCCCGCGAAGACTGACCGCCCGCAGGAACTGCTCTCGCAAGTCATCGCCGGGTGAGGACGCTCAAAGTTTGCCGCCGAAGCCTCCTTGTCGTGCGTCGCATACTTCTCCATCATCGGGCGCTTGCTCAATTCAAGCCGGTAACGTCGACCGCTACGCTATTGCGACGGAACTTATGCACGATGCGGTCGAGTGCGTGGAACGCCGTAGTGGTCCAGAAATGGGCCTGAGGTAGATCGAGACGCACTGACTGGCCCGGCTCCCTGGAGTCGAACTCCGACACAAGGGCCTCTGATGAAAGGGAAAAAAGCGTGGCCACGGATAAGGCAGCGCCGCTGATTATTTTCCTTTGTCGAGCGTTGATTCACCATTAACACCTGACACCAGAAATATCAGCTACCGTATTCGCAAAACCCCCGCCACGGTATTCCAGATTCTTGCCGCCAGGTGTTATGTGGAGCTGCGAAGTGATCTACGATTGCCGCTGCCACGAGCGCGATTTTCCTTCGAACAGTCCCGGCGAACCCGCTCCCCTTAAGCCACATTTAAGAAACGTCAGGGACACTGAGTGCTCCCCCCTGTAGCGATTCCTCGGGCCGCATCCGCGGCCTTTTTTTCGGGCGCACCCGATGAAAACCTTGTGGCAACTGCTGCTCATACTCCTTTGCATGATTGGTGTCGTCGTTGCTGGAGTGCTACTACTTTCGGCAGCGGCCATGGTGCTATCGCATCTGTGAGTACCACCACATAAATCGAGACTTCCTCACGCGATTTCAGGGACTTCCGAGAACATGTCCATTAACGGTTTTTCCGTACATCGAATTTGGTGAGTCGTGGTATTTCGCTCGCGTCGTCTCCACAGACCCTGCGAAGCGCGGATCCTGTGGTCGCTCGTGACTGTCCATAAACGTTGCCACGTCCCACGCCTGCTGGTCGGTCAGCGTGTCACCCAGTGCGAGCGGCATGTTCGCCTTGATAAAACCAGCTGCGTTCTGGATCTCATGCATGCCCGCTCCCCAGTTGAAAGAGTGTTCACCCCATAGCGGCGGAAACACGGTCTTTCCATTGGTCGACTGGCCCTGGCCGTCAGCGCCGTGGCACAACGCGCAATGCTGTGCATAGACTTCACCACCTCTCGTGAAGTCCGCTTTCTGCGCGGGCGCCGCAAGCTTCGGATAACCGCGTCCAGCGACCTTTTCGCCCAGCGGCGCGCCTTTAGCAAGCCAGTACGCGTACGTCTCCAATGCGACGAGCGCAGGATCCCCCAGCGGCGGCGCCTTGCCGTTCATGCTGTACCGGAAGCAGCCCTGCATACGTTCGGCGAATGTGTTGACATGCCCATTCTTGCTGCGGTAAGCGGGGTATGAAATATACGCAGCCCACAGAGGACTCGAGTTCGCTTTGCGGCCGGCATCAAGATGACAACTGGCGCAGTTAAGCGAGTTGCCCACATATTTGCCGGCGAACTCCTGGGTGTGCGTGAAGATCTGTTCCCCCAGTTTTACCGATTTGCCAAAATCATTGGTCGGCATCGTTTCTTCAGAGGGCGGGACGAACACTTTTCCGGCGCCGGCCGTCGCCGATTTCGCTGGCGGCGCTGTGCCTGCATCGCTAGCGGCGGCCGCCGCGAACGGGCTGGAACTGGCGGCGCCGAGGATGAGAAAGCAGGCACTTCCATAGATCAGTCTGCGGACGTTCATCACTTGCTCCCCTTCGTCGGAGCGACACCAGCCAAAGCCTTGCCGCCGTAGTAGTTCGCCACCGCCGTGATGTCGGCGTCCGAAAGCTTGCTCGCGATCACCGGCATCAGCGCCATGGGGCCCGGCGGCCGGGCGCCGGTCTTCCAGCCATGCAACTGGCCTGAAATATAGGCAGCCGGTTGCCCGGCGAGTGGTGGAAAAGTCGCACCGACACCCACACCACCAGGCCCGTGGCACTGCGCGCAGGCTGGCAGGCCACTGCTCCATCGGCCGCGGGTGGCGAGCCATGCACCGATGTCGGAAGGTTTGATCTGGCCCGTATCTTCAGTCTTGTTGCCGACAGGCGCCGGCAGCTTGCTGAAGTAATCGGCGACAGCGTTACGGCCATCCAGCGACATGAGCCTGGAGAAAGGTTGCATGACCGGACTCTTCCGTTGTCCCGTTGCGAACTCTGCTAGCTGTGTCGACAGGTACGCGGCGCTCAGTCCTGCGAGTCGCGGAAATCCCGCTGCAGCGTTACCTTCGCCTTTCGATCCGTGACAACTGATGCAGGCGGGGATACCCTTTGCAGTGCCCTTCGTCGCGATCGTTATGCCAAGAGGTGAGTCCTGCGCATAGCTGCTGGTTATTCCCATGATCGCTCCGACGACAACCGCGCACCGTGCGAGCGTTACCTTGCATCCCGGATTGAACTGTTGAGTCATATGTCCCCTCGTTTTTGTAGTTTCGCGCTCCGATGCTTCCCACAGGCGTCAACGTCAGCATCGATCCATTCAGCCCGCGAGGCCAGTAGCAATTTCCCGATCAGAAGCCGTTACTCCCGGCGCGTGTCCGACAGATTCAGCCGCCCGCTGGCGTTTCATATTTCCTGAAACCGTACCGTTCAAAAATTTCCAGCGCGGCGGGGGAACGGATAAATGCGAGCCATTTTCTGGCCGCTCCGGCATGCGCCGCGTCGCGCACCAGCGCGCCTGCGTAAATCGCGGTTGTATTCTGCGCCGAGGGAATGTCGACATGACCGACCGGGTGTCCAGCCTGCTCCTGAAAGATGGCCTCGGACTTCCACACGACACCAGCGTCAGCCCTGTCCTGCATCAGAAACAGTGCCGTCTGACGATGATGTATCTGGGTGAGCTCCGTTGTGCCAGCCTTGACCTTGTCCACGTAGACCGCGGATGCAAGCGCATCGCCTCCGGCTTTAACGAGCGACGCCCTGATCTGTCGTGCGACGCCTTCAAATTCCGGATTGGGCATCGCGAGACGCAACGTCGGACTGGCGAGATCGTTGAGCGACTGCACATTCCTGGGGTTACCCTGCCGGACCATGATGGTCAGCTGATTGGTGACGTACGGCACTGCCGGACCCGCCAGCGTGCCATCACTGATCAGGTCCTTGACCTTTCCGAGGCCAGCAAAATAGGCGTCCGGCTTGGCCGTCCACGTCATGTTCCCGACCGTGATCGTGCCGCCCGCTTTCATCTGCCGCGCGAGTAAGCCCGGAGGGAGGGTTTCCCAGAGAACGCGGCCACGAAATTCAGGATTTTCTTTCTCGAACTGCTCAACCAGCGGCGCCATCGCGAAGAAATAGTTGCCACCGACGAAGAGGACAAGCTTCGGCGCGCTTAGATCGCCGTGAAAGTCAGCCAGTACGTCAACCTGGGGTACGGTGAACTCGAGTCCTCGCGTGACAGCGTCGTTGTTCCTGCCTTGCTGCCACGGCGGGAAAATGGTGTCGTCGGCTGGCGGCGCTGCAAACGCTGCCGAGCCAATGCAGCAGAGCGTCGCAGTCGTAACAAGACGTCGCAGATTGCGCCATCGACCGGTCGTCGGCTTATGCATGGACTGCTCCCTAAGCAGCGTAATGGAACCCCGCCTGCTGAAGCTCGGGTAACGTACCGACTGCGCCCGGCGTAACGATCGCAGTCGGGATGACGTGGTTCGTCAGTTCGGCGGCAAGCGCGTCGACGGGCAACCTGTCGGGATTGCTACCGCCAGCATCGAGACGCTCGGCCAGTTCCCATATCGCGTTATGACAGGACAGAAAGACCGCTCCTCGCCGCTGCAGGGCCGCGATGCTGTTGTCATGGGAAGAAAATGCACCCTGTGCGTTTTCGTAGTCGCCCGCGCCGGATGCACTGGCCGGCTTTTCAGTGATCAATGTGTTGGAAGCAAATTTGTCCCCGGCGAGTTTCGCCAGACCATATTTGTCCCACATCGCCTGGTCAAACAGCGCGAGATGCGCCGACCCATGCGTCGCGGAAACGACCAGAAAATCTGGATGCCTGAATGACCAGATCTGCGCGTTCAGGGCGTTGCGCATCAGGTTCAGCCATGGGCCGCCCAGTTCCGTGTTGTCCCATACCTGACGTTGGCCACCGTGATAGGCAATCACTTCGGAGAGCGCCTCGTGATCCCACTGATCCGGGTTCTGCAGGATCATTGGCACGGTCTTGAATGAGCGGCGACGCGGGGCGTCTTTCAGGCGCTGAGTGAGTTGCCGGAGACTGGTGGCGCCTCCGGGCAACAGGGACGCGTCCGCAGCCGTTGCGGCACGTGCCGGAGCGCCTGCTGCGAGCAGTGCAGTGCCCGCAGCAAGACCAAACGTTTTGAGCGCCGTGCGGCGGTTTTCTCTGTCAGCCATCCTGTGTCTCCCTGATTGTTTAGAACCCGATGCACGCATCGGCGCTGCTAGCCGGACTTATGGATCTGTTTTCCAGCCCCATTTTCTGAAAATTGCAGCGCCTTCCTTCGACTCGAGAAAGTCAACAAACTGCCTTGACGCCGGCTGATCTGCACCGCGCCGCGTGATGGCGACACCCGCATCACGGTAGATGGCGTACGCGGGTTCGATCGGCACGACATCGGCAAGCGATGGATTGGCGACCTGCCAGATGTTCCAGATCAGCCATACATCGATCTCCGGATGGTCGGTCCACGTCGTTTTAGCCTCGGCACTATTCTTCGCATAGCCGACGATGTTGCTGCGTAGAGCCTTTACCCGCGCAATGCTCCCAAGCCGCCCGGCGACGTCTTCCCATACGCCGTTCTGTCCAGCGCCGTTGACGACGAGTATTTTTACGCCCGGTTTGAGCAGATCCGTAAATCGCCGGATGTGCGTGGGATTGCCAGGCCGAACCAGCATCGCCATCGGCCGCAGATAGAGCGGTTCAGGCGCGTTCGGCGTGAGCTGCTCACCCATGGCGTCGACAAAATCCGACATCATGGTTTCAGACCCGCTGTAGATAACGTCCGCATCATCTTTCGCCTTGCTGATCCAGGTCGGCGTGGGTCCGGCGGTGACCGACACGGCCACGCCGGTTTTCTTCTGGAACGCCGCGGCGGCTTCCTTCATGACAGGCGCGGGACCGCCTGGACCATACACGTTCAGCGTAGTTTGCGCGTGGACCGCAGCGGAGAACAGCGTCGTCGCGATCAATGCAGACAGGACGGGAAACCGGTTCATGAGGGAGCTCCTGAAATATCTGCTGGATAGAACCTGGTGAGCGCCTGTCTGAATGTCGCCTTCGAAAACGGACCAAGGTGTGCGGCGAGCAGGTGACCCTGCGCATCGTAGAAGAGCGTGGTTGGAAAGCCGACCGCACCCACGGCGGCCGCGACGGCATGGTTTGGATCGAGCAGGGAGTTCGTGACGTCCAGATGGCGTGTCGCCAGATAGTCGTCGACGGTTCGCGGTGCCTCGCCCTGGTTCACGAAGACAAGGCGCACGCCCGGATAGTCTGCTTGCGCCTGAGCGAGAATGGGCATTTCCGCCTGACAGGGACCGCACCAGGTTGCCCAGAGATTGACCACCGTCGGCACACCGTCTCCTGCCGATAAAGGTCTCGTGTGGCCCGTCGCGTCAGGCAACGATATGGCCGGCAGCGTGGCAGTGGGCCGCGCAAGCTCCGCGGCTGCGCTCGCTGTGCCCCAGACGATGACACCCGCTGCAATGGCGGCCAGCAAAGGTGGCCGGATGGAGCGCGATCGTATGAAAAAGTACGCAACCGCGCAGGTCCCTGCGACGAGGCCGCTGACCGCATCAAAACCCCGATCACGGATGTCAAACGCTTTCATGAGGTCGCCGCTGTAGTCGGGCAGATACCGCACCACGAAGCCTGCCCGGGCCACGACCAGTCCGGCCAGCACGGCGCAGAAAATCGCGGATTCCACGCGCGCGTGGCCCCGCTCGAGCCAGAGTCCGGCGCACATGGCAATGCCTACGCTGACAATGAAGATCAGCGGCTGGAGGGGTAACGCAAAATGTCCGATGTTCACGCTTCGCCTCGCCCCACTGTGCCTGTCAAAGCGGTATCAGGCTGTACCCGGCCGCCTGGAGAACTGCGAGCGTCGTGAGGGCAGACAGTGAGTGCGTCACCGCCGGCATGACCCATCCGGGCGCAAACCTGTTCGCAATCAGCGCCTGCGCGCAAACGGTCACTTCAACGTTCGCCTCGCACAGCGCGGCGATGAGATCTATGTTCGGGTTCGGTGTCCCGTCGTACGCCAGGTGCGAGGCGTCGTCCAGCACGACCGACGTAGCGTCTCCATGCACGACTGCGACGAAGTGAAGGTGAGCGGCGGGAACGCCAGACATCCTGAACAGGTTTACCGCGCGGGCGACCCTGTTCAGTGAAGGGTTCGGCATCTCCTTTTGACTGCCGGCGGTACTTATGGAGAAGATGAGGCGATAGTGCGCTGCCGGATCGGGCAGGTGCGCCGCGCCATCGACTGCATGGGCAGCGCCGAAACGGGCAATGGACGGACCCGCCCCGGTCTCAGTTGCCGACGAGTCAGGCGTCACGGCGGCCTCCATTTCCTGCTGACAGGCTGTCGCTGTCGATATGGCCATTGCGCCCGGCGAGGATGAAGGCGTCCGGGTGCGATGCCTCGCTTATTGATCCCGCGCTCATGATTTGCCCGCATCCAGTGCGCTGTTCAGTTCGTCCGTCGGCAACGCGCCAGTGCGCTCGGTGCCGTTGGAAAAAATGATCGTAGGTGTTCCGCTGATGCCAAGGCTCCGTGCGAGCGCGAGGTTACTGCTGACGGCGGCTGCGTTGCACGAGGCTCCCCGGGATGGCTTCGTACCATTGAGCATCCACGACGACCAGGCGTTGGCACGGTCCGGTGAACACCAGATTGCGTCGGACATGGGCTTCGAATCGGGTGTCAGGATCGGAAATAGGAACGTATAGATGGTGACGTTATCGAGCTTCTGCAGGGTTTGTTCAAGCCGCTTGCAGTACGGGCAATACGGGTCCGCAAACACGGCCATCCGGCGACTGCCGTCGCCCTTCACGGTCCTGATCGCATTGGCGAGCGGCAGGCTCGCAAAATCGATCCTTGAACTGTCCTGCAGTGCGACCTGCGTAAGATTGCGACGGGTGTGGCTCTCGATCAACTGGCCGACAAGGACATAGTTGGCCGATCGATCCGTGTAGATGATCTGCCTGCCGACGTTCACTGCAAAAATGCCGGCGAGCGGCGTTCTTGCGACGGATACTACATCGATGTCCGGACCAAGGCTTTTGCGCAGCATATCCTCCATGTCCGCCTGCGTCGGTGCCGGCGGCGGCGCTGCGATGGCAGAAAGCGAAATGCCTGCTGTCGCGCAGGTGACAGACGCGCAGGTGACAGAGATGCACCGTGCGAGACGCGTTGCCGAGGTTAAGTGGATCATGTTCATCGGGCCTGCCAGGAGTGATAGAGCATGTAAGCCGCCACCGAAAGAATCATTGCCGAAAAGACAAGATTGAGGGCGCCGCGTTTGCGGGCCAGCCGGCTTGCCGCGCGGGTGCCGAGCCAGCCGCCGATCACACCGCCGCCGACGAACTCTGCGGCGATGAGCCAGTCCACCTGTCCCGAGATCGAATAATTGACGGCGGTTGTCAGACCAAACGATCCAACCGCAAAGAGGGAGGTTCCGATTGCATCCACGATGGGCAGGCGACCTGCAAACATCAGCCCGGGCACGACGAGAAAGCCGCCACCGATCCCGAAAAAACCCGACAGACTGCCGGCGCCAAGGCCCGTGCCGCAAAGCCGCGGATACGGCGTCGGATAGGCCGCATTGGTCGAAGCGGTCTGCGGCTTCGGCCGCAGCATCAGAAATGCAACGACGCACATCAGACAAGCGAAATAGGTCACCAGCTTCTGTCCGTCGACGAGCTTGCCAACGCTCGAGCCTAACGCGGCACCGAGCACGCCGCTGGCGGCAAACGCGAAGGCCGGCCCCCATCGCACATGCCCGGCCCGTGCGTGCGGAATCATGTTGATGTAGGCGCTGGCTGCCACCGCCAGCGCCGCCGTACCGATCGCAATGTGGGGATTGTGTAGGCCCACTACATACAGGATGAGCGGCACGGCGAGAATCGATCCGCCTCCGCCAACCAGTCCGAGCGAAAAACTGACAAAACCGCCACACAGCGCTGCGGCTACGCCCTGAGTCACCGCGTCTGGGGCGAAAACCATGAGTTCTATCCCTGACGCTTTGGCAGCACTGAAGGCTGGCCGCACGCGAGGTTGGCCGGGATAGCAACGTCCATCATTTTCGGGTTCGGCAAGTGCAGCCCGTTCATGATTCCGACGTACTCCGCCTCGGTTTTGCCCGCAAGGCGGGGATTGAATTTCTTCTCTTCACCGATACTCGAAGCCGTCCACCCTTTGTAGTCGTGAGCCGGATACAGCGTCGTGTCATCAGGCAGCCTGAAAAGCTTGTTGACGATCGAATCGTAGGAGCGTCGGGGATCGCCGCCCTGGAAATCCGTGCGACCGCTACCGCGGATCAGCAGGACGTCGCCCGTAAAGACTGCGGTGGGTGCCTTGGGATTGAGCACAAAGCTGAACGATTCATCTGTATGGCCGGGTGTGTAAATTGCTCGAAGTTCGATGCCGTCCATGCCCAGCACTTCGTCTTCATGGACGTGGCGGGACACGCAATGAGCTTTCGACAGCTCACCCATGATCGTGACGCACTGGGTCACATCCCGCAGATCGCCAAGGGCCGTGATGTGATCGGCGTGCGTGTGGGTGTCGATAGCCTGGACGAGACGCAGGTCGAGCTGCGCGATTACCGTCAGATACTGGTCGAGCTGCTCCTTGACGGGATCAATGATCAGCGCCTCTCCCCCGACTCGCGACGCGAGAAGATAGGTGTAGGTACTTGAGGTGGAGTCGAACATCTGACGAAACAGCATGGCCTTATAACCTCAAAAAAACGTCTTTATTACTTATTGATATAAGCTTATATCTGAGTAGAATATAGACTTGAGAGCATGAATTGTCAACATGAGGGAGCGGCGCTTTGGCAGAAATCACAGATATCCGGAAGCACTACACCGTAGTCATCGTCGGGGGCGGCGCTGGCGGAACGAGCGTGGCCGCGCGGCTGAAAAAGCTGGACCCGGAGCTCGACATCGCGGTGATTGATCCGTCCGAATATCACTTCTATCAACCCGCGTGGACGCTGGTGGGCGGTGGGCAGTTCGATATCGCGAGGACGCGCCGGCCGATGCGCGCATGTCTTCCCCCGGGGGTTGAATTCATTCCTGGCCGGGTGGCACGGTTCCAGCCCGAGCAGAACGCGGTGATGCTGGAGGGCGGCCCGAGTATCGGCTACAAATACCTCGTGGTTGCGGCCGGCATCCAGCTGGACTGGGACGCGATCGAAGGCCTGCAGGCGACGCTGGGAAAGAACGGCGTAACGAGCAACTACCGGTTCGACCTCGCGCCTTATACGTGGAAGTGCATCCAGGCGTTTCGTGGGGGCACCGCGCTATTTACCCAGCCGCCCATGCCAATCAAGTGTGCCGGTGCCCCGCAAAAAATCCTGTATCTGGCGGCCGATTACTTTCGCAAGCACAAGCAGCGGGCAGACATCCGGTTCATGACGCCGGGTCCCTCGATGTTTGGGGTGCCGTTCTATGCCAAAGCGCTCGACAGGGTGATGGCCGATTACGGCGCGACACCCTGTTTCGGACATCGGCTCGTGAAAGTCGATGGGCCCGGTAAAACCGCGTTCTTTGAAGTCGGTGGTGCGGACGGTAGCAAGTCGGTGCAGGAAATCAGATTTGACCTGCTGCACGTGGTCCCGCCGCAGAGCGCACCGCGATTTATTCGGGAAAGCCCGCTGGCCGACGCGGCCGGATGGGTGGAGGTGGACAAGAATTCATTGAGGCATGTCCGCTATCAGAATATTTTCGGCCTTGGCGATTGCACGTCCACTCCGAACAGCAAGACTGCTGCAGCGGTGAAGAACCAGATGCCGGTGGTCGCCGCCAATCTCATGAAGGCCCTGACCGGCCAGGGCGAAACGTTGACTTATGACGGCTATGCATCGTGTCCGCTAACGACGTCGGCAGGAAAAGTGATGCTGGCCGAGTTCTGCTATGACGGAGTCGTGACGCCGAGCTTTCCGATGGACCCGCGCTTGCCGCGCGGGTTTTACTGGTGGCTCAAACAGTCGTTCCTGCCATGGCTTTACTGGAACAACGTGATCAAGGGTAAGCGCTGGCCACTGTTCCACAAACGTCGTGACTTTCCTGAAGCCGTGCCGGCGATCCGGCCGTAGCGAGTGCTGGGAGGCTGTCATGTCAGGCTCCGATGATGCATCCGCGACCCAGGTCTGGCACCTCAGGCGGAACTGCGCGATCTCGCCGCGGCAGTTCGTAATTTTTTACTGTTCGCTCGTTACGGTGTCGCTTGCGATCGCGACTTTCTGGGCGGTGCTCGGTGCCTGGGCCGTTCTTCCGTTCGCGGGACTCGACCTCGTGTGTGTCGGCGCGGCCTTTGTCGTTTATGCGAGGCACGCCACGGATTACGAGCGGGTAGAGATTTCGGCCGGGAAAGTTGTCATCGAAGCGGTCAACGGCGATCGCGTGATGCATCTGGAGCTGCACCCGCGATGGATCAGAGTGAACCTGCAGGACAGGCCGCGAGCAAAGATCGAGATCAGCAGTCCGGATAGAACGGTTGTGGTGGGCACACATGTGCCGGTCCATCTGAGGGCGTCGATTGCGAACGAGATGCGCCGCAGCATTTCGCGCTGGGGCTGAAAACCACCCGGAGTGTCCGTCACACCATTCATCTGGAGTTCCGCCATGAGCACCGCCGCCCACGACCCCATCGCCGGACATGACCACGGGCATCCGCTGCCACACGGCTGGCGGCGCTGGCTGCTGGCGACCAACCATAAAGACATCGGCACGATGTATCTGCTGTTCTCGTTCGTCATGTTCCTGTCGGGCGGTGTCATGGCGCTGGCAATCCGCGCTGAACTGTTCGAGCCGGGTCTGCAACTGATGAGGCCGGAATTCTTCAACCAGCTCACGACGATGCACGGCATCGAGATGATCTTCGGTGCCATCATGCCGGCGTTTGTCGGGTTCGCGAACTGGATGATTCCGCTGCAGATCGGGGCGTCGGATATGGCGTTCGCGCGCATGAACAATCTGAGTTTCTGGCTGTTGCCGGTCGCCGCCCTGATGCTGACCGCAACGTTCTTTTTACCCGGAGGCGCGCCGGCAGGCGGATGGACGATGTATGCGCCGCTGTCCGAGCAGTTCGGGCCGGGCATGGATCTGGCAATTTTCGCGATTCACCTGATGGGCGCGTCATCGATCATGGGGGGTATCAACATCATTGTGACTATCCTGAACATGCGCGCGCCTGGCCTGACGCTCATGAAGATGCCCATGTTCTGCTGGACCTGGCTGATCACCGCTTTCCTGCTGATCGCCGTGATGCCGGTGCTTGCGGGGGCTGTCACGATGATTCTGTTCGACCGCCATTTCGGAACGTCGTTTTTCAGCGCTGCAGGCGGCGGCGACCCGGTCATGTATCAGCACATCTTCTGGTTCTTCGGGCACCCGGAGGTCTACATCATGATCCTGCCGGCATTCGGAATCGTGTCGCAGGTGATCCCGGCGTTTTCCCGCAAGCCCCTTTTCGGCTATGCATCGATGGTGTATGCCACGGCGTCGATCGCGATACTGTCGTTCATGGTCTGGGCGCATCACATGTTCGTGACCGGGATGCCTGTGACAGGACAGCTTTTCTTCATGTACGCGACGCTGCTGATCGCGGTGCCGACCGGCGTGAAGGTCTTCAACTGGGTGGCTACGATGTGGCGCGGCTCACTGTCTTTCGAGACGCCGATGCTGTTCGCGGTGGGCTTTCTTTTCGTGTTCACGTTTGGCGGCCTGACCGGGCTGATGCTTGCATTGGCGCCCCTCGATATCCAGTACCACGGCACCTATTTCGTCGTTGCCCATTTCCACTACGTGCTGGTGGCGGGTTCGCTGTTCGGGCTGTTCGCGGGTTGGTATTACTGGTCCCCGAAGTGGACCGGACGGATGTACAACGAGACCCGTGGACAGATTCACTTCTGGATTTCGATGATCGCGTTTAACGTCACATTTTTCCCGATGCATTTTCTCGGGCTCGCTGGCATGCCCCGGCGCTACGCGGATTACCCGGCACAATTCACCGACTGGAATCAGGTGGCCACCATCGGTGCGTTCGCTTTCGGGCTGGTCCAGGTGTACTTCCTGTTCGCAATTGCGTTGCCGGTCTATCGTCGCGAAGAAACTTTGCAGGCCGCAGGAGACAAACCGTGGGACGGTGCGCAAGGGCTGGAATGGTCAGTTCCGAGCCCCGCGCCTTTTCATACATTTGAAGTGCCGCCACAGGTTTTTTAGGGTAACAGCTACACCTTTCGAGGAGCGTATTCAATGACGGCATCCATTCCAGGTTTTCAACGTGTTGGGCACGACGTCGCGATCGGTGGTCAGCCTTCGTCTGATCACCTTGCACAATTGAAGCAGGAAGGTTTTCTTTCGATTGTCAATCTCCGTCCGACTTTTGAACAGGCAGGCTTCGACGAGCAGGCGGAGGCCATACGTGGCGGTCTGAATTATTTTCACATTCCCATTGTGGACGCTGACTCCCTCACGCCCGGCGCTGTCAACGTGCTGGACGGAATTCTCGCCGATCCCGTCAACTTGCCGGTAGTCGTCCATTGCGGTTCCGGCAATCGCGTTGGTGCGTTGTTTGCGCTGCGCGCCGCATGGCTGAAAGGAGCAGACCTGCACGAGGCTCTCCGTATCGGACGGGATCATGGGCTCACGAGGCTGGAGGACGATGTCCGACGGATTCTTTCGACATAGGTGTTGTCAGGTAGGCGTTGTTGGCCGGCGGGCATTCATGTGGCATGTCCTGTCCGGCGTTCTAACAGGCTGAAAAGAGCCATTCCGCCGAGCATGGCGAGCACGAAGATCCATGCTTTCGACTGTCCGCTGCCTGCCGCGACAATCGCAGGACCCGGACAGAATCCCGCCAGTCCCCATCCGGCTCCGAACAGCAGACTTCCGCCGATCAGCCGGACGCTCACCTGCGTCGCCATGGGCAGTTCCATCGGCGCATCCAGAAAGCTGCGGCTGCGTCGACGTGCCACGGCGAAGGCCACGATTGCGACGCATATCGCGCCAGCCATAACGAATGCGAGCGACGGGTCCCATCGCCCGGTAATGTCGAGGAATCCAAGTACTTTTGCTGGATTCGCCATGCCGGAAATGATCAGACCGAGACCGAATACCAGGCCACCTAACAACGCGTTGAGTACGAGCATGTCAGCTCCCGACGAGGTGGCGAACCACGAACACGGTCATGAATCCAGCCACCATGAAGCTGATGGTCGCGACCATGGAGCGCATTGAGCCGCGCGAGATGCCACATACACCGTGACCGCTCGTACAACCCGATGCGTAGCGTGTGCCCAGCCCCACCAGGAACCCCGCGACTGCCAGTGTGGCAGGCGGTGCATCGATCTGTATCGCGGGCAAGGGTGCAGTCAGGCGGAACAGCCACGGTGCGGCAAGCAGCCCGACGACAAACGCCAGCCGCCAGCCGGAATCAGAGAATCTGCCCGTCAGCAGATTTCCAACAATACCGCTGATACCCGCGATACGTCCGTTTCCGAGGACCAGAAGTGCAGCGGAGCTGCCGATGATCAGTCCGCCCGCCAGGGCCGAACCCGGGGTGAAAGCGGCAAAATCAATGTTCATGGAAGTCATGCTCCGATGTAAAAGCCGTTGTACAGGTCCGCCGAGCTACGATCTCAGCGGGGGGTGCCGTCTGCAATTATCGCCGGTACTCGGGTAGCCGTACGCGCAAGGCAGCTACGGCGCACCGTTCGAGTTGCTTGCGTCGCGGGGAGGCATTCAGTACCGGTTCAGACCTCTGGCAAGTGGATCGCTCTTTTCCATTTTCGAAAGGAGATCATTGAGGGCGCTCTGTATTAATTCCTCTTCTGTGGGGTGATAGAAGGGCATCTCGAGAAGTCCGGCGACCGTCTCGCCGCGTTGGATCGCCCATGCGAGCAGGTGTGCAAGATGTTCCCCGCCCACCGATAACACGGCGGCCCCAAGCAGCCTGCCGCTAGCCGGATCCGCGTAGAGGCGCACCAGATTGTCTTCATGCCCGGCTATTTTTGATCGGCCGTTGCCGCTGCCCCGGGCTTCGCCGATCAGGGCGTGTGCTGGCAGGCGATCGAACCTGCAGCCAATCGAGGCGATATCGGGATCCGTGAACGCAATGGACAGCGGTACGCGGCGACGCCAGGCAGTTGGAGCGGCATGGCGCGCCGCGTTCCATCCGGCAATACTGCCTTCGTCGGCCGCTTCGTGCTGCAGTTCCCGCGTGCCACTGACATCGCCAGCGAGGTAAATGCAGAGTCGCCGATACGCATCGTTGTCACGTCCACTGTAACCGTTCCATCTGCGCAGACGCTTATGCCAGCTGTTTCCCGTCCCATCGTGGAGAGGGCGAAGCAACGACGTAATTCATTGCTGTTTGTCAACGTAGGCCATGAATCCATATTTTTCAAAGATTGCAAGTGCCTGTGGTGATCGGATGAACTGCAGCCATCGACGAGCCGCCTGCGGATGGGGGGCGTGTGCTAACCTGGCACCCGCGTAAATCGCCGTCGTGTTCTGTGCGGCCGGAATATCGACATGACTAACAGGATTCGCCACCTGCTCCTGAAACATGGCTTCCGATTTCCATGTAACACCCGCCTGTACCTTTCCCTGCATGATCCACAGCGGCGTTTGCCGGTGGTGGATATGCGTCAGCATCGTCGTCCCGTTCGTCACTTTTGCGTCGTAGACGGACTGTACCAAGGCATCGCCACCCGCCTTCGCGAGCGAAGCCTTGATCTGACGTGCGATGCCTTCAAATTCGGGATTTGGCATGGCGAGCCGCACTTCCGGCTCGCCGAGATCGGCTAGATCCGTGATGTGTGCAGGGTTGTCTTTCGGCACCATGATCGTGAGCGTATTCGTCACATAAGGCACGGCGGGCGCCGTCAGTGTGCCAAGGCCGATCTGTTTCTGAACCGCTTTGAGTCCGGCAAGATAGACATCGGGCTTGACGGTCCACGTCATGTTGCCGACGGTAACCGTACCACCATTGGCCATCTGCTTGACGAGCAAACCAGGCGGGATGGTCTCCCAATAGACGTGGCCGCGATACTGCGGATATCTACCTTCAAACGCATGGACCAGCGGCGCCATTGCGAAGAAGTAATTTCCGCCCACGAACAGGACGAGTTCTGGATGGATGGGGTCTCCATGGAAATCGGCAAGATTGTCCGCATCGGGTTCTGTAAATTCAAAGCCGCGTCTGATCGCGTCGTTGTTCTCGCCGTGCTGCCAAGGTGGCGAAACGCCCAGTGAGGAGGAAGCGGGCGAAGTTGCGCCAGTACCGGCCGCATCGGCTGCCGGCGCGAACTGCACGCAAAGTGCAGTAAGCAGGGCAGCCAGCAATGTCCTGTCGATTGTCGTCATGAAATGATGCCTTGATTGATAAAGATGGATTTGAAAGGGTTCAGAGTGGCATGAGCACATAGCCTTGCGACTCGAGCGTGGTCACTGTGGTCAGTCCGGAAAGTGCCAGCGTGACGTCGTTTGCGATCCATCCGTAGTCGAAGTGATGTTCGGCAACGGCCTGTCCGCATACGGACACGGTCACACCGGCCTTCTTCAGTGCTTCGATGAGCGGGAGGTTCGGATTCGCCATGCCGTAGGCCTCGCGGTAATGCGCGTCGTCAAGTGCTAGCGGCGTGGCAGCACCGTACGCTACGGCGACGAATTTCAGGTGCGAGAGAGGCACACCGGCGGCGGTGTACAGGTTGACCGTGCGGGCAACGTGGTCGAGCGCCGGGTTCACGTCGCCCGGTGCTTTTGCTGCCTGGGTCAGAGCGAACACAATCCTGTAGCTGTGGTGTGCGTCGGGCCTGAATGAAGCGTTCGGCAGATAGTGAATCGGGCCGTAACCCTGAATTGTCGGAGTAGTCCAGAATCCGGCTGGTTCACTCCCTGCAGCGAACGCCGCGGTCGTGCAGCCGGCAAGCAGTACGGCGGCGGCAATGCGTTTGAGCGTGTTCATTACATGCACTCCTTTTGAAAACTCGATGGTTTGACAGCGGGAAAATGAGAGAGGAGCGGTTCATAACCGGACGCGTCCGACATCACGAAGTGTCCGGGTTTGAATGTGTGTCCCTGCACGAAGCCCTTTGAGTCAAGCAGTTCGCCTGCTTCGCGCAGCATCGCCGGGTTTCCACACATCATGATGCGGTCACAGGAACTGGAAAACGGGTCCAGGCGCAGGCGGGTAAAGAGGGCGCCGCTCCTGATCAGTGCCGTGACACGGCCTGAGTTCGGAAATGGCTCTCGCGTGACGGTGGGGTAATAGATTAGTTGCCGACGGACAAAATCACCGATGTCGGGAAGCGTCGGCAACACCGTCATGATGTCGTCGCGATATGCAAGCTCGCGCACTCTTCGGCACGTATGTACGAGCACCACGCGCTCGAAGCGGCGATACACATCAGGATCCCGTATCACGCTCATGAATGGAGCGATTCCCGCGCCACTGGCAATGAGCCAAAGCGTATGGCCAGGCAGCAGCGCGTCGAGAGTAAGTGTGCCGCTCGCGTGAACGTCTACGAGCACTTCGTCTTCGGGCACCAGATGTTCGAGTCTCCTCTTGTGTCCTTCCGTCGGCGTTCGCGTGCACAGAAACTCGAGCTCGTTGCAATCGGACGGACTGACGATGCCATACCGACCTGATAGACGCTGGTTGTACTTCGCACTCCTGATGCGAACAAACTGGCCGCTCTCAAACTCGAACGCCGCGCTGCGACTGCACGTGAGACTGAACAGCGTATCGGTCCACCAGTGCAGGGAGTGGATAACCTGACGATTGAAATCGGACATGGTGCTTTAGCGACTTTGCAGTGATATCTCATCTACGAGTCTACGAAAGCGGCGTGAATGTTAAAAATATCTACTTCATATGCTTTCCATGCCTTTCTGATATGGATGAGACAAAGTACGAATCAAGGATTTTTCCATATCAAATTAGCATGGATTTGATCGCATATCGGTATTGGAGTTATGACTTAGGCTCCGTCAATCTTTGTTACGTACGATGACAACCTGCTCTTCCTGTCGGCTCGCATGTTTGAACCGACCACTGATCTGCTCCCGTCTGGCGCACGGGCTGACAGCTGCGGCGCCACGCGACCGATTTCGCGAGAACCCACAATGAAAACAAAGCGATTGATGCACACGGATATCAGGCTTTACTTCGCTGTTGCTGCGATGGTCGCCGCAACGGCGATATTACTGATGCAGGGCGCAGCCTATGCCGACGAAACGGCCAGGCCAGCCGCACGCGCAGCCTCCATTGCGCATGCGGGCACGCCATCAGGCATTCCTGCGTGCGCCGCGTGCCATGGCGCAGTGGGCGAGGGTAATGCTGCAGTGGGATACCCGCGTCTCGCAGGGCTTCCCGGAGACTATCTCGCGCAGCAGCTGGCCAACTTTTCCAGCGGCGCGCGCAGCAACCCAATGATGAACCCAGTCGCGAAGCTACTCGATGCCAGCGACCGCGCTGCGCTCGCTGCGTTCTATACGTCGCAGCCTTCCTCAGGACCAGGGCGGAGAACGGACCAGACTGCCGTTGCTGCTGAGCATGGAACAGGGGAACAGATTGCGCTGCATGGCAAATGGAGCGAAGGCGTGCCCGCGTGCGTCTCGTGTCATGGCAGTCAGGGTAGTGGTGTGGGCGCGGATTTTCCCGCACTAGCCGGCCAGTCGTCCATTTACATCCGTAACCAGTTCGCTGCATGGAAAAGCGGGACCCGCCCGCCCGGCCCGCTCGGACTGATGGCTTCCATCGCCAGCAGACTGAGCAACAGCGAAGTCGACGCGGTCGCCGACTACTTTGCCGCACTGCCCGCCGCTTCGCGAGGGAATACGCCATGAATACACGCATTGCCATTGGATCAATTGCAGCTGTGCTGGCCATTGCGGGAGGCGCGGTCCTGCTCGCCGGGCTCGACCAGCCGCGTCCCATCACGGTGAAAGCGGCGACGCCCGCTGGTGCGTCTGCGTCGATCGTTTCGACGGCTGCTGCGCCGGCTCCTGCGGGCAAAAAAATGTTCGTGCCCGCGAATCGTGCAATTCCAGACAACGACTTCGGCAAGGTCGTGGCGCAGGGCCAACGCATCTTCAACGATCCGGCGCGTTACGCGGCTGGTTACGTAGGCAACCAGCTACGCTGCGCGAGCTGTCATCTGGATCAGGGGCGCAAGGAAGGCGCTGCGCCGATGTGGGCCGCGTACCTTGCGTATCCCGCGTACAGGTCCAAAAATCATCACGTCAATACGTTCGCCGAGCGTCTGCAGGGTTGCTTCCGCTACAGCATGAACGGCAAGGCGCCGCCACTTGGCGACCCCGTTCTCGTTGCGCTGGAAACCTATTCGTACTGGCTCGCGCAGGGTGCGCCACTTGACCCGAAGCTTCCTGGGCGCGGCTTTCCCGCGCTCGCGAAGCCCGCGCAGACGCCGGACTTTCACCGTGGAGAAAAGATTTATGCAGCCCGCTGTGCGCTTTGCCATGGAGCCAACGGTAATGGCCAGAATGCCGGCGACGGCACGCCCGCATTCCCGGCGCTATGGGGCGATCACTCATACAACTGGGGAGCCGGCATGGCAAGCGTGAAGAACGCTGCGGAGTTTATCCATGCCAATATGCCGCTGGGCGCGGGGGGTACCCTCAGTAACCAGGACGCGTGGGATGTGGCGATGTTCGTCGATAGTCAGGAGCGTCCTCAGGATCCACGATACACCGGCTCGGTTGCAGGCACGCGCGCGCAGTTCCACGACTCACCGCAGTCGATGTATGGCAAGACGGTCGAGGGTTATCAGCTCGGTAGCCATGCGACACCAAACGGCGGGACGCTGCGCGGCAAGGAGGGACTGTGAGTACCGGCTATCTGGATCCGCATTCAGACGCCGCGTCCGCCAAAGAGACGATCCATCCGTTTCCCGGAACGCACGTTCGGGCCCGGGCGCGTACTGAAGCCGGCCTCGTGCTCGCACATGGCTACGCTGCCATTGCCACGCTGATCATCTCGGCGATTTTCGGCACCGCGGTTGCGATCAAATTCGTTGCACCGGATTTTCTTGGCACCGAACCGTGGGCAACGTGGGGTCTGCTGCGCTACAACCACACGCAGGGCATCATGTTCGGGTGGCTTGGTAACGCGTTTCTATGTTTTACCTATTACGCGACGCCGCGCCTCGCGGGCCGAAGTGTCACGGGCAAAGGGCTTGGCTGGCTGCTTTTCGTCCTCTGGAACTTTGGCATGGTGCTGCCGGGCTGGGCACTTGTCGAAGCAAACCTGCCGCAGTGGCTCCTCGCAATCAAGCCGCTTGAGTGGACGGAGTTTCCCCTTGCCATCAACGCGGTGACAGAACTCTGTCTCGCACTGATGCTCGTGCAGTTTGCGTTGCCAATCGTGCGTGGCCCCGAGCGAGACCAGCTTTATATTTCCGCATGGTATCTGCTCGGAGGGGTGGTTTTTACGCTGCTCGCGTTCCCGATGGGCAGCCTCGTCCCCGAGTTCGCCCCCGGCGCGATTGGCGCTGCGTTCAGCGGGCTCTGGATTCACGATGCGGTCGGCCTCTTTGTCACCCCGTTCGCGCTGGCCATTACGTACTACGTCATCCCGGCCGCAACGGGCCGCCCGGTGTATAGCCACTTCGTCTCAATGCTGGGCTTCTGGGTACTGTTCTTCATCTATCCGATGAACGGTACGCACCATTACGTCTACTCCGCCATCCCGATGGACACCCAGCGTGCGGCCATCGCCGCGTCCGTGCTGCTCGGCTTCGACGTAATCCTTGTGGTGTTCAACCAGCTCATGTCGTTGCGTGGCGCGCGCGGCGTCATGTGGCGCGATGTGCCGCTGCGCTTCGCCTGGGTCGGGGTCGTGTTTTATCTCCTTGTCAGCGTTCAGGGCTCCGTACAGGCACTCATGCCGGTGCAGCGCGTGATTCATTTCACCGACTGGGTCATCGGCCACTCGCATCTCGCCATGCTGGGCTTCGCGACGTTCGTTTCCATGGCCGGTATCCTGCACGCCTGGCAGCGCACGCCCGGCGCGCGCTATCACGACGGGCTCGCCAATGCAGGTTTCTGGCTGCTGCTTACGGGTCTCGTGCTGATGGTGGGCGACCTGACCATCGCCGGACTCGTGCAGGGTAACCTGTGGGCGCAAAGCGTGCCGTGGATGGACTCAGTGCGTGCCTCGATGCCTTACTGGTGGATCCGCGTGGTTTCTGCCGTGCCGGTGCTCGCCGGCTTTGGCCTTGTCGCCGCCGCGATGCTGTGCGGTCCGTTGGTGAGTGAGGGCAGGGCGCACGAGCCAGTGTCGGGCAATGGGGAGGCTGTGCGATGAGCCCGCCTGTGTTTCGCCGCCACTGGTTCGGCGCCAGTCAGGCGGTCATGTTCATTGCGGGTATTTGCTTTTTCGCCGCCTCGGTGATTCTCCTCGGTGTGCTTCCGGGTCTCAGGCTTGAACGTGCGATCCGCAACGATGCGCCCGTCACGCTCAGCGCCTATACACAGGCACAACTGCACGGACGCTCGCTCTATGCGACGCAAGGTTGTGCCTATTGCCATTCGCAGCAGGTGCGCAACACGGTTGAGGACGTCCGCCGCTGGGGTCCTCCCACCGAAGCCTGGGAGACACGTTACGACGCCCCGCAGCTTTGGGGTACGCGCCGGATCGGTCCGGACCTGGCGCGTGAGACCGGCGTGCGCAGCAAGGACTGGCAACTCGCGCATCTGTACGACCCGCGGCTCGTCGTGCCGGGATCGGTCATGCCCGGTTATCCATGGCTCTTTGAGCATAGTGCCGCGCGTCCGACGCGCGATGCGCTCGATCTTGTCGCGTATCTCGACACGCTCGGCGCCGCGCGGCGCGAGGCGGGCTGCAAGGCGCGGCTACCATCAACAGTGGGCGGTACGATGCCGGTGATGAGTGACGAGGTGGCGATTGCCAGTGCCTCGCTCGATGCCGATCCATCGCGCACACAACCGGTCCGGCCCGGCTCGGTCGACGCGTCGAGCCAGATGCGTGTGCTGCCGGCAGGCGATGCAATGCGCGGCAGCGTCCTCTTTGGCCAATCGTGTGCGGGCTGCCATGGCGCGCGTGGTGACGGCCGCTCGGCAGCAGCAGCGGCCTTGCGGCCAGGACCGGCGGACTTGACGCAGTTCGCCTATTCGGACGCTGCGCTGCACACCATTCTTGAGAACGGCGTGAGCGGTTCGTCGATGCCCGCGTGGCGCGATCTGAGCGACCAGCAGATGGCCGACCTTATCGCGTGGCTGCACACGATCGGCCCTTCGATCGACAGATCCGCGGTCGCGCCGGCAGCATTGGCGCTCGGCGCGCAACTCTATGCGAACGACTGTGCGGTGTGTCATGGGGTGAACGGGCGTGGAGATGGACCGATGGCAGCGCTGATCCGGCCCATGCCGTACGACTTTCTGCACGTCCGTCCCTCGACGCAAGCCGTTGACCGTGCGCTGCGCGAAGGCATTCCTGGCAGTGCCATGCCGTCGTTCCCGAACTTCACTACGGCAGACCGCGAGGCACTCGCGAACTTTGTCGGCTCGCTCTACCGTGACGGCGCGGCCGGATCGCCCGCAGCACCAGCCGCACCGCATTGACGAAGGGGTTTACCATGTTTGCCGTGATTGTCTGGACACTTTGCGTGCTTGTCGGCCTTGCGCTTGCCGCCTGGGCGTTATCGCCCAGCTACCGGCAACGCATGGAGTGGCCAAAGTATCGCTTTCTGGAACTTGAGCGCGAGCTTGATGTGCGCGACGATGCGCACGCCGGTTCGCCCGAAAAAAACACACTGAGTCCGGATTAAAAGTACGCCGCCAGTGTTAGCTATTGAGGGGCACGTTTCGGGGTTGATGCAGCCCCCTGCACGCCTCATTTTGCGGCAGTTCGACGGAGCGAATCCCGGGAGCATATATCGCTGCCGTCGATTGGCCTGCCTGTCGCTCAATCCGCTTCTGCTTTCAAGGGAGATAAATCATGAAACTTGCGACGCGTTCGGCCGTTGCCCTCTGCCTTTCACTCGCGTGCGGTTATGCCGCCGCTCAGTCCACACTCCACGTGTATGGCCCAGGTGGTCCGGCGCCCGCGATGAAGGAAGCCGCTGCGGCGTTCGAAAAGCAGACTGGCACGCACGTAGAAGTGACTGCGGGCCCGACGCCTGCCTGGATCGATCACGCGCGTGCCAATGCCGACCTCATCTTCAGCGGCTCCGAAACGATGATGTCGGATTTCGTGGTTGCGATGGGTGACCAGCTGACGCCCGAGTCGCCCACGCCGCTGTATCTGCGCCCCATGTCGATCCTCGTGCGCCCGGGCAATCCGCATCACATCCACGGTCTCGCGGATGTGCTCAAGCCTGGCGTGAAAGTGCTCGTCGTCAATGGTGCAGGCCAGAACGGCGTCTGGGAGGACGTGGCGGGGCGCCTTGGCGACATCCGGACCGTGACGGCCCTGCGCCGCAACATCGTCAGTTATGCCGGCAACAGCGCGCTTGCGCGACAGACCTGGATATCGCAGTCCGACATCGACGTGTGGCTCATCTGGAATATCTGGCAGGTTTCGAATCCGTCGCTCGCGGACACGGTGCCAATCGAGCAGCGCTATGCGATCTATCGTGACGCGGGTATTGCAGTAACGAAGCGCGGCGCCGACAATCCTGCATCCGGGCAGTTCGCTGAGTTCCTGAAATCGCCCCAAGGTGCAACTATTTTTGGCCGCTGGGGCTGGACGACCGGCCTCCCAGGCAATGATGCCGTCAAACCGGACTAGGAAGCGGATGTCGCGACCGTCCTGAGCCATGCCAATGAACTTTACCCACCTGCTCGCTTTCTATGAAGTTGCGTGCGCCGGCAGCGTCAGTGCCGGTGCCGAACGGTTGCACGTGAGCCAGCCCGCCGTCACCCGCGAAATTCGCGAGCTCGAAGACCGCACGGGGGTGATCCTGTTTGACCGCCTTCCGCGTGGCGTGGCGCTGACCGAAGCGGGCAGCGTGCTATTCGAGTACGCGGAGCGCATCTTCTCGCTAGCAAAAGGTGCCGAAAATGAACTCAAGGAAATCGCGGGGCTTGGCGCGGGCCACATAGTGATCGGCGCGAGCGGTACGCTTGGCGTCTATCTTGTACCGGACCTGATCGCGCGCTTCAACGCGAGCTACCCGCGCGTGGGCATAGACCTGACTGTGGCCAATACTGAGCGGGTCGAAACCGGGCTCGTGAACCTCAAATTCACGCTCGGTTTTATCGAGGGACCATTCGACGAAGCGGTCCTGCATTCACACCGGATCGGGTCCGACGAAATTGCCGTGGTGGCTGCGGCTGCCCATCCGCTGGCGGGCAGACGCCTGAAGGCGGCCGACCTCACCGATCAGGCAGTCATTATGCGCGAGCCTGGCTCGGGTACACGTGCGATCGTTGAGGAAGCCTACGCCGGCCTGGGCCTGGGGATCGAGCCGTTGATGTCCGTTAGCGACACGGAAGCGATCAAGCGTATGCTGCTCGCCCAGCACGCGCTTGCTTACGTGTCGCTGCTGAGCGTGCAAAGCGAGCTACGTCGGGGTGAGCTGACCGTCATTCCGGTGGCTGATCTGCGAATCGAACGTCCACTGCACATGGTCTGGACGAGAGGCCGTTCGCTTTCGCCCAGCAGTCAGGCTCTGTTCGATCTGGTCGTGGCAACGACGGAAGCGAAACGCAAGCCCGCAAAAAATCGCAACGCGAAAGCAGCGGTGGGATGATGACAACGGCGCGACCTGCAGAGCGCACGACTACGTAACGATGGCAGGCTACGTCCGTCGATTGGATCGTTGAAGTGCTCGACTCGTATATCCGCAACAACGTCAACTGTCGGCTGTTCGCCAATTCGCTACGAGCAGGTCAACGCGCCGCTGCCTTCATGAGCCTGTTGTGCTCAAGCACAACTCGATGGGCGTGAACCGCACGCCTATCTGAAATCCGTCCTCACGCGACTGCCGAACCACCGGGCCAGCGACGTCGCCACTCTATTGCCGCATCGTTGGCAGCCGGCGCCGCCCGTCGGATGGTCCGATTCGTCAAGACGGGTTTGCTGGCTGCTTACCATCATGTGGCTGGTGGTCGCAAACAAAATCGCTGCGGGCGATTATCGTGGCAACCGGTTTTTATCAACCCGTAATGTATCGGCGAACGCCAGGCGCGTCGGTCACTAACCTCTACTACCCGTCACGCCCGCGGCCCGCGAGAGCGTGGCGACAATGTGTTTAGCGACATCGGGATGCCTGCACACCGAAAGCGGGCTAGGATGTGACATGGTGAACAGTTTTAGTTCACGGCGATGACGCGCGATTTCGGGCGACGCTTTCTGAGCCACGCGCCCAGCTAAGACTACTGCGCGCAGGTGAGGTAGTTGATCCATTACCTCTTTCAATATTGTGGTGCCCTCTGTGATCTTCGAGCGGCTGATGGCTCGAGCAGGGCTATCCAGATCCGGCAGCCATGGATAGAGGTTCCACAAGATGGTCTGTTCACGCGCAAGGCAAGCCTGGTCGAGGAAGCGCTTCAAGTTTTTCTGAGCAGGCCCTGGGTTGTCACGTGAAACAAATCGCGGCCATGAGCTGTCCCTGGCCGGAGACTCCAACAAAATCAGGATGGACGCATAGATCCCGCCATCCATCGGGTCGAAGTAAGGCAGTTTTCTGCCTGCCGAGCATCGGCTTTCCACCCATTCATTCAGTGCACGCACGGGCGGAGAGTATAGAAGCGCCCGACGTGCTTCAGAGATGCTCACGCGTGAGTCCTTTTCGGGCGCGAACCAAGCCCGCCGTTGATCATTGGCACCATCCTGATACATATGAGCGCTTCTGGTTAGCATCCGTTAATCCCGCAACACGAGGCACCGGATTTCGCAAATGAATTGCCACGGGATGCTGCCAGTGGAATGGTAGCAATTTATCAAGCTCACTGGCCGTCTGTGTTGGCAACCGCCGCGGCGTATCCTTGAGATGCGCATACGGACCATGCCCGTTCGTGCGCACTAATTGGATCAAGCTCATGATCGCCGCCGCCCGTTTGCCGCTGCGCAGCGGTCCTGCGAAGAGCCATTTCTTGCGACCAAGCGCCATTTCCCTTCATACTGCCCGTATCGGGCAGGAAGTCGAAGTCCGCTATCGTTGGCATCCGCTGTATCGCCGTCGCGTCACGGTTCTAGATGTGGAACTGCGCGGTGGAAGGCGCGTTGTTCATTATATGCGAGCGACGGTGACGTTACGATCATTGCAGGATGAATGCTGGATGCACCGTGTGCGTCACGCTGATTCTCGGTGAAGCCCACGTCGACGTAACGGCCCTGTGTAATCCTGATGCAGGCCGCCGGCGCCCGCGAAATTCGCGACCTCGAAGATCGCCCGGGCGTGATTCTGGTTGGCCAACGCCGGGCGACATCGCGCTGACCGAAGCGGGCAAAGTGCTGTTCGAGTAAGCGGAGCGCATCTTCGCGAGTGCGAATTGATCCGAATTGGGTCTCTTCGATAGGCGCGACGGATCTGCATAAGTCGGATTCGCTCGAATCGCTTCATTTGCACAGATGCCTGAATGCAGCAATCAGGGAGGATACTCCGTGGCCGGACAGGAACGCTGGCAGTTTACGAACGTCTCCTCGTCGGGCTCCGCTCCCGTTGGCGTTTGCGAATTTCGTCGTCGTTCAGTTTGGCGTCGTAGATCGAGCGGCTCGATATCGAGCGCGCGATGAGCGTGGCGACGATGACCGCTGCCAGCATCGGAGCAGCAAAAGACCGGTCATGACCTGTCAGCTCCCACATCAGTACGATGGTTGAAACCGGGCCTTGGGTCGTAGCGGCCAGAACAGCCGCGGCCCCGACGATGACATACATGTCCGCTGGCGTGCCCGGCAGCACCAGAGACCAGCTGTAGCCCAGCATTCCCCCCAGCAGAGCTCCGATGCTCAATGTCGGTGTAAACAGGCCCCCGGGGGCGCCACTGCCAAGGCACAGCAGCGTCGCGAGCGGCCTGAGCAGCAGGAGGACGGCCAGTGTTCCAACCGGTAGCTGATTGCGCAATGCGAGGCGCACAACATCTCGGCCGTTGCCGAGCACTTCAGGATACTTGAGCGACAGAAGTCCGATAAGCCCCAGCGCCAGTACTGGTGCAACAAGTCGTTTCCACCCTTGGGGCCGGCGGCGGTAGACGAAAGCTACCGCCTTGACGTAAGCCACCGATACGAGCCCCGCGACAACGCCGGCAATGATGGCCCAGACCAGGATGGAATGCGCACTTGCGACGTGCCCCAATGAATAGGTCGGCAGGTCCGGCACTTCAACCCACGACACTACGGTCGCGACGAGCGACGCCAGCAGTGCCGGCAAAACATAGCGCAGCGCAAGCTCACCACGCAGAACTTCCAGTGAAAAGAGGGCGCCGCCCAACGGCACACCGTAGGCGGCGGCCATGCCGGCACCCGCTCCACATGCGACGATCAACCGCCGCTGCTCATCGGACAGCCGCCCCACGTCGGACAATGCGTTACCGATGACCGCACCAGTTTGCTTCGGCGCACCTTCACGCCCGAGCGACGCGCCCATGCCCACGATCAGAATCGACAGAACTGCGCTTCCGAGTGTACGCAGCTTGGGCAGACGACCTGCAGAGAACCAGATTGCCTCAGTGATATCAATGCCATTGCCACTTGAAAGTCTGACGAGTGCCCATTGCCCGACGCCTACCACCAGACCGGCAGCGAGCAGTACCAGCACGTGGCGGATTGCGCTTGCCTGTGTAGCCGCTTGCAGCAGCGAGTCCGGGCTGCCCCACGCAATGCGCTGGACTACGCGCAACAGCCACGCAAGCGCGGCGGCGCCGATACCGGCGCCTGTGCCGGTCAGCACGATGGCGATCCAGAACCTCACCGCGCCGGGCTGATCCAGCGTCGTCGGTACCGCTTCGTGCACCGGCAACTGACCGTGATCGTCCAGGTCTTTCGTCATGAATCGTGTGCCATCTGGTCGCCCCTTGCTATTGGCGTGGTGGAAGTGGCCCGCTCGCTATTCGACGACTGGCGGAGTAGTAAAAGTATGAAATGGCGCGGGACTCGGTACGGTCCACTCCAGACCCCGCGCCCCATCCCATGGATTGTCGGCGGCCTTTTCTCCACCGCGATAGGCGGGCAGCACGACGGCGAACAGGAAATACACCTGCGCGAGTCCAAAGCCGAAGGCGCCGATCGTTGCGATCTGGTTGAAGTCGGTGAACTGGGCCGGATAATCCGCATAGCGGCGCGGCATGCCGGCAAGACCCAGAAAGTGCATGGGAAAAAACGTGATGTTGAAAAAAATCATCGATGCCCAGAAATGGATCTTGCCGCGCGTCTCGTTGTACATGTATCCCGTCCACTTGGGGGACCAGTAATACCATCCGGCGAATAGCGAAAAAAGCGATCCTGCAACCAGTACATAGTGGAAGTGGGCCACCACGTAGTAGGTCCCGTGCAGTGCAATGTCGAGCGGTGCGACGGCGAGTACGAGCCCGGAGAAACCGCCAATGGTGAACACGAAGATGAAGCCGATGGCAAACAGCATCGGTGTTTCGAACGACAGCGAACCTCTCCACATGGTTGCCACCCAGTTGAACACTTTCACACCGGTCGGAATGGCGATCAGCATTGAGGCGTACATGAAGAAGAGTTGGCCGGTCACCGGAAAACCAGCGGTGAACATGTGATGGCCCCATACCATGAACGACAGGATGGCAATGGAGGCAGTGGCATAGACCATCGAGCTATAGCCGAAAAGCGGCTTGCGAGAGAAGGTCGGAATGACCTGGGAAATGATCCCGAACGCCGGCAGTACCATGATGTACACCTCGGGATGTCCAAAGAACCACCAGATGTGCTGATAGATAACCGGGTCGCCGCCGCCCGCCGCGTTAAAGAAATCCGTGCCGAAATGTCGATCGAACAGGGTCATCGTGATGGCGCCAGCCAGCACGGGCATGACTGCAATCAGGAGGAAGGCAGTGATGAGCCACGTCCAGGCGAACATCGGCATTTTCATGAGCGTCATACCGGGCGCGCGCATGTTCAGGATCGTGACGATGATGTTGATGCCGCCCATGATGGACGACGCGCCCATCAGATGAATCGCGAAAATCGCGAAGTCCATGCCGGGTCCCATCTGTATGGACAGGGGCGCGTACAACGTCCAGCCTCCCGCAGCCGCACCGCCCGGCACAAAGAACGAGACCGTCAGCAGGATACCCGCCACCGGCAACAGCCAGAAACTGAGGTTATTCATCCGCGCGAACGCCATGTCTGATGCGCCAAGTTGCAACGGCAGCATCCAGTTCGCGTATCCCACGAAGGCCGGCATGATCGCGCCGAAGATCATTTCAATGCCGTGCATCGTGGTGAGCTGATTGAAAAACTCTGGCCGCATCAGCTGCAAACCCGGCTCAAACAGCTCGCTGCGGATCAGGAGCGCCATCACGCCGGCCGACAGGAACATGGTGAACGAGAACAGCAGGTACATCGTCCCGATGTCCTTGTGGTTGGTCGCGAACAGCCAGCGGCGCCAGCCGACCGGGCGATCATGCTCGTGGCTTTGGCCATGGCCGGCAATCGGATCAGTCAGGCTCGACATGACGCGCTCCTCAAGGTGGTGAATGGGTACTTTTAGCGACAGGTGTGCAACGAACGCCGGATCTCGGCGGCCAGCGCCGCGCGTCGGTGAATGGGTACAAAAGTGCCGATACTGACGGTCTTGTCCGCGCATCGAATCAGTACGCCGGGTCGTCCCGACACGGACAGATCGATCGACACCCAGGCCGGATTGAATTCATGCCGCTCGTAGACAAGACCGTTCCAGCATTCAACGATCAGTCGCCCGGGCATCAGGCAGATTGCCTGCGCGTCAGCTGCATGCCGGGCGTACGCGAGAAATGCAATGCCTGTACCCGCCAGGTAGACGGCACAGACCGGCGGTATGACCCACGCTCCGTGCCAGGCGCAGAAAGCGGACAGCAGTATCGAGATCAGGACAAGCGAACCATAGACGCCAGCGAACTGGGAGGGCTTTAACGCGCAGTTTCGCTTCAACGACCATCTGCGGAGCACGACCGGGGCTTCGGCGCGGTTGCTGCCTTCGTGTTCCATGGCTTGTCCCCGATCGTTTCACGCAATGGAGGTGTGCTTACGCAAGCAGATGAGCGATGGCATCACGCTCGGCCACGAGTTCCCGGACAGACAGGTCGATTTTCTCTTTTGCGAATCCGGACAGCGCGAGGGAGGCGACGCGCTCGTAGCGGCCGTTCGCGCATACTACCGGCACGCCGAACATCAAATCTTCCGGAATGCCATAGGAGCCGTCAGAGGGAATCCCCATTGAAACCCACCGGCCGTTGCTGCCGCTCACCCAGTCGCGCATCTGGTCGATGGCGGCATTCGCCGCAGAGGCGGCCGAAGAATGGCCGCGTGCTTCAATGACCGCAGTTCCGCGCTGGGCGACCGTTGGAATGAACTGTTCGCGGTTCCAGTGTTCGTCGGCGTCGTCAGGTGTCCATGCATGCCCCTCGCGCGTGACGAAGCGGTAATCGGGGAACATGGTGGGAGAGTGATTGCCCCAGACGACCATCTGGCCGAGCGCAGGCGTCTCACAGTGGAGATGCGCAGCCAGTTGCGAGACAGCGCGGTTGTGATCGAGCCTGATCATCGAAGAAAAATTGTCGGGCGACAGGTCAGGGGCTGATTTCATCGCGATGTAGGCGTTGGTGTTGGCCGGATTGCCGACGACAAGAACCTTGGCGTCGCGCGCTGCAACCGCGTTCAGCGCGCGACCCTGCGTCGTGAAGATTTCCGCGTTTGCCGCAAGCAGGTCAGCACGTTCCATGCCTCTACTCCGCGGACGCGAACCGACCAGCAGCGCATACTGGACGTCCTTGAAAGCCCGGCGCGGGTCGTCTGTGATGTCGATACCGGCGAGCAGGGGAAAGGCGCAATCTTCGAGCTCCATCACGACGCCCCTGAGTGCCGCCTGAGCCTGGGGCAGATCGAGCAGGTTCAAGGTCACGGGCTGATCCGGGCCGAGCAGGTCTCCATTTGCGATCCGGAACAGCAGCGAATAGCAGATCTGACCTGCGGCGCCAGTGATGGCGATCTTGACGGGATGCTTTTGCATGGTGACGTCCTTCGATTCAGGTTGATCGAGCGGTCGCGACTGGACCGCGCTGGTGTGTTTAATCCTGCGTGCCTGGTTTCACCAGACACGGTGCTTGGAAAAGGTTGCCGTGCCACATCCCGGTCAGCGTCCTGCTGATGACAATCAGCCAGAATCCAATCAGCGCGACGGTAAGTACCGTGCCGAACAACGCGAACGGGAAGAAATGCGTGAGACGGAACAACGTGAACGTGGCGACCGTGTACACCCCGATCGGGAATGTGAAACCCCACCATCCCATGTTGAAGGTCATCCCTTCGCGGTAGTACCGGAGCGTCAATACAACGGCGGTGATGAGCCACCAGATGCCCACTCCCCACATAAGCAGGCCCGCAAGCAGTCCGAAGTCCCGGGCCACGATGGCGACCTGCTGGAGCGGTGTGCCGCTGAACGCGAACGGCGCGGCCTGTCCAAGCAGCAGGAGCCCGAGACTGCCTGTGCCGATCGGGCCGAGGGTGAGCCATGACGAGGCGGCCATGTCACGGTGTGGCAATTTATGGAACGCAAGGCGCAGGAATACGATCGTCAGGACTGAAAAAGCGAGCGGCACTGAGATCGCCCACAGCACATAGCCTGTAGCAACGAGCAACTGCGCTGCGCTCTGCGAAAGGTGGGGCGCGAGAACGCCTGCGCTCGATGCGGTGACCTCCGGCGCCACGATCGGCAGAAGCCAGACGGCAGTCATCTGTTCGGCGGAATGCTGCTGGGTGGTGAACATGCGATACGGCACCAGACAGGCGATCAGGACCGCGAGGCCTGCGTCGAACCACCAGAGGCCATGCGCCAAGCTGAGTGCGAACGGGCCGAACAGCTCGACGCCGAAAACACTGAGTCCATTGACGACCGGAATAAGCCCCATCGGAATTGCGCCAAGAAACATCGACTGGACGGGATGGTCGAGCATGGGCCTGACCGTTTCAGGAAAGCGGATAAGGCGTGCGGCGAAAAGGATTGTAAAAAGCAGGAAGAACAGGCCATCGATCATCCATAGTGCCATGGCAAGCTGGTGCTGGCCCGGCATCTGGAACGGCAAGCCGAGGAGAACCAGGAAAACGATCCCGGTTCCCATCGTCAGGGCGAACCAGTTAGGCGTGAACTGGCGGACGATCTCGCGATGACTCGAAACGCGACTAAAAGGTAGGAAGCGCTCGCTGGCCGGCTTTTTTTGCTGATCGGTAGCCATTCATGATCTCCAGAAGAATCAACATGGGGTAGGAGAGGCTTGTTACGTTACGCCTGTGCTACAACGGGAGAATAGATATTCTTGATGTATAGTAAAAATACATATTAGATATGTTTCCCATATCAAATTCGCATGGCGAATTTCGCAACGACGAATAGCGGTTTCGGTGGGGCGCGCGACGAGCATAGTCCGCAAGTACCGGATGTTGTGTTCCGCTAAGCCCTGGATTTTTGCCGACACGGTGGCCGGCGCATACCCCAGTGTCAATCTCTACTCGCTCGTCGAATTCGCGAAGGCCAGCGGCATCGAACCGTACCAATACCTCGTGCACCTGTTTTCGGAACTGCCTAAGGCGACAACCGCCGACCACTACATTGCGCTTCTGCCTTGGGCCACGCCCCCGCATCTTTGAAGGGCGTCCCATGCTGAGCGCTTACGAATGATCGACGCGTCAATGTCGAATCTGGCTATCGCCATGCAGATGTCTTTTCTCGACGTGGCAGTCGGTCATCTGATCGATCCCGTCACGGCGCGCCAGTTGCTGAAGATGGCTTGGCAAAGGGCGGCCTAGATGTTGCAGGAATTGCACGCGGGAAGGGCCCGCCGAGAGCGGCGGGCCGCGCTACGCACGACAGTTCGCCGTGCTGGTAGCACTGGGCCGCAGTGGCGCTGTGGGTGGTATGGGAACGATTTGGCGTACATCCGGTTACCAAAGTACGCAATAAACTCGTCAACCTCGCGACATTAAAGTCGTCAATTCGCGGACGCATTCGACAGATTGCGGCGAAAGCTTACCGGGCAACGATTTCCCAGACGCGAATCAAACTGTCCGCTGCCACTCCGGTCCGCCATGAGCAAAGTTCCCAATATTTTGGGGCGGACACTGACTGCTGGTCGTTAGCGCTGACCAAATCGACCAACCCAACTACAGGCACCGGCACGACACGATCCTGAACCGCTGCTCCGGTCAATCCCAGCGGGACATCGCATTGACTTGTGTCTGTCAGACAACGAACATACGCCAGACGACGAGCGACTGACAGACCAGTTCTGTAAAAAAATCGGTAGTCGCTTAGAAATCGATCGTGACCTGTTACGCGATCGAGCGGCCGACTCGGCCAAACTCAACCGGAATCTTTACGTAGCTGAGATCGACGTCTTCTTCCGCTAGTGCGTTCATCAAGCGCTGGCATGCCTTCTCATCGACGGAAATGGTGATGGCAAGTGGCTGATCTGCGAGCTCGAAAAAGCCGGCCGAATGGAACTTGCCCGCGTGATCGAACCCCTCTGCACCCGACATCAACGTTCCGCCCGATGCGCCGTGCTGTTCGGCGAATTTCAGCAGCCAGTCGCAGATTGACTGATGTCCATGCTTACGGTTCTGTTCAGTAAAAAACGTCAATTGATAGCCTTGCATTGCAGACTCCTTTTCAGGTGTGACGAGTGAGGGAAAGCGTGGCCATGCCCAACGCGGTCATGGCTAACGAACCACCGACGTGCAGCGCCAGCATGCCGACCGACCACCCGAGTCGGCCATCCCGAAGCAAGGTCAGCAGCTCGGCAGAAAAAGTCGAGAATGTCGACAGTCCGCCAGCCAGACCGGTGATGAGGAAAAGTCGCCATGCAACAGACAGACCTGCCGTCGAACCGAAGAACGCGATCGCAAACCCGACGATATACGCGGCAATCAGATTGCATGCAAGCGTTCCCATCGGAATGTTTGGCACGAGCGCGTTCATCATGATGCTCAAGCCATAGCGGGCGAGTGCGCCTAGCACCGCGCCGATGCTGATGGCGATAAGCGAGTACGCCCCGGTCATGGTTTAAGTTCCGCTTGATGTTGAAAGCGCGTGGGCAGTGAGGTGATCCGCGACGGGCAGTTCACAGAGGAACATTACCGCGTGGACCTTGCGCAACTCGTCGGCGTGTGCGCGCATGAAATCACGCAGCCGCTCTTCGGTGTCAACCAGTTCGAGGCACTGCGGATGGCGCATTCCGCTGATTTCTGGATGCTGGTGAGAAAGCCGCTCCCCAGGCAGATACCCTGAACTGACGTGATGCAGCATTGCTTGCATGATGTTAGATCTCTTCGCTACAGCTATCAGGTGATGGGCGAGTGCAGGTGCGCTGAGGCGATGCCAGAACCGCGTCGCTCGGGTGCGGGTCGCAAGCGGGAAGTAAAGTCGCAGCGCTGCAATGCGCTGGTTGTTGATTTGCTGAATCATTGGCCGCTTTCCCCTGTCGTCACTGCCGGATCAATAGACCTACGCGGCTGCTTGCCATTCGCGACCGGTCTCGCCGCTGTTGCTTTCTGCGGACGAGACCCGCCGGGTTCGGCCCTCTGTATTCCATCTGGCACCGGCAGGCGGTGCTTGCGATGTTTGCCATGCCCGACGCGCTGCGCGTGATAGATACCCGCATGGCCGGAAAACAGATAAGCGGTCACGCAACCGATTGCGGCAAGCGGGCCGATGCCCGTACCGAACAACTCCATAGCCATAATCGTGGTGGTGATCGGCGTGTTTGCGGCCCCAGAGAACACCGCAACGAAGCCAATGGCTGCCATCAGCGCGAACGGCATATGCAGCAGCGGCGCCAGTGCATTACCGAGGGTCGCACCGATGTAAAACAGTGGTGTGACCTCGCCACCCTTAAAGCCTGTTCCAAGCGATGCAACGGTAAAGCCGAACTTGGCAAGAAAGTCCCACGGCTGCATCGGCTGCTGAAAAGAGCGAACGATGTCGGGAATGCCGAGGCCAATGTAGTGATAGGCATCGAGCGCCCACACGGCAGTCGCTATGACGATCCCGCCCACGAACGGGCGCAACGGCGCATATGTGATGTAGTGCTTCACCAGCGCGCCGAGCTTGTGTGCGCTGGTTGCGAATGCCATGCCGACCAGACCGAACGCAATGCCGGCGATAACGACGGCGGCGACGCTCCACGCGCTGATCGGCGCGATCGAGCCGACCGCATAGTGGACGTGATGGACACCCCATGCCAGACAGACCTGATCGGCGACGATGGCCGCCACGATGCAAGGAAAGAGTGCGTCATAACGCATGCGCCCGATTGCGAGCACTTCGAGGCCGAACACTGCGCCGGCTAGGGGTGTACCGAACACCGACGCGAACCCTGCGCTCATGCCGATCATCAGCAGAATGCGACGGTCTTCACGTTCGAGACGAAACGCGTGGGTCAGCTGATCCGCGAGAGCTGCGCCCATCTGTACCGCCGTGCCCTCTCGTCCGACCGACGCACCGAACAGATGCGAGACGATCGTGCCGCCGAGCACGAGCGGTACCATGCGCAGTGGCACGACTTTCTTCGGATCGTGGATTTCATCGATGATCAGGTTGTTGCCCGCAACGACCGGCTTACCCAGCAGGTGGTACACCCAGCCCACGGCGAAGCCCGCTACGGGCAGCAGCCAGATCGCCCAGCGGTGAGCCTCGCGCCACGCGGTTGCACTATCGAGGGAAAAAAGGAAAAAGGCCGAGGCGCTACCTGAGAGAGCCGCGGCGACGCAGGCGATCAGAAACCACTTGCCCAGATAAGGCAGCAGTTCGAGTTGTTCAAAGCGTTTGAGTTTATGCATTGGTCATGTGCGCGATGTTGCTTGGCCTGACCAACGAAAAAGATGCGGGCGCGAGCGCCTACAGCCCTAACGATAGTCAGGTAACTGTAGGCGTCATTAACCGCGCGGTAAGCGCGATGGTTAAAGGAGGAACGCCATCTCCAGATTGAGCTAGAACTATATAGCATCGGATGACAGCGAACAACCGTCTCTCTTCCATGGTTCAGCCAGGGAAGATTGGGATTGGGCCATATTTCGCAGCAAGGATCTCTCCTGACGGTCCGTTTGACATCCGCTAGCTGGTCTTTGCATTGAATGTTCGGTGAAGGGCTCCTGTGGGCGACCTGATGCCGATCGCAGGATTGCGAGGATTGAAGCGGCGCGTTCCCACGACATGAGGCACTATGCGGCGAGGACGAGGCGGTCAATGGTTCGATGTAAACGGCCGATGATTGTTGAGTTAGCGGCCGTTCGCTAATTTGGCAACGGAACGGCCAAGCCGGCGCGGATGTGCCGATCGATTTCCTGAACTGCCGAATTACGGCAGTGCTGGCTTCGCCCGGCGGAGCGTCAACGTAATCTAGTTGCGAATACCATCTTTTGAGCCGTCGCCACGGGTGCGCTGCTTTGACTGAAGAAACGGTTCAAATCGGCACGATAATCTTGCTGCCGCCAGGCTTCGGAGCAAATCGGCAGGGCTGTGTCATTTGCTCGCTGGCGCGATGTCAGCCGATTTAACATTCTTATGTGGCGCTACTCGCCATACAGCGTTACCGATGTCGTCAGCCACAAGCAAGGCCCCATGCGCGTCCAGTGCGACGCCAACGGGTCGACCCACGGCGTAGCCGTCTGGCGTCAGAAAGCCGCTCAGGAAATCCTCAGGTACGCCAGCAGGTTTTCCATCGACAAATGGCACGAACACCACCTTGTAGCCGGTACGCGGTTTACGGTTCCATGATCCATGCTGACCGACAAATGCGCCTCCACGATAGTGAGGCGGGAACAGCGCCCGGTCGTAAAAGACCAGACCTAACGAAGCCGTGTGATTGCCGAGCGCATAGTCCGGCACAATGGCCGTTGCAACCAGATCGGGACGTTGCGGTTTGACGCGGGTGTCAATGTGCTGGCCGTAATAGCTATATGGGAAGCCATAGAAAGCCCCATCTTTCACAGCGGTCATATAGTCGGGGACAAGATTATTGCCGAGATCGTCCCGCTCATTGACTGCCGTCCACAACGCGCCGCTGTCCGGCTGCCATGCAAGTCCGTTGGCGTTGCGCAATCCAGTCGCATAGGGCCGCAGATGACCCGTGTCGATGTCGAGCACGAGGATGCGCGCTCGGCCTTGTTCGGCGTCGACTCCATTTTCCCCGGCGTTACTGTTCGATCCCACAGTGATGTACAGATGCCTGCCGGAGCGATCGGCGAGGATGTTTTTGGTCCAGTGATGGTTGATCGGGCCGCCCGGCAAGTCGACAACCTTGACGCCGGGGCTCGTAATCTGGGTGCTGCCCGGCACATAGTTGAAACGCAGCAAAGCGTCCGTATCGGCAACATAGAGTTGATTGCCAATGAGCGCCATCCCGAACGGCGAGTGCAGGCCGCCCAGAAACAGGGTCCGATTCCTCGCGACGCCGCTGCCATCCACATCTCGCAACAGCACAATGCGATCGGGGCTCGGCACACCGGCGCCTGCGCGCTTCATGACCTGCTTTCTGACCCAGCCGAATAGGCCGCTGCCTTCATCGTGTTCTTCTGGCGCGTCGCTTTCCGCTACCAGTACGTCACCATTGGGCAGCGTGTAAAGCCAGCGCGGGTGCGCAAGGCCACGAGCAAACTCGGTGACATCAAAACTGGGAGGAGCTGTGGGCACAAAGCCGGCAGGGCGCGTCTGAACAGGCGCGATGTTGACCATTGGAATCAAGGTCGATTGTGGAGCCGGTATTGCGGGCGACGCGCCAAAGCCCGTATCACCTGGACTTGATGGTCCGATCGCACAAGAAGTTAATGGTAAAAGCGTTGCAACAGCCAAACGATTGAGCAGGCGCATGTGGATTCCCCGGCGAGAAGTGTTGCTTGATGATGTACGGGAGGAGTAGCAAGAATCCAGCCCGTGATGTTGCCTGCCAAGGCGCACTGCTTCGTGATCTAACGGCAGACCTCGACCTACCGACTTTCTGATCTTGCCGTTGCTACGTTGTCGGCTATGGGGAAACAGCAGCGAAGTCGAGTATCAGAATCGCCCCTTCAAGGCGTCAGATATCCTTAAGGTAAGAGCGCCAGCGTCCATCGGATTTGCGCGGGATCTTTTTCGGGCTATCGGTTCAAAATTCGTCGGTGGCGCGCGCGATCAATTCGTCAAGTCACGACATTTGAAGAGGCAGAATGGCTCAGGTTAGCGAAATGAAGACGCAAATGCCACAGTTGCCTAGATGCTGTACTGGCTTATCATCCTGCTGGTCGAAATGCAGTTTGTCGTCGGCTGAACGATGCTGGATGTCTACAAAGACATGCCCCCCGTTACTCTGATCGCCTGGCATTTTTTGGGGCGACGCTCGTCGCCGTGATGTCAATCGGCGTAATCTGGAGATTGATGCATCAGCCCATTCCGAACGAGTTGCCGCCGTTACTCTGGGTTCCCGATCCGAGCTGCCACGATTGGCGTTGGCATAAGGGGAATGTTAGAGGCACGCGATAAAGTGGTCTGCAATTCATTGTGGATGACTAACTAATTCCTGCAGTGCCCAGTCGTCGCAAAACTTCGGCACCCTCTTGAGTTAGCCGGAACTCTGAACCGCTTGACGCTGTTGCCACAACTTCGAGCAAACTTTCCTGTCGGAGAATCATCGCATCAGGGTCCGCGATTGCCACCTGTGCGGGCCCGCTGAATATCAGAAGCAGTATCGCAATCTCATGGTGACTGAGTAGCCTCTTCATGATGTACCTCGGCGACGGTTACTCGCACCCTCGTCAAAAACGGGGCGCCGAATCTTCCAACGGCGTGCGTTTTTTTGAACAGCGTCTTTAGCGCGCACGAAAATGTAGACCATGATTCCCATGGAAACAGTCAACTACCCGGACGGAAGCACGTGCGTACGCCGTGCTCAAAAAAGCAGGACTCTGCAAACGATTGACATCCGCCTCGACGGCGCTAAGACGCTTATCGGTTGGTGGACGTACGGATCTCGCGAGAATATTTGGTGTTCGGAAGAGTGGGCCTTGCCTGCAAGTAATCTACGGCCGATTGCTTAAAACTGGCTTAAAGATCATGTAGGGGTAAACAGCAGGAGATCGGTAGTCCGGGACAAGCCTATTTCGAAAAGGAGGATCTTGATAACGCGGCCTGGCGTGCGGTAGTTCTTTCGCTCAATCTGACAATCAGGCGCGGGTTGATCCGCGGCGCGTAAAGACGGTTCCTGCAACGATCCCAAGCACCGTCAACGCAAGATATGTCAGGTGCAAATGCCGGTGAAGCGCTAGCCCGCGCGTACCGTATAAAAGCACGCCGAGGCACAGAAGCGGCGGCAGAAGCCTTCCGGCGGAAACGATCTTTGAGTTCATTGGCTCTTCTCCATCGGGTGCGTTACCGCATGAAACCGGTTGGTTGCTGTGCCTGTCAGCATCAGGCTCCGACGCATGTGGACTATTTGCGCACTTCGGTCAGGTTTGCGTCGGCGACAGGATACTACCGGGCGACGCGTGACGGTAGGGAGAATGCCCGGATACGCTATCGCGATGCCTGGAGGGTGTTGATGCTCCGCACCAGAGGCAACATGCTCGGCGTGCGGCGAGCCGGTGTAACCGAGGCGCCCTTGCGATTGCAGGACGCCGATCTGATCCGCTACAGCTACGGCCGAATCGAGGTCCTCGACCGCTCGGCCTCGAACAACGTGTGTGCGAGTGTTTTCACGTTGTCAGGCGGGAATGCGAAAGGCTGCTGCCCGATCTCACCGCAAGGTAAAGCACCGCATTTACACGTCCTGTCGCATGCCTGTGGCGACGCCCAATCGACTGGCCGCTACGCATACTGACGCAGGCGCAACGCGAACTAGGACCGTTTTGGCCTGTTGTGGCGTGGTGACGGTATGCGATCGGTCGATCTAGCCGAGCAAGCGTCGTTGTTACGGTCTCCAGTCGTCGATATAAACGCCACGAGTGTCCGCTACAAACCGGCTACTCGATCGCCATCAATAAATGACCATCAGGGTCTCGAAACAGCAAGCACGGTTCCCCGGACGTAAGGCGGACAAGTCCCGCTACGATGCCCAAATTCGCTGCGAGCTTGCCCACATCGCTGCATCGGATGACAATCTTGTCGCTAGCTATATCGGTAATCTCTGCTAGCAAGCCCGTCATAGATGCAACGGGATGCTGGTAAGCGAGCAATTCGACATGTGGTGACATCTCCGATGTCGTTTGCAGAGAGGCGACGTCGACTATCGGGTGATCGAGCGCATCCAACAATCCTTGTTCGCTTCCGGAATTGGTTTGACACGCGCTCAAGCTCAGGCCCAGCGTGGTCGTATAAAAAACAACGCTCGAGGATGCGCTGGATACGGAGATCGCGGTGTGGTCAATCCCTGCGCGAACTTCAGATCGACCGCATTCGCCGGCAGGCTGCAGCAACTCGAGCGGATGGCCATCCGGGTCGCGAAACTTGAAGGCTGTAACGCCACCGCTGCTATCGGGGAGGCGAACCGGTGCCGGCCCGGAATCCATGCCGCGCGAGATCGCAGTTGGACGCGCAGAGGCACTGTCTTCACGATAAAGCCGCTTGAACGCGGTATCGATGTTCGCGCAACGTAGGGCCAGATGTTGAAACGCAAGATCTACCGAGGTGCTTGGCGACGGATAGGGGCGCGCGTTCGGACCAGCCTCGACAAGTTCAAGCTCCTCGTTGCCGAGGCTTAAACGCTGTACCTTGACATTACATGCGCCCAACCCGAGTTCAGCCGCAAACAAGCGGTCCATATAAAATGCACCCCCGCTTAGTTGAAAACCCAGGCGGTCCCGGTAGAACAAAGTGCTACGTTCAAGGTCCACGACATTTCGGCTAATTCGTATGATCTGGGTAACGAGCGCGGATGTCATGGGCGCTGGGCCCCTCGCAGGTTGGTAAAGATCGCAAACAACGAATGTGAAGCGCAGATAAACAAGCGGCTTCGATTACGTCCGCCAAACGTCAGATTGGACACGGCGTAGGGGACACGGATCTTGCCGATCAATTCGCCGGAGGGTGCAATGCAGTGCACGCCGTCCGCTGCACTCGACCACACGTTGCCGTCCTCATCGCACCGGATACCATCGGCAAAGCCAGGATCGATCTTATGAAAGATACGCGGCTCGCCAAGCGATGCGCCGTCGGCGCAGACCTCCAGCACGGCGATGTGTTGCACCGGTGCTGGATCGAATTGCAGGCCACTTTCACAGACGTAGAGGCGCGTTTCGTCGGGTGCGAAACACAAGCCGTTGGGTCCCGTGAATCGCTCCGAAACGACGCTGAGTTCTCCCGTATCGGGTATCAGCCGATACACGCACGCTGGACGCTCCGACACCTGCTTGCCGCCCTCGTAGTCCGTCTGGATGCCGTACGGCGGATCGGAAAACCAGATTGTCCCGTCGCTCTTGACGATCACATCGTTAGGCGAATTCAAGCGCTTTCCTTCGTAGCGGTCCACCAGCACGACGACGCGTCCATCCAGTTCGGTACGGGTGATGCAACGGTTTCGATGAGAACATCCGATCAGCCGCCCTTGCAGATCGCGCGTATGTCCATTAGCGAACCCGGACGGTTGCCTGAACATGCCGATACCGCCGTCCGGCGTCCAGCGCATGATGCGATCGTTGGGCAAATCGCTGAACAAGAGACACTCCTGATCCGCGAACCAGACCGGTCCTTCCAGCCACCGAAAGCCGTCGCCAAGCAATTCGAGTGGCGCGTTCGGGAGAACCATCGGCTTGAAGCATGGGTCGATAATCTCCACATCCGGGCGCGTGGTCATGCGTCACCGGCTACTGGAAGTGTCCCGGCCGATGGACCGGATCGACGTGTAATTGAACGGTCATGAGGACCGCCGGCTGATCGCCGATCGTACCCGAGCGATGCCCCTTCCGGCCGTCGGCACTGGCGATGCTTCCCTGGTCCTCTCCTAACGAGAGATCGCCTGGACCCATTTCAATGCGCGTGCCGTCCATGGACTCGACCCACCATCGCCCGGACAGGGGAACGATCCACTGCGGCGCCGGATTCTCGTGCCATTCGCCAACCCAGCCCACGGGCTGCACGGTAAAGACAACGGTCGCGTCCGAACGCTCTTGTTTGTCGTTCCATTGCGGCGCAGCGTTGCCTACGCCCTTCAGGTCGAACTTGTCGAGCTCGGAGCGCATTTGATGGCTCACGCCTGCGTCGTCCGTCCACAAGTGCCAGTAGCCGATTCTCGGGGACGGGTCTTTCGATTCGGAGGATGACATTAAGATTCTCACAAAATGGGAGGGCAGGGCTGTGCATTGCCCGCAGCGGTGGATGTCGACGGCATGGACGCAACGCCTGCATAGGGTGCTGAGGACAATGGATGATTCAACACCGACAATGCGCTCACCGGTATGCCGCCGATCACGAGCAAGAGCAGGCCGCCGACCAGTCCGAAGTTCTTCAGGAAATCCCAGAAATGGCTTCGCCCTTCTCCGGGATTGGACCAGAAGTGCGGGTAGTTCCAGAACGGGTGATATAGGAGGGCAGTGACCGCACAAAAGCCCGCGAGTACGAACGCCGCCAGCCGGTCATGCCAGCCGATCACGATGCAAACCGGCGTTACGAACTCCACGACGATGGCGATCACGATCAATACGGCGCCGCCAGGAAGGAAGGATGACGTGGCCTGCTGCATCGCTTCCTTCCAGTGGGCAATCTTGTCGAAGGCGCTGAACGGAAACATGATCACGAGACAGAACCGGGCGATCAACGGGATGGCAATCAGATTGAGAAAATTCACGTTCAATCCTTTTGGGCGAGCGTCATGCGGGCAGTGGCGTCACGCCCAAGCGCACGCCGATATGGTCAGCGACACGCAGCGCGTTGGCGATGATCGTCAAGGTCGGATTGACTGCGCCAATCGATGGAAAGAAGCTTGCGTCGGTGACATACAGATTATCGAGTTCGTGCGCCTTGCAATTCACATCGAGCACCGATGTGGCCGGATCGGTGCCGAAGCGCAGCGTACCCGCCTGGTGAGCTGTCCCGCCGATGGGGATATTCTTTCCTAGGTACAGATTGCGTTCCATCATCGTCGCATGAGCGCCGGCATCGGCGAGGAGTGTTTCGAGTTTCTTCTTCAAACGGTGATGGGCTTCCATGTTGCCTTCCTCGATGTCGAGCACGACGCGCTTGCCGTCGTAGCGGATGCGGTTCTCGGGACGGGGCAGGTCTTCCGTCGACAACCAGAAGTCCATCGAATGACGCGCCATGGTTTCGAACGGCATTTCCGGGAGCCATTCGAGCCAGCCCGGCAGCGCCTCTCCCCGGATCTGGTCGGCGTGCGAAGTTGCACACATCTGGATCAAGCCGAGCGGATATTCCCAATCGTCCGCGCCGAAATAAAAGTCGCTGATCGCGAGCGTCTTTTGAAAGACCGTATCGTTCGGCTCGCGCATGAGCGCCATGAGTATCGACTGGTTATGACGCATGTAGTTGCGGCCCACCTGGTCGGAGCCATTTGCCAGGCCGCGAGAATGTTTGTCATTGCCGGAGCGCAGCATCAAGAGCGCCGACGACAACGCCCCGCACGCGACCACGACGATGTCGCCCGTGTAGCGCTCTTCCATGCCCGCGCGCTGTACGCATACCCCTGTTACAGTCCGCCCGGACGCATCGGTTTCAAGCCGGCTTACGTACGCCCCCGTCATCAGCGTAAGGTTCGGATACGCCGCCAGCGCCGGATCGACGCACACCACCTGCGCGTCTGCCTTGCCGTTGAGCAAACACGGGAAGCCGTCGAATGCATCGCAGCGAATGCACGTGCTTGTCGGCGTGACCTTGCCGTCCTTTTCGTCGAGAAGGATGCCGAGCGGCAGATGAAACGGATGCAATCCCGCGTTGAGCAACGAGTCGTTGAGGGACTGGATGCGGGGCTCGTGGGACACGGCGGGATAGGGGAACGGGGTACTTGCAGGGGGTTCGCAAGGGTCTTCACCCCGTTGTCCGTGGACGTGGAACAGGCGCTCCGCTTGCGCGTAGTAAGGCTCGAAATCTGCGTATGTAAGCGGCCATGCAGGGGATATGCCGTCCTTATGCTGCACTACTTCGAAATCGCGCTCCCGCAACCTGAATAGCGCCGCGCCGTAGACCTTCGAATTTCCCCCAACGTAGTAGTGCAACCCAGGCTGGAACTTGCTGCCATCGCTGCCATACCAGGTTTCTCGAGTCTGATACATGCCATCGACGAACACCGTTTTCGAATCCCAGTTCTCGGGTTCGCGCTTCAGGTAGTCACCGCGTTCGAGCAAAAGGATTCGCTTGCCCGTGGAGGCGAGCTTCTGCGCGAGAGACGCGCCTCCCGGGCCGCTTCCAATCACGATGACGTCGTAGTGGCTCATGGGTTCCTTGTCGATCATGAAGGTGAACACCGTGATCGCTCAACGGAGAGCGTCCCGGCGTTAGCACGGCTCTCGTTTCGCAAGAACCGAACCTGTGGGCTTTTAGTAAGCCGGGAGCGTATCGATTACCCGGTACGGCTCTTGCGCTGATGTGGTTTGCGCCCTCGCCGCTAGACTCGTCGATCTGGTCCCGGGCATTCGCGGCAACTTTGTATGAACATTGGTCAATCAACATGACAAAAGTAGCGGTGGTGACGGGGGCCAGTGCGGGTGTCGGCCGTGCAACCGTCGAAGAGTTTGCCCGTCAAGGATACGATATTGCGTTGCTGGCGCGTGAACCCGAACGCCTACAGCGCGTAGCCCGTGAGTTGGAGCGTCGCTACCATATTCGCGCGCTCGCTATTCCAACCGATGTTGCAGTTGCTGATGCCATCGAAAAAGCCGCCACGCGCACAGAGGAAGAGCTCGGCCCGATCGATGTATGGGTGAATGTCGCGATGGCGACGGTGTTTGCACCCGTCTCCAAGCTGACTGCACAAGAGTTCGAGCGTGGCACGCGAGTCACCTATCTTGGACAGGTGCACGGCACGATGGCAGCACTCTCGCGCATGCGATTGCGCAATCGCGGCACTATCGTCAATGTCGGATCGGCGCTCGGATATCGGTCGGTGCCGTTGCAATCGATCTATTGCGGCGCGAAATTTGCGATTCGTGGCTTTACCGACGCTCTGCGTTCGGAAATCATCCACGACAAGCTGAAAGTGCACCTGACGATGGTCGACCTGCCGGCGGTCAATACGCCGCAGTTCGATTGGGCGATGAATAAAATGGGGGTGAAGGCGAAGCCCGTTGCGCCAATCTTTGAGCCGGAAGTCCCGGCCCGCGCGATCTACTTCGCCGCCACGCACAAGCGGCGCGAAGTCTGGGTGGGCTTCCCAACGGTAAAGGCGATTCTCGCGAACCGCATCGCACCGGGGTTGATCGATAGATACCTGGCGTCGGCGGGTTATGCAGGTCAACTGACCGACGTTCCGCTCGCTACGGATGCGCCTGCCAATCTGTACGAACCGGTGCCCGGGAATTATGGCGCGCATGGGCGGTTTGATCAGGAGTCGAAGACGGGCAGCTGGGAAATGTTCACTGACCGCCACCGTTCAGTGTTCTGGGCGCTTGCCGCGTTGGGTCTTGTCGGTGGGGTTCATCTGCTCGCCAAGAAGTATAAGATCTGAATGAAATCGCTCAGGACAAAATCGCAATGAGCAACCCGATAGAAGACTATGCCCTGCTGGGCGATGGCGAGACCGCAGCGTTGGTCAGCCGCCATGGATCGATCGACTGGCTGTGCTGGCCACGCTTTGACGACGATGCCTGCTTCGCCGCGCTACTTGGCACAACAGAAAATGGTCATTGGTCGATGGCGCCTGTTGCAGCGCTGACCGGCCAAAGCCGCCGCTATCAACAAGACACCTTGATCATGGAGACCGACTTCGCGACCGACGAAGGTGCTGTGCGGGTTGTCGATTTCATGCCGATGCGCACGACGTTTTCGTCTGTTGTACGTATCGTTGTCGGGCTGCGTGGAAGCGTCAAAATGCGCTCGACCTTGCGCCTGCGATTCGACTACGGCGCGTTGCCACCCTGGTCGACAACAGAAGGGAACAGCATGATCGCGAAAGTCGGCCCTGATCTCGTGGTCCTGCGCGCGCCGATGCCACTCGAAGTCAAGTCGCATGGCACCGAAACCGAATTCGAAGTTCGGGAAAAAAGCAGGCTGGCGTTCGTGATGAGCTATGGGCTGTCCCATCAGCCTCCGCCTGCCGCTATCGATGCTGAAGCCGCGCTGGTGGCGACCCAAAAATTCTGGTGCAACTGGATCGATCGTTTCGATAATTCAAAGACCGACTGGCCTCAACAGGTGCGTCGCTCCCTGCTTACCCTCAAGGCGTTGATTCATCAGGCGAGCGGCGGACTGATCGCCGCGCCCACGACCTCTTTGCCTGAAGCGCCGGGCGGCAAGATGAATTGGGACTATCGATATTGCTGGCTTCGCGACGCGAGTTTCACCTTGGGAGCGCTCCTCAACGCCGGCTTTTTGGCTGAAGCGCAGGCTTGGCGAGACTGGCTTTTGCGTGCCATCGCCGGCTCGCCGGATCGCATGAGGATCATGTATCGGGTCGACGGCGCACGGCATCTCGCCGAGTGGACCGTCGATGCATTGCCGGGATATCGATATTCACAGCCGGTGCGCGTCGGTAACGCCGCATCGACACAGCATCAGATCGATGTGTTCGGAGAGGTGCTCGATTGCCTGGATCTTGCTCGGCGGGGTGGCGTGCCCACCTCGACACAGGAAACGGCGGTCGCGCTGACGATAGTCGAACACCTTGCGCAGATGTGGGACAGCGAAGGCTCGGGCGTCTGGGAGTCGCGCGCCGAGCCGCGGCAATACACTTACTCCAAGGTGATGGCGTGGGTCGCATTCGACCGCTTCATCCGCCACCACGAAGCGTCTGGAACCCTCAATACCGTCGATCAAAAGGTGCTCGATCGCATCGTTTCCTTGCGCTCGATGGTTCACGCGCAGGTTTGTCGCGAAGGCTGGAACGAAGGTTTGGGCAGCTTCACGCAGCACTATGGGGGCCAGGAGCTCGACGCAAGCTTGCTGCTCCTTCCGTTAGTCGGCTTTTTGCCGGCTGAGGAGCCCCGCATGGCCGCGACGATTGTCACGATCCAGCGAGAGCTCTCGGAAGGCGGCCTGATCCGCCGAACGAGGGCACGACGAGACGGTCCAGTCGAGGGTGCGTTTCTCGCGTGCTCCTGCTGGATGGCTGATTGCCTCATCCTGCAAGGTCGGGTCGACGAGGCGCGGGTGCAATTCGAACGGGTGCTCGCTGTTGGCAACGAACTCGGCTTGTTTTCCGAGGAGTACAACGTGCCCGGCAAGCATCTCGCCGGCAATTTTCCGCAAGCGCTGACCCATCTGGCCATCGTCAATACGGCTCTTAATTTTTGCGGTCCGACACTTAACCGCGGTGGCAGTTGAACCGCGCGATCCCCGCACCCAAGACGAATCAATCAACCCAACGAGATCTCGATGACCGATGCAGCCCCGAAGGATCCTTCGGCCCCGGCAGCTCCTGACGCTCGCCGATTGCCACATCCCGCCTCTTATCCAATGCTCGCGGGACAACCAGCGCTTGTTACAGGCGCAAATTCTGGCATCGGCAAGGCCGTGGCCCTCGGGTTTGCACGCGCGGGTGCGGACGTGGTCATCAATTACGTCGCCGATCCGCAGGCAGCAGAGGAGGTCGCTCACGAGATAGAACGCTTGGGGCGTCGTGCAATTGCATTGCAGGCCGATGTGAGCAAGGAAGACCAGGTTCAAGCCATGTTCGCCCGTGCCATCGAACATTTCGGGACGCTTCACATCGTGGTGAGCAATGCTGGATTGCAGCGTGACGCGCCGTTTGACAAGATGACGCTGGATCAATGGAATAGGGTGATCGGTGTCAACCTGACCGGCCAGTTCCTGTGCACGAGAGAGGCAGTCAGGGAGTTCAAGCGTCGTGGCGTCGATGACGCGGTGTCCGTTGCAGCGGGAAAAATCCTCTGCATGAGTTCGGTGCATCAGGAGATCCCCTGGGCGGGTCATGCCAACTATGCGGCGTCTAAGGGCGGTGTCATGCTGCTCATGAAAAGTCTTGCCCAAGAGGTTGCGCCTTACCGCATCCGCGTCAACAGCATTGCGCCGGGGGCCATTCGGACGCCGATCAATACACAAGCGTGGAGCACGTCGGAGGCTTATGCCGACTTGATGACCTTGGTCCCCTACAAGCGCATCGGGGAACCTGATGACATTGCGCAGGCTGCGGTCTGGTTGGCATCCGATGCCGCCGATTACGTAACTGGTGCGACGCTCTTTGTAGATGGCGGGATGACGTTATATCCGGGTTTCGCGACTGGGGGCTAGGATCCATAGATCTGGCGGTAAAGCGAATGGCGTTCGGCAGAAAGCGATCCGTCCCGGTCCTTGATCAGAAGATAATTGCAGGGACGTACCCCGGAGGCAGGGGACAAGGTCGCCGCCCATGTGCCCGACTCTGCGATGTCGTCGGCTATCGCTGCTTTTGCAGACTTCCCGTTTTATTGGAACAATTGTGATTAAAAGCAACCAGCAGTGTCATCGTAAGGGGCAAACCAGGTCGATCTGGTTAGATGCGCCATTGGTTGCTTCGACCTTGCGTCTAATTATCGAGGTCTTCCGTCGTGGCGTCGTGATCTCAACAGTGCCTATGCTGGGCGCTATTCATTTTAGCTTCCTTGATCCTCAGGGGTCGGTGGCGGCTACCCAGCGCACCCACTTTGTTGAGATGGTGGTACTGCTCGCAGTCTTTGTTGCATTGCCGATCTTCATACTTATTCCCTGGCTCGCCTGGCGTTATCGATATGGCGCGACGTCTTCGCGCTATTCCCCTAAGTGGGGATACTCAAATTTGCTGGAGATAGCCGCGTGGAGCGGTCCGGCGGTTATCGCGGTCTTTCTGGCGACGCTCGTCTGGCGTAGTACACATGCGCTCGACCCGTACCGACCTATCGTCTCCGATAAGTCGCCCCTTCGTGTTCTCGTGATCGGATACGACTGGAAGTGGCTCTTCATATATCCCGATCAAGGCGTGGCGAGCATCGGTGTCCTGGCGCTACCTGTCGGAAGGCCGGTGGCGATGCAACTCACGTCAGCAACAGTGATGCAGTCGTTGCTGATCCCCGCACTCGGCGGCCAGATCTACGCGATGGGCGGTATGGTGACCCAGTTGCATTTGCAGGCTGACCGGCCCGGGCGCTTTATGGGAGAAAACACCATGTATAACGGCGACGGTTTCCATCAGCAACGCTTTATCGCTGTCGCGATGGCATCTGACGCATTCAATGACTGGGTCACGCTCAGCCGAACCGATGGCATGCCGCTCGATAGCAATACTCTGAAAACGATTTCAGCGCGCACGACTCATGCACAACTGATGAAAGCGCTTGGACGAAACCCCGGCGACGTGAGCGTCTCTTTTAACCATGCGACCCAAGACATCTTCTCAAGCGTCGTTTTAACAACCATGTCAGGGTCCAAACCTCCGGCTGCGAAAGGCATGCCCGTCGCAAACACAGTGCCTTCCATGGAGCATAAGCCATGAGCCCGCTCGATCTCTTCGCGCATCCGCTGGGACGGTTGAGCCTCGACGCGCTGCCGTTCTGGGAAATGGTGCAGGACCCAACCCGTACTAACGTGATCAACGGCCTGATCGGAACAGGCGCGGCCTCCTTGGTAGGCATCGGCGCAATCATGAGTATCGTTTTTATCACACGTTATCGGAAGTGGGGCGTGCTCTGGAACGAATGGCTGACGAGCCCCGATCACAAAAAGATCGGCATTATGTATGTGGTGCTCGCCTTCGTTATGCTCTCCCGTGCGCTGATCGAAGCGTTGCTGATGCGCACCCAACAGGCGTTCGGGCTGGGGGGAGGGTTCCTGTCACCGGACCATTTCGCGCAGCTGTTCAGTACGCACGGCACCATCATGATCTTCTTCATGGCGATGCCATTCCTTACTGGCATGATCAACTACGTTATGCCGCTGCAGATCGGCGCGCGCGACGTCGCGTTCCCTTTGCTCAATTCGGTTAGTCTCGGCCTGACCGCGGCCGGCGCGACGCTCGTAATGATCTCGCTGTGTCTCGGCACTTTTTCAACAGGCGGATGGTTCGGCTATCCGCCTTATACCGAGGCCACGTTCAGTCCCGGCGTGGGTCCCGACTACTGGATCTGGTCGCTCTCGCTCGCGTCGCTGGGCTCGACCTTCAGCGGAATCAACTTCGCAGTGACGATCTACAAAGCACGCGCGCCTGGCATGAACTTCATGCGCATGCCGCTGTTCTCGTGGACGGCGCTGTGCACCAGCATCCTGATGATCTTTGCGATGCCGCCACTGACAGTGGCAACAGCACAGCTTGCGCTCGACCGGTATTTCGGCTTCCACTTCTTCACTAATGAGCTGGGCGGCAATATGATGCACTTCGCCAACCTGTTCTGGCTCTTCGGGCATCCCGAGGTTTACATCCTGATCCTGCCTGCGTTCGGCGTTTATTCCGAAGTCATCTCCACTTTCTCCAGCAAGATGCTGTTTGGCTACCGAACTCTCGTGATGGCAACGATGGCTATCGCGATCCTGTCGTTCACGGTCTGGCTGCACCATTTCTTCACTATGGGGCAAAGCGCGAACATCAACGCGGCGTTCGGTATTGCCTCAATGCTGATCGGCATTCCAACAGGCGTGAAAATCTACGATTGGATGGCGACGATGTTCCGTGGTCGCATCCGCTTCACTGTGCCGATGATCTATTCGATCGGCTTTATGCTGCTCTTCGTATTGGGCGGCATGAGTGGCATCCTGCTCGCGGACCCTGGCATTGACTATCAGGTACACAACAGCGTCTTCCTCGTGGCGCACTTTCATAACGTGGCCGTGCCAGGCCTGTTGTTCGGCATGATAGCCGCGTACCACTACTGGTTTCCCAAGGCATTTGGCTTTCGTCTCGTTGAAGGTTTGGGAAGGGCATCGGCCTTTTGCTGGATTATCGGCTTCATGTTGGCGTTCTTTCCGCTGTATGCGTTGGGGCTGATGGGCATGCCGCGTCGTACCGTCGCCTATTCGGATGCCCGCTACGTGCCGCTCGAAGGAGTCGCGCTGGTTGGTGCGGCGCTCGTCGTCGTTGCGCTCGGCCTGCTGATCGCGCAATTGTGGGTATCGATCCGGCAGCGCGAGGCGAACCACGTGTTCGCCGGCGACCCGTGGGATGGACGAAGTCTCGAATGGTCGGTGTCTGCTCCGCCGCCTGAATATAATTTTGCAGCAATTCCGGTCGTCACCGACCGCGATGCGTTCACGCTCGCTAAAGAGGGCGGCACCGCCTTCCGCCGACTCGACGCTTACGAGGACATTGTCGTGCCGAAGAACAGTGCGATGGGTCCGGTCGTTGGGATCGTTGGATTCGTGCTGGCCTTTGGCCTGGTTTGGCAGATCGGCTGGATAACCCTTCTCGCATTCACAGTCGCTATTGCGGCGATGATCGTGCGCGGTTTTGCTCGCGACACTTCTCGCATTATTTGCGCAGCGGAGGTGCAGGCGGAGCACCATCGCTGGCTCGATGCCGTCGCGGCGGCTATGCCGGTGACCCGCGCCGACGAACGCGCACCGCTTAACGACGGCCTTGCTGGTCGCGAACCAGATCGGATTACGCTATGAGCCGTCCCGGGGCAAAGTATCCAGGGCTGAATCTGACGAGCGCCCACGGTGTCGACGACGCCGAGGCCGAGAACCTAATGTTCGGTTTCTGGGTGTTCCTGATGAGCGACGCCATCTTGTTCGGCATGGTGTTCGCCTCTTATGCAACATCGCTGAATTCGACTGCAGGTGGTCCTGGCCCGCATCAACTCTTCGACATCAACAGTGCTTTTATCGAAACTGTGTTGCTCCTTGCGAGTAGCACAACGTTCGGTATGGCTTCGCTCGCACTCAAGTACAAGCGCGGTACGCTGCGATTGATCGCGTGGCTCACCGCGACCGTGTTGCTTGGAGTTGTGTTTCTAGGCTTCGAGCTGCACGATTTCAGCGCGATGCTAGCCAAAGGCGGCGGTCCGGGCCGAAGCGGTTACCTGTCCGCTTTCTTTGGACTCGTCCCCCTACACGGGCTGCACGTGCTCGGTGGATGCATTTGGTTGCTTTGCCTGGTGGGCCAGATTGCGCGTTACGGCGTCGATACAGCCGTGAAGATAGGCATCATGCGGCTGGCGCTCTTTTGGCATTTCCTCGACATTGTCTGGGTCGCCATCTTTTCAGTGGTTTATCTTGGGGGGCTGACATGAACGAACCGATCCACCCCGACGCGGCGCAGGACGAACGTCGGGAATTACATAGCTACCGCAACGGCGCTGGTTTCGCCTTGGTATTAACGCTTGTACCCTTCGCCCTTGTGCACTGGCACGCAATCTCGCGCCCCAATTTACTGATCGCGATCAGTGCTTTCGCACTGGTTCAGATATGCGTGCACTTTCGCTTTTTCCTCCACATTAGTTTTTCACATCAGCGCGAAGACCTTCAACTCATCCTTTTTTCGGCATTGCTGCTGGGAATCATGGTGGCCGGAACAGTATGGATCATGGCAAGCCTCGCGCAGCGCATGAGCATGACCTAGCGGCACTCACCATTAACGCTTGATGTCAACACGTCACGGTATATATTTTTAGGATTTTCTTATTTTTCCATCAGGAGAAACGACTCGGATCGTCTTGACGTCAAAAACAGATACTCATTTGTCCCAGCGCCTGCAACATCCATTTAAACTATTTTACATAAATATGATCAACTTATAGGAAGCCTAATCAAATACAAATCTGCGGTTTTTTTTGGGGCAATGCATGTAACGTATAAGGTCTCGCATTCCGAAGCAATCTGAAACAGATCAGCAAAGCGCGATTAATCCATCTCCATCACAGGAGGCGGCCGTTGAGCTGAGAACGGACTTTCACCCAGCGCACGTCTATGGGACTCGATCGGTCTGCACGCGTCGCTGCCGGCGAGCATCGCCGCAACGAGGAATTGCAAAGCAAGAACCGGAGTGGATCGAGCAGAACAGGTCGCATCATGGAAGCTCGACTCACGGGGCACAAATTCATGAAATCGCCCTAACGTTGTCGCCGGACCGAGTTTTGCCAGTGACACTTTTATTTCGCGTCCGCAAACCCTTTTGCGACGAGGCCAGGGGCTGAACCTGGTCGCGGTACGGTGCGAGTTGACGATATTATTGGCGCAATGGTGACAATGTTAACTTGGTCTGCGCTATCGCATCTGTGAGTACCGCGATATTGGATTGAAACTTCAACTCGCGATTTCAGGGACTTCCGAGAACATGTCCATTAACGGCTTTTCCGTACATCGAACTCGGTGAGTCGTGGTTTTTCGCGCGCGTCGCCTCCACAGACCCTGCGAAGAGCGGATCCAGTGGTCGCTCGTGACTGTCCATAAACGTTGCTACGTCCCACGCCCGCTGGTCGGTCAGCGTGTCACCCAGTGCGAACGGCGTGTTCGCCTGATAAAAACCCGCTGCGTTCTGGATCTCATGCATGCCCGCTCCCCAGTTGAAAGAGTGTTCACCCCATAGCGGCGGAAACACGGTCTTTCCATTGGTCGACTGACCCTGGCCGTCGGCGCCGTGGCACAACGCGCAATGCTGCGCATAGACCTGCGTACCTCTCGTGAAGTCTGCCTTCTGCGGGGGCGCCGCAAGCTTCGGATAACCGCGTCCAGCGACCTTTCTCCCAGCGGCGCACCTTTTAGCGAGCCAGTACGCGTACGTCTCAAATGCAACGAGCGCAGGATCCCCCAACGGCAGCGCTTTGCCGTTCATGCTGTACCAGAAGCGGCCCTGCATGCGTTCGGCAAGCCCACAGAGGAGTCGAGTTCGCTTTCCGTCCGGCATCAAGATGACAACTGCCGCAGTTAAGCGAGTTGCCCACATATTTGCCGGCGAATTCCTGGGTGTGCGTGAAAATCTCTTCCCCCAGTTTTACCGATTTGCCAGAATCATTGGTCGGCATCGTTTCTTCAGAGGGCGGGACGAACATTTTTCCGGCGCCCGCCGTCGTCGATTTCGCTGGCGGCGCTGTGCCTGCATCGCTATGGTGGTTCTCGGGACCCGTGCGGACCTGCACAACTCGGACCTGGCAATTTGCAGTGATTATGTCGTCGGGGAAGTAGAGGAGGTGCATTTCTCGCTGCAATATGGAAGGTCGTACGAACCGATACCTTCCCCGCGCGACGCGCGCAAGCGTCTTTCGGACACGACGGTGGTGTGGCCGGCGTGGTCGGCACGCAGCAACGCTCGCGGAAAAGTACAGAGATGCCCTACAACGATCTCTTATCACCCTCCGGGCGCTTGAATTTGAGCCGACGGGCGGGATCGTCGCCGCATTGACGACCTCTCTGCCCTAAGCCGCCGGCGGTGATCGCAATTGGGACTATCGATATTGCTGGCTTCGGGATGCCACGCTTACATTGCGTGCATTGATGCGCGGCGGCAACTTCGACGAGGCTGCCCGGTGGCGTGACTGGTTGGTGAGGGCGATCGCGGGGTCTCCGGGGCAATTGCAAATAATGTACGGCGTTGCTGGTGAGCACCGTCTGCCTGAATGGGAATGCGATAGGCTTGTCGGTTATGAAGGAGCGGTTCCCGTACGCATCGGCAACGCGGCCGCTGATCAGCTTCAGCTGGACGTATTTGGCGAAATCATGAATGCGTTGCACGAGGCCCGGGTAGCTGGGTTGCCCGACGACGCCGCCGCTTGGAACGTTCAGATGACACTGATCGGGCACCTTGAAGCGATCTGGCGGAGCCGCGATGAGGGGATCTGGGAGACGCGCGGCGGCAGGCGGAATTTCACGTATTCAAAGGTGATGTGCTGGGTCGCGGTCGACCGCGCAATCCAGTCGGCAGAGCAGTTTGATCTGACGGGTCCGCTTGACCCTTGGCGCGGACTGCGCGGTGAAATTCATGCAGGAGTCTATGCCAGGGGTTTCAGTAAGCAGCGCAACACGTTCGTTCAGGAGCATGAGGGCACAGCACTCGACGCAAGCCTTTTACTGATGGCAATAGTGGGTTTTCTGCCGCCAGAGGACGATCGTATAAGGGGCACGGTAGCAGCGATCGAACAGGAACTGGTCACAACTGGCTTCGTAAGCCGCTACAGGATCGAAACAATGCACGACAATTTGAAGTCTGGCGAAGGAAGTTTTCTCGCATGCAGTTTCTGGCTTGTCGAAAATATTAGCCTCCAGGGGCGTCGTGACGAAGCCGACGCCATGTTCGAAAAGCTGCTGGCCATCCGGAACGACCTGGGGCTGATAATGTGACCGGTGACCGGCGGCGATCGCACGGATCGCTTACGACTTTTTGGAAGAGTTTGCGGTAGGACCGTCGCGAGATGGTCTTCAGTCTGTAACTATGGATACGACAGCGGCACACAGCGCGGTGGACAGTGCCCAGACATCTCCGATAGTGCAGATGGATTTGGGCGACAGGCACTGTTACGTCCCCGTGAAATCCGGATTCGCTCCGAATGAATTGGTGGGCTCGAATCATGCTGCAGCAGCATCATCGGCCGACCCATTTTTTGCTTATGTCCGCTTAATTCAGACCAGGGATTATCTATGTCGCTTATCATTGCCGCGAGATTCGACACATTCGAAAAGGCGGAAGACGCGTCCGTCAGGCTGCAGGCCACGGGTGTGACGAAAGAAGAATTGTCGATTGTCTATGTAACAGAACATGGGCAGCATGCGCGAACCCCGATCGGCGGAGATTCGATGACCGACGAAGGGTCAGCGGAGGCTCCGAAAGGCGCGGGAAAAGGCGTCGTGATCGGCGTGCTGGTTGGCGCAGGCGCCGGAGTGGCTATACGCTTCGGGCTCAACGCACCATGGATCATTATCGCGGTTGCGGCTGCAGTCGGCGGTTATCTGGGCTCGTTGTCCGGCGCTATGTCCCATACACGGACCGCGCGTCAAAATTCGAAGACATCGTTAGCGAATTTTGAGAATGCTCGCCAGTCAGGTGTGCTGATCGCGATACATACTCAACAGACAAACATGGATACCGTCATTGAAACTCTCGAAGAGTGCGACGCGATGGACATTGAGCGCGCTTCAGGGCTATGGCAACGGGGCGCATGGGCAGACTTTGACCCGACCAAAGCACGGGAGCCGGTCGCCAGATCCGCATGACGGGCACTTGAGCGAACATCACGTTCATACGTCAGGCGCCGCCGGGTCAGGCGTGGAACATGAAAAATTGATGTAATCCGACACGGGTTGATGAAAGTTAGTTTCTCTGGACACTCGGACTATCGCGTGGCCCTGGTCAAACGGATGTTCCGGTGAAGTCCGCGCGCGTGCAGCGCGCGGTCCGGGGAGTGTTTTACCTACTTTCCTTCGCAGTTGGCATCAGATCGAACCTATTGCGATGCTCACCCGCCTTTAAAGACAGCGTAACCAACTTGGAGACCGGGAACTGCACGAGCGGACCCGTCGGTTGGTGCGCAAATACCGGCGCCGAAGTCGACGCCAGAATAACTGCCGCTTCCTCGATATTTCATTTCGCCACGGTCGTCCCCGAAGCCGCGGCGCTACTGGCGCTCTTCGCGGGAACGGCACTCTGGCCAGGTAACGCCTTCACGTCGACCCAGTCATACCGGACGCTGTCCTGCACCTTCTTCATAACCTGATCCGCCTCGTAGTATTTGTCCGCAGCGAGCAGGCCGGCAGCCTTGTCGATATCCGCCACGGTCTGCTTAATCGGCACGACCGCCATCGTGTACGCAACATTGACATCCGCCAGACTGAGCACCTTGACTGCGGCGTCTGGTTTTCCTTTCTTCAACTGCTCGTTTGCAGATGCAACTGCTTTGCTCTGTGCCGGCTTTGCGGAAAAGTCATCGGTTACGGTCACGTCGGCCCCTACTGGCAGCCACGAAACCGGCGTCGTATTTTTTGCCGCGCCGGGTTGCGCGTTCATTGAAGGCGGCGGTTTCAGGTCGGACTCGCGTAGAACGCATTAAAGGTGTCAACGTTGCGACTATAAAGTTGTCAACTCGGGGCTTCGTGCGCCCCAATAGCGTGGCGATCCATACTCAGTATGGGGTTGCCGGGCGCGAAATAAATTCGTCAATTCGCTCTTAAAATTAGGCCCTCGACCGACGCCCGTCGACGGGAGCCAAGAAAGATTGTGGCCAACGTATGCCGACCGCATCGGGCAACTCTCGGCCAGAAGCGGGCGTTGGCGCTTTCATTGGGCAGACGATCGGACGCCCGCTTTGGAACAAACTACAGCCCTTCGGCGCGACGCATGGCGCCGCTGCCAAGTCGGAGTAAGCGCTCTTTACACAACGGTAGGTATTCTAAAGCTCGTCCAGATTGGGATCGCGCGCCCCCTACTTTTTTGCCGGCGCCGATCTCAGGCGCTGTGACAGTAGTGCCCAGATGCGTGAATGGACGCTGTTGCACCGGCTCACGAAGTGCCCGCCCTTTTTGCGCGTGCCTCGCTACCTTGTGCTGCGATCGGATAGCCGGTGTAACCAGTGGCTGCGCCGCCGAAGAAGCAGCTCAAATCGGGCGTAGCGAGCGGCGAGCCGTAACGCAGACGAGCAGGTACATCAGGGTTAGCGACGAACGGCCGACCAAAGCCGATCAGATCGCCCAGCCATTATGCAGAGCGGCCTCTGCTTGTTCCAGAGTGTATTTGCCCGCATAGATCAGTGTGCCGCCGAAGATGAGCCGTAGCGCCTCCTTGAACGCTGCGGGCATGTCGGGGGCATCGTCCCAATTGGCTTAGGCAATATGAAGATAAGCCACGCCGATGTCGTCGTTAGACGGGGCAATCCATGAGGTGCGAAACGAGCTAGGTTGTCGTGTTATGCCAGCGGCACACGTTCACGACGCGATCGCTATTCTGGCTCAAGGAACGGCCCCCAGCATCACAAACTTGGTCGCAGCCCAGCCATTCGATGCTAACGATCAGACATCTGTCCACGGATGGAGGTTGGAAAAATTTGTAGCCGATGAGGTACTTCGATGCCGTCAGGGCCGGTCATTCGACGGCTTACAAGACGAAAATCTCAATGCACTTTTATATCAACGAAGTGCGCCGATAAGTGCTGCAGTAACCATCACTATCGACGTCGGAGCGGATGGCTGAGTAGGTTCCTAGAAAAGTAGCCGGGCGATTATCCAGTTGAATAACGGACATTCGCTCGCGTGACGCGTCCGGCCGGTCAGGGTCGATTTCAGCAGTTCGAGAAAACATCGGGCTAGTCGGCCACTGCGTGTCTGCTAACTTCCGTTGTCGGGCCACAAGCCGCCGTTCGAGATCGCCATTCAATTTGAATAGCCAAGGCCTAGTCCGCCCCCGCTCAATGGCCGGTTTCCGGCGATCAATTTGAAGAGCGAATTGGCGCCACCCACTGTCGCCGTTCGACCCACTTTCGCAACCGTCCGCTGCGAAAACATAACCCGACGTTCACAAGCCCCTGCCATGGATCGCCGTCTTTCGTGCAATCAACTTCGATCCTGTCCAGCCCGACAATCACAGGCTTCGACGAAGATCCTGACCATTGCCGACGAAAGCGTCAACTACTGGAATTTGCACAATATCCAGCCTATCAATTGCTTGGGTGACAGTCTGCGGATTTCGGTGATCGCGGTATTACCATATTCTCTCAGCGGCGGTGGTCCATAAATTCGGATCTCGCTTTGATTGGCAAATTAATCGATCGCAACCAATAGCTTCCTCTGATCACGCGAGCGCAAACATTCGCGGAATCCGCTGCAGCTCTCAGGCAGCATGCATGCCCCTGTCAATGCGCGAGCCATCGGTGATCTCGTCGATGCGCTCCGATTCGGCGGGGTCAGGACGACCATCAAAACGGCAATGGGCAGGGTAATAACGGCGGCTTTGGCTGTTGGACATTCCGAAAACACGAGCCGGGCAGGCAGATGACAGCCGTAGCGGAACAGTAAGTGGTGTAAGTGGCTCTATTGCGGGAAGGTGCCACGGCTCAGCTCGCGCCGAATATAGCACCGACCGCGGATGCAATCCCCATCGACAGAGCGCTCCAGAAAGTGACCCGCAATACACCAGGCCCCATTTTCGCCCCGCCGACGCGAGCGGCAAGTCCGCCAAGGATCGCCAGGGAAAACAGCGCCGTCACCGCGATGCTCGGGGCCACCCATCGCTGCGGGGCGAGCGCCGTAACGATGAGCGGCAAAGCAGCCCCCACCGAAAAGCTGCTGGCTGACGCTAGCGCGGCCTGCAACGGATTTGCCCGGGTCGTTTCCGAAATACCCAATTCGTCCCGGGCATGCGCGCCCAGTGCGTCGTGAGCCATGAGAGCCTGCGCGACCTGTTTCGCAAGCGCCATATCGAGGCCCCGCCGTACGTAGATCGCAGCCAGCTCCCGATGCTCGCGCGCGCCATCCGCATCGAGCTCCGCCTGCTCTTCGGCGAGCGCCGCAGTTTCGGTATCCGCCTGCGACGAGACCGATACGTATTCGCCTGTCGCCATCGACATCGCGCCGGCAACCAACCCAGCCACGCCGGTCAACACCAGATGGCCATGCTCGGCGTGCGCGGACGCGACGCCAATTATCAGACTTGCCGTCGAAATGATACCGTCGTTTGCGCCAAGCACCGCAGCGCGTAGCCAGCCAATCGCCTTGATTCGATGCGGTTCCCCGTGAGCTTCTGGCATTGGCAGACCCTATCGCTCCCGACCCTGATCGCGCGACGGCCCCGCCTGAGGCAGCATCCGCTGCAACACGTGGTCTTTCAGAACAAAGCGGTGGAACAGCGCCGCGGCGACATGCAGACCGATCAATGCGAAGAGCACCCATGCGAGGATGCCGTGCACGTCACCCATCTCGTGGCCGAAAGCCGAGCCCGGTTCGCTGAGTGCAGGATAGGGCACCACGCCCAGCAGGCGGACCGTCCAGCCACGTGAGGACGCGTTGATCCATCCGAGCAGCGGCACTATCACGAGGGCGGCGTAGAGGAGAACATGCGTAATACGCGAGACGTTGCCAAGCAGAGGCGGCAACTCGTCCGGCGTTGGCTGATGCGTCAGTCGCCAGATCACCCGGATTACCATCACCGCGACGAGTGTCGCGCCCACCCCAAGATGCCATGCGATGAGATTTACCGGCTGGGTGTCTTTGTGGACATCCGGCATCGTCCAGCCGATCACAAATTGAAGTGCGACCAGCAGGACGGTTAACCAGTGCAGCATGCGTGCGACTGTGTCATAGGCCGGCTGGCGCATTTCGTAGAACCTGGTCATTCCTGCTCCTCGGGATGTCATGATTTCGATGAGTTGACGAGGCGCGCAGCCTGCGGGTTTCGAACTGACCGCCCAAAAAGCACTGCACAAATCCGCTCGACGATAGCGACCTTACCTTAAGGGCGCCTGACGCCCGGAAGGGCGGTCCGGATGCTCGTCCCGCTACTATTCCCGCCCATCCGCCAACGTGGGGCAACTCATCCACGGAACTGGAAGGGCGAGGTTTTCTACCTGAATGACAGGAATGGTTTGGGCGTTAGCAGGCAACGCCACGGGCCGGTTTCTTGCTGTCGGTCCGTTGCATCTTCAATTAACGCTCTTCCTTCGGGACCCACATGCGCCTCCTGAACCGTCTGGCCATTTCAATGGTTTTGCCACTGGCCTCCTGCGCGATTGGACCATCAAGTTCGACCGACACGGGCTTCGGCGCATCACCCGCCATCCCGGCACCGGAATCGTCACTGGTTCCAATGGTTAACATCGCGCCCGTCCAGGCGCGCCCCGACACTTTCACGCCCACCGTGTTGATTTTCATGGAGTCTTAACCCACCGTTTTCATCTAGATTTGACCCACCTCGAGACAGCGTAGTACATCTATTCCGGTGTGGATAACTCTTCGTTTCCGGTCGGTTTTGCTGCTCTTTTTCTTGTTGCCTTTGCCTTTGCCTGTGCAGAGCTGGTCCTGAAACGCCACGATTCATTGCCGGTCTCGACGATGTGGCAGTGATGCGTAACCCGGTCCAGCAGCGCTGTCGTCATCTTTGCATCCCCGAAATCGGTCGCCCATTCGCCGAAGCTGAGATTGGTCGTGATCGCGACACTCGTGTGCTCGTATAGTTTGGATAGCAGATGGAACAGCAATGCGCCGCCGGTCTGGCTGAACGGCAGATAGCCGAGTTCATCGAGAATGAGCAGATCGACGTACATCAGCTTGTGTGCGATCTGGCCTTGTTTGCCCGTCGATTTCTCCTGCTCCAGGGCGTTGGTCAGCTCGACAGTTGAGAAGTAACGCACACGCTTTCCGTGGCGCTGTACGGCCTCGATTCCGATTGCCGAGGCAAGGTGCGTCTTGCCGGTGCCCGGGCCGCCGATGAACACGACGTTGTATGCGCTCGCGAGAAACGACAGTTCGCTGAGTTCCCGAACCAGCGCTTCATCAACTTGTGCCTGTGCGAAGTCGAAGCCTTTCAGGTCGCGGTGAGCCGGGAAGCGTGCAGCGGTCATCTGGTAGGCGATCGAGCGTACCTGCCGTTCGGCGGTCTCCGCCATCAACAGCTGCTTCATGAAGCGCTCCGGCTCGAAGTCAGTGTGACGCGCCTGTGCCAGTAGCTCCGGCCAGGTGCTCGCCATGCCGTGCAGTTTGAGACCCTTGAGCTGGGCAATGATGTCGTTAGACATGACGATCCTCCGGTGGGTTGGTGCGTAGCGTCTCGTAGCGATTCACGTCAGCCGCCGGTTCTTCCTTGAGCTGGAGTTTCGTGGTGGCGAGACTGGCACTCGTGACGGGCGCCTTCAGCCGGCTCAGCACGTTCAGGACATGCTCGCCACTTGGACGCCCTGAATCCAGCGCAGCCTGCACAGCGAGCAGCACAGCATCGAGTCCGTGTTCCCGCACCGCGGCGAGCACCTGCGTCATGATGCGATCGCCGCCCGGGTGTTTGAGCAGGTGCCGCTGCAATAGCTGGAGCGGTTGCGGCATCGTGATGAAGGGCGCACCGTTGCGCAGTGCGCCGGGTTTGCGCTCGACCAGCGTGATGTAGTGTCGCCAGTCGTAAAAGGTCATGTGCCGCTCGAAGCTGCGTTCGTGGCGGGCGATCTCGTGCGCGTCGGCGACGACGCTGAGATACGCCGGATAGCAGCGCACGCTCACCAGCTGGTTCGTGTACTCGGTGGGCACGCTGTAGCGGTTGCGCTGGACGTGGATCAGGCTGGTCGACGAGACTCGCAGGGTCTGCTCGACGTAGCCGTCGAATGGCCGTGGATTGGGCATCAGCCGGGTGCGCTCGTCCTGCAACACGTCCTCGACTGTCAGCTCTGGCCATTGCGGGTGTCGCATGTGCCAGGCTTCGCGACACTGGCCGGCAACCCATTCGTTCAGGATCTCCAGCGTCTCCCAGCGCCGTAGCGCTGCTTCGTGCCAGATCTGCCGTCGGCGGTCCTGAACGTTCTTCTCGACGATGCCTTTCTCCCAGCCTGCCGCCCGGTTACAGAACTCCGGCTCGAACAGGTAGTGGCTGCACATCGCTTCGAAGCGCGCGTTGACCGCACGCTCCTTGCCGCGACCGACCTTGTCCACGGCGGCCTTCATGTTGTCGTAGATGCCGCGCCTGGGCACTCCGCCAAATGCGGCGAATGCACGAGCGTGCGCGTCGAACAGCATCTCGTGACTCTGGGTGGGATAGGCGACGAGCCAGAACGCGCGGCTGGCGTTGAGCTTGACGTGGGCAACCTCCAGGCGCCGCCGCAGGCCGCCAATGAAGGCGTATTCGCAACTCCAGTCGAACTGGAAGGCTTCGCCGGGCTCGAAGGCGAGCGGCACGTAGGCCTTTCTGCGCGGCGCATCGGCCTGTTCCTTATGCCAGCGCCTCACGAACGCGCTGACGCGGCCGTAGCTGCCCGCGTAACCCTCGCCGCGGATCGCCTCGAACATGAATCGCGCGGTGCGCCGGTCGCGCTTCGGGCGATGACTGTCCGCCCGCAGCCAGCCCGTCAGCTGTGCGGCCCACTCGTCAACAACGCTCGGACTGACGCGCTTTGGATACTTCGGCTCGACAGCATCGGTCTGCCGCAGCCAGCTGCGCACCGTGTTTCGGGGCAGGCCCGTACGCCTCGCAATCTCGCGCAGCGGGACCTTCTCGCGGAAATACATCCGCCTGATCTTGGCCAATATGCCCACCGTGATCACCTCTGTATCTCCTGCTCAAAGATTGAGCAGGACATTCAATCACGTGGGTCAAAATTCGATGAAAATTACACCCCTTAGTGGGTCAATTCTGCGTGAACATCAACAGACGATGCCCACCGATGTCTGTGTGTGGTTTTACGAATGCGAGACTTGCAAGACAGTGCTCGGACCGAAACCCGGGGATTGCTGCGTGTATTGCTCGTATGGCACCAACAGGTGCCCGCCTATGCAGCGGTCTGCCTCCTGCTGCGCCTGACCATGTTCAGGTAATTGGGTAGGCGCAACGCCGAGGCGGGTAGACTTGGCAGTCACAGTTTCCGGAAACTGCAGTAAAGAAACTGCTGGCTGGAGCCAGCCGGCGTGTGGTGGTCTTCGAGTGTGCTTGTGATTAATTCAAAACCTGGTCCGAATTCGTCGGAGAGCTGTTGAGCGTCGTATCGCCTTACGTCCAGCCCGCTGCACCGGTTTGGTCCCAGCAGTCCGAATGTGGCAATTACAACGCGGCCACCCGGCTTGAGTGCTCTCGTCAACGCATGGGTGTAGGCGTTTCGTTGCGGTCGCTCCGTCAGGAAGTGGAAGACGGCGCGGTCATGCCACACGTCGTATCGATGCTGAGGTAGGTCAACCATCGTAATATCGGATTCGACCCACGTTATCTGCTCGGCGACGGAGCCTAAACGCTGTTTCGTTGCGTTGAGAGCGACGACGGACATATCGAGCACGGTCAGGTTTCGGTATCCACGCTGAAGTAAATCATCGACCAGCGTCGATTCTCCTCCACCCACATCAATAATGGCTGCGCTCCGGTCCGACACGGCTTCGGAAATCAGCGTCAGGGAGATGTCAAGGTGCGGACGATACCAACTGACTGCATCCTGAGCTTTGGACCGGTAAACGTCTTCCCAGTGATTCTTGCTGTCCATATTCCATCCTTAAACGCCGCACTTCGTCTTGAGGACTTTTCTTCGGCGCTAATGCGAAGTACCCGGGCTTCAGCGCAGCGCGACCCAACCCAAAAGTCGCTGGCTATGGCGGCCGCTCAACGACAGAGAAAGCGCGGCTGCACCAAGGTCCACCGCACTATCATCGCCGAAGCATCGAGCGGGTGAAGTAGCACTGCCGCAGTTATTGCAGCGGCCGCGAGACTGCTTACCATCGTGACTGGACCCGGCGACAATCGAGCGACGTGGCGCAACATAATCAGCATCACGAACGATAGTGGTGTACCGACCAATACCAAGGTAGCAAAGCATCTAGCCAATTCGCCAAGCGACATGCCTTCCGGTCCAATCGTGACCCAGTTGGTCAGGCAACCATAGCCAATCATAGCTACCCACGCAAGATTTGATTGACAGGACGCGGCCGCCGCAACCGTGGCGAGAATGGTGGAGAAAGTACGGTTCGCCTAAAGGCCCATGATACCTTGCCAGCAGTTGCACCGAACCAACGCCGTCATGAGAACGGGAGCGCGAGCCTCAACACGACCTGGTTGACGACGAGCGCTTCGATACACGTCGCTAAATGCGCAGCCACGAGTATAGCGGCGCCGGTCTTCACCGCGTCCTGCCAGGTGACTGCGTCACACGACGTTACTTGCCATGCTTTGCCTGCCAGCTTTTCATGTAGGCAATCTCCTCGTTCTGCGCCTTGATGATGTTTCTTGCCAAGCGCTTCATCGCGGGGTCCTTGCCGTATTTCAGCTCGACCTCCGCCATGCTGACCGCGCCCTGATGATGCGGAATCATGTGGGCGACGAAGTCTTTGTCGGTATCGCCCGTGTAGGGAGGCGCACTCATGTTCTTCATCATCTGGTCGCCGCGCTCCTTGAAGGCTTGTGTCGCAGGGTTCAAATCACCGGCAGTTGACCCGGACATTTTCATTGCCGGCATCGACGCACTCTGCTGCGCGTGCGCCGTGAGCGACAAGCCTGAGAGGGCTACGCCCGCAAATACGAAGATGACATTGAGAAAACGTAGGTATTTCATGTTGAGGCTCCTTAAAAGTGATATCAGCTGGATGGGCCGTGATGATGGTGATGCGCTTCGTTATGTGTCGAGGGATGCCCATGAGCGCCGTGTTCTTGCTCGCCGCCCTCCATCATGCGCATCATCTTCGGGCCGCCGGTCCTGAAAAACATAACCGTTAAGACGACGAAGACTGCACCGAAGATGATGTCGAGCACGGTGGTGTAGTTGAAGGTAATCGCTGCGTCCACGACTGCGGTATGCCGCTCCGTCGGGACCCATCCGAGGGACTGGAACAATGCTTCGACCACGAGTGCCGCTGAGACCATCGCAAGATAGAAGGTCACAGCGAGGAAAACCGTCATCCTGCCGCCGTAGTACTTCCTGTAGATGTTGACGATGGGAAGAATGATGAGGTCGCCAAAGATGAAAGAGGCCACACCGCCAAAACTGATACCGCCGTTCCACAGCACTGCAGCGAGCGGCACGTTTCCAACGGAGCACGTGAAAGACGCAACCGCAATCAGGGGGCCCACAAATGCACCCCAAATCATCGCGGCCGTTGGATGGCTGACGAGAAAGAATTTCTGCCAGAAGCTGTCCGGCACCCAGGCGCCGAGCGCGCCAGCGATGAGCAATCCAATCCCGATGTCGCGCCACAGCATCGCCCAGTTCATCACGTAACTATGGCTGATAGCTATCCACCCGTCCCTGGATGAGAGACGTTGCCTCCAGGTCCCGTGCTGTTCGCCCATCGACATGGCAGCGTGACCCTCCATGCTGCCGGCGATTCCCTTGTCCGCCTGCTCGATAGCTTCGCTTTTGAGCAAGTCCTTGAGAAAGAATCGGAAGAGCAGCACCAGAACGACAATCATGATCGGGCCCCCGATGAACTCAGCGGCGGCGAACTGCCAGGAAATCAGCACCCACATCAGCACGCCCAGTTCAAGCACAAGATTCGTAGCTGCAAACTGGAACGCCATGGCGGCCGTGAAGTCACCGCCTTTTCGCACAATGGAGCGTGCCATCGCGACGGCTGCATAGGAACAGGAGGAAGATGCCGCACCGAGCAGGCTGGCGACCGTCAGCGAGCGAGGCGATGCGTCAGGTAGAAGCTTCGACATCTCTGACTTCGAGACAACGACTTCAATCACGGCAGAGAACAGGAAGCCGAGACTCAACCCCCAGAATATCTGCCACAACATTGTGAAGGCCATCCACAGCGCATGACCGAGAGCGGAGACAATCTGCATTGCGACCTCCTGCGTGGAGACTTTTATACCAGCGGTGCGCGGTTATAGAAGTAAATGCCGTGAGGGGACTTTCCGACTTTGATGGTGTTGACGAGCTTCAGCGTTTTAATATCGATGATGCCGACGTAGCGGGTGAACCGGAAAGTCACCCACAGGTATCGCTTGTCGGGCGTCAGCTCCATGTCGTCGGGGCCTGGCAGCAGACCGGTGATGGTCCCAACGTTGGTCAGATTGTTCTCGTCCAGGATGCTGATGGTGTTGCCGACTCGATTGGATACCAGAATGTGCTGGCCGTCGACGAGCGAGCGGAAGTTATGCGCGCCCTTATCCGTATGAATGGTCTTTACGATTTTGCGCGCGCGCCAGTCAATGACAGCCACATAGTCAGCGCCTGTCATTCCAATCAATAGATATTTGTCACCCGGCGTGAGCCACAGGCCGGCTGGCGCTCTGCCCACCGGCATCTTCCACAGTACCGTCTGTGTTGCCAGGTCAATCGCTGCTACTTCACCGGAGACCTGCAGCGTGACGAACACGATTTTGCTGTCAGCAGAAAAAACCATGTGACTGGGCATTGCTGCCAGAGGCACACGTTTTGCCAGCGCGAAGCTCTTTCCGTCGTAGTGGTAGATGTCTACGCGGTCGAGCCGAAGGCCGTTCGTGACGAACCATTTCCGGTCGTACGAGAAGCCGAGCTGGTACGGGTCCTCGATGTCCGGCATCCACCGCTGAATCTTGCCACTTCTCGGGTCAAGAAAGACAAGATTGTTGGCCACGGAGTTCGCGACAATCAACGACTGATTGTCCGGCGTTGCCATCAGGTGATGAGGTTCCTTTCCCACCGGGAACGTATCGACGACTTTCTGCGTCGCCTCGTCAATGAGGCTCACGCTCGCGTCGGCCGAGTTCAGCACAATGACGTTTTCAGCATGAGCGGGAAGCTGAAACGCGAACATCAACAGTAAGGCGCCAAAAGGGAACCGCATTTCAGCTATCTCCGTGGGACGATGTGGTTACGCGTTAACCGTCGGATGGAATCCCGCTTCCTCAATCACAGCGACCAGGCGCTCAGGTGGCAACACTGAATCGATTTTCACGATTTTTGTGGTGACATCGATGTCGAGCTTCGCTGCCGGGTCGACGTTGATGACGGCGCGCGTAATCGAGTTGGCGCACCCGCCGCATGACATATCCTTAACCTCAAATTCCATTTTTACCTCCAGTAGCAAATTAGCACCCTTAGCATGAACCTTCCCATGGCAGGAAGGTCAAGTTCCTGCGTGACGCACCTGCTGCTGATTCGCATCCCAACCGCCTAGACCGCGACCGAACGCGGAAAATACAAGGTGAAAGTCGTCCGTTCGCCATAGCTTGCGACGTCGACCTTCCCCCGATGCAGCTCCATGATGGATTTCACGATAGCAAGGCCGAGACCCGCATTTCGGGCTGAACCGTGCCGTGACGCGTCGACTCGATAGAAACGTTCGAAAATCCGGTTGACGTGTTCCGGTGCAATGGCATGCCCCCGGTTCGTCACTTCGACAACTGAGTACTTCGGCGAATCGAACGAGGACAGTTTGACGGAGGACCCAGCGAACGCATGGTCCAGCGCATTTGACATCAGGTTGCTCACAGCGCGCCTGAACAACGTCGCGTCTGCAGTTACCCGGGTATTGCCTTCTACAGCGATGTGCACACCCGCTTCTTCGGCCAGCCCCTGAAAATAGGACGCGAGCCGGCGCAATTCGGTTTCCGCGTCGAGCTCTGTGACCTTGATGAGCTGTTGCGCGTTGTCTGTGCGTGCGAGGAACAGCATGTTTTCAATCATTCGCTGGAGTCGCTCACACTCTTCGATATTGGAGTCAATGAGCGCTTCGTACTCTTCGGTGGTTCGGGGACGTGACAGCGTGACCTGCGAAGAACTGATAACGTTGGCGAGAGGCGTGCGCATGTCGTGTGCGAGGTCGGACGAAAACTGCGAGAGGCGGACGAACGCACGCTCGAGCCGGTCGAGCATGCGATTGACCGAGAACGCGATATCCTGAAGCTCGATTGGCCCACCCTCGATGTCGAGACGTTCGCTCAGATTGTGAGCTTCAATGCGTGAGGTCTGACGCCCGATGCTTCTAACCGGCAAAAAGCCGCGCCGGGCGACCGCATAACCCAATGCCCCGACCAGTGCCGCGCCGACGGCTACCGCAAGCCAGATATCTATCCGATAGCTTTCCAGCAACGATTGGCGGTCGGCCGCCGCGCGAACGAGCAATACCCGAACCGAATCGCCGGACGGTAACGTTTCATCGGCAAAGACACAGCGGGATGGACCAATGCCAGGTGGCTCACAGGTGTACGGTGCGTTCGGATGGTGGGCAACCGGCGTAGCCGCGAGGTCGACCGACGACCTGTCCGAATGCTGAAGCAGCACAGTGCCTTGCCGGTCGAATATGGCGAGGTAGACGCCGGGGTGAGATAGCAACACCTCGTGGAACACGGAAGGCTTATTGTGCACGGCCTGCGTTGAACCGGCATCTCGTGCGAGTTGCAGAAACTGGCTGAGTTTGCCGCTGATTTCGATGTCATCGCGTCGCTGCAACTCGGTCGACAGCGCGTTGTACAGGAATGCGCCTGTCAGCGCGAAGACCAGGATGGCGACCGTTGAGAACGCCAGGGTCAATCGTTTGAGCAGGGAATATGAGGACGTACCGGTTGTCACGCGCGGTCCTCGAGCACGTAACCCATGCCTCGAACCGTGTGCAGCAACTTTTTGTCAAACGAGTTATCAATCTTCGCGCGCACGCGCTTGACGGCAACATCGACCACATTTGTGTCGCTGTCGAAGTTCATGTCCCAGATTTGCGACGTGATGAACGTACGGGTCAGGACCTCGCCCTGCCGCTCCGCCAGCAACTGAAGCAGCGCGAACTCCTGAGCGGTAAGGTCGATGCGGGCGTCGCCTCGCCGGACCCTGCGCTTGATGAGGTCCACTTCTAGGTCGGCTATCACCAGCACGTCTCGAACCCCGCGGGGGGAGCGCCGCAGCAGCGAACGAATGCGTGCGAGAAATTCGGCGTAGGCGAAAGGTTTGGACAGGTAGTCGTCGGCGCCAAGCTCAAGACCTTTCACCTTGTCTTCGACGGTGTCTCTGGCCGTCAGGAGCAGCACCGGCGTTTGCTTCTGCGCCCTCAGGCGCCTGAGTACCTCGAAGCCGTTCAGTTCAGGGAGCATCACGTCGAGCACAACCAGGTCGAAGTTTTCATGTAACGCCAGAAAGAGGCCGTCTTTGCCGTTATCGGCGATGTCGACCGTGTAGCTGGCCTCCGTCAGTCCCTTGTGCAGGTAGGAAGCCATTTTCGGCTCGTCTTCGACTATCAGTATCCGCATGGGAGAGGTCGGCCTGGTGGTCGTCGCCAGTTATGAGCATTAAATCAGTGTACTCAGCGTAGTGCCGGGGAGGTGTATCGAAAATGACGGGAAAATGACAATTTTTTCATATTTGGCCAACCTGAAAAATTGGTCATTTTCCGGCCACTCCTTCGTCACGTACACGGCGATAAGGTTCGGGGCGTGTACTCGGCGAGCCGCTGCGCCCTTAGGGAGCGCGGGTTACGCAATGACACACTCCCGACCTTACAGTCTTCTTATTCTGCGTGCTAGACTTCGCAACCATGTCGTACTGGCGCAAACTTTTCGTCATTGTGCTGCTGATAGTGAGCCTTCCGGTTCAGTCGTTCGCAGCCATTTCCATGAAATGCGAGACATCGCATTCCGGGGGCGAAATGACGTCCGCGCAACACGCGCATGAGGCTGAGTCGATTGCCGGGCATGATATGCGCGGTATGGCGATGGTTGACGGTATTCGTCATAGTCATCAGCATGGACATCGCGCGCACACTTGCGCGACGTGCGCATCCTGTTGCTTCGGCGTTGCGTTACCCGCAGTCCCTGCAGTGGCAACGCCGGCCGGCACGGCTCACTTTGCTGTCCCACTCCCTCCCTCTGTCAGCGTCGCGTCGTTTCTGACTAGCGGCATCGAACGACCTCCCAGAGGCTTTCTCGTCTAGCCCTTTGTCGCGGCCTCAGGCTGCGATGCGCAATTTCACCCTGATGGCCGCGTGTTGGCCATCCAGGTGACTAACGACGAGAAAAATCCATGCGAATGTTTATCGCGGCGCTGCTGGGCGCGTCGGCATTGTTGCCGGCGCTTGTGCACGCCACCACCACGTTTCCTGACCCGGCCGACGCCGCCGCATCGGTTCCGGGCGTCAGTGTGCTGTCTGCCTTCGCGGACTACCACCCATACCGGGACCAGAAAGCGTCCACCTGGCAGGAGCTCAATCAGGCGGTGACGAACTCATCAGGGATGAAAGGGATGAGCCACGGCAGCATGCCGGGCGGCGGCACCGACGCCAAAAATAACGAACACAGCTCCAGACACGAGGAACCGGCGAAATGACTGCGCACTTCTTTTCGGGTAGCCGCATTCTTGCGGTCGCCAGCGCGATGGTTTTCCTCGCAGGCTGTACGACTGTCTCGAAAGACGGTGGCTTCAACACCGTTTCAACCACCGCCTCTGAGCGTCTGGGAAAAGACGCCGTACTGGTGAAGACCGACGAAGACCGGGACGCTGTCGCAAAGAGAACGCACGAACTGCTTTCCAGGCCACTGGGCATGGATGACGCAGTCCAGATTGTGCTGCTGAACAACCGGGGCCTGCAGGCCTCGTACGGAGAGCTCGGCATTTCCGAGGCCGACCTGGTTCAGGCCGGCCGGCTGCCGAACCCCGGTTTCAATTTTAGCCGCACTCACGGGGGCAGCGACCTGAGCATCAATCGCACGTTCACACTCGGATTGTTGAACGTGCTCACACTGCCGCTGGCGACGCGCATCGAGAGTCGCCGCTTCGAGCAGACCAAGCTCCTGGCGGCTGACGCGATGCTTAAGGTGGCCGCTGACGCACGACGGGCCTATGTCAACGCGGTGGCCGCCGAGCAGGCTGCGGCATATGCCGCGCAGGTGAAGGATTCGGCGGAGGCTGGTGCCGAACTGGCGTTGCGGATGCAACAGGCCGGCAACTTCAGCAAGCTCGACTACGCGCGTGAGCAGGCATTCTATGCGGACGCAGCGGCTCAACTGGCGAAAACGCGGCAGCAGTCTGTGTCCGCGCGGGAAAAGCTTACGCGGACGATGGGTCTGTGGGGTGCCGGGACACAGTACACGCTTCCCGAGCGCCTGCCTGACCTGCCCAGGAACCGTCCCGAGCTGAACGACCTTGAGAGTTTTGCGATGCAGAACCGCCTGGACATCCAGGCGGCGAAGTTGCAAACGCAGAGTGTTGCGTCCTCATTGGGTCTCAGCAAGGCGACGCGTTTCATCAACGCACTGGACGTCGGGTATCAGAACAATTTCACGACCTCCGACGGCCATGAGCAGGGCTACGAAATCAGCGTCGAGATTCCTGTCTTCAACTGGGGCGGCTCGAAGGTTGCGCGCGCCGAAGCGATTTACATGCAGTCGGTCAACCGTGTTGCCGAGACTGCGATTAACGCGCGGTCTGAAGTTCGCGAGTCGTATTCGGCCTATTTGACCGATTACGACGTCGCGAAGCACTACCGCGATGAAGTCGTGCCAATCCGGAAAACCATTTCGGACGAGCTCCTGCTTCGCTACAACGGCATGCTCGCGAGCGTCTTCGAGCTGCTGTCGGATTCGCGCGACCAGGTCGGCGCTGTGAACAGCTATATCGACGCGTTGAAGGACTATTGGCTCGCGGAGACCGACCTGCAGCAGGCAGTCGGTGGCCGCCTGCCGCCGCTCGCGATGACTTCAGCGCCATCCGCGCCCACGACGCAATCCACGATGCAACCCGCGTCGCCTACAGATTCCGAAGGTAAATGAAATGGTGTCACGTCGAAATTTTCTTGGCGGCTCGGGGGCCGCGCTGTTGGGAGCAGCATTGGTGAGCAAGGCTGGTGCTGCGTCGCTGCCTGAGGCACCCACAATGGCCAACGCCACCATGCAACCGCCGCTCGCGCCTCCCAATGGCCGTCCGTACACGCCTGTTGCCACACTGAACGGCTGGTCGCTGCCATGGCGCATGAAGAACGGCTGGAAGGAGTTTCACCTGATTGCTGAGCCTGTCGTGCGCGAAATGGCGCCGGGCATGAATGCGAATCTTTGGGGCTACAACGGACAGGCGCCAGGCCCCACTATTGAGGCAGTCGAGGGCGACAAGGTCCGCATCTTCGTGACCAACAAGCTACCGGAACACACCACCGTTCACTGGCACGGGATGCTGTTGCCATCGGGCATGGATGGTGTCGGAGGGCTTACGCAACCACATATCCCCCCAGGCAAGACATTCGTCTACGAATTCGAGCTGGAGAAGCACGGCACCTTCATGTATCACCCGCACGCGGACGAGATGGTGCAGATGGCGATGGGGATGATGGGGACGTTCATCGTTCATCCGAAAGACCCCAGCGTCATGCAGGTCGACCGTGACTTCGTGTTCATCATGTCCGCGTACGACATTGACCCGGGTAGCTTCACGCCGCGCGTCAATGAGATGACCGACTTCAACATGTGGACCTGGAATTCGCGGGTCTTCCCGGGCATCGACCCGTTGCCGGTACGTGCGGGGGACCGCGTGCGTATCAGGTTCGGCAATCTGACCATGACCAATCACCCCATCCATCTGCACGGCTATCACTTCGAGGTCGCGGGCACGGATGGTGGATGGATTCCGCCGGCCGCGCGCTGGCCTGAGGTGACCGCCGATGTCGCGGTCGGCCAGATGCGTGCCATCGAATTCACGGCAAACCGGCCCGGCGACTGGGCGTTTCACTGCCACAAGTCCCACCACACGATGAATGCGATGGGGCACTCCGTACCCAACCTGATTGGGGTGCCGCAGAAGGACCTCGCGAAACGCATCAACAAACTCGTACCGGACTACATGGCGATGGGCAGCACAGGCGGTGCGATGGGAGAGATGGAGATGCCACTGCCCGACAACACACTGCCGATGATGACCGGCACCGGGCCATTCGGCCCGCTGGAAATGGGCGGCATGTTCAGCGTGGTGAAGGTGCGCGATGGATTGGGGCGCAAGGACTATCGCGACCCGGGCTGGTTCAAACACCCCAAGGGGACGGTTGCCTACGAATACACCGGCGAATTGCCGGATAGCTGATTTTGATTTCACCGGACGCAATGCCCGGCTCGTTTTTGTCTTTTAAACACTGGAGAAAGCATGATGAAGAACGTATTTGCATCGATTGCAATTGGCTGCGCATTGGCAATTTCAGCATCGGCCTATGCGGCTGGCGAAATGGGCAACATGGACATGAGCGGTAGCGGCGCCAAACAGGCTGGCGAGGCGAAGGCCGGCATGTCGCATGGGGAAATCAGGAAGGTCGACGCGGCAGCCGGAAAGCTGACCATCAAGCACGGCCCGCTGGAAAACCTGGGCATGGACGCCATGACGATGGTGTTCAAGGTCAAGGACCCGTCAATGATTTCGCAGGTCAAGGTCGGCGACAAGATTGATTTCGTGGCCGAAGAGGTTGACGGCGCACTGACGGTAACGAAGCTGCAGAAGAAGTAAGGATTCACTGGGTGTTGTGAACAGACGGAAGCAATACCCGCTTTGACTATTCAGGACGCGCAAGAACATGAAAACATTCACTCGCAACCAACTGATGGGGCTGACTACGGCTGCCGTCATCACGTTCGTGCCCGCTGCTGCGTTCGCGCACGGCAAGCTCGAGAGTGCGTATTTCGGCGAACGTGATCACGCATTCCGACGGATCGTGATCACGGATTCCGAATGATCGTGATCACCCGTTTCGGTTGATCGTGATCGCTGATCACAGGTTTCCGAAACATGTGATCACGATGCCGGGATGAGCGATCACGCGACCGAAACGGGTGATCACGTAACCGGAACGTAATCTGGGTTTGAGTCTGGCGGTGGCGTTGCGCATGTATTCACCGGCGGCGTTAGCCTGCTCCCTTTTTTGCGGGAGAAGCGCTGATGCCGACACCTCGGATGAGCATGCGCAAATTGAAGGAAGTCCTGCGACTGAAGTGGGCGTGTGGTCTGACGCATCGGCAGATCAGCCGGGCCATCGGCATCAGCGTCGGGGCCGTGTCGAAGTTCGCTGCCCAGGCCAGCCAGGCGGGACTCGACTGGGCCGCGGCCGAAGCGCTGTCCGACGACGAACTGGAAGCACGCCTGAGGCCTGCGGCAACCGATGCCACGGCAACGACATCCCGGCGCATTGAGCCCGACTACGCGGCATTGCATCGCGAACTGCGCCGCAAGGGCGTGACGCTGCAACTGCTGTGGGAAGAATACGCTGAAGCGAACCCCGGCCAGCGGACTTACCGCTACACGCAGTTCTGCCAGAAGTACAAGGACTGGGCGAAGTCGATCAAGCGCTCGATGCGCCAGCAGCACCGCGCCGGCGAGAAGCTGTTCGCCGACTTCGCGGGCCCCACCGTGCCGATCCTCGCACGCGATGGCGGCGTCGAGTTCGAGGCGCATGTGTTCGTGGCCGTCCTCGGTGCATCGAACTACACGTTCGCGTGCGCGACGCGCACCGAGACTATGGCGGACTGGATCGGCAGTCTGTGCGACGCGCTGGAGTTCATCGGCGGCGTGCCCGAGCTGCTCGTGCCCGACAACCCGAGGGCACTGATCGCGCGGCCCGACCGTTACGAGCCTGGACTGGGCACGACCACGCAGGACTTCGTGAACCATTACGGCACGGCGATGCTGCCGGCGCGTCCGCGCAAACCGCAGGACAAGGCCAAGGTCGAAGTCGGCGTGCAGATCGTCGAGCGCTGGGTGCTGGCCCGGCTGCGCCACTATCGCTTCTACAGTCTGGCCGAACTCAACAAGGCGATTGCAGGATTGGTCGCCGACCTGAACCAGCGCCCGTTCAAGCGGCTCGAAGGCAACCGTCGTGAGTGGTTCGAACGGCTGGACCAACCCGTACTGCGAGCGTTGCCCGTGCGGCGCTACGAGATCGCCACCTTCCAGAAGTGCCGTGTGAACATCGATTACCACGTCGATGTCGGCGGCCACTATTACAGCGTTCCGCACAGCCTCGCACGGCAGGAGGTCTGGGCGCGCGTCACACGCTACGGCGTCGAGATCCTGCATGGCGGCAAGCGTGTCGCCGCGCACGCACGCTCGCGCCTCAAAGGCAAACACTCCACCATCGCCGAACACATGCCCGCCGCGCATCGCGCGCACATGGAATGGACTCCGGGCCGATTGCTCAACTGGGGCGCATCCGTCGGGCCCGGCGCCGAAGCTGTCGTGCGGCATCTCCTGACCAACAAACCCCACCCCGAGATGGGCTATCGCGCCTGTCTCGGTCTACTCTCGCTCGCGCGCAAGTACGGCAAACACCGCCTCGAGGCCGCGTGCCAGCGCGCATTGAAGATTGGCTCGCCCACGCGCCGCTCCGTGCTGTCGATTCTGGAAGCGGGGCTTGATCTACAGTCCTCGCTCCCGAACACGCTCACCGAATGGCGCTCGCCCGATCACGAGAACGTACGCGGTCCCGACTACTACCACTGACCCGAAGGAGGTCACGATGTTGATGCAGCACACCCTTACCCAGTTGAAGGCGCTCAAACTGGACGGCATGGCCCGCGCGTTCGAGGAGCAGTCAACGCTCACGGCCAGCACCAGCCTGTCATTCGAGGAGCGCGTGGGCATGCTCGTCGATCGCGAGCTGGCCTGGCGCGATACGCGGCGACTCGAACGTTTGCTGCGCGCAGCGAAGCTCAAGAACCCACAGGCTTGCGTCGAGGACATTGAATACCGGCAAAGCCGCGGGCTGGACCAGCGCATCGTCGCCACGCTCGCCGGCTGCGACTGGGTGCGCAATGCTCAGAATCTGATCCTGACCGGCCCCACGGGCGCGGGCAAGACGTGGCTCGCATGTGCGTTCGGCCAGCAGGCGTGCCGTCAGGGCTTCTCGGCGTTCTACGTGCGCGTCGCGCGGCTGTTCGAGGAACTGAAAATCGCGCACGGCGACGGCAGCTTCACGCGCCGGCTCGCGCAACTCGCGAAGATTGATGTGCTGATCCTCGACGACTGGGGCTTGCAGGATCTCGACCAGGCTGCGCGAAATGATCTGCTCGAAGTACTTGATGATCGTGTCGGTACGCGCTCGACTGTGATCACCAGCCAGTTGCCGCTCGAACACTGGCATGCGTGGCTGCAGGATCCCACGCTGGCCGATGCGATTCTCGATCGGCTCGTGCATCAGGCCCACAAGCTTCTGGTCAAGGGTGATTCGATGAGAAAGAAAACGAAAACCGAAACCGCTGACGCCTGATCGTGATCACCGTCGCTATAATCCATTGACCGCGCAACACCACCTTCCAGACCGATCACGTTCGCCGAAACGACTGATCACCATCGCCGAAATCCGCACTCGAGAGTGCCGCCCCGGCCTCTGGCAGCACCGTGGAAGTGGCACCCGACACGCTGCGGCTCACCTTCAACGAAGACCTGGAGTCCACGTTCAGCACCGTGAAAGTGTCCGATGCCAACGGCGCCGCAGTAACCAGGGAAAAGGCCAAGGTCGACGCGTCGAATCCGCGCGTGCTGACGATTGCTCTCCCGAAACTGCCGTCCGGCTCCTACTCCGTGCAGTGGGCCGTCATGACACATGATGCCCATAAGACCAAGGGCACGTACGCCTTCCAGGTGAAGTGATGAACGACGGTCTCCTTGGCATTCTGCGGCTGGCATTCGTTGCCCTTCAAAACCTCAGCTTTGCGGTTGTCGTCGGCGTGCTGCTCAGTGACCGATGGCTCGCGCGCCGAACGTCTTCGTGGCAGGTGAGCGTGAGCCGACGGCTGGTTAGTGCTCTACGTATCGCGTCCGTCTGCGCACTGCTGTTCAGTACGTTCGCCTTCTGGATTCACTGCGCGTTGATGAGCGAGTCCACCCTTCCTGAGGCGGGGCCGGCTGTCCGTTCGATGCTGGTCGAGACCGGCTTTGGTCATGCATGGCTTGTTGGTGCTGGGCTGATGCTATGCGTGGTCATTCTTTCTTTTTTCCAGGCCGGGAAATCAATCCGTTTTACTTTGGCCATCTGGTTGGCGCTGGCTGGTGTCGCGCTGGCTCGCAGCAACGGAGGACATCCAGTGGATGCCGGCCTGTTCAGCCTGCCCGTATGGGCGGACTGGGTACATTTACTCGCTATCAGTGCGTGGGTCGGGCTTGTTCTGGTTACGACCTACGTTGTTGCACCACGTTTTTTCAACGCGCCGGGCAGCGAGCACGTGAATAGTGCGGCGTATATCCAGTCTTTGTCGGATGTCGCAACGCTTGCGCTGGTCATTCTTTTTGCTACAGGCGCCTATAACGGCTGGCGCGGTGTCAGGTCGCCGGGTGACCTACTGGAATCGGGTTATGGGCAGATTCTGTTATTGAAACTCGCGCTGGTGTTTGTAGCAGCGGCCCTCGGCGGACACAACAGATTCTTCGAAATGCCCAAGCTGCTCGCGTCGTTGAAGAGTGCCTCATCGACGTCGCCCGTAAAGCCTCTAAAACGCTTTGCCGCCGTGTTGCATATCGAATCGGTAGTACTCGCAGGGGTACTGGTCGCTGCTGCGGTACTTGTATCGAGTCCACTACCTGGTACGTCCTAGTCCGTCCAGTGGCATTTGTTTCTCACGTCCACGCAGATGGTCAGCGCCGCAGGGTCAATGAAGGCGCATCCTGCCCGGTTGACTTCAGGCAAAGGCCATCTTTTACTGGACCCGACAGCACGTCGGGTCCTTTTTTTATTTCCCGTGAGTCGTTAGCGTAGTTCGTGTTCGTGTTTGTGACTCCCGAGCTGAATCCAGCACACACGGTTCTGAACATGTCCTACGGATGGCTAAAAAGTCATTTCTGCGTCACGGCTCGTTCAGACGTCACTCCCCAGAATAGAAACCGTTCGGAATCAACTCTTATCGATTCTGCATCGCTCTGGAGGAGTATATGAAACTCGAAACTATCGCTGCCGCGCTCATCTCTGCAACGCTCGCCACGTCCGCATTTGCTGATGCCGGCCACGACTACCCTGAATCTACCGCTTCGACTACGTTACCGTCCGCGACCAACGCCGGTCAGTCGACATCCAATGCGATGGCTCCGACCATCCAGCCACAGCAGCAAGGAAAAACCAGAGAGCAGGTAGTGCAGGAGTTGATTCAGGCGAGGCGCGATGGTCTGGTCCCTGCTGGTCACGCCGACTATCCGCCAAGTCAGGCGACGGTTGCGCGGAATCGCGAGCGCATGAAGGCCACCCCTCCGACATGGGCCAATCAGCAGTAGAGCAATCCATCCGGTAACGGCGGCGTCGCGTGCGGGTTTGCTCGGCGCAGCATCCCGGGACATCGCCGTCGTCGATGCCGATACGGCCGTGCCATACAGTAACCGCAGTCCCAACTGGACACGGGAGCTCGCCTACCAGCAGCGCGGCGGGGCGTACTCGAACATGGTGTCAGTTGGCGTCAGCATCCCGCTGCCCATCCATCGCAAGAACGACAAGGACCGGGACGCGGCCGAGAAAGCGGAACTGGGCATTAAGGCGCGACTGATGTACGAGGACGCGCAGCGTCAGGTCGAAGCCTGTCGCAATTTCGATATTGAACTGCGCCACTGCCGTGTGCTGAAAATCACTTCGCGCAGTGCATAGAGCTGTTGACAGCCAATTGACTACGGCTCGTCGTTAATTCTGCGTGAACTGCACGCAGTAATCAGACGAGCCGGACCACGTCAGTGGTGTCCGTACAGCAGGCCCGAAGTGGTAGAGGCGGAAGTGCGTTGGCCCCACTGCGCGGCGCCGCTTGTGACTCCGCCTACTCCTTGCGTAGCGGCCTGCATTGAGGAATTTACTGCCGCGACGCGTGCTTCGGCAGCCTGAATGTCAGCCGGATAGGTAGCATTATCGCGTTTTGCCGGGTTGTATCCGGCCTTCTCCAACTGCACGAGTTCGGCGCGCACCTCTGCTCGTGTGACCGGTGCATTCGACTGCTGAGCAAAAGAAGCGACCGGTGTCGCCAGCACGGCGGCTATAACAACGGCTTGAAGTGATTTCATGATTCGTACCTCCTCAGTTTCTCGCTTCGCGAACAGCCCTGTTCGCAAACGGTGACTACAGGGTAAGGTACGGATGCTTAAGGGAAAATGATGCGATTTCAGAAAGCCTTTGGCCGCGACACTTTCACTTGGGCGACCAATCTCATGCTTTTGCCGGCGCTGCGGCGTTGTCTCCGTAGCTCAGGCTGAGCACTCGGTTCGTCGACGAGTCGGTGCTGCATAGTACTCAAATCAGAGCGCGTTCAGGGGTATCTTCAGGTAGCGCGTGCCATTCTCCTCGGCGGGCGGGAACTCGCCAGCCCGTATGTTGACCTGCACCGCTGGCAGAATGAGAACGGGCATCGCAAGCGTTGCGTCACGCGCTTCGCGCATGCTGACGAACTGTTCTTCAGTTACGCCGTCGTGCACATGGATGTTATGCATACGCTGCGCGAGCACCGTGGTTTCCCATTCGGGTTTCCGGCCCTCGGGGGGATAGTCGTGGCACATGGAAAGCCGGGTGTCGCTTGGCAAGTCCAGGAGCTTTCGAATCGAGCGGTATAGCGTGTGTGCATTTCCGCCGGGAAAGTCGCAACGCGCGGTGCCGACATCCGGCATGAAAAGCGTGTCTCCTACGAACACCACATCCCCAATCTGATAAGCCGTGTCGGCAGGGGTATGGCCCGGCATATACAGTGCTTTTGCTGTCAGGCCACAGATGGAGAATACCTCGTCTTCGCGAAACAGATGGTCGAACTGGAAGCCGTCAAGCCGGAATTCAGATTCCAGATTGAAGAGCTTTCTGAAGACGCCATGGACAGTGCGAATGTGCTCTCCAATCGCAATCTTGCCGTCCGAGTTCACGTTTTAAATAGTGCGCCGCGGAGAGGTGGTCCGCGTGCGCGTGGGTTTCCAGAATCCACTGCACCCGCAACTCGCGCCGATGAACAAATTCGATGACCTTGTCGGCGTTTGTGGTTGAAGTGCACCCCGCCTCGGGGTCGTAGTCAAGAACCGGGTCAATGACTGCGCATTCCCAATTGCCAGACTGAAAGACGACGTATGTCACCGTGCCGGTGACTGCGTCGAAGAACGGTTGAACGATGGGTTGCATCCTGACCTCCTCAGATACAGTTCATTCTATTCGTATACAATGTATTATTCAATATAATGTATAAATGTAAATAATAGGATGGTGAGATGAGGAAGAAGTCCACCCCAATCGACCTTTCGGTGATGCAGGCTTCGGCAGAGAAGGCCTGTGCGTTGCTGAAGGTGATGGCCAATCCCGACCGGTTGCTTCTGATGTGTCAGCTGTCGCAGGGGGAGTTGTGTGTGAGCGACCTGGAAGAACAGTTGGGCATACGTCAGCCCACACTCTCCCAGCAGCTCGGCGTACTTCGCGACAACGAGCTCGTGCAAACACGCCGGGAGGGGAAGAGCATCTTTTATTCCATCGCGAGCAAGGAAGCGATTGCGGTCATGACCGTGCTCTACGACCAGTTTTGCGCCCAATGAAGAGGAGGAGGGACCATGTCGATCGATATCGCGAATTTCACACCGGGCCTGTCACTGACTGGCGGCCTGGTGATTGGAGCCGCGACTGCCGTGCTTGTTTTGTTCAACGGACGTATAGCTGGCATCAGTGGCATTGTCGGTGGCTTCCTAAGCACGCCACAGAAAGACGCGGGGTGGCGTGTCGCATTTCTAGCTGGGCTAATTGGGGCACCTGTCTTGGCAAGTCTGCTCGGGAACCCGATAGCGCCTGACATCCAGGCCGGGTGGGCCGAAATACTCGTCGCTGGTTTTCTGGTTGGCATCGGCACGCGTTACGCGAGCGGTTGCACAAGCGGCCATGGTGTCTGTGGCATCTCGCGAGGGTCTGTCCGGTCGCTTGTTGCGACGGCGACATTCATGGCCGGCGGTTTTCTGACCGTATTCGTTTCCAGACATCTGCTCGGAGGTTGAAATGGGATTGCTCGCTGCTTTAATTTCCGGGCTGCTGTTTGGTGTCGGCCTGATGGTGTCCGGCATGGCTAATCCGGCGAAGGTGCTCGGCTTTCTCGATATCGCGGGACGATGGGACCCGTCTCTTGCATTTGTGATGGCCGGTGCGATAGCGCTCGGCTCTATCGCGTTCCTCTTTGCAAAACACCGCAAAATATCCCTGCTGGGTCTGCCCATGCAGATTCCGGCCGGCACCGACGTGACGTTGAGACTTGTGCTGGGAAGCGCGCTGTTCGGCGTTGGCTGGGGGCTTGCAGGATTTTGCCCGGGGCCCGCGCTGGTTGCATTGGGTGCGGGCATTCCTAAGGCGTTGGGATTTGTGGTCGCGATGCTTGCCGGCATGGCTGTCTTCGAGTTGCTCGAGCGCCCGAAACTGAGCCGAAAACAGGCCTGATTTGGTGCGTGCATCCGGATAATGCCGACATAAATGGAAGCGAGTTTATAAGACTGGCAAACGGGTCACGCCTTTGCGCGCGCCTCCGGCGAGACGTCGTCGGGTCGTTTCGGGGAGGGGGCGTCAGGCAGCTGGAAACGCCATTGTGGCGATACTCTTGTTGCTAGGTTTTTGCCAGACAGTGACCGAAGCTGCGCCGTGCCGCTCAGGGGCAATCCAGTCTCTTGATAGAGGTCAACGCGGCAGGGCATGGCCGTTTTCGTCCGGGTGGGCTCAGCAGTTCGAGGGACGACCCGCCGTTCGGCGCGGAGGCGGTTTGAGTCCCGCTTAAGTATTGTCAGCCAATATGAAATCCCCGACCCTGTAACACTTTGACCGCGTTATCCGGTCTTTTTCTGATGCAGTCGCGCTTGCGGCTGTGACTCACGCTGTTCCATGTCATCGCCGGAGTCGCGATAGCTGAAGTCATGCTGCTTATCGTCGTGGGATGGATGCCGCACGAGTAATCGAGGTACGTGCTATTCGCGTTGAAACGATTGATGGCTTTCCCAAATCGTGACCGTTTAGCGACATCGCGCCGAATGCTGCGCCATATTGATATCTTGTGGCCGCTTCTAACGGGATTGCGTGCAACGCCTGAAGAGCGCGGCGTTGCCAGTACTCCTGAACCAGTATAGAGCTGCGCCTTCTGTGCATAAGAGGCGTTCAAGATGGGCGATTACGGTGCCGACGTTTTGAAGCGTGTACGGATTCACGCTTGGCGCATCTCCTTTATGGATAGCTTTCATGGTGGTCTCCTTCGTTCAATATTTGAGGCGAGGCCTCAGGCAGGCTTAAACAGAGAATGGGCGTAAACGGGGGGCGAGTTCCGCGCGGGAGGAGTAGTCGCATTCCGTTTACCCGACAGGTCGTGCATGTGGTCGGCGTCGACGCGGGTCAAACAATGGAACGGGTCGTGCACGGTATCGGTAGGTCTTTTCCCAGTGCCCTTTAGATGCCCTTGCTGGCGAGTCGCAATCGGGTACCCGGGCACCGCCCGCTGCGTGTGGTGTGCTGCCTGCAGTGAGACTGCTCTACGCAACGCCAAGCGTCGGGCGAACGCGGCCATTGCTGCCCACGTCAACCGCGCAGCAGACAGGTGGTCAGTGATGGGAATAGAGCAAATGTCTCATGCCGTCCGTCGTTGTGGCTGCCTCCGAAGAGCCGCCGACGGCCGGACCATACCCCGAGATGTCAAATGCTCCCGCAGCTTTGGGTGACGCCGGAACCGTCTTGGGATACTGCGAATTCGATTGATGTAGAAGGCCCTCCTGCTCAGCGGCTCCGAGTTGAGCACGTACTTGCGCGCGCGTAACTGGTTCGTTTGTTTGCTGCGCAAAGGACATTGACGGGATGATGAAGACGGATGCAGCAAGGATTGCGGACACAAGGGTTTTCATGGGACATTTCTCCATAAGGATCGGTTAGGCGACAACCCGGTCGAACATCACTGTCTGCGTGAGATGCGAAGAGCGTGTGCGGAAGGGGGTAATCCGCCGCGGGATGTGTATGGTTAGCTTAGGCAGACAGGCTTAACTCATCCTTAACGCACCGTCTGTGTCGGTACGCATTCTGGCGAATGCGAGAGAGTCGACGCATGCCTCAACGGCGAAGTCGTCGTGTAACTCCGCGGTGGAAGACGCTATCGCTGTTGCTACGATAATTCCACGGCGAGATGGCCGTTTCGAGTGCAAAAAATTCGCATTTCCACTGAAGTCGTGAACTCGTCGGCGTTATCAAGGTTCCACCTGGAAGGATGCGCATGCTGGTTCAGGAAACACTGAACGTCTCACGCTGCACCCATTGGCTAACAAGTGCGTCATTGTCTTTTCAGGAACCTTTAAGGCTGCCTTAAGCGAAGTGCCCGCAGCATTCTGCGGGACATGCGGTACCCACGTCTTCGTGCTCGAACGTGGCGAGTACGTCCGCTCAAACGTCGCGCACGGAGTCGCCATTCCTGAATTCGGTGCAATCAAATATGAATGATTCGACCACAATACGCTTCGGGCGCACGCCAACTCGCTACGATGCGCTCTCTCGCCTGCTTCATTGGTTAAGCCTGATGCTTCTCATCGTGCAATTCGGCCTTGGATGGTTGATGCCGGACGCTGACTCCATGACGACGCCAGCCGGCCTGGCCGCCTGGCATGTCGGTGTCGGCACATCGCTTCTGGCGGTGCTTACAGCAAGGCTTGTGTGGGCGGTAGTGCGTCCATCGCCAGGCGCAGCGGAGCAGTCTGGTGTTCTGAGGTTTCTAGCCACAGCGGTTCATGTTTTGTTGTACGCGGCTTTGCTGTTCGTGCCCGTGCTCGGGTGGCTTAACGCAGGTGGACGAGGTTGGGTGGTCAGGTTGGCTGGACTGTGGGACATGCCGCAGCTTGCTACGCCGGATTCGCTTGGAGCCTCCATCGGCGAGTGGCACAGTGCAAGCGCTACGGTTCTTCTCATCCTGATTGGATTGCACGTTTTCGCTGTCTTTGTGCATCAATTCGGATTCAAGGACGGCTTACTTCGACGCATGCTGTAGATGGCGCGGTAACTTGCGTCAAAATGGCTGAAGAACTTCCGGTCTTTCGAGCTGCTTTCGACACTTATTTAGTCGGGAAGACCGGCCGTAAGCAACTGTTAAGGTCAAGCGGAGCAGCATCGAATCCAGGTCAAAGCCACCATGGAGGATGAGATGCAGAAATATTTTGGAATTGGATTGACGTGCGGATTGCTGGTTGCAAGTGTGAGTGCGCAGGCGTTCACCGGCCAGCAGTTTACAAAGGATGCCAAGGTCGGAATCGCAGAGGCGCGCTCTATTGCTCTCAAGGCGCACCCTGGAAAAATCGTCGATGAAGAACTGGAAAAGGAGGCGGGGGGAAGCGGACTTCGGTATTCCTTTGATATCCGCACGGAACACGCAACTCAGGAGGTTGGTGTTGACGCTCAGGACGGGACCGTTCTGGAGAACAAGGTAGAAGGTCCGAACCCTGACTGATGCGTTGGCGGTTGATTGTGGTGAAAGTTGTCTGTCTATTGGCTGATAGCCGTTGATCCTTCCTGTAGCAAAGCCGGCGAAGCTCTTCTTATGACGATTTCCCCGTTGCAGACGGCGTTGGCGGGCAGCATCGGTGCGTTCTCCTCGCACATCCGGATAAGAAAACCTTAAGCTTGGCTGGCGCACACTTGGTATATGAGGAGGCCACGTATGCGCCTACTAATCGTTGAAGACGACACCATGATTGCCGAGAGCGTTCTCGAAGCATTGAGAGGTCTTGGTCACGCAGTTGATTGGGCCGAAGATGGGCGAGCAGGTGAGTTGGCGCTTGGAAATGACGTGTATGACCTCGTCCTACTGGACCTGGGACTGCCGAAGCAGGACGGCCTGACCGTTCTGAGAGGCTATCGCGCCAGCGGGGGAAGCGCCGCGGTCATCATCATGACTGCGCAGGATGCGGTGACCGACCGAATCTCGGGGCTGGACGCCGGCGCAGATGACTATCTTATCAAACCCTTTGATTTGAATGAGCTAGCTGCCCGTGTGCGAGCGCTGCTTCGGCGACGCGTTGGGCAATCCCGGCCTGTGTACGCTCACGGTGTGCTGACACTGAATGAGGTCTCGCACGAGGTCACGCTTCGCGGCGAGGCTATTTCACTAGTCGCTCGCGAATTCAGTTTGTTACGTGCGCTTATTGAAGAGCCGGGCAAGGTATACAGCAAATCAGAGCTGGAAGAAAAGCTTTATGGTTGGAACGAGGAGATAGAGAGCAATACGATTGAGGTACACGTCCATAATCTCAGAAAGAAGCTGGGTGTTGAGCAGATTGTGACTATCCGAGGCATTGGTTATCGACTGGCGGGGATAGCGTGAAGTCCGTGCGCACGCAACTCGTGGTTGGCCTGATTTTGGGGCTCGGCGCAATGAGCGCTCTTGCGGGATACGGCATCTTCCGAAGTGCGCTGGAAGAGGCGAATGAACTTTTTGACTATGAACTGCGTTCCGTCGCCATCTCTTTGCCGCAATCGGTCGCCGAAACAGAATTGGCGAATAGTGAGTCAGGCGATTTCGAGGGATTACAGGATGACCGCGTCATCATTCAGATTTGGGATGCGTCGAACCATCTGACCTACGATTCCCTCCCAGGCGCAAAGCTACCGCGCCAGCACGCGGGATTTCAGTCCATCGAAGTCGGTGAACGTCACTATCGGGTTTTCGGTCTGCAGCAGGCGTCCCGATTTGTGCAGGTTGGACAACCCATGTCCGTCCGTGACGAGTCGGCATTGACACAGGCATCAAGGACGCTTTGGCCACTGCTGGCGATTGTTCCACTTGAAATCGCGCTGGTCCTGCTGGTCGTGAAGCGGGCGTTGCGGCCCGTTACTATCATCTCCAGGTCTTTGGCAGCCCGTTCGATTGAAACCTTGGCCCCCATCGATATGGTCAATACAATACCAACGGAAATCGAGCCACTGGTTGAGGCACTGAATGACCTGCTGGTACGTCTCGACAGTGCGTTGCATGCGCAGCGCGTTTTCGTTGCGGACGCGGCACATGAGCTTCGAACTCCTCTGACAGCCCTGAAGCTCCAGATTCAGGTTGCACTACGGGACCACGCGAAACTGAGCGATGAAGACCTGCTGCGCAAACTGGAAGATAGGGTGAATCGCGCAATCCATCTCGTCCAGCAGTTGCTGACCCTAGCGCGCGAAGATGCCGAGGCCAGCGCGCGCGCGGGAAATGCCGACCTTCGTCGTGTGGCTACCCAGGTAGTCGGTGAGCTCTCGGTGCTCGCAGAACACAAGGGAATTGACCTTGGTCTGGAATGTACCGGTCTCGCGGCGATGGAAAGACCAGTCGTCGTGAATGGGGACGAGACCTCGCTGACAACGATGGTCACGAATCTTGTCGACAATGCCATTCGATACACCTCGCCTGGCGGGCAGGTCGATGTTCGACTTTGCGCGAGCGATGCCGAAGTAACGCTGGAGGTTGTCGACAACGGACCTGGTATACCGGCGGCCGACCTTGAACGCGTGTTGGACCGGTTCTATCGCGCAGGAAATGCAACTGGACAGGGCAGCGGGCTGGGGTTAGCCATCGCAGCAAAGGTGGCGGCGAAGCATCACGCCGGGTTTTCTGTGTGCAATCGAACGGATGCGCAAGGGTTGAAGGTTTCTGTAAGTGGACTGCGTCGTGCTCCTGCAGACAGTCCGGCTGCCGCGAGCTCATCAACTGTGCGCCTCGAACCGGGCTGGCACACGCACACATGACCGCTTGCTACGACCGATGCAGGGCTCGTCCGATGCTTGTCTGAGTTGGGTGGCAACTTTGTACAACGGTGTAGAGGGACCCCGTCCCTTAGAGTCGAAGCATTCTGCACTATCCAATACTTCTGAGGCCGATGGAATGCAGCCAATCAATATGGTGTCGATTGCCAACGGCGGAATGGTCGGCCGGAATCTAAGGCCCGATTTACCAGTTGTCCCCTCTACCTGTAAGTGCGAAGCCATCCGCATCGGCTTTCGCTTCATGCTGACTTAAGGTCTCTCACCGCAGACTGTCCCCGTCGATACCGAATTTTTCAGCTCATGCGTTCGGTGCCGTTTTGAAAGGCGCGAACGTTCGTCGGACAGTCAACAAGGAGATTTCAAATGAAAGCCGGTCGCCTGTACGTCTTTTCAACGGCGGCGCTATTGCTTGCAGCTTCGTATGCAAACGCAAGTCCCGCCATGAGTTATACCAAACAGGTGCACCTACGTGATGGAAAGACAGCAACGTGCATTGTCAATGGACATGGGCCCGAAACGTTGACTGGTGCCGCGTTACCCACATTAACAACCGCGGAGAGAAATGAAGCGGAAATTGATGCCATCGCCCCGTTGCGCAGAATTCCAAACCAAAAGAACAAGTATCCCGACCCTTTGACCGCGCCGAGGGTGGCGTGCTCGTGACCGATGCGATGCGCCTGGATTTCGCAGTTCCAGACAATGACATGTCGCGGGATAGCCAAAGCTCAAAACTGGGGACTACATGCGACGCGCCTTTTTTGCCAATGTCGAAAGGCGCAGGCCTTCAGTGCGGTTCGTCACAGCACAAGGTGCCCTTAAGGAGAGGCGGCTAATTTTCGTTCGAACAGAGGGCGGCAGCGGAATTCCGTTTCTGACGTTCGAGACGCCCGCATGGCGGGCTGTTTCGTTGGTTCGACCACGCAGGTGGTTACCACCGCTGGCGAAGTTCGGCGCAGTCACGTTTTGTGCCGAAGGAGCTATGCCATGACCACCTTTCTCGGGCCCGGAAGCGATTCCGGGCCTTCTTTTTCGTGTCAGGCGCGTAGGCGTTGTTGCCTATGTCGAAACGCAGGCATACGCTAATACGGTTGCGAGCGCTATCGTACTGGCCGAACTCGATGACGAGGCATGCGTGAGCATCGGTGCGTTCGTGGAGTCTGGTTCGAGCGGGCAGATTTTTCGAACCCGATAGGATACCGCAGGCAACTGCGGACTATGTCGCTGGCCGCCTCGGCCGAGGACAGAACATGTTGGACAAGCATATTTTGAGAAAATTTGATATTGACCTCAACCTGCTCTCAAGCCGGTTGCTCGAAATGGGCGGCCTTGTGGAGTCACAGATTGCGCTCGCGATGGACGCAATGAACACGTTCGATTTGGCACTTGTCGAGCAGGTTCTTGAGGGCGAACGTCGGCTCAATGCAATGGAAATAGAAATCGACGAAGAAGTCTGCAACATCATCGCTCGTCGACAGCCTGCCGCGCGTGACCTGCGACTCCTGATGGCCACGTCGAAGTGCATCACCAACCTTGAGCGTGCAGGTGACGAGGCCAGGAAGATTGCGAAGCGGACGCGCCGCATTGCCACGGAAGCCAACGCACGTAGCATCAACATCGCTGAAATCAAGGTTTCCGGTGAAATGGCCTTACACATTCTTCGCAGGGCGCTGGATGCATTTGCGCGGATGGATACCGTTGCAGCAGCACAGATTATCCGGGATGACGAAGCCATCGATAACGAGTTTCGAGCCTTCGTGCGCAAACTCGTGACATACATGATGGAAGACCCTCGGACAATCTCGATTGGACTGGACTACCTGTTTATCGCGAAGGCCATCGAGCGTATTGGTGACCACGCGACCAATATCGCTGAGTCGGTTGTCTATGTGGTTAGCGGCACCGATGTTCGCCATGTACCCCGGAACCAGCTTGGACACGACACCTCTGGCAGGTGAGGCTGGCAAGCAGAGGTGATGTGCGTCACCTTGTGATTGGCAAAGTACCTGGAATACGGCCGTACAACGTTGCACGATTCGAAATCTCAGGTCGGGCGCAGGCTCGTAACGACATCAATCGTACCTGGTCCGGCGCAACGTCCGCCTCTATATTCCCCTAGAAAACGCTCTTCCGGCGCAATCCTCCGCCTATAGCCAGAGCACACAGGGTCAGCAAACAAAACCCTGCTCCCGCGTAAAACGTCGCGCTTGCGCCAAACCGGTCCCACAGTTCGCCTGCGACTAAACTGGCGACCAGGGTCACGAGACCGGTCATCAGGTTGAACAACCCGAAAGCAGTGCCTTTTAGGTCCGAAGGTGCCGCATGGGCGACCATCGTCGCCAGCAGACCCTGTGTCAGCCCCATGTGCAAGCCCCAAAGCGCGACGCCCAGCAGCACGACCGGCCACTGGCTTCCGTGGGCAAGCACGATATCCGACGCAAAGAGCACTACGAGGCCGACAGCCAGAAGCCTGGTGTGGCTCATCGAATCGGCAAGCTTTCCAGATGGATAGGCCGATACCGCATACACGACGTTCATTGCGACCATTACGAGAGGCACCAGTGCCACCGGTATGCCGCCCTGCATGGCGCGCAGAACGAGGAATGCCTCACTGAACCTTGCGAGCGCGAACACTGCGCCGATGAACACGACTCCCCAGTAGGGGCGACTCAGCTTCCTCAGGTTTTCAAACGTCATTGGGTTGACGCGCTTTACGCCAGCCTGATGCGCAGGTTCGCCGATACCGAATACCAGTAATGCTACGGCGACGAGGCCCGGAATCACGGCGACCCAGAACACTCGTCGGAAGTTGTCCGCCCACAACAGCATCAATCCCACGGCCAGCAACGGGCCAAGAAAAGCGCCAACCGTGTCGAGTGATTGACGTAGTCCGTACGCGGCACCACGCAGATGCGTAGGTGTGATGTCAGCCACGAGCGCATCGCGCGGCGCGCCTCTCACGCCTTTCCCGATTCTGTCTGCAACACGCACGGCGAGCACGATGCCCGCCGTGGACGCGAGAGCGAACAGCGCCTTGCTCAACGCCCCCATGCCATATCCGATGACCGCAAGCCATTTCCGGTTGCCGAGGTAGTCGCTCAGTGCGCCGGAGAACATCTTCACGATGGGTGTGGTGGCTTCTGCGATGCCTTCAATCAGGCCGACCATCGTGGCGCTCGCACCGAGACTCGTCACCAGGAACATCGGCAAGAGGCTGTGGACGATTTCCGACGAAATATCCATGAACATGCTGACGAAACCCAACATCCAGACGCCACGGGGAATCTGGCCGAGGGTGTCGGCGCGCTGTAGGTTCGCTTTGCATCGTTTGTCGATTCATGAGGTGTCGGATTCAATGGCCGTACTGTTGCACATCGGTCTATCGTCCATGTTAGCCGAGGCCATAGACGAAGCAATGCCCCGCGCGACCTAAAGCTTTTTCTGGAGCTGCTTCTCACGCCTGTACACGTAAAGAGCCGGCAGTAGGTTTGTGCTGAGCAGGCCACTCCAGACTAACCCGCCCAGCGTAACGATAGCCAACCCCTGTTCCGGAGCGGCGCCCTTGCCGAAGCCGAGTGCGGTCGGCAGCAGGCCCAGTGAGGCAGTCAGGACCGTCAGGAGAATCGGTCTGAAGCGCACCTCAACCGCATCGCGCACGGCGTCGACGACAGACATTCCCTGCGCTTCGTTTCGCTTTACCAGTTGCAGCAGCACGATGCCGTGGTTCAGACTTACCCCAATCAGGGTGAGAAAGGCAATCAGGCCGATTGCATTCAGGCCGACCCCGCTCACCACCAGCGCTATTGCGCCTCCGGAAAACGCCAGCGGCATTTGCAGCAACAGCAGGCCCGGCACGAGCAAGCCGTCAAACTGCAGTGTCAGGATACCCAGCATGAGCGCGAGCGCGACCACTGCTGCAATCCCTACGTGAATTGCCGCACGTTCGAGTTGCGGATACAGGCCGCCAAACTTCACCTCGTAGCCAGCCGGCAGCGAAAGCGTCGCAAGCGCCCGTTTGGAGGCGCGAATCACCTGTCCGAGAGGGGCGGTTGGCGTCGCGAGTATCTCAATCGCGCGGAGTCCGTTCAGATGCCTGATGACATTGGGTCCCGTCGCCATGCGGACATCGGCCACATCGCTCAGGACGGTCCACCCATTAGCCATCACCGGAAGCTGCCTTAGCTGCTCGATGGACAGGTGTGTGGGGTCGGCCAGTCTGACAAACACATCCACGTGACCGTTGCCTTCGGGGACCGTGGCAACCGTTTGTCCGGCCAGCAGGATATGCAACTGCGAGAAGAGCTGTGCAGGCGTGATGCCGTGGAGCGTCAAGCCGTTCGGCCTGGGGGTGATTTGCAATTCGGTGATGGGATAGCCGTCGTTGTTGAACACGCCGGACAGGTTGGGCACGCCCGCAAGTCGACGCGTGACTTCCGACGAGAGTGACTGCAAGGTTGCAATGGAATCGCCGTACACGTCGATAACGAACGGTTGCGGTAAGCCCGAAAGCGTTTCGCCCACCCGCTCCAACGTCGGTGTGCCAATTGCTGTCTGCACGGCAGGCAGCTTCGAGGCGTCGAGAACCTGCTGACCGATTTTGTCGAGACTGCTCGCATGCACATTCGGCTTCAGAGCGATCTGAATCTCGCCAGCGTAGGCGGGTTCCGTGTAGGAGGTTCCCGACGCCGAGCCCACGCGTGAAAACACATGAGCGACGGGCCCGAGTCCGCGCAATCGCTCGCTAATGCGGTCCGCGGCGTCCTGAGCATCATGCAGCGACGTGCCTGGCGGCAGGGTAAAGCTTTCGAGCAGTACGGCCTCGTTCGGCAGCGGCAAAAAATCCACCGGAACCAACGCCAGTCCAGCGATGGAGACCGCGAAAATGGCCACGCATGCCCAGAGCGAGCGCTTGGGGCGACGCAGGGTAAATTCGAACAGACGGAGGTTACGGTTCTTGAGCCACGCGACTGCGTGCGCACCTGATGATGTGCGCTTTTCCGCGTGAGGCCCTATAAATCCCAGCACCAGCGGAATCACGCTCAATGAAATGATGAGTGACGCGATCAGGCTGACCGTCATCGCCAGCGAAAACGGAACAAAGAACAGTCCCGCCAGGCCGCCCACGAACGCAAGCGGCAGAAACACCGCGACGGTCGTCATCGTCCCGGAAATGTCAGGCCCGGCAATGTCACGTAAGCCACGCGCAACGCCTTCCCATCTGGCGTCGCCGGCCTCCCATCGGTGGTAGATGCTTTCCAGCACAATGATGGCATCGTCGGCAAGCAGCCCCACGGCTACCGACAAGGCGCCGAACGTCAGTAAATTCAGTGTTTGTCCGGCCAGATACAGCCCGGCAATACCGAGCAGAAGTGAGAGGGGAATACTCAGGGCCACCGCCCATATTCCACGGCTCGCGCCCAGCATCCAGAACAGGACTGCAACGGCGAGTACAGCGCCGATAGCGAGATTGCGGCTCAAATCAGTAGCGACCACGCCGACGATGTGCCCCTGGCTGTAGATGCGCACGAAACGGGCGCCGCCGGGTAACTGGGGCTCCAGTTCATGCAGTGTCCTGTCCACCTCGTTGACAACCGGGAGCGTTGAGGCGTCCGGCTGCTTGAACACAACCAGCGCGAGGGCAGGCCTGTTGTCAAGTTTGACGGAGTGGTGAGATGGCGGGGAGGAACGGACTATGTCGGCGATCGCGCCTAGCGGGATGGTGCCACCGGGCGTCGGCAGGGATACGCCCGCGTATTCGGACGGTCGCGTCGGCAGACTTCTTCCTTCGACAAAAATGTCCTGGTGGCCCAGGTCGACATATCCGCTGGGCACCATGCCCGTAGCAGCCCCGAGCGACGCGGCGAGCGCGGACGCAGAGACGTTAAAGCGTTGCATCTTCAGAAGGTCAGGGCGGACCCAGATGGCGTCCTGGCCTGGCCCCGCTACCGACACGCGTTGCACGCCTGGAACCGCCCGGATGCGAGGTGCGAGATTCGACTCGACGACACGTTGCACCATTGACGCGTCTACGCCATCAGGAATCTGGACGGCGTAGTCGGCAACCTCATTTATCGCGTTGCCGGAGATTTCCGTTGTCAAGGTCGCGCCATTTGGCAGCGAGCCGTTGATGCGCCCGATGACGCCGTTGACGTCTTGCAGCGCGCCTGTTGCGGCAGTTCCCTCTGCGAAACGTGCTTCAATCCTGACTGCGCCTTGGCCTATGACGGTTCGTACGTCGCTTAGCGACTGTAGCGACTGAAGTTCGGCTTCGATTGGCCGGGCTATCAGCCCCTCCAGGTCTAACGTCGTCGCACCGGGCAACTGGGCGATGATGCTCACCTGTGGCATGTTGAACTGCGGCAGGACTTCAGCGTGAATGTTGATGAGCGCGTAGATGCCGTACGCAATCAGTGCGCCATACAGCATGACCCAGAGGAGAGGGCGCTTGACGATGTCGTTGAGCATGTTCTTGTCGGCAGGGCGCATCAGTCGGCCTGCTGGTAGCGCGTTGCAAAATCCTGGTGGAAGAGCAGATACGCGTCCTGCACGACAACCCGCTCATCCTGTGAGAGCCCCTGCACAATTGACGTCCAGCCCCCGTCGGATAGTCCTGGAACGACACGTCGCCGGTGGTTCCCGCTCCTGTCATGCACCAGCACCCACCATTGGCCACCATCGAGCACGAGCGCTGAAGACGGAATGGCCAGCCGTTTTTCGTCAGATGTGGTTAAGGAAACGGTGCCAACCGTACCTGTCACCAGAGCGTGCCCCGACGCGGCGTTGAGCCAGACTTCCAGTTGTCCGGGCGCAGTAACACTCCACAACGCGCGTTGCACAACCACGTCGAAGGGTACGTCCGCGCCTTCGGCCAGAAAAACCCCCTTCATTGCGCTTGTGACCAATGAGGCGTCGCTGCCATAGAGATTTGCGACCACATGAAGACCACGCGACGGGGCCACGGTTACCAGTGCCTGTCCAGCACTCACATATTGACCATCGGCCGCATTGACCGTCGTCACAACACCTGGCTCGGGTACGCCAATCAGGATAGAACTTGTGTAGCTTCGGGCCGCCGACTGCGCAGCCGAGAGCTGCTGGCGCGCGGTGTCGAGTTCGGCGCGCACGCGAACGACGGCATCGCGCGTGCTGAGTTGCTCATCAAGCTTCTGTTGTTCGATGGCCGCAGCCTGCGTGGCTGCGGACACCCGTATCTGCGCCGATTTCAGGTCGGCCGCAAGGCGCGCGCCGTCAGCTGATACCGTGGGGCCGGTCAGACTCGCAATCGTCTGTCCGGACCGCACTGCTTCGCCGGGCAGGACGCGCAGGCCGGAGACGATGCCCGCCGTTGGCGCGCTCAGCACGGTATTGGATGCTGCCTGCACGTGCGCGGGGGCGGAGACCGTGGCCACAATACGCTTCTGTACCGCAGGCATTGTCACGACGTCTTCGGCGAACGCACGATGACCGGCGACGGATGACGCGATGGTGACGACGGTGAGGATGAACAGGCGGGCGGAATTCATGGAGGACCTAGTGAAGCGGTTGGTGGTCGATGGCGCTCACGCCAATCAGTGTGCAGAGCTCGACCTGCTGTTGAAGTACGGAATTCGCGAGCTTCGCCGTCGCGATGCGTTGGGTCAGCAGCCGGGATTCAAGGTCGGCCAATACCGGCAGCGTCATGTCGCCAGCGCCATAGGCGGCACGCGCCTGTTTCACTGACGCCTCGAGTGCAGTCTCCATTGACCGCGCGTTACGAAGCTGGTCACCCAGCAGGCTCAGCTCCGAACTGATACCGTCTACCGCGGTGTACGTATCGTCGAGCCGTTGGGTGTATTCCTGATAGAGGCTCTCCCGTGTAGCCTTTTCGACCGCGATGTTTCCCCGGTTGCCGTTGAATAAAGGAAGCGTCACCGAAACGGTAAGCCCCGAGGTGTAGATGGCCGACGTGTCCCGGCCTCGCGTAGCGCCAATCTCCAGTCGCGGAAACTGCGCGATGAGCGCTCCGCGATATCGCTCGTCCTGTTCGGTGTATCCCGCGCGCAGTGCGAGCAAATCGGGACGACGCTGTCTGAGGTCGAGGAGCGCATGGTCGACCGCGTCCTGCGGGACCTCGTACGGCTCGGGCGGCGCTGCAAGCGTCATGTGTGTCCCCGGGGGCAGTTCGAGCAGCGTAATGAGTTCCTGCATTGCCTTCAGGTGTTCCTGTCGCAACGTACCCAACTGTTGCACACTGTCGCGGTACGCGGTTTGTGCCTGCACGGCGACCTCTCGGGTCACGTCGGCGCGAGCGAGTACCCTTTGCATTTGTTCGGTGGTGCCTTTCTGATAGGCCACTGACTGCTCGACCTGTTTCTCGAGACGGACGAGGCTCGCATTGACGACGTAGAGCGCATAGGCGTGGTTCGCGACCTGCCACTTGGTCCACTGAAGCGCAAGCTGTTGTTTCTCAAGAGCCGCAGCTGCAGCTCGCTTCTTTGCCGGACGCTCGACAAGTGCGGACACTTCGTAGCTAAGCCCGACCATGAATGCAGGAACAAAGCCCTCCGCACCGGGGCGGTCGGTACTGAAACTGAGTGTTGGGTCCGGCAGCAGGCCGTCCGCATATTGGCGGGCAGCAGCGATGTCGAGCTCGCGTTCAGCACGGCGGATATCCGGACTATGTTCGAGCGCGCGTCCAACCACCTGGTCCACGGTCAATGGGGCGCCTGTTGACGCGATGTCATCAGGCCATTGGGGCGTTTCCGGGAGCGGCTTTGGTGCATATTTCGCACATCCGGTCAACACCACCGCCAGCGTGACAAGCGCGACTCGCGCGAGTGCAAAGGCGCCGGTATATTGGCGACTGGTTGCGGGAAGTCCGCTTTGCAACCTACTATCGTAAGCATCTTGGGTCACGATGGATATCCGACGCAAAAAACGCTTCGGATACTAATCCGCAAGACTTAGATTTGACTTAGCACGCTGCTTTCGATTCGGTGGGACGCATGAGAATTCTCCTCGTAGAAGACGACGAAATGATTGGCGATGCAATCGTCCAGGCATTGAAGGACGCGGCGTATGCGGCCGATTGGGTGCGCGACGCAGAGTCGGCAACCGGGGCGTTGCTGGGACGTGAGCACGACGTCGTGCTGCTGGACCTGAATCTGCCGAAGCGCGACGGCATTGACGTACTCCGGTCGCTCAGAGCGGGGGGAAGCAAGACTCCAGTGATTATTCTTACAGCGCGCGACAGTGTGGAGGACCGGATAGTCGGGCTGGATGCCGGCGCCGATGACTATCTTGTCAAGCCATTCGAAATCAGCGAATTACTCGCGCGACTTCGGGCGGTGACCCGCCGGCTCGGCGACCACGGCGATACCAGGATGACAAGCGGGAGTCTTGCACTCGACGCTGCCACACACATGGCTGTGTATGAGAACAATGAGTGCCGGCTGACGAGTCGTGAGTTTGCGCTTTTGAGCGCGCTGTTGATGAAGCCCGGGACGGTCCTGTCGCGAAGCGACCTGGAGCGACAACTATACGCCTGGCAGGAGCAGGTCGAGAGCAATGCCGTGGAGGTGCTGATTCACGGCATCCGCAAAAAACTGGGCGCGTCGGTTATCCGCAATGTACGAGGTGTGGGATGGTTGGTAGACAAGGAAAACAATCACGCTCTCTGACGCTGCAGCTGTCGGCGTGGATTGGTAGCGTGATTGTGGCAGTTGGCGTGCTTGCCTGCGGGTTTTCATTCCTGTTCGCGTATCAGGAGGCGAGAGAGCTTCAGGATGGTCAACTGAAGCAAATCGCTGCGCTCATTGATAGCGGCGCGTTGATGTTCACGAAGTCCCGTCCATCAATTGAGAGCTCCCAGGACCCGGACGTCAAGGTGGTCATTGACTGGTTAAGCGAGGCACCGTCAGGCGTCGCGCAGGCCGCTGGGCTGGTGATTCCGCAAACGCTGGCTGACGGTTTTCATGATTTGAGCGGGAATGAACAAAGCTGGCGCGTCAATGTACGGACGCTCCGAAGCGGGACCCGCATCGCCGTGGCGGAACCGTCTGCGTTACGCGACGAAATAGCGCGGGACGGCGCGATGAGAACCCTGGTACCTATGCTCCTCCTGTTGCCGGGGCTGTTCATCGTCGTCGTCGTGATTGTCAGGACGAAACTGGCACCATTGACACGCCTTGCTGCCGTCGTGGACCGCCAGACCGATGCGACGGTCCAGACGCTATCTGAGGAGGGTATCGCTGCGGAAGTACTGCCCTTTGTCCGGTCGATAAACAACCTGATTGCACGACTGAGGGACGCCATCGGTCAGCAGCGCAGGTTTGTCGCCAGCGCTGCACATGAGTTGCGGTCACCGTTGGCAGCCCTGTCCTTGCAAGCCGGAAATCTGGGAGCCGCCATTACGTCTCCGGATGCCCGGGAGCGGTTGCTGGCTCTTCAGGCAGGGTTGCGCCGTACCCACAGACTGGTGGAGCAACTGCTAGCGCTGGCAAGGTCGGAACAGGCGGCGCTGGAGCACCCGACGACTGTATCGCTGCGAGCTATGGCAACGGAGGTCATAAACGCCACGATTGGCGTCGCCCGCGAGAAGAATATCGACCTGGGGTTCGAGCACTTTGATGATGTCGATGCCGTTGTGGACGCGTCGTCAGTCATGGTGGTGCTGCGAAACCTGGTCGACAACGCGGTGCGATATACGCCAACTGGCGGCAGGGTGGATGTGTCAGTTGTTCATGCAAGGGGCGAAGTGATGTTTGAGGTTACCGACTCGGGTCCCGGTATTCCGGACGGCGAACTCGACCGTGTGCTGGAGCCGTTCTATCGGCTGGACCATTCCGTTGCGTCGGGAAGTGGACTAGGTCTTTCCATCGTCTCTGAGATTGCACGACGGACGGGCGGCCGGTTGGTACTCGAAAACATCGAAGGCGGATTTCGCGCGCGGTATTTTCAACCGTTATTTCCGAACCCATGACTTCGGCATCTGCCTGACCTTAGATGTCCGGTTGCCGTTCAGCCGGCCGGTATCTGTACCATGCGACACACGGCCTGCGGCAATCTGATGGCGCTAAGCGGCAACTGACGCGCGGACCATGGAGATGTCGATGGAACACGCATACGACCACCTGTTGCATCTGCTCGCCGGACACCCGGCATGGACGCTCGCGGTCGCGTTCCTGGCTGCGTTTCTCGAAGCCGTCGCAGTGATTGGAACATTCATCCCGGGCAGCACCGCGATGTTCCTCGCCGGCGCGCTTGCCGGAACCGGGTCGTTAAACCTGGGGGCGCTGTTCGCATGCGCGATTGCTGGCGCGGTAGCCGGGGACGGTATGAGCTATTGGCTCGGCAGGCGCTATAAGTCCCAGATTGGCCAGTTGTGGCCGTTTCGGACGCACCCACAAGTCTTTGAGGCTGCCCACAATTTTTTCGCAAAACACGGTCCGAAGAGCGTCGTGTTCGCCCGGTTCATCGGGCCGTTGCGGGCGATTGTGCCAGTGGTTGCGGGAACGTCGGGTATGACGCCGGTGCGGTTTTACACCATGAACATCCTGTCCGCGCTACTCTGGGCGCCCGCGCATATCCTGCCGGGCGTTATTTTCGGGGCTTCCGTCCAGGTGGCCGGCGCTGTTTCGTTTCGCCTCGTCATCATCATCGCGCTGCTGGTCGCAATCGTATGGCTCAGCTTTCGGGGCGCGCGCTTCGTTCTCTCACGCTCAGGTGCCTGGGCAAGTGCCGCGGGTCGCACTCTGACGACCTGGGCCAGTCACCACGAAGGGCGGGTGGGTCGTCTTGCCTTGCAGCTACTGAATCCCGACCGACCCGCTTCCGGCGCAATAGGGGCGGCGTCGGTCATTGTGCTTCTTTCCTGCTGGCTGTTTTTCGGCGTCCTGCAGGACGTCATCAGTGGTGACCCACTCGTACGGGTTGACGTGTCCGTTTACCACTTCCTTTAATCTGTGCGCAGCCCTTGGGGCGACATCGTCCTGTCGGGCCTCGCCACGCCCGGCAGTGTCGCCACGCTGGCCGCGGTGGTCGCCACAGCGGCGCTGTGGATGGTGTGGGAACGTCATTGGCGCACGCTTGGTTACTGGCTCGCTGCCGTTGTCTTTTCACAGCTACTGATATTTACCCTCCAGTCTGTAATCCATCGTGCTCCGCCGGATGCGCTTGTGTCCGGTGCATATGTGTTCCCGAGCAATCACGTCGCCGCCGTGGTCGTTGTGTATGGCTTTCTTGCGTTTCTGCTCGCTCGAAGGGTTGGTACGTTGGTTGGCGTGTTCGTCGTGACAGCGACTACCGTCGTCGTTGTCGGCGTCAGCCTGTCTGGGCTTTACTTCGGTCGATTCTGGTTTTCCGATGCTATTGGAGGCGCAGCGCTTGCTTCGGTCTGGGTCTCTGTTGTCGCCTTTACCGCCGTGTGGCGGAGGCCGGTAGTGCAACCATCGCGCGGGTTCATCCCAGTTCTCATGCTGACGGTTGTGTGCGTCAGCGTGGCGGCGCAACTCCACGTCGGGTCGCCCGCGCCGAAAGCTGACAGCGCGCTGGGTAACGCACCAGTCATCGCAACAACGTCGCAGTGGACCGATTCTCTGTGGCGCAGTTTGCCTTGTTATCGGTCAGACATGGAAGGTGACCGCAAGGAGCCCCTGGCAATCCAGTGGTCGGCGAATGCTGAGGAGATAGGAAATCGCCTTCGAGCTCAAGGTTGGATCGACGGAGCCGGGCTTTCTGCGCGCAGCCTGCTTTCCCTCGCATCGCCCAAGGTTTCAGCGATGGCACTGCCGGTGCTGCCGGAGCTGAATAACGGTGTACCGTCACTGCTGGTCTTCACGCATCCCGGCAGCACGAGAGACGAACGCGATGTGCTGCGTTTCTGGCCCACGGACTATGCGATTGAGGAGCAGGGCGCCACGTCAGCTACGCCCGTTTGGTTGGGTTCGCTAGTGCGTGAGCGGCTGTATCGTGCGTCCTGGCCAATCAATGTGCTACGTGCCGTTGACCCGGCCACAGCGCCTCTGGCCGTTCATGACGAGCTACCCGCACTTCCAAGGGTAGCCTTGCTGGCGACAAAAGATTGTCACGGCTTTTCACTGACCCTACTGACGTCAGCTCCGACCGAATAGGACTGGCGGCGAGCCGCCAGACGTCCTGCGTGTCGAGCAAGGCAGCCGCTTCTTGCGGGACTGAACCGGGCGCTAGCTCTGTCTTGCCGACACAGCCTATCCAGCCAGCGGGTCGATCGCAAATCAGGAGCGATCACTCGGAACGTAAAGATTGACCACGATTCAGAGCGCAAGCCTATTCGGTTTGGTTCTCGTCGGTTTCGGAATTGGCGGCCGTGGCTTCATGGTTAATGGCTCTGGCCAGCTGGTCGGCAATTTCGGAATGGGCTTCCTTGCGCTCACTGAACCGGTCAGTGCGATATGCCCGATCGGTCGCGCACTATCAACGTGGACTTGTACAGTTCCTCCGCAACGTCGACCACGCGGTCATGGTACGAAGACGGCTTCATTCGCCCTGCAGCGTCGAACTCCTACCACGCCTCGGTCACTGACGACTGGTTCGGGATTGTCACCATCCACATCCATCGACCAAGCAGGCATAGTGCGTACACCGCGTTAAACGATTGCGATCCGCCACACACCTGCATGACTGCCAGCGTGCGTCCATGGGTAGGACGGACTACACCGCTTTCCTGCGGCAGCCAATCGATCTGATTCTTGAAGACAACAGTGAGTGTGCCGTGACGTTCCGGGCTGCACCAGACCTGCCCTTCCGACCATTCCGAGAGTTTACGCAGATCTACCATTTCGGGATAGTCAGCAGATACGCTCTCCACAACCGGCAGCCGTGCGGAGCGAATACCCACGTGCGCCGAACCGGCGCAGGATTCGTTCAGCTTCGAACGTCAGCTGTCGGCTATACGAGGTGGCACGCAGTGACCCGTAGAACAGAAGAATCCGCGGGGGGCAGCGAAACTGCGCGTGGCGTGAGCTTTTTACTGGTCGGGCGCATCGAGCTGGAGACCATTGGATGTCGGTGCGCGGGACTTCAATGCAGAGCGCAATGCTTTCTTTCAGGAGTACTGCGGTAGCGCCCTCGATGGCAGCCATTCTGCTGATAGCGATTGTAGGATTTCTGCCGCCGGAGGACGAACGAATCGAAGGCTCGGTTGCAGCGGAGTTGGACTGGACGGGATTCGTAGGCCGCTACAGAACCGAAACTATGCATGAAAAATTGCAGTCTGCTGAAGGAGGTTGTCTCGCGCGCAGATTTCGGCTTGTCCAAAATATCAGCCTGCAGGGACGTCTTGACGAAGCCGACGTCATGTTCGAAAACCTCCGCGCTATCCGCAACGACCTGGGACTGCTATAAGTAAAATACGACACCAGAACGCGTCCTCTGGTTAGAAATTTCCGCAGGCGTTCCCACATACGGCACTCGTCGAAACGGCCTTTAATCTTCTGAAATGGCGCGCGAGATACTGCCCGGAAGCGCACGGACAACCATAGTAATTTTAAAGGCATCCTGAGCACTTTTCTCCCGGACGAGATGATGTCTTAACCACGCGTTTAATTACAGAGGAATCTTTGTGATCATTTTATGTCTCGACCCATATAAACACATGGTAAAGCCAGATCATATTGCGTCTTTTATTGTCGGGTTCGCATCAGATGCGACTGAGTGCGCAATTTGCGTGATGCCAGCCGCTGACGGCGGAATAACATCTTATCGAGGTTTCGCTAATGCGGGCTAGCCGAGAAAGTTTAAGCGGACGGTTTGCAGCATGATAAATTCCGGTGAACGCGACGAAACATTCTTCGATCTCTGCTCGACAGATACCGGCGCCGAAGTCGACGCCGGAATACCTGCCGTTTCCTCGAAATTTCATTTCGCCACGGTCTTCGAAGCCGCAGCGCTACTGGCGCTCTTCGCGGGAACGGCACTCTGGCCAGGTAACGCCTTCACGTCGACCCAGTCATACCGGACGCTGTCCTGCACCTTCTTCATGACCTGATCCGCCTCGTAGTATTTGTCCGCAGCGAGCAGGCCGGCAGCCTTGTCGATATCCGTCACGGTCTGCTTAAGCGGCACGACCGCCATCGTGTAGGCTACATTGACGTCCGCCAGACTGAGCACCTTGACTGCGGCCTGTGGCTTTCCTTTCTTCAACTGCTCGTTTGCAGATGCAACTGCTTTGCTCTGTGCCGGCTTTGCGGAAAAGTCATCGGTTACGGTCACGTCGGCCCCTACTGGCAGCCACGAAACCGGCGTCGTATTTTTTGCCGCGCCGGGTTGCGCGTTCATTGAAGGCGGCGGCTTCAGGTCGGACTCGGCCTTAAGGAAGGCTGTGTTGTCTTTCTCGGCGACTTTCATCGATTGTTGCGCTTCCTTGACAAGCTTCGTGGCCTGCGCCGGACGACCGCTAAAAATTGCCAGCCTCGCGAGGCGGACATCGTCAAATGCCTGAGTGCCTTTCGATGAAAGTTTCCCCATGTCGGTTACCGCATTTGCCGGTGGTTGCGCTGCGTTCACGTTTTCCAGGCTGAGCACACAGGACGCTGCTGCCATGGCAAACACTGCAGCTCCCTTGATACTTGAGTTGCGCATTTCGTCTCTCCTAAAAATGACGGCGAGAGGCGTCGACGCACACGGTTCAATAAAGAATTTTGCCGTGCAATCCACCGTCGTTGATGGCTCAATTTATTAACAGGCGCCTGTGCAATAACGTTAGGTCCTAACTCTTAAGCATAACTTAAAGTCATTGCGTCAACCGGGGTTTTTTAGATAGTCTGCGGTCAGATTAGAGACGCGCGCGGTGCAACAACAGCTACCTGACTGAAAGAATGAATTGGAAGTTTGACGCAGCGTTGGCCGGGAGAAAACCTGGCAGTCCGGGGAGACTGGGATGTGAAAACTGACGGACGTCATTTTCGTGGCATCAACAGGTGCGCAAGGTTTGAAGGGCTGAGTTCGATGGACGAGGCAATTCCTACGCTTCTCCACGCTCATCCGCGCCAATAATGACGCTGAACGACGAATCAAAACGGTAAGGCGGAACGTCGAGGTTTTGTGGAGCAGGTTTGTCCTTAAAGACACGTCCGGCAAGATCATAAGTCGAACCGTGGCACGGACATAGAAAGCCACCCGGCCAGTCCTCGGGGAGACCCGGATGCGCACCCGGCTGAAATCTCGGTCGTGGTGTACAACCGAGGTGCGTACAGACACCCACCACGACAAGCAGATTTCGATGCTCTGCGCGTGATCGATATTCGTTATTGCAATATTCAGGCAACGGCATGGAAAAAGGATGCGCTGTGCGAGGATCTGCGACGATTGGATCTGCGGCTCGCACGGCAGCAAGCATCGGATCAGTGCGATTAACGATAAAAACAGGTTTGCCGTGCCACGCGACTGTCATCATGGTGCCGGCACTGAGCCCGCTGGTGTCGACATTAACCGGCCCCCCCGCCGCCCGTGCGGCCGCGGACGGCCAGAGCGATTCCGCAAAGGGGATGGCGGTCGCAATCCCGGCAACGCCACTGGTGACCGAGGTTGCAATGAGCCAGCGCCGCCGCATCACGTCAGTTGGAGGCGTGAGGATGCGGCTGCTCACGTCACACTCCAGTCAGCATGCGAGCGCCATACGAACAGCAGGTGAAGATGGGCTCCGGACGAAACCTTCACGACGCGTTGCAGGGTTTTTCCGCGATAAATGGCGGTAATCTTGTAGCGCCCGTCAGGCAGTGACGCCAGCAGGAAGGGGCCATGCGCAGTCGCCTTCAGTCTCCGTGCACCGTGGATGTCGACAATTCTGACACGGACGTCGGAGAGATACTCGTTTCCATAGGCGGTTTTGCCCGCGAACTCGAGCGCGAGAGGGTAGTCACGCATCGCGCTCTGGAGTGCCGCAGACTGGTCACTGCCGATGCCGCCGGAGACGTATTTGACGCTACCCCGTTGATGGACTGCGGGCAGCATCACTGGCGCTGCGAGCACCGTGTTCGAAGCCTGTGCCGCGGCTAGGATAGCGGCGATCAACGCCGCCTTCCTGAAAGAAAGCATGATTATGCTCCTTTAAGTTGGGTGCGCGATTCTATGCCGTGGTTTCCGACGAACGCCGTTTATTGGGCGTATTCGGCGTCGTCTCATCAGGGAATATTTTTGATCCCGTGGGCTCAAAGGCGCTGGGCGTGGATGTGCATGGTGCCGCCGACGTCGCCTCGGAGCGTTGCCACGAGTCTGGACATTTTGAGAGCCATCCGGGAAATGTATAGCTGCGAGTGCCGCGCGATACCGTCCGAGTTTCGACTTCAGTGATCTCATGATTCGACCTTCCGAAGAGGGCCTGTCGATAGCAAAGCGCCATCGCCGGGAGGCAACTTGCTCCTGTTCTCTTCACACCTTCAATCTAGGCGGCGATGATTAAACGACTCTTAAAACACCGGTCCGTTTGGGAAAATCGCTCAAGGCAGGCCGTTTGCAAGGGTGGGTCGCGGCTCTGCCCAGCGGCACAACTTCGACCCCGATAATTGATCCCTCTGCATCATGGTTCAGCTTCACGGCCAGGATCGACCGGCTGGTGATTCAGGCGAGAGATGGACGCTCCGCATAGCCCACAGTAACCGCTCGCCAGTCTGGCGATCAGATTTCGCGATGAGACTCCTCTGCAAGTAGGTTAGCTGATGTCATCATTAAGATAACTATCCTTATCTCTGTGGCAAGGTTTTTGGAATAAACTCGATGTCATGAAAACGCGTCTCACCTCGATACCTTCGCCTGAACCTCGCAGCGTCGATTTTCCCGATGCCGACGAGCTCGCGATGCTTCGCGCCTGGTACGCCGGTATGCCGGTTCGCAAAGCCGTTGAGCGTTATTTGCCTGATCGGATCGGCGCAGGGCAATCGGCGCGCGGCCTGCTCGGCAAGCTTCGCCGGAGGCTGGCGAAGTTCGCGCGGCAGGTCTGCCGGGCGGATCTCGCTGCTGTTTTCGAGCACGCTGACGGTGAGCGTTTGCGGGAAGCGAAGGCGGTCGCAGATGCGATCGAAGTTCTGCGGCATGCATGCCCACCGACGCCGCAGATCAGTGACGACATCGGACTGTGGTTGCCGGCTCGCGCCGTTTCTGTGCTGCGCGCACACGACATTGCGACGCTGGCGGACCTCACCGTGCGGATTCCGCGCCGACGTCAGTGGTGGAAAGCGGTCTCCGGGCTCGGCCCGACGAGTGCGCGGCGGATCGAAGCGTTCTTCGCCGCGCATCCTGCACTGACGGAGCGGGCGCGCGCCCTGATCGCAGTCTGCGGTCCTCGCGCAGTCGTTCCGTGGGAGTCGCTCCGGCTTCCGCACGAGGTCGATGGCTCGTCAGGCGCCTTTCGCGCGCCGCGGCACACTTGCTCGCTCGACGCCAACAACGATTACGCAGCAGTGCAGGCATGGCTGTCGCTGCACGAATCCCCCGCAACGCAGCGGGCCTACCGGAAGGAAGCCGAACGCTTGATCCTGTGGGCGATCGTCGACCGTGACCGAGCCCTGTCGTCGCTCACGACAGAGGATGCGATCGCGTACAGAAGTTTTCTGCGTGGGCCAACGCCGCGTGAGCGCTGGGTGGGCCCCCCGCGCCCGCGCACCTCGCTGGAGTGGCGACCATTTTCCGGTGGGCTGTCGGCGCGCTCAACCGCTTACGCGCTGTCGGTGCTCGGGGCGATGTTCCGCTGGCTGATCGGGCAGCGCTATCTGCTGGCCAACCCGTTCGCCGGCGTCAAGGTGCGCGGCACCAGCCGCTCAACCGTGCTCGACACGTCCCACGCCTTCACCGACGGCGAGTGGATGCTCATGCGCACCATTGCTGACGGACTCGAGTGGTCGTATGGCTGGGAAGCACCGGCTGGGCAACGCCTGCGTTTCGTGCTGGATTTCGCGTATGCGACCGGCTTGCGCGTCAGCGAACTGGTCGGCGCCTGTCTCGGCAACGTCGAAACCGACGCCCGGGGCGATCATTGGCTGAACATCATCGGGAAAGGGCGCAGGGCGGGCAAGGTCGCGCTGCCACCACTGGCTCGTACTGCGCTGGACCGCTACCTGGTGGAGCGAAGGTTGCCGTTCACGCCGACCCGCTGGCATCCCGATACGCCACTCATTGGAAGCCTCGAGCAGGACAGTGCGGCAGGTATCAGCGGTGTACGGCTATGGGAGGTCACACGGCGGTTTTTTGCGAAAGCGGCTGAAGTCATCGAGGCGGACAACCCGGTGCTCGCAGAAAAGTTGCGTCGCGCGAGCCCGCACTGGACCAGGCACACGCATGCAACCCACGCCCTGGCTCGCGGCGCCGAACTGACCACGGTACGGGATAACCTGCGCCATGCCTCGATCGCGACGACGTCCATCTACCTGCACAGCGACGAAGTCAAGCGTGCCCAGCAGATCCGGAACGCCTTCGCGGAAAGATAGGGTTCCAGCTAAACCGCTCTGAAACCGCATAAGCGTCCCGGTTTATATAACCGGGACGCTTATGATAGGAATTCGCGCTTACCTTGTTCATACCCCCTGTACGCGCTCGAGAGCGTTCGCGAGGTCGAGGCCACCTGGCCGTTCCGTCCGGCCGAGATCGAAGCGGCGCTCGCCGACATGGCCGCAGAGGAACTCGTCGCGCGGACCTACGGCGAAACCTGGAGCGCGACGCCTGCCGGTCGCCGCGCGCGCGAAGCGCGTTGGCAAGAGCGCGGGCGCCGACATCCGGCGCTGTCCGCACCGGCGGCGGACCTCGAGGACCTCGCGCTCGCGGTGATCGCGAGCGGCGGGGAGGAGCACGACGCGCTGGCCGGCCGTGGCCTGAAGGAGTCGACCCTGGGCGTCTACCTGTTCCGCTTTGGCGAGGCACGTTGCGCGTCGGTAGTCGGCACACTGATCCTGCGCGAACTGGTGCGCCGCGCCCACCAGGACATGTTTGACCTGGTGCCCACTCTGATTCTGACGGCGGACGGACGCCGCCACTATGCACAGCAGGTGGTCGGCCGGCTCGGGCTGCGTCCCCCGGCCACGATCCTTGCCCAGGTCGAGGCCGAACGCTTGCCGTTCGATGACCTGGGGCTGGAGGTGACGTTGGCCGACAACCTGCGGTTTCGCTGGGAAGAGGCGGAACGTTGCGTGGGTGCGCGTGCATGGCTCGCGGCGAGCGCGCTGTATGGCTCGATCCTTGAAGTCATCCTGCTGGGGTGGTTGCAGCGCGACCCGGCGCGCGCCACGCAAGCCAACAGCACGCCGCGCGACCGGGCAGGGCAGGTGAAGCCGCTTGACCGGTGGACGCTCGCGGAGCTCATCACCGTTGCGACGGAACTCGACTTTATCGACGCGAGCCACGCGCGGCATGCGCAGGCTTTGCGCGAGTCGCGCAACCTGATCCATCCGCACAAGCAGATCCGCGAGCGCAGCACCCCGGATGGGCGCCTCGCCCTGATTTCGCAGAACGTGGTTGGTGCGGTGCTTGAGGCGCTGGCGCGCGCGACGGGAAAAGGAGCGGTCGCATGACGGACGCTGCAACTTCCAGCACGGCGCGTCATGAGTTGGATCACGCCATCCGGCAGCAGATCGACAATGGCGAGATCCATGCCCTCTCGCTCGATACCTGTATCTTCGACGAAAACGGCCTCGTGCTGGAAAGCGGGCTGCTCGAGCAGGTTGCCAGGATCAGGTCGTGCGGCGTCACCGTCGTGCTGTCCGACGTGATCGTCAACGAGGTGAAGGCGCATTTGCAACGAAACGCGCGCGACACGGCAGCCAGGCTTGAGGGCGCCATCCGTGAGGCGCGCCGTCGGCGGCTCCTGCCCACCACCACACTCACGCAGATTGAGCACCTCACGGAAGGAGCGGTCGCAAAAGCGGCCGACCAAGCGAGCCGGCGCCTGCAGGACTGGCTGAAGCACGCGGGCGTGGAAGTGGTGGACGCTGAAGACCACGTACAGATAGGTGAACTGACTGAACGCTATTTCAACGGTGAGGCACCGTTTGCTTCGAGCGGTCCCAAGAAGCAGGAATTCCCCGACGCAATTGCACTCCTGTCGCTCTCCGGATGGGCGGACGAGCACTGCACGAAAGTGCTCGCTGTCTCGAGCGACGGCGACTGGCAGCGCTATGGTGCCGATACGGATAACGTGGTCGTGACGGCAGACCTCGCGGCCGCGCTCAGCGCATTCCAGACGCCAACTGCCGCGAGCGCCAGCCGGGCGTTGTTCAAGTCGCTGTCCGACGGCGACCCGCTCGGCCTCGAGGACAAGCTGCTCGACGCACTCAACACACAGGACGCGATCGACTTCGACATCGAGGTCTCTTCCCAGTCCGCGGTCACGAACAGTGAAGCGCTTCCTAAGTTCAAGGAGGTTGAGTTTCCCGATCCTGACGCGGGGGCGGGCGAGTTTGAACCCGTCGGCCTGTCGGACGATGAGGCCGTGGTGCGGATCACCGCCAACGCGTCCGCCGAGGTGACCTGTTATCTGCGCTTCGCCAAACGGGACAGCATCACCCGCGAAACCATGAGCATGGGCAGTGCGAAAATCGCCGTGGACGAAGAGGTCGAGATTCAGGCGCTGGTGACGCTGGGCGGACAGATTCCCGACAACATGATGATCAAACGGGTCGAGATCCTGCCGCAGACTGTTGATCTCGAACTGGATGCCGAGCCGGACTGGATGATCAATCTGGAATCTCTTGAGTAGGAGCACCACGTGAGCACTGTCACCACGAAAACGCCGTCGGCGGCTCTCGCGCGCGCAGCATACCTGCGCGCGAAGGTGCTGGACAGCCTGTCGGACCAGTGCCACGCCCAGGGGCTGCTGTTCGACGCCCTCAATTACGACGAGATGGCAGAGGCGTACCGCGAGGCGCATCACTCGCTGGCAGAACAGGCCCGCAAGCTCTTTCCGCTCTATCCGCATCCGGACTTCATGGCCGGCAGGGAATGGGCCAATGCCAACGGATTTGACGAGTGAGGGTAACGCGATGGCTAACGTGTTTGAGCTTGTGTCCTTTGGTTTGCCTCCGCTCTTTCCGCCTGAGGCTGTGCCTGAGCCCGGCGCGCAGTTTATTGCGGCCTGTTGGGCGGGGATGACCAAGGGGCAGCTGCTCACCCGCGCGCGCAAGCGCGGCTGGCGTCCGAGTTGGGAACGGCTGGCGCACGTCGTCGCCGAAGACGGGATCGAGGTGTATGGCTACTCGCTGGTGATAGACGGCTGCGTGGTGCCGCTGATGGCGCGAATGCGCCGTGTCGCCGGCGTCGTCAAGCCGTCGGGGCCCCCGGAGCGCGACGAGCGGCAGCAGACCCTTTTTTGAGATGGGGAACCTGTCATGCGCAACGGCTACCACGCCGCGGTCCGCCAGCTGATGAGTCCGGTCCTGCCCGACGGATACGCCGGTTTCATGAAGGCGCATCTGGGGCAGTGTTAGGTCTGCACGCAGCGGCTCGTGCTCACGCTGCCGTTCGGCAACAGTGATGTGGGCGAGGTGCACCTGTGTCGGGAAAAGCAAACGGAAATCGGTATCGAAGATGAGGCATGCGCGACGCCGCGACGGTGTCGCTTCTTCAGCGATGCCAGCAACACTAAGGGAGTCATCTGAATGTCTGGATCTACTTCGCTTTATGAAGGCCTGCTCGATGCCGCGTACGCACTCGACGAGCAGGCGGGTGGCCGCCAGCCGGAACGCGCCCGGCTGCTTGCCGGCGCTATCACGCTTGACACACTGTTTCGTCGCGGCGCGCTGGAACGTGATCTGCAGGACGCCGCGCTCGGCCTCGAACGGCTGGCGACGCAGGGTGCGTGGGAGCTGGACGGAGCCGGCCGGATGCGCGCTGCGGAGCTCGCTGTACGCGTGCGGTTGCTCGCCAGTTCACGCTTTGCCGGGGAGGCTGAAGATGGTGCTCAGTGACGATTGCCGTCAGCACCTCTATCGCGTCGTCTGGGAGACCCGCGAAGGGTTCAGCGTCATTGCCTACACGCTGGCATTTACGCGCGAGGGCGCAAGCAAGCTGTTTCACGAGCTGCTCGCGCCGATCGCGCGTGAGCCGGCCGACGAGCTCGCGCTCTACAACATCGACTCGTACCGCGACCTGACCGACAAGGGCGTGAGCGAAGATGAGGACATGCGTGTGTTCGAAACCGGCTGGAAGGGCAATGCCGTAGTCAACTGGGCGGAGCGCCCACTTTTCCTCACAGCTGATCCAACGCTGGTGAGCAAGTGGGCGGAACTGCAGGCGGAGCTCGCTGCGCAGCGTGCCCGGGAGGCGATCGATCGGGCAGGGGGGCCGCGATGACGGACACGGCAACAGGTGTGTGGCACCTGCTTCAGCAGGTGTGGCCTTCGCTGGGTGTGAGTGCCGTCGTCACCCCGTTCATCGCGTGGTACGTCAAATGGCGCATTGAGCAGACACACGCGAAACGGCTGGAAGCATGGCGGGCGGACCTGAAGAAAAATGCCGATGTCGAACTCGCGCGGTTGCGGGCGGCACTCGACGAGACGGCTGCCCGACGGCAGGCGTTGACCAATGGACTCACCCAGCGCCGCTTTGATGCGATCGCCGCGACTGTTGCACCGTTGCGACGCCTGTATCGGGCTGTGCAGGTCTACGTGAACGTGACCGGCGAGGTGGGTGGGACCGCAAGGGACGCTGATCGTCAGGCAGTGCAGACGGCTCAGGCACAACTGCTCGAGGTCCTCGACGCGCAGTCTGTGTTTCTAAGCGCCGAGACTGCCGCTCAGGTCGACGCAATACGACGGCTTTGCGAGAAGGCCGCGCGTCTTTTCCTTCACACCGTCGACATTGCGCACGACATGCCGAGTGGCAGCGACGTCAACATGTGGATGCAGATTACCCAGCAGATCGAAGGAGATGCGCCCCTCGCGATCCTGACCCTCGAGCGCGACCTGCGCGCGCTGATGGGCGATCACGAATCGACACACGCGGGGCAAGTGACCCCTGCGCAACCGGACCAGCCGCAATGACGTCCCGCACCCTGAAAACCACGATCCGCGATCGCCCCGCAACCGTCCAGATGGGATGGGATGCCCGTCTACAGTATCAGTACATGGTGATCGACTACGTCGACAGCGACGACGACGAGCCGTTGTACAGCAACCTGTCGGACGACAACGCGGGCCTTGCAGGGCAACTGACGTATTTCGTGAAGAAGGCGAGATCGTTCGGTATTGAAATACCGCAGGCGATGCTGGCGAAGCTGCAGGCCGACGAGGTACTCAATCTCGGCAACGCCACATCGTTTTTCGACGCGGCCGGCGTCGAGTCGCAGGAGTAGCACGAAGTGGCACGCCCCCGCATCGAATGGTCGGACGCACAGATTCGCCTCATCATGAGCGCAATGGAAAAGCTCGACCGCGATTTCCCGGTGGACAACGGCTGTTTCCTCGACGGTGTGATTGACGAAGTCCGTACCGTCACGGGGCGCCTGTATGGCGCAACCGCGTATTCACGTCTGCTGCGCGACGTTGCGCCACAAGTGGGCGTGAACCGCCGCCCCAGCTCGGTAACTATCCAGAAGGCCATCGGGCGTGCGCAGGCATTGGCCCCGACGTCCGTGACGCAAGATGTACAGGACGCAGCGCCGGTCGACGTGCATGCGTTACGCCGCGCACTGGAGCCCGTGGTGCGGGACGCGATCGCCCCGTTGCACGCGCTGCTGGCCACGCAACTCCATTCGGCTGAGTCAGGCGCGCTCGGCGACGCGGCGCCAGAGACGGCCGGACAGCCGATGCGGTTGCAACTGGCAGAGACTTCGCTGGCCGATGCCCATGCCCGCCTTCGTCAGCTTGAGACGGAGATCGGCCGTCTTCGCCGCGAGCTGGGAAAGGCCGAAGCGCGCGCCGAGATCGCGGAGGGGCACGTGGCCGGCATGCTTGAGGGTGTCCAGCGTGCGATTACGGAAGCGGGGAGCGGTGCGGACGCACTCGCAGCCACCGCGAAGCGACTGGAGGGAACCGAGCGGTTTCTCAAATCGCAGAACGACGCGGTCAGACAGCAGGCCGCCGCTGAGGCGGACGTGCTGCGTGTCCAGAATCGCCAGTTGCGCGAGCACATTGATCACCTGATCCTGGATAACGATCAATACCGTCGGGCGCTGACTTCGCGTTCGGGCTCCAAGGGCACGTCCGAATGAGCGGACAGTCTGAGGGAGGGGGCCTTTCCTGGCAGCTGTGGGCGGCGGATATGCGATGGCGTGTGAAGTAGGTGAGTTAAAACCGTAGACTGTTAGTTGCGTAATTATGTTCCGCCAACCTCAGGTTCACCGGACAGGGCCATGCGCGCAACAACAGCCCAGGTTGCCAGAAAAACCGCAGTCCGCAGTCCGCAGTCCGCAGTCCGCAGTCCGCAGTCCGCAGTCTTTTGTACCCCAAGAAGGGCTGAGGAGCGTGCGGACTAGAATCTCGGCCCACATACGCATATTTCAGGTGCTCGTGCACACCCAGATCGGAATTACGTGAACAGCCGTTTCAATCATATTGAGCGGTCGACCTTACCTCGCCATGCGACAGTTGATCCCCCGTTAGAAATTTCCCAAGCGGTTCACAAACCTTCGAGACTCGACAGGTTATGGATAATTTGCTCAGCCATCTCAATCTGACTCCTACCCAGTGTGGCTGCGAGTTGCGCTGTCGTAGTAACTACTGAGCGCGGTCGAACCGGTTCTCCGCCCACCTGAACGAAGGGTCCGTCCGTCTCTGTGACGATCCTGTCGATCGGGAACCGTTCGACGAGCGCGCGATGCCTTGGTGATTTGAGCATCTCCGAATTCACCGAAAAGAAGCATCCCAGATCCGCGGCCCTGCTCGCTTCAGACGCCGACCCGGTGAACCAGTGCATAACCACACGCCCCCGGTCGGGCGGAAGTTTCTTTTCCACGTGGTTGAGCACCCTCGTCACCGCACGAACGCTATGGACTGTCAGAACTTTCCCCCCCTGCTCCGCGCAGGCTCGGAGAATTCTGTCAAACACTCTTTCTTGCGCGTCGAAGCTTCCATAGAAGCGAGGACTCGCGTCAAGTCCTACTTCCCCTACATAACGGCTCTCCGCCAACAGCCGTTCGAAGAGTCCGATCTCCGCTTCCCGCGTTGCGATGAGTTGGGGATGGAGTCCAAGAGCGACCCGCACGTGCGTTGACTCACGGGCCATTTCAGCATTGCGGCTCCACGCCTTCGGGGTCGTCGTTACAGCCAGCGTTGCAATGCGCTCGCGATCGCATTCCGCAATCAGTTGTGCGTGGTCGGGGTAGAGGTCCAGATGGCAGTGCATGTCCACCCACTTGTCTGCGCCGCGTGTCGGGACGGTCACGATGGCTCCGCCTGCACGCCCTCGAGCAGCTTTGCCACTTCCTCGAGTCCTTCGACGTACACGTCGTGATAAGCATCGAGGTCACCGGGATAGTCGTTAAGTGGTCCGGGTCGGTGGATATCCAGACGGGCTCGAGCCGGATGGCTGCGCAGTCTCGATATCGCGAGCTGGAACGACCGGATATGGCTGCCTTCGGCCCTGTCGGTCCGGATCGTCTGCGCGTGCAGGTCGGCCAGCTGATATGGCGTCGAATCTTCGCCGCATCCTTCAAGCAGAGCAGCACGCCTGATAAGACATGGCACGCAGTACCCGCAGTGTTTGGGCTGTCGCTGCGATTCGTCCTTTGCAAATCGAGTCTTCCCCGGCGACGAACAGGACATCGTATTCTTCGCGTGGACCGCAAGGAACGACGTGTCAGCACATCTTTTAGCCATCGCCCCCTTGGTCTGGAATCTGTATGGATTCAACAGGCTCGAACGAAGTCCCAATGTGGCAAACAGTTCGTTTACTCGCGCCATATAGAATGGATGCGTTGTCCGCGTGCTCAACGCTCCGACCCGGAGCGGATCAAGTGGAACGTTGAGTGAAATCAGGCCATTCTCCGGCACATGAATCGTGACATCCCCGCCGATTGCGTCAGCGGCGAGCGCAGCAAGCGCAAAGAACATGAAGGATCTGCCTCGAAGCGTGTCCTCGACAGAATCATCGACAGTATCCTTCGGGAAACCGACATGCGCGCGGACGTGGTGGAAGGCGGTCGTCGGAAAGCGCCCTTTCAGTGCGTCCGCACACATCCGTTGATGTTGACTCGTTATCCCGTCCCAATAGTGGCTTACCAGAAGGGGGGTAGATCCTGCCGCGAACAGGTCGATCGCGCCTATAAAGCTGTCCAGTCCACCGGAGAACAGGCATACACAATCTGGATTGGCAATTCGAAGGTTTCCCTTCGCAGGCGACAACTGCGCCTTGTCCACAGGGCGCGCGCGAAACTGCAGCCTCCACTTGTCTCCGGTGAGGAACTCCAAGGTTGTGCGCAATAGCGGGACCGCGTCGCTCCAGAGTTGCGGCTCCGAAACAGGCACACAGACTTCGATCTCGCGCGTCCACGCGTCCTGGGAGGCAAGCTCCCGCGAAATCCGCGTATCAGCCGCCGTGACGGTTGCAGCAAGGAGAGCGAGGTCGATTGCACGCTCACACGGTGTAAGTCCTAGTCCGTTGAACTGGTCGAGAGCTTGCCCAAGCCCGAAGTCAAGACGGTCGTACCCGTCAACGAAGTTGACCTCGGTGATCTGGCTACCCGGGATCGCAGGTACTACGGATTCTTTGTCGGTCGTCCCAAGTCGGCTCACCACGGTATGTGCCGTCATTTTGCGTCCTCTCCTGCCTCAGCAATAAGCGAAAACGCCACCTCGTAGATCTCGTTCATGCGCTGGTCGACGTCTCTATTGTTGAGGGATTCCAGCCCGCTCAAAAGGCCCGACAGGTGCACGCGACAGCACCCCTCGATAAAATCATGAAGCTGCGCCTGGGCGCTCTCCACCGCTTCGATATCGGGCGACATCGCGATGCCACGGGCCCCAATGTCAGCAATGACCCTACCTTCAATTGACAACACTACAAAATCGAGAAAAAATTCCTGCAGCTGATGGCCCGAGAGTTCATTGAATTCCCCTGTTTCAGTCTCGTCCAGGTTACCGATGGCCTCGAGCATCGCTTGGCGAGATATCGCTTCATCGATGGCGCCCCCTGGCGGGCACAGAAACTCCAGCATGGCCAGAAATACTTCCGCTGCCGGTCGATCGACCATGCCGGCAAGGTCAAGCCGACGTAGCGTTTCTACGGCCCCGACCTGCTGGAAATCCCTGACGACACCCAGAAGACGGGCGCCGGTGCCTCTGGACGAGCCCATCCGTCGTGCAGCCCGGCGTGCGCCACTACCACCGCCGGCCGCTCTTCCGCCACCACTAACGTAGCTGGCCAGCGCGGAACCCAAGGCGCTGCTACTGTCAGTCTTGAAGAATCGTGTGAATGCCGTTCTCGCGCCAGCGAATCCGCCGCCGTCACCAGCTGCTACGTCAGGCGTACCGTCGGCCGAATCGCTATCGTCGCCGCCCTCACCACCGTTTTCTCCAGCCTCGCCGTCCTCTGACGACGCTAGCCAGGATGGGATCAAGCTGTTCGGTGGCCCCCCGTAACCCTTCGATGTCCCCATATTTCCTCAGTTTTTCTTCCCGATAGAACCCATGAGCTTTACCGCGCTCTTCAGTTTTGCGTTTCCGGTCTGCTCGGACCATGCTTTGAGGAGCGCGGCCGCCTCTTCAACAACTTCTGGAGCCTTGATGTTCGCGATCATTCCTGCCGGCCACACGCCCACCTTGCTGACATCTAGTGTTTTCGCGAACTCAAGCAGGCGACGACCCATCTCAGACGACCGCTCGGACAGCACGATCAATCCCTGAACGCCCGGCGGCTCTGAATTCATGTCTTTCGCCTGCATCACGTGATCACTGACCGCCGTGAAAACTTCATCGAGCTCTTGCGGCGACAGTCTCGCGACCTCAGGCACTGCTCCGCGCGCTACGAGCTTCCCAGCCGTCAGCCGTTCGACCAGTGCCTCCAGGTGTGCCGAAGCTGTGAAACCACCAAGTGAACCGCGCTTATCTCGGGTCACGAACACATAGGGTCGAAGATCGACATCTGTGAGAGGCGGGTCGATGATGGCCCAGCCCTTAACCCATTCGTTCTTGAGCCATTCAGCGACCTCCTGCGATATGGCTTCGGCGACGTCGTCTTTTCCGGAGGCCTTCAAAGACGTTCCATCTTGGGCGACGCTAGCTTTGCCGACCTCGGCACTCGCGCCGGCCTCTCGTTTCAACATGCGTTCGAACTGGGCCAGAGCCGCCGGCGTTCCCTTTTCGGCCGTCGCGAGCTGCGAAATCTGTTTGTAGAAATCCGGATAGAACCGCTCGGCTAGCATGATCTTCCCCAGAACGGGAAGCTTGATGTCACTCCCAAACCCGCGTTCCTCGGCAATGGCCCGGCGCAGCATCATGGTATTCAGAAAACGTTTGATCTGACGCGGGTTGCCATGTGTCCCCTCGGTCAACAACCTGGTCAGGACCGAACTGATTACCTGCGCCTCACGGATCTCCTCGGGGATCGCGTTGGTGCCCAGGGCGTGCTGCACAGTCTTCGCGTCCAAACCTCGGCTTTCCCATGGGCGCTTCATATCCTCTCGCGCGGCGTCCAGCAGTTTCTGAAACCGCTGGTCCCCCGCCGGCAACGCCAGTTCCGCGAGCAGGAGCGTGATGTAGACCCTTGTTTCCGCCAGGCCTAAAGCCGGTACCCGGAAAGGCACCTGAATGAGCTTTTCGAGATAGTTCCGGGCGTAACCTACCGGCCCCGAGCTCGGCGGCAAATCCGGGAAGTGCTCCTTGACTGCATACTCAATCATGAGCTCGTCCGCACCAATTACAAACGCGGTGCGAGGCACCATCAGGAACAGCCGAATCGCCTCGAGCGTAGCGATCGCCGTCTTTGGCAGGCAGCGATCAAGGTCGTCGACAATTACTACCAGCCGGTCGAGTTCTGCTGCATCAATAAGTTCTTCGAATTCGGACCGGAAAGCGTGAATGTGCTCGGGGAGACGCTCGGCATCTTCAGTGGCCGCTTTAAGGTAGTCCTGCGCGTGCCCGGCCATGGACTTCAGGTCGTCGACCGAAATCTGGTCTTGCGGCCTTTTCACGAACGCGGTCACTATGTCCGCGACATCGCGCAATTGGTCGAACGATGGAACGCCAGTTATTGCAGTGAATGCGAAGCCGGCTGACTTCCGTGCAACCTTTAGCCAGTCAACTCGTTTGAGCAGCTTCTTCGCTGCTTCGGCTACCTTCGCAGACGTCGGACGCGCGCGCCGCAGTTCATCAATCAGCGTTTCGATTACGACGGTCTTCGCGTCCTCAAAGCCCTCGAAGGTCCAACCGTTGAACCACAAGCACAGTACACGTTCTTCGCCCTGGAACGCTGCTTCCGTCATCTTGAGCACGCTTGACTTGCCAGCACCCCAATCCCCATGGACGCCGATGGTTACTGGAGCGCTGGGCGTTTCGCGGATAAAACGGACTACTGTTCGCGCAATGGTCTCGTAGTAGAGAAGATCGGTCGAAGTCTCTTGATCGTTTAGGAACATGGCGGCGTGTATATATGCTCTGGCCTTCAAGTATAAAGCGGCTCGGAAATACCTAGCCGAACAATCACAGCGATCGACGGACGAAACGATTCCAGACGGACCCCAAAAAACAATCGTTTCTTGAACATGTGGACCTCCGCGACACTAGACGTCACCGGCCAATAACAATGGTTTGACATCGGTTCCCATACCGCCAAGGAAAGGCACAGCCCCGCTTGAGGCTTTTCCAACCGGTACGATTTGAAGGAGATAGTCCCATCGAGCCTCTTCGGACTCCAAGGTATGATCCGGTATCGACGCCAAACCGGGGAATTGCCTTGGCAAAAAAGCCCTATGAGGAACGAACCGACCTCGAAAAAATTCAGTCGCAATGGCACAAGCTCTCGGGTTTGCACACCAGAGAAGAATGGTCAGCGGCAATCGTTCGTGCGGCTACCGCGGCCGAAATCGCTGCCAACTATGCGATTCGCATCGAGTTTCGCGCCCGGAGCGAGTTCGATGCTGCATTCGTCGATAGCCTCCTACGTTGGGCCAACGGACTCGCCGGCAAATTGGATCGCTTGCTCATGCCGCTTAGCGCAGGCGACAAGCACAAGCATGCACAGATGAAGCAGCTGTGTACGATCGCAGCGATCATCAACAAGAAGCGCAATGCCATTGCCCATCAAGGCGAATTTTGTAATGAGCAGGAAGCCATAGATGTCATCGCAAAGACAAATGATTTCATCACATCCCTCGTGCGGATCTACAAAGAGGATTTTGTCCTCAAAGAACGCCCAGCATGACGCCACGTTCCGACAAGGAAAACGTCGGTCGCACTTTGTAGCGTTTTTCGCAAAGAGTCCGGCGAGGCGAAGGCGGCTTCCATATTCTGTGGCAACACATCGGGCGGCGGGCGCGACACCGACTGCACCTCTACGTAGATCCCTCGCTGTTGACGTCATTTCAATTAAAGCAAACGCGCCGAGTCGCGGCAGTCTTCAAAATGACGTGTGTGCGGAGTGTAGCGACGGCCTTCTAATCGTCCGCAGGAACGTATCCATCACAGTGTTCGCAACCTGAAAAATAGCTCTCTTCGCGCTCGTCCGTGCATGGATCGTTGCAGTATCCACACCGGTAAAGCTGCTCGAAGGGAGAGAAGCAACTGGTGCACAGATACTTGCCTTTATATTCGCAAATGGTGTGGTAGCCTTGGCATTCATCGCAGTTTGCAGGCGTATCGGCTTCAAAGTAATCGTCGGGGCCGTATTGTGACTGATCCAGCAATTCGTAGATCTTTTCGCCTTCGGGCACCCGGTGACCGCACTCATCACATTGAAATGTGCTCGCCGGCTCCAGGATCTGGTCTGAATCACCGCAATGGGGGCATTCGATTGCTAGTTGGGTACCTTCTTGCAAACATACGTGGCAGTAGCGATGTGTCAACTCTGGCATGTCCGGATCAAGCGTGCGGAGTTCCGATGATCGCTGATGACACCGAGAACACTCCTCGAAGATAGTTCCGCCCTTTGTCATACCGTTAAGCTTGTGCTTCAGGCTCGCGAATTTGACGCCCGCGTAGTGCTCTGTCACAGACAAGCGACGCTCCATTCGATGGAACTGGTCAACAAAAGGCGCGAATGCCTTGGCAAAATCCTGAGTAACGAACTTGTTCAGCTCAAACCATGCCTCTGCCTGTTCCAGGCGAATCGCTTCTTTTTCTTTCGGCGTGCTCGCGTTGTGAAAGAAATGAACCATTCGATTCCGGTGTTTTCGAACCTTGTCGAATGCGTCTTTCGCTTCCTGCTTCAGGCCCTTCTGAAGGGCGCTGGCAAGCAGTCTGCACGACTCCTCGAACGATACAGATACGAAGTCTCCGCTTTCGTACTTTTCCCGATTCCGGTCGCCGTTCGCGATCACAAGTGACCAATGATCGAGCACGAGAGGTGCTTTAAGGAAAATCTCGACAGCGGTGTAAAAATTGATGACCGAATGCTTCGGCTCCGCTGCCAACTGGGAGATCGCCTTTTCGAGGAAGTCGAGTCCATTCCTCACCAGATTTTCAAAATCTTCTGCGTTCGCGCTACTTTTCATAGTCATTTAACAAGAATTATCCGAGTGGGCCGGATGAAGCAGATCGGCCGTTTACCACCGCGCGGTCGCCCGCTTGCGTTCACATACCGCGATGCCGCTCCTCCAGGTAGGAGTCGACCATGTGTTGGATGTGGGCATCGAGCTGACCGGCCAAAGTGTCGATCGCAGCGCGCAGTGCGTCCGTCTGCTTCATGAATTCGCAGTATTTCTTCAGCGCAGCGTGCGGGTTCTTTTCGGCAACCAGCGACGCGGCCCGCTTGCGCCACGACGGGATCGGGTCCGCCCGCTGAGGCCATGGGAAGTGCTGCTCGATCCACGTGAGGTAATTGGGCGTAAGTGGGGCCGGGCCGCCGTTTGCTGCGGCATACTTCTCGCCTTGCTCCGAGAACGCTACTGGCCACACTTGGCAGTCGACAATCACCTGATCGCGGGATGTCCCCCCCGGTTCGGGATGTTGAGAGAGGAAGGTCACTTGTTCGTCGGCAAGCTCAATCGTTCTTGCCATGTCCGAATACAGATCGCCGATCAGGGTGTCGCCGTGATGCGCGGCGACGTCTCCCAGTCGCTGCCACGCCTGTTTGAAGGCTTCCATTGGCGAAACGGGATTCACCGAGCCGAGGTATTTCACGGCGCGATGCGGGATGCGATCCTTACTAGAACTCGACCAGAACAGCGGCTGGTACTGGCTGAGCAGCCGGCAGGCATTGCGGGCGTAGAACAGCGCAAGTGCGTGCAGGATGCCCTCATGGCGCGCGCCGCGATGATAGGCGGTATTGCGAAACCCATGCAGGTACTGGAGCGTATCTGCCAGCTCGTCGGTGACGAGCGTACTCCGGGCGAGCTTCACCTTCGCGTCGAAGTACCAGCCGAGCGCAGCGGCCACGAGCTTCGGGTCATACCGAGGTCCGTTGTCCGGCGGGTACAGTTCGGCGTCGCGGCGGGTGTCCTGCGCATGCTGGTGCAGCGTGAGTTCGACCACGTTATCGATCAGCATCAGCGCGAAGCGGTCGAAATTCCGGTCCTTCAGTGCGAGCTGGTCGAGCGCCAGGTCAAGCTGGTCGAGTTGATCGGCAAGGAATTGAATCACGCGCGCCCTCCGCATCGGGCCGGCAACGGCTACCGGCAGTGCCCGTCACGCTATCACGAAGTTAGCCTTCTTTGGACGGTCACGTAATCGCGTCGGCCGATCGTCGACATTCGAGCGTCTGGAATTGGCGGCTCAGGCCGCCATGCGATGCTCATAGTACGGTCGCTCCCGATCATCGAGAATCGAGTACTGCGCCGCAAGATTGCGTTGATCGGGATTGAGCCACGCGTCGATGTTCTCCGGCTTGATGGGAATGATGCAGCGATCGTGGCCGGCTGCGGCAACTTCAGGGGGCGGCTCATCAGTGATGGCCGCGAAGGAGAGCAGATCAGGCTCGCCAGGGCTTTGCCAGTGCGACCACAGGCAGGCGATGAGCATGTCCTGAGCGGGCTGCGGCCTGAACTCCAGGACCACGTTTTCCTCCAGTTCGCCTTCAGTGAGCTCGCGCCCTTCGAGACGATGTCGTTTCACGTTCTCATAGAACGCATTCGCGACGATCAGTCCGTGTGAATACCCAAAAACTCCCTTCCAGAAGCCTTCGAGGTTGTCGAGCCTGGCGTTGTTCTGGAACCTATGTTCCGTTAGAAATATCTGTTAGTGTTTTCAACACGAGTAGCGGAGGGGGCCGGGGGGAGGGACGAATGGGTCGAAGGGCTGTGGATAACTCGACGCTCGCGCGTTGGCGCGAGTTGGATGCGGTGGTCGTCTTGCGTGCGGTGTCCGAGTATCTGAAGCAGGATACGGAATTCCAGCCTAGACAGGGCCACGGCTCGACCCGTTGGCATGCCAATGTCAGTGGTCGCGACTATGAGATCCTATGCACAGGGCCGCGCTTCCTCGATACGCGCACCAATCAGGGCGGTGGAGGTGCAGTCGACATGGTTATGCATTTGATGCAGCTTGATTTCAGAAGCTCCGCGGCGGTCCTGAAGGCAAAGCAACTCTGATGCGTCTTCTCGTGTCTACTAAGGACCTCGTCATCGGTGGGAAGGCATACGCCGGTTTCCCGATCCTGCTTTGGGACAGCATGGAGAGTTGCACGGAGGCCAACGAATTCCTTCGACACTACTTGCTTCGTGGCTCTATCGGCTCCCGCAAATCCTGGGAACCCGTAGGACGGGCACTATACGACTACTTCAGCTTCCTTCAGGCGCACGATTTGGAGTGGGACGACGTCGATCGCGGGGAGCAAAAGACGCTGCTCGCGGCCTATCGCGACTACTGCTTTGAAACGGCCGGTCACAAGCGCAGCACCGTCCGCAACCGTCTCTTGTACGTGTGCGAATTCTACTCGTTCGCACACGCGAAAGGTTGGCTTAAAAACCTCCCTTTCGGCTACGAGACTCGGAGAGTGTTTCGTAGCGCAGGCTTCCTCGCCCACGTTGATGGAACCGGCGGAGCGAAGGCAGTGCGTGATGTGATGCCGAAGGCTCACAAAGATTTGCCCGGTTACCTCACCTCGTCGGAGGTGCAGGCTCTCCTGGCTTCAGCTACAAACCCGCACCACCGCATGCTGATTCGGCTTGCCCTGGGTTCGGGCCTGCGCAGAGAGGAGCTCGCGACCTTCCCACGCGCTTACGTCTTTGACCCGGACCTGGCTGGACGAACCGAACGCAACATCCGCGTCCACCTCGACCCGGAAGATGGTCACGGTATCCGGACCAAGGGCAACAAACCGCGCACGATCTACATCGGCCGTCGGCTGATGAAGGACCTGAACCAGTATGCGATCCATGAGCGCGGCCTGCGTTCGTCTCTTAGCCGGTTTCCCGAGAAAGCACTATTTCTTAACCAGTTCGGCGACCGATTCGCGGCCGATGGGAAGAGTGTTGACCGTATCGTTAGAGAGGCTGGCGAGAGTGCTCGCGTTCGTGCGTGGACTCATCTGTTGCGCCATACCTACGCGACTCATACCTTAGTCGCGCTTCAGCGATCGCGAGATCGCTACCGAATCGAACCTCTGGTGTTCCTACAGCGACAACTCGGGCATGCATCGGTGCAGACCACAATGGTGTACCTGCACTTGGTCAACGAGTTGGCGGATGACGCCGTGCTGACATATGACGACGAGCTTAATGATCTGGCAGACAAATTGAATGGGCAAACGGAAGATCTTCACCAAGACTGACCTGACAACGCCTCAGGTGGACTACGAGCGCGACGCCAAGGGAGAGATCGTCATCGCTGCGGTGATGCCGCCGGTCTGCACCGAAGTAAAGTTCGGTCGGAACACCACCAAACACCGAACCTTCGACTTCGCACCTTGGTATGGGTTCGGTATTGATCCGCTCACATACGCATGCCAGCGGCAGATTGAACGCTTTCTCGACAAGCAAGACGCCGATGTCCAGCCGACGACCGTGGTGGGGTACTGCACGCTAGGTCTCGCGAAATTCTTGACGCACATGACCATGCTCAGTGCTGCAATCGGCCGACCGATGCATCTCAACGACGTCACTCGCGAAACGATAGACAGCTATCTGCTTTTCCTGCGCGACCAAGGGATCGCCACAGACTCGCAGCGAACGGCTTACAGCTACACGAAGTCTGTCCTGCAAGCGTTGGGACGAAGGGGTCTACTTCACGTGATCGAGCGCGGCAGTGAAGCCACTTTCCCCCGGAACCCCTTTCCAGGATCGCCCCGCCATGACAAGGGGGTGCGACCACTCTCTGTCACTGAGAAGAGGGCCTTCACATTTGCCGTGAGAGCGGCGGTGCGACCACTGTTTGGAACGGACGAGGAACCCTCAGCGACGCTAGCGGCATACGCCCTACTGGTCGTGGCCTTGCATACTGGCCGGAACACCACCCCGCTGTTGGAGATGCGTACGGACTGCCTTCGCGCTCATCCAAAGGAGGGAATCGAATTCCTTGTGGTGTTCAAGCGCAGAGGCTTTACCTCAAGCAAAGTGGCTCTTCGCACTTCCAGCTCCGTGAATCGTATCGTGGAATCCATGCCAACACTGCGCGCCACAGTGGCACAACTGATACGTCGTGTTGTCGATCTGACGGCTGACTTGCGCCGTGAGGCGCCGGCCGACATTCGTGATCGGGTATGGCTGTATCGGCGAAGCAGAGACAGTGAGCGCCGGGTCAGTGCACTGACATATGGCACCCTCGAGGAGGCGATTAAGAAGCTGGTTAAAACTTACGATCTGCGCGGCGATAACGGCGATCCGATGCGGGTCAACGTTAGCCGGCTGCGCAAGACCTTCGTCAACCGAGTGTACGAGATCCTGGACGGCGACGTTGTCGCCACTGCGACGGCAGCCGGGAATTCCGCTGTCGTAACTATGCGCAATTACTTGCGATCCAGCGAGGAGACCCGCAAAAACTGGCGTTTTATGGGTATCTTGTTCGTAGAGGAGTTGCTGACGAACACGCTCGGGGCCTCTGAGCGAACACCGGTTGGCCGATGCTCGGACACCACAGCCGGCGAGTATGCTCCCAAGCGAAATGGCGATATTTGCCAGAGTTTTTTGAACTGTCTTCGCTGCCGAAGTTACGCGGTGACCGGTGACGACCTGTGGCGACTGTTCTCGTTTTACTTCCGCATCTTGCGCGAGCGGCCGCGCGTGGACAAGCGCCGGTGGGATCGCCATCTCGCCCACATTCCTCGCCTGATCGAGCGGGATGTCGTGCAGGCTGGCCTTCGCCGAAAGCTCTTCAAGCCTGAGCAGGTGAACGCAGCCAGGGAACGTGCGCGGCTCGATCCTCATCCCTTTTGGGCAAGTTCCACCATCATTGACGAACTGAACTCACTGGCATGAAGTCCGTACCCTTGCGTGCACCAGCGCAGCAGCCTGATGACCATCCTGTCCTCGCCCACAAGAATCTCGCGACCACCATCATCTCGACGCGCAAGATCAATGGTCAGATCGTCATCCTTAGTCGATACGGCGACCCGAAGTGGCGTCTCGTCGGGCAGCCCACGAACAAAGGGGCATCCGAACATTACGTGGACTTCAATCCGATACCGACCTGCTGGCAGGCAACGATGAAGGCCGTCTTGTGGCACTACATACTCCGCGGACGCGAGGGAAAGAAGCGGCCGTCGTCTCGCGCGGTGGTAAAGCTACTTGGCGACGCCAAACCATTCCTGCAGCACCTGGGACGATTGAACATCACCAGACTGGCCGATGTCACGCCCTTCGTGTGTGCGTTGTTCGTCGACTTCTGCAGACAACACCGGCAGCGGGGCTCCGCCAGAGCGGGCAAGCCGCTGCAAGCAGCGTCGCTCGGACACCTGTTCGGCGCTGTCGAGGCGCTCCACGAGCTCAGTCAGTACACGGACGATCCAATGCTCGTGCTTCCCTGGCCCGGTACGTCAGCTACTCACTTGGCCGGCTTGACGGGCCACGGAACTGGATTTCGGGGAGGCAAAACTCCGCTTATGCCTGACGAGGTGCTCACCACTCTCTTTCAGCGCGCGTGGTCGTTGGTTGAAGCAGCAGATGATGTCCTTGATGTTCGTGAGGAGATCCTCATACTCCGCCGTGCCGCCGGTGGAAAGACTTCTGCCGAAGCCGTCTACGTACGGAGTCGAGGATGGGCAAACATGTTCGAGTTCAACAAGGCAGTGCTTGAGTTGCGAACGGCTTGCTACATCGTCGCGGCGGCCCTTTCTGGGTGCCGCAACCATGAGCTTGGTTTCGTACAAAGGGGGGCTTGCTATTGCACGGAAGAAGCCGTGGATAACGATGACCAGACAAATACCTACTGGTGGATGCGTTCGCAGTCTACGAAGACAGGCGAAGGGAATACAGAGTGGATGGTCCCTGAAGCAGCGGCGGTTGCGCTGAAGGTCATGGAGCGGTGGTCGTCCCCCTATCGAGCCCTGATCGAGGCCGAGATCGAAACCCGTGTCGCCGAGAACCCGTCGGATCCGGAGATCACCGAGGCGCAACTTCACCTAAACGCGGTTTTCCTGGCGATGACGCCGAACAAGGGCAACCAAGTGCGCACGATGTCGGGTCAAATGTGGAACAAGGCGTTGAAGACATTTACGCGGAACTGCGGATTGCAGTGGGACCTTGCCAGCCATCACTTTCGCCGGAAGTTTGCGAACTATGCCGCTCGTAGTCACTTCGGAGATCTTCGGTACTTGCGCTCTCACTTCAAACACTGGTCGATGGACATGACCTTGGGTTACGCTCTGAACGCCTCGCAGGAGGTAGCGCTTTACGCCGATATCCAGATAGAACTCGACGATATCAAAGAAGAGGTGGTAGACGGCTGGCTACAACCCGGAGCCGCCTTAGCCGGCGGCTATGGCGAAAATATTGCGAAGTGGCGCGGCAGCCATGCCGTGACGATCTTCAAGGATCATCGACAGATGGTGCGATCCCTGGCAGAGAGCACATCCATTCGTAGCAATGGTCATGCGTGGTGCACGGCCGAGGACAACAATTGTATCGGTAACGACCTTGAGCGCACGCGTTGCAGCGGCTGCGACAACGCAGTCATCGGGCCGCAGCACGCGCCACTCTATCGGGGGCTTCATGACCATCTGCACGAGGTGTTAGCCTGCGATGACATTGGTGAAGGCGGGCGAAACCTGGTTCGTCGAGACATGCAGCGTTGCCGCGATGTCCTGGTGACGCTGGGCCACAATGCTTCGGACGAGCCCACGACAGTATGAGCAAACAACGGAAACCAGCCGACAAACGAGAGAAGGACCTGCGTCTGGCGATGTTCCGAATCCAGCGAGGCCGGGCGCACACCGACGTGGAGAAGCTTAGTATCTCCTCCGTTGCCAGGGAGGCTGGGGTCTCTGCTTCCTTGATCCACAACCATTATCCAGACATCGCCGAGGCAATCCGCCTCGCCCAGGGGCGCGGCAGCCGCGCACAGCGTGACGCAAAGCGACTGGAACTCAAGACAGAGCGCGATAAGACCCGCGACCTTCGCCAGGAGACCGCGAGCCTCCGCTCCGATGTGAGTCGACTCGCGTCGATCAATGAGGTTTTGCTGGCTGAGAACGCCGTGCTGCGAGCTAGGTTAGGCGACCCTCAGGTGGTGCCGATACACGAACGAAACTGAAGGGTTCAGCATTTTCTGATTGATGTCGGACGTTCTCTGCCGCGTTGCAAAAGATGGGCACGCTAAGCTGGATCGTTCGGCAGGCACATTTCGTTTAGGTTTGTTCTTCGACCCACTGGAGCCGGTCGTGCTCGCAAAAAGCGGACGTACCGACACGGCCTCGCTCGCTGACACAGACGTTCCTGTGGAGTTGGGCGCAAATTTTTCGCCGGTGGGCTCTCCGGCGTATAGTCGTGCGGTCAGCGTTCATCTAACGAATAAAATGACTGCGATTCCACCGTTTGATGTTCTTGCCAGAAACTACGGAGCCGAGATTGTTCGGTTCCGGGGTCTATCGACAATTTCGATGGCTTGCAAAGTAGATCGAGCCGTGGATATTGGTTTCACATCGCGTCGTCAATCATTGCTGGCGCTGCTGTTCCGTTCCGCACCTCGTTTTGAGATCGCTCAAGGAGTGTTCGCCTACGGACCGGGTGCGACATCAGCAAGTGAGTTCATAAGTGCCGATGACAGCCTACGCGTTGCGCTGAGTCTATTGCTGTCGAGTTTCCGCTGTAGCGTCGAGTGGTCGGGAAACGCAGTATCGGTGCGCGTCAGCTCCGGCGTCGTAGATGCTGACGCGACCGGCGGCCAGCGCTTTCTATCGAATCTGGCGCTGATCGCCGAAAGGTTAAACGCCATTGGCAACAAGCCTATGGTGATAGATCGTCGTCGAGAAGGGTATGGTCCGCTACTCATTCGCAAAATCACGCTGACGGCTTGCTTTGTTACGCCGCTGATAGTGTTACTTGCTGTGCGATATTGGGTTCGACGTGGCTGAACGATTGAAGATCGTCAACGATCTAGGTGGCACTGTTGAACGTCCCTTGCTGCACCTGGCCGTACTGCGACACCTGGCGGCCCGTTGCATCACGGATGCTTTCAATGCTGAAAGATGACAAGTCAACGATGAAATGCCAAAAAAGACTTAGCTGGCTTATGTGCCTGATATGAAGGGAAATTTACGGCCCTAACTGTTAGTAACGTTCTCAAACCGTTGTACGTTCCGGGATACTTTGTGTCATAGATCTTTGGCTTGCCCGCCGGCCGGCACTGATACCGCATCGGCTTGATCACCCGCTGGCCGTCCTCCATGACCATCACCGGTGCGTAGGTGCCGGGGAAAATTCGCGAATCGCGGTCTTTCGGTTCGGTGCGCCGGAGATCGTCGAGCCCGCGCAGCGCCGACTCGATCTTGTTGGTTGAGATCCGTTTGCTCTCGGAGGCCGCCTTCGTCGTCTTGCTCTGCAGGGTGCGTTCTGCGTCGGCGAGCCGCGCGCGCTGTTTGAACAGTTCCTGCTCCAACCTGGTTGCCTGCTCACCGTTGAACCTGTCGATCGCTTCCTTGATCCGGCGTTCGTCGTCCGTCGCGGGAACCAGGAACGCGGCGTCCATCGCCTTCGGAATCTTGATGTTGCTTCCCTCGGCGCGTTCCCAGTACAGCTGCGCGAATTCCCGAATACTCATATGCGCGCCAAACATCCTGACGTACTTGCGATAGTCCGCCACGATCTGAGCCGAATAACACATGGTCGCTCCCTGGAGGAAGGTACGCCGATATGGTACGCCAGTACCTAATGGAAGTTCCGCGTCGACGTGACGAGCGAGCCAAGCAGGTGGGACGCGTCGACCAGCCGGTGTGCGACGAGATGACGAACCTCACCCTCCCGCTGCCAGACACCATACACTGCAAGCAGTGATGAGCCGAGCGCTTCGCGTCGCTGCTTTTCCAGCAGGGACGGCCAGATGATGACGTTGACCTGCCCCGTCTCATCCTCCAGCGTGACGAACATCACCCCCTTCGCAGTGCCGGGCCGCTGCCGGACCGTCACGATGCCGCAGGCGCGCGCGAGCTGCCCATTCCGGAAGCCCGCCAGCGTCGACGCCGGCAGCAGTCGCTGGGCAAGCAGGCGAGGGCGCAGCAGTTCCAGCGGGTGCCGACCCAGCGTCAGACCGAGCGTCCGGTAATCGCTGGCGATCTCCTGACCTTCCGTCATCGGCGCGAGGACCGGCGTCGCGTCGTCATCGGTCGCGCCGCGCAGCAGATCCCGGTCGGGTACCGCAGCAACGGCATGCCACAGAGCTGCACGCCGGTCGCCGGCAAGTGAGTGCAATACGTCGGCTGCCGCGAGCGCCTGCAGGTCCTTGCGATCGAGCTGCGCGCGCCGTGCAAGATCGGAGACATCGGTAAAGGGCCGCACGGCGCGCGCGAGCTCGATCCGCGCGGCGGCTTCCTCCTTCAGCCCGCGTACCAGCGACATGCCGAGGCGCACAGGGGAAGAGGTTGTCTGGCCTTCAACCGCCGAATCCCAGGTGCTCAGCGTCACGTCGACTGGCAGTACCTTCACGCCGTGGCGCTTCGCATCCTGCACGAGCTGCGACGGCGAATAGAAACCCATCGGCTGACTGTTGAGCATTGCCACGAGAAACGCGACCGGCTCGTGGCACTTCAGCCATGCACTTGCGTAGACCAGCAGCGCGAAACTCGCGGCGTGGCTCTCCGGAAAACCGTACTCACCGAAGCCCTGGATCTGCGCGAAGATGGCTTCGGCGAACTCGCGCTCGTAGCCGCGCTCGAGCATCCCGTTCACGATGCGGTCGTAGTAGGGTTCAAGCCCGCCCTTGCGGCGCCATGCAGCCATCGCGCGCCGCAACTGGTCGGCCTCGCCGGCAGTGAAGCCGGCCGCGAGCATCGCGACCTGCATCACCTGCTCCTGGAAGATCGGGACACCGAGCGTGCGCGAGAGCGCCTGCTCCATCTGCGGGCTCGGATAAGTAACGGGTTCCAGCCGCTGCCGCCGGCGCAGGTATGGGTGCACCATGCCGCCCTGCACCGGGCCCGGACGCACGATCGCCACTTCGATCACGAGATCGTAAAAGCAGCGCGGCTGCAGGCGGGGCAGCATGCTCATCTGTGCACGTGATTCGATCTGGAATACGCCGACCGTGTCGGCACGACAGATCATCTCGTACGTTTTGGGATCTTCGGCAGGGATGTCCTGCAGCTCGAACGGCTCGCCGCGCTTGTCCGCAATGATGTCGAGCGCGCGGCGGATGGCCGACAGCATGCCGAGCGCGAGCACATCGATTTTCAGCAGGCCAAGCGCCTCAATGTCGTCCTTGTCCCACTGGATGATGGAGCGGTCGGCCATCGCGGCGTTCTCGATCGGCACCAGCCTCGACAGCTTGCCGCGGCTGATCACGAAGCCACCGCTATGCTGCGACAGATGCCGTGGAAAGCCCACCAGTAGTGCGGCGAACGTCGCCCACTGCGCGATCAGCGGCGATCCGGGATCGAGCCCGGCCTCGGCGAAACGGTTCAGCAGTTCGCCGCCCGAATCGAACCACTGATGGGCCTTCGCCACGCGATCAACGATCGCCGGATCCACACCGAGCGCCTTGCCCGATTCACGCAGCGCGCTGCGCGGACGGTAGGTGGTGACTGCAGCCGTCAATGCTGCGCGATCGCGCCCGTACTTGCGGTAGATGTACTGCACGACCTCCTCGCGGCGCTGGTGCTCGAAGTCCACGTCAATATCAGGCGGTTCACCGCGCTCCCTGCTGATGAACCGCTCGAACAGCATCGAGGAGCGTGCAGGATCCACTTCGGTTACGCCGAGAGCAAAGCACACAGCCGAGTTCGCCGCCGACCCGCGCCCCTGACACAGGATGCCTTCACTGCGCGCGAACCGGACGATGTCGTAGACCGTGAGGAAGTACGGCTCGTAACGCAACTCCTCGATCAGCGCGAGTTCGTGCTCGATCTGCTGCTGCACGGGATGCGGGACGCCTTCCGGCCAGCGACGATGCGCGCCAATGTAGGTTTCCTGCCGCAGGTAACTCGTCGGCGTATGGCCTGCGGGCACGAGCTCGTCAGGATATTCATAACGCAGCTCGTCGAGCGAAAACGTGCACAGTCGCGCAATCCGTAGCGTTTCCTCAAGCATGCGATGTGGGTACAGGTTGGCGAGCCGCAGGCGCGATCGCAGATGCTGCTCGGCGTTGGGCGCGAGATCATAGCCGCATTCGGCTACCGGTTTGCAGAGCCGGATCGCGGTGAGGACGTCCTGCAGCGGTTTGCGCGAACGCACGTGCATGACAGGTGCGCCGGTCGCTACAACGGGAATGCCGTGGCGCGCCGCGACGTGCTCGACGGCGCCGCGATGGATGTCGTCCATCGCGCGCGCGTGCAATGTCAGGGCGACCCAGGCGCGATCGCCGAAGGTCTGGGCGAACCACTCGATCTGCGTATCCAGCTTCTCTTCGTCGGCAGGATAGTCCGGTGACAGGATCGCGACGCAGTCGGGCAACCCCCGCAGGTGCCCAAGGGGCTTCTCGGGGTGCGCGAGATCCAACGGCGCGAGCCGGTAGCTGCCCTTGTGCGCCCGCATGCGGCCGAGCGTGATCAGCTCGGACAGGTTTCCGTAGCCTTCGCGTGTCATCGCCAGCGCGGTGAATGACAGGGCACGGGTCCCGTCGGCGTTTGTCAACTGGAAGTGCGACCCGACGATGAACGGCAGCCCGGCTTTCTTCGCCTCGACGTGCGCGCGCACGACGCCGGCAAGCGAGCATTCGTCCGTGACAGCCAGCGCGGCATACCCGAGCTGTGCGGCGCGAGCGGCGAGATCCTCGGCGTGCGATGCGCCGTGCAGAAAGGAAAAGTTGGACGCGCACTGAAGCTCCGCATAGTCGGGCAGTGCGCCGTAGGTCGGCGCCATGTGCGATCACCCGAACAGGCCATGCAGGAACCAGCGCGGCTCGCGCTCCTCACGCGTGCCCGTGCGTTCCCTGAAGACCCAATAGTGGATGGCGCCCTCGGACTCGGCGACAAAGTAGTCCCGTGTTACCAAGTGGCCGTCCTGCCAGCCGCACTCAATCCGCTCGCCCGGCGAGACCATGCGCAGCGGCGTACCGTAGAACGGACGGTGGCCGCGCATGATGAGCTGTACTGGATTGTCCAGAAGCCAGGTGGGTCGCGGAAGGTCTGGCGGCGGCAACAAGGGCTTGACGGTTTCGCCGATGGGAATCCAGCGTGCGGCGACTTCGGGGCGGTGGTCGGCGACCGGTGCCGCCATGGTCACATTCTGCGTGCCGAGCCGGGCGACGAGCAGCTCCATCAGACGCGCGTGATCCTGCGGCGAACCACCCGGTTCCGGAAACAGCGTCTCGCTGGGTGCGTCGGCTTCGCGAACGTCCTTCGCGTCAAGCCGAACGGCGATGACCGGCGCGGCCAGTTCGACACGGCCAAGCCGTTCTTTCAGAAGACGCACGAGATGCGCTTCGCGCGAGGTCGGTTCCGCGAGGGCAATCTCGATCGCAGTCGGCGGCACCGCCGCACGGCCGCGCTCATGCTCGAGCTCAAGCACAAACCGCGCGATCGCCAGCTGCCGCGCCGACAGCCAGCCGGTCATCTGCAGGGTCAGCCGCCGCGCCGCGAACAGCACGGCCTCCGCGTGCTCGATCCGGTCGGGCAGTTCGAGCCGCGCGCTGAAGGCGGGCGGCATCTCCAGCCATTCGTACGCTTCCGGTGCCGCGCCGGTTGCGCGATCGAGCGCATCCAGCAGCGCCGTGCCGCAGCGTTTCTTGAGGCCGGCACGGGGGAGTCGCCGGACATCGTCCACCGTTTCGCATCCCAGGCCGTCGAACCATTCGACGTAGGGGCGCGCTGGCGGCAAGGCTGGTAACGGCACGCGACGCAGCGCGCGATCGACGGATTGCAGTGAAAGCGCGATGCCACCCGATGACCGGGCAAAGAGCCACGCGGCCTGGCCTGTTGGTGCGACAGCAAGTGTCACCGTTACGCCAAACGCGATCGCCGTCTTGCGCGCGTGCCGGCGTAGCAGTCGAATGCCGCCGAAGAGCCGCAGGCTCGCCGAAACGTCGGCGAGCACGACCGATTCTTCGGCCAGCACCACGTGAGGGGTGAACTGCAGCAGGGCGAACGCGACGCCCCGAACAAGCTCCGCTTCACGGCTGGGATCACGCTCCCGGATGACAGCGTCGGGGGCGAGTGTCAACACGCCACCGCGGCGCATGCCGGCCACGATGCCGGCCGAACGCGCCACGCGGTCGAGTGCAACAACGCGGTCCTTTTCCAGCACGACGAACCCCGCCTCATTGCGTGGCGTCGACCAGCGCGGGAGAAACGACTCGAGGGCGAGGTGCGGCAGATGTACGCCGATCCAGAGTTGCATATCGGCTCAACAGGACAGGTGAAGGCACAAGAGAAACGAAAACTGGCTCGTCGCGCTGCGGTCCGCGGCGTTTGACGAACGTCACTTCAAGGCCGCCCCTGGCCGCGCGCAGTGCGAGCCGCAGCGGCGCCGGCGACGTCGACTGGGCAGCAGCGAGCGGGCGAAACAGGAACAGCAGGGTGTCCGAGGCCTGCGCGGCCAGATGCAGCCGCCGCAGCGCGTCCTGTCGGACTTCGGTCTGCCAGAAGAGCAGGGCGCCGCAAGTGCCGGCACGCAGGATCTGCTCGGCGGCCCACAGCGCGTCAGCCGTGCGTGGCGCGTGCAGTGCGCAGGCCCGCGCCGCGGGAATGCCCAGCCACGCCAGTCCGGCCGGTTGTAGCCGGTGCGGTGGCTGCAGCATGAGCAATGGACGGGACGCGACAGTCGCCAGTGCGGGCTGCAGAAGACGCAGCTCCCCGCAACCGGGCTGCGGGGTAAGCAGCTCAGTGAGCGCGCCCGCGGGCCAGCCGCCGCCCGGCAGTTCGGCGCCCAGCACGGTGTGGCCGCACGACACCACCCGATCGAAGCCGGCGGCCAGCTGCGAGGCACGCCAGAGCGCGGGATGGATGTCTTCGGGGTGTCGCGGCAGGGCGTTCATGGAGTTAGAATACTGTACGTATATACAGTGTCTAGTGTAGCGCTTATCTTGAAAAAATGTGAAGCCGTTGCACGCCCTCGGGTTTTGCGGCCAAACCGCGCGAGATGCAGTTCACTTGGTATTCTGTGGTTCTGACCCTATAGCGAGACCAGCCTATGCCCATAACCTCGACGCACAATTCCGGCCCCCAGTCGACCGGTACTCCATCTCCGGACGAGAGAAACGCGTATCGCGCTTTTCGCCAGCGGCAGCTGGAGACGGAGTACGCGAGGTGGAGGCTCGAGGAACGGCGCTCGGATTCGTCGCGGCGTCTGTATGGATACGAGGAGAGCCCACGACGTGGGCTTGCGTATGGCCGTCGGATCATCAAGGCGTTTCGCGAATCGGTCGCGAGCAGTGTTGACGAGCTGAGCGCGCCGCAATCACCCAATGCGGACTTTGCCCGACGCGCGCTGCGGATTCCCGATCACGTGCCGGTGCGGCTTTCGTGGCCCTCCAAGATCGGCTTATTCCTTGTGACGGCGTTCTTTCCGGCACTGGCGCTCCGCTTGGCAACAGGCCGCCTTCGCTCCGTAGGTACACCCGAAGGACGTGAACTGGTCTTTGAGCGGCTTGCCGGTCCTGCATGCATGAAAAAGCCCTACTACGGCGAAGGACTGGACTTCATTGCACGCCATTTCACGGCACCACGCAGTCAGGCCGTACTCGACGACTTGCAGTACTTCGACGCGGTGACCGCGCGCAATGCGTGGCATCTTGGAATCACCACTTCCGAACAACTGCATGCGGTGTTCTGCGGAATCTGGCGTAGCTTCCCACCGGAAAAGCTCGCCGTGCTGATTGGTATGCGTGTCATCCGATCGGTCGACGAACTGCACTGGCTTGAACCCTGGCGCGAACGGAACGAGGGCCACAACTGGGACGTCAATTGGGATGACGACGGCCCGAAGACCATTGGTCGCCTGCTGGAGCTTGGCGTGCCCCGCCAGGAGACACTGAAGGTGCTCGGGTGCTGGCGGCGCTGCGATCCGGCGCGCCTCGATCGAACGGTGAGAACGCTGTCCGCCCGTCAGCACGTCGATGTGGCGCAACTCTTCGCGGCGCTGGACGAGTGGCTCTGGCGCGCGCATCCGGATAACTGGGATTTCGTGATTGACGTGATCGGTGCAAAGGATCCGCAGCAGTGGCGCCTGTTCACCCGAATCCTGGAAGAAGAAAAACTGCCTGTCGAAGAGACGGTGCGCGAACTGCGCACTCGTGGCGCAACGCTTGAGGAGCTTTCTGGCCTGCAATCGCTTCTTCTGCAGATGGCCGAGCGTAATCGCGATCCGCGCCGGTCAATCGAGCTGCTGTGCTCGGCGCCGCACTCACTCGGTTTTGGTGAACTCGCGGCATGCCGTGTCTACGTGACGCAACGCACCGACGATGATCTGGCTGACCATCTCCGGACGCTCGCGCAATATGGATTCGGCATGTCAGCCGGCGTGCTCGCGTTTCAGGATCTGTATGCGAACGGGACGTCGGCGCGCGATCTGGACCGACTGCTGACGATGTATCGGGGGTTGCGCAACGCAGCCAAACAACCCGAAGCAGTCGCCGCGTGGATGCGAAACATCGGGGCGAAGCGTATCAATGCGCTCGAGTATCTCGTCTCGATCCTGCCGGTGTCCGATCGCGCGGCGTTCGACGAAATCCGGCCACTGGCCCAGATCGATCGCAGCCTGCTGGAATACGCAGTCGAGGCGCGCGGACTACGGACCGTGCACGCATTGCGCGCGTGGCGTCAGAAATCGCGCGGCATCGAGCACCTCGCAGGAGTCAACTGGCGAGAACCCGTGCCGCGATTGCTCGTCGACGATGCGTCGAGCCGCGGAAACTTTTCGTTTGTAGGCGGCAACCTTGGCGCGCTGGGCTCGGCCATGTGGGACGAGCGTTACAGGTTGCTCGGCAGCCCGATCGACGTACTGGACGAGGAAGCGCGCCACGCATACTGGCAGCATTGGCAGACGCTGGAACCCGGCATCCATGCCCGCATCCTCCCGGGCCTGAGACGGCAACTGGATGCGACCGGAGGCATGCTGGCCACCAGCCTGATCACCGCGTACCTGACCGGCGAGCACGAATACGAACGACAGCTCGTCGCGTTCCGTCTGGAAGTGGAATCGCTCCTGAAAGGGCAGGGGCCATCCACCACAACACTTTCGCAGCTTCAGGCTGACGCGATTGAGGCCGTCTACGGCGTCGAGCTGCGCGAAGCGGATTCGCGATGGTCAGGTGTAGCAGGACTCGAAAATCATCTCGATTCACTCGTGCGACGCGACCGCTACGCGATGGTGTGGCGACGCAGGCCGGTTGTACTGAAAGGCCGGATCGATTCGGGAGGACTGGGTGCGATCCGCGACGCGATCGAATACGGCGTGACCTTTCGCCGGGAGGCCGAAGGCAACGTGCTCAACGCGTGCCAGGGATTGTCACCGAAACAACTGGGCGACCCCTCGGCAAGCCCGCAGACGTTTTACCGGCACCTCGGTGTACTCCTCGGTGTCCTTGATGTTGAGGTAACAGAGGCGCTGCTTAACGATGTCGAAACGCTGGAAGCACAGACGAGCGACGTTGACCAGCGTTACGCCGCAGCGGAGCGCATGGCGGCCTTTTTTGACATAGGGCTGCCCGACGCAATCAGGGAGCAGGGCACAGGAATCGCCGGGAGCTTGAGCGACGAAGCGGCCGGAAAGTTGGCCACGCGCCTCGCAGGATCTCCAGGCACTGACAACCGGATGCTGCCCCGCGAGCGGATGGTCGCAGTGCTTGGAGACATTGCGGACAAGGTACGTGGCATCCACGGGGCATGGACCCACCGCCAGCTTAGCGCCTTCGAAGGCCGTCCGTCGGGGAGGGAAAGCGAAGCCGAATACGTTGCGTTCGTGTCGAAGCACCCAGCTGCGTACTTCGCCAAGGTAGCGACCAGGCTCTGCTCGGCGAACAACGTGCGTATGTGGCGCGAGGAGCGGCAGTCACATCTGGTGGTGTTCGATCCGTTGACCAAGCGGCTGGTGGGCATGGCGATGCTCTACGTCGAGCGCATCGAGGCGATCGACCCGCATCGCACAACGCTGGTCATGCGCGCGATTAACACGGTCGACGGCACGGACGTGCGCTACGATGCCGAGTCGGTCGTGCAATCGTTCCTGAAAGTGGCCCAGCATATCGCGCTGGACAACAACATGGCAGCAGTGGCGTTTCCATCGGACGACAGTGGCCAGCACTTCATGTCGAACCGCGACGACATTTACAAACATGTCGAAAAAGTCCACGCGGACGCGCCGCAGCGTCGGTCTCTACCGAGGCGAGACATGACTCACGATGCCGCCGGATTCCCGGCGCCACCGTACAGCGTTGCGTTGGGTGGAAGCGAAATGTTCTATGGTTACGAACACGGGCAAGGGCCGGTCAACACGCTGTATGTGATGTGGCAGGCGCCGAACCCTGATGCCCTATCGGACGAGGCAGCCGATGCCGCGGCACGCGGCGACACGACAGACCGGAGCAGCCGGAGCTCTTCATGAAGCGCATGGCTTGAGAGTGGCGCGCCCGCCCCGGAGGCGCTATGATATGCACGCGCGCCCGGCAGGCGCCTGCTACCCGTCTTTGCAAAGCTGGAAACGGCACTGCCCGATGTACTTTTTCCATGGCCTTCTTTGGCCCTGGAACGTAGCGGTGGACGGGTAACGCTGCAGCAGGGTCGGAGAATCGTCATGTCCAGCATCACTGCACGACCGTCCACACTGGACGGCATCAAGCGCCTCGCCAAAACCATCAAGCGCGAGCGCGCCATTCCCCACCATCTTGCCCTTGATGAGGCGTCCCGCGCCGCAGGGTACCAGAATATCCGGCATGCGCAGGACCAGATGGCGCGACAGTCACCGACGTCCCACGCGGTCTACCTGACAGCCTATTGGGCCGGCCAGGAAGGTGCCGGACGCGAGACCCTCTCGATTCAGCTCCCGAAGCCGTTGACGCATATTATTGCGCGCCATCAGGTGAGCTCTGCGAGGAATCTCGGCTGGTTTCGGCTCGAATCGGCGGACCATCTCGAACGCAAAACAGATGTCGATAGTCAGGAGCTCGCGCGCGACGTCCTTTTCGCCGCAGCGCGTACTCTGCGCTTTATGGCTGTGACCGGTCTCAGGCCAACGACGACGCAAACGCAAAACCGGCCCTTCAATATTTTCCGGGACCTGCCCGGCAAGGATCACGTATCCAACTGGATCGACAGTGACACCGAAGCTTGGGTGTACCTGGACGAGCCGTATCCTCACGTCAACGTTAAGCAGCGCCAGAACTGGGTCTCAGGCCACGGGGTTGAGATGATCGCCCCAAAATGGGAAGGCATTCACAATCCCGGGGCGACCGTACCCTATGTCTTCTGCGACGACCCCACGCTCGCGAACCGGCTGCTGACGCAGCTTGCCCAACTGCAGGCCGAACTGAGGGAGCCGGTATGGGATGGCGAGTCGGCCTCATATTGGTCGCAGTTTGTGAGCCCTACCCGGCAAGCCGCAGGTACGGCTCGACGGTCACGGCCCATGCCAGCACCCCGCGGCGTCGAGCGCAATGGCGCTCTGCCCTACGGGGCACGTAGCGGCGGAGTGGAGTCACGGTGGCGCCCAGCGAAGCGGATGCCGCTCGACATGCACCTGACGGTGGGTCCACTCCTGCACGCGCTCGATAACGACCGCTTCCCGGGACCGCAGCGTAAGGCCATCATGCGTATCCGGACGACGCTCGACGACTGGTTGCAGATGGAATACCCAGGTGAGGAGATGACGGACGAACAGTTCGGTGACGCCTACTATGGTACCCATCGCGAGCCGATGGTCGATCGCGTCAACCAGCTTGAATCGATCCGTCGGATTGCCGCGTTGCTAAACCAGGGGTACGCGGACTGCAAGCCGAGGCAGCAGCTCCTTAGCCTCCTCGGCAACGTTGAAAAGGCATTGGCCAGGTCTTCATTGCCTCAGTCGGCATGATCACGACGAGGGTGCTAAGGCAGAGGCACCCTCGTCGTGATGGCGGCACCGGGATTGTCCGCTGCGACTTCATCATGAAGGAAACGCGAATGCATAACAACGAGACGGACGAAATCGCTGAATCGCTCAACGCGGACTGGGAGCAACGGTTACCTGACAACCTCTACAGGCTTATCGCACCTGTGTGGGCAGGAAGAATTCTTCCTGCCCTGAAGGCGAATGCAGATAGAAACCGATGCCCTCCGGCCGAATTCGGAAGAGGATGCGCACTCGCGATGCGGCTCACGGAGCAACTGTTCGAGGCCCTGCATGACAACTCGTACGCGCTGCACGCCGCGGATGCAGAAGGGCCACTGTTCTACTGGCTGCATCAACGTTTTAACATTCTCCGGGCAAACGATTCCAAACGTGGGCTCAGCATCGACAAAGAGGCGCTACTGAGCGTCGCCGCCGAGTACCTGAGCCATCCCGACATCCGCTGCAATTACTTCGACTGGCTGCTGCTGGATGCGATCGTTTTCGCGGAACTCGATGCCTTTGGATATCACGTTATCAATACCAAAGCCGGAACTGGTACGAGCGTGGCTGCTGCTTTAGCCGACGGAAAGCCAGTAAAATATTTCCTTCTATTGACACTGTTCCGGTTGACCGGCTTTGCCCTTGGTTACGTGGTACCACCGGTACTTTCCATTTGGGCAATCAGCAACGGGCATATGATCGTCGGCTGGTCGATAGCAGGGTTGTGGGTGCTCAGTGTGTTTTGGAGCCTGGTAACGTTCCCCGCTCGCTGGAAAGCCCGCCGGAAGACTCGAAGTCTTCTGACGCAATTACTCGATCTTTATCAGATCCTGGGCGATAGCACGATTTCCCCACGCCTGCTTAAGGAGACGCTCGACAGGGCTATAGCGGCGGGCGTGGTGCTAGATGGGGCCGTCGCAAGCATCATCGATCGGATGATCGCTCGGGACGCGACGACCTTTGTGCCAGCACAAACCAGTTAGTCGAAGGTGCATCGGGCCCCACGGTCAAAGCGACCCACCTGGAAGCGTTAAAGCCAACAGGAAGCAATGCCAGCAGATGTTCGAATAATTACCGCTATTTTTAAAACAAAAGAGGAAAGAAATTGAACGACCAAGAGTTGAATCTGCGCGCTGGTATCGGCGCTTTCGCGGACGAGAACGGGAACGTACCGCACGACCTCAAGGACCTGGATTTCATCAATCGAGACACTGACTGCATGCGTCTGCTGATAGCCACCGGTATCTCCTTTACGCGCCCTCATGACGGCGAGATCGGTGCCGAAGGAGGGATGCAGGAAGCGCCAGTATTCGAAAAGGTTCACAACGGAGATGTCGTGGCAGCTGCTCGCCGCGCGGCCGTCAGAGTCGCTGCAGGATGGGCCTCCGATGCCGACGTCGCATTGCATCGCTCGGCCCGATAGGCCTGTGTTGCACGCACCCTTCGATCGTGCGGGAGCGCCGGCTAATGGCTCGGGAACTGAAATTTTATCCAAGTTCTCGCGGATAGCTACCCGATACCCGTCGCAAAAAGGCTGTTCTAACTTTAGAAATGTGCGATATCGGGGCAGGAAAACGTCGTCGCCCCCATGACCGCGGTCCGTGTGCGAATTGACGTTTTTGCTTCGTTTGCCGTTGCTGCACGAGCGCCGCTGGCGGTCGATCGTCACAAAGGCTGGCGTGCCGGAAGCGGCGACTGGGCATCGCTGCTCACAAAATGCTGCAGCCCGGCCCACGCTGCCTGATATTGATGCGCGCATATCGAATGCAGTTGCCGGTCATGCAACGCGAGCTCCGCTTCGATATCCACGATCTCCTCCTGCCGCAGACTCCACGGCTGTCCAGACTGCGCACGCAGCCCACTTTGCTGAAGCGCCGTCTCGCTCGCGTGTAACAGATGGATATCCGCCGTCGTGGTGCCCCATGGATCCATCGCTGTCGCGTCGTCACTGCTCGCCGGCTGCGGCCTGTTCGGCTGCGGCGCATCGGCGACCTATGGTGCAGCGTTTGGCGGGTGCCGCGCCGACACGCAGTTCTAGCCTAAATCTGGACGAGAACGAAATGAACATGTGGATACGCTTCGCGATATTGCTTATGGCCTGTGTGACCGGCGGGCTGCTGGCCGGATGCGACGAGCAGAAGGTGGCAGATACGGTCAACGCGATCAAGCCGGATGCGATGGCGTTCGGCAATCTGCAACCGGGTGTGTCGACGATCGATGATGTACGTCGTCAGGCTGGCAAGCCAGAGATTGTCTGGCAAAACGACGACGGGTCGCAACGGTTTGAATACCCGCGCGGTCCCAACGGCACGAAAACGTATATGGTCGAGTTCGCGCCCGATGGCACGATGGTCGCCATTACACAGGCGCTCACTGCGGAGAATTTCGCGAAGGTGGGACCGGGGATGACAAAAGACGATGTGCGCAGGTTGCTTGGCAAGCCGGCCACGGTCGCCCGGTACGCACTCAAGCAGGAAGACGTGTGGAGCTGGCACTGGGCTGCCGGCGGCTATCCTGGTGACTCGATGTTCGATGCGCACTTTTCCGTAGATGGCGTTGTCACGACGACCTCGCGCTCGGAAGCGCCGGGTCATGAAAAACCGTGAAGCGCATCGCGAAAGCCGCTGCCGGTTACCGCAATGTTTGACCGTTGTTGAACATGTTGCGACGGCGGCGACACACACATCGCGTAGCATACGGCGAGCACCGTACCGCGAGCAGTACGGTGCCTCCGTAAATGACCAACCTGTTGGGAGGAATTCTGAATGAGTATCTTCGGTGACATCGTCAACAAGCTGTTCGGCAAGGCAAAGCCGGATCAACCGGCGCCTGCAGCCGAAGCAACGCCAGATCCGGCCGCGGCGCAGGCCGCCGCGCCGGATGCTGCACCGGCGCCCGCACCGCTGACCGACGTCGACGTCGCGGCCGTGATGGACCAGTTCGTCGCCGAAAGCGGTCAGACACTGAACTGGCGCACATCGATCGTCGACACGATGAAGGCGCTCGGCGTCGACAGCAGCCTCGAGCATCGCAAGCAGCTCGCCCAGGAGCTCAAGTACGACGGCGACGTGAACGACTCGGCAAGCATGAACGTGTGGTTGCACAGGCAGGTGATGCAGGCACTGGCGGCGAATGGCGGAAAGTTGCCGCCCGACCTGGCGGCCTGAGTCTGCTTCCGACCCTGCACGGAGCACTGTCACGTTGAACGTCACACGACACAACACACTGTCCGCGGCAACGTGACGGTGCCTGGCACGGTCGATGGATCCGCTTCACGATTGATGAAACGGCGCGCGAAAAAAATATGCACGCGAAAAAACGAGCATACGACAAGGCTGCAGACACGAGGAACACCAGCGCAACTCGGGTATTTCCGACGAGCGGACAATGCCCACGCCCGCACCTGTACTGGAATTCGACTCGACGCATCCGCTCACACATAGTCCGGGGCGCGATTACGGCGACGCGGAAGATCCCGAGCTGACGCGGCATGTGATGAAGCTATGGGCTGACCTGCATTCCCGGGAGGACAGGCCGGTCCCTGCGTGTCCACACTGCGATGGACGGAATACGCAACTGCAGAACCGCCCGAATAGCCATCACGCGCTGCCGTTTTTCCGATGCAACGACTGCCGGCGCATCTATAGCCGCCTGACCGGCACGCCACTCGCACGGTTGCGCTTTGCGGCAAAGGTGCCCGCATTCGTACGGCTCCTCGGTCAGCCGATTCCGCTTGAGGAGGCCAGCCGGCGTCTTCGCGTCGACTATACGGCGCTGTCGAACTGGCTGATGCGGTTTCGCGAGTTGATCGCGCAGGACGACCCAGACGCCCGATGGGCTTCACGGGTGCTGCTCGGCGTGAAGTACCGACCGGAAGGAACGTGCCCGCATTGCGATTTTCATGGTCAACTCTTCAACGGCGGCTTTGGCGTAGATGGACGCCGCCGCGCACTGTGCCCTCACTGCAAACGGGGCTGGTCAATGGCTCGCGACGCCGAGGGCGCGGAAATTACCGTGCGTGTCGTGAAGGATCTCGCGCTGACGGCGGTCGCACGTCGAAAGCGGGCCGGGCACGATGCGCCGGAGCTGGCAAGTGCCGAGCATGCTGTGCTCAGCGTTCCACCGAAATCCACCGTTCAGCCTGTCGAGATCCCGGCCGTGCCTGCTCCTCATGCTGGGCGTTTCGACTTCAGCCAGCCGCTGCGCGCAAACAGCCCGCTGCCCCGCCGTCACGCAGAAGACCGGCACCTCACGGTTTTTCTCACGGCCGAAATCAACCGGGTTTTTTCCGACAGCACAGATCCACCGCACTGTCCGCACTGCGCTGGCATCGATACGCGCCTGTCGAGTCGGCCGCGTGCGTCAGCGGCCTTGCCGAGTTTTCATTGTCGCGGGTGCACTCGGTGCTTTACCCGCGCAACACGCACGCCCATGGCGAATATGTTGCGAAAGGACATGCTGTTTGCGTTTCTGCCCTGGCTCTCACAACACCGACCGCTCACGCACGCGGCGGCCGAGTTTGGCACGTCGCCCGAAGTTATAAAGGCTTGGGTTGGACGATTTCGCGTCTGGCTGCTCGAGCTCGACCCATCGGGGCGGTACGAACAGCGCGTCAGGCTCGGTTTGAAGGTGCCGTGGCCAGTACTTCCATGTCCGCATTGCCTGACGGAAGCGCCGGCCAGACCACACGGGTTCAAACGAACGCGCACGCAATCCGCACTGATGCTCGGGCGACGCCTGTTCCGCTGCACGGGTTGCAACCGCTTTTTCGACATGCCGATCGAGCGGCCGCGAAAAACCTGAGAGACGAATTCGGCCGACGTTGTTGCCCGCGTATACTTCGCCCGTCTGAATAGTCATCAAGCGCATATGAAACGGGTAAGCGTCCGGCGATCGCCGGTGCATGGAAGAGGTGTATTTGCGCTGCGTTCGCTGGTTGCTGGCGAACGGGTGTTCGAATACAAAGGCGAAGTGATCAGCTGGCGCCGGGCTGCAAACCGATATCGACAGGTGAGCACAGGGCATACCTTCCTGTTCGGATTGACCGATGGGCGCGTTATCGACGGTGGGCGAGGTGGCAACAGCGCGAGATGGCTTAATCACGCGTGCGATGCTAACTGCACTGCATTCGAAATTGAGGGCCGCGTGTTCATCGAAGCAGCCATCGATATCGCCGCAGGAGAGGAACTGTTCATCAGCTATGCGCTGGCGATCGACGACGTTCGAACCGACCACGTCGAAGAACAGTATGCGTGCCGCTGTGGATCGCGCTCGTGTCGCGGGACGATGCTCGGCGAACCATGAGCATCACACAAGTAATTGCGAGGTACCCCATGCAACAGTCCCCGGACGCTGAGCGGGACAAAGTCAACGGCCTGGTGCGTATCAGCCCGGACGTGGTCTTTCACCGTGACGTCATTTTGCCCGTGCCGCCGCCAGCGAGCGGCAAACGCGCCACGGAACAAATTCGACGTGCGTCGTCGTCAATCCAGCCTGGGCTGCAGCTCGATTTCGATGGCGAATGACGTCATCGCGCTATGCTAAAGTAACCGCGTGTCATCCGCCCGACAGGAGGTAGCGTTGATGAATCCGGATGTGCGGCGAGTGGGATCATTCGCAAGACTTTCCATGCTCCTGAACGAACTTGAAACAGCGCTCCCTGTGCTGGTCGGTACCGGTACGCTGGCACAACCTGAATGGTCGGATCTGGATCGGCGGCTGAATCGCGTGCGATCGATGCTGGCCGACAAGACGCACCGCCGTCGACCGCGCCGCGTACGATCAGCCGGTCATCGAACCGCAAGAGGTGGGGAAAGCCCGGTCGCCGCCTTGTTTTGATGATGTCCCGCTCGGGGCCATGAAGTCAGAATCAGTCAGCGATGGCCCAGCGAACGGCCAGGGAAATGTAGCAACAGTCCGGGGAATTGGGATGATGGTGTATCGGGAATTCGAAAACGGCTGGATGCTGGCAATGAATGACGAAGCTGGAAAGAAAGTCGTGCCGGACAGCCTGTTTCGCTTCGGCCGCCAGTTCGACGGTCGTCCAGTCATCGACTTCTGGCAGCGTGAAGGCGGCAGCGGATTGCGCGGGTTCCTGCCCCACGAAACGGAGAACAGCGTGCGGGCCTTTCTGCTCGACCTCGGCTTTACGGAGGTACGTCGCTATGATCCGCAAGGCGATCCTGAGCTGGAGACGATCGCACCCATGCTTCGTTCCGGGAGGTAACCGAGGTGGCCGACGAGAAAATAGCCGTCGAATTCGACCCCGGCTTCATGCGCGTATCGATGGAGATGTGGCAGAACGCCACGGACATGAAGATTCCGTTGCATGACGAGTTCAAGATCCATTTCATGCAGAACCGGCGTTCGCTGCTGGACGGTTTCGTCAAGACCGGGAAGGCATGGTTGATGGTGCTGCGATCGATGAAGTCAACCGTCCAGGCAGACGAACTGGACGGGCTCTGCGCCGACGTTCAGGCATTCGTCGACTGGGCCGAACGCGGCCTCGCAGATCTGACCGCGTTGCGCGATTGACAATGGATGCCGCAGCACCAGTTCATCGATGTTTAATGCGTTGCGGTGCTCAGTCGGAGGTTTCCGGTTTTTCGCCCGTCTCTTCCCGCTTGGGCCTGGCTCCCCAGCGATCTGCGCTGAAATCACGTGAATGCCGTGTGACGGGCCGCTTTGCAAAAACAAAAGCCGCCCCGGTCTAGGGGGCGGCTTCGGTACAACTCGTTTGGCAACCCCGTGGGGTCGCATGCAGCTGGTTCAATGGCCGAGAATGATCAGCACCACGGTCGCGAGAGCCGCGACAGATCCGATGCCGCCTGCGATCACGGCGGACAGTGCGACGATGGCTTCCTTGCCATGCGCGCGAGGAAAAAGGCGATGTGCGATGGTAGTCATGTTCTGTCCCTTATTTAGCCCAAAAATGGGTGCCAGCAAATAGTACTGCCGAAATCAACGTGAAAATTATAGTGTAAAACGCGCTCGGATAGTCCTCGGGGAACCGCCTCCACGCGAAGTCATCCAGTGCCTCAGCCGTGTCCACGGCCCCTTTCGTTGCAAAATACCCACTTGTATATACAAGTCCAAGCAGGGCAACGACAACAAGAGGCGCCCAGACGGGAAGTCCATGTTTGCGAATCCCGTCGAGCATGTCCGAGACCGCCGCAAAGCACATCAGCAGGCCGACCCATCCCAGCTGGCCGTCCTTGAACAGCATGACAATCCGCCGCCTCCTGAGCGCCTCCAACCTCTCGGCGTCGTCCCGGATATTGCGGGCGGACACGATTTCCAGCCACATACCCAAAATGGGTGCCGTCACTGGAAGTACAAGGTTGATGAACAGCCACATTATATCTTCAAGCATGTTTTTCTCCGTAGAAGCGCTCCGGTCGCCAGCCGTCCCGCTTTGCCCGACAGATTCGTCCGGCGAGCGTGAGCGCAATCATATACATGGCGTCGGGATATGCGTTGCCACAAAAAACGCAGACGCACGACTTTTCTGTCGTTTCTCGAATTTGTTGTCACCCGATTTCCAGCGGATATACGAGCCCGGACAAATTTTTCGACAATGCCGTTCGGTTTGGTGTCGAAAGAGATGTTCGCCGCCGGCGAATCTGTTGAGCTCGATGCCGAAAGCATGTGACCGAAGCCGGCCAGAAGCAATCGGTCGCTCGCGACTGCTTTCGGGTAGTCACTTGCCGTGTTTCGGTAGACGCGGCGCGCTCCCTGTGCGTCGGCCCCGGCTGCATCTCGGGCCTGTACTAACTGGAGACGGACACCGCGTCGCTAGGGGCCCTGTATGTCAATTTTTGACAAACCGATGTTGTCGAGTAAAGTGCTCCGGCGTGCCCAAAGCGGGCAAACGACGCGATGGGGAGGCGCGCGATGGAGGATATTGAGATCTATCAATTGGCGGGTGAGGTTTTGGGTACCATCACTCATGAGCTGAGTGACGGGATATACGCCAAATTGGGCGGAGAGTTGTCGATTAACTGGCGCGGGGAAAAGATTTTTGGCGCCTTCGCGTCCTCGCCAGGCGAAATCGACAAGCCACCGAAGCACGGCATCACGGTGTACTACGAGTTTGTGCGACAGGTGTGGCGTGATGCCGAGGAGTTTTGTAAGTTCTTGCGAAGCATTCCCGAAGGCACTGACGTCGACAAGCTCTATGACTTCTACGATGATCGGGTGAAACTCCCGACGTGCTTCAACGACGAGGGCCACGTCAAGAACATGTTTGTCGCTGCAATCACGTGGGTGTATTTCCACGAGATAGGCCATCTCATGCAGGAGCATGGCGTCATCCGCGACGAGTTCGGGCCAAGTGATGGCGACGCCAAGCAGACGTCTGACGTTTACGATTTGGAAGCCTCAAAAGACAAACACGTCGTTGGCCGAGAAGCGCTGGTCTCCCATGTCACGGAACTTGCAGCCGACTTCGAGGCAACGAACTTCTACGTCATTGAACTACTTCGACACGTCATCGACCCTGACTTCGTCGACGAGAAGGAGCGAACCGAAGTTCTCTCCGGCTTGATTTATCTGATGGTGTGCGGCGTCTCGTTGGTCTTCTTCCGCTTCAACGGAAATCAACCGATTCTTCCGACTGCGGTCATCGAAGGTTCTCATCCAAATCCGTTGATTCGACTGGAATTCATCGTACCTCAGATCTTCGAAAGCCTGGACGGGAGCATGGCCAGGAGTGCGACAGATCACGACATTGATCGAAGGCAACTTGTTTTGCTTTGCACAAAGGCTGCCTTTTCGGCCACTCTATATTGGTCGATGGCCAAAACGGAGAACCATATGTTTGACAATCGCTTGATGCTCAAGGGCCTCCTCTCCAACCCAATCGTTCTGCAATACTTCCAACCGATCGTGGAAAGCTGGGACGAAATGTCGCCCAGAGTCAAGGAGGTGCGCCGCTATGGCCTTCCACGCGGATTGATGACTTTTACAGACGAGTTCAGAAAGCGAATTGCCGACGTGATTACATGGGGGAATGGTCCGGAAGCGAATGTCACTGCATCCTCGCCACCTGATGCAATGGCCTCGTAGATCTGCATCGTTCGCGACTTACAGCGGAATGCGCGATGGCTATGCAGCGGAAGCCGCTGCTCCCCCTCATGCGCGGGCCGAATGTCGGATTTCAGGTGGGCGGTTTAAAGCCGCGAACGGCTCCTTCGGGTGGCGGTGCCGATCACCGTCAAGCGAAGGGCTGTAACTCGCGGCCATTGGAAATACTCAGGTTTGGGGATCATGGTTGCCAACGAGCCAATCCCGGAGCTCGAGCATCGACGAATTTGCTCGCAGGTTCGGCTTTACAAAGGCTAGAGTTCGGTCGTCGTTTGAGTACGCGGGGAAGGGGGTGCACACCACCCCGAGAATCTCGTCAAACTGGGAGAAGTCGAAGTTCTCGCCAGTCGAATGCTGCCGGAATTCGGCGACGATTCGCTCCCATGTGACAACCGCATCGTCAATGGTCGCTTGAGTGTTCCGGACGACTCGGAACACACCCTGGTCATAGTCGCGGTCATAAATGATGCTCTTGCACGACACAACCAGCAGTGTCCGCTCCCTGACGCCAATGGCATCGATGTCAGTCACCATCCTGCCACCTCGGCGGAGCGGCCGTCCACGAAGGGCTTTCACCCCAGGCGGCGGTGCCCAAGAAGTACCGTCGATCAGATCCTGGCATTGCAGCTCAAACTCCCGCGCCCTTAGATTCCCGATCAACGGTGCGCGAGCCAGTTCGAGTCGATGCAAGAGCGCCTGCGAGGCGCCGGTAGTGTCGATGAGAATGTTGTCGCGGAAGCGCCGCAGGACGTTGCCACTCGACAGAGGCCACACCGAGGCCGTGACAGCGAGCAGGGCCTCGCGCCACTGAACGAAGTCTGCGGGCCATGTGAAACCTGGTGTCCGCAGTGCCATCTGCTCGACAACTTCCGGCAGGTGGTGATTGACGATGTCGCGCAGTCGGTCCTCACCAACGAAAACATAACCCTGCTGGGTGATGGAACTCAGTGCCCATGGCACGTGCACACAGATCGCCGGTACCAACGTCAGCAGTTGGATTAGCGCTGAGACGTCGGACAAGTAGTCCGGTATGCCCCCTTCGTCGCCCAGCGGCCTCAAGATTCGAGCCACGCTTAGTTTCTTCATTACGTGGCGAACCTGCACCGTGGTGACGGTGAGTCCGCCTGCGCCGTCTGGAAAGGTCACAGGAGCAGGGAAGCTGGGCGTGCATCCCATCGTCAGCAATGCCACGGGCACCCCAGCTTCGGTTTCTTCAACGAACTGCTCGAAGTGGGGGTCAACGGAGACCAAGCCCAGACCAGCCCCTATGAACTCGTGCGAGCGGTCGTGGCGGAGGTCATAGATATGGATCGCGCGCTCGATAGCCTCGCTGTTATCGGCTACGAGGACGGGACGACTTGCGTCGAGCGCGGCACCTTTGCCGACGCGTCTGTACAGAATGTGTAGCTGCGACAAAAGCTTTACGCGCCCGATATATCGGACGAGGTGTCGAAAAGCCGCTTCATCGACCCGAAACGCCACACGCTCCCGCACTTCACTAGCATCGGTTGCCGTGAGTTTCGAAGAGAGCGTCTCCGCCAATAGTCGGTCATAGCCGAGCGTGGTCCGGTAGTCCCCTTCAAACAGGATATCAGGCGCTCGTCGCAAGTACCAAAGCCATCGGACGGGCCCATAGCCGCTGTGCTGCTCAAGAATGTCCGCTTGAGTCAGAGGTATGATCGCCTCCAGGTAATTCGCCGCATCGAGACCTTCGAGGGTACGCTGCGGCGGCGGACACTTGGCGTAGACCCTCGAGGCGGTCTCTTGCGCGCTTCGGGCGGCAAGGCTAAGCCACGCGGTCGAGGCGGCAAGCTCTCGGAGCTTCTGGACAGCTGGATCGATCACCAGAGGTGGCATTCCTTGTCGCTACGGTAGAGGCGGGTCTCAAGAATAATGCAGAAAGCGAGAGTCTCAAAATGCCCGGAGATTAGCGCCTGTTACTTGCGCTGAATACCGAGTTAGCAATCAACGGGCCCCTGTAGCAGCGCTCCTTGTAAGCCGGTCATCCAAATGAAAAAACCAGGCGTGCTTTTCAAGAAATAACATTTTCTTCGCCACGACATTCCTTGTGCTCAGTTCATCGCCCACTAACACGGGCTCACACAAGGAGATTTCAAATCATGGAAAGCGAAAACGACGTGCAGGCAGGCGGTACATGGATTGTCATTGCGGCGTTCGGGGCATGGTCCGCGAACGTACCCAGCGGGATGATCGGCGTGATCGCGAGTCTCGACGGCGTTCGCGATGATGTGCTGTCGAGAAGCAAGTGGCTCGTGCCGGCTGTGGAATACAGACAACTTCTGAAAAGCGACAGGCAGTTCGTCATCGATCCGGCGAAGCACCATCGCGTGGCTGACTCTGTCGAGTTCGGTATTGGCGCTCACGTGGTGCTGTCGTCCCGGGAGTTGAGCGAACGCTATCCGACAAAAGGCAGCATGCCGGCGGAGCTCGTTGAGCAACTGTATGCCTTGCGTGAGGAAGAAATACGCTGGCTGGCTTCGCTGCTGGAAGTCACAGCGACACACCTGCTCGACCTGGATTGGGGCGCACGCGCAAAGGTCGCGGATCTGCTATTCACGCGCTGCAGTGCGCAGGCCCGATATGCGCTCTTAAACGACGCGCATCATTTCGTGCGAAGCTCGGCGGTCCTGGCGGACCGCGCGTTGGCCAACAGGACCAATTCGCCCGACAGCACGGAAGATCGTCGCGAGGAAATCGCGGAGGTGCTGAAATCTGCCGGGTTTCGAATGGAGTACGACCCGGGAGCAATTCCTGGCGAGGGGCACGTGCTGATTCAAATCGAAAGCGGCGAGGTCGTCGACGAGCCAGACGAGGCGATCGCACGTCTCGCGAGGGAATGGTCCGACCTGACCGATGAGGCGGAGAAAAACGAGACCTAGTCACCCGCAATCCACAACCCGCGCGATCCACTCCGGACGCGCGGTTTTTTTTCGTCGTGACATCTCCTTTGCTCAGTTCATCGTCCGCGGCCGCGGACTTACTCCCAGGAGATTGAAATATGGAAAGCGCACAGCTAACGGTTGCAGACAAGGCAATCGAAATCCTTCGGCAAACACGCGACGGCGACACGCTCGAACCCAGGGATCTCAAACTCGTCGAGATGGCGGTCAATGACTTCCTGAACGAAGACGGCAAGCAGGCTTTTGAGACGCTTTTCAGCTCGGTTGCGTCGGGCGTGTATGCGAGCACACCTCATTGGTTTCACGGCATAGAAAATATGACGCGCGATCAACAAGGGTACGTGTACTGGAAGGGCAAGCAGATCGAGCATTACTCACACAGCGACCCATCAGAGAGCAGGCGCGATGCGCTGGAGCTGGCCGAACGTTGTCGGGCACTCGAGGTGAAGGGGTTTCCGGTGTCAGGTAGCACGCTTATGCGAACCTGCGTGATAGAGGCGCCGGCGGATACGCGATGGTCACTCGCATTGCAACGGTATTACTGTTTCTTCGAGCCAGCAGAAGATGTTGGCCCGTCGATCAGTGAATTCCACGGTATCTTCTACCGTATCGGTGCCGACTCCGGAGTCGTAGTGGTTTCCCGGAATGCAGAGGGCGTCCAGATAACCCACAAAGATAGCGCTTACGACGCATTTCACGACCTGCAGGGCCGGGGACTGAAAAGCTTGCCAGTCGATCCCGACTACGAGGAGATGTGTCGCAGGTTGACCCTGATGGCAGTCACGCCAGCAGCGCTCGAAGCCGCGATATCCGGAGCATAGGCGAAAGCTGCGCTACCGCAACCCAATTGCCGCGTACTCTCCGGAGACGCGGCATTTTTTTATCTTCAAAACGAATTTATTAATTCGGACTACCTATTTCCATGCAACGCGTGAGCGCCGGTCTATTCCTCCCGTTCGAGCAGGCATTACATCCTCGCTTATGGGCGGGTGAGCGGGTCAATGGCGGGCGGCACGTCCGGCGAAGCGGACCATTGACGCGCTCACCCGCCCACAGACGCTCAAGGGCATGGGGCTGGCATCGTTGTTCCATGCCAGCCCCCGAGCCCGTCCGGCGGCGAGGACGTCCCGCCTTCAGGCAGTATCAGGGGTGGGGCACACGGGTGCTTCCAACGAGTGATTTCCGAAAAGCTGCACGTCGACGCGCCCGATTAGCGACGGGTAGACGCCGGACGTTCGAGCAAAGCTGAAGCACTGACGCCCAAGGCCGTAGCGAGCTTCTCGATATTGTCGATTGAGACATTGATGCGGGCGCGCTCGACCTGACTGATGAATGTCCGGTCGAGATTGGCGGAGAACCCAAGTTGTTCCTGCGACAGGCCTATTACCACACGACATGCGCGGACGTTGTAGGCGAGCACATCGCGCAGCGATGTAAGGGACTGTGAGGGAGAAGGTGGCTTTAGCGAGGGCGGCATGGGTGCAATGCTTTCAACTCGCAGCATTTGCATCCACGGCTTTTACATCACGTATGCGGAAAGCCTGTCAGGCGCCCACGCAGAACGCGATGAAAACCATCATTCATCTGGGGAATGGGATCTAACCGGCTTCCTATATTGGGCGCTCGGCTCTGCGCCTCGGTCGGACAGCCCCAAGGCACCCCTGGAGATGAGTTACTTCGGGTTGGCCAGTCTGGTTCGGCGAGAGCAACCTACATCGCCTGGCGCATGACGGGACAACGAGGCGGGCAGTTCAGATACCTGGTGGAAAGCCGAACTATTCCGCCTTCGGTAAGGGTTTGTTAAACGCATCGTCAGGTAGTTCCATCTGTGCGTGTTCCAGAAGGGTCTGCTTCGAATACGTCTCGTACATCATCATGAACGCAAGCTGAACATTCACCGGCGTTTCATCCCAGTCCTCCTGGCGAGGCGCAAGAATGCCCACAGCGGGATCGAGCTCCATCTTGCGTAGCGCCAGTGCGAGTTGTTCCTTGAGGCCATGTGTGACGACACAGTCCTCAGGCGAAAGTACGCCGCACCATACATAAACCTGAAGAACAGGGACGTTCAGGAAAGTAGCGAACTTTTGCACATTCTCCTTGTTGCCTCCACCAAGCCATCGGTCACCAGCGAGAATGCCGACGACGTGCGAATACGACAGTCCAAGTATTTCCGAGAGCTGCCTGGCGTCGATGTTGCGTCGCCCCATCAAGGTTTTTACCTGCACGATGAGCTGACGCTGCTGCTCGAGGTATGGATGATCCATGTTCAAAAATGTCCTTCTGGACGGTAGGAAAGATATGGGCCGGCTACTTATATACCCAATTTATGAAAATCGCTCAAATATTTTCAGAATCCCCTCAGGGTTCGGACCGGCAGCCGAACTCGTGATGCCAAGCCAGCAGCCAGCCTCGCCAGGCCAAAATTATTTCTTGCGAAGATTTTAAACTAGGATGGGACTTCCTCAAATGGGAGCTTTCCATGTCCGAAAAGTCGATCACCCTGCTGTCCGTTGCGGCGCGCTCGGTGCCCGCGAAACACCAGTACTACCGCGGGTTCAAAAACGTCGTCTATCTCACCGGCCATATACATTCGATCGAAGGCAGCACGATCTGGCTGCAGTTGACCAACAACCTGAATCTCCTTGTGCCGGTCGCGGTACCGCCGGGAATTCGCCTGCCGAGACCCTTCAAGGTGCGTGAAGCGATCAAGATGATCTGTCAGGTCCAGCCGCATAAGGAAGATGACGGAGAGCCTGGTCTGCGTGTATACGCACGCTCGTTCGAGCGGCCGAACGTGCTGGAGCTTCCCAACAAGAGTGCTTTTGAAAAGGCAGTTCCCGATCGCGCGCCGGAAGACAGGGAATTTCGGCCGTACGGCAGTGGATACCGTGCCAGCAATGCATGCAATCAGGTCAAGATTGCAGGGATGGTGGTCGGGATAAGTGTGCGCAAGACGGAAGTGGATCCCGACGGCGCCGTTGTGCAATCAGGTGCCTGTACGATCCTGCTGCGGCAGGATGCGGACGAGGAAAACGTCATACCGGTTAAATACTACGGCAAGCTCGCGGAAACGGTCGCGTCATACATCAAGCCAGGCGACATGATTTACGCCGACGGTAAATACCGGGTCAAACCGGTCGAGATCGGCGGCGAACTTATTGACGGAAAGCCGAAGGTGCGACGCGTGCCGTTCATACAGATCCAGGAGCCGGCACTGCCCACCGCAATCGACATCGTCTATATCGGCGGCCCTGCGGACAAGTACCCGGCATGGATGATCGACATGCATCAGCGCTTCAAGCGCGGAGCGAAACGCGCCGAGCGGCCAGCGAACGGATCAGGGGCACAAGCTGCAGCGACCGCAGCAAGCGGTGGACCTGAGACCAAAAACAGGATCGAGGCGGACACGGCGACGGTCGATCTCGAAAGCCATCCGCTCTGGGCATCACTGTCGCCGGAGCATCAAAAATTGTGCCGCGAGGATCCCGAGCATCGCAAGATGATCCTCGGGGAGTAAGTCATGAAGGCGCTCATCATTGCCGAAAAGCCGTCGGTAGCAAAGGACATCGCGAAGGCACTCAACGTGCCGCCGATAGCCGGTGCCGGGCACTGGGAAAATGATCAACTGGTGATCTCCAACGCCGTGGGGCATCTGGTCCAGTTGGCCGCACCGCCGGCAATAGCGAACCTCTTGCCGGTGATTCCTGAGAAGTTCGAGCTGGAGGCCTTGCCGAAGACTCAGGCCCAGCTCAGAAAGCTGGTCGACCTGATGAGCCGTAAGGACGTAAACGTCCTGATCAATGCATGCGATGCTGGTCGGGAAGGGGAGGAAATTTTCCGGCTGATCGCCGAGTACGCGCGCACCACCAAGACAATCAAGCGCATGTGGTTGCAGTCGATGACGCTACAGTCGATCCGTGACGCCTACCGGCAGCACCTGCGAAGCGATGCAGAGATGCGCCCGTTGGCTGACGCGGCCAGAAAGCGCGGCGAAGCGGACTGGCTTGTCGGCATCAATGTGACGCGCATCTGCTCCGTTATTTTCGGCGACATGACGACTGCGGGGCGTGTTCAAACTCCGACCCTGATGATCGTGGTGGCCCGCGAGGAGGCCATCCGGTCGTTCATCGCGCGGCAATACTTTGAGGTGCACACTTCAATTAGTTTGACGGCTGGAGCTTACGACGCGATCTGGCAGTGTCCGGTCGACAAGGTTCGTCCGAGGGAGCCGGCGGAGCGGATATGGGACCGCGCTGAAGCCGATGCGGTCGCGGCACGCTGCAAGGGTAAGGATCCGGATCGTATTGACGAGACCACGACGCCGAGCCGCTCAGCTGCACCGGCGCTCTTTGATCTGACGACATTGCAGCGTGAAGCGAACCAGCGCTTCGGGATGTCGGCAAACAACACGCTGAAAATTGCCCAGGCACTTTACCAGACGCACAAGGTGCTGACCTATCCGCGTACCGACGCGAAGGCGTTGCCGGAAGATTACGTGCCGACCGTTACGCGCACGATTGAAGCGCTTGCAACGCAGGGATACGCGGAAGCCGCGAGAAGGGTGCTTGATAACGGTTGGATCAAGCCAACGAAACGGGTATTCGACAACAGCAAGATTTCTGATCACTTTGCAATCGTCCCGACGGGTGCCACACCACAGAGCCTTACCGCCGACGAAGGGAAAATCTACGATCTTGTCGCGCGACGCCTGCTTGCGGTGTTTCATCCCGACGCAGAGTACGCAGTAACTGTGCGCACAGCCTGGATCGGCACGGACCGTTTTGTTGCACGCGGCCGCGTGCTGGTTGCACCGGGATGGCAGGCAGTCTATCAGGCCGCCCCCGAGCAGAAGTCCAAGGACGTGAGCGCCGGCGAAACGACTGCGAAATTGCCGGCACTTGCCGCCGGCGAGAGCGGCAAGACCGCATCGATGAAGGTCGTCAAGGGCGAGACCAAACCGCCAGACCGGTTTAACGAAGCGACGCTCCTTTCGGCAATGGAGCATGCGGGCAAGGAAGTGTCGGATGAACAGCTGCGCGCGGCGATGGCTGAGAAAGGGTTGGGTACGCCAGCCACGCGCGCAGCGACAATCGAAAAGCTGTTGGGTGAAGAATACATGACGCGCGAAAAGCGCATTCTGATGCCAACAGCCAAAGCGTTCAAATTGAAAGAGCTGCTCATCAGATTGAAGGCCGAGCTGCTGCTATCTCCGGAGCTCACTGGCGACTGGGAAGCCAAACTAAAGTCGATCGAGGTTGGTCAGGGAAAGGGTTCTGATTTCCTCGACGGCATCAAGAGCCTCACCCTCGATATCGTTTCGCGCGGCTTGCAGATGCCGCCGGCGGCAACGTGTTCAGCATGCGGCAAGCCGATGATTCGCCGTAAAGGCCCCAATGGGCTTTTCTGGGGTTGTACCGGCTATCCCGGCTGCAAGGCAGCATTGCCTGACGACAACGGCAAGCCGGGCGCCGCCCGCGCCGCTTCGTCGGGCACTTCTCACACGATTCCGTCCGACATCACGATTGGGTGTTCGAAGTGTGGCAAGCCGATGGCGCAACGCAAAGGTCCCCGCGGGCCTTTCTGGAGTTGCACAGGCTATCCGGACTGCAAGACAACGTTACCCGACGACAACGGCAAGCCGGGTGCATCGCGTGAGGCTTCCGCTGGAGCCCGGTCGGCAACGTCGGCCGGCGTCACGATACCCTGTCCGAAGTGCGGCAAACCGTTGACGCGTCGTAAGGGGCAGAAGGGTTTTTTCTGGGGCTGCAGCGCCTACCCCGACTGCAACGGCACGCTTCCGAACGACAACGGGAAACCGGGAGTGAGAACCGAAAATGTAGGGGGGACGGCCACGCGCGCGGAGGTGGAGCGGTTGACCGTGCCCGTTTCGCCGTCACCCCAACCAACCCGCGCTGAGGCAGCGTGTGCGGAGGCGCCCTCCGCAGCGAGTGCGGTCGCGATCGCCGCGAACTCATCCGCGGCAAGTGCTGGCCAGACGACAGGCGGGCCGATCGGCTCGACTTGTCCGGGGTGCCGCGAGGGCACGCTCACGCTACGGTCGGCGCCCAGGAGTGGGCGACCCTATGCTGGATGCACAGCGTTCCCCGGGTGCAAGTACTTTCTCTGGATGGACCAGTCGTGATTGCGCGTCAGCAACCCATCATCAGGGCGACAGCGTTCCTCGCCGTGTTCTGGTGGAGCATTCTTACGCTCTGGCACGGAGGGTGGAGCCTGCGGGATATTGTGCTGCATCGCGCGGCGATGGGATGGGAGTACTCCCTTGCCACCATCGTGGCTACGATGGCCGGCACCATCGCGGGCGTAACCATTACGGCTTATTCCATCTGGTTCGATCGGCGGCAGGTTCAACTGGCGTTGAGAGGCCGAAGCGAACGAGGCGTGAGCGTGACCATTGGTCCGATCCCAATCCATCTAGGAGATCTTCCACGCGCCGAAAATGGACTCTCGGAGCAGGACATCGCGGACGTTCGCGAGATCCGGGCGGATGGGTCGACGGACTTTATGCGGCAGTGGCACGCACGCTTTGATGTAAGTGCGCCTGAGCACGGCAGGCTCATGTCGGCCCTCGAACGCATGCTGGCGCAGCACCGCGCACTGCCCGCGACACACGTGCCAGGCGGCCACGGTGGACGAAATCTGCTGGTGCACAGTCTGCTGGTTTGCTGGTATATGGTGAGGCTTGCGCCCGCGCACACGTATAACGGCACGATCAAGCTCCCGGACTTCAAGATTTCGCTCAAGCTCAAGGAGTCGGGATACCAGTTCGATAGTGAAGATCCGCTGATCGCGATCGTGGGACTCGCACACGATATCGGCAAGATCGAATGCTACGAGTACGACCAGGGCGGCAACCTGACGGGCTGCCGGCGCGACCACGACTTGACAGGCTCGCGGATCCTCGCGCGGATGCCTGAGTTCTGGGACCTGCCCGATGCAGATCGCGACACGCTGTCGCTTGTGGTCGGTCACTATCATCATCCACAGGACATGCCGACAGTCGATGGATTTGAAGTTCTCTCCGATCGGAATCACGCGATGCTCGAGCTGCTGATTCGCGCTGACGTTTTGTCGTCAAAGCGCGAGTCTGGACTCGCCGAGGCCGCTGCGACGAGCGAACTGGGTGGCGAGAGTCAGTTCGTGGAGACGGTCGAGGGAAAGGATCTGTGGAAGGCCGTGGAAGCTGTCCTCACGCGTGTTGGCACGATCAACGGCCGTACCGGATCGGGCAATATCGGCTTCAAGTATCGTGACCCGGCTAGTGGAGCGAATCTCGTCTACCTGGTGGAGAAGGATTTCGTTGACGCGGTCAGCGCCGAGGCGGGGGTAACGAACACGATCCAGGAACTGAGAAACGACGTGTCGGCGGTTTCAAAAAAGGTGCTCATGCTGCTGAACGATCGCGGCCTGCTGTACACGGACCGTGAGCGCAGTCCGACGACGGCCCTCTACAACGTCCAGTTCTTCAGTCCGAAAAGCTACTGGGCTGACCGGGAACACAAGGTTCCGAAGCGGGAGGAAGAGCGCGGCGCGCCGGCGTTCCGACTGGGCTCCGTGATCGTCATTCTGCCTGACGCGCTGTTTCCCGCACTCGGGCAGCTGGCCGACTTCGACAAGGTGCCCGTGATCGGCAAATCCCGGCTGGGAATGGGAGGTGTGCGCAAGTCTGGCGCCGGCGGGTCCGTGACCCGCACGACGCTCGCGGATCTCGCGTTGGGCGAACAGTTGCAGGAGGACGCGAGCGCTGGCGGACCCGGAAAGCAAACAGATGGTGCAGCGTCGGGGGCATTTGATGCACTCGGAGCTGCGTTCGAGGCGCAGGAAGCCATAAGGCGTGCAAAGGAGGCTACCGGCAATTCGCCAGCAGCCTCTGCGGCCGATGGGGGCGCGCAGCCAGAGCATCCCGGCGTGGACGCGGAAACGCCTTGGGATGAGGAGCCCGCGGCTAACGATGAACATCCGGCATCCGGTAGCGGGACGCCATGGGACGAGGAGCCCGGCACCGCGGCGACCAGCGAGACAGAGGCATACCCTTGGGATGAGGAGGAAACCGGGCAGGGCGAAGGGGTCATTGCCCCAACACCGGACGTGCCTCTTTCGGACGATGACCACGCGGAGGACCGTGAGCCGATCGCAGGGAATGAGGGCATAGATGGCACACCTCCGCCCGAGGGCGGGGGCAAGCCTCTTGCCTCACCCCGCACGCTCGGTAAAGCGGTGCGCTCGATGTTGTGGACCGGAATTTCAACGGGACAACTCGCGCATCGCGAGATCGGCACGTACGACGATACCCCGGGCAGTCTCGTGATGTGCCGTACCGCGGACGTCAAGGCATACGTGGCCACCCGCGCGAAGCTCACGTACACCTTCGATCAGATGGACGAGGCGATCAGGCAGGGTGTGGTAGACGGCGTACAGGTGGTTGGGGTGTGCTACCAGATTCAGCGCGAGCTCAAAGGATAGAAGGCTGCCAATGAGTCCGTCGACAGCGACCACGTTGCGGAAGCTGACGGCAACTGCAGGTTACGCGCGATTTGCTGCATGTGGCGCGACAGAACGCAAGCTCTCGAGTCAAAAGAAGGAATCGCGATGACATATCAGATAAAGGAAGGCGTGCTGTTCGGCGCGTTGTTGATCTGCCTGATGTCGAGTTTTCCCGATCACTTGATTGTGATCGGTGGCTTACTCCTGGTTGGCGTGCTGGCGTTGGACGATTTCTCGCGGACGGCTTTTTTGCAAGCTATGCTTGATGACACGATCAAGCAGACTACCAGCGAGCCGGTGACCTACGTCATCGAGCCCGAATGCAGGTGCAAGTGGCTTGTTTGGCGGCAAGCGCAGTTCATGCGCCCTGTTCCGCACAACGAGCGCCAGGGATGAAGGAAATACCGTTCTTCATGGAGGCGGATATGACCGAGTTTCAACTGAACCTGTTACGAACCAAGATAGCCGAAGCTCTGCTGAAGTCCGAGGAGCTGAGGCAGTCCACCACGATCAGAAGTCCAGTCGCGAAGGCGCATCATGAACGACTGGATGCCGTGCTTGAAGAGACTAAAGCGCTGCTTGGGAAGCTGACGGCCAGCGACATCTGAGACAGACTGGATCCTTGAATAGGCGCGGCAGCGAGATCAGACAACAGACTCTGCCGCCGGGCCTGGAATCGAAAGTGCTGCTCGCAACGCTGCATCTGAACGTCAAGCAGGACGGTCTAGGACCCCAAACATTCCCCTGAAATCTGGTCGCCAGAAAGGGCTCGGTTCGTTGTGGAAATAGTAGGAGAGGCCTCCATGGTCCATCTGGCCATCGGCACGCCGGGTTAGCTCGTTCCGACTCAGGAACCCGACACCGACCACATGGGCGCGCCCGCTGCTGCCGAGAAACTCGCTTACGGCGACGCGGGCGGCAGTTGGCGGCTGCGAAGGATCGGAATCCTGCTGCGCGATGCTCGCAAGTTGGTCAGCTTCGATCCCGTTGAATCCAAGCAGTACGATGCCCGGCCGCTGCGCAGTCAACTGGCGACGGGCGGCCACGCGCGCAGTATCAAAGACGGCAGACATCAGACTGTCGTCCTTCGTGCTTTGCACGACCACAAGGATCGCGCCGACGTTACGTCGCCCCATCACCAGCGCGCCACGGTTGCGGGTACCGGTCACGCTGTCGACCACTGCGCGCGCAGCAGGCGTGTCTGGCCGAATTTCCACGTCGCGCAGCCGCGCCATATCGAACGGCTCGATGCGTACCTGCACGCCGTCGTCGAAGGTTGCAGAGCTGCCCGCGATAACCTGGCTGTGAACGCGGCTGGCGAGTTCACGCTGGCCATCCCGGGCTGCGGGGAGCGCATCAGGAACTGTGACGATTACCACGAGACCGGTGCGGATTTCTCCGGACAGGGGCGCCAGTTCGCGTCGCAGTTCCTCGTAGAAAGTCAGCGCGCCCGCGCGATGAATCGTACGGCCCTTGTCATGCGAGACCGCCTTGCATTCGACCTCAAGACCGGACTCTCCGATGTCCTCAATGAGAAGGTCGAACGTTGCGCCCCGAACCGTCGGATGGTCAGGCTCAAGTTCCGGCCAACGCACCCGATTGCCGCGAAGCCCGAAGTGGGTGGCCACCATCATTTCAAGCTGGAACGCGCGCATATCCTCCGGATTCGACAACGTGCCGCGCACACGTCCAATCAACGCTTTGCGCTGCGGCGCCGGCAGACCGTCCTGCAGCGAGAGGACTTGAGTCATGAAGCCGAGCGCCGGCATCAGTCCATGCTGCTCGACGTCTTCCGGGCGCAGATGTCCATATTTCTTTGAGAGTTCGCTGCACGCATTGAGCTGGAAAGCGATTGCATTCTCGCTCGCATGATGCGCGCGCAGAAAGTCGTTGCGCTTCGAATGATCCTTCAGGAGCTTCACACGGCGCAGCCAGTGCCCGTCCTCAATCACAGTGACGAACCGCTGGAACAGGCGCGGCGCACTTGAGACATAGACGTCAGTTTCGAGAATCGGCATGTATGTTCCGGTGCGGGGAAAGCGTTAGGTTACCCGAGCCCCAATGCCGCCCGCCGATCGGCGACTGATGACAAATCCTATATGCGCCGAACTCGCCTCCTCGACACGCTCGATACTTTCGTTTCGCCGTGCCGATATGACCTGGTGATTTCCCCCATGCCAAACTGATGGCACGGTTCATCCGGTCAACGCTCAGGCTGTGGCTTTCGCGCGCTTTTCGAGCTCGAGCACGTACCGGTGGATGTGGACGAGCGTCTCGAGATCGACGGGTTTGCGATTCTGCTGCCACCAGCGATACATCGTCGATTCGCTGACGCGTTGCCCGTCAGGCATGATCGCCGAGCAGCGCGCGGCGATCTCCCTCGCGGCTTTCTCCGGCACGTCCTTGATGCGAAGACGCTTGCGCCAGTTCTGCATGATCGTCTGCATATCGTTCGTGATCAGGAAGCCGATATCCCGCTTTTTGAGCAGCTGCGCACGGAAGGCCTGCGCGCGTGCCAGCAGTGCCTGGGCCTGCTCGTGGCGATAAACATTGCCCGTCAGGAGGGCGGATACCACCGAGGTTGAGGCCTCGAGTGCCTGCGCGAAACTGCGGTTCGTCATCCCCAGTTCAAGCCGGATGTCGAGCAGCTGGCGGGCTACAGGCTCGAGCTCGCGCACTTCCGCTGATGCCTGCCCTTTCGTGCTGTCAAGCTGACGCTCGATCTCGCGCGCGAGCCCGTGGTCGGTGCTACGTGGTTTGCCTCGGGTCAGGTAAGGAGAAAGCTGCGTTTTCATGGAAGAGTCGCCAGTCGGTTTTCGCGCATTATAAGGGTCTATTTTATTGCGAGAACCGATCGGCCGACCGGCGCGCCGATAACCTGTATCGCTGCGGGGTATATCCTGTGGCCAGCCCAGTCTCTCGATTCTGGCCGCAAGCGCCCGTTTTGCAATGTCCTGATCAAGGTTGATTTCGACGGCGCTGCCCTCGGCGATCGAGTTCATGCTGGCGTCATCGGCGATCCGGTCCATGGCGTCGCCCGTTTCGTCGTCGCCACCATCCAGCAGAACCTCGCGTTGCGCGTTGCGCAGCGTGCGCGCGCAGTTCTCCGCAGTCGTGAAGACGAGCGAGTAGACATTGGCGGGGTCATCCAGGCCACCGATAAGTTTCTCCGTGAGGATGATCCAGGTATTCATGAGGAGGTCGTCGACGTCGCAGCTGTACACGTAAGCATGACGCAGCGAGATCGCCCTCACACGTGGACAGGCGAGCCAGGCGCCGGCGAGCTCTGCGGATTCGCCGGTCCACGCCGAACGCGGGAGTGTGTGCAGCGCCTGGTGAAGGAGACCCGCCGGGCGCGCGCCGTTGCGACCTGTGTTCAGGGGGGCGTCGGGATCTGCGTTGCGAAACAGGGGGCTGGACGTAGGGTGTTTAGTCATGACTTGAAGCGTCGCAGGGGGTAGAGGGCAACAGCGGCGTGGCATCCACCCAGAGGCGACCGTTGTTCGATTCGAGCCGCTCGAGATCACTGTCGAGCGCTTGCGCATAATGCAGAAGTGCGTCCCGTGCGATCACGTTCAGCGCATGCGAAGCGCTGCGAATGGCCCTGACACGCGCGAGCTCGTAGTGCAGGTAACCGTGCTTTGCCGGCACGCTGCGCTCAATGCGCGCTGCAAGCTCGGCAACAGTCTCCGGCATGTCGACGTCGAGAACGACGTTGCCTGCCGTGTAGTGAATCATGCGCGGGACGCCGTAGACGGTCGCCCGTACGTATTCACTCATCGAGCGCAGGAAGTCGTCGATCTTGCGGTCCGTCGAACGGGGCACACCGTGACCGGACGAGAGAATGGCGTGTCGCATGGCGTGTCCACTATGGCAGGTGGTTCCTGGGGGCTGCTGTGCTTGCGCAGCACTCACGAAGGGACGTTACTGGTCCCGTAGGTTGGCTCGGTGTTCATTGGTGTCCTGTAGTCGACACGCTCGGGCACGCGCGCATGGTTTTGCATCCACAGGCGTGCGCTTTGGCGCGCCGTATCCTGCTGGGTTGGGGTGAGACGGTCCATGGCTGCCCGCGCGGCCTTTTCGTAGGCCGGATATCCCTCCATCGCAATGAGCAACCAGCGTGCTGCAGCGACCGGATTGCGCTCGATGAGCGAGTTGGGACTCGATGTCTGCATGAGGGCGAGGGTGTACATCGCTTCGCGGCTCCAGAGATCAGCGGCGGCGTTCAGCTTCAGGTTGGCTTCAGCCTGATTGGCCGGCATACCGATTCCTCGCAGCAGGCACAGGCCCAGTTTGTACAGCGCGTACGGTTCCTGACCGGCGGCCGCAGCCCTGTACCAGCGCGCAGCTTCCGAAAGGTCCCGTTGCACGTCCATGTAGCCGCGCTCGTAGACATTGGCAAGGTTCATCGCCGCCGGAACGAAAGCGTGCTGATCGTCCCCCGCCGACGCGGTCAACCATTTGATTGCGATCGCCGGATCTGGAGACACACCGTCATCGCCGTAGAGGTAGATAAGTCCCATGTTGTAGCTGGCGAGGGTGTTGCCGGTGATCGCCGCATTGTCCGCGGCTGTGCGGCACGCGATCCGGTAGGCCTTCATTGCAATCGCGATGTCCTTGCCAGCACCGGGAGCCTTGCCGACGTGGTGCAGGAAGCCGAACTGGAAGGCCGCCCAGCGATCGCCGTTGTTGCCGCGACGACGCAACTCCTCGAACGCGGCGGTACTTCCAGCCGCCGCAGCGCGGTAAAGGTTGTAGGCCCGCTTCTCACCGTTGTCGAAGAGGCTGAAAGGGGACACCTGCGCGTGTGCCGTGGCAGAGGCCGCACCCACCGCGAGAACCGCAACGATGGCGGCACGTCGGCGCATATTGACTGTCCCGAGGTTATTCGCTACCACCACCGCCTCCATCACTGCCGCCGCCGTCACTGCCACCCGAGCCATCACTGCCGCCAGCGGGCCCATCACCTCGAGCACCGTCCGTCGGCGCAGCACAGAGCTGCGCCATACTTGGAAATGCCTGCCTGGCTGCTTTCGGGTTAACTGCGCCACCGCTCGAGTAGGAGGCCGCGTAAGCCTGCATGGCCTGAATCCACGCAGGACACGGAGTGACGACAGAACCCGCTGGCAGACCCATCGACGACAGTGCGTTTGCGGCGCGGACGGCGCCGTTCTGCATGGCCGTGGCCTGTTGCTCCGGCGTCCACGGTGAAGCACTCGAGGCGTTGGTCATCCCGGTCCCCATTGCAGTCGATCCGCCGAGGGTGGATCGGGTGAGGCCGGTCGTGCCCGATGGCGTGGAGCCTGCCGAAGAGACCAGTTGGCCGGCACCCTGCACCGCCGAGGTGAGGGAGCCGGCGGCACCGGCCGCGGCGGAAAAGCCGTCGGAAACCTGTGCGGTAGCGACCTCTGGCGCCGCTGCCACCGGCAGTCCGGAAAGGAGAGTGACCAAGATGAGTTTTCTTTGCATACGGACTCCGTTCAGTCTTTCCCATTGTTGGAGACGCAGGTTGCGCCGTGCACGGCTTCGCTTACAGCGGCTCGCCGCCCCACGGGTCGCAGACTGTGGTTTCGCTTTCCTGGGCAATCAAGGTCTCGAGAATGCGGGTCCTCTCGTTGAGGGCCTCGTCACCCAGATCCACCGGCGCTTTGCCAGCCGGCAGTGCCACGTAGTTGCCAGCGCATACGCCCAGCGTCCGGAAAACGTGATGCACAGGTGTAAAGCCGATCTGCCGGCTGGCAATTTCCGCCACCTGCCGCGCCTGCGCACGTGCAACGACCGGGTGAAGGTCCTTTGCCCGCTGCACGAGATTCGCGACGTCCGGCGGCAGGAATTGCACATATTCGACCGGCACCGCTGCAAGCTCACTGGTAATACCCCAGCTCATCATCGCCTCGATGTCCGAGTCAGCCAACGCCTCGAATCGCCCGAACCAGCGCTGCGGCAGCATGCGCGATAGCCAGCTCGTCAGACGGTGTGTTACGGCCTTCCAATCCATATTCGCCTCGCTTGAACATGGTTGTGTGACTTCACGTCCTCACAGTTCGCAGCAATCAACCCAACGCCACACGAGATACGCCTCGTCTTCGCCGGAGCCGGGAACCTTGCGCCCGAGACCCCAGAGATATTCGGACGAGCCCACGCTGTGCGCGCAGCGATTTTCGAGAAACGAAGCCGGATTGATGGACCCCGCGTTAAGGCTCGGATCGCCGTCGGTGGCAACCATCGGCCCTGCTTCGCTGACCGGGAAGAGCATGGTCATCTTGAATTCGCTTTTGTTCATCACCGGCATGGGCTGCGGGGAGCAGGCACCGTTGACCACAGCGGGGCCGACGGTGGTGACTCCGTACTTGGAATTGACCGCGCCGTAGCGAGCCATCGCGTTCATCGTGAACATGGCCTTCGCCGCGACCAGCGACGAACCCGTCGTGACGCTCTTATTGCCGAAGTTGCCGGTGAGTGGGTAGGTTGCGCCCCAGCAGCCCATCCACCAGAACATGGCATCGTCCACTGGGCTCGAGATGTTGAGGAGACCAGAGGCCAATTGGGCCGCGCAGTCTAGCGGCGCGGCGATCATTGCCGCAGTCGTCTCAAAGACGGCCGATTCAGGGAACAGCAGGTTCGAGAGCGCGGAGTCATCCCAGAAAGGCAGAAGCAGCGACGACATGTATGAGTCGTCCGTTGTACCCACGGCGGCACAATTGGTCCCGACAATACTCGCGAACATCGAGGCAAGCGGGAAGTCGTAGAGATTGAACTGCCGGAACCCACCCTCCGCATTTGAGCCGGTTTCTGCGGACCCACCGCTGCCGCCGGTGCGACGCCCGGCGCCGAGCTCACTGCCGAGATTCAGGCCTCCCAGCATCGGCGAGCAGCCCGGTGCCCGCGTGGTTTCGATGACGGAAATCGGCACCCACATGCCCTCGGGATAACCGGGGATGGGAATGTCGAACGGGCCGTCGCAATAGCAGATTGGATCCCGGTACGCGTCATAGGGAGCGTCGACATCAGTAGGTGGAACCACGTCGACGCCGGAGATCAGGAACGGGAAGATCGAGTCATAGCAGAAGTTCGTGTACAGGTCCGACGGCGATGCAACGTTGCAGCCCATGGCCACGCTCTGGGCCTGGGTGTTGCCGGCGTACAGGAGAAGCGGGACAACGAAGGTGAGAAGGCGCAGCAGTTTTTTCACGATTACATGCCTCCTTCGACGCGCGGAGACAATGTCTGCACAACGAGTTTGCCGTTTTCGGCAGTCAACAGGCTTGGTGCTGCGCGTAGCTGAAAGCGTTTCACGATGATGCTATCGAGCAGCATGGGCTTGATGCCAGTCTCTTCTGTGAGGGACCGCACGCCCCCTTCGTCGTAGTGGGTCACAAAGAGGCGCCCTTGGGGGTAGCGTTGCAACCAGGCATGCGCCATGACAATCTGGCGCTGGTCGGATGGATCCACGACGACAATTGCAGCGCCGGGCAGGCCGGCTTTAGTGAGCGGGTTGTAGCGAGTTCCCTTGGCCATGATGAGATTGCCTTTCTGGTCGCGGATATCCTGAGGGAACGTCACGCTCAGATCGACGGTGTAGCGCGTGTCGCGCTCTGCTCGTGGCAGCGGCGTGCCGCGGTCCATCCGGTCGGTCATCGCTTTGGCCGCGCGATCCTGCCACGCATGCCAGTTGTACCGTTGCATCCGGTCGCGGAAGACCTCTGCGAGGTCCTTCTCGCGAACCGGCCAGGTCATACCGACATTGCGCGATTTGACGCCGGCATCGATATCGCGGGTGGCGGATTCGATGGACAGGGCACCGTCCACGCGATACCACTTGTGGTCAGCGATCGACTCGTGCATGACGACAGGGACCTGCGTGACGTCCCAGCGGGCGAAGGCCTGAGGAAGCACGGCTACGACAGGCTGGGGCTCGCGAAGGTGATCCTTGAAATCAGAGACCGCCTTGATATGTTCTGCGGTCTTGTGTCCATCGTTAGCCTCGAGACCACGCAGAAAAAACACGACGTCGCGCCTCCCGCGGACTTCTTCGAGCATCGCGGAGAGCTCGCGGTCAGGCATCGACATCGAGATGAAAACGACAGTCTTTGCTCCTCGCACCATCCGGGCAGCCGGATTGACACCGTTGTCGTGAGAAGTCCGGCCACCAAAGACGCCTTGAGCGGCGAGTGCTCCCTTGCGGATCTGCTGGTTCTGCTGTCGGACGATCGAGAGGATGTCAGCCGACGGCGAGGCATTGGTCTGCGGGGCAGGCGGTGCTTCCGCTCGCGCGATTGGCTTGAGAAGGCAGGCGCTGCAAAGCAGCGCGACGATCTGCCTAGTCCAGCAGCATGTCTTTCGTGAGAATCTGGTCATAGCGAATCGTTCCCCAGTAGCGGGAGTCGTACGAACGGTATTCGGACCCGAACACAAAGTAGTGACCGGGGGCGATGCGGTAACGGGTGTCCCAGGCGTTAATCGGTCTTAGAAAATGCTGGGCGCCGCGCGCAAGCGTGCCAAGTACGCGGCCATTGATACTGATCACGCCCTGCTCAATCACGACGGTGTCACCTGGCACGCCGGCAATCAGTTTGGTCATGAGTGCGCCGCGGGCGAAGAGCGAAGCCTGCTCATTGCGAAACGTCACCAAGTCGCCGCGCGAGATTGCGCCCACCTGCCGGGTGCCCCAATACCACTCCCATGGCAGGCAGCCGGTCTCCTCCCCGTCAAAGAAGACGTACGCATGGCGATGCATCGCGGTCGCGGTTGCTTTTGCCCCGAACAGCAGGAACGGTGCAAGGACGAGAGTCGCCGCAAGCAGCACGGCGTTGCGGGCTGGCAGCTTAATCATCGAGAGACGGGTTGCCAGCGGATTCGCTCGCCTGCCCATGAGCTGAAGGGACCGCGGACGCACCCGGGAATTCCGTCGCCCCCGGATGAGAAGCCGGAGCTGCGGCCGGCGTGCCAGGAAGTGCATCGGGCGCGGGCATCTTCTGGCCGCGCGACCAGTCAAGCCCGAGCTGGCCCGCGATCTGTGCGGTGACGTCGACATCGGCCGGGGAGGCCACCACGGCTTCGCGCCGGATCAGCAGGCAGCTGTCTGCGACAGCGCTCACCGCGGCATCCATCTTGCGGAGCTGGTCATGGTAGAGCGCCTGGGCTTCCGACTGGTTCTTGCCATTGGTGCGGGCCAAAAGGTCCGAAACCACAAGCGCTGTCAGTCGGCTCATGTCAATGGTTCGGTAGCAGGAAGCGCCGCCGGCGGCGACCGCATGCCGGAACGGTGCGGCGAGGGATGAGACCGGGGGCAGATGTGCAATCAGTGCGCGCGCGCCGAAAAGAAGGCCGGTGCAGGCAAGGACGACGACAATCACGAGACGCAGCATGCCCCAGGTCCCGCCGGCGCTCGTCGGGTTGGACGCTTTTGGTGGCACGGCGGTCGCAGACATGTCCGTCCCCCCTTCTGTCGACACCGGTTGCGACCGTGGTGGAGTCTGATGCAGCTCCGGCGCTCCGGCATCGACGGGGCGGTCGGTTCCCGGCGGCGTTTGTTGCGTGTCGGGAAGTTGTGAGCTCTCGCTCATACTGTTTCTCCGCGGATGAATTCGTGTACGGCCTGAACGACGTCGTCACCGCGATTGAGCGCGGCGAGAATCTCGTCCCGTTCCCGGCCTTCGGATGAGAAGAGGATCTGGTTGAAGCGCGATTCCACGAGGCGTGCGATACCGGAGCCGTGTTCCGTGCGCAGATAGATCTCGGAGTATCCGGCGCGTCCCTTGATGGTGTGCACGGTACGCAGAAGGTTGGCCTCGCCTTCGCCGATATCCATCCAGCCGCTTTGCCGTGCCAGATTGATGGCCTCGGAAGTCTGCTTCATGATGTACTTCGTGGCTGCGGTGCCCGCGATCGTCGGACCGTGGGGGCTGTTGTAGAGCTGCGTCAGGTTCTGCAGGACCAGACCGACCGAACCGGTTTCCTTGCGGACCTTTGCATAGAGCTGCGCGAGAAAGCGCGCGAATGGTTCGTCGGGCATGAGATCGCCGCCTTCCTCGATGATCAGCAGCTTCTGCTGGCTGCTGCCCTTGGTCTCATACATGTCCTGCTCGCAGCGAATCATCAGCAACTGCAGGATGACCTGCTGCAGGTGAGGCTGTGAGCGCAGGTCGAAGAGCTCGAAGGTGGTCAGCTGGGCGTCCGCGCGCAGCGTGTTCGGCCCCGTGAACCACGCGCCGTAGGGGCCTTCAGTCGTAAACGGGTACAGCTTTCGCGCAAGTTCACGACTGATGTCGTCATCCTGATTCATGAGGTACAGGTAGACCCCGGTAATTTCCATGGCCGGGCCGTATGACGCCCACACGCTCTTGGTCGCCGACATGATCCGAACCGCCTCGGACGAACCCGTGGATTCATGCGGATTGGCCATCTTGCATAGCAGCGCCTGCAGCACGCCGATGCTCTGGTCGATATTCGTGACGTGCGTAAACGGGTTGAGACTGCAGCGGGCGTGCTCTGAGAATTCGATGTAGTCGCCATGGTGCGCACGCGTGAATTTCGCGTGCGAGCGGCGGATGTCAAGAATGCGCACGATCGCGCCCAGGGCGAGGTAGTCCTGGACCTTGCGCTGCACGGCAAATGATTTGCCCGCGCCTGGGTCGGCCGTCCATATCCAGTTGAAGTTCGAATTGCGGGGATCGAACACGTCATAGCGGAAAGGGCGGCCTCGCCGCGTAGTCAGCAGCATGGCACGGCCGTACCCACGCCACTCGTCGATCACGGGAAGGAACTGGGCCGCCTGGGTCGAAGCCATCGTGAAAAAACGGCGCGTATTCTCAATCGTCCTGGCCGTCGGGCACAGTGGCAATGTGTTGTAGAAATTCGGCCAGATGATGTGTTTCTCAGGCGCCATCTGCATGTCCTGGCCGGCGAAGTACGATTTCAGGCGCGACATCATCTTGTTGATCGCACGTGGCGAACGATTGAAGAGGGCCAGCGTGGTGTTGATTTCGACGGCATTCGCACCGGCGTCGAGCGAGGCAATGAGTGTGTCAAAGCCGCGTTTCTTCGCGGCCAGGATGGGTACCCACTTGAGCATCGGGCCGAACGCCTGCTGGGTGACCAGAGTCGATTTGGTGCGAAGCTTGCCGATTTTCCCGCTCTGCTCGGGGATATGAATGGTGGTGGTCAGCACGAACGGCATGCTGATCTGCGTGCCGGTTCCGTCGGGCGTGCCGCGCAGTACGTCCATCAGGTGAAGACTTGCCTTCTTCGGATACTTGGCCGTCGTCATCAGCCCGATATGGACGTGGCCCGACGTCCTGGGCGAATCCGCGCGGATCGTATTCTTGAACTGCTTGATTCGCTGTGCCGGTTCAAAAATCTGATCGCGCAACGTTGCGCTCTCGTCATATGAACGGTTCCATTCACCGTACATGTCAAAGTAGCGTCGCAGTACTGAAAGGTACTCGTCGGGACCGACTGGCTGGATATCGAGCTTGGCGGCTTCATACATCGACTGGAGCCGGTCGCGCAGTTCGCGGAACTCAGCGATCTCGACGTCTTTCGGAAACGGCAGACCACGAGTGGGGACCTTGAGCGTGACGTAATGGCGAGTGTCCAGCACGCGTGTGTGCAGCGTTGGCGCCAGGGGGCGATGGGCAGCAGCGGCGATGAAGTCAGCCCGCTCAGTGCACGCAGTCTGCGCGATGCGGTTACCCCTCGGACTGAGGACCCGCGCCTCGCGGTAGGTCTCGAGCGCACCTTCGAGATCCGGGACGGCCATCTGTATGTCCTGGATAAAAGTTCCCGGAGGGTAATGCTCGCCCAGCATGTTCTCGAGCATCTTCTGGATGTTGAGGTCCGCGCCAGTGATGAAGTCGCCCTGGAGAAGGCAGCCCAACGCCCCTTCTTCGAAGAAATAGATGTCGTCGTCGGCCGCCAGACAGGTGAAACTGTCTGCCGGCCGCCCGCGGTCCATCATTTCGCGTATGCGGTCGATTGCGCCCATCAGGTTTCCGTTGAAGACGTAAGTGACTGGATGTCCTGATTGAGATTATCATCAATCGCAATGAGAGAATTATTTGCACTTAAAGGTGCCGCGAGCAAATAAAAAAGACCGCCCGGAAGGGGCGGTCAGGCAGAAAGGGTCCCGAGGGGTAACCCGTCCTGAGAGAGCTGTCGTCAGAAGATGGCGGTGTACATCCCGGTAAGGATGTTCGGACCGTAGATAGAACCCAGCGTAATACCCAGACCGATGCCCATGCCTACGAGGGAGCCGCGTACGGTGGCCGCAATGAGCGCGATGGCAAGACCCAGAATGGCCAGCATTTTGCCGCCGGAGCCTTGCAGCACGCCAGTGAGCCACAGATTGATGGTGTCGAAGGTTGAATCGGAACCTGCGTACGCGTGGACGACGAGCAGCGCGGCAACGACGACAATGACCAGGCTCATCAGTAGCTTCTTGCGGGATTTGGGGTCCGTCCAGCGTTCCTTGAATTTACTCATGTCGACTCCGTGCCGGGAGAAAGTGTTGTGGATGGTAATGCATAATCTCCCAATGATTTAATTTTTACAGATGTAGTATTTCAAAGGGGTCAGCGAGACGTGTCTTGCGTCGGCAAGGGGCTGGATGGAGGCGCCGAAGGTGCGACTCGCGCCGGCGTAGGACGTCCACCGCCAGGCCCTGAAGTCACGAGATTGGCATTGGACTTCGCGTTTGCCTCTATGCGATAGGGCGTGAGGACCCGAGCCTCAGATGTGGCGGCATTGTTGCCCATCGACCAGCGCCGCGGTGTCACTTCGGCGAACACGATGCTCGGAAAATGCAGCTGGTTCCGATCGTCCTGCCACGTGTTAATCCACAGCCGCATGATCTTCGCCGGCTCCATCACCGGCATGGGTTGCTGGATGGGCTCCGGCAGGCTCACCTGAATAGCCGATACCGGTTCCGGATCGAGGCTGAAGCGGTGATTGCCTTGACCAGAGGCTGCCGCCTCGGCAGCCTCGACGGCGGAGGAATTGTTCGACATGGAGTAAGCCTGGCGTGCCGACACGCAACCGACCCCTTGCCCACCCGGGCAGGCAGGTGAAGCGGTGCCGATGCCAAACATGGATGAACACCCGGTCAGCAGTGTCGAAGCGAAGAAGGTCGTCAGAATGGATTGGATTCGCACGGCTTGTCCTCAGATGGGAATACTCACGCCCTTGGTGAGAATCACGTCGACCTGCCGGAGGGGATTAATCTCTACGACGGGCACGATTTCCTTCGCAAGGTCGGTGTAGTACTGGGCAATGTTCTGGAACGCGGTGCCGATCGGCGCGCTCATCTGCGAACCGCTGCTGCTGTTGCTTCCCAGTTGCACGTTGACGCCAGCGCTGTGGACGTTGGAGGCCGTGTTCGACACGACAGTTGCAAGGCCTTCGCCGGCCGCGCCAATCATGGCGACACGCATGGCGTTGGCGATCACGGCGCCGTCTTTGGACGCGAGATTGCCGCGCAGCCCCGGCTTGCCGTCTTCGCCGACTACGTAGCCGTCCACGGCAACTTCAACGACACGCTTGTTCTTGAGCACGCACGAGATACGCTCGGCGCGTAGCTGGGCGCGGCCCGTGGAGAGCTCACCGTTACCTGACACCATCAGGAAACACTCCTTGACAGAGGCTCGCTGATTGTTGGGGAGAATCGCATCCTTCTTGACGCGAATAAGCATCGGCACAGGATTGCGCTGCGCCGATCGCGTAGTCGGAAAATCGCCGCCATTGATCGCAAGCCCGGTGACGATCGCGCCCATCGGAAGAAACGTTTCCGGGATTTCGGCCGCTTTCGCTGAAACGGTCCTGACTGCGCCGGCCGTGGCCGTACCGCTCGCGGTGGTCCCGGCGTCGGCTGCACCGTCGCCGTCGTCTCCCACGATCTGGATGCCATCGGTCTGCTCCGCGTCAGGAGTGGCGGCGGAGTCGGCGCCGGTACGCCCGGGACTGATGGGGGAGGCGGTGCCCCCCGCGCCGGCAGCACCTGGCAGCAAACTGTTCAAACGAGGTTGCCCGCCAGCCGGAAATGGCGCCGAACCGGGAGGGGTGATGGTATCGCCTGTGCCGGGCGGGGGAAGCTGGGCAGTGGTTCCGGTGCTTGTCGGCGTGGTTCCGTGACTTGAAGAATTGCTGGCGGCGCTGCGCTGCTGGGCCTCCAGCAGGTCGAACCTGTGATCAACCTGATCTTGCTGGCTCTGCAGACGGTGATCGAAGTCGGAAATCTGGCGCTGCAGGGCAGTGACGGATGCATTGACGTCTGCCAGGTCGGTATTGCGCTGTGGCGGAGCGACTACATTGACAGCCAGATGGTCGCTGGGCGGCTTCGGCGGTGTCGTCTTCACGCTGAAGATCCAGGCGCCGACGGCGAACGCGGTTACGGTGCCGACGACCACGGTCCGCTTTTGCCGCGCAGGCGTCATCAGCGCCCAGTTCCGTTTGAGCTGGTCGAACATGATTACATTACCTGCTTGGCGAACATGATGAGGACGTCCGTCGTCTCGCCCGGTCTCACCGCCAGATTGGGAAAGATCGTCACGGCGAGTACGTGGTCACTGCCGAACGCTTCTTCCGACAGCGTGATGGGTTCTGTGCCGGTGTTGAGCAGCCGATAGCGATATATGTCGGCGTCGGTTCCTGCGTAACGCCCGATCGGTGTTGCCTTGATCGGGCCGGAAATAGCCATCGGAGCATCGAGCAGCGCTTCGGTGTATCCGTCCGGAACCTGGCCCAGCACGGCCTGCTTCATCGTGGCCGTGATCCCTTCGACATACCCCGACTCCTCACCCGCACTTTGCGGATCACCGCGGCCTTGGGGAATGGCACCGTCAAGTACCAGCGTGACAGAGCGCCCGGAGATCTTCCGGGGCAGCAGATGCAGCGCTACAACGGGTGAGTTCGGCAGTCCTGCATCTTTGATGAAGACTGTCGTTTCCTCTTTGGGTGAAAAAAAGATATCGCTCCCCCAGACGCGCGAGCCCGACGGGTCTTCACCGTTGACGCGTTTGTTGACTACCTTGGGCTTCATGAATGGCGTCGCAACCATGTTCGGCTGCGCGCCAGACACTTCGAAGTCAGCCGTCACACCATGTCGAACGTGGAGAACCGCGGGATTCTCGGCTGGCATCTGGGCCACGGCCGCCGACGGCGGCGCCGGAAAATGTCCGCGGTTACCCAGCACGGTTCGGTCCCCGGCGGAGACAAGCTGCTGCATCACCGTGTGTACGACCGTCTCGTTAGGGCCGAGGCCCTGAGAGATCGGGTCCGAACGGGTAGCCGCCGTAGCGCGCTGCGAGGACGCATCGATGATTGGCGCCACCGGCGCCGTCGCGACAGCACCGTCGTTTTGCCCGCTCTTGAGCGAAGTAATGAGCCTCGAAATGTCTGCGCGTGTAAGCACCGGCGGTTGGCCCGGGGCGGACGATATGGGTGTTCCAGTTGCGGAGGGCGGGGCCGCTACGCTGGCTGGGTCCATCTGGATGTGCACGTTGCGCACCACGCCATCGTCCTGGGCTGCCGCAGGGCCTGCCACGGCAGCGAACACGAGCAAGAGGGGCGCGAGTGCGCGCGCCGGCGTCGAGCAATACACCCCGGTTTGGGCTGTGCGGTGAGCCGGGCGCTTTGTGTAGGGAGGAAGGATGGGCACGGTCTATCCCTTATAGGCGTCCGGATGCTGCGTTCGCGCTGTCGCGTTGTGCCGGATCGACTGGCAGCGCCTGCACCGGTCCGGCGATGCCTTCTGTCCCGCCGTTCAAAGGCGATTGGGACCCAACCGCTGCGGGTTGCGCGATGCCGGCCGCGCTCCCCGTGGGGGCGCGCGCCCCCCGCGCAGGTGTAGCAGGTGTGGTTGACGGATTGGCTGTGTTGTCAGCGGGGTTGACGCGACCCTGCCCGGATTCAAGTGCGTGCCGGATGTCATTCGCTTGAGGGACGATGTTCGGATGCAGGCGATCGTGGCCAGAGGCTGCCCCCGTCGTCGGCGGATGCGCCTTCTGCCACTGAAGTGTGCGGGCCTCACCAACATACGACGTAAAGGCGGTGATCCTGGGCAGGCCAGCCACCATCTTCATGGTCAGTTCGTATGTCACGGGCAGCTGTGCGAGGGGTTGTGCAGTGGTCTTGTACGCAGTTGTGTTGAGCGTACCTTCGATGAATACCCGGTGCGTTGATGCTTCCCACTTGCTACTGTGTGGCACGAACACGTTGATTGACCCGCTTGAGACGTAGGCCGGATCATCGGCGATCGCATAAATCTGGTCACGCACTGCAGGGTAGATGGATGCATCGACGATGAATGCGAGGTGATCAGCAACAAAATGCGCGGTCTGCGGTGTGACCGATCCGACCGCGCTGGCGACGTACAGACCCCATGCCTCGTAGAAGTTCGACGACGCGCTGTCCCAGCCCACGGAGTACTCGGCGGTCATGTTGGGAGGTTGTTCCACGAGGCGCTCGTGCATGGACACCACCTTGAACGTCAACATGAGATTGATCAGAACGAGGCCGCCAACAGACACCGAGAGCCAGTAGTTGGCGCTGCGCGTGCCGTTCCAGGTGGCGAAGAGGCGCGGCATTTTCATTGAATGAATTCCCTGGCGAGCCCGTTGGTGAAGATGCGGTTGAGCGGCAACAGGCCGTACCAATAGGCGATGTGATGAAGAGAACCGGGCAACGCCTTGCGCTTGTAGCGAATGTAGATCGTGCTGAGAACGAGGCCACTAATGATCGAGACGGTCATGACATCAAAGATGACGCCGACGAACATCGAGAGAATGATCGGCATCAGGTCGTCCGTTTCCCAGAAAGCGATCTGCGGAAAGTTGTCGATCATCTGGGGGATATCGCGTTCGATCATGATGGGGTCCGTGTCTTCGATTCACGGCACATGGCCGCCGGGCGCGCAGGCAGGTGTTTCGCGACATGACGTGCGCCCGTGCGATACGCACGGCGTCGGCCGTGACGCACCGGCGGCTGGTCACTCGGCATCTCCTCGATCTCAACTGGCAGGGAGATTTCGATCGGCTCGGTGTGCTGGACCTGCCACGAGTCGTGTGGCAATGACTGGACGGGCTGCGCGGTGATGACCGCCTCCTGGGAATAACCGAGCGTTGCATAGTCGGAGCCGGTCGATCGCGTCTCGACGCCGAGCCATGTGCGCTTGGCCACGAACGGCTCAGGAGCCTGGGCGGGGACGCACCCGCCGAGCAAACAGAGCACGCTGGTCAAGATCAGCGCCCGCGACGTGGAAAGCAGGTATGAACAGACCGCACGTGCTGAACTGGCAGTAACAGGGCGGATGAAACCTCTCAAGTTTTGCTCCTGCGCAAGGTCCGCAAAGCCCGTACGGGCCTGATGATTCGCCAGAGTAACAAAATCTCAATGAGGTAAATAATCCGCCTCGCGTTAAAAAAAGCGTTTTCTGCGTGAGGCTTGACGAGGTCAAACGTTGCGGAGGTCCAACCCTTCTCCGCGATGACAGCAACAGGGCGGCAATCGTCGCCGAAACTGGCTGGCCAGAGGCTGAGCGTGAGTGTTGAGAGGACGGCCGTGAGAACCGGGCTGCGGACTTGCCAGCTATCGCAGCGCGCGGGCGCAGGAGGTGCTGCCCACGGGTCCTGGTTCGTGGAGACTACCGGTGGAGGGCTGTTCTGGGCGCGCGCCGCGCCGGCAGTGTGTGCCGCGAGCGCGGTTGCGACGATCAGGATGAGAGCCAGTCGGAGAGGTCGTGCCATCCGTCATACCCCAGTTTGATCGGTCGGCCCTCGATAACGAAGGCGGGATAGCCGGGAAGCGCTCGGGTCGCTGCGGTGTTCCGCTGCACGTCCTCCTGGACGGTCTGCCACACGGCCGGGGCCGGCTGGAGGTCCCATCCGGGGACAAAGAAGCCCTCCATGCTGTGGGCGACGAAGGCACGAGCGGCCGCGTGCGCGGAGTCATGCGTATCGCCCACCGGAACGAAGCGGACCTGGAAGGTCGCAAGCGTGCGATCGTGAAGCGCAGCGCGTGAGCGGAGGTCAGAATATGCGGTGCGGCAAATGCTGCAGCCTGAATCAAGGATGAACCATAGGGGTGTCCTGCCCAGGGACGGTTCATCCACTATGAAGTGAAGCCGCGTGAGATCGACACGTGGCGCGTCGGGGCGTTCGGATTCGCCCGCAGCAGCGTGCGCGAGCGCCGTAGCAGGCGACAGGCTGATCGTCGCGAGGCTGGCAAGGCTCGCGCCAAGAAAGTGGCGACGTTTCATGAACTCATGACCTTCGAGACAAGCCCGTTAAGGAGCTGGACGAGGGTGTCATAGTTGCCCCCCGTGTAGTTCGCGTTGGTGACGAACCTGCCACCAACGCCAAAATCAGGAGTGACCTTGACGCGATAGCGTCGGGCAAGAGCGGCTGCACGCAGCAGACGCTCGCGGGTTTCCGGCGAGTGGAGCGCCGCGAGGACCGCAGAGCGCTGCAGGCCCATGCGGTAGAGGATCTGGGGGAAGTCCACGGGGGTAGGAGCAGGGTAGTGCTGCTGGCCAGCGGCGTAGGCGAAACCCTCGAACTCCGCCATCCGGTCCGGCACCAATGAGCGCGCGACGTAATATGCGGCGGCGGCAGAAAGCGCGACGGGATCGTCGACCATCAGGGGTACAGGGACGAAGAGCATAGGTTTCGGAATCGTTTTGCCCCACGACTCAAGAGACTGCGCATACTGGGCGCAGAAAGGACACGTGTAGAGGAAAAACATAAACACACGATCACGGTCCTCCACAAAATTGCCGATCTCGAGATACGGACGAACGTTGATCCTCGAACTGTCCTGAGAGCCCCGGCCCGGCACGTTCGGCAACCCCGCGGTGGCATCGTCATCGTCGTTGATGGCCTGCGCACGGGCAATCTGCGAAGCTGCGCTGCCCAGAGTGGCAAGACCGGCTGCGGTGGCGGACAGGAGAAAGCGTCGGCGATTGGTCATGAGTCGCTCACTGGCTGAACTTGAGTGCCGTATGGAAGTCGACAAACCGCTTTGAGCTCATGTCTAGTCCGACCTGCAGGAGCGGGGCATACTGCGGTTGCGAAAACGCTTCTTCACGCATTGCCTGGCGGTCACCGCGCTCGACCGCTTCGCGAAGCGATGCGGTACCGACCAGCATTTCCATAACGGGAATCCGGCCCTGGTACCCACCGTGGCAATGTTCGCAGCCGCGGGTGTTCACTGCGTAGAAGGGGCGGTCGAGTTCGATTCGATCGCCACCATTCTGCGCACGCATCGCCCTGACTTGCTCCGTTGTGGGGACGAACAGCGTTGAACAGCTGTCACAGATTTTGCGCACCAGACGCTGGGCGGTGATGAGGCGTAGCGCGTCGGCGATCTCGTAGGGCTTGACGCCGAGATCGAGCAGCCGGGTGATCGTCGAAAGCGTGGTCCGCGTGTGGAGAGTCGAGAGCATCAGGTGCCCGGTGTTAGCGGCAGTGAATGCAATGTTCGCGGTTTCCGAATCGCGGATTTCTCCCACGAGACCGACCTCGAAGTCCTGACGCAGCGCAGAGCGCAAGATCTTCGCAAAGGTCCGGTATGGCGGATGGACCGAGACCTGGTTGGCTCCCTTCAGGGCATATTCGATCGGATCTTCGGCGGTAATGATATGAATGCCGGGCTCGTTCAGGTGGTTCAGACAGGCGTAGAGGGTCGTCGTCTTGCCCGAGCCAGTCGGCCCTACGTTGAGAATGATCCCTTCTTCATACGCGAGTGCCTCCATCAACGCCGCCCGTAAAAGCGGTGGCATCCAGATATCGTCAAGCTGGTGCGCAGCATTCGCCTCGTCAAGCAGGCGGCAGACGATGGACTGGCCCAGGTCGTTGGGCAGCAGTGATACACGGACCTCGACGCGGCGGTCCCCGAGAGCGACCGCGAATTTCCCGTCGAGAGGCGACTCGGTGTCGGACACTTCGAGTCGGCATCGGGAACGCAGCTTGATGTTGATTTCGCGCGCGGCCGCGCTGTTCAGGAAGTAACGCTCCTGGAGAACACCGTTGACACGCACGAGGATGCGAAAGCCATCCGGGTGATGCCGCATGTGTATGTCGGACGCGCCTTCGAGGCAAGCCGCAGGAAAGAGGTAGTTGAGGAAGTCAACAACCTTGCTGTCACCGTTGGCAGTGGAGATAAAGCGATCGAGCCCCTCGCGCAGGTATCCAGTCGACGAGACGAGCAGCGAACTGAAATCGGGCACAGTCGCCTGCACGAGGTCAGGAGCATTCACAGGCGCTCCCCGTCGTCTGCCCCCGACGCCGCCACCGGTGCCGTCCTGGCGGCGTCGCCTTCATGCGGGTGCACGCCTGATGTCGCGGATGGGCGGGACGGCAGGGCGTCAACACGCGGGGCCGGGCTTCCGCGAGGACGATAGTCGCCGAATACCGGGTCGACGTCACTGAAAGAAGGAAGTGGCTGCCCGTCGTATGCCCAGAACCAGACGGACGACCGGCAGGCCTGGATGAATGGCAGGGCCTCGTCCGCCAGATCCTGGCCCGTTTCCTCGTCGAGCATGCGCATGAGCGAGCCGAGCACGCGCACCGCGCCTCCTACCGGCATGCACGTTCGGCTGACACGGGTGGCCGGCTCGGTAGAGACGAATATATACACAACCCAACCGACAAGTGCGGCGCCGGCGACGTAGGAAATGACAGTTTTCATTCGGCGCCATCCTCGGCGGTAAAGACGATGTCCGAGCCGTTCGCAGATCCGTGTAGCACGGATGCGCGTTGAGGTTGCGAAGCAGCTTTCTGTGGGGAATGTCGTGCCCGGCTACTCGCGACAGGTCCGGTCGCGGGCAACGTCGCCGGGCGAGAGTCCTGATACCAGCTCCAGACCTTGCGGACGTACTCTGCGCGTGACGCGGTGCAGGCCTCGCCCTTGAGCTGGGTGCAGGCACTGTTGTAAGCGCCGATTGCGTCCCAACGGGCTCCTTGCTGTTTGATGATGCCCGCGAGAACCCACGCGCCCACGTCGATGTTCAGGCAAGGATCCGCCATCAGCTGTTCGCGAGTGATCCCATAGCGCGCGAGCGTCGGTAGCCAGGACGAGTTGATTTGCATGAGGCCAAGATCCACGGTCCCTGTCCGGGAAACGTGGTTGAGGTTCTGCGCCGAAGCGCGACCGCTTGACTCGGTTTCGGCCATGGCCCACAGGAGGCGAGGGTCGATGTGATATTTAGCGCCAGAAGCCTCGAAGCACGCGCTGATATCGGGGCCAGGCGCGGCCAGCGCGGTCATCGGTACAGTAATGAAAATGAAGGAAATTATCAGTCGGCGCATCTGGAAAAAATAATCACTCACCATCGGGTTACTATAATCTCATTCAGATTGTGGATTTAATCGACGATGCCATCCAGCCGAGCCTGCCGAAATCTTGCCTACGCGGTCCTGCTTGCCGCAGCGGCCGGCCTTGGGAGCCCAGACGTACAAGCGGACGGTTTTTACGAGGGGAAGGGGCAGGGCTGGTACTTCTATGACGATGGACGCACGTCCCCGGCGTCAACCGTAAGTGCGTCCGAGCCGGCGCCGGCCAGCAGCGCGCAGGTGGCTGCGCCGCCCGCGGCCGCGTCGAACCAGGCAAAGCCGGAGCCGTTTTCGGTGGAATGGCTTCGCCAGAAGATCAAGATCCTGCAGTTGAACTCGATGAACCACCCAACCGTCGAGAACCTCGAGGCGTTCATGTGGGCGCAGCGGATGATGCTCGACATGAGCCAGAACTTCGCGGATGTCGGCTCGAAGGTGGCGGCGGACGATCCCTATCTCAACGAGGCGGTGCGTTTTCCGACCGCTGCGGCCGCACGAAGCAACGCCCTGTGGCAGGTTGACCGCGCACGCGATGAGATCCTGAAGAACCTCTCTGCCCGTGCGGGACTGTGGTTCTTCTTCGATTCACGCTGCGCGTTTTGCGCGCAAGAACTTCCCGTGGTGAAGGGCATAGCGGAGCGATATCACTTTCCTCTGCAGCTCATATCCGAGGATGGTGCGCCTCTGCAAGGCATGGCGCGGGCCGCGATGGTCGTCGATCGCGGCCATGGGACATTCAAGGCGTTCGAACTCAAGCTCACGCCGGCGGTGGTACTGGTAGTGCCGCCGGCGACGGTGATGGTTGTCGCGCACGGAGCAATGGCGCAAGACGAGTTGCAGCGCAAGATCGTGGAGGCAGCGATCGATGGCCAACTGGTGCCCCACGATCTGATGGACATCGCGCAGTTGGAGAAGCGCGGAATTGTGAGCCCAGGTGACATCGAGCGGATGAGAGCGCAAGCAGCCGCAGCCGATACCGACGACCCGCAGCAGCTCGTGAAGCTCATGCGTGACGCAGTGGGACGGCACATGCCGGATTTGACACAGAACTCCCTGGATCATTAGCGATGAAGATTCGCCTCAGACATGTCGCGGCCGCGACGGTGCTTTCGCTGGTCTGCATCGGCTCTCACGCAGACATCAACTCATCGCTGAATGCGATGTGGACCTCGTCCGCAGGCGGCGCAGTGACGGGCCAGAACGGAATGGGTGTCTACGGGCCTTCGTATTACATGCGTGCGCCAGTGCAGAGCTATGAACTGGTGCACATCGACCCGCCACGGCTTGCGGCCGGCTGTTCCGGGATCGACACGTTCTTCGGAAGCTTCTCGATGGTTTCTGGAGCGCAGCTCGAATCATTGGTGCGCAACATCATTCAGGCCGCTCCAGGGTACCTGATGCAGCTTGCGATCAAGGCAGTCTGCGACGACTGCTACTCGATCATGGCCGCGATGAAGCACTACGCCGACATGCTCAACAACGGACAGATCAATTCGTGTGCGGTCTCCAAGGCAGTGATCGGCTCTGCGATTCACGCAACGGGGCTCGACGACGAGGTCGGCGGCTCATTCCAGCAGGATGTCGAGAAGCAGGCCGCGGTCGCCAAAGGCTGGTATTCGGACATGTACGCGGGCCTGACGGCCGCGTTTTCCAACGGCCCGAACGTATCACGCGGAGCACGCCAGGACGACACGACGGCGTATCGGAATACGTTTTTCAACACCATGTACGCAACGGGTGCTCCGAACACCATGGATCTGGGTGTGCTGGGTGGGGCGGAGCCCGGCATGGAGCTGATGATGAGCCTTTTCGGAACGTCGGTCACCCCGGACCTGAACAACAGTCCGGTCTCCACTTCCCCGAAAGACGATAAGGTTTTCCCTGCAACGCTGACGTGGGAAGACCTAAAAGACGGTTACGATCCGGCCAAGCCGCGGGTCGCGTATCAATGCATGGACTTCCAGGCGAACGACGAGGGATGTCAGCAGGTCACACAGACGACATACACCTATCAGGGAATTCGCAGGTACCTGATCGATCAACTGGCGGGCGTGCAGCCGACAGCGACCGGGGCTACTGCCGGACAACCCGGGAACATCATCACGACGATCCAGCCCGGCTCGATCATTGCGAACTTCAACGCCGGGATCGCGTTGTCGACGGCACAGCAGTCATTTGTGAATGTCCTGGGAGTGAACATGCAGCGGATGATGATAGAGCTTTCCGGGTTGAACCAGAACGACGCCATCCAGCTGTATAACCAGTTGATGGATGTCATCGCAGACCAGGTAACAGCGTCGGTCGCATACACGATCATAAGTTCCATCCAGCAGGCCTACAACCCAACCTCACAGGCCTCGCAATCGATCGACAATCAACTCAAACGGATCGTTCCGATGAGCGCCGATCAGAAAGCAGCGTTCGACAAATTTGAGCACGACGCACAGGTGAAGAGCGACTACGAAGCGCGTGCGCGGCGCGTGATGGCGGTCGTTGCAGAACTCAAGGAGCTTCGATCTGAAAACAGCATGGTAAGCAGCACGCATTGATGCTCACGGGAGTAGTCGGCGACGCGCCGGCTGCGCCGACGAGAGGAAGGCGAAGGCATGAGATCCGACAGGGGGATCACGTGCGGCGTCTAAACCATCCCGTGAGCGACATACGGTCGCGCGTCGCAGGCAATACTTCGTGCAGCATGTCGGCGGATAGAAACACCGCGATCCGGCTGCCGACTGGCCAGATGTCCTGCGTGCTCAAGCCCTCTGGATGCAACCGCAATGCACCGCCGTGCTCAGGCAGCCAGTCCGCATTCAAATAGACGATAACGGACACCGTGCGGCTATCGTCATCGCGAAATTGATCGCGGTGTCGCTGATACGAAGCGCCCGGGACATAGTATGCGAAGTGGCTTTCGTATTCTTCAAGTCCCAGAAAGAGCCCGCGATTCAACGCGATACGCAGCATTTCCATGATCGCGAGATACTGGTCGCAGGCTTCGGACTGGCCCGCCTCCAGCCACTGAATCCGGTCTCCGCGCACATCGGGCTGGAGCGATCGCGCCGCGCCCTGGCTGACACGCGCCAATGTGAGTGTCCCGGCCGTCGCAAGCGCTGCACATTCCAACGCCAGCGCGAGCGTCAAATCCGGTGGAAAAAAATTGTCCTGTTCCGACCAGCCATGGTCATGAATGGCATCCACGATATGTCGATGCTGCTCGTCTCCGGGTGCATCGAAACGCGCCGGCGAGTGTGATCGGGTCACTGCTTGTTCCTTCGAACGAAGGTGCTGGGTGGAAATTCGAACGGTCGTCCGAGGCGGGTATCGGTGAGGGGCCTTGATCTGAGCGAACGATAGTAACACCGACTTCTGACGAGTCCTGTGGCCGGATCTCCGCGTGGTCGCCGGGGTCCAGCACGGAATCGACAGCAAACGATAGCGGAAGTGATTGCTGGGGACGGGCCAGTTTCGCCAGTTACCGAAGCAAGCCAAGGTGAGTTGCGTTGCCCAACCCACCTCACCGGAAATGGTGAGATAAGGCCTATAGCCGCGCCTCACCGCAGAGGGTATGCTCGCACAAAATCCTTCATCGACCGGACGCATCGCCACAACGCGCGCGAAGAAGACCGATCTGGTGAGCCCAAGCTCCGCCGAATTGCGCAAAGCCGTTGAGGCGATCGCGATTCAGCCCAAGCACGGCAAGATCACGCTCCTCACCCACAAGCTGTTCAACGTGCTGCTCGCTGTTGCCCAGCAGGCGGACGAGTCCGGAGATACGTACCGCGCGCTGCTCTCCGATATTGTCGCGAACTCCTCAGACTGCATCAGAGCGGCATCCGATTTGTCATTCAGGCCATCCACCTTTCCGAAGTAGTCAGCGCGAAGCACCTCGGCAACAGACTTCTTCCCTAATGCGTCTTCGTGGAGGGCCTCATACACTTTTGCAGACAGTAGTGTATGAGGAACATCGTGATCACCACTGCTGCGTCTTCTTGCGGCCCCGGGCTGCCCGGAGGCGTGCGGCTTAGGTGCGCCCATTTCTGCAAGAGCATGAGTTCGTTGAAGACATGGCCAACCAAAGCGAAGACGTACCGCTGATGCGGATTCAGCGCCTGCAGAGCGGCCTCAGATAGCTCGATACGTCGGACTTCGGCTTGCATCGTGCCTCCGCTTTGATGGCTGCTGGATTGTCTTGTGGTGTCAGGCGTCGAACGCTTCGATCATGCTGCGCTGGGCCTCGACGATCGACTGGGTGTTGCCTGGGTGCCAATCTGCGATCGAGTACGGCAGGTTGAAATACGGGTAGCGGCTGAACGCGAATCGCGCTAGCGGCGGTAGGGGCCGGGTCGCCCACGGGTTTTCGAGCAGCACGACATCCTCGTGAAACACGAACAGAACGGCCGACAGGCGGCTCTTCTTCTCGACGCGGCGGAATCGGCCGTCGTGGCCCATGCGCTTCGGTGCGGCCGGCCGCTCCTCGAACACCGGCGCTTCCTTCCACCCGTAGACCCCGTACCACATCCCACCGCTGCACAGACCCAAGTGCCCGCGGATGAGGGGCGACGTCTGGTGCGGGTCGAGCAGTTGCGCGGCGACGGGACCGCCGAAGTGGGTAAAGTCGGCGATGAGCACGCACGGCCGCTCGGGGTCCACCTGGCTCTCGTCGCCTTTCATGGAGCAAACCCGGCTGATGAGATTGGCCTGCACACTGTCGTTCGGCTTGGTCGGGTCCGGGCGGCCGGCTGGCGTCAACTCGGTCACCGACGTGCGGACCGTCCTGTCGCCCACCGTCATCTGCGAGCGTTCGATCCCATACGGGTGCTCACCGTCCGGCGTGTGGGCGGCGGCCACGAGCCTGTCCTGTTCCTTGTCTTGGTGCTTCGAGAACACCTCCACGGTCACCGGGCCGTCGCCGGCGTCGACGGTGAAGTCGGGCGTGGACGTGTTTTTCCGCTTGATGGGTGCGACCTGGAACCCGGCTTCAAGTAGGCCGCCGTACGCGCGGATTTCCGCCAAGGCTGACGAGCTACCGCTGTCGTCCTCGAAGTCGAGCAGACGCGTGACGAGATCCTTCAACCACGTTTCGCCGCCGGTTTCCTGCGCGATAGCCGGCACCGACGTGCGAACCAAGTTGTCCACCGGTCGCGGTTCCGGCGAGTGTAGGGCGAACCAAGTGGGGTGACGAGTTCCATTGGGTTGCAGCGGCGCCTTGTCGAGGCGCTCGATCTCGTCGGGGGGTAACAGGTCAGACAGGCGCGTGATGGTGGGCACGGTCGTGCTCATGCGACGGATCCTTCAGCGGACGTGTGGATGGGCAAGTGAACGATTGTACGGGGAACCGCAGCGGAATATCTGACCAACGAACATCCACGTCGTCGTGCCCCAGAGATTCGACTAATTGCCCCACAGTGAACATAGTCAGGTTCCCCAGTCTCAGCGACTAGGCCCCAGTCATTGGATAATGGGGCAATTCGAACTTCGCGGGTTCACTTCACATGCTCCCAAACGCCCAAGCAGAACAAGTACTGTCAGCCACAGTTTCCGGCTGGTTCCGCAGCTTCTGCGGGACCAGCGCACTGGACGTAGCGCGGGAGCTTGCCCTAGATCATGGCTTGGTGCTGACTACATTTGAGGAGTTAGCCGATGCGGGGTACGGGACCATGAACATGAATGTGAAGTTGTACCAATTCAAGTTCGATCTTGACAACCCTGGGGTCGATTTTGACCCCGAGCCGGTGACAACTCACATTTTTTTCCCTTCGACAGAGGCGTTGAAGCGAGCGTATTTCCTGTCGGATTTGGCGAAGCAGGGTTTGCCGGAATTCACGGAGCGAATGCATCTTGGTGCACATCAAATCGGCCTCGCTTACTTTTCCGAAGAGGTCCTTTCCCGATACCTGGATCATCCTGAAATGTACGAGACTAATGACTCACTGGCCGGGGGGGAAATATCCTCCCTGTCGAACGCGCCAGATGATCGCTATCTCTACGTTCGGTATGGCAAGCGCCGACTCCGATCGGGCCACGTTGCCGTAACTGCGATCTACAAGGACCTTTCCGACATGCGCGCGCCGGAACAACGGTATTGGCACGCCCACGAGCTTGAGAGCCCCGAGTTCGAAAAGTCCGATACACACTTCCGCACCTTCATAAGCCGTACCTATGATGGCGAGTTCGTTGATTATCACGATCCTTTTTCCGCCTTGCTGACGGCAGTCGAACAGGTGAACGCTGCAGCCGGTTCCACGCCGTTTTTCAAGAGGCTTGAGAACAGGCACCTCCGGATGCCCGTCGAACAAACGTACAAATCGTACTGCGACGCGGCGAGTGAGTTGTATAAGGTTTTAGGCCCGGACAACGTGGACCAGCCAAAGCTCAAATCGGCCCTCGTCAGCAATTTCAGCGTGTCGGGCGCGGATCTCACTCACGCTGAGACCGGACGTCCTTTGAGTACGCTGCAGTTGTTTGAACTTATAGAGAAGAAAATTGGGGCTCCCGGTGTGTACACGGCGTGCCTTCGCAAGCTGGCAAAGCTCCGGATCGACGCAGATCATAAGATTTTGGAACCACGCAGCAGTGAGCAAAGCTACTCGACACAATTTGCCGATATGTGTGGCGAGATCACGCACGCATTGGGGGAGTTGGCGGACCTGCTCCGCACTCGAATGAAATAGTGCCAGCGCTTGCTGTTACCGGCGAATGGATGCCTAAACGCGATAGCGCGGTACCGGCTGAACGGTCGCGACGCACCGACTGCGCTGAGCCTTACGGCACGGGGTCGACGGAAGCAAACATACGTCGTTAGATCTCGTTGTGGTGACCCGATCGTCCGTAAGCGCCGGAGGCGTTCGCAATTTGTGAACGGCCTCAGAACGCTTTCGGGTCTCTCGTCTTTTCCTCGTAGAGCCCTCTACACGCAGCGATCACGTCGTCTAATGGCATTTTGATAACAAAGCCGTATAGTTGGAGCTCGCCGATGGCCGAGGGTAAATCAAAGAGGGACGTACCTTCCGGGTTCGGGTTCCAGACATCCATGATGTGCTCAACAAGCTTCTCTACCGCGCCTCTATTCTTGCCCCGATGAAGCGGAAGATATGAATTGGCACGATTGATTACGTAATGTTCATGAATAGCCTTATCCATGAAGGAATAGACGGAACGGCTGCAAATGTACAGGGACGTATTCAAGCTATCGCAATATGGATCACTTGGACCATCGTCTAGTTTCTCGTCTTCATCCCTCGCATTCCAATCATCTTCTTCTGATGGCTCTGGGCTGCAATCGTGCAAGAGCACAAAGTAATAGAATGCCGCAACCTCCGCGAAAACACGATCGTGGGGAAACGGCCAGTTGGTTTTGAATGGCTCGGGTAGTTCTTCAAAAAAATCCCGAAGATCCCTCGTGAACACTCGGGAAAACAACAGGACGGTCATAGCCTGCGCGTATGGGACCTTCTCCGGATTGGCAAACATCTTGACGTCCTCGTTCATGGAGGCAGGGGTGATGTTGTCGACGATTTTTTCTAGATTTGTCCGGCGATCAGCTTTATTGCGTGATTGCGTCGGTTGTTCGCTTTTTCCGAACAGCTTGCTGAGGAATCCCATATGGATTTTCTGTTTGTGACTGTGGTTATTTATGCTCGAAACCGGGCGGAATTGCAATCGACGCAATTTCGTGCTCGGGATAGCTGCAACTGACCGCAGGTACGTGCTCGGATTACCTGTACGGTATCGACGCGAATAGCCATTCAAGCATTCGTTTCTCCAGACAGATGATGATTTGCTGATTCTACCGTTTAGCGAAACCGCGCAGCACCCATGAACCTGCCAAACCGAAAAGAAGCAGTATCACGGGAGGGCCAAGCACAAGCAGCGCATCGCGCGGCACGGGTTTGTAAAATCGCTTGGAGGCTTCTTCCGCAAAGTGCCGATGAAGCTTGTCCGCTATCTGCTTCGCGCTGGCGTTCTTGGGTACGCCGATAACCTGCTCCCCGTCCGAATCATTGATCGTTAATGTGCCGTCGTTGGCATCTTGGACGCTGATGTCCAAGAGGGAATCTTGACCCACAGGTTTGGCGCACTTCCAGTGCAACCAAGGCTTGTCGGTATTCTTGTCGTCATCGTATCCACGGCAGTCCAGTTGGTCCTGCACGCTCTTCTGTAATTCAGCCGCGCTCGGCGGTCCCGGAGGAGCTTCGGTGACGTAGTGGGGAATCACCGTTGAGTAGATTGAAGCTGCGAGCCAAAGCACCGTGATCACGGCCCAGAGTCGCATTAGGCCACGTCCCCACTGGATTTCTCTAAGCATGGTCCGTTCTTAGCTGTATTTGTAGAGTGGGGACACTGTATCGTACCCGGCCCAAATTTGTCATAGCGGTCCGTGGGCAGTTACGCCGCCCGCTCGCGCTCTTGCGCCCCCGTGTGTGGCGCCGCGTACGCGTTCTGGATGACGCGCGCATGCCTATCCGGCAAATGCGAGAGAATGGCCGCCACTCTGCTTCAATGCAGAAGTACTGTTCGGAGGGAGACCACTAATCTTACTGTGTCAATAAACTGCGATGCCTGGTAGTATGAACTAATAGAGACTACGGGCGATCGCAATGACAGAAGATATCGACGAGTTTGAAGTGTATCTCAACCATCTGGCACAAGAACTAGGGCATGCGGATCGCCACGCCGGCCTTAAAGGCTACTGTTCTGGCCTGGTGCTGCCGCTTTCACGAAAGAGCGTCGAGCCAATGGCCGCGCATATTGATCCGCTTCACGCGAGCGCGAAGCATCAGTCGCTTCACCATTTTGTTGCCAAGGCAGAGTGGTCCGACAAGGCGATCATGCAGCGGGTGCGCGAATGGGTGATGCCCGCGCTAGGCGCGTATGCGGCTGAAGAAGCCGGCTACTACTGGATTATTGACGACACAGGTTTCCCGAAGAAAGGGCGCCACTCGGTAGGAGTCGCACGCCAGTATTGTGGCCAGCTCGGCAAGTCAGTATGACTCCCCGGGCAGCGAGGCTGGCCACCGTGGGGAAGTGAATCGCGGGTTAGCATGCTGCCAGAGCCGCAAGAGTGTGGCCGGAGCCACCACTCGACGGTTTGTTTCCGACACGG